>RCUO01000002.1_pt1 | contig 579690 bp, 535 predicted proteins | sample 2166161 | NCBI WGS metagenome assembly RCUO01 (sample SAMN09932617, study PRJNA488358) | compost metagenome | feature: garden; material: soil; isolation source: compost soil in cyclohexanecarbonitrile-enriched culture | place: Germany: Experimental Botanical Garden Goettingen | collected 2016-01-27
CCACCAAACACCCCGGTCAGTCCCCTCTCCCTCTGGGAGAGGGCTAGGGTGAGGGTTTGCTTTTGGCTGTTTAATGATGTGTCGAATAGCCAGAACCTTCCCACAAGGTTTTCAGGTTGTCCGTCGGACGCCCGCTCTCTAGGCTTTGTCTGTCGCTGCCAATTCAGCGACCGGGCGTGAGATCCCCGGAATGCTTGCCACTAGCGCCAACACTACGATAATTGGCGCCAGCTCAATCTGCTGCCTGTGTTATGGCGGCTGTGTGCGGGCAGACTTCGGTCTGGCCGGTTGCCTGCTCCGGTGGATCTCACCCTGCACATAGCTGCCACCTCTTCACCGCGTGAGATCCGGCGAACGATGGCATCCCCACTTGCAGTAGCAGGAGTTGAACTTTGGACAAGCTAATCCCCGACCCACCCCCCGAAACCACCACCCCACTCGAAGCTGCCATCCGCGCCGAAGACTTGGCAAAAAACCGCGAAGCCATCAAACGCGCCCTCGATTTCTACCTTAGCCCCGAACCCGCCAAACCCCGACAACCGAGCACCATGTTCCTCGTCCACCCCAGCGTCGACACCGAAAGCCTGCTCGCCCACGCCTGTGAATCGTTGGCCTCAGCAAACGCCATGGCCAGCAACTTCGCAACCGAACTAGGCGGTTTGCAACGCAACACCGCACTGGCCATTCAGCAAATCATCATGCCCGCCGAACTCGCGGTAAACCGGGCACTGGATCGAGTCGATCCAAAAACCTGACGACCGCGTCATCGTTCATCGCCAGCAGGCTGGCTCCCACAAGGTCGTGCACAATTTTGAGAACTCAGCACAACCTGTGGGAGCCTGGCTTGCCAGCGATGACGGCCTGATTCTTCGTATAGTTAGCTTCCCTGTAGGAGCTGTCGAGTGAAACGAGGCTGCGATCTTTTGATCTTGCTTATTATTGTAAAAAGCAAAATCAAAAGATCGCAGCCTGCGGCAGCTCCTTGGGTGATGTTTGGGGTCAGGCTTTGGCGCTGACTTCGCTGCGGTTGACCAGCGTTTCCAGTGCCCCGCTCAAACTCGCTGCTTTATCACCCACCAGCAAATGCCAGACTCCGCCATCCAACTGGCTGACACCGTGACACCCCAGATCCTTCAACTGCGCCTCAGACAACGCCTTGCCATCCGCCAATTGCAACCGAATCCGCGTCATCGCAATACAATCCAGTTGCAGCACATTGTCGCCACCGCCCAATGCATTCAGCCATTGCTGCGCCTCGGAACCGGCGACCACTACGGTTTTAGGCTCATCAGCAACAACAGCAGTTTCAACAAGAGCGGCACGTCCCAGAGAAGGCATCGCCAAGCGAATCTCATCCGCAATGCTGTCCGCCATCGGCCCAACCACAACCTGCAAACTCCCACCTTTACCCGGACGCACAACCGCCATTGCCCCCAACGCTTTCAGGTCTGCATCCGAAGCCTTGTTGCGATCAACCATCTCCAGTCGCAACCGCGTGGTGCAGGCGCCGACGGTGAGCAAGTTCTCTGCTCCGCCCAACGCCTTGATGTAGGCACTGGCGCGCTCGTTCTCAGTCAGTACGGCTTTTTCACTGACAGCGACATCCTCACGCCCCGGCGTCTTCAGATTGAAGCGACGAATGCAGAAATCAAACACCGCGTAATACACCACGGCATACGCCAGCCCGACCGGAATCACCAACCAGCCATTGGTCGAACGCCCCCAACCCAACACCATGTCGATAAAACCGCCGGAGAAGGTGAAGCCGAGGTGAATGTTCAACGCATTGGTGATTGCCATCGACAACCCGGTCAGCAGCGCATGCAGCAGATACAACAACGGCGCCAGAAACATGAAGGCGAATTCAATCGGCTCGGTCACCCCAGTCAAAAACGACGTCAAAGCCATCGACAGAAAAATCCCGCCCATCACCTTGCGCCGTTCCGGCAGGGCGTTGCGATACATCGCCAGGCACGCGGCGGGCAGGCCGAAGATCATCATCGGGAACATGCCGGTCATGAACTGGCCGCCCTTCGGATCACCGGCGAAGTAGCGCGACAGGTCACCCGTCACCAGAGCCCCGGTAGTTGGATCGGTGAAGTTGCCGAACACGAACCACGCCATGTTGTTGAGGATATGGTGCAGGCCGGTGACGATCAGCAGGCGGTTGAACACGCCAAACACGAACGCGCCGATACTGCCGCTTTCCATCATCAGCGCACCAAACGCGTTGATGCCGTGCTGGATCGGCGGCCAGATATAGCCGAACACCACACCCAAACCGACCGCCGCGAACCCTGTGACAATCGGCACAAACCGTCGACCACCGAAGAAAGCCAGATACTCCGGCAGCTTGATGTCCTTGAAGCGGTTGTACAGCGCGCCGGCCATCAGGCCGCTGACGATACCGGCGAGCATGCCCATGTTGATGCTCGCGTCGAGCACCTTGAGCGTGGAGATCATCACCAGATAACCGATCACCCCGGCCAGGCCGGCGGTGCCGTTGTTGTCCTTGGCGAAACCGACGGCGATGCCGATGGCGAAGATCATCGCCAGGTTGGCGAAGATCACTTGGCCGGCATCGTGAATGATCGCGATGTTCAGCAGGTCGGTGTCACCCAGGCGCAGCAGCAGGCCGGCAATCGGCAGGATCGCGATCGGCAGCATCAGCGCGCGGCCGAGGCGTTGCAGGCCTTCGATGAAGAGTTGGTACATGGCGTTTGTCCTTTTTGTTTTTGTTAGCGCAGAGGCCAATGTTGATGACAGGCGTGACGCACGGCGGTGGCGCTGCTCAGCTTGAGCAGGTCACGACTGAGGCGCTGGCATTCGGCTTCGTGCAGTTGACGCACGCGGTCCTTGATTTCACCGATCTGCACCGGGCTGACCGACAGTTCGCTCACGCCGAGGCCGATCAAAACGGGTGTGGCCAGCGGGTCGGAGGCGAGGGCGCCGCAGACGCCGACCCAACGCTTGTGCACCGCCGCGCCTTCGCAGGTCATGGCGATCAGGCGCAGCAGCGCCGGGTGCAGGGCGTCGACGCGGGCGGCCAGGCCTGCGTGATCGCGATCCATGGCTAAGGTGTATTGCGACAAGTCGTTGGTACCGATCGAAAGGAAGTCGGCGTGTTCGGCGAGTTGTTCGGCTTGCAGCGCGGCGGCCGGGACTTCGATCATCACGCCGATTTCCGGGCGTTGCGTGATGTCCATCTCCAGGCACAGCGCATCGACGCGTTGGCGGATGTGCAGCAACTCATCCACTTCGGTGACCATCGGCAATAGGATCCGGCAGCGGCGCAGCGGGCTGACTTGCAGCAGCGCGCGCAGTTGCTGGTCGAGGATTTCCGGGCGCGCCTGAGCCAGACGAATGCCGCGCAGGCCGAGCACCGGGTTGGCCTCGACGGGCAGCGGCAGGTAATCGAGTTGCTTGTCGCCGCCAACGTCGATGGTGCGGATGATCACTGAGTGATCGCCCATCGCATCCAGTACGCCTTGATAGGCCGCACGCTGTTCTTCGACATCCGGCGCGGTCTGACGATCGACGAACAAAAACTCAGTGCGCAACAGACCAACGCCATCAGCGCCGTTGGCGAAGGCATCTGCCGCTTCACCGCTGGAGGCAACGTTGGCGACGACTTCGATGGTCACGCCGTTGCGGGTTTCTGCAGGCAGGTGAGCCTTGGCTTGCTGTGCGTCGCGGCGCTGCTGACGGTCGAGTTGCGCCTGCTGAACTTCAGCCAGGCGTTCGGCATCTGGCGTCAGTTCGAGGCGTCCACTGTCGGCATCGAGCACCACCGCTTGGCCTTGTCGCTGATCAAGCAAGGCAGAACCCAACGCCACCATGCACGGCAGACCTTTGCCGCGAGCGAGAATTGCCACATGCGACGTCGCGCCACCCTCGGCCATGCATAACCCGGCAACGCCATGCGCGCTGAGTTGCAGCAGATCCGAAGGCGTCAGTTCATGAGCGGCAACAATGGCGCCGGCCGGCACATCGTAATGCCAGGCTTCGCCGAGCAATGCCCGCAACACCCGTTGCTTGAGGTCACGCAGATCGTTGGCGCGTTCGGCCAGCAGCGCGCTGCCGGTTTGCTGCAGCATTTCGCACTGCACGTCGATCGACTGGCTCCAGGCGTGAGTTGCCGCACAACCTTGTTCGATGGATCGCTGTGCAGCGTCGAGCAGCGCCGGGTCTTCGAGCAGTGCCAGATGCGCGGCGAAGATCGCTTCTTCGTCGGCATTCCTGTGTTTTTTCGCTTGCATGAGGGTGGCGTCGATTTCGTTGCGGACCTGAGTCAGCGCTGTGTCGAGCACCTGCTGTTGCTGCAGCGGATCATGATTGCCCGCATCCGCTGGCAAACTGATCGCGTTCAAACGAAACAGCGGCCCGCCAACCAGTCCCGGCGCAGCACATACACCGTGCAACACGCCAGCCTCGGCCGGGCGCTTAAGAGCGGCAACATTGACCGGCGCCACCGCGTGATGATCGTCCGGCAGCGCCGTGGCCAACGCGCTGAGCAACGCTTGCAGCGCGGCTTCAGCGTCCGGCCCCTGACAACTGACCTGCACCTCATCCTGCTCGCCAACGGCCAGGCCCATCAAACCGATCAGGCTGTTGCACGGCGCCGATTTGCCGGCGAAGTGCAGTTGCGACTGGCTCTTGAACCCTTGCGCAGTCTGCCGAATCAGCGCAGCCGGGCGGGCATGCAAACCACCGCGATGGGCCACCAGAACATGGCCATGAACCTCAGGCCCGCCGATGACTGCTGCGCTCGCCGCCAGACCGTTGCGCGCAATAATGTGCAGCAACGGCTCGCCGACTTTCACTGCTTTGAGCGTAATCGGCCGCACCTGAAAATCCTGGCTGTTGGTCAGGATCAACAGGCTCACCAGGCTTTTGCATTGCTGGCCGACCTTGTCCAGGTCATAGCGCAACAACGGCTGGCCCTTGCTGACGCGGGTGCCATCCTTGACCAGCATCGAGAAGCCTTCGCCGTTCAACTCAACGGTATCGAGGCCCAGATGCAGAAGGATCTCCGCGCCGTTGTCGGCACGCACGGTGAGCGCGTGGCCGGTGCGGGCGACGTGAATGATCATTCCTGCGCACGGCGAATACAGCGTGTCGTTGATCGGGTCGATAGCAATGCCGTCGCCCATGGCGCCGCTGGCGAACACCGCGTCCGGGACTTTGGCGAGCGTGAGCACCGGGCCGCTGAGCGGGGCGCTAAGGGTCAGCTCTTTATTGTTGTTGTTGTTGTTGTGCATGGCTCGGTCTCATCGGTTATATCTCGGTTCGATGTCCCCTGTAGGAGCTGCCGAAGGCTGCGATCTTTTGATCTTGTCTTTCTGTGAATCAAAATCAAAAGATCGCAGCCTTCGGCAGCTCCTACAGGTTTGCTTCAATTAATGCGTGCGGGTCACTTTGCTCAGGTGGCGCGGCTGATCCGGGTCCATGCCACGGGCCACGGCCAGACCGGCGGCCATCACGTAAAAGCTCTGGATCGCCAGAATCGGATCAAGGGCCGGGTGCTCGGCGCGGGTCAGGGTCAGATCGCGTTCGTTCACATCGTCCGGCGCTGCCAGCAACACGCGGGCGCCGCGTTGACGCATTTCCGCCGCAAGACTCAGCAGGCCAGCCTGTTCAGCGCCGCGTGGGGCGAAAACCAGCAACGGGTAGTGTTCGTCGATCAGCGCCATCGGGCCGTGACGGACTTCGGCGCTGCTGAACGCTTCAGCTTGAATCGCCGAGGTTTCCTTGAATTTCAGCGCTGCCTCTTGGGCGATGGCAAACCCGGCTCCCCGGCCGATGACCATCAAACGCTCGCAATCGCGCAGCGCTTCGATGGCCATGCTCCAGTCCTGTTTCGCCGCTTCGCGCAGGCCTTCAGGCAGGGCGTTGCCGGCCTCGAGCAATTCGTTGTCCTCTTTCCAGTGCGCGATCAAACGAGCGCTGGCGCTGAGGGTGGCGATAAAACTTTTGGTCGCGGCGACGCTGCTTTCAGTCCCGGCGAGCAGTGGCACGCTGAATTCACACGCGGCTTCCAGTGGCGAATCGGCGGCGTTGACCATCGACACGCTTAACGCGCCACGCTTGCGCAACAGACGCAAGCTGTTGACCAGATCCGGGCTCTGCCCCGACTGGGAAAAGGCGAACGCGACCTGACCGCTGACCTTCAACGGCGCCTGCTGCATGGTCACCACCGACATCGGCAACGACGCCACCGGGACGCCAAGTTGCTGCATGGTCAGGTAGGCGAAGTAGCTCGCCGCGTGGTCGGAGCTGCCGCGAGCCACAGTCATTGCCACTTGCGGCGGCTGACGGCGCAGGCGCCCGGCAATTTCGATCATTTGCGGGTCGAGCTGTTGCAGTTGGGCTTGCACGGCCTCGAACGAGGACAGCGCCTCTTCAAGCATTTTTGAAGTCAATGTCTTCTCCTTCGACCATGACGGCGGTCAGTGTGAGTGAGCGGTCCAGCCGCACGCAGTCGGCCCAGGCGCCAGGTGCAAGGCGCCCGCGTTCAGTAATGCCGAGATAGTCGGCGGGAAATTGCGACAGGCGTTGCGAGGCCTCGGCGATCGGCAAACCGATCTTCACCAAGTTACGCAGGGCCTGATCCATGGTCAGCGTGCTGCCGGCCAACGTGCCGTCGGGCAGGCGTACGCCGCCCAGGCATTTGGTCACGGTGTGGCTGCCGAGCTTGTATTCACCGTCGGGCATGCCGGCGGCGGCAGTCGAATCAGTGACGCAATACAGGCACGGGATTGAGCGCAGGGCCACCCGAATGGCGCCGGGATGCACATGCAGCAAATCCGGAATCAGCTCGGCGAATTTGGCGTGGGCCAGCGCGGCGCCGACGATGCCTGGCTCGCGGTGATGCAGCGGGCTCATGGCGTTATAGAGATGGGTGAAACTGGTCGCACCGGCATCGAGTGCGGCAACGCCTTCCTCGTAACTGCCGAGGGTGTGGCCGATCTGCATGCGCACGCCACGGCTGCTCAGCTCACGGATCAAACCGTCATGGCCGGCGATTTCCGGGGCGATGGTGATCACGCGGATCGGCGCCAGTGCCAGGTATTCTTCGACTTCGGCCATCAATGCGGTGTGGGCGAAGTTCGGTTGCGCGCCGAGTTTGCCGGGGTTGATGTACGGGCCTTCGAGGTGTACGCCGAGGACTCGCGCGGCACCTTTCGGACGCTGTTCGCAGAACTCTCCGACTTCTTTCAAGACGCTGGAGATCTCGGCGCTCGGCGCGGTCATGGTGGTGGCCAGCAGCGAGGTGGTGCCGAAACGCACGTGGGTTCTGGTGATGGTCTCGAAGGCGCTGGCGCCTTCCATGATGTCTTTGCCACCGCCGCCGTGGACGTGCAGATCGATGAAACCCGGCAGCAGATACGGCAGGTCATTGTCGGTCGGATCGCAGGGCACGCCTTCGATCGACACGACTTTGCCGTGTTCGTGGACCAGCCGGCCGCGAACCCAGCCGCTGGCGGTAAGGATGTTGTCTTCGGACATTTTGGTTCTCGCTTTTGGCCGCGCTTAACGACGCAGCTCTTTATCTACGAAGCTCTGCAACAAAGTCGTAGTAGTCGTTGCGGCAATAGGTGTCGGTGACTTCAATCGGTGTGTTGTCTTCGAGGTAGCCGACCCGGGTCATCAGCAGCATCGCGGTGCCGGGTGCGATGCCGACCAGTGCGGCGAACTCGTCAGAGGCGTTGATCGCCTGGATGTGCTGCAGGGCGCGGACGATCGGCTTGCCGATGCCGTCGAGGTATTCGTAGAGCGAATCGCCAACCAATTGCGGCTTGGGCATGATCGAGGCGGGCAGGGTGCTCATTTCGATGGCCATGACTGTGTCATCGGCTTTGCGCAGACGCTTCATGCGCGCGACCTTGTCGTTCGGCGACAGGCTGAGGCGGATCAGTTCTTCGTGGGTCGGCAGGGTGATTTCGCGTTCCAGCCATTGCGAGCTGGGTACGAAACCCTTGAGGCGCAGCATCTCGCTGAAACCCGAAAGGCGCGACAGCGGTTGTTCGAGGCGAGGGGTGATGAAAGTGCCGGAACCTTGCAGGCGACGAATCAGGCCTTGATCAAGCAGAACTTCCAGCGCCTTGCGCGCAGTCACTCGGGAAATGCCCAGTTGCTCGCTGAGGTTGCGTTCCGAAGGCATCGCCTGCTCGGACTTCCACTGCCCGGCATGAATCGCTGCTTCCAGATTGCGCGCTAGCTGCAGGTACAGCGGCGTCGGCTGGGAGTCGTCCGGGCGTAGGGTATGGAGGTCGTTCATGTAGGGCATTTCCGTCGCGAGTATAGGATTGTTGTGGCTCGCTTGTGGGGCGGAAATTAATACCACTTGAATACCATGTCAACGCACGGAAATGGCCTTTGGCCCAATGGAATGGAGGGTTTTAGGGGGTGTGGTTTCAAGTGGTATTAGTGTTGGCCTATAAAAAGCAAAAGATCGCAGCCTGCGGCAGCGCCTACAGTTGAGAGTGGTATCACCTCTGTAGGCGCTGCCGCAGGCTGCGATCTTTTGATTTATTTTTTTGCAGGTGACCAGTGGTCAGGGTTTAAGGGCGAATTTCGACCATCGTGCCGTCCGGCACCAGGTTCCATACTTCGCGCATATCAACGTTGCGCATGGCGACGCAGCCGTCAGTCCAGTCGAGGGTGTGGAACAGGTCTTCCGGGGTCTCTTCCGAATCCGGCGTGCCGTGGATCATGATCATCCCGCCGGGCTCGACGCCTTCACGCCGGGCGCGGGCCGAATCGCTGATGTTCGGGTAGGAAATGTGCATCGACAGATTGAATTTGTCGCTGGTCTTGCGCCAGTCGATCCAATAGAAACCTTCTGGCGTGCGCTTGTCGCCTTCTATCAGTTTCGGACCTTTCTTCGCGCCTTTGCCCAGGGAAATGCGATAGGTCTTCAGCGGCTTGCCGTCGGCGATCAACTGCAGTTGATGCGCGGATTTAAGCACCAGAACTTTTTCGATAAGAGGTGTATTCGACGGCGTCACGGTGGTCACGAATGACGCTTGGGAGACGGTAACGAACGACAGGCAAAACAGGGCAAGCAACCAGCGCATTGAAACGATTCCCCAGGGAGTGACGCAGATAACCAACATTTTATATGTATGTGTACATGTAGGAGCTGCCGAAGGCTGCGATCTTTTTGTCGGCCATCATGCCAATGTCTTGATTAAATAATGACCGGCTGCGCCAACGGAGGAATCGATTCAGACCGAACCGGATACGCCTCGATACGCCGATCAGCGAAGAAGCATTCTAAGGTACGCCCCACCGTGCGGAAAGCCAGCTCGTCCCAGGGAATGTCGGCTTCGTCGAATAGTTGTACTTCGAGGCTCTCGGGGCCGGCGGCAAAGTCCAGGTCGACCAGTTCGGCGCGGAAGAACACATGCACCTGACTGATGTGCGGTACGTCGATCAGCGTGTAGATACTCAGGTTGCGCACCCGGGCGCAGGCTTCTTCGGCGGTTTCGCGTACGGCGGCCTGCTCGATGGTCTCGCCGTTCTCCATGAAGCCGGCGGGCAAGGTCCAGTAGCCGAGACGCGGCTCGATGGCGCGGCGGCAGAGCAACACTTTCGTGCCCCAGGTCGGCACGCAACCGGCGACGATATTGGGGTTTTGATAGTGAATGGTCTGACAGCTGTCACAGACAAATCGCAGCCGCGAATCGCCTTCGGGAATGCGCTGGGTGACCGGGTTACCGCAGTGGCTGCAAAATTTCATGCTGGGCTTCCTGAATGCTGCGCCTATCTTGGCGTGCAGCGGTGCCGGTCGGCAAGTTGTCGTTTCGCGACACGGCGGGTTTCGGGGGCTTGGGCGCTTGCAACGATTGGTGCATGATGCAGAGTAAGGCACAGATCGAGAACACTCATGCTGGACGAGCTACTGCATAGGGTTAGCAACCACACACCGCGCACGCTGGAGACCGACACCCGTTTCCCCGAGGCCGCCGTTCTGGTGCCGATCACCCGCAGTGACGAGCCGGAACTGGTGCTGACCCTGCGCGCCAGCGGGCTCTCGACCCACGGCGGCGAAGTCGCGTTCCCCGGTGGCCGTCGCGACCCGGAAGACCCCGACCTGATCTTCACCGCGCTACGCGAAGCCGAAGAAGAGATCGGCCTGCCACCCGGCCTGGTTGAAATCATCGGCCCGCTGAGTCCGCTGATCTCGCTGCACGGTATCAAGGTCACGCCGTATGTCGGCGTCATCCCCGATTTTGTCGAGTATCTGGCCAACGATGCCGAGATTGCCGCAGTGTTCACTGTGCCGCTGGAATTCTTCCGCAAAGACCCCCGTGAACACACGCACCGCATCGACTATCAGGGTCGCAGCTGGTACGTGCCGAGCTACCGCTTTGGCGAGTACAAGATCTGGGGGCTGACGGCGATCATGATCGTCGAGTTGATCAATCTGCTCTATGACGCCAAGATCAGCCTGCACCAACCGCCAAAAAGCTTTCTTGATACTTGAACGCATCAATACCTGAGCCATCGGCAGAATGGCCATTCACCGTGAGCCCTGAGGAAAACAAGATGAAATACCGCTTGGGCGACGCCCGTGTCGAGACCCACCCACAGAGCTGGGTCGCCCCCAATGCCGTACTGGTGGGCAAGGTCAAACTCGAAGAGGGCGCCAACGTCTGGTTCAACGCCGTGTTGCGCGGCGACAACGAACTGATCCTGATCGGCAAGAACAGCAATGTGCAGGACGGCACGGTGATGCACACCGACATGGGTTTTCCGCTGACCATCGGTACCGGCGTGACCATCGGCCACAACGCGATGCTCCACGGCTGCACCGTTGGCGATTACAGCCTGATCGGCATCAACGCGGTGATTCTCAACGGCGCGAAGATCGGCAAAAACTGCATCATTGGCGCCAACTCGCTGATTGGCGAAGGCAAAGAGATTCCCGACGGTTCGCTGGTGATGGGCTCACCGGGCAAAGTCGTGCGCGAACTGACCGAGCCGCAGAAGAAGATGCTCGAAGCCAGCGCCGCCCACTATGTGCATAACTCGCAGCGCTACGCCCGTGATCTGGTTGAGCAAGAAGAATGAACACAGCCGAGAGACCCGTTGCCTCGCCGTGCGTGAATATTTGTGCGCTGGATGAGGATGACATTTGTACTGGCTGCCAGCGTACGGTCGCGGAGATCACCCGCTGGGGCCGTATGACCAACGACGAGCGCCGCGAGGTGCTGGGGTTGTGTCATGAGCGGGCGAAGGCGAGTGGGTTGGTGTGGATGATCCCTTCGAAATCGTGATCGGCTTGAGGGTGCCCTCACCCTAACCCTCTCCCAGGGGGAGAGGGGACTGACCGAGGTGCCTTTCGCTATACGCCGACCTGAGCTATTGAGTCGAACTCAGGTTTGAAAAGCCCCCGATCGGCTCCCTTTCCCTCTCGCCTGAAGGAAAGGGATTGTTCAAGCTGCACCTATCTGCGTTATCGAGTCGAGCTCGGGAGTCGATTCAACGAAGATCTGCTCCCTTTCCCCCTCGCCCCCTTGGGGGAGAGGGCTGGGGTGAGGGGGTAGCTCTTGATCTGCCGGTCCAGTAATCTGTGCGCCAATCTGACAGGTCACCTCCATGATTTTCCTCATCGCCTACATCAGCAGCGTTGTGCTGATCAACTTCGCCTTCTCCACCGCGCCACACCTGGACATCATCTGGTCGGCCTGGGGCGGCTTGGTGTTCGTGTTGCGCGACATGGTGCAAACCCGTTTCGGCCACGGTGCGTTGGTGGCGATGCTGGCGGCGCTGGTGCTGTCTTATGTCACCTCCGATCCGTCGATCGCATTAGCCAGTGCCACGGCGTTTGCGGTGTCCGAGATCATCGACTGGCTAGTATTCAGCATCACCAAACGGCCCTTGCGTGATCGCTTGTGGATCAGTTCGGCGCTGAGTATTCCGCTCGATACCTTCATCTTCTTCGGCATGATCGACCTGTTGACGCCGCCGGTGATCATCACCGCTCTGGCTTCGAAATTCGCCGGCGTCACTGCCGTTTGGCTGATCATGGCCTGGCGCGAGCGTAAGCAGGCCGTCGCTGGCTGAAGCCAAAGCCTCAGGTTCATGTAAAATGCCGCGCTTTCTCCCCATGGAAAGCGCGTCTAGCGTTGCTTTCCTCGATGATCCGCTTCTTTGAGGACCTGAGATGACCCGTATCGGAACTCCATTGTCGCCAACCGCGACCCGCGTATTGCTGTGTGGCTGTGGTGAGTTGGGCAAGGAAGTGGTGATCGAGCTGCAACGCCTGGGCGTTGAAGTGATTGCCGTCGATCGCTACGCCAATGCGCCAGCCATGCAGGTTGCCCATCGCAGTCACGTGATCAATATGCTCGACGGCGCTGCCCTGCGTGCCGTGATCGAAGCCGAGAAACCGCACTTCATCGTGCCGGAAATCGAAGCGATCGCCACCGCCACGCTGGTCGAACTGGAAGCCGAAGGCTTCACCGTGATCCCGACCGCGCGCGCTGCGCAACTGACCATGAACCGCGAAGGCATCCGTCGTCTGGCCGCCGAAGAGCTGGACCTGCCGACCTCGCCGTACCACTTTGCCGACACCTTCGAGGACTACAGCAAAGCCGTTCAGGACCTAGGCTTCCCATGCGTCGTCAAACCAGTCATGAGCTCGTCGGGCAAAGGCCAGAGCCTGCTGCGTAGCGCTGATGACGTGCAGAAGGCATGGGATTATGCGCAAGAGGGCGGTCGCGCCGGCAAAGGCCGGGTGATCATCGAAGGTTTCATCGATTTCGATTACGAGATCACCCTGCTGACCGTGCGCCACATCGGCGGCACTACGTTCTGCGCGCCGGTCGGTCACCGTCAGGAGAAGGGTGACTATCAGGAATCCTGGCAGCCGCAGGCCATGAGCCCGGTTGCCCTGGCTGAATCCGAGCGCGTTGCCAAAGCGGTAACTGAAGCGCTGGGTGGTCGCGGTCTGTTCGGCGTTGAGCTGTTCATCAAGGGTGATCAGGTGTGGTTCAGCGAAGTTTCGCCGCGCCCGCATGACACCGGTCTGGTAACGCTGATTTCGCAGGATCTGTCGCAGTTCGCCCTGCACGCTCGCGCAATTCTGGGCCTGCCGGTACCGCTGATCCGTCAGTTCGGGCCATCGGCTTCGGCGGTGATTCTGGTGGAAGGGCAGTCGACTCAGACCGCTTTCGCCAACCTCGGCGCTGCGTTGAGCGAGCCGGACACGGCGCTGCGACTGTTCGGCAAGCCGGAAGTGAATGGCCAGCGCCGCATGGGCGTGGCGCTGGCGCGAGATGAGTCGATCGAAGCCGCTCGTGCCAAGGCGACCCGCGCTGCTCAGGCTGTTGTGGTCGAGCTCTAAACCGAGTCGCGACATTCGCGAGCAAGCTCGCTCCCACATGGGATTGGGTGAACACAGAATCTGTGACCAACCCCAAAAACCTGTGGGAGCGAGCCTGCTCGCGAAGCTTTTGATCTTCTGTCAGGCAACCTGATTCAGATCGTTGCCACGCGTTTCCTTCAGGCACAGCACCGCAATCAAACTCAGCACCGCCGCCCCCGACACATACCCACCGACATAACTCAAACCGCCTATCGCCACCAGTTTCTGCGCAAAGAACGGCGCCGCCGAGGCCCCGACTATGCCGCCCAGGTTATACGCCGCCGAAGCACCGGTATAACGCACGTGAGTCGGAAACAGCTCCGGCAACAGCGCGCCCATCGGTGCAAACGTCACGCCCATCAAGAACAGCTCGATGCACAGAAACAGCGCCACGCCCCAGGTCGAACCCTGAGTCAGCAACGGCTCCATCAGGAACCCGGAAAGAATCGCCAGCACGCCACCGATGATCAGCACCGGTTTGCGCCCGTAACGGTCGCTGGCCCAAGCCGACAGCGGCGTGGCGGCGGCCATGAACAGCACGGCAAAACACAGCAGCCCGAGGAAGGTTTCGCGGCTATAGCCAAGTGTGGAAACCCCGTAACTCAGTGAGAACACCGTCGAGATATAGAACAGCGCATAACAGACCACCATCGCCGCCGCGCCCAGCAATGTCGGCGCCCAGTACTGACTGAACAGCTCGACCAGCGGTATCTTCACCCGCTCCTGACGGGCGATGGCGTTGGCAAACACCGGTGTTTCATGCAGTTTCAATCGCACATACAGACCGACCATCACCAGCGCTGCGCTGAGCAGGAACGGAATCCGCCAGCCCCAGCTGCGGAACTGCTCGTCATCGAGGGTCATGGCCAAGGTCAGAAACAAGCCGTTCGCGGCGAGAAAGCCGATCGAAGGTCCGAGCTGCGGAAACATGCCGAACCACGCACGCTTGCCTTTCGGCGCGTTTTCCGTGGCCAGCAATGCAGCGCCACCCCATTCACCGCCCAATCCCAGGCCCTGTCCGAAGCGCAGCACGCACAGCAGAATCGGCGCCCAGGCGCCAATCGTGGCGTAACCTGGCAGCACGCCGATCAGCGTCGTACACACGCCCATCAACAGCAGCGAGGCAACCAGCGTCGACTTGCGCCCGATACGGTCACCGAAGTGGCCGAACAGCGCCGAACCCAGCGGTCTGGCGAGGAAGGCGATGCCGAAGGTCAGGAACGCCGACAGCATCTGCGCGGTGCCAGAGGTCTGAGGAAAGAACACCGGCCCGATCACCAAAGCGGCGGCGGTGGCGTAAACATAGAAGTCGTAGAACTCGATCGCGGTGCCGATAAAACTCGCCGTCGCCACGCGGGTGGCGGAATTCGTCGGTTGGGCAGGCGCGGTGGCACTGTAAGCGGTACTGGTCGTCATGCGGTGATCCCTGACAGTCATGAGCTCCGTTGGAGCGAATTATTATGGTCGAACACCCAGGGATGTGGGATGAGGCGCGGTCGCTGTTTCAGGTAGGAACAGTCGCCGGTGTAATGCAGAAATGGCCGAAACCTGTCAGGTGCGGGGTAAGCACGAGGTTCGGCGGGGCTTGGGTAAGCGCCTCGATTATAGGAAGGGGGCTAACGATTGAACAAGAGCAAAAAGATCGCAGCCTGCGGCAGCTCCTACATGGGAACGCATTTCAAATGTAGGAGCTGCCGAAGGTTCGGGCCGCGTTCGGACGATCTTTTGATCTTTGATCTTTTATCGGGCAGGCAGCAAAGCAGGCACAGACGAGGTATGCCAAATCAGCACCTTGCTCACCCGGTTCTCCTCGGTCTCGAGAATCTCCAGCCGATAGCGCCCGATCTTCAAGCACACCGCGCTCTCAGGAATCGTCTCCAACGCTTCAGTCACCAGCCCATTCAGCGTTTTCGGCCCATCGCTCGGCAAATGCCAACCCAGGCACTTGTTCAGCTCGCGGATCGACGCGGCACCGTCAATGACCATGCGGCCATCGCCCTGTGGATGAATATGCGGATTATCCAGACTGTGCTCGCTTTCAAACTCGCCGACGATTTCTTCGAGAATGTCTTCCAGCGTGACGATGCCGAGCACTTCGCCGTACTCATCCACGACCATGCCCAGGCGCCGCTGCTGCTTGTGGAAGTTCAGCAGTTGCAGTTGCAGCGGCGTGCTTTCCGGCACGAAGTACGGTTCGTAACTAGCGGCCAGCAGCGCTTCGCGCGTCAGATCACCGTTGTTCAGCAGGTGCCGGATCTGCCGGGTGTTGAGCACCGCTTCAACCTGATTGATGTCGCTATGGAACACCGGCAGGCGTGTGCGCTTGTTATGCCGCAGTTGTTCGATGATTTCTTCGATCGAGTCATCGAGGTTGATGCCGTCGACGTCACTGCGCGGCACCAGAATGTCGTTGACCGTAATATTGTCCAGCGCATGAATGCCTGAGACCGGGTGCGCCCGGACCGGGTGTTCTGGATCGTCGTACCGATCGGCAGGCGAGTCATCTTCGCTTTGCTGCACGACCTGAACCTTGCGTGCAAATGGAGTCATCAGCAAACCGCTGATACGGCTGAACAACCAGGCAAACGGATAGACAATCTTCAGTGGCACGGTCAGCAAGGTATTGCCAAACGCCAGCACCGCATCGGGATAACGCTGGGCGACGGTGCGCGGGAAGTAATCGGCAAACACCAGCAGAATTGCGCCGGCACCGAGGCACGCAGCCCAAGGGCCGTTTTCTTCGCAGAGGAAAATCGCCAGCAGTGTCGCGATGACGACCGCGAGAGCGCGGCACAGGGTATTGCAGAGAATGAGGCTGTCGAGCGGGAAGCTCAGCTTCGCCAGCGGCTTATCGCTGGCGCGCGAGGCGGTGCGTTGCGCGAGCAGGTGTTGCTGCGCGATTTCGACGGCGGTAAACAACCCTGACCATAAAATCAGCAGGACAAATACCGCGAGCATCGGCCCAAGGGGCAAACCGTCCATTTATGCCGCCCGTCAGATGTGCAGGATGTATTCACGAACCAGTTTGCTGCCGAAGTACGCCAACATCAGCAGGCAGAAACCGGCGAGGGTCCAGCGAATCGCCTTGTGACCGCGCCAGCCGAGGCGATTGCGGCCCCACAACAACACGCTGAAGACGATCCAGGCCAGGCACGCCAGCAGGGTCTTGTGCACCAGATGCTGGGCGAACAGGTTCTCGACGAACAGCCAGCCGGAAATCAGCGACAGCGACAGCAGTGTCCAGCCGGCCCAGAGGAAACCGAACAGCAGGCTTTCCATGGTTTGCAGCGGCGGGAAATTCTTGATCAGCCCGGACGGGTGCTTGTGTTTGAGTTGGTGGTCTTGCACCAGCAGCAACAAGGCCTGGAACACCGCGATGGTGAACATGCCGTAGGCGAGGATCGACAACAGAATGTGCGCGAGGATGCCCGGCTCTTCGTCGATGATCTGCACGGTGCCGGTCGGCGCGAATTGCGCCAGCAGCACGGTGATCGCGCCCAGCGGAAATAGCAGCACCAGCAGGTTTTCCACCGGGATTCGCGAGCAGGCAATCAGTGTCAGCGCGATCACTGCCGCGGCAATCAGGCTCGAGGCGCTGAAGAAGTCCAGGCCTAGACCGATCGGGGTCAGCAAGTGAGTGAGCAGGCTGGCGCCGTGGGCCAACACGGCGAAGACGCCGAGGGTAACCAGCAGGCGCTTGTTCGCCTTGGCGCCGGTGGCCAGACGAGTGCTCTGATAAAGGGTCGCAGCGGCATATAGAAGGGCGGCGGCGAGAGTGGTCAATAAACTGGGTGACAAGGGGAGCATAAATCCTGTTAGGCAAGCCCGAAAGGGGCTGAGTTTGGCATAGAACCGCCATGGCACGAAAGACTCAGGAAGCTGACAGCGAGGTGTCCGCCAGCCGCAGTCTTCGCTATAATCCGCGACCTGCCCACGCCGCAGGCTCGCCGAGCACATGTTGATTCCGGTCTGGGCCGCCATTATCCCGGTCTACACAGGGCCTGAAAGGATCGCGCAATGTTTGAAAACTTAACCGACCGTCTCTCGCAGACGCTGCGCCATGTCACCGGCAAGGCCAAGCTGACTGAAGACAACATCAAAGACACCCTGCGTGAAGTGCGCATGGCGTTGCTCGAAGCCGACGTCGCTCTGCCGGTGGTCAAGGACTTCGTCAATTCGGTCAAGGAGCGCGCTGTCGGCACCGAGGTGTCGCGCAGCCTGACGCCGGGCCAGGCGTTCGTGAAGATCGTCCAGGCTGAACTCGAAAGCCTGATGGGCGCGGCCAACGAAGATCTGAACCTGAGCGCTGTGCCGCCCGCCGTGATTCTGATGGCCGGTTTGCAAGGTGCGGGTAAAACCACCACCGCTGGCAAACTGGCGCGCTTCCTTAAAGAGCGCAAGAAGAAGTCGGTCATGGTCGTGTCGGCGGACGTCTACCGTCCTGCGGCGATCAAGCAGTTGGAAACCCTGGCCAACGACATCGGCGTGACGTTCTTCCCGTCCGACCTGAGCCAGAAACCGGTCGACATCGCCACCGCAGCTATTAAAGAAGCAAAACTGAAATTCATCGACGTGGTCATCGTCGATACCGCCGGTCGTCTGCACATCGACGAAGAGATGATGGGCGAGATCAAGGCGTTGCACGCCGCGATCAACCCGGTCGAAACCCTGTTCGTGGTTGACGCCATGACCGGTCAGGATGCGGCCAACACGGCCAAGGCCTTCGGTGATGCACTGCCGCTGACCGGTGTGATCCTGACCAAGGTCGACGGCGACGCCCGTGGCGGTGCCGCGCTGTCGGTGCGCGCCATCACCGGCAAGCCGATCAAGTTCATCGGTATGGGCGAGAAGAGCGAAGCGCTCGATCCGTTCCACCCTGAGCGTATCGCCTCGCGGATCCTCGGCATGGGCGACGTGCTCAGCCTGATCGAACAGGCTGAAGCGACGCTCGACAAGGACAAGGCCGACAAACTGGCCAAGAAGCTGAAGAAGGGCAAGGGCTTCGACCTCGAAGACTTCCGCGATCAGTTGCAACAAATGAAGAACATGGGCGGCCTCGGCGGGCTCATGGACAAACTGCCGAGCATCGGCGGCGTCAACCTGTCGCAAATGGGCAATGCCCAGAACGCCGCAGAGAAGCAGTTCAAGCAGATGGAAGCCATCATCAACTCCATGACCCCGGCCGAGCGCCGCGACCCTGAGATGATCAGTGGTTCGCGCAAGCGCCGGATCGCCATGGGTTCCGGCACCCAGGTGCAGGACATCGGCCGCTTGATCAAGCAGCACAAGCAGATGCAGAAGATGATGAAGAAATTCTCCGCGAAGGGCGGTATGGCGAAAATGATGCGCGGCATGGGCGGAATGCTGCCCGGCGGCGGCATGCCAAAAATGTAAGGTGTCCCGTCTCACCTATTTCACTCGCCAAAAGTGAGTGAAATGGGTGAGACGGGATACTGGAATCTCGCCGGTCGTCGCACCGGCGCAGGCCCCGCAAGGATGCGGGATCAACAGCAAACCCGCACTCGGCGGGAGCTGACTGGCCGTTTTCATCGACGGCTCTATATGCAGATCTGCACGGCATGCCATAGGCGCCGGAAAAAGTCATTTGCAAAAGTCCGGATATTCCTTAGAATATGCGGCCTTTCGGGCACCCATGCCCGCTGTGCATTTAGATTTGCAGCACCGACTACAGGAACGATGTTCACATGCTAACAATCCGTCTTGCCCTTGGCGGCTCCAAAAAGCGCCCGTTTTACCACCTGACCGTAACCGACTCGCGTAACCCGCGTGACGGCTCCCACAAAGAACAGGTTGGTTTCTTCAACCCTGTTGCACGTGGTCAGGAAACCCGTCTGTCCGTGAACCAAGAGCGCGTAGCCTACTGGCTGAGCGTTGGTGCACAACCTTCTGAGCGCGTTGCTCAGTTGTTGAAGGAATCTGCCAAGGCTGCGGCCTGAGCAATATGAACGCGACGCCTGCTGTTGCCGATGATTTGATCGTTATTGGCAAAATTTATTCTGTTCATGGCGTTCGCGGCGAAGTGAAGGTTTATTCCTTTACTGATCCGACTGAAAACCTGTTGCAGTACAAAACCTGGACGCTCAAGCGCGAAGGCAATGTGAAACAGGTCGAGCTGGTCAGTGGACGCGGGAACGATAAGTTCCTGGTCGCAAAGCTCAAGGGTCTTGATGATCGTGAAGAAGCTCGTCTTCTGGCCGGTTATGAGATCTGCGTGCCGCGCAATCTGTTCGCTGAATTGACCGAAGGCGAGTACTACTGGTACCAACTGGAAGGTCTGAAGGTCATCGACACCCTTGGGCAATTGCTCGGGAAAATCGATCATCTTCTGGAAACCGGCGCCAATGATGTAATGGTCGTCAAGCCTTGCGCTGGCAGCCTGGATGATCGCGAACGCCTGTTGCCCTATACGGAGCAATGTGTGTTGGCTGTCGACCTGGCCGCGGGCGAGATGAAGGTGGATTGGGACGCGGACTTCTAAACGTGGCTAATTTGCGCGTAGAAGTGATCAGTTTGTTTCCCGAGATGTTTTCCGCCATCGGCGACTACGGCATCACCAGTCGTGCGGTCAAACAGGGGCTCTTGCAGCTGACCTGTTGGAATCCGCGAGATTACACGACGGATCGGCATCACACTGTGGACGATCGCCCGTTTGGCGGTGGTCCGGGCATGGTGATGAAGATCAAGCCCCTGGAATATGCTCTGGTTCAGGCCAAGGCAGCAGCCGGGGAGGCGGCGAAGGTGATTTACCTGTCCCCCCAAGGCCGTCAACTGACTCAGTCGGCGGTACGCGAGCTGGCACAATCGGATGCATTGATCCTGATTGCCGGCCGCTATGAAGGCATTGACGAGCGCTTTATTGAGGCTCATGTCGATGAAGAGTGGTCGATTGGCGACTATGTACTGTCTGGCGGCGAGCTGCCGGCCATGGTCCTGATCGATGCGGTTACACGACTGCTGCCTGGAGCTTTAGGGCATGCGGATTCCGCTGAGGAAGATTCCTTTACGGATGGTCTGCTGGATTGCCCGCACTACACCCGACCTGAGGTGTATGCGGATCAGCGTGTTCCCGACGTGTTGCTGAGTGGCAATCACGCGCATATCCGGCGTTGGCGTTTACAGCAGTCCCTTGGTAGGACCTTTGAACGACGCGCCGATCTTCTGGAAAGCCGCTCGCTTTCTGGAGAAGAGAAGAAGCTGCTCGAGGAATACATCCGCGAGCGGGACGATAGTTAACAACGTATCGATGGTAGATCGAACGATTTACCTTAGGAGCACAGCATGACCAACAAAATCATCCTTGCACTCGAAGCAGAGCAGATGACCAAAGAAATCCCTACCTTCGCCCCAGGCGACACTATTGTCGTTCAGGTGAAAGTGAAGGAAGGCGATCGTTCCCGTCTGCAAGCGTTCGAAGGCGTTGTAATCGCCAAGCGTAACCGCGGCGTGAACAGTGCGTTCACCGTTCGTAAAATCTCCAACGGTGTTGGCGTAGAACGTACTTTCCAGACCTACTCCCCGCAGATCGACAGCATGGCTGTTAAACGTCGCGGTGACGTACGTAAAGCCAAGCTGTACTACCTGCGCGACCTGTCGGGTAAAGCAGCTCGCATCAAGGAAAAACTGGCTTAAGTCCAGCTTCCGATGCAGAAAAAAGCAGCCTACGGGCTGCTTTTTTGTTGCCTGCAATTTATTCACCGTACCTTCGTTTCAGGCCAGAACCATGACTCCCCGCGACCAGGAAATCCAGCGCCGTACCGAACTCTCGGTAACTCGCGTAACCAAAGCCGTCTTCCCGCCGACCACCAACCACCACAACACCTTGTTCGGCGGCACAGCGCTGGCATGGATGGATGAAGTGTCCTTCATCACCGCCACGCGTTTCTGCCGCTTGCCGCTGGTGACCGTGTCGACTGACCGTATCGACTTCAACCACGCGATCCCAGCGGGCTCGATCGTTGAGTTGGTGGGGAAGGTGATCAAGGTCGGCAACACCAGCCTCAAGGTCGAGGTGGAAGTGTTCGTCGAAAGCATGAGCTGCGATGGCCGCGAGAAGGCGATTCATGGGCAGTTCAGCTTTGTTGCTATTGATGATGACAAGCGGCCAGTGCCGGTGCTGCCGGGTTTTGCGGCTTGATCTGATACCGAGTCGCGCCATTCGCGAGCAGGCTCGCTCCCACAGTGATCGGGGGTGAACACAACATTTGTGTCCGGCACAGAACCTGTGGGAGCGAGCCTGCTCGCGAAGGCGTCAGCTCAGGCGCCGCTGGCCTCAGGCTGAATCAACGCCAGCAGCGTCCACCCGGATCCTGGTTTCACAGCAGTCTCCGGCGTCACCACATGCACCCACCCGCTGTCATCGCGCATGAACAGCAAGGTCGCACGATTACCATGCAGCGCCCGGTAATCCTCCCAGCCAAAACCATCCGTCAGCGTCGTGCTGTATAACTCCGCACCCTGGCCCATCTGGCTGGCGAGTTTCGCGTAAGTAAACGCCTCGCTGCCCAACTGATTGCCACGATGTTCAAGGCTGGCGCGGTGCTTGTCACTGCGGCGGCTTTCATGGCCGCTGGCCAGACCGAACAGGCGCTGATGGCCGAAATCATGCCGAAAGCGCATCGCCGCCAAGGTATTGAGTTCACCCGACGGCGACAGCGCGAGCAAATGCCCAAGTCCGACCAGATCCAGATGCGCATCGGCATGTTGCGAAGCCGGGTTGCCGAAGTAGGTCGGCAAACCCTCCATGCGTGCCGCACGAATGTTTTCCCAGCTCGAGTCGGTCAGCAGCACGCGACTGCCGAGTTGCTGCAGCGACTTGCCCAGCTCCCGCGCCGGGCCGTTGGCACCGACGATCAGGAAGCCACTCGGCGCTGGCTCCGCAACTTTGAGCAGTCGTGCCAGTGGCCGCGCAGTCGCACTTTGCAGGACCACAGTGCCGATGATCACCGCAAACGTCAGCGGCACCAGCAGCAATGCTCCCTCGTGCCCGGCCTCGTGCAGGCGAATCGCGAAAATCGCCGACACCGCCGCTGCAACGATCCCGCGCGGCGCAATCCAGCACAGCAACGCGCGCTCACGCCAGCTCAGGCTGGAACCGGCCGTGCTGAGCAGCACGTTCAGCGGTCGAGCGATCAGTTGAATCACCAACAGCAGAATCAGCACCAGCGGCCCCAAACCGATCAAGGCGTACAAGTCCAGTCGCGCCGCCAGCAAGATGAACAACCCGGAAATCAGCAGCACGCTGAGGTTTTCCTTGAAGTGCAGGATGTGCCGTACATCCACACCTTTCATGTTCGCCAGCCACATGCCCATCAGCGTTACCGCCAGCAGGCCGGATTCATGCATCACTTCGTTGGCGGCAATGAAAATCCCCAGCACCGCTGCCAGCGAGGCGAGGTTATGCAGATACTCCGGCAGCCATTGCCGGCGGATCACGGTGCCAAGCAGCCAGCCACCGACAATGCCGAACACCGCGCCGCAGAGAATCACCCCGCCAAAGGTGAACAGACTCTGCTTGAGGCCGTGCCCTTCGGCGCTGGCAATGATGAAGCTGTAAACCACCACGGCGAGGAGGGCGCCGATCGGGTCGATGACAATGCCCTCCCAGCGCAGAATGTTGGCGATCGAGGCTTTCGGCCGCACCACGCGCAGCATCGGCACGATGACGGTCGGGCCGGTGACCAGTGTCAGGCTGCCGAACAGGATGGCCAGCATCCAGTCGAAGCCGAGCAGAAAATGCGTGGCGACCGCGATGACGATCCAGGTCGAGATCGCGCCAATGGTCACCAGGCGATGAACGACGCTGCCGATCTCCTTCCACTCCGACAGGTGCAGGGTCAAGCTGCCCTCAAACAGAATCAGCGCGACCGCCAGCGACACCAGCGGCATCAGCAGCGGCCCGAACATCTCCTGTGGATCGAGCCAGCCCAGCACCGGGCCGACCAGAATCCCCGTCAACAACAGAAACAGAATCGCCGGCAGCTTCAGGCGCCAGGCCAGCCATTGGCAACCCAGCGCGGCCGCGCCGATCCCGCCAAATGCCAAGAGAATTTGCTGCTCGTTCATTGATGCTCCCTGTTCCTTGAATTAGCGGGCTATGAAAGACTAGCGCCCATTCCTACAGTTCACTCTACATTTGCGCACAGTCTTGAGGCTGTGTGACTTGAGCGCCCATGCCTGCCATCGACCATCCACTGATTGATCAATTCCTCGACGCTTTATGGCTGGAGAAAGGCCTGTCCGATAACACCCGTGGCGCTTATCGCAGTGATCTGGCGCTGTTCAATGGCTGGTTGCAGGAGAAAAACCTGGAACTGATCAATGCCGGTCGTGAGCTGATCCTTGATCACTTGGCCTGGCGTCTGGAGCAGAACTACAAACCGCGCTCCACTGCCAGATTTCTTTCCGGGGTACGTGGCTTTTATCGCTATTTGCTGCGGGAAAAGATGATCAGCGTCGACCCGACATTGCGCGTAGACATGCCGCAACTCGGTAGGCCTCTGCCCAAGTCGCTCTCAGAAGCCGATGTGGAAGCGCTGTTGAAGGCCCCGGATTTGAGCGAAGCGATCGGCCAGCGTGACCGCGCCATGCTTGAGGTGTTGTACGCCTGCGGTTTACGCGTGACAGAACTGGTCAGCCTGACGCTGGAACAGGTCAACCTGCGTCAAGGTGTGTTGCGGGTGATGGGCAAGGGCAGCAAGGAACGGCTGGTGCCCATGGGCGAAGAGGCGATCGTCTGGGTCGAGCGCTACATGCGTGACGGTCGCGGCGAATTGCTCGGTGGCCGGCCCAGCGATGTGCTATTCCCCAGTCAGCGCGGCGAGCAGATGACCCGCCAGACCTTTTGGCACCGGATCAAGCATCAGGCCAAGGTCGCCGGGATCGGCAAGTCGCTGTCGCCGCACACCTTGCGCCATGCGTTTGCCACGCACTTGCTCAACCATGGCGCGGATTTGCGCGTGGTGCAGATGTTGCTCGGCCACAGCGACCTTTCCACGACGCAGATCTACACCCACGTCGCCCGCGCGCGCCTGCAGGATCTGCACGCCAAACACCACCCGCGCGGCTGACTACATACCTCCCCCTGTAGGAGCTGCCGAAGGCTGCGATCTTTTGATCTTAAAAACAGAATCAAAAGATCGCAGCCTTCGGCAGCTCCTACATAAGGCGGGGGTGATGAGTGGCGACAGGCGCATTCGGCCACCGTGACCTTATGTGTTAGGCTTTGCCGGTTTGCACGATGGACGGTTATGACCCGGTGTTCCGGCACGGGCGTTCTGATCGTTCCATTTGTCCGCCTTCAGGAGTTCTCATGCGTCTGACCCAGATTTTCGCCGCCGCAGCCATTGCGTTGGTCAGCACCTTTGCCGTCGCCGATGACGCGGCCGACAAAGCCATTCGTCAAAGCCTGGAAAAACTCGAACTCGAGGTTCCGGTAGAAAGCATCAGCGCCAGCCCGTTGCCGGGTATGTACGAAGTCAAGCTCAAGGGCAGCCGCGTGCTCTACGCCAGCGCCGATGGCCAGTACATCGTTCAGGGTTACCTGTTCCAGCTCAAGGACGGCAAACCGGTCAACCTGACCGAGAAGACCGAACGCCTGGGCATCTCCAAACTGATCAATGCCATACCGGTGGCCGAAACCGTGGTCTACCCAGCTGTGGGCGAAACCAAATCGCACATCACCGTGTTCACCGACACCACCTGCCCGTACTGCCACAAGCTGCACGCCGAAGTGCCGGAGCTGAACAAGCGCGGCATCGAAGTGCGTTACGTTGCGTTCCCGCGCCAGGGTCTGAACTCGCCGGGTGACGAGCAACTGCAAGCCGTGTGGTGCTCGAAAGACAAGAAAGCCGCCATGGACAAAATGGTCGATGGCAAGGAAATCAAGGCCGCCAAGTGCGAAAACCCGGTTTCCAAACAGTTTGCCCTCGGTCAGTCGATCGGCGTGAACGGTACACCGGCCATCGTTTTGGCTGACGGACAAGTGATTCCGGGCTACCAGCCTGCGCCACAAGTCGCCAAACTGGCGCTGGGCGCGAAGTAAATTCGCATCGTCACGGTCAGCCGTGACGATCATGGTCCGGCAGCAGCATCGCCGGGCCATTAATAGAGAGCCGCGAGCAAGCGGTTGTTTTCCGGCCGACCCCGTGTCGGCCGTTTTATGGGGAGTTCACAGTGAATCCGGTCAAAGTAGGCATCTGTGGGTTAGGGACCGTCGGTGGCGGTACCTTCAACGTACTTCAGCGCAACGCCGAGGAAATTGCTCGTCGTGCCGGGCGTGGAATCGAAGTGGCACAAATTGCCATGCGCACGCCAAAGCCTCAGTTCCAGACGACCGGTATTGCGATTACCAACGATGTCTTCGAAGTGGCCACGAACCCTGAGATCGACATCGTCATAGAGCTGATGGGCGGCTACACCGTTGCCCGCGAGCTGGTACTCAAGGCCATCGAGAATGGCAAGCATGTGGTCACCGCGAACAAGGCTCTGATTGCCGTTCACGGTAATGAAATTTTCGCCAAGGCTCGCGAGAAAGGCGTGATCGTGGCGTTTGAAGCGGCCGTGGCCGGTGGCATTCCGGTGATCAAGGCGATCCGTGAAGGCCTGTCCGCCAACCGCATCAATTGGGTGGCCGGGATCATCAACGGCACCGGTAACTTCATCCTCACCGAAATGCGCGAGAAGGGACGTACCTTCGAAGACGTGCTGGCCGAAGCCCAGGCACTGGGTTACGCCGAAGTCGATCCGACCTTCGACGTTGAAGGCATCGACGCCGCGCACAAACTGACGATTCTGGCCTCCATCGCGTTCGGCATTCCGCTGCAATTCGACAAGGCTTACACCGAAGGCATCACCAAACTGACCACCGCCGACGTCAACTACGCCGAAGCGCTGGGCTACCGCATCAAGCACCTCGGTGTCGCTCGCAGCACCGCTGCCGGCATCGAGTTGCGCGTGCACCCGACGCTGATCCCGGCCGATCGCCTGATCGCCAACGTCAACGGCGTGATGAACGCGGTGATGGTCAACGGCGATGCTGCCGGTTCGACCCTGTTCTACGGCGCTGGCGCCGGCATGGAGCCGACCGCTTCGTCGGTGATCGCCGACCTGGTGGACGTGGTTCGCGCCATGACTTCCGACCCGGAAAACCGCGTACCGCACCTGGCCTTCCAGCCGGATTCGCTGTCGGCTCACCCGATCCTGCCGATCGAAGCCTGCGAAAGCGCCTACTACCTGCGCATCCAGGCCAAGGACCATCCGGGTGTACTGGCTCAGGTGGCGAGCATCCTCTCGGAGCGCGGCATCAACATCGAGTCGATCATGCAGAAGGAAGTTGAAGAGCACGACGGTCTGGTGCCGATGATCCTGCTGACCCACCGCGTGGTCGAGCAACGTATCAACGATGCGATCGCCGCCCTCGAAGCCCTGGCCGGTGTGAATGGTCCGGTTGTACGGATCCGCGTCGAGCACCTGAACTAAGTCGTTGTCCTGCACCCGTCCCGTGCACGGGGCGGGTGTCGTGAACACCCTCCATTGGAGTCAGTCATGCGTTACATCAGTACCCGCGGCCAGGCACCGGCCCTGAATTTCGAAGACGTCCTGCTGGCCGGTCTCGCCACCGACGGCGGTCTGTACGTTCCGGAAAACCTGCCACGTTTCACTCAGGAAGAAATCGCTTCGTGGGCCGGCCTGCCGTATCACGAGCTGGCCTTCCGGGTGATGCGTCCGTTCGTTACCGGCAGCATTCCGGATGCCGATTTCAAAAAAATCCTTGAAGAAACCTACGGTGTGTTCTCGCACAGCGCCGTGGCGCCGCTGCGTCAGTTGAACGGCAACGAATGGGTGCTGGAGTTGTTCCACGGCCCGACTTTGGCGTTCAAGGACTTCGCTCTGCAACTGCTCGGTCGTCTGCTCGACTACGTGCTGGAAAAACGCGGTGAGCGCGTGGTCATCGTCGGCGCCACCTCGGGTGACACCGGCTCGGCGGCCATCGAAGGCTGCAAGCACTGCGAAAACGTCGACATCTTCATTCTGCACCCGCATAACCGTGTGTCCGAAGTGCAGCGTCGCCAGATGACCACGATTTTCGGCGAGAACATCCACAACATCGCCATCGAAGGCAACTTCGACGACTGCCAGGAAATGGTCAAGGCGAGCTTCGCCGACCAGAGCTTCCTCAAAGGCACGCGTCTGGTGGCGGTGAACTCGATCAACTGGGCGCGGATCATGGCCCAGATCGTCTACTACTTCCACGCGGCCCTGCAGTTGGGCGGTCCGGCGCGTTCGGTGTCGTTCTCGGTGCCAACCGGCAACTTTGGCGACATCTTCGCCGGTTACCTGGCGCGCAACATGGGCCTGCCGATCAACCAGTTGATCGTCGCCACCAACCGCAACGACATCCTGCACCGCTTCATGAGCGGCAATCAGTACGTCAAGGAAACCCTGCACGCCACGCTGTCGCCGTCGATGGATATCATGGTCTCGTCGAACTTCGAACGCCTGCTGTTCGACCTGCACGGTCGCAACGGCGCGGCCATCGCCGGTCTGATGGACACGTTCAAGCAGGGTGGTGGTTTCAGCGTCGAGCAGGAGCGCTGGACCGAAGCCCGCAAACTGTTCGACTCGCTGGCCGTGGACGACGCGCAAACCTGCGAAACCATCGCCGAAGTTTACGAGCAGACCGGTGAAGTGCTGGATCCGCATACCGCGATCGGCGTCAAGGCCGCGCGCGAATGCCGTCGTAGCCTCGATATCCCGATGGTGATTCTCGGCACCGCACATCCGGTGAAATTCCCGGATGCGGTAGAGAAAGCCGGTGTAGGAAAAGCGCTCGAGCTACCTGCACATCTTTCTGATTTGTTTGAGCGAAACGAGCGTTGCACCGTTTTGCCAAACGAGCTGAAAGCCGTGCAAGCCTTTGTCAGTCAGCATGGCAACCGAGGCAAGCCGCTTTAAGCCGGTAAAAGCTGTCACATTTTGAAGCCCGTCTCCTGACGGGCTTTTTTGTTTCTGCTGCCACACTGTTCGGGTTTTCACCCACGAAGGACGGGTGAGTCGATCACGAAGGAAGTGGCAATGCTGTTTTATAGAGGTTTGAAACCGGCACTGAGTGGGCTGTTCTTGTTCGGATTACTGGCTTTGATGCGCAGCAGCGAGGCGGCGCAACTGGCGCTGCAAGACGATGCCGCGACTTCCAGGGTCCAGCCCATCGAACTGGCTGCGCACGAGCGTCAGTGGATTCAAGACAACCCGGAGGTGAAGGTGACGTCGTTGCAGTACCCGTTGTATCTGTTCCAGGATGAGCACGGGCAGTGGAGCGGCTTGAATAATGATGTACTCAAGCGCGTGACGGCGATGACCGGGTTGCGGTTTGTGCATCAGGAGTCGTTTTCCACCGATCACATGCTTGAACGTCTGGAAAGCGGATCGGCGGATATCAGTACGACCCTGGCCATGAGCGAGGAGCGCAAGGCGTTTCTGGATTACAGCCACGCATTTGGTGGTGCGGGCTGGGTGTTTGTCGGCCGCGCTGACGCGCCCCGGCTGGAGGCTTTTGAGCAGTTGAGTAAACGGGTGTTGGTGCTGCCGGCCCGGCATGCGCTGGAAGACATGATCCGGCGTGACTTCCCTTCGATCGAGATTCGCTCGGTCAAGACCTACGCCGAGGCGCGGGCACTGGTCGAGAGCGGTGAAGCTTACGCCACCATCGAGAACGAAATCGGCGCTCAGCTGTATCCTTTGGGGTTGCTCAAGGTGGGCGGTCTGGTCGAAGGCAAATGGGAAGCGGATAACCTGGCCGTGCGCAAGGGCATGCCAGTGCTCTTGAGTATTCTCAACAAGGCCCTTGAGGCTTTTCCTGCGGCGGAATTACGGGCGATCCGCCTGAAATGGCTGGAGGGTGTTGCTCCGGTGCCCGTGCCGTCGGTCTGGCAGCAGATGCTCGAATGGGGTTGCTGGGGCATGGGCGGACTCGGCGTGTTTGGCCTGCTTTTCCTGATATGGAATCGGCGACTGACGGCCGTGATCAAACTGCGTCGCGCGGCGGAAAAGGATCTGGGCGATCAACTGGCGTTTCAGCACGCGTTGATCGACTCCATGCCCGACCCGGTGTTTGTCCGTGACCTGCAAGGGCGGCTGATCATGTGCAATCGCAGCTATGAGGAGGCCTTGTCGATTCGATTGGATCAGGTGCTCGGGAAGTTGCTGATCGAGGTTGACGCGCTGCCGCAGGCTACGGCGCTGATGCTGCACGACGAGTTCCTGGTGCAGTTGCGTACCCGCAAGTCGCGCTTCAGCAAGCGCCGATTGCAATTCAAGAGTGGTCACCGCGAGGTCTATCAGTGGACAGTGCCGTTCTACAGCGCCGACGGCAAACTGCGTGGGCTTTTGGGGGGCTGGACGGACATCACCCAGCGTCGTACAGAGAGCGGGTGTCGATGTCTGCAATGAAGATGGGAAATGTCCTATAAGACACGACTACTTTTCCGATGGGAGGCTTAGGACGGCTGCCCTAGAGTGACAACAACTGCGGTGAGAGTCCGCGATTGTCGCCTCCAGAGGTCGCTTATGCGCTCGCTTAAAGTCCTGATACTTGAACCCAATCCGTTCCAGCTGATGGCATTGCATCAAATGCTCAATGCCATTGGCATCTATGACGTGCTGACGGCGCCGTCGCTGGGCTCTGCGCTGTCTTCGCTGGGCCATCGCGGCGCGGTCGACATCGCCATTTGCGATCCGCAACTCAAGGGTGGCGATGGCTTGGCGCTGATTCATCATCTAGTGACACGGCATGATGCGCGTGCGTTGATCCTGCTGGGGACGGTCGCACCAAGCCTGCTGAACGATCTAGAGCCTTTGCTGTGTGAACACCGCCTGCGGCTGCTGGGGCGCCTGCAAACCCCGGTGTCTGCGGTGCTGATGCGCGGTTTGCTCGACAGTTACCTGAGCGCCGCTTCGCCAACTCTCCAGGTTTGACGGGGACGGTTATTTTTCTGTCATCTTCGCCGTGCATGCTCTGACAGACCGGTGACTCCAGGAGCGGAGCGATCGGTATGCAGAACTTTCTTCTCGGGCCGGTGGTCATTTATTGTGAACACGCCCCAGGCACACAGTTTTCGGACTATTGAGTGGAGATCGAGATGGAAAGTATCAGTCTATTGCTCGGTGAGGCTCTGAGCCCGTATCAGGTTTCGTTGTCTCCAAACGGTTCCCATGGCGAATGCCTGGTGACCTTGAAGAACAGTCACGGCGCCATTGTGGTGGAACGCGAATTCAATCAGGCGCAACTGACCGACAAGCGCCAGTTGACCGATGTCGTTGACGGCTTGCACCGCGACGTTCTGATTGCGGAGGGAAGGCTGGAACCCTGTGTGATCGCGGCATTGCGCAACGCTGCGCTGGATAAACGTGCGGCGCTGTAAAGATGAAATATTTTTTGTGGGAACCTTCCTGCATCCCTGTCAGTCAGACCCGGTAACAGCAGGATCAAGCATTGTGCTCCGGTGCTTGTCGCTTGCTGCTACGGGTCTTTATGTAGGCCACGTTTAACCCCGAGTCGTCTCCCCACTTCTCGGGGTTTCTTTTGTCTGCGATTTGCTCATGGCGCCGCTTGTTGTTCGAAGAACGATCGGGCCTGTTCGAGGTAGTCGCTTCGCATCGCGGGGTCCAGCCAGTCGGCGTACAACTGGTTCAGTTGATCGTGGGGAAGGGTGCGCAGCAGTTGGTTTATTTCGCTGATTGCCTGACGGCCCTGGTGTGTGTCGGAGCAGCCGATGTAGCCCGACAGGTATTTACCGGTGCCGCGGATCGGATAGAACAGCAACTCGTCTTCGGCGATTTGCGCCAGATGAGCCTGATAACGAATTTCTGGCCAATAGCCCAGCACCACCTGTAATCGTCCCAGGCGCTGCATCAGCAGCAGATTGTTCAGGGCCTCGTTGCCGTAATGAGGCGTCAGGGCCTCCTTGGGGGCCTGACGCAGCAAGTCATCGACTATTTCACCGTAACTGCGTTCCGCCACGACCCCGATTTTCTCTTGGCCATTGGCTAGAAGCGATGCCAGATCGATTTCACCTTCCACGAGAAACGGTGCCAACACTTCGCGATCTTTCTGACGCACCACCAGCCCATTACTGACGGCGCGGAAGGCCGGGATGGAGTACGCGATCCATTGCGCGCGCTCCTTGCTCCAGATCAGCGACGGGTCGCAGGTGAAGGAGGCTTCGTGAAGCATCTGGATGCCTCGGGCTCGATTGACTCGCATCAACTTGTGTTCGTATTGCGGCATGCCGGCAATCAGCATCGGCATGAGGTGATCAATGACACCCTGGCCTTTTTTCGGGCCTTCGAAAATGGTCAGTGGCGGCAGGTCGCGCAGTAACCAGATCAGCGTCGGTTTCGCCTGCGCGCCGTTCGACAACATGAGTAGAAACAACAAGCCGAACAGCCGCCACGTCCACCATTGATGGGCGTGGTTGGCGTGCGATGTCTGCCGGCGTTTCAGCTTAAATGGCTCCGTCTTCGCGCAGCTTGGCGATCTGTCTCTCGTCGTAGCCAAGATCGTGAAGTACCTGCGCATTGTGTTCACCCAATTGCGGTCCGACCCATTCCGAACTGCCGGGTGTCTCTGAGAGTTTCGGCACGATGCCCGGCATCTTGAAATCTTTGCCGCCGGGCAGCTTGGCCTGCAGGAACATCTCTCGGGCCAGGTACTGCGGATCGCTGAACATGTCCTCGGCGCTGAAGATCCGGCTGGCCGGTACATCGGCCTGATTGAGCAGGTCGAGCACGGTTTGCAGCGGCAACGAATTGACCCAGCGATCAATCACGCCGTACAACTCGTCGCGACGATTGTCGCGCCCGTCGTTGCTGGCCAGCGTAGGGTCATTGGCCAGGTCTTCACGGCCGATGATCAGCATGAAGCGTTTGAAGATCGCGTCACCATTGGCGCCGATCTGCACGTGTTTGCCATCGGCACTGGTGTGGATAGAGGAGGGCGTGATGCCGGGCATGATGTTGCCGGTGCGCTCGCGGATAAAACCGAACACGTCGAACTCCGGCACCATGCTTTCCATCATCGCGAAAATCGCTTCGTACAACGCGACATCGACAACCTGGCCTGTGCCACCATTGACTTCGCGATGACGCAGCGCCATTAGCGCGCCGATCACGCCCCATAGCGCGGCAATCGAATCGCCGATGGAAATTCCGGTGCGCACCGGTGGACGGTCCTCGAAACCGGTGATGTAGCGCAAGCCGCCCATGGACTCACCCACCGCACCGAAGCCGGGCTGATCCTTCATCGGCCCGGTCTGGCCAAAACCGGACAGGCGCACCATCACCAGTTTCGGGTTCAAGGCGTGCAGGGTTTCCCAACCCAGGCCCAGTTTTTCCAGGACACCGGGGCGGAAGTTCTCGATGAGGATGTCGGCTTCACTGAGCAGTTTTTTCAGGATCGCCAAGCCGTCAGGGTGTTTGAGGTTCAGCGTCAGCGACTTTTTATTGCGCGCCTGGACGAACCACCACAGCGACGTGCCTTCATACAGTTTTCGCCACTTGCGCAGTGGATCCCCGCCGTCGGGCGATTCGATCTTGATCACTTCGGCACCGAACTCGCCGCAAATGCGCGAGGCAAACGGCCCGGCAATCAATGTACCCAATTCAATGACTTTCACACCGCTGAGCGGTTTGTTGGCGAACGGCATACTGAATCCTGTAGGACAAGGCTAAGCAGATACAGCGTTTTAACATAGCCGGCTGTCAGACGCCGCAGCTTGATCGCCATCAATTCGATGATTGCCTACCGCATCGGTTAGACTTGCCGACTTTCCTCGTATCAAGAAGCCCGTTCATGGCCCAGCCGTCCACTACCTACAAATTTGAACTGAACCTCACCGACCTCGACCGCAGTGTCTACGAGAGCGTCAAGCAGACCATCGCCCGTCACCCTTCGGAAACCGAAGAGCGTATGACCGTGCGGCTGCTGGCCTACGCGCTCTGGTACAACGAGCAGTTGTCGTTTGGTCGTGGTCTGTCAGACGTGGATGAACCTGCACTGTGGGAAAAGAGCCTGGACGACCGTGTTCTGCACTGGATCGAAGTTGGCCAGCCTGACGCTGATCGCCTGACCTGGTGCTCGCGTCGCACTGAGCGCACCAGCCTGCTGGCCTACGGCAGCCTGCGTGTCTGGGAAACCAAAGTGATCCCGGCGATCAAAAACCTGAAGAACGTCAACATCGCAGCGGTCCCGCAAGAAGTGCTGGAAACCCTGGCCAAGGACATGCCCCGCGTTATCAAGTGGGACGTGATGATCAGCGAAGGGACGATCTTCGTCACTGACGACCGGGGTCAGCACGAAGTCCAGTTGCAATGGCTGCAAGGTGAGCGCGGCTGATCCCGCGTCACCACCGCAATAATCCCACGTAATCAAGAGAAGTCTCTGTCACCCCATGCGTATCGAACCTCGTCAACTGCCTGCCACTCTGCCGTTTCTCGGTGATCTGCCACCCTTGCTGACCCGCTTGTACGCGGCGCGGGGCGTGCAGTCCGAGGCGGAGCTGGACAAGAGCCTGGCGCGGTTGATCCCGTTTCAGCAACTCAAGGGCATCAATGCGGCGGTAGACCTGCTGGTGACGGCGCTGGAGCAACGCCAGCGCATCCTCATCGTCGGCGACTTCGACGCGGACGGGGCGACCGCCAGCACTGTCGGCATGCTCGGTTTGCGCTTGCTCGGTGCGGCGCATGTCGACTATCTGGTGCCGAACCGCTTCGAATATGGCTACGGCCTGACCCCGGAAATCGTCGAGGTCGCACTGACCCGCGAGCCGCAATTGCTGATCACCGTCGACAACGGCATCTCCAGCGTCGAAGGCGTGGCCGCTGCCAAAAAGGCTGGCCTCAAAGTACTGATCACCGACCACCACTTGCCCGGCGATGAACTGCCGCTGGCCGATGCGCTGGTCAACCCGAACCAGCCCGGATGCGAATTCCCGAGCAAGGCGCTCGCCGGCGTCGGGGTGATTTTCTATGTGTTGATGGCGTTGCGCGCGCGCCTGCGCAGCCTTGGCTGGTACGAGAACAAGCCTCAGCCGAACATCGGCGAACTGCTTGACCTGGTGGCGTTGGGCAGCGTCGCCGACGTGGTGCCGCTGGACGCCAACAATCGGATTCTGGTGCATCAGGGCCTTGAGCGGATTCGCGCCGGGCGCGCACGGCCGGGGATCAAAGCGATCCTTGAAGTGGCCAAGCGAGATGCTGCACGCATTACCTCCACCGATCTCGGGTTTATCGTTGGCCCACGCCTGAACGCGGCCGGGCGTCTGGATGACATGAGCCTGGGCATCGAATGCCTGCTCACTGCCGACGCCAACCTGGCCCGGGAAATGGCCGCGCAACTGGACGGCATGAACCAAGATCGCAAATCTATCGAACAAGGCATGCAGCGCGAGGCGCTGGCGCAGCTCAAGGACTTGCCGGTCGAATCGATGCCGTTTGGTCTGTGCCTGTTCGACCCGGAGTGGCACCAGGGTGTAATCGGGATTCTCGCGTCGCGGATGAAAGAGCGCTATTTCCGTCCGACCATTGCTTTCGCCGATGCGGGAGATGGTTTGCTAAAAGGCTCGGGCCGTTCGGTACAGGGCTTCCACATTCGTGACGCGTTGAGCGTGGTGGCGGCGCAGCATCCAAACCTGATCGCCAAGTATGGTGGCCACGCAATGGCCGCTGGTCTGACCCTGCCGCAGGAGAATTTTCCGCTTTTCGCCGAGGCCTTTGACGCTGAGGTGCGTAGGCAACTTCGCGAAGAAGACCTGACCGGGCGCATGCTGACCGATGGCACGCTGGCGGTTGAAGAATTCCACCTCGAACTGGCCCGCGCCTTGCGCCATGCCGGGCCTTGGGGGCAGCACTTCCCGGAGCCGCTGTTTCATGGCGTGTTCCAGTTGGTCGAACAACGAGTGGTCGGCGAACGGCACCTGAAAGTGGTGCTGAAGAGCGAATGTGGCTCGGTGAAGCTGGATGGTATTGCCTTTGGCGTTGACCGCGATATCTGGCCGAACCCGACGATTCAGTGGGTTGAACTGGCTTATAAGCTCGACGTTAACGAGTTTCGGGGTAACGAGACTGTTCAGTTGATGATTGCCCACATCGAACCGCGCTGAAGATCAAAAGATCGCAGGCTGCGGCAGCTCCTACATTGGAATGCGTTCCAAATGTGGGAGCGCCGATACGACGATTCGACCTGCTCGCGAAAGTGTCCTTTCACACACTGAATCACTCTGAACCCTCCCTCATCCCCGGTTGTCGACTAGGCTCTAAGCACTGCTTGATTGGCCTTGTGACGTCTTGTCGATTTTTTTGCCCGCGAGGGCGGGTGCTGCATCTTTTTCCTGTCACTCGTCGACTATTCAAACAGAACCCTGGAGCCTGCCCACTGATTTGAGAGGTGCCCCATGAGTCTGCTGCTTGAACCCTTCACCCTGCGCCAACTGACCCTGCCCAACCGCATCGCGGTGTCACCGATGTGCCAATACTCCAGTGTCGACGGCCTCGCTAACGACTGGCATCTGGTACACCTCGGCAGTCGCGCGGTAGGTGGCGCGGGTCTGGTATTTACCGAAGCCACGGCGGTCACGGCCGACGGGCGGATCACCGCCGAAGACCTTGGCCTGTGGAACGATGAACAGATCGAACCGCTGCAACGCATTACCCGCTTCATCACGTCCCAAGGCGCGGTTGCCGGCATTCAACTGGCCCACGCCGGGCGCAAGGCCAGCACTCATCGGCCGTGGATCGGCAAGCATGGCAGTGTCAAACCCGATGATGGCGGCTGGACACCGGTCGGCCCGTCGCCGATTGCTTTCGATCCGCAGCACACGCAACCGAAACAGCTGGATGAAGGGCAGATCGCCGACGTCATTCAGGCGTTTGTCGACGCCGCCAAACGCGCGCTGAAGGCGGGTTTCAGCGTGGTCGAGGTACACGCGGCGCATGGTTATCTGCTGCATCAGTTTCTTTCGCCGCTGAGTAATCAGCGCCGGGATCAGTACGGTGGTTCGTTTGAAAACCGCATTCGTCTGGTGTTGCAGGTGACTGAAGCGGTAAGGGCGGTCTGGCCGGAGGAGTTACCGGTGTTTGTTCGCGTGTCGGCCACTGACTGGGTGGAAGACGGCTGGAACCCGGATGAAACCGTGGAACTGGCGCGACGTCTGCACACCCTCGGCGCGGATCTGATCGATGTGTCGTCGGGCGGGACGGCGGCCAACGCGGAAATTCCGGTTGGGCCGGGTTATCAGACGCGTTTCGCCGAACGTGTGCGCAAGGAGTCAGGCATCGCCACCGGCACCGTGGGAATGATTACCGAACCGGCGCAGGCCGAGCATATTCTGCGCACCTGTCAGGCTGACATCATTTTCCTCGCTCGGGAGCTGTTGCGTGACCCTTACTGGCCACTGCATGCCGACGATGATCTCGGTGGGCGCAAAGCGGTGTGGCCGGCGCAGTATCAGCGCGCGACTCATCGGGATCAGCCGATTCATGAGTCTGATTTACGCGATTGAGTTGGTAGCGGTAAGGCAAAAAGCCCCGGTCAGTGATGGTCGGGGCTTTGTTTTGTCTGCTGATCTTTTGTTGAAATACTGCCGTCATCGCTGGCAAGCCAGCTCCCACAGGTTTGGCGTCGTACACAAAAATTGTGATCAACACCAAACACTGTGGGAGCTGGCTTGCCAGCGATGAGGCCCGTGCAGGCGCCTCAAATCATCAAGGGTATTTGCGCTTGTCCGGCGCCGGCGGGAAATACTGGTACAACCAGGTCTCGCTCAACGTGCGATCGTTGGTGCGAATAAACAACCGCAGCTCCACCGGCTCCACGCTGTCATTGGTCGGGTACCAGTCAAACAGAATCCGATAGCCCTTGATGTCATCCAGCACCAAGACGCTGAAGTCCTGCACCTTGCCGTTCGAGCACGTCACCACCGGTTCGATCCCGGTGCCTTGCGGCAGTCGATCCAGACCACCGCCAGTGAAGTCCACGGCAAAACGACGCGCCCACACCGGCGGGTAGTGCTCGCCCGGTGCCCAGCCTTCGGTGAATCCGCCCATGCCGGAACGGGTCGCGTGCACCCGTGCCAACGGCGTACCCACTGGCGGCAATGCGCTCCAATAGAGCTTGTAGCCATAGTTCAGCGAATCCCCGGCAGCCACCGGTTTTTTCGGGGTCCAGAATGCCACGATGTTGTCGAGAGTCTCGCCGGTGGTAGGGATTTCCAGCAGATCGATAGAGCCTTCGCCCCACGCGGTGGTCGGTTCTACCCACAGGCTCGGGCGCTTGCTGTACCAGTCGACGGTGTCCTGATAGTTGGCGAACTCATGGTCAGTCTGCACCAGCCCGAAACCCTTCGGATCCTTGTCCGCAAACGCGTTGAACTGCAGGGTCGCCGGGTTGTTCAGCGGACGGCAGATCCACTCGCCGTTGCCGCGCCACATCGCCAAGCGATCCGAGTCGTGGATTTGCGGGTGAATGGTGTCGCACATGCGGCGCTCGTGGGTGCCACAGCTGAACATGCTGGTCATCGGCGAGATGCCCAGTTGTTCGATGGCCGTGCGCGCATTGATGTGCGCGTCGACTTCCATCACTACGCGTTCGGCCTGGCAATCGATGTCGAAGCGATACGCGCCCGTGGCACTCGGCGAGTCGAGCAGCGCATAGACCACAAACCGCGTGGCGTTCTTGTCCGGAGTCTCGAACCAGAACTTGGTGAAGTCGGGGAATTCTTCGCGTTTTTTCGCGTAAGTGTCGATCGCCAGACCGCGCGCGGAGAGGCCATATTGGCCAGTCGCATCTACCGCACGGAAATAGCTGGCGCCGAGGAACGACAACACGTCGTGACGATCAAGTTCCGGGGCCTTGAACAGCTTGAATCCGGCAAAACCGAGGTCGCCCTTGAGCTGTTGGGTATCGACCGAAGTGTTCTCATAGTTGAACAACGCCGGGCGGAAATGCACCTCGCGGGCGGTACGGGTCTTGGCATCGACGCTGTACATGCGCACCGGCTGACGGAAACCCATGCCGACATGGAAGAACTGCACGTCCAGTTGACCCTTGTTCTCCTTCCACAACGAATGCTCGCCGTCGTAGCGGATCGCGTTGAAGTTTTGCGGGGTCATCGTTGCCAGCGTCGGCGGTAACACCTGTTTGGTGTCTTGATAGGCGCTGCCGGCCAGTTGCTTGGCCTGACGCTTCAGCGCTTCGAAGTCGAAAGCCTGAGCCTCGCCATCGGCGGCGCCGCCATTGGCAGCCCAGGCGCGGCTGGCCAGCAGGCCAGTGGCGGATAGACCGGTGTAAGCCGCAATGGCCATGGACGCTTTGAGCAAATTCCTGCGATGCATAAATACAACCTGTCGTGTGCAATCCCGCGCCGTTCCTGGCACGTGCTGGATCAGAAATTACGGTTCGGACATGCCTTCGGCCAAACGCAACGGACTATTAACAGATGCCCGCTAGCTTAAACGGTTCGCTCGCAATGCAAAATTCGTTGATTCACCGCGCCAGTGTGTCAATGAAACAAGACATGTCGGTTAAATATCTGACAGGGCATTCTGATTTACACGGCATATCTGCTTTTTTCGACTAATTACTCTAAAAACCGCTTTTCAGCGCCGATTTAATTTCTATTCTATGGGCATGACCGGTGCTGACCGGTAGGGCACACGGCGCTGCTGTAAGGGGCAGGGCGATGTGGTGGTTTAGCAATTCTTTGAAGTATTGAAGGACATCGTCCATGGCAAAAATACAAGGTATCACCGACATGCTGGGCATCTTTCCCTGCCTCGGCAGCGGCCGCAAAAGGCGTCGGCTCAGCTCTGACGAAGTGAAGCTGGTTGAGCGTTATCGGGAGCTTTCGGAGAATGACCGGATTGCGATGCGGTATCTGGTGGATGCGATGCGGAGTGTTTCGCGGTTTTAACGCTGGGGTGGGCACCGTGAAAGCCATTTGGCTCTTACGGTGGCCAGGCCAATCAAATTGCCTGCCTCGGCATCGGTGATGCCGACGGCAATGGCTTTCTGAAGATCGGCATTGTCGTTTAGTTTCAGGTAACAGATCGCAAAGCTTTCATCACAGGGAATGACTTCCTCAATCTGAGGACATTTGAGAACAGTTCTACTCATCTGAATTCAACTCGCTAGAGGGGACACGCTAAACCTGTGGCGAGGGAGCTAGCTTCCTCGCCACAGGTTTTTTGTTTATGAGCTTTAGCTGCAAGTGCTCAGAACCGGATACGGCCGCTGGCCGCGCATCAACTCCGGCATATCCCGCCATTTGACCCACGCCTGCTGTTGCCAGTGCAGCAGCGGCACGGTAACGCCTGCCCAATGCATTGAGCTCAAGCTCGGGTGGTTTTCCACAGGGCTTGATTGGGTTTCGCGCAGCATCGGGATGACTTCGTGGCTCAGCCATTGGCGCAGGTAGCGGTTTTCCGGGACGACGTGGTGAACGAGCAGGGCGAACATGCCGGATTCGCTGACCATCGCGCAATCGATGATTTCGCCGTCCCGACGCAGAAGGACATGGCGACGCTGGTCGGGATCGAGTTTCAGAGTAAGGCGTTCGTTCAGCGGATAGCCCATCAAGCGACCGAGATCCTGAACACAGAACCAGGTTTCGTGATCTTGCATGAAGGCGTGGAGGAAACGGTTGTGGCGGGTGAAGACGACGGGGGTGAAGAAAGCGGAGCTTTCAGAAGGAATTTGTACGTGGTTAGGCATTTTTCGACTCCAATATTGAGAATAGAGCCGCCACTCAAATGAGTGCGGTCACGCCGTTTTGATATTTACTCCGGCTCCGACACCGGGCCGCTGATTTCGCTGCCGAGAGAAAGCCTATCGGCTAGCCACCTACTACGCCAAGTCGGCTCTATCGATACCTTCTGTAGGAAAGAGGATTTATCTCTGAGGGTCGTATCTGTAGGAAATGCCTGTTTTTGCATAGGTGCCAGCGAGCCCGCCCCTAACCAGTGTTTTTTCCGTTATTTGTTTGAATCTTGCGCATCGCTGCAGATGCTCGGCCCTTGGTTTCAGGGCTCAAAGGATTGTTAGGAATAACGGAGAATTCAATGAAGGTGTCTCTCAAGCAGATCAACGGCCCTTGGGATCAGGGCTGGGTGCTGGACAAACACATGGTAAGTAGTACCTTTCTTGGCAACGATGATCGCGGACACCCATGCTTCGATAATCAGCGCACTGAGATTGGCGAGGCGACCTACCGGCTCAAATACCAGAAGGACTGGACTCAGGTCAGCCCACTTGCTCAGGCAGTAGCGACAAATGTCTTCCCAAAACTGGATCAGGTCGGGTTTGTAGTGCCTATGCCTGCTTCAAATATTCGTCAGCGACAACCGGTAACTGAGGTTGCCCAGGCGTTGGGACGAATTATCGGTCGGCCGGTTTTCTCGGATTTGCTTCGAAAAGCGACCACGGGAAAGTCGCTCAAGGATTTGCATTCGAAAGCAGACAAGGTTGCTGCGATTGGAGACAGTTTCAGCGTCAATGATGAAATCACCACTGATGGGCGCTGGAATGTTTTGGTTGTAGATGATTTGTTTGATAGCGGAGCGTCGATGGACGCGGCCTGCGCTGTTCTGCGTAAATATCCGAAAGTTGGGAAAATTTACGTCGCAGCGCTAACTTGGAAGTGAATTCAATGACCACTGTATTTATTGCTGGCTCTATCAACATCAAGAACCTTGATCCGAAGGTTAAAGAGCGCATCAATAATATCGTAGCGTCAGATTTTGAGGTGGTGGTGGGTGATGCTGGGGGCGCCGATACCTCCATTCAGGAGTACCTGCTGAGTCTCGAACGATCCAGAACCACGGTGTTCTGCAGCGGTTCGGCGCCGAGGAACAACCTAGGGCACTGGCCCGCCAGAACAGTCGACTCCAAGCATTCCAAAGGGTCGAGAGCTTTCTTCACCGAGAAAGACGTCGTCATGGCCGAAGCGGCTGACTACGGCTTGATGATCTGGGATGCAAAGAGCACCGGTACGCTCAGCAACGTCATTGAATTGTTGTCGAGAAAGAAGAAGTCGCTTGTTTTCGTCAACAAGGAAAAGCAATTCAAAGTAGTCGGAGACGTTAGTCAGCTCGAAGAGTTGATTGCATTCATGTCCGATCACGCCAAGCAAAAAGCCAATGAAAAAATCAAACTGTTCGACCGTATTTCCCTGTTGAAGCACGATCAGGCAGAGCTTTCTTTTTGATGATGTTTCACGGCTTGCCTGAACCCCGGCACCTTGTCGGTGCCGGGATCACAGGCTCTTAGCGACTCACCTTCCACGCATCCCCAGCCGGCGCCTTGCCATGGTCATACGGCTTGCCAATCCACATGTAAACCAAGCCCAACCCAATCACGATCGCAGTACTCAACACCATCGCATAGTTCACATACCAAGCCGCATCCGGCGTACGTGGCCAGGCCATGTTGATGATTGCGCCAACGCCGTACACCAGCGCGCCGATGTTCACCGGCCAGCCCCACGCGCCGAGGGTGAATTTTCCGCTTGGTTTCCAGCCTTTGCTGCGGGCGTACAGCGCGGCCAGGACGATCATCTGGAACGCGAGGTAGATGCCGATGGCGGCGAAGCTGACGATGGTTGCGACGGCGTCTTGCAGGAAGAAGCCGAGGGCGATGATCAGGGCCGGCAGGACGCCGGAGACGAACAGCGCGGCAACCGGCACTTGGGTTGTAGGAGAAATCTTTTTCAGCAGTCGGCTGCCGATGACCATTTCGTCGCGAGCGTAGGAGTACAGCAGGCGGCTCGCCGCGGCTTGTAGGCTGATGACGCAGGAGATGAAGGAAATCATCACCACGCCCATCACCACTTTCGAACCGACCGGGCCGAAGGCGTTGTTGAGGATGGTGGTGACCGGGTCTTTGTCGGTGCCGTTGATCACCGCTTGCATGTCCGGCACGGCGAGGATCAGCGCCAGGCAGGCGAACATCGCCGCGATGCCGCCGATGTAGATGGTCATGCGCATGGCCACCGGGATTTTTGCGCTCGGGTTCGGGGTTTCTTCGGCGACGTCGCCGCAAGCCTCGAAGCCGTAATAGAGGAACATCCCCGCCAACGACGCGGTGAGAAACGCCGGCAGGTACGAGCCGTCGACGCTGATGTCGAAGGTGTTGAACAGCACGCTCAGCGGTTGGTGACGCTCGAACACCAACAGGTAAACACCGACGATCACCGCGCCGACCAGTTCGCAGAGAAAGCCGAACATGGCAATGCGCGCCAGCACTTTGGTGCCGCTGAGGTTGACCAGTGTGGCGAACAGGGTCAGCACCAGGGCGATGACGATGTTGGTGTTGTTGCTCGGCTCAAAACCGAGCATGGCGGCCAGGTACGGGCCGGCGCCGACGGCGACTGCTGCGATGGTAACGCACAGGGCGATGGAGTAGATCCAGCCGACCATCCATGCCCATTTTTTACCGACCAATCGGCGTGCCCAAGGGTAAACCCCGCCGGAAATCGGGAACTGCGAAACCACTTCGCCGAAGATCAGGCACACCAGCAATTGGCCGCATCCAACTAGCAAATAGGCCCAGAACATCGGTGGGCCGCCGGCGGCGAGGCACAGGCCGAACAAGGTATAAACCCCTACGACCGGTGACAGATAAGTGAAGCCCAAGGCGAAGTTTTCCCACAGGCTCATGCTGCGGTTGAAGTTCGAGGTGTAGCCCAGTTTGCGCAGTTGTTCGGCATCGCTGTCGGCAACGGCTGCGGCGAGATCGGGTGAGGCACTCATGTGTGATTGCTCCGTGAAATCGGCAGATTTCGGATGGCCGAGGCCGTGGCGGGGCTTTGTGGGCGCCGCCCGGTTCGGTAGTTATTGTTTTGGTTTCGGTGAAGCCTGGTGGTGGATCGCCGACATCGTCCGTGTGTCGCGGAAAAGATCGCAGCCTGCGGCAGCTCCTACAGAAGAGTGGCGTCCATCATGTAGGAGCTGCCGCAGGCTGCGATCTTTTCGCCGTTAATGCTTGAACATCACATGCCGAACCGTGGTGTAGTCCTCCAGCCCGTACATGGACATGTCTTTCCCGTAACCGGACAATTTCTGACCGCCATGGGGCATTTCGCTGACGAGCATGAAGTGCGTATTCACCCACGTGCAGCCGTACTGCAAACGCGCCGACATGCGATGCGCACGTCCTACATCCGCTGTCCACACGGAGGACGCGAGGCCGTAGTCCGAATCGTTGGCCCATTCCAGCGCCTGCGCTTCATCAGTGAACTTGGTCACCGAAACTACCGGCCCAAACACTTCACGGCGGACAATTTCGTCGTCCTGCTGGGCATCGGCCAACACGGTCGGCTCGAAGAAGAACCCGTTACCATCGACAGCCTTGCCGCCAGTGATCAAGCGGATGTGCGACTGCGCCACGGCACGCTCGACAAACCCGGCAACACGGTCACGATGCTGCGCCGTGATCAACGGCCCCAGTTCAGTCGACGGATCATCCTGCAAGCCATACTTGATGCTGCTGACCGCCGCGCCAAGTTTCTCGACGAACTTGTCGTAGATGCCTTGCTGCGCATAGATCCGGCACGCGGCGGTGCAGTCCTGCCCGGCGTTGTAGAAACCGAAGGTACGAATACCTTCCACCGCCGCATCGATATCGGCGTCGTCGAAGATGATCACCGGCGCCTTGCCGCCCAGTTCCATGTGCATGCGTTTAACGCTGTCGGCAGTGCTGGAAATGATGTTGGCGCCCGTGGCGATGGAGCCGGTCAGCGAAACCATGCGCACTTTCGGATGGGTAACCAACGGACTGCCAACGGTAGGACCGCGACCAAATACCAGATTGAGTACACCGGCCGGGAAGATTTCCGACGCCAGTTCGGCCAGACGCAACGCGGTCAGCGGGGTTTGTTCCGACGGCTTGAGCACCACGGTATTACCGGCCGCCAGCGCCGGGGCGATTTTCCAGGCGACCATCATCAGCGGGTAGTTCCATGGCGCGATCGAGGCGATCACACCCACCGGATCGCGGCGGATCATCGAGGTGTGGCCGGGCAGGTATTCGCCACCGGCCGAGCCGCTCATGCAACGGCTGGCGCCAGCGAAGAAACGGAACACGTCGGCAATCGCCGGAATCTCGTCGTTGAGCGCGGCGCTGTAGGGTTTGCCGCAGTTATCGGATTCGAGCTTGGCCAGTTCTTCGCCGTGGGCTTCGATGGCGTCGGCGAGTTTGAGCAGCAACAGCGAGCGGTCTTTCGGTGCAGTTTGCGACCACTCGGCGAAAGCGTTGTCGGCGGCGCGCACGGCGGCATCGACCTGGGCTTCGCTGGCTTCGTTGATTTCTACCAGGACTTCGCCGAGCGAGGGATTGAGCACTGGTTGCGCCGGGCCTTCGCCGTTGACCAGTTGGCCGTTGATCAGGAGTTTGGTTTGCATGTCTGTTGTCCTCACTAACGCTTTTATTGTTCTGCCGAAACCGAACCCATGTAGGAGCTGCCGAAGGCTGCGATCTTTGAAGATCAAGATCAAAAGATCGCAGCCTTCGGCAGCTCCTACACGGGATTCGGTTTCTCCAGTTATTCGGTTATTTACCGCCACTGCCGGCAACGCTCTCGCCACCACGCGTCAGGTAATAAGCACCGAGGATCGGCAGCATCGTCACCATCATCACCAGCATGGCGACGACGTTGGTCACCGGCACATCCCGTGGCCGGCTCAGTTGATTGAGCAGCCACAACGGCAACGTGCGCTCATGCCCGGCGGTAAACGTGGTGACGATGATTTCGTCGAACGACAACGCAAATGCCAACATGCCGCCGGCCAGCAACGCCGAGCCGAGGTTGGGCAGGATGATGTAGCGAAAGGTCTGCCAGCCATCGGCGCCGAGGTCCATCGACGCCTCGATCAAGCTGTGCGAAGTGCGGCGCAGGCGGGCGATAACGTTGTTGTAGACGATCACCACGCAGAAGGTCGCGTGGCCGACAATGATGGTGAACATCCCCGGCTCGATCCCCAGCGTCTTGAACGTCGCCAGCAGGGCGATCCCGGTGATGATCCCCGGCAGCGCAATCGGCAAGATCAGCATCAGCGAGATGCCCTGTTTGCCGAAGAAATCCCGGCGGTACAAAGCGGCCGATGCGAGCGTGCCGAGCACCATCGCAATCAATGTGGCGATGGCGGCGATTTGAAGCGACAGCTTGATCGACTCCAGAACATCCGGTCGCGAAAACGCCACGCTGAACCAGTGCAACGTGAAGCCCTTCGGCGGAAAACTGAACGCGGCTTCTTCGGTGTTGAAGGCATAGAGGAAGATGATCAGTATCGGGAAGTGCAGAAACACCAACCCGCCCCAGGCTGCGATTTTCAGGCCTAGAGAGGCTTTCTCCCCCTGCTTTTCTGAATTAGAGCGCATCGAAAGCCCCCAGACGTTTGACGATCGACAGGTAAACCGCGATCAACACAATCGGCACCAACGTGAACGCCGCCGCCATCGGCATATTGCCGATCGCACCTTGCTGCGCGTACACCATGCTGCCGACAAAGTAACCCGGCGGCCCGACCAGTTGCGGCACGATGAAGTCGCCCAGGGTCAGCGAAAACGTGAAGATCGACCCCGCGGCGATGCCCGGAATCGACAGCGGCAAGATCACCTGCATAAAGGTCTGGCGCGGCTTGGCGCCGAGGTCGGCAGAAGCCTGCAACAGCGACGGCGGCAGACGCTCCAGCGAAGCCTGAATCGGCAGAATCATGAACGGCAGCCAGATATAAACAAACACCATGAATCGCCCCAGATGCGAGGTCGACAAGGTGCTGCCACCGACGCCGGGAATCCCCAGAATGAACTGCAACACCGGCTCCATCCCCAAGTGCTGCACGAACCATTGCGCCACACCGCCCTTGGCCAGCAGCAACGTCCACGCATACGCCTTGACGATGTAACTGGCCCACATCGGCATCATCACTGCGATGTAGAAAAACGCCTTGGTCTTGCCCGTGGTGTAGCGCGCCATGTAATAGGCGATCGGGAACGCGACGATGGCGCTGGCGATCGACACAACGATGGCCATGCTCAACGTGCGCAGGATGATGTCGAAGTTCGACGGCTGAAACAGCGCAGCAAAATTCGCCAGGGTCAGGTCAGGCGTGACCGCCATAGTGAAGTCGTCGAAGGTGTAGAAACCTTGCCACAACAGCACTAGCAACGAGCCGAGATAGATCGCGCCGAACCACAGCAGCGGCGGCACCAGCAGCATCGACAAGTACAGGTTCGGCTTGCGGTAGAGCAGGTTGGAAAACCGGCGCAACGGCGGCGATTGAGTCATCGCGAGCGTGCTCATTTCACACCCCGCTCGTCACGGTGTCGTGCAGCGCAATCATCGCTTCCCGCGCCCAACGCGCGCTCAGGCGCTGGCCGGTCTGGTGCTGTGCGCTGCTGTCGACCCACTGAGTGTTGGCGTGGCTGATGCTCAGGGTCTGGCCGTTTTCCAGGGTCAATTCATAACGCGTGGCGCTGCCCTGATACTGAATGTCGTGGAGCAAACCGCTGACTTCGATTTCATGGCTGGCCAAGGGGCCTTCGGCGAAACGCACATGTTCCGGACGAATCGAAAACGGCTGCGGATGACCGCTGATTTGGCGTGCGAGATCGCCGCGAATCACGTTCGAGGTGCCGACGAATTCGGCGACGAAAGTGGTGGTCGGTTTCATGTACAGATTGCGCGGCGTGTCGACCTGCTCGATGCGGCCCTTGTTGAACACGGCGACGCGATCGGACATCGACAGCGCTTCGGTTTGATCGTGGGTGACGAAGATGAAGGTGATCCCGAGCTGGCGTTGCAGCTTCTTCAATTCGCTTTGCATTTGCTCGCGCAGTTTCAAATCCAGCGCGCCGAGCGGCTCATCGAGTAGCAGCACACGCGGGCGATTGACCAGGGCGCGGGCGAGGGCCACACGCTGGCGCTGACCGCCGGACAACTGCACCGGTTTGCGTGCGCCGTAACCGCCGAGGGCGACCATGTCCAAGGCTTCTTCGGCGCGTTTATGCCGCTCGTTTTTGCCGACGCCTTTGACCTTCAAACCGTAGGCGACGTTGTCGAGGACATTCATGTGCGGGAACAGCGCGTAGTCCTGAAACACCGTGTTGACGTCACGTTGATACGGCGGCAAACCGGCCGCTTCGGCGCCGTGGATACGGATCGAGCCGGCACTCGGTTGTTCGAAACCGGCAATCAGGCGCAGGCAGGTGGTTTTGCCCGAGCCGGAAGGGCCAAGCATGGAAAAGAACTCGCCGTCCTCGATATCGATGGAAACCCGGTCAACGGCCTTCACCTCGCCGAACTGCCGGGAAACGTTGGTGAACTGGACTGCAAGCGTCATGGTGCGGTGCTCCAAAAAGGCGAAGGCCGTCGCAGCTGCCCTGCCCAGCCTTTTGAAAAAACAGTCTTTCGAATGATCGTTCCCACGCTCTGCGTGGTAATGCTGCCTGTGAGGCTCTGCGTCACCTCGTGCAAATGGACGCGGAGCGTCCGGTGATGCATTCCCACGCAGAGCGTGGGAACGATCGGCATCTAACGGTGAATGCGATCCGCTTTGAGCTCCCTCTCCCTCCGGGAGAGGGCGGGGGGTGAGGGTGGCGGTTTCGGTCATTGCTCTGAGATCAAGAGCAAAGGCAAAAGCTACCCCCTCACCCCAGCCCTCTCCCCCAAGGGGGAAAGGGGGCAGGCCGCGTCGTTATTGAGAGCTAGCGGCCGCCCATGATCGCGATGTAGTCCTGGGTCCAGCGGCTATACGGCACAAATTTGCCACCCTCAGCCTGCGGGGTTTTCCAGAAGGCGATCTTGTCGAACTGGTCGAAGCCGTTGGTCTTGCAACCTTCCGCGCCAAGCAACTCACTCTCTTTGCACGCCGCAGGAACGGCCGGCAACGAACCAAACCACGCCGCCACATCGCCTTGGACTTTCGGTTTCAGCGACCAGTCCATCCACTTGTACGCACAGTTCGGATGCTTGGCCTCGGCGTGCAACATGGTGGTATCAGCCCAACCCGTAGCGCCTTCTTTCGGAATGGTCGAAGCTATCGGCTGTTTCTCGTTCATCAGGCCGTTGACCTGATACGGCCAGGCGCTGGAGGCGACCACGCCCTCATTTTTGAAGTCGCTCATCTGCACCGTGGTGTCATGCCAGTAGCGGTGGATCAACGGCTGCTGTGCGCGCAACAGATCAAGCACGGCTTTGTACTGATCTTCGGTCAGTTGATACGGATCCTTGATACCCAGTTCAGGCTTGGTCGACTTTAGATACAGCGCCGCATCTGCGATGTAGATCGGGCCGTCATACGCCTGCACGCGGCCCTTGTTCGGCTTGCCGTCGGGCAGATCCTGAGCGGTGAACACCACGTTCCAACTGCTCGGCGCAGTCTTGAACACGTTGGTGTTGTACATCAGCACGTTCGGGCCCCACTGGTACGGGGTGCCGTAAGTTTGCTTGTTGACTACGTACCACGGCGCATCTTTCAGGCGCGGGTCGAGAGTGTTCCAGTTCGCGATCAAGGCAGTGTTGATCGGTTGCACCCGCTTGCCGACGATCAACCGCAGCGAGGCATCACCCGACGCGGTGACCAGGTCGTAACCGCCCTTGGCCATCAAGCTGACCATTTCGTCCGAGGTCGCAGCGGTCTTCACATTGACCTTGCAGCCGGTTTCTTTTTCGAAACCGGTGACCCAGTCGTAAGCCTTGTCGCTCTCGCCACGTTCGATGTAACCCGGCCACGCAACGATATCCAGCTGACCTTCGCCAGCACCGACAGCCTTTAACGGCTCGGCCGCTTGCAGGCTGGCGCTGGCCAGCAGGGCCGTGGTGATTGCACTGAGCAGTGCGGTCTTGTGCACGAACATGGTTGAACCCTCTTCTTTAAATTATGGTCGGGGCAGTTGTGAACGCGGTGAAGCATGCCGTTGGCGGCTTGTTATTAGCTTAGTCAGAGATGCTCGCCATGGCGGGCCATGATGTGCCGCACCACGCTGTAGTCCTGAAGCGAATCGCTGGACAGGTCCTTGCCGTAGCCCGAACGCTTCAGGCCGCCATGGGGCATTTCGCTGACCAGCATGAAATGGCTGTTGATCCAGGTGCAGCCGTACTGCAAGCGCGCGGCAACCTGCATGGCCTTGTCCAGATTCTGTGTCCAGACCGACGAGGCGAGGGCGTATTCGGAGTCGTTGGCCCAGTCGACGGCTTGGGCGAGTTCGTCGAAACGGGTCACCGTGACCACCGGGCCGAACACTTCGCGCTGGACGATTTCGTCGCTCTGTTTGCAACCGGCGAGCAGCGTCGGCTGATAGTAGAAACCGGCACCGGAGTGCACCGCCGCACCGGTCACGCGTTCGATGTGCGGCTGGCCGAGGGCGCGCTCGACGAAACTGGCGACGCGGTCGCGCTGGCGGGTGCTGATCAGCGGGCCGATCTCATTATCGGCATCACGTTTGCCGGCGAAGCGCAGGCTGCTGACGGCGGCGCCGAGTTCGGCGACCAATTTGTCGTGAATCCCGGCCTGCGCGTAGATCCGACAGGCAGCGGTGCAGTCCTGCCCGGCGTTGTAGTAACCGTAAGTGCGCACGCCATCGACCACGGCCTGGATGTCGGCGTCGTTGCAGACGATCACCGGGGCTTTGCCGCCGAGTTCGAGGTGCGTGCGTTTCAGGGTTTTCGCAGCGGCTTGAAGGATTTTCTGTCCGGTGACGATATCGCCGGTCAGCGACACCATGCGCACTTTAGCGTGGCCGACCAAATGGCTGCCAACGCCTTCGCCGCCACCGCAGATGATGTTGATGACCCCGCGCGGGAGGATTTCGGCCAGCGCTGGCGCCAGAGCGAGGATCGACAGCGGCGTGTGTTCGGACGGTTTGAACACCAGCGTGTTGCCGGCGGCGAGGGCCGGGGCGATTTTCCACGCGGCCATCATGATCGGGTAGTTCCACGGCGCAATCGAGGCGACCACGCCAATCGGATCGCGACGCACCATGCTGGTGTAGCCCGGCAGGTATTCGCCGCTGAGCTGACCGGTCTGGCAGCGCACGGCGCCAGCGAAGAAACGGAACACATCGACGGTCGCCGTCAAATCGTCCTGACGCGCCAGGTGCAACGGCTTGCCGCAGTTCAGCGATTCGAGGCGGGCGAGGTGGTCGGCGTGTTTTTCCACGGCGTTGGCGATCTCGAGCAACAGGTTCGAACGTTGCTGAGGCGTGGTGCGCGACCACTCGGCAAATGCGCGGTGGGCGGCGAGGATGGCGGCTTCGACTTGCTCGGTGCTGGCTTCGGCGATGTGCGTGAGGATTTCGCCGGTGGCCGGATTGAGAATCGGCTCGACAAAACCTTCCCCGGCGACCAGTTCGCCGTCAATCAACAACGCGGTACACATCGGGGTCTGCGCGCCAGCCATTTTCCGCGATCTCTTTTCTTGTGTGGCCATTGTTGCTCCCTGAAACCGGGAGCCGACCGTCTTATAGATGCAGCAAGACTAGTGCGCGGCTCCGAGGTCGACAAATACTAAATACTGAAGGCAGCATTCGATTAAATAGATGGCTTGCGCCCGCCGTGGGGTTGCTCACGGGCTACGGTCAGGAATGGGTCGACAAGAGCGGGGCGCGCAGTGCCACGTCGCCAGGCCAGGCCCACGTCCAAGGTCTGATTGAGGTCGGCGATGGGACGCGCTTCGATGATGTCGCCCTCCAGCGACCATGGGCGGTAAGTCATGTCGGGTTGAATCGATACGCCCAGACCGGCGGCGACCAGACTTCGCACCGCTTCGGTCGAGGCGGTTCTCAAGGTGATTTTTGGCTGCAACCCGGCGCCGCGCCACAATCGCTGGGCATTGCGATCCATCTCATCGACGTTTAGCTGAATTAACGGCTCGCGGGCGACGTCGGCGAGGTTGATGCTGTCGTGTTCCAGCAGCGGGTGCTGGGCTGGCAACCATAAACGGTGGGGCGAGTGAGTCAGTACTTCAGTCTGCAAAGCGTGGCGATCTTCGAGGTTGGAGAGGATCAATACGCCGACATCGATCTCGCCACTGACCAGCAAATGCTCGATGTAGGGGCGTTCGTCTTCCATCACTCTGATTTCGACATTGGGATACGCGCGCTGAAAACGGGTGAGCAGATCCGCCAGGTAATAACCGGCGACGAGGCTGGTCACGCCGATGATCAACTGCCCGGCAACCTGATCAGTGCTCTGTTGCAGGCTGCGTTTGGCGTTATCCACGGTCGCCAGAATCAGGTGCGCCTGGCGTAGGAATTGATGACCTTGGTGTGTCAGCGTCATGCCCTTGGCGTGGCGGCTGAAAAGGCTGACGCCGATTTCTTCTTCCAGTTGCTGGATCGCCAGGGTCAGGGTTGATTGGGAAATAAACGCGGTTTGCGCGGCGGCGGAGATCGAACCGGTTTCGGCCACAGCGATGAAATGACGGATCTGACGCAGAGTCATCATGCGGTAATACCCGATGGGCGATTTAATCGATGGCTCGGACTTTATATCTTTTTAGTCGATGGATCGATTTACGAAAATGAATCGTCAGTCGGCTCTCGCCATTCGTCGGGAAATGGCCTCTACCTGTAATTTCTGACAGTTGTCCATCTGGCCCTTATCGGCGCTCACTGATTGCAGAGGTTTCTGGCGTTCAATTTGCGATAAGGAGATTCACATGGACACGATCCCCACCGGCCAGTCTGATAGCTCAGAACCGGTAGCTCCGACTTGTTTGCCACAAAGTGATGAGCTGACGTCAGGTGTCATGGAGGTGGACAATCAGGTGCTGGCGTTGAGTCCTCCTGATCTGCCAGAAGCCACACGACCGGTCGAAGGCGCGCATTTGGGTGTTCCATTGCGCATCTATGATTTGGCGCCGGAAGGCGCAAAGGTTGTCTTTGATCCGTATTTGCACCAGCAGCCGGGCGATACGGTGTTTTTGGATCTGAATGGTCAACCTGGCATCGATAGCGTGCAGACGCTCGCCGAAGACGATGCTGTAACACTGCACATTCCCCATAAGTTACTGCTTCCCGATGTGGTTAACCGGCTCACCTGTACCGTGAAACGGGGCAGTGAAAACAAGGGCACCTCCGTGCCACCGCTGGAATTGCTATACAACAAGGTCCGTCCCGGTAATCAAGACACCACTCCAGGTGACGGCGAACATTCCGAACTCGAGTTGATCCTGTCCGATGCATTGCGCAACGGCGTTGGCCCGGACTTTCCTGCCACCGGTGCCCAAGTCTGCGTGTCATACCCATATTGCCGTGCTTTTGACCGCATTCGATTGAACCTCAACGGCCATGATGTTTACCACGATGTCACAGAGGAAGAGGTGCCAGATCCGTGGTTCAGTGATCCCGTCAAGGTCTGTTTCAGCGTCACCCGCGCAGACTTGGATAAGGCCGGGGATCACCCGAAATTCAACATCTCTTATACGGTTACTGATCAGCTGGGTAACAATCCCGATCCGGACTCACTCTGGTCGGCTGTGCAAACCATTGATGTGGATTTGGCGGGTAACCGATTGCCCAAGGCCTTGTTGCGCGAAATCCTTGATGATCCCGAGGATGACCCGGATATTCAACTTGAGAAGCTCGGTGCAAATGATTTGCTGATCGTTGTACTCACCAGTGATCCGCGTTTCCTGTTTGGCGATTTGATCTTTGCCACCTTCACCGCAAGAGTCACAGGCAACCCGGACGTTGTCGTTACGGCCACGGGCACCGTCGGCAAAGACCAGTTCGGGCAGAAGCAACCGAGCATTTTAAAGATCGAGAACAAGAGCGTTATCGCTGGTAGTGACGTGTCGGTGACCTACACACTTATCAGAGAGGGCGCTTCGGTCGGCAACTCGGCAGTCACCACTGCCAAAGTAAAGGGCGAGGGGTTGCCAGCGTTGCTTGCACCGCAGCTGCTCAAATCCGTCAAACAAGTCCTCGACCCACTGGACTCTGCCAATCTGCAAGGTGCTACGGGTCGGGTCGAGATCATCGGTTATCCTCCGTACCCGAACGAAAAGTTCCTACTCATCGTCAAGGGGGCTGCGGGAGCGGGATCTCCAACCTTCGAGCCCAAGCCGCTGAATTCCAACAGTCGGGCCAACTTTCAACTCGATAGCGCATTCATTGCGGCGAATCTCGGCAAGCGGGTGGAGCTCAGTTTTGTACACCTGCGCGGTGACAAGCCGATTCAGACTTCGCCAATTCTGTCGGCCACTATCGGACCCATTACCGACTACCATCCTGACCTGCCGACCCCGATTATCGGTGATGCGCATGGCGGCGATCTGGACGTCACGCAACTGCACACGCAAACGCTTCTGGAGGTCAGTCAGTGGCCCCATCAGGTCAAAAACCAACTGGTTTCGTTTATCTACAGCGGTACAGACCGAGAGGGTAAAGCCACGAGTTTCGAGGACACGGGGATTCTCGCTCCAGCTTCAGGGCTGAGCCGTTCAATACCGTTGGATTGGCTTTTCACGCTAGGTGACGCAAGCCAGCTGAGCATCGGTATGAGCGTGAATTATTCGGGCAGCCCCGATGGCAAGCAGGTCGTGAAGTTTCCGAAGAGGATCTATACGGTCAAGACATTGTTGACCGAGAATTTTGATAATGAGCTTTCTCGGACGATCAGAAGGGCAGGTGAGGTGCTGGTTACACCGGTTCTTACCTTCAAACTGTTGACGACTGCGGTTTGGCCGGCTAATCCGGCTGTCTCTACATACGCGGGAATAGGCACTGGTGAGCCTGGCAAACAACTTCATTGGTATGTGGTGGCGCAAGAGAAAGCAGATATTACGTTCATTCGGCCATGCCAAACGGTGAGCTTCAAATTCGTTGCAAATCAACCCCTGAATACCTATGGCGAAGTTCATTTTTATGACAACGACGGCCGCTCTCTCGGACAAGTCAGACTTGATAGGCCATACAGAGTTATTGAATTTTCAGGGTTGAATATCAAGAGATTGGAGCTTGTCGCACGAGGTAACGTTGCCTGGGTGTTTGACGATTTTGTTTTGATGCCTTGATGACTGAACACAGTGGGTGGGCTTCTTCAATTTATGGCGCACAAGGAAGAGCAGCAATATCTGGAAGCACACTCACTGGCAGGTCGTGGGCACTTTCGAACTAGGCTGACGGCCTTATAAAGCCGGATACCCTTGGTTTGGAGGCGTGACATGAACACCCGTGGATTGCTCGATCAACTGCTCAAGTCTGGTCAGGATCTGTTGCAGAACAAGGCTGGCGGAACGCAGAACAAACCGGCCGGCGGTGGCCTGGGCGGTTTACTCGGCGGCGCTTCTGGCTCCGGTGGCCTCGGCGGACTGCTGTCGGGCGCCGGCGGTGGTGCACTGGCGGCTGGCGCGATGGGCCTGCTACTCGGTAACAAGAAGGTGCGCAAGGTCGGCGGGAAAGTCGCGATCTACGGTGGCCTCGCGGCGCTCGGTGTGCTGGCGTACAAGGCTTACGGCAACTACAACGCGCAAAAAGGCACCGCACCACAACGCGAACCACAAACCCTTGATCGCCTTCCACTCGCGCAAGCCGAGCAACACAGCCAAGCCATTCTCAAGGCGCTGGTCGCCGCCGCAAAGGCTGACGGCCACATCGATGACCGTGAGCGCCAACTGATCGAAGGCGAATTCACCAAACTCGACAACGACCAGGAACTGCAACACTGGCTGCACGCGGAACTCAATAAACCTCTCGACCCGACTGACGTGGCCCGCGCCGCGAGCACGCCGGAGATGGCGGCTGAGATGTACATCGCCAGCGTGATGCTGGTGGATGAGGAGAACTTCATGGAGAAGAGCTATCTGGATGAACTGGCGCGGCAGTTGAAGCTGGAGCCGGGGTTGAAGGTGGAGTTGGAGAAGCAGGTGCGGTTGGCTTCTGTGTAGAGACGGCGTGCTTCAACAATCGCAAATCCCCTGTGGGAGCGAGCCTGCTCGCGAAAGCACCGGGTCAGACGACATCAATGTTGACCCTTCCGGCCTCTTCGCGAGCAGGCTCGCTCCCACAGGTTATTCCGGCGTGCACGGAGCCTGCTCGCGATGTTGTTTCAGCCTCACTGCATACGCCATGGCCGATCTATCGCCTCTTTTTGCCATTACCCCACTGGCACGCCCACCCGCAATTGTCGGACAGTCCCAGCCCAGAGCCCTCCCGCGACCAAGGCGGACAGGCCCGAGGGTTACAAAGCGTCTTATAAATGAAACACCGCCCTCGGCTATACTCCCCGCATTTCGACTAGGCACGAGGAATCACTGTGAAGAACTGGACGTTGCGCCAACGCATTTTGGCGAGCTTTGCGGTGATTATCGCCATCATGTTGCTGATGGTCGTCGTTTCGTATTCGCGACTGTTGAAGATCGAGGCCAGTGAAAACAGCGTGCGTGATGACGCGATTCCCGGCGTCTATTACAGCTCGATGATCCGTGGCGCCTGGGTCGACAGTTACATGCAGACGCAAGAACTGCTCGGACTCAAGGAAGGTCAGGGGGTTTCCAGCGAGGACGCGGCCGACTACAAGGCTTTCGAGGCGCGTTTGCAGGAGCAGATGGGGAACTATCGCAAGACCATGGCAACCGAGGAGGATCGTGTCGAGTTTGCCGCGTTCGAGAAGTACCACGACGCCTACCTCCAGATTCAGGATGCCGTGCTGGACCTGCACAAGCGCAACCTGGAAGCGGACGCGGTCAGGATGTTCCACGAAAAGCTGACGCCAGCCTGGTATTCCGGGCGCATGAAGCTCAACGACATCATCGGCGAGAACAAGAGAGTCGCCGATCAGGCCATGAACAATATCGACGATGCCGTGGCGGCCGCCAAAGTCAGCATGTTCATTTCACTGCTGGTCGCCGTCCTGGCCGCCGGCCTATGCGGTCTGTTGCTGATGCGCGCGATCATGGCGCCGATGAGCCGCATTGTGCAGATTCTCGAAACCATGCGCACCGGGGACCTCAGTTCGCGTCTCAATCTCGACCGCAAGGACGAGTTCGGCGCCGTCGAAACCGGCTTCAACGACATGATGACCGAGCTGACTGCGCTGGTATCCCAGGCGCAACGTTCGTCGGTGCAAGTCACCACCTCGGTGACCGAAATCGCTGCCACCTCCAAGCAACAACAAGCCACCGCCACCGAAACCGCCGCGACCACCACCGAGATCGGCGCGACTTCGCGCGAGATCGCCGCTACCTCGCGCGATCTGGTACGCACCATGACCGAAGTGTCCACCGCCGCCGATCAGGCCTCGGTGCTCGCCGGCTCCGGTCAGCAAGGCCTGGCACGGATGGAAGACACCATGCACTCGGTGATGGGCGCGGCCGATCTGGTCAACGCCAAACTGGCGATCCTCAATGAGAAGGCCGGCAACATCAATCAGGTGGTGGTGACCATCGTCAAGGTCGCCGACCAGACCAACCTGTTGTCGCTCAACGCGGCGATTGAAGCCGAGAAGGCCGGTGAGTACGGCCGCGGTTTTGCCGTGGTCGCCACCGAAGTGCGACGCCTGGCGGATCAGACCGCTGTCGCCACTTACGACATCGAACAGATGGTGCGCGAAATCCAGTCGGCGGTATCAGCCGGGGTGATGGGCATGGACAAGTTCTCCGAAGAAGTGCGCCGTGGCATGTCCGAGGTGCAGCAGGTCGGCGAGCAGCTGTCGCAGATCATCCATCAGGTGCAGGCGCTGGCGCCGCGGGTGTTGATGGTCAACGAAGGCATGCAGGCTCAGGCCACCGGTGCCGAGCAGATCAACCACGCGCTGGTGCAGTTGGGCGACGCCAGCAGCCAGACCGTCGAGTCGTTGCGTCAGGCCAGTTTCGCCATCGACGAACTGAGCCAGGTAGCCGTCGGGCTGCGCAGCGGCGTTTCGCGATTCAAAGTCTGATGAGCGAAATCATCGCCAAACGCAGCGCCGCGCAGGTGGCGAAGCCGGCGTTGTTCCTGCTGTTTCGCATCGGCAGCGAGCGCTACGCCTTGCGCGCCACCGAAGTGGCGGAAGTGCTGCCGCGCCTGCCGCTCAAGCCAATCGCCCGGGCGCCGCAGTGGGTTGCTGGCGTATTTGCCTATCGCGGTGCGGTGGTGCCGGTGATCGACCTCAGTGCGCTGACCTTCGGCCATACCGCCGAGGCGCGCACCAGCACCCGTCTGGTATTGGTCAATTATCGGCCGGATGAAGCGCAACCCGCGCAATGGCTCGGGTTGATTCTCGAACAGGCCACCGACACCCTGCGTTGCCATCCGCAAGAGTTTCAGCCTTACGGCCTCGACAACCGCGCGGCGCCTTACCTCGGCCCGGTGCGTGAAGATGCCCAGGGATTGGTGCAATGGGTACGGGTCAATGACTTGCTCGATGACGCCGTGCGTACTTTGCTGTTCCCCGATCCGCCGCTGAGTCCGGCGCAGCTTGAGGCGCAGGCATGAGCAGCGATCAGCGTTTTTTCGACTTTCTCAAGGAACGCATCGGCCTCGATGTGACGTCGGTAGGGCCGGCGATCATCGAACGCGCCGTACGCCAGCGCACGACACTCTCGCAAGCGGCGCATGCCGATGAGTATTGGCGACTGCTGCAAGGCTCGCGAGACGAACAACAGGCGCTGATCGAAGCGGTGATCGTTCCGGAAACGTGGTTTTTCCGTTACCCGGAATCCTTTGCCACGCTGGGCAAGCTGGCGCGCAATCGCCTTGGCGAACTGAACAATATGCGTGCTTTGCGCATTCTCAGCCTGCCATGTTCCACCGGCGAAGAACCCTATTCGATTGCCATGGCCTTGCTCGATGCCGGGCTCAAACCGCATCAGTTCAAGGTTGATGGCATGGACGTCAGCCCGCTGTCGGTGGAGAAGGCCCGGCGCGCGCTGTACGGCAAGAATTCGTTTCGCGGCCAGGAACTGGACTTTCGCGAACGGCACTTCACGCCTGAGCAGGACGGCCATCGGGTCAATGACGACGTGCGTGAGCAGGTGCGTTTGCAGGTCGGCAATGTGCTCGATCCGACGCTGCTGGCCAGCGAGCCGGCGTTCGATTTCGTGTTCTGCCGCAATCTGCTGATCTATTTCGATCAGCCGACGCAAAAACTGGTGTTCGAGGTGCTCAAGCGCCTGACGCATTTCGATGGCGTGCTGTTTATCGGCCCGGCCGAGGGCAGTTTGCTCGGACGTTTGGGCATGCGTTCGATCGGTATCCCGCAATCCTTCGCGTTCAGTCGCCATAGCGATCCGCACCCCGAGCCGTTGCCAACGCCCAAGCCCATCGTGGTGCCGGTCAGCCAACCGCCTCGCAGCACGCAGCCAGCACCGGTGCGCACTCGACCGTTTGCCGCCGTAACGCCACTGCCGACCGCCAGCAAAAGTGCCAACCCGGACGCGGCGACCCTGCTGGCCAACATCGCTGCATTGGCCAACGAAGGCAAAAGTGCCGAGGCCCGCGCTGCCTGCGAACAGTATTTGCGCAGCCACGAACCGGTGGCCCAGGTGTTTTACTGGCTCGGCTTGCTCAGCGATGTCGCCGGCCTGACCCTCGAAGCTCAGGGTTTCTACCGCAAAGCGTTGTACCTCGAACCGCAACATCCCGAAGCGTTGATGCACCTGGCCGCGCTGCTGCAGGCTCAGGGCGATACAACGGGTGCCAGACGATTGCAGGAACGCGCCGCTCGCAGCGGCCGCACTGCCGACAGTGAGCGTAAACGATGATCCCGTCCGACACCTTGAACGTCACCCACGAAGACGCCCGGGCGATCGACGATTGCTGGAACCGCATCGGCATTCATGGCGACAAGTCCTGTCCGCTGCTCGACGACCACATTCATTGCCGCAATTGTTCGGTGTATTCCGCCGCCGCCACGCGCCTGCTCGACCGTTATGCGTTGCAGCAGGACGAACGCGACCCGGTGGCGATCGCTGTGGAAAGCGACGTGAAAACCCGCTCGCTACTGATGTTCCGGCTCGGTGAAGAATGGCTGGGGCTGGCGACGCGCAGTCTCGTCGAAGTCGCGCCACTGCAGGCGATTCACTCGTTGCCGCACCAGCGCTCACGCGCATTGCTCGGTGTGGCCAATGTGCGCGGCGCGTTGGTGGCGTGCCTGTCGCTGGTTGAATTGCTCGATCTGGATGGCAACGCCGCGCCAGCCACCGGCGCGCGCATCATGCCGCGCATGCTGATCATCGCCGCCCATGGCGGGCCGGTGGTGGTGCCGGTGGATGAGGTCGACGGTATTCATGCCATCGACGAGCGCATTCTTGATGCCGCCTCGCAGTCCGGCGTGCAAGCCAGTGCCAAATACACCCGTGGTGTTCTGCAGTATCGCGGTCGTAGCCTGCGTTGGCTGGATGAAGAACAGCTGCTGTCCGCCGTGACCCGGAGCCTCACATGACCCCCGAGCAAATGCGCGACGCCTCGCTGCTTGAGCTGTTCAGCCTCGAAGCCGAAGCCCAGACCCAAGTGCTCAGCGCCGGATTGCTGGCCCTGGAGCGCAACCCGACCCAGGCCGATCAACTGGAATCGTGCATGCGCGCGGCGCATTCGCTCAAAGGCGCGGCGCGAATTGTTGGCATCGACAGCGGCGTCAGCGTCGCCCATGTCATGGAAGATTGCCTGGTCAGCGCGCAGGAAGGGCGCTTGTTGCTGCGGCCTGAACATATCGATGCGCTGTTGCAGGGCACCGATTTGCTGATGCGCATCGCTACACCGGCCAATGCGCCGCAGCCGAGCGATATTGAAACTTATGTGGCGTTGATGGCGGGTTTGCTCGATCCGTCGACGCCGCTGGCAGCGTTCGTTGCGCCGCCGATGGCCGAGTTGCAACTTGAAGCGCCGCCCGTATTTGAACTGACGCCAGCGCCGATCATCGAAGCCCCGGTCGAAACCTCTGAATCGGCGCCACGCAAAAGCAAACGCACCACCGAAGGTGGCGAGCGGGTGCTGCGGGTCACCGCTGAACGGCTGAACAGTTTGCTCGATCTATCGAGCAAGTCGCTGGTGGAAACCCAGCGCCTCAAACCGCATCTGGCGACCATGCAGCGCCTCAAACGCATGCAGAACAACGGCTTGCGTGCGCTGGAAAATCTCAACGTGCACCTCAAGGAACACGCGCTGAGCCTTGAAGCGCTCGAAGCCTTGGAAGACGCGCGGCGTTTGCTCGCCGAATCCCAGCAATTGCTGAGCGAGAAAAACGCCGAACTCGACGAGTTCGCCTGGCAGGCCAGCCAGCGCGCACAAGTGCTCTATGACACGGCGTTAGCCTGCCGCATGCGGCCCTTTGCGGACGTGCTGACCGGTCAGGTGCGCATGGTCCGCGATCTGGGCCGCAGCCTCGGCAAGCAGGTGCGGCTGGAGATCGAAGGCGAGAAAACCCAGGTCGATCGCGATGTCTTGGAAAAACTCGAAGCGCCGCTCACCCATTTGCTGCGCAACGCTGTCGATCACGGTATTGAAACCCCTGAGCAGCGTCTGCTTAAAGGCAAATCAGAAGAGGGCCTGATCCGCCTGCGCGCCTCGCATCAGGCCGGCCTGCTGGTGCTGGAATTGAGCGATGACGGCAATGGCGTCGATCTGGAAAAGGTCCGCCGCAGCATTGTCGAGCGGCAGCTATCCCCAGCGGAAACGGCGGCGCAGTTGAGCGAGGAAGAACTGCTGACGTTCCTGTTTCTCCCCGGTTTCAGCCTGCGCGACACGGTCACCGAAGTGTCCGGGCGGGGCGTCGGCCTCGACGCTGTTCAACACATGGTTCGCCAGTTGCGCGGTGCGGTGGTGCTGGAGCAGACGGCGGGCGAGGGCAGTCGCTTTCATCTGGAGGTACCGCTGACCTTGTCGGTGGTGCGCAGTCTGGTGGTGGAAGTTGGCGAAGAGGCCTACGCCTTCCCACTGGCGCACATCGAACGCATGTGCGATCTGGCGCCGGAGGACATCGTGCAGGTCGAAGGCCGTCAGCATTTCTGGCACGAAGGCCAGCACGTCGGGCTGGTTGCGGCCAGCCAGTTGCTCAACCGCCCGGCCAGCCAGAACACCGGCGAAACCCTTAAAGTCGTGGTGATCCGCGAGCGTGATGCGGTTTATGGCGTTGCCGTGGAGCGCTTCATTGGCGAGCGCACGCTGGTGGTCTTACCACTCGATGAGCGTCTGGGCAAAGTGCAGGACATCTCCGCCGGCGCTTTGCTTGACGACGGTTCGGTGGTGTTGATCGTCGACGTCGAAGACATGCTGCGCTCGGTGGACAAACTGCTCAATACCGGGCGCCTTGAGCGCATCGCGCGTCATGGCAATCAAGCCGCCGAGGCGGCGCGCAAGCGGGTGTTGGTGGTCGACGACTCGCTGACCGTGCGCGAACTGCAACGCAAACTGCTGCTCAATCGCGGCTACGACGTCGCGGTGGCGGTGGACGGCATGGACGGTTGGAACGCGCTGCGTTCGGAGGACTTCGATTTGCTGATCACCGACATCGACATGCCGCGCATGGACGGCATCGAGCTGGTCACCCTGCTGCGCCGCGACAACCGCCTGCAATCGCTGCCGGTGATGGTTGTGTCATACAAGGATCGGGAAGAGGACCGCCGCCGTGGCCTCGATGCCGGCGCCGACTATTATTTAGCCAAAGCCAGTTTTCATGACGACGCCCTGCTCGACGCAGTGGTCGAGCTTATTGGAGGAGCGCGGGCATGAAGATCGCCATCGTCAACGACATGCCCATGGCGGTGGAGGCCCTGCGCCGGGCGCTGGCCTTCGAGCCGGCGCATCAGGTGGTCTGGGTCGCCCGCAACGGTGCCGAGGCAGTACAACTGTGCGCTGAAAATACTCCGGACCTGATCCTGATGGACCTGATCATGCCGGTGATGGACGGCGTCGAAGCCACGCGCCGGATCATGGCCGAAACCCCGTGCGCGATCGTCATTGTGACGGTCGATCGCCAGCAGAACGTGCACCGGGTCTTCGAAGCCATGGGGCACGGCGCGCTGGACGTGGTCGATACCCCGGCTCTCGGCGCCGGCAATGCGCAGGAAGCGGCGGCGCCGTTGCTGCGTAAAATCCTCAATATTGGCTGGCTGATCGGCGACAAGCCGCAACGCTCACGCCCGGCGCCTACACCCCAGCGCAGCTCCGCTTCGTGCAAGCGGCTGGTGGCGATCGGATCGTCTGCGGGCGGCCCGGCAGCGCTGGAAGTCTTGCTCAAAGGCCTGCCCCGTGACTTCTCGGCGGCAATTGTGCTGGTGCAGCACGTCGATCAGGTGTTCGCCGCCGGCATGGCCGAATGGCTGGCCAGCGCCAGCGGCCTCGATGTGCGTCTGGCCCGCGAGGGCGAACCGCCGCAGGCTGGCGCGGTGCTGCTGGCCGGCACCAATCACCATATTCGCTTATTGAAAAACGGCACGCTGGCCTACACCGCCGAGCCGGTCAACGAGATCTACCGCCCCTCGATCGATGTGTTTTTCGACAGTGTCGCCAGTTATTGGAATGGCGACGCGATCGGGGTTTTATTGACCGGGATGGGACGCGACGGCGCGCAAGGGCTTAAGCTCATGCGCCAGCAGGGTTACCTGACCATCGCGCAGGATCAGCAAAGCAGTGCGGTGTACGGCATGCCCAAAGCCGCCGCGGCGATTGATGCCGCGGTTGAAATCCGTGCACTGGAAAAGATAGCGCCACGATTGCTGGAGGTTTTTCCCAAATGAACAGGTTTATCCGCAATCCTGGCCCCCGCAGTACTCAGGTGACCGCCCATGAATGACTTACAGATCGACGACATTAAAACCGACGAAAACGCCGCCATGGTGTTGTTGGTGGACGATCAAGCGATGATCGGCGAAGCGGTGCGCCGTGGGCTGTCGAATCAAGAAAACATCGACTTCCACTTCTGCTCCGACCCGCAGCAGGCCATTGCCCAGGCGGTGCGGATCAAACCGACGGTGATTCTCCAGGACCTGGTGATGCCCGGCCTCGATGGCCTGAGCCTGGTGCGCGAATACCGCAATCACCCGGCGACCAAAGACATCCCGATCATCGTTCTGTCGACCAAGGAAGACCCGCTGATCAAGAGCGCGGCGTTTTCGGCCGGGGCCAACGATTATCTGGTGAAACTGCCGGATACCATCGAACTGGTGGCGCGCATCCGCTATCACTCGCGCTCGTACATGACCTTGCTGCAGCGGGATGCCGCGTACCGCGCGCTGCGGGTCAGCCAGCAGCAATTGCTCGACACCAATCTGGTGCTGCAACGGCTGATGAACTCCGACGGCCTGACCGGGCTGTCCAACCGCCGCCACTTCGACGAGTACCTGGAACTGGAGTGGCGCCGCTCGCTGCGGGATCAGACTCAATTGTCGCTGTTGATGATCGACGTCGATTACTTCAAGTCCTACAACGACAGCTTTGGTCACGTTGAAGGCGACGAAGCGTTACGCAAGGTCGCTACGGCGATCCGCGAGGCCAGCGCACGACCGTCGGATTTGCCGGCGCGTTATGGCGGTGAGGAGTTTGTGCTGGTGCTGCCTAACACCTCGCCGGGCGGCGCGCGGCTGGTCGCGGAGAAACTGCGCCAGACCGTGGCATCCTTGAAAATCCCGCACAACACCCCGGCGGAAGGGGCGAGCCTGACCATCAGTATTGGCCTGGCGACCATGGTGCCGCAGGCGGGTAGTGATTGTCGGTTGCTGATTTCGGCGGCGGATCGTGGGTTGTATCTGGCGAAGAACAGTGGGCGTAATCAGGTTGGGATCGAGTAACGGCTTTCCCCTCACCCCAGCCCTCTCCCCGAGGGAGAGGGGGCCGACGGAGGTGTCTGGCGCTGTACATCGACCTGATCGAACGAATCGATTATGGATCTTCAAGCTTGGCAGTTCCGGATTCAGCTAAGCCCTTTCACGTCGGCGTATCTCCCGAACACCCCCCAATCAGTCCCCTCTCCCTCCGGGAGAGGGTTAGGGTGAGGGCAAAGGCTTTAATGATCCCCACACCCGCCAGACGGGCTGCCGTCACAGCCTGATTACGTTATACTCGCCGGCTTTCAAAAGTTCGCCAACGAGTGCTGCCCGTCATGGAAATCAACCCGATCCTGAACACCATCAAGGACCTGTCCGAGCGCTCCGAAACTATTCGGGGGTATCTTTGACTACGATCAAAAGCATGAGCGTCTGACCGAAGTCAATCGCGAGCTTGAAGATCCGAGCGTCTGGAACAAACCTGAATACGCCCAGGAACTGGGCCGCGAGCGCGCCGCGCTGGCACAGATCGTCGATACCCTCGACGAACTGAACGGCGGTCTGGCCGATTGCCGCGACCTGCTGGACATGGCCGTCGAAGAAAACGACGAAGGCGCAGTGGGCGATGTCGTCGCCGAGCTGGCCCGTCTCGAGGAAAATCTGGCCAAGCTGGAATTCCGCCGCATGTTCAGCCATGAAATGGACCCGAACAACGCGTACCTGGACATCCAGGCCGGTTCCGGCGGCACCGAAGCCCAGGACTGGGCCAACATCCTGCTGCGCATGTACCTGCGCTGGGCGGATAAACGCGGTTTCGACGCGACCATCATGGAACTGTCGGCCGGTGAAGTCGCCGGTATCAAAGGCGCGACCGTGCACATCAAGGGCGAATACGCCTTTGGCTGGCTGCGTACCGAGATCGGCGTACACCGTCTGGTGCGCAAGAGCCCGTTCGACTCCGGCAACCGTCGCCACACCTCGTTTTCCGCGGTTTTCGTCTCGCCAGAGATCGATGACAAGGTGGAAATCGAAATCAACCCGGCAGACCTGCGGATCGACACCTATCGTTCTTCCGGTGCCGGTGGTCAGCACGTAAACACCACCGACTCGGCCGTACGTATCACTCACGTACCGACCAACACCGTGGTCAGCTGCCAGAACGAACGTTCCCAGCACGCCAACAAGGACACCGCCATGAAAATGCTGCGGGCCAAGTTGTACGAGCAGGAAATGCAGAAACGCAACGCCGCGTCGCAAGCGCTGGAAGACACCAAGTCGGACATCGGCTGGGGTCACCAGATTCGCTCGTACGTGCTCGATGCGTCGCGGATCAAGGATCTGCGCACCAACATCGAACGCAGCGACTGCGACAAGGTACTCGACGGCGATATCGACGAATATCTGTATGCCAGCCTGAAATCGGGCCTGTAAAAGACGCAATACAGCATCGGCTGATTCAGTACGATCCCTGTAGGAGCCAGCCCTGCTGGCGATCCCCGGGCCGCAAGGCCCGGGGGCAACGAACCTGATGGAATATCTAAAGACATGAGCGACCAACAACTCGACCCGCAAGCCCTGCAACAGGAAGAAAACTCCCTGATCGCCCTGCGCAAGGAAAAGCTGGCTGCCGAGCGCGCCAAGGGCAACGCCTTCCCGAACGACTTCCGCCGCGAAAACTACTGCGACGCACTGCAGAAACAGTACGCGGACAAGACCAAGGAAGAGCTCGCAGAGGCTGCAATCCCGGTCAAGGTTGCCGGTCGCATCATGCTCAACCGTGGCTCGTTCATGGTGATCCAGGACATGACCGGTCGCATTCAGGTCTACGTCAACCGTAAAACCCTGTCGGAAGACACCTTGGCCGCGGTGAAAACCTGGGACATGGGCGACATCATTGCCGCCGAAGGCACCCTGGCCCGTTCCGGCAAGGGCGACCTGTACGTCGAAATGACCAGCGTGCGCCTGCTGACCAAATCCCTGCGCCCGCTGCCGGACAAGCACCACGGCCTGACCGACACCGAACAGCGCTACCGCCAGCGCTACGTTGACCTGATCGTCAACGACGAAGTGCGTCAGACCTTCCGCGTACGTTCGCAAGTGATCGCGCACATCCGTAGCTTCCTGATGAAGCGCGACTTCCTCGAAGTCGAAACGCCGATGCTGCAGACCATTCCGGGCGGCGCTGCGGCCAAGCCGTTCGAAACCCACCACAACGCGCTGGACATGGAAATGTTCCTGCGTATCGCCCCGGAGCTGTACCTGAAGCGTCTGGTGGTCGGTGGTTTCGAGAAAGTGTTCGAGATCAACCGCAACTTCCGTAACGAAGGCGTTTCGACTCGTCACAACCCGGAATTCACCATGTTGGAGTTCTACCAGGCGTACGCCGACTACGAAGACAACATGGACCTGACCGAAGAACTGTTCCGCGAACTGGCGCAGTTGGTACTGGGCAGCACCGACGTGCCGTACGGCGACAAGGTGTTCCACTTCGGCGAGCCGTTCGTGCGCCTGTCGGTGTTCGACTCGATCCTCAAGTACAACCCCGAGCTGACCGCTGACGACCTGAACGACATCGACAAGGCTCGCGCCATCGCCAAGAAGGCCGGCGCCAAGGTGCTGGGCTTCGAAGGCCTGGGCAAGCTGCAGGTGATGATTTTCGAAGAGCTGGTCGAGCACAAGCTGGAACAGCCACACTTCATTACTCAGTACCCGTTCGAAGTGTCGCCGCTGGCACGTCGTAATGACGACAACCCGAACGTCACCGACCGATTCGAGCTGTTCATCGGTGGTCGTGAAATCGCTAACGCCTACTCCGAGTTGAACGACGCGGAAGACCAGGCCGAGCGTTTCATGGCCCAGGTGGCCGACAAGGACGCCGGCGACGACGAAGCCATGCACTACGACGCCGACTTCGTGCGTGCGCTGGAGTACGGCATGCCGCCAACGGCCGGTGAAGGTATCGGTATCGACCGTCTGGTGATGTTGCTGACCAACTCGCCGTCGATTCGCGATGTGATCCTGTTCCCGCACATGCGACCGCAAGCGTAAACGTTTCAGTTAAAAAGCCGCCTAAAACAGGCGGCTTTTTATTGCCTGTCTGGTACAAATGTATCAATTGGTTAATTTTGCAATAGCAGAGGAAGTTCTGTCGTGATGGGTGCAATAGCTCAAGAAGGTGCAGCGGGTATCGCCACTGCGGTCGCTGAAAGCGTTCAGTACCAGGGTCGCAAGGCCAGCCGACAGGGCAGTGAGCAGCGTCGACAGGACATTCTCGACGCGGCGATGCGCATTGTCGTGCGTGACGGTGTGCGTGCCGTGCGCCATCGTGCGGTGGCGGCCGAGGCTGGAGTGCCGCTGTCGGCGACCACCTATTACTTCAAGGATATCGATGACCTGCTCACCGATACCTTCGCTCAATACGTTGAACGCAGCGCGGCGTACATGGCCAAGCTATGGGTCAACAATGAAGGTCTGCTGCGTGACATGGTCGTCAGCGGTGACGGCAGCCCCGAATCGCGCTCGCAACTAGCCGATGACATTGCACGGTTGATGGCCGATTACGTGCATCGTCAGTTGGTTAACCGTCGTGAGCATTTGATGGCCGAGCAGGCGTTCCGTCAGGAAGCGCTGCTCAACCCGCGTCTGGCGATTCTGGTGCGCTCGCATCAGCAGATTCTGTTGCAGGGCACCTGCCAGTTGTTCCAGGTATTGGGCTCGCGTGAACCGCAACAGGATGCCAAGGTGTTGACGGCGATTATCGGTCGGATGGAATATCAGGGCCTGCTCAACGACGCCGAGCCTTTGGCCGAAGAGGACATGCTCGGCATTCTGACGCGCTATATGCACCTGGTGCTTGCGTCGGTCTGACCACAAGATCGTTCCCATGCTCTGCGTGGGAATGCCGCCGGGGACGCTCCGCGTCCCTTCGTCGACATGACGCAGAGCGTCAGTGGATACATTCCCACGCAGAGCGTGGGAACGATCGATCACCATGAGGGCGGCCAATGTTCATAGGGAGTATTGAATGAAAGCCTGGCGTGGCGTGCTGATCGCCTTGTCGTTCCTGCTGCTCAGTGGCTGTCTGGTGACTTTCAAGGAGCCGCTGACCGCCAGTGACCCGGCGCCCAAGGGCCTGCTCGGCAAATGGTCGAGCACCAACGCCTGGGGCGAGCCGATGAACCTTGAGTTGACGCGCCTGGGCAACGACCGCTATCAGGCTGTCACTTACTTCAAGGCCAAACCCCGCGAACGCGAAGCCTATCCCTTCACCGTGTCGCGCCATGGCAACCGCTGGTATCTGTCGGCGAAAGTCCCGGCGCAGTACGGTGGCCACTTCACCATCGCCGGCTTCGAACTCACCGACAAACACGAACTGGTGGTCTACAACCTCGATCTCGAGCAGATCAACCAGGCGATCAAACAAAAAGCCCTCGACGGTCAGGCCTTCCAGACCGACGATGGCGACGGCGTGCAAGTCGACAGTAATCTCGACAAGGTCTTTGCTTACCTCGACGATCCGGCCAATTCCGACGTCTTCGTTGAAGCCGTGCGCTACCAGCGCCAGGCCCGCGCCCAATAATTCATTACGTCAGGTTTTCTACAGGAGTTTCGGGTGGACGATTACCAGCAGACGATACGCATGTTGTCCGATCGCATTGTGCTGGCGCAGACGCCGATCCGTGTGCTCGACGCGGTCAAGTGGGACGAGAACATTCGCAAAGGGTTCCTCAAGGCCAAAGGCAAGGAAATGCCGGCGGTGGATCGCGACTATTACCTCAATCGGCCGCTGAGTTTTGATTCGAGCAAAGTCAAACTGGAATTCCAGAACATCGAGCGCGACATCACCCGCCAGCTTGGCCAGTTCAACCCGGTCGGGCAGATCATGCGGCGCATGTGCAAGGAATACCGCATGGTGGTGCGCATGCTCGAAGCGCGCGGCACCGAAGATTTCGGTCTGATCTCCCAAGAGTTGTATGGCGCCGCGTCCGATGCGTTCCACGCCGGTGACCCGACCCTGGCCGACCTCGGCCTGATGATGTCCGACTACCTGAATAACATCGATGGCCGCGGCGATTTGAAGGATGAACCGAAAATCCTCACCGCCAAAGACGCTGTGCACTTGCTGCAGACCCGTTTGAACAAGGTGTTCGGCGAGGCCGAAGAAACCATCCGCGTGTTCGAGTCCGACGGTATTGTTGCTGACGCGGCGGCCGGTGCGGACTACATCAAGATCCGCACCGACGCGATGTTCAACGACCGTGACGTGCGCGCGCTGGAAGTCCACGAAGGCCTGGTCCACGTGGGCACCACGCTCAACGGTTTGAACCAGCCGATCTGCACCTTCCTGTCCAAAGGCCCACCGTCGTCGACGGTGACCCAGGAAGGCCTGGCGATCCTGATGGAAATCATCACCTTCGCCTCCTACCCGAGCCGCCTGCGCAAACTGACCAACCGCACCCGCGCCATTCACATGGTCGAGGAGGGCGCGGACTTCCTGCAGGTTTTCGAATTCTTCCGTGAGCAGGGCTTCGAGATGGCGGAAAGTTACGGCAACGCCAGTCGGGTTTTCCGTGGATCGACGCCGACGGGGCTGCCATTCACCAAAGACTTGTCCTACCTCAAGGGCTTTATCATGGTTTACAACTACATTCAGTTGGCCGTGCGTAAGGGCAAGCTTGAGCAGATTCCGTTGTTGTTCTGCGGCAAGACCACGCTGGAAGACATGCGTACCTTGCGCCAGTTGGTGGATGAAGGATTGGTGGTGCCGCCGAAGTATCTGCCGGACCAGTTCCGCGATTTGAATGCGTTGTCGGCGTGGATGTGCTTCTCCAACTTCCTCAACCATTTGAGCCTGGACCGGATCGAAGCGGATTACTCCAATATCCTCTAGCCCACTACAGACCGATCGTTCCCACGCAGAGCGTGGGAACGATCTGAACCTGAATTTTTGCGAGGTTTCACCGGATGAGAATCCTCGGCATCATTTGCCTGCTCCTGACCCTCGGCGGTTGCAGTTCGCTGTTGTTCTACCCTGAGCCGGGCCAGATCTTCACCCCGGAAAAAGCCAAGCTCGAATACCGCACCGTCACCCTGGTCACGGCGGATGGCTTGAAGCTCAACGCTTGGTGGCTGCCGGCCAAACCCGGCGTAGAGGTCAAAGGCACCGTGCTGCACTTGCACGGCAATGGCGGCAATCTGCCGATGCACCTGGGCGGCAGTTGGTGGCTGCCGAAAAACGGCTATCAAGTGCTGCTGGTTGACTATCGCGGTTATGGCTTGTCCGAAGGCAAACCTAGCCTGCCGGCGATCTATCAGGACATCGACGCCGCATTCGCCTGGCTCGACAAGGCGCCGGAAGTCAAAGGCAAACCGCTGATCCTGCTCGGCCAAAGCCTCGGCGGTTCGATGGCGGTGCATTGGCTGGTGCAGCATCCCGAGCGGCAAAAACAGCTCAAGGCCTTGGTGCTCGACGGCGTGCCCGCCAGTTACCGCAGCGTCGGCCAGTATGCGCTGAGCACCTCGTGGCTGACCTGGCCGTTCCAGGTGCCATTGTCCTGGCTGGTGCCGGACAGCGACAGCGCGATCAACTCGATGCCGCAACTCAACGGTGTGCCGAAACTGATCTTCCACAGCATCGACGATCCACTGGTGCCGCTGTCCAACGGCATCCGTCTGTATCAAGCTGCGCCGCCACCGCGCGTGCTGCAACTGACCCGTGGCGGTCATGTGCAGACATTCGGCGACCCGGTCTGGCGCCAAGTCATGCTGCGCTATCTCGACGACCCCGAGCACTTCAACGGCCTGCGCCGCCTCGGCGAAATCCCCAATTATCCGCAACCCCCGAATTCTGAAGATGAGAGTCCGCAATGAGTGAAGAACGTAACGCCATCCCGTTGATCATCACCGGTATCTGCAGCATCCTCGGCACCGTCGGGGCGCTGTGGTACTACGGCTACCTGCACTTCGCCAAACCCGAGGATGCGTTGCTGCTCAACGAATTCACCATGCTCAAGACTGTTCCGGGTGAAGACTACAAAGTCTCGCTGGACCCGGCGGCGCAGGTGGCGCAGTGCATTGATGGGGTGCTGGTGTTGTTCGATACCGAGCAGAAAGGTCTGACCGGTGTGCTGATCAACGCACAGAAAAAAGCCGTGCGCTGCATGGGCGAAGAAACCCCGCAGAAGCTTGAGCAGTGATTCTGCAGGACCAGCCCTCACCCTAACCCTCCCGAAACGTCGGACCGCCCAGAGGGAGAGGGGACTGACCGAGGTGTCATTCGATTTACGCCGACCTGATCCATCGTGTCGAACCAAATTCTGAACGCACCGCGAATCGGCTCCCTCTCCCTCGGGAGAGGGCTGGGGTGAGGGGCTGCGATTTCAGTCCCCACAAAAAAAGCCCCGCCTGATCACTCAGGCGGGGCTTTTGCGTTACCGCGTGACGCTTAGTTCGAGCTAACAGCCGAACGTGGCATCACTGGCTGGTTGTCGTTGGAAATGGTCACTTCCACACGACGGTTCATCGCACGGCCGGAAGCGCTGCCGTTCTCGGCAACCGGGTATTCCTTGCCGTAGCCTTGGGTGACGATGCGCGCTGGATCAACGCCCATTTTCACCAGTGCGGTGCGCACGGAGTTGGCGCGACGCTCGGACAGCGACTGGTTGTGGCTGGCGGTCCCGGTGCTGTCGGTATAACCCTCGACGATCACTTTGCGATCCGGGTTTTCCTGAAGGAACTGCGCCAGTTTGTTGATGTTGACCAGACCGCTGGACTTGAGGTCGGCACGGTCGGTGGCGAACAGCACGTCACCGAAAGTCAACAGCGTACCGCGATCGGTCTGCTTGGCATTCAGGCTGTCCTGCAGCTGTTTGATCTGTTGATCACGGGCATCCAGACGCGCCTGGGCACGTTGGGCGGCGGCGTTCTTCAGATTGTTTTCAGCGGTGCGCAGGGCGATGGTCTGCTTGGCCACTTCCACACGCTGGTTGGTCAGGTAAGCCAGTTGGTCAACCTTGGCCGCGTCTTGCTTGTCCAGATAAGCCTTGTCGGCTTTGTCCAGGTAATCGCTGGCGTCTTTGGTTTCCAGCGCCGCGACTTTGCTCGCCTGTGGGTTGGCTTGCAGGCCGGCGTAGTTGGTGCGTGCCTGTTCCAGGTTCGGGTTAGGCGGGGTGGAGCAGGCAGCCAGAGCAACACTTGCGGCGAGGAGAGCGGGGATCATCAGTTGCTTACGCATAATTTGTCGTCCTTTCTATCGGTAAGAGATTCAGCTTTGCGGTCGGGATGCGCGCTTACTGCACGGTGCGCTGACTTTCCTGACGCAGTTCCTGAACACCTTTCTGGGAATCCTTCACAGCCTGTTCGGCTTTAGCGGCCTGAGCCTTGCGTTCGGCGACGCGAGCGTCCCACTCGGCTTGCTCGGACAGGATGCGAGCTTCGTCATACTTCTTGTCGTGCATGGCGATTTCGGCTTGTTTCAGTTTGTCCTGCGCTTGCTTCATCTCAACGGCAGCGAACTCGGTACCGCCAGCGCTGACGGCGCTGTTCACCGCCGACTGGGTCACGGCGTACTGCTCGGTTGGTGGGTTACCGGCGCAACCGGCCAGTACGAAGCTGGTGCCGATGGCCAGAGCCGCCAGTTTCAGACCGCGCAGGTGGGTAAACGAGGTTTGGTTTTTCATGGTCTTCAACTCCATTAGGCATCTCCTGAATACATCTGAATCCATCCTGGTCGAGGAGCCGCAAGCGACGTGTGAAAGCGCGTTTTTGAAACGCTCGTTCCAGGCGTGGTTACAGGTTCCGACCGGAGGCGTTTTTCAAAAGTTCAGAAAAGATGGCCTATCGCCAAAATAATTTTTGACTGAATGGACAAGGCTCTGGGCCGGGAACTTTGACGGGGGAGAGTGGTACGCGCGGAGTTTTCGGATCCCGAAAACACACTGATTTTGAACTGGAATACGATCTTTGTAGGAGTGAGCCTGCTCGCGATAGCGGTGTATCAGACAACAAAAATGTCGACTGAAAATCCGCCATCGCGAGCAGGCTCACTCCTACAGTTTGATCTGTGTGGTGTCAGTGTTTTTGCTTGCCTGCTGCGGCCGAGAGGTCATGCAAATGCCGGCGCGAAAGGGCCAGAAAACGCGGCGTAGGCCCGACGTCTTCATACAACGGATCACCTTCCTCATCGGTCGCCACTACCGTCGAACCCTTCACATACGGCAGGCTCGCTTCAAACTCTTCAAGCGCCGCGCCGATCAGTTCGCCAAGCAACTCTTCGACATGACGTTTGGGGTACATCTCGGTAATCGCTCCCAGACGCGCAGCAGCTTCAACGTCCAGATGAATCGCGTAGCCAGTGTCGGTCAGGCGACCTTTGGCGTTTTCTTCCCAATGCTGGGCGAGTTCACGAATTTTCATGATGACCTCATTTCGCACCTGCTCATGGCAGGTCTGGGTGAGTGTCCGCCGGGGCCGGCGGCAAGCCGTTGTGCGGCTTACTGTTGAGACTAGCTTTCGCCCACAAGGTTTAACGTCCCTTCGTCGGCTGCTTGTAAGAAGCGTCGTAGAGCGGCACTCTCTAGGTCATGCACTCGTTTCTAAGCCGTCCGGATTACTGCTGGGGAATTGCTGATGACCGATATTGATGCACGCTTGCGCGAAGACGTTCACCTGCTCGGAGAGCTGCTGGGCAACACCATTCGAGATCAGTACGGCGAGGCTTTCCTCGACAAGATCGAGCAGATCCGCAAGGGCGCCAAGGCCGATCGGCGTGGTTCGATGGACGCCGAACTGAGCGCCAGCCTCAATCAATTGAGCGAAGACGAATTGCTCCCCGTGGCGCGCGCGTTCAACCAGTTTCTCAACCTGGCGAACATCGCCGAGCAGTATCAGTTGATTCATCGTCGCGAGGAGTCGCAGCCGGCGCCGTTCGAATCCCGCGTGCTGCCGGAATTGCTCGCGCGTTTGCGCAACGAAGGCCACAGTGCCGAATCGCTGGCGCGGCAACTGGCGCGGCTGGAAATCGAACTGGTGTTGACCGCGCACCCCACGGAAGTGGCGCGGCGCACGCTGATCCAGAAATACGACGCGATCGCCGCGCAACTCGCCGCGCAGGACCATCGCGACCTGACCACAGCCGAACGCGAACAGATTCAAAACACCCTGCAGCGGCTCATTGCCGAAGCCTGGCACACCGAAGAAATCCGCCGCACGCGCCCCACGCCAGTCGATGAAGCCAAATGGGGTTTCGCGGTGATCGAGCATTCGCTGTGGCAGGCGATTCCCAACCATATGCGCAAGGCCGACAAGGCGTTGTATGAAGCGACCGGCCTGCGTCTGCCATTGGAAGCCGCGCCGATTCGCTTCGCGTCATGGATGGGCGGCGACCGTGATGGTAACCCCAACGTTACCGCTGCGGTGACTCGCGAAGTGTTGCTGTTGGCGCGCTGGATGGCCGCCGATTTGTACCTGCGTGATGTCGATCATTTGGCAGCCGAACTGTCGATGCAACAAGCCAGCGACGCCCTCAAAGCCAAGGCCGGCGACAGCGCCGAACCGTATCGTGCGGTGCTCAAACAACTGCGCGAACGCCTGCGCGCCACGCGCAATTGGGCACACGCTGCGCTGACTGCACCGACGCCAGCGCCGGCAGACGTGCTGCACAACAACCGCGATCTGCTCGATCCGCTGGAGCTGTGCTTCAACTCGCTGCACGAGTGCGGCATGGGCGTGATCGCTGATGGTCCGTTGCTCGACTGCCTGCGTCGGGCGGTGACCTTCGGCTTGTTCCTTGTGCGTCTGGATGTGCGCCAGGACTCGTCGCGCCACAGCTCGGCGATGACTGAAATCACCGATTACCTCGGCCTCGGTCGCTACGAAGATTGGGACGAAGAGCAGCGCATCAGCTTCCTGACCCGCGAACTGAGCAATCGTCGGCCACTGCTGCCAGCGCATTTCAAACCGTCCGCTGACACCGCCGAAGTGCTCAACACCTGCAAGGAAATCGCTGCCGCACCGGGCGCCTCGCTCGGTTCCTACGTGATCTCCATGGCCGGCGCTGCTTCTGATGTGCTCGCCGTGCAACTGCTGCTCAAAGAGTCTGGCGTGCTGCGGCCAATGCGCGTGGTGCCGCTGTTCGAAACCCTCGCTGACCTCGACAACGCCGGGCCGGTGATGGAGCGGCTGTTGCTGCTGCCGGGTTACCGTGCACGGCTGCAAGGCCCGCAGGAAGTGATGATCGGTTATTCCGACTCGGCCAAGGATGCTGGCACCACGGCAGCGGCCTGGGCGCAATATCGCGCGCAGGAACGCTTGGTGGAAATCTGCCGCGAGCAACAAGTCGAACTGCTGCTGTTCCACGGTCGCGGCGGCACCGTGGGCCGGGGCGGTGGCCCGGCGCATGCGGCGATTCTGTCGCAACCGCCGGGCTCGGTGGCCGGGCGTTTCCGCACCACCGAGCAGGGGGAAATGATTCGATTCAAATTCGGCCTGCCGGACATCGCCGAGCAAAACCTCAATCTGTATCTAGCGGCGGTGCTTGAAGCAACGCTGCTGCCTCCGCCGCCGCCGACACCAGAGTGGCGTCACTTGATGGACGAATTGGCCGCCGATGGCGTCAGCGCTTATCGCCAGGTCGTGCGGGAAAATCCGCAATTCGTCGAGTACTTCCGTCAGTCCACGCCAGAGCAGGAGTTGGGTCGCTTGCCATTGGGCAGTCGTCCGGCCAAACGCCGCGCCGGCGGGATCGAAAGTCTGCGGGCGATTCCGTGGATCTTCGGCTGGACGCAAACGCGGCTGATGCTGCCGGCGTGGCTGGGGTGGGAGTCGGCACTGAGCAAGGCGCTGGAACGCGGCGAAGGCGAGTTGCTTGGGCAGATGCGCGAACAATGGCCGTTCTTCCGTACGCGTATCGACATGCTGGAAATGGTCCTGGCCAAGGCTGATGCGGATATTGCGCTGTCCTACGATCAGCGTCTGGTCGAGCCTGATCTGCTGCCGTTGGGCGCGCAGTTACGCGACCTATTGTCGCAGGCGTGCGCGGTGGTGCTCGGCCTGACTGGCCAGTCGCAGCTGCTGGCACATAGCCCTGACACCCTTGAATTTATCCGTCTGCGCAACACCTACCTCGACCCGCTGCATCTATTGCAGGCCGAACTGCTGGCCCGTTCGCGGCAGCAGGATGTCGAGCAGGGCAGCCCGGTGGAACAGGCGTTGCTGGTGTCTGTGGCGGGCATTGCCGCCGGTTTGCGAAATACCGGCTAAGGTTTTTGTCGGGTGCGCGGTAGCCGGACGAAGACTTGGCTGTCGCGTTGCCTGACCGGCGAAAGTGCCGTCAGGCGACAGTTAATGATGGGGTTGCGACTTGGGTGACCGCGTCGCGAGGTCGCGGGGGACGTCGGTTTCTCCGACTTTTGGCGTCTTGTGTGGGCGCAGCCTGCTGTGTATCTTGATCAGCCTTTGGCCGTTTGGGCGGCCACGACCCTTTTTTGAGATTGGCCCCACGAGGCGAATCTGACGTTATCCATATAAAAAATTGAGGAGCACATCGATGCGCGTCATTCTGCTGGGAGCTCCCGGGGCCGGTAAAGGTACTCAGGCTAAGTTCATCACCGAAAAATTCGGCATTCCACAAATTTCCACCGGCGACATGCTGCGTGCAGCGGTCAAGGCCGGTACTCCACTGGGCGTTCAAGCCAAGAGCATTATGGATGCCGGCGGCCTGGTGTCGGATGACCTGATCATCGCACTGGTTCAGGACCGCATCGCTCAGCCAGACTGCGCCAACGGTTTCCTGTTCGACGGCTTCCCGCGCACCATTCCGCAGGCTGAAGCTCTGGTTTCTGCCGGCGTTGAGCTGGATGCAGTGGTTGAAATCGCTGTTGAAGACGAAGAAATCGTTCAACGCATCGCCGGCCGTCGTGTTCACGAAGCCAGCGGCCGCGTTTACCACATCGTCTACAACCCGCCAAAAATCGCGGGCAAAGATGACATCACCGGCGAAGAGCTGGTACAGCGCAAGGACGACACCGAAGAAACCGTGCGTCATCGCCTGTCGGTCTACCACTCGCAGACCAAGCCTTTGGTGGAGTTCTATCAGAGCCTGTCCGCCAAAAACGCTGGCAAGCCCAAGTACAGCCACATTCCGGGCGTTGGTTCGGTTGATGCGATCACCGCCAAGGTGATGGCCGCGCTGAGCTGAAAAGTCTGATCGGCTGCATCATCCACGGCCCGCTTGCGGGCCGTAGTTGTTTATACTGACGCCCTTTTTCCCACACCTGTTTTGGAAACATCGATGAGCACCTTGCTGGCCCTGGACACCGCGACTGAAGCTTGCTCCGTTGCCTTGCTGCATGACGGCAAGGTCACGAGCCATTACGAGGTGATCCCGCGCCTGCACGCGCAGAAACTGCTGCCGATGATCCAGCAACTTCTGGCCGACGCTGGCACCACGTTGCAAGCGGTCGATGCGATTGCCTTCGGTCGTGGGCCTGGCGCGTTCACTGGCGTGCGGATCGCCATTGGTGTGGTGCAGGGGCTGGCGTTCGCGCTGGATCGCCCGGTGCTGCCGGTGTCCAACCTTGCAGTATTGGCCCAGCGTGCGCTGCGCGAGCATGGCGTGAGCCAGGTCGCGGCGGCCATCGATGCGCGGATGGATGAAGTGTATTGGGGCTGCTACCGCGAGACGGCGGGGGAGATGCGTCTGGTCGGTGCCGAAGCGGTGTTGCCACCAGAAGTTGCTGCGCTGCCGGCCGATGCCAGTGGCGACTGGTTCGGTGCTGGCACCGGTTGGGGTTATGCCGAGCGCATCGCGGTCAATCTGACAGGCTCCGACGCCGGCATGCTGCCCCACGCCGAAGACTTGCTGACCTTGGCGCGCTTCGCTTGGGAGCGCGGCGAATCGATTCCGGCGGATGACGCGCAACCGGTTTACCTGCGCGACAAAGTCGCCACCCCCAAGGCTCGTTGAGCCTTTAAAAAGATCGCAGCCTTCGGCAGCTCCTACAAGGATCGCATTCCAAATGTAGGAGCTACCGAAGGCTGCGATCTTTTGATCTTCTGAAGCCAATCGTCAGTTTCTAACCCCTCGCTTTAAACCTTTTGCGCTTTATGTGTTCTAGTTATCACTCGGCAGTTTGCTAAGTCGGTCAAGTGCCGCTAAATTGCCATCATTGATACCGAGCATGAAATTATGCGTATAGACGGCCTTTCCTCTCAGTCCTACCCCATCAAGCGCAAGCCTCGCAAAGGCCATGTGATCGTGGATGAGTCCGTCGATGACATCGACGGTGAGCTGGAATTTCCGACTGAAGAGCAACTGGCTGCCCGTGCTGCCGCCAAAGCCGCCGCGCAACGCCTGAGCAATCTGCCCGCCCGCCAACAAGACATGATTTACCACCGCGCCATGAGCAAAAGCGTAGCGATGGCCCTCGCCAGCTACCTGAGCACCGCCGGTTTTGTCGATTGGGATGCAGACGTGCTGGGCCTCGATCTGTATATCTGATGGATCTGCCTTACTACCTCGGTTGTCCGTCCTGGAGCGAAAACGCCTGGCGCGAGTATCTGTACCCGGTAGACGCCAAAACCTCCGATTTCCTCGGTCTCTATTCCCAAGTGTTCAACGCCGTTGAAGGCAACACGACCTTCTACGCCAGCCCGTCGCCCGCCACGGTGCAGCGTTGGGCCGAGGTCATGCCCGAGCACTTTCGCTTCACCGCCAAATTCCCCGGCGACATCAGCCATAGCGGTGACCTGCGCGAGCAACTGACCGCCGCCGAAACATTTCTGCAATTACTCAAACCCCTCGGTGAGCGCGTCTCGCCGATGTGGCTGCAATTGTCGAAAAGCTTCACGCCGCATCGACTGCCGGAACTGGCGGGGTTTATTGATGCGCTAGATTGCCCGTTGGCGGTGGAAGTGCGCCATGAACAGTTCTTCGCCAAGGGCGAGAGTGAACGTCTGCTCAATCGCCTGCTGCTGGATCGTGGCGTTGAGCGCATCTGCCTCGACCCGCGTGCGCTGTTCAGTTGCCTGTCGACTGAATCTTCGGTAATCCACGCGCAATCGAAAAAGCCACGCGTGCCGACGCGCCCGGCGGCGTTCACCCAGTTCCCGCAAGTGCGCTTCATTGGCCATCCGGAACTGAAAGCCAACGACCCGTTCCTAGTGCCGTGGGTGGCGAAAATCGCCGAGTGGATCGAAGAGGGCCGCACGCCTTACATCTTCCTGCACACCGCCGATAACCTGCTGGCGGCGAAGCTGGCGCAACGTTTTCACGCACAACTGATGCAACGTTTGCCTGGCCTGCCAGCGCTGCCTGCGCTATACAGAGAACCCGCCGCGGAGCAACTTGGCCTGCTCTGAAGCGGATTTTTTTCTGCCCAGGAGCCTGCCGATGGATGCCCAAGCCCGTAAAGCCCACGCCTTCAAAGCCCTGCATGAACAATCGGGGGTTTTCGTGATTCCCAATCCATGGGATGCGGGGTCGGCAAAAATGCTCGCCAGTCTCGGCTATCAGGCCTTGGCGACCACCAGTGCCGGTTATGCGTTTTCCCAAGGCAAGGCCGACGGCGTGTTAAGCCTTGATGAGACCTTGGCCAATGTCCGCGCGATTGTCGCCGCCACCGATTTGCCGGTAGCGGTGGATCTGGAAAACGGTTTCGCCGATGACCCGGCTGAATGCGCCAAGAGTCTGCTGCGTGCTGCCGAGGCCGGCGCTGTTGGTGGTTCGATCGAAGACGCCACGGGCCGCGCGGATGCGCCAATCTATTGCTTCGAACACGCTGTGGCGCGCATCGAAGCCGCTGTCGCTGCGGTGCGCACGCTACCCTTTCCCTTCATCCTCACCGCGCGGGCGGAAAACTACCTGCACGGTCATCCCGATCTCAACGACACCATTCGCCGCCTGCAGGCCTTCGCCGAGGCAGGGGCCGACGTGTTGTATGCGCCAGGTTTGCGCAACGCCGAAGAAGTGCTGGCAGTGGTGCGTGCAGTGGCGCCAAAACCGGTCAATGTGCTGATGTCCGGCGGTTTGAAACTGACCGTGCAGGAGCTGCAAGAAATGGGCGTGCGGCGCATCAGTACCGGTTCGGCACTGGCGTTGGCGGCGTTCGGCGAATTCTTCCGTGCCGCTGAAGAAATCCAGCAATCCGGCACTTTCGGGTTTACCTCGCAGTCGATGCCGTACGCCAAAGCCAATCAATTCTTCAAAGGCTGAGCATGGGGCGGTGGATCGCACTGACCGTGTTGCTGATCACTGGCGGCGCGTTGATCAGTGTGTGGCGCGGTTGGCTGGACGTGCCGCCGTCATGGAATCCATGGGCGCCACTGGATGTAAAAGCCGCGCCCAACTGGCTGACCGGCTACAAGCTGATGCGTTTGCGCAGTGATCCTGAACTCTGTGCCCAGGCGTTGAACAGCTCTGATCTGCGGGTCATGCGGCAAGCCGACAGTCCCGACGCCAAGTGCCCGCTGATCGGTGCCTTGCGCGTACAGGGCGGTGAGGTGGCGTTGAGCAGCAGTTTCCTCGCCAGTTGTCCGCTGGCGGTGGCCTACGCGATGTTTGAACAGCACACGCTGCGACCTGCTGCACAATCCGTTTACGGGCAAAAGGTCGCGCGGATTGATCACCTCGGCAGCTTCGCCTGTCGCAATGTCTACAACCGCGAAAGCGGCGCGCTCAGTCGCCACGCCAGTGCCGATGCGCTGGATATTGCCGGTTTTCGTCTGGCCGATGGTCGCAGCATCAGCGTGCTCAAGGACTGGCCGAAGCAAAATCAGGACGCGCAGTTTCTGCGTCAGGTGCGCGATGGCGCCTGCGAGGCGTTCAGTGTTGTCTTGGGGCCGGATTACAACACCGCCCACCGCAATCACTTTCATGTCGATGTCGGACGCTGGAGCGTGTGTCGCTGAGGGTCAGGCGGCGAGGCGCAGGTTCTGCAGAACGATCGGGCGCGCCCAACCGTTATCAAAGTCCAGTGCTTTCTGTTGCTCGACGATTTCTTCCGGCGGGAACGGCGGGTAAGGCTTCTGCAGCAGATCCAGATCGAACTCGGCAATCGGCAGGTAAAGCGGCTTCTTCTGCGGGGCCGGGCCAGGCTCTGGAACGGGCTGACCATTGTTGATCACCACCGGGCGAACCCAACTGCTGTCGAAATCCTGCTGCGCCTGCTGAGCTTGCAGTTCTTCTGGCGGGAATGGCGGGAACGGCTTGTCCAGCAGTTCCATTTCGAATTCGGCGATTGGCAGGAACAGCGGCTCTGGCGGACGCACTTCGGTTTCCACCACATCGCACTCGCGCTGGCTGACGATGTGCGCGTGCAGCTCGCTGCCGATGGTCGGTTCTTCCGGGCTGCTCAGGTCAACCGGCGGAAATGTACCGCAGGCAGGCACCACTTCACTCGTCTGTTCGGCCATCGCTTGGGCGAAGAAATCCTGCCACAGGTGACTGACGCCGCTCAGTGCTTGAGTGTTGTGACGGCTAAAGTCGCCATGGGGCGAGATGTAGCCAATCGATGTGGGAAGAATGCCTGACATTTTTTTCGGTTGACGCTCAGCTCTGGCAAAATGCGCGTTGAATGAATTATCGGCGGTATTTGCCGATCCTTGAATTTTTGAGCGTGTTTTCCATGATCGAGCAACCCGCGGCCTGCCGCATCCATGTCCAGGCCCTCGGCCCGACGTTTGAAGCGCAAGCCGAGCAGTGGGCCGAACGCCTTGGTCTGCCGCGTGACGTGCCGGACGGCGAGTTCGCCTTGCAGGTCGGCGAGCAGGGTTTGCAACTGCAACAGCTCGGCCCGGACGCACCGGGGCCGGTGCGGGTCGACTTTGTTGAGGGCGGCGCTGCGCATCGTCGGCTATACGGCGGCGGCAGCGGGCAGATGATCGCCAAGGCTGTCGGCATCGCCCAAGGCGTGCGCCCGCGCGTGCTGGATGCCACGGCAGGATTGGGCAAGGATGCGTTTGTGCTGGCGAGCCTCGGTTGCGAGATGAGCCTGATCGAGCGCCAGCCGCTGATCGGCGCGCTGCTGGAGGATGGCCTGGCGCGGGGCGCGGAAGATTTCGATGTCGCGCCGATCGTGGCGCGGATGAAATTGCTCAAGGGCAACTCCATTGAAGTCATGCAGAACTGGGAGGGTGAGGCGCCGCAGGTGATCTACCTCGACCCGATGTTTCCGCACCGAGAGAAGACCGCGCTGGTGAAAAAGGAGATGCGTCTGTTCCGGCCGCTGGTGGGCGATGATCCGGATGCGCCGGCGTTGCTCGAAGCCGCGTTGGCACTGGCGACGCACCGGGTGGTGGTCAAGCGACCGCGCAAGGCGCCGTGCATTGCGGGGCCGAAGCCGAGTCATGCGCTGGATGGCAAATCGAGCCGCTATGACATTTATCCGAAGAAAGCGCTCAAGGCTTGATACCGAGTCGCGCTCATCGCTGGCAAGCCAGCTCCCACAGGGTTTGGTGGTGTGTACACGATTTGTGATCACACCCAAATCCTTGTGGGAGCTGGCTTGCCAGCGATGGCGTCAGTGCCGACACCGCAGAAATCAGGCTTTGTACGCCCGCATAAACAACCCCACCACTTCCTGCACATGGCTTTCCGCTGCCTCTTCAGTCAACGGCTCCCCACAGCCATACAACAGCCGAAAATTCCCCGCACCCTTGATCAGGCAAAAGAAATGCTCGGCGGCATTGCGCGGCAGATCAATGCTCAGCGCGCCGGTCTCGTGGATGCGCGTCAACAGCCGTTCCATGCCCTGCACCATGCGCTGCGGACCCGCCTCGAAGAAGATCAGCGACAGCTTCGGATCCTGACTGCCGAGCGCCATGATCAAACGGTGCAGATTCACCGATTCATCGCTGTTGATCAGGTGATGAAAGCCTCGCGCAATGTTCAGCAACACATTTTCCACGGCGATGCCTTCGGGCAATTCGAAGAACAGCGGCGGTAATTGCTCCTCGCATTTGGCCACCACGGCAGCGGAGAACAGCGTCTCCTTGTCGTTGAAATGGCTGTAGACCGTCAGCTTCGACACGCCGGCCTCGCTGGCGACCGCGTCCATGCTGGTGTTGGCGTAGCCATGACTCAGAAACAGAATTTTCGCCGCGTCGAGGATCGCTTGGCGCTTGGCCAGATCCTTGGGGCGGCCCGGGCCGTTTGGAGCTGAAAGATTGTTCGACATTCTTCGCTTTTAATACTGGACTGGTGAGTTTGCTATTAATAACATACCCGCCAGTATAATTATTCCAAGCACCATTAGCGAAAGGTCCGTCACCATGTTCCGCCATGCGTTGTCCCTCGCGTTGCCAGTGAGTCTGGCGTTCCTTTTGTCAGCATGCGGTCAGGAAGAGGCGACGCAAGTCGCCGTGCGACCAGCCATGGTGGTGCAGCCAGAGCCTTCGGCACAGGCGATGGAAAGTTATCCGGGCGAGGTGCGCGCCCGTTATGAACCGGATCTGGCATTCCGCATTGGCGGCAAAGTCAGCCGACGACTGGTCGATGAAGGTCAGCGCGTGAAGGCTGATCAGCCACTCGCCGAACTCGATCCGCAGGACGTGCGCCTGCAACTGGAAGCCACTCGCGCCCAGGTGGCTGCCGCCGAAGCCAATCTCAATCTGGTCCGCGCCGAACGTGATCGCTACAAGACCCTGATGGATCGGCAGATGGTCAGCCGCTCGGCCTACGACAACGCCGAAAACCTTTACCGCTCCGGTGAGGCCCGTCTCAAACAAATCAAAGCTGAATTCAACGTTTCGACCAATCAGGCCAGTTACGCCGTGTTGCGTGCGCCGCAGGATGGCGTGGTGGCCAAGCGTTCGGTCGAGGTTGGGCAGGTGGTTGCCGCCGGGCAAACGGTGTTTACCCTTGCCACTGATGGCGAGCGCGAAGTACTGATCAGCCTGCCGGAGCAGAGCTTCGGGCGCTTCAAGGTCGGTCAGCCTGTGACCGTCGAACTGTGGACGCAACAGAACCAGCGCTTCGCCGGGCAAATCCGCGAACTGTCGCCCGCCGCCGATCCACGCTCGCGCACTTTCGCTGCGCGCATTTCTTTCGTGAGCGGCAAAGTCCCGGCCGAACTGGGCCAGAGCGCCCGAGTGTTCGTGCAATCGGCCGACAGCGTTTCCCTGTCGGTGCCGCTCTCGGCACTCACCGCCGAAAACGGCGCGACCTACGTCTGGGTCGTCAGCGCCAATAACACCTTGAAGAAAACCCCGGTGCGTATCGGCCCGTTCGGTGAGAAAACCGTGCCGGTGCTCGAAGGCTTGAACGCCAGTGACTGGGTGGTGGCTGCTGGCGTGCATGTGTTGCTCGAAGGGCAGCAGGTGCGTCCGGTGGATCGCTCCAATCGCGTCGTCAATCTGGCGAACAAGGAGTAAGTCCCGATGCGCTTCAACCTTTCTGAATGGGCGCTGCGTAATCGCCAGATCGTACTGTTCCTGATGCTTTTGCTGGCCATCGTCGGTGCGTTGTCCTACACCAAACTCGGCCAGAGTGAAGACCCGCCGTTCACGTTCAAAGCCATGGTGATTCAAACCCGTTGGCCGGGGGCGACCGCGCAGGAAGTCTCGCGGCAGGTCACCGAGCGTATTGAAAAGAAACTGATGGAAACCGGCGAGTACGAGCGCATCGTGTCGTTCTCGCGCCCCGGCGAATCGCAGGTCACGTTCATTGCCCGCGACTCGATGCATTCCAAGCAAATCCCCGACCTCTGGTATCAGGTGCGCAAGAAGGTCAGTGATATTCGCCAGACCTTGCCGCCGGATATTCAGGGGCCGTTTTTCAACGATGAGTTCGGCACCACGTTCGGCAATATCTATGCGCTGACCGGGGACGGTTTCGATTACGCGGTGCTCAAGGATTACGCCGATCGCATCCAGATCCAGCTGCAACGGGTCAAGGATGTCGGCAAGGTCGACCTGCTCGGTTTGCAGGACGAGAAAATCTGGGTCGAGCTGTCCAACGTCAAGCTGGCGACCCTTGGCTTGCCGCTGTCGGCGGTGCAACAAGCGCTGCAAGAGCAGAACGCGGTGTCCACCGCCGGGTTCTTTGAAACCGGTAGCGAGCGTCTGCAACTGCGGGTCTCGGGGAATTTTCAGACGGTCGATGAGATAAAAAACTTCCCGATCCGCGTCGGCGATCGTACGTTCCGCATCTCCGATGTCGCCGACGTGCGTCGCGGTTTCAACGATCCACCGGCGCCGCGTATGCGCTTCATGGGCGAAGATGCGATTGGTCTCGCGGTGGCGATGAAGGATGGCGGCGACATTCTGGTGCTCGGCAAGGCGCTGGAAGGCGAGTTCTCGCGCTTCCAGAAAAACCTTCCGGCCGGCATGCAACTGCGCAAGGTTTCCGATCAGCCGGCGGCGGTGAAAACCGGGGTCGGCGAGTTCGTCCAGGTGCTGGTCGAGGCACTGGCGATTGTCTTGCTGGTGAGCTTCTTCTCCCTCGGCGTGCGCACCGGCATGGTCGTGGCGCTGACCATTCCGCTGGTGCTGGCGATGACCTTCGCCTGCATGTATTACCTCGGCATCGGCCTGCACAAGATCTCCCTTGGCGCGTTGGTGCTGGCGTTGGGCTTGCTGGTGGATGACGCGATCATCGCCGTGGAAATGATGGCGATCAAAATGGAGCAGGGCTTTGACCGTATCCGCGCGGCGAGCTATGCCTGGACCAGCACCGCGTTCCCTATGCTCACCGGTACTTTGATCACCGCCGCCGGGTTTCTGCCGATTGCCACGGCGCAATCCGGCACTGGCGAATACACACGTTCGATCTTCCAGGTGGTGACCATCGCCTTGCTCGCGTCTTGGGTCGCGGCGGTGATGTTCGTACCGTATCTGGGGGAAAAACTCCTGCCGGATCTGGCGAAAATCCATGCGGCCAAACACGGTACCGCCGATGGTCAGGCTGATCCGTATGGCACGCCGTTTTATCAGCGCGTTCGGCGCTTGGTGGAGTGGTGCGTGTCGCACCGCAAGACCGTGATCGTGCTGACGGTGGGGCTGTTTATCGCCTCTGTGATGTTGTTCCGTTTCGTCCCGCAGCAGTTTTTCCCGGCCTCGAATCGACTGGAGTTGATGGTTGATCTGAAACTGGCTGAAGGCGCGTCGTTGGCCAATACCACTGGCGAGGTCAAACGTCTGGAGGCGATGCTCAAGGGTCACGCCGGTATTGATAATTATGTGGCGTATGTCGGCACGGGTTCGCCGCGTTTCTATCTGCCGCTGGATCAGCAATTGCCGGCGGCCAGTTTTGCGCAGTTTGTGGTGTTGGCGAAAACCATTGAGGAGCGTGAAGCGCTGCGCAGTTGGTTGATCGAGACGCTTAACGAGCAATTCCCGGCCCTGCGTTCGCGGGTTACGCGTCTGGAGAACGGTCCTCCGGTTGGCTATCCGGTGCAGTTCCGCGTCACCGGTGAACATATCGAAGAAGTCCGGGCGTTGGCGCGCAAGGTCGCGGCCAAGGTTCGCGAGAATCCGCATGTGGTCAATGTGCATCTGGATTGGGAAGAACCGAGCAAGGTCGTGTACCTGAACATCGATCAGGATCGCGCGCGAGCATTGGGTGTAAGCACGGCCAATCTGGCGAAATTCCTGCAGAGTTCGTTGACCGGGTCGAGTGTCAGTCAGTATCGCGAAGACAACGAATTGATCGAGATTCTGCTGCGCGGCACGGTGCATGAGCGCACTGAATTGTCCTTGTTGCCGAGTCTGGCGGTGCCGACGGACAACGGCCGCAGTGTGGCGTTGTCGCAGATTGCCACGCTGGAATACGGCTTTGAGGAGGGGATTATCTGGCATCGTAATCGCCTGCCGAACGTGACCGTGCGCGCGGATATTTATGGCAAGGAGCAGCCGGCGACGTTGGTGAAGCAGATCATGCCGACGCTGGATTCGATTCGCGCCGAGTTGCCCGATGGTTATCTGTTGGATGTCGGCGGTACGGTGGAGGATTCCGAGCGTGGGCAGAAGTCGGTGAATGCCGGGGTGCCGATGTTCATCGTGGTGGTGCTGACCTTGCTGATGGTGCAGTTACGCAGTTTTTCGCGCACGGTGATGGTGTTTTTGACGGCGCCGCTGGGGTTGATCGGGGTGACGCTGTTTTTGATGGTGTTCCGCCAGCCGTTCGGGTTTGTGGCGATGCTGGGGACGATTGCGTTGTCCGGGATGATCATGCGTAATTCGGTGATTCTGGTGGATCAGATCGAGCAGGATATTGCCTCGGGGCTTAAGCCTTGGCAGGCGATTATCGAGGCTACGGTTCGACGCTTCAGGCCGATTGTGTTGACGGCGCTGGCGGCGGTTTTGGCGATGATTCCGTTGTCACGTAGTGTGTTTTTTGGGCCGATGGCGGTGGCGATCATGGGTGGGTTGATTGTTGCTACTGCGCTGACGCTGTTGTTTTTGCCGGCGTTGTATGCGGCTTGGTTCCGGGTGCGTAGGGAGGCTTGATTTTTTTGTGACTTGGCGGCCTTCGGGCCGACCATGTTCTTGGGGTTTTGGGTGAATATCCGTTTTTGTGGGTGCTGCCGCTGGCGGTTTCGCCCTTACGGCGAGTCCCTTTGGCAAACGCCCCAAAGGAACCAAAGGTCTGTGCCCTGACGTTCGGCCCGCTCGCTGGGGCTCGGGGTTCCTTCGCTCCGGGATCGATCCGGGCGCATCGCCTACGGTTTGCTTCGCTGCACCTCCTCTCGATGTGTTCGACTTCGTCGAACGGTCGCTGCGCTCCCACCCCCGGATCAATCCCTCCACTCAGCCTGCCGACGGGCCTTCAGATCAAGATCAAAAGCTGCAGCCGAGCTAACGCTCATCCTGTTGAGTGGTGAGGAGCAGAAGCGGTCTGCTCTTGCTCTTCTGTGGGAGTGAGCCTGCTCGCGATGACGCCCTGACAGCCGCCCAATCTCTACCTGCATACACCCAAGCCAATTGTGGGAGCTGGCTTGCCAGCGATGGCGGCCTGACAGCCGACCGATCTCCAGCGGATTGCTCACGATCCAACTGTAGGAGTGAGCCTGCTCGCGATGACGGCCCGCCAGCTGTCCAATTTCTCTCTGCATGGACTCCTTCCAACCTGTGGGAGCCAGCCTGCTGGCGATGACGATCGGACAGGCAAAATTGTTTAACCGTGTTGCGAAAACACAGAACCTTCCCACAAGGTTTTCAGGTTGTCCGTCGGAAGCGCGATCTCTAGGCTAGGTCTGTCGCTGCAAAAATCAGCGACCGGGTTTCGCAGCCCGGTTAAACTTCAGACGCACAGCGTCCACCATCCGAAAGCGGGCGCTTTTTTATGCCTGTGTCATGGCGGTTGTGCGCGGGATACCTTCGGGTATGCCGGGTGCCTGAAGTCCCGGTCTGCGAACCTGCGTACAGCTGCCACCTAACTTTCGTTTCGCAGCGAACGGTGGCGGCTCCACTACTTCAGGAGATTTCGCCATGTTCAAACCCACACCAAATCCCCCCAAAGCCGTCAGCCATCCCAGCACAATTTTCACCGTCCTTCCCGAAGTCGATTCCGAAACATTACTCGCTCACGCCTGTGAAACCCTGGCCTCAGCCAACATCATGGCCAGCGAACTGGCGTTCACCCTGAATGGCCCGACGTGTAGTCAGCTTCTGGGTATTCAGCAGATGATTTCCCTCGCTGAGCTGTCGGTGAATCGCGTCCTCGATCAAGTCGATCCGCAAAACTGACGCCCACAAAAAAGCCCGCTGAACCGGTGAAGGTCAGCGGGCTTTTTGTCGTTCAGAACATTACAGCGTGCCGAATACCTTCTTCGCCAGACTGGTCGCCGCAGCGGCCGGGTTCTGGCGGATGGTTTCTTCCTGTTTGCCGATCATCTCGAACAAGCCATTCAGCGCTTGCTCGGTCACGTAGTTTTCAACGTTGGCGCTCTTCGCATCGACAACGCCAAACGCAGCAGCCTGACCAGCGAACGAGTTGTACTTCTGTGCTACGCCAACCTTGTCGGTCGCCTGTTTGACGATCGGCAGGAACTTGGCGCGAATCTGTTCGCGGCTGGATTTGTCGAGGTATTGCGTGGCCGAGTCCTTGCCGCCGCTGAGGATGCCTTTGGCGTCTGCCACGCTCATTTTCTTCACGGCGTCGACGAGGATGGGCTGGGCTTGAGTTACAGCGCTTTCCGCCGCTTTGTTCATCGCGGTTTCCAGTTCTTCAACCTGAGCGCCCATGCCGAAGGCTTTCATCTTGCTCGCGGCCTTGCCGAGTTTGCCCGGCAGTTCGATCTTCACGTCGGGGTTGTTGCTGAAGCCGCCGGGGGTGCCCAGTTGCTTGACGGCGATTTGCGCGCCTTGGGTCAGGGCATCCTTGAGGCCGCCGGTGGCGTCTTTTTGCGACAGGTCACTGAGCGACAGGGCCAGCGCGCTGGCGGAGATCATCAGGCCTGCGCACAGGCCAGCGAAGCGAAGGGTAGGGCGGAGCATGGCGGCTTCCTTGTTGCGGAAAAGGGTTGCGGAAAATGAATTAACGAACGGCGTCGACGCGGATTTTCAGCGGCTGCGGGTCGTTGCCGTCGAGTTGCACGGCGTGGTTTTCGGTGGTGATGAACATCAACTCACCGTTGACTTCAATGCGCGCGCTGACCGAGTAACGGTGGCCAGGTTTGATCTGCGCTGGATCGTAGCTCAAGTGGAAGGGCAGTGGCACCTGGCCTTTGACCGGACCTTTTTGCTCGTCCAGTACTACGGCTGGCGCATCGGCCAACGAAACGTCTTGCAGGCTGACGCTGAGGGTCGCGCTCGGAGGCAGGGCGATGCGCTGCAGGTAGAACACTTCACCGTCGAGGCCTACCTTGCCGGCAGGTGTGGTCGACTGGCAGGCGCTGAGCAGTGTAGCGGCGGCGAGCAGAGTCAGTTTTTTCATGGTGTTCTCCATTCAATTGTAGGAGCGAGCCTGCTCGCGAAAGCGGTTTAGCATTCAACATTTCAGTTGTCTGACACTCCGTCTTCGCGAGCAAGCTCACTCCCACCAGGTTTGCATCAGGTCTCGGGTTGGGCGACGACCTGATCGGCAGCATCCTCACTGCGATGTAGCGCGACCTGGCGAATCGACAAGCGAATTTCCGCCGGCAATACGCGTTTGGCTGCACCTTCGGCGAGCTCGCCAAGCAGTTCGTGATAACTCAGTTTGCCGGCCTCGTCGCGGCGCAGCACGTCGAGGTCGAGCATTGTCTGGATGAAGTGACGGAACAGGCTCTTGTCGAAGAACTCCGGGGCGTTGAGGCCGTGGAGGATCGACAGGCGCTGGGCCATGACCGTGCAGAGGTCTTCCAGCTCTTCGGCGCTGATGCTGTTCTGGCCGCTGTTGAGCAGCAAGGACACGGTCATGTAGAAACGCTGCAAGGTCTGGGCGATGCTCTTCGACAGCAGCGTCAGCAGCACGAAATGCCGCGAACTTGGCGCCGGACGCAGATAGACGTCTTTCTCGAAACGCAACAGGCCTTGTTCGACGAACGCTTCCAGCCACTGATCGACCACACCGTCCAGTTCGTCCAGCGTCCAGCGAATGAACAGCTCCGATTGCAGGTACGGATACAGCGCGCGGGTGTAGCGCAGGATCTGTTCGCGGCTCATGCGCGAAGCGCTCTGGAAGAAGCTCGCCAGCAGTGCAGGCAACGCGAAGATGTGCAGCACGTTGTTGCGGTAGTAAGTCATCAGGACGGCATTCTGCTCGTCCAGATAGAGAATTTTGCCCAAGGCATCGTTCTGCTCGGCGAGCAGGTCCATGTCTTTCACATGCTCGATCAGCGCACGGCCGTCGCCTTCCGGCAGCGTGGTGTGCGGCGAATACGGGACTTTGCGCAGCAGCGCCAGGTACAGATCCAGTACTCGCGCCATGGCGCGATCGTCCAGCGCCAGACGTGTGGTCGACAGCAGCGCCAGCGCCACCAGGTTGACCGGGTTGATCGCCGCCGCTTCGTTCAAATGCTGCGCGACTTTTTCGCCGAGGCGATTGGTGGTTTCGTTGAGCCACGCTGGTTTGTACTGCGGGCCGAGTTCCTGCTGGCGCCAGTCCGGTTGCTCGGCGTCGAGGAATTCTGCGAGTTTGATCGGCTCACCGAAGTTGACGGCGACCTGACCGAAACGCTGCTTGAGCGCGCCGATGACTTTGAAAATGTCGAAGATCGATTCTTTCTTCTTGCTCGCGCCACGCAATTCGCCGAGGTAGGTGCGACCCTCCAGCACGCGCTCATAGCCGATGTACACCGGCACAAACACGATCGGCATGCGCGACGAACGCAGGAAGCTGCGCATGGTGATCGCGAGCATGCCGGTTTTTGGTTGCAGCATGCGCCCGGTGCGCGAGCGGCCGCCCTCGACGAAGTACTCGACCGGGAAGCCTTTGGTGAACAGCGTGTGCAGATATTCGTTGAACACCGAGGTGTACAGCGGATTGCCCTTGAACGTGCGACGCATGAAGAACGCACCGCCACGGCGCAGCAGGCTGCCGATCACCGGCATGTTCAGATTGATCCCGGCGGCGATGTGCGGCGGGGTCAGGCCGTTGCGGAACAGCAAATACGAGAGCAGCAGGTAGTCGATGTGGCTGCGGTGGCACGGCACGTAGATCACTTCGTGACCCTGGGCGACCTTCTGCACGCCTTCGATGTGGTTGACCTTGATGCCGTCGTAGATCTTGTTCCAGAACCAGCTCAACACCACTTCAAGGAAGCGGATCGCCGTGTAGGTGTAGTCCGAGGCAATCTCGTTGCCGTAGCGCAAGGCCTGGGCCTTGGCTTTTTCCGCGGAGATGTTTTCGCGCTCGGCTTCGTCGAGGATTGCTTGCTTGACCAATGGCTGGTTGAGCAGGCCTTTGACCAGGTTGCGACGGTGCGAAATGTCCGGGCCGATGACCGCTGCTTTCAGGTTACGGAAGTGTACGCGCAGGATGCGCTGGGCCATGCGCACGGTGCGTTCGTGGCCCTTGTTGTGCTCGATCAGCTCGCGCAGGTGAATCGGTGCGGAGAACTGCACGCGGGTTTTGCGCCCGAGGACGATGATGCTCAGCAGCCGACGTAAACGCCCGGTGACCGCCCAGCTGTCGGCGAACAACAATTTCCAAGGACTGTTTTCGCTGTCCGGCGACTGGCCCCAGAACACGCTGACCGGAATGATCTGCGCGTCTTCAGCAGCGTTCTGCGTCAGTGCGCTGACAAGGCGAGTCAGGGTCGGCGGTGCGCCGCGCTTGTCCTGGCGACCGAGCCAGTCCGGATCCGGCGTCAGGTAGAAAAACGCCGCCGGTTCGATCAGCGAACCCACCGACACCGGCAGCACCGGACGCGGCAGGCCGGCCTTGGTGCACTCGGTATCGACCACGGCCAGATCGGTCAGCGAAGGGTTTTGCAGGACGTAGAACACCGGACGACTGCGGTCGAGGTTGAGGGTGAGCGACGACTGGTTGATCGTCTCCGAGCGAACCCAGAGGTACAACAGTCGGCGCAAGGTGCCAAACACTAGACGGCGGAACGGGGAACGGGTCATACGGCTTCTGCGTGAGTGGATAAACCGAGCGGTTGCTCGGGAGGGCGACAGTTTGCCGTATTCACCGAAAATCGGCAAAAAAGCGGCGAAGTAATCTCCTGTTGAGACTTTCCGCACCTGTCATATACTCGGCGGTCTGTCGCCGGGGGCCTTTTATGGACGTCGGACGCAGGCTGACGTTCCGCAAAGGCTTTCCTGCGAAAAGCCTGTCCAATAATAAAAAAGGAGTATGAACAGATGGCAACACGCGAAACCGGCAACGTGAAGTGGTTCAACGACGCCAAGGGCTACGGCTTTATCCAGCGCGAAGACGGGGTGGACGTGTTCGTGCACTACCGCGCGATTCGCGGCGAAGGGCATCGGTCGCTGACTGAAGGCCAGCAGGTTGAATACGCAGTGATTACTGGCGAGAAGGGTTTGCAGGCTGAGGATGTTGTAGGCCTGTAATGATCGTTCCCACGCTCTGCGTGGGAATGCCTCAACGGACGCTCCGCGTTCGCTTTGGGACGCAGAGCGTCCCGGACTGCATTCCCACGCGGAGCGTGGGAACGATCAAAGATCGCAGCCTTCGGCAGCTCCTACAGCTGTACACATAGCCCTGTAGGAGCTGCCGAAGGCTCGGGCCGCGATCGGACGATCTTTTGCTTTTAAGCGGTTTTCCAGGTGATTTCTTCTTCACCGTCTTCGCTGATGCGCATCCAGCGGTCCGCCGTTTCCTCACCTTCTTCTTCAACCCACGTCCCCGGCGCGCAACGCACTTCGACGTTCAGCGCAGCAAACGCGGCGCGGGCGCAGGCGATGTCGTCGTCCCATGGGGTCTGGTCGCTTTCCAGGTACAGGCTGTTCCACTTGCCCACGGCTTTCGGCAACCAGGTCACCGGTACGTTACCGGCCTTGCACTTGTAAGTCTGACCTTTCTGAACCCAGTCGCTGCACGGGCCCAGCGCGGCGCCCAGCCAGGCCGAAATGGCCTTGTGGTCGACGTCGGCGTCTTTCAGGTAAATCTCGATGTCCGGTTGGCGCATGGATGTCCTCACTGCGGGTCTGAAAAATCCATTCGCGGATTTAGCCGGCCCCGGGCGTTTGCCCGAGACCAAAAGTTATTGAAGAACGAAATAATCGTAGCGCATCGACACGGTGGTCTCGAACGGCTCGGCCTGTTCGATCACCGCCGCACGACGCTCGGCACTGGCGCGCCAGCCGTGAGGTGTCATCGCCAACAGGTTGGCGCGATCCTCGGGCTTGTCCAGCGTCAGCTTGAATTCCAGGGTTTCACTGTGCGCCAGCGCCATGCCTTGCGGCACCAGGGCCAGGTGCTTGTCGTCGGTGTATTCGCGCACTTCGTCGTACAGGCGTTCGCGCAGTTCCATCAGGTGGCCGCTGGTCGGGCCGACTTTCATCAGACCGCCGCCGACACTGAGCAGACGCTTGGCTTCTTCCCAGTCCAGAGGACTGAAAACGCTGGCGAGAAACTGGCAACTGCCCGACGCCAACGGCACGCGGGCCATGCTGGCGATCAACCAAGTGATCGCCGGATTACGCTTGCAGGCACGTTTGACCGCTTCGCGGGAAATGTCCAGTGCGTAGCCGTCAGCGTTCGGCAAGGCCTCGGCGATCTGCGCGGTGTAGTAACCCTCGCCACAACCGATATCGACCCAGCGATCTGGCGCATAACTCGCCGCCAGCTCGGCCAGACGCTTGGCCACCGGCGCGTAATGCCCTGCGTTCAAGAAGTCCCGGCGTGCTTCGACCATGGCCTGGTTGTCGCCAGGGTCGCGGCTGTTTTTGTGCTGCACCGGCAACAGGTTCAGGTAACCCTGGCGCGCACGGTCGAAGCGATGGCCGGCGGGGCAGACCACGCCGTTGTCCACCGCATTCAGCGGTTCACTGCAGATGGGGCAAGCGAGCATCAGGCGAGCAACTTGATCAGGGTCTGGTAGTAGATCTCGGTCAGTACGTCGAGATCGGCTGCCAGTACGCGTTCGTTGACCTGGTGGATGGTCGCGTTGACCGGGCCCAGCTCAACAACCTGGGTACCCATGGTTGCGATGAAGCGGCCATCGGAGGTACCACCGCTGGTGGACGCCTTGGTTTCACGACCGGTGATGTCCTTGATGCTCGCCGACACCGCGTCGAGCAGTGCGCCTGGTTCGGTGAGGAACGGCAGGCCGGACAGTGCCCAGTCGATGTGCCAGTCCAGATCGTGCTTGTCGAGAATATCGGCCACGCGTTTCTGCAGGCCTTCGACGGTCGATTCGGTGGAGAAGCGGAAGTTGAATACCGCCACCAGATCCCCCGGAATCACGTTGGTCGCGCCGGTGCCGGAGTTGACGTTGGAGATCTGGAAACTGGTCGGCGGGAAGAAATCGTTGCCGTGATCCCAGTGCTCGGCGGCCAGTTCGGCCAGCGCCGGAGCGGCGAGGTGGATCGGATTCTTCGCCAGGTGCGGATAGGCGACGTGACCCTGAATGCCTTTGACCGTGAGCTTGGCGCCCAGCGAGCCGCGACGGCCGTTTTTCACCACGTCGCCAACCAAAGTGGTGCTCGACGGTTCGCCGACGATGCACCAGTCCAGACGCTCATTACGCGCGGCCAAGCGCTCGACCACTGCCTTGGTGCCGTGGTGCGCCGGGCCTTCTTCGTCGCTGGTGATCAGGAACGCGACCTTGCCCTTGTGGTTCGGGTAGTCAGCGACAAAGCGCTCGGCGGCGACGGTCATCGACGCCAGGCTGCCTTTCATGTCCGCCGCGCCACGGCCGCAGAGCATGCCGTGTTCGTCGATCAGCGCGTTGAACGGGTCGATCTGCCACGCCGTGACCGGGCCGGTCGGCACCACGTCGGTGTGGCCGGCGAAGCACAGCACCGGGCCGTCGTTGTTGCCGTGGGTCGCCCAGAAGTTATCCACATCTTCGATGCGCATCGGCTCGAGGCTGAAACCGGCATCGCCCAGGCGCTGCATCATCTGCTTCTGGCAATCGGCGTCGACCGGCGTCACAGACGGACGGCGGATCAGGTCGATGGCGAGTTGGAGGGTCGGCGAAAGGTCGGCGTGGGCCGTCATGTAATAACTCCGGGTGCGCACGGTAAACCTGTAGGAGCTGCCGCAGGCTGCGATCTTTTGATTTTGTTTTTTAAAATCAACAGCAAGATCAAAAGATCGCAGCCTTCGGCAGCTCCTACCGAGTTTGTTGGCATTGAAAAAGGCGGTCATTCTAAAGCAAAACGGCGGCCCGAAGGCCGCCGTTTGACGTATCCGTTACTGATTATGCTGTTGCCGGCTCAGGCGCCGTGGCCGGTTTAGGCAGCGACGACAGGAACGCCATGATCAGCGCCGCCAGATACGGCAGCGACTGCACCAGCAACATCACCACCCAGAAACGCATGTCGTTGCTCGGCATGCCGTTGACCAGGAAGATCCCCAGCGCCGCGCCCCACAACAGCAGCATGATGAACAGCTCTTCGCGCGCTTCGGAAATCGCCACCCAGAAACCATGGTTGTCGGCGTTTTTCGGCGTGCGGAAGAACGGAATACTGCTGGTGAAGAAGCCGTACAACACCGCTTTGGCGATGGTGTGCGATAACGCCAGCCCGGCCAGTGCCGCGCAAAACGCATCTTTCAGGTTCACGCCGACCGCGCGACGGTAGAGGAAGATGATCTTGCCGACCTTGAACACGAACAGCGCCAGTGGCGGGATCGCGAAGATCAGCAGCGGCGGATCGACCCGTTGCGGCACGATGATCATTGCCGCCGACCACAACAGCGCGCCGACGGTGAAGAAGATGTTCATGCCGTCCGCGACCCACGGCAACCAGCCCGCGAGGAAGTGGTAACGCTGGCCACGGGTCAGCTCGGTGTCCTTGCCACGCAGCAGACTGCCGGTGTGGCGTTTGATGATCTGAATCGCACCGTAGGCCCAGCGGAAACGCTGTTTCTTGAAGTCGATAAACGTATCCGGCATCAGGCCCTTGCCGTAGCTGTCGTGGTAATACGCCGCCGACAAGCCTTTTTCGAACACGCGCAGACCGAGTTCGGCGTCTTCACAGATGCACCAGTCGGCCCAGCCCAATTCTTCCAGCACCGAGCGGCGGGTCATGGTCATGGTGCCGTGCTGGATGATTGCGTCACGGTCGTTACGAGTGACCATGCCGATATGGAAGAAGCCTTTGTATTCGGCGTAGCAGAGCTTCTTGAAGGTGCTTTCGTTCTGATCGCGGTAATCCTGCGGCGACTGCACCACGGCGATTTTCGGGTCAGCGAAGTGCGGCACCATGTGCTTGAGCCAGTTCGGATGCACGCAGTAATCGGAGTCGATCACCGCGATCACTTCGGCATCCTTGGCGGTGTGCGGAATCAGGTAGTTCAGCGCGCCACCCTTGAAACCGGCCAGGGGCGAGACGTGGAAGAACTTGAAGCGCGGACCGAGGGTTGCGCAGTAGTCGCGCACCGGTTCCCACACTGCCGGGTCCTTGGTGTTGTTGTCGATGATCAGGACTTCGTAGTCCGGATAATCGAGGGCGGCGAGGGCGTCGAGGGTCTGTTTGACCATGTCCGGCGGCTCGTTGTAGCACGGCACATGGATCGAGACTTTCGGGCGATAGCTGGAGTCGCCCTCGACCGGCAGGAACTCACGCCGCCGCTTGTGAATCCACACCGCTTCGGCCAGTTCATGGGCTTCCGTCAGCAAGACGATAAACACTCCGAGCGCACCCAGTGCCAAGAGGAAGCCGACCGTCAAACTGAACCACGTGCTGTATTGCAGGCTGTAGTCGTAACCGATCCACACCAGCACCGAACCACAGAGGAAGGCGATAAAGGTCAGGAAGATCCGCCCACGCTGACGCAGCGCCGAGCCGTCGATCATCAGCAGGGTCAGCGACAGCAACGCCAATACCACCGAACCGACTGCCAGCACTCGCCATTGCGGGATCGCGACCACCGGGCCTTCGAAGTTGAATTTCTGCTGACGCGCAGCGTTGAACACGCCCCAGTACGCGCCGACCGAGCCTTCGTCGCTGGCCTTCCACGGCTGGTCAAACGCTTCGATCACGAAGTAGTTGAAGCCTTGGCGGTTGAGCTTGTTGACCAGTGTGCGCAGGTAGATCGCCTGATCCGCCGGCGACGCATCGGCGCCACCGCGCATGCGACCGTTGCTCGGCCAGCCGACTTCGGAGAGCAGCAGCGGTTTTTTCGGGAACAGCTTTTTCAGATCGCGGGCGCGGTCGAAAACGAACTGCCCGGCCTTGTCGACCGGGATGAATTCCCAGTACGGCAGAACGTGCGCAGCGATCAGGTCAACGTGCTTGGCCAGTTCCGGGTGTTCTTCCCAGACGTGCCATTGCTCGGAGGTGGTCACCGGCACTTTCACCGCCGCGCGCACGCGATCGAGCAGCACGCTCAGCTCTTGGGCGGTGATTTCCTTGCGGAAGATCGCTTCGTTACCGACCACCACGCGAACCACGCTGCGTGAAGTGTTGGCCAGTTCGATGGCTCGGGTGATTTCCCGTTCGTTGCGTTCCTGATCGGGGCTGATCCAGATCCCCAATGTCACGCGCAGGCCGAATTCTTCAGCCAGTTTCGGGATGTCTTGCAGCGAGCCGTCGACCGAGTAGATGCGGATGTTGTCCGTCAGCTTGCTCATGATCTCCAGGTCGCGGCGCATTTCGTCGTCAGTCGGGTACTGATCTTTTTGCGGATATTGTCCCTGCTGGAACGGCGAATAGGAGAAACCGGAGATCTGCTCCGGCCAGTTCGGCGCGGAAACCGGGCGATTGATCAGCGCCCAGAAACCGGTGAACAGGGCGGCGATTGCCAGAACCACCACCAGGTTGAGTCCAAATTTACGCGATGACATAGCTATTTCGGGTTCCAAAGGCTGTGGAACGGAGGATCGGTCGGCTATACGCCCGAGGGGCGCGCATCCTACACCGGCAGTTCGCAAGTCGTACATCAGACAGGGAAATGCCCGACATTGGGCAGCCGACTTTGACTTAAGTTCTTACACTTGTAGTTCGAAGCTTAAAACTTGTCGCTGTGTAGCCCTATAATGCGCGCCGGTTTTTGGGGTAATGGTCATGAGTACAGAAGATCCGCGGTTTGCAGGCATCGCCCGTTTGTATGGCATCGAAGGCATGGAGCGCTTGCGCGCGGCCCATGTGGCGATTGTCGGCGTCGGTGGCGTCGGTTCCTGGGCGGCGGAAGCCATGGCCCGTTGTGGCGTCGGCGAGATTTCGCTGTTCGACCTTGATGACGTTTGCGTCAGCAACGCCAACCGCCAGTTGCACGCGCTGGACAGCACCGTCGGCAAGCCCAAGGTCGAAGTGATGGCCGAGCGTCTGCGCGGGATCAACCCGGATTGCACCGTGCACGCGGTGGCGGATTTTGTCACCCGCGAGACCATGGCCGAATACATCACGCCGAACATCGACTGCGTGATCGACTGCATCGACGCGGTCAACGCCAAGGCTGCGCTGATTGCCTGGTGCAAGCGCCGCAAGATCCAGATCATCACTACCGGCGGTGCGGGCGGGCAGATCGATCCGACGCTGATTCAGGTGTGCGATCTCAACCGCACGTTCAACGACCCGTTGGCCTCGAAAGTGCGTTCGACGTTGCGTCGTGATTATGGTTTTTCGCGCACCGTGACCCGCCATTACAGTGTGCCGTGTGTGTTTTCCACGGAACAGCTGCGCTACCCGAAACCGGATGGCAGTATTTGTTTGCAGAAGAGTTTTGTCGGCGATGGCGTGAAGCTCGACTGCGCCGGCGGGTTTGGTGCGGTGATGATGGTCACAGCGACGTTCGGCATGGTTGCGGCGACCAAGGCTGTGGACAAGATTGTCGCGGGTGTTCGGCGCCCGGCTGACCGAGTCAAACCTCAGGTTTGATCGGTGAGGCCTTGATCGTTCCCACGCTCCGCGTGGGAATGCAGCCCGGGACGCTCCGCGTCCCATCCAGAGCCGAACGCGGAGCGTCCGATGAGGCATTCCCACGCAGAGCATGGGAACGATCAGTTAGCGCGCCAGATCATTCATTCGCTGGAGCACGGCATTGAGGCCATTACTGCGCGATGGCGATAGTTGTCGCGAAAGCCCTAGCTGATTGAACCAGTCCGGTAAATCAACCTGGTGCAATTCAGTGGCCGACAAACCGTTAACCCGCAACAGCAACAACGCCACCAACCCACGAATCATCCGTGCATCGCTGCTGGCGCTGAATTGCCAGTGACCGTCGTGCAGTTCACCAACCAGCCAGACCTGACTCTCACAGCCATGCACCCGGTTAGCGTCACACTTGTCGGCGTCACTTAGTGGCGGCAAACGATCACCAAACTGCATCAACAACCGCGCCCGTTGTTCCCAGCCCGCTGCATTCTGAAAAGTCTGCAGCGCCTCGGCGGCCTCAACCGGCAAACTCATCGCAACAACTCCAGCGCCTGATCCAGCGCTTCAAAGAAGCGTTCCAGATCCTCGGAATCGTTGTACAGCGCCAGCGACACCCGAATCGCCCCAGCCAGTTCGAAGCTTTTCAGCAGCGGCATCGCGCAGTGATGCCCGGCGCGCACGGCAATACCTTGCTCAGTCAAAAGATGCGCGAGATCGGCGTTATGCACACCCTCGACAACAAAACTCGCCAGCGCCAATTGCGGCTTGCCGAGCAAACGAATGCCGTTACGGGCGGCAAGGCCACGCAGCAGATAGTCATGCAGCGCAGCCTCGTGGGCGGACACCGCGTCCTGATCCAGACCGGCCAGATAATCCAGCGTCGCACCTAGGCCGATCACACTGGCAATCGGCGGTGTGCCCGCTTCAAAACCCAGCGGAGCAGGGCGGAAGCGCGCGTCGTGGTAGTTGGCTTCCAGCACCATTTCGCCGCCAAACTGCCAAGGCTTCAGTTGTTCAAGCGCTGCATTGAGCCCGAACAGAACGCCTAAACCATCCGGCCCATACAGCTTGTGGCTGGAAAACACGTAGAAGTCGCAACCCAGCGCCTGCACGTCATGCCGACCATGCACCACGCCTTGCGCGCCATCGACCACGGTCAGCGCGTTCTGCGCCTTGGCCATGCTCAGCAACGCCGGCAATGGCTGCCACGAACCGAGCACGTTGGACAACTGACTGACTGCCAGCAATCGCGTGCGCGGGCCAATCAGATGCACAGCGGCAGCGAGGTCGATCAGGCCGTCGGTATCCAGCGGCAGAATCACCAGCTTCAGATTGCGCCGTTGTGCCAGTTGCTGCCATGGCAGCAGGTTGGCGTGATGCTCCAGGGCGCTGATGACAATTTCATCGCCCGGTTGAAAAAGAGGTTCCAGGCCATACGCCAGGAGGTTCAGCGCACTGGTGGCGCCGTGAGTAAAGATGATTTGCCCGCTGTCACCGGCATTCAGCCACTGGGCCACCTTCAGCCGACTGTCCTCGAAAGCCTGCGTGGCGTGGGCGCCGGGCAAGTGTTGCGCGCGATGCACATTGGCTGCGCCATTGGCGTAGTAATGCGTCAGTGCGTCGAGCAGGGCTTGGGGTTTTTGCGTGGTGGCGGCGTTGTCCAGATAGGTCTGGTCTTGCCGTTGCAGGGCGGCGATGGCCGGAAAGTCGGCACGCCACGGGGAGGGAATCATCATTTGTTCAGCCCTGTGAACTTGGGCGGGATGTACACAAGACACTGTGGGAGCGAGCCTGCTCGCGAAGGCGTTCTTGAATACGCCAAAAGCTTCGCGAGCAAGTTCGCTCCCACAGGAGGTCGATGTGCTGCTTAGTTGTGAGCGTGCAGCGCTTCGTTCAGTTCGATCGCCGATTTGTGGGTTTTGCACTCCACAGCACCGGTTTCCGAATTGCGACGGAACAGCAGGTCAGTCTGACCGGCCAGCTCACGCGCTTTCACGACTTTAACCAGATTGTTGTGCTCGTCGAGCAGCGCAACCTTGGTACCGGCCGTCACGTACAGGCCCGACTCAACGGTGTTGCGGTCGCCCAACGGGATACCGATACCGGCGTTGGCGCCGATCAGGCAGCCTTCGCCGACCTTGATCACGATGTTGCCGCCGCCCGACAGGGTGCCCATGGTCGAGCAACCGCCGCCCAGGTCCGAACCCTTGCCGACGAATACGCCAGCGGATACGCGGCCTTCGATCATGCCCGGGCCTTCGGTGCCGGCGTTGAAGTTGATGAAACCTTCGTGCATCACGGTGGTGCCTTCGCCCACGTAGGCACCCAGACGCAGGCGCGCAGCGTCAGCGATACGCACGCCGGCCGGAACCACGTAGTCGGTCATTTTCGGGAACTTGTCCACCGAGAACACTTCCAGCAGCTCGCCACGCAGACGGGCTTCCAGTTGCATTTCCGCCAGTTCGCTCAGGTCGATGGCGCCTTGGCTGGTCCACGCTACGTTCGGCAGCAGCGGGAAGATCCCGGCCAGGCTCACGCCGTGCGGCTTGACCAGACGGTGCGACAGCAGGTGCAGCTTGAGGTAAGCCTCAGGTGTCGAGGTCAGTTGCGCGTCTTCGGCCAGCAGGGTGGCAACCAGCGGCTTGTGGCTTTCGGCCAGACGTGTCAGCAGCTTGCCTTGTACGGCGTCGATGCCTTTCACGGCTTCAGCCAGTTGCGCCGCCTGCGCGGTGGTGAAGGTGATGGCCTGATTGCCTTCGGTGTAACCGAGGATCGGCGCAACCGCCGCGACCAGTTCGGCCGAAGGGTTGAGCAGTGGCTGTGCGTAGAACACTTCCAGCCACGCGCCTTGACGGTTCTGAGTGCCGACACCAAAGGCGATGCTGAACAGGGAATTGGACATGTAAATACACCTCTACAAAGAGTGACGGGCTGCTTACTTCAGAGCGGCCGCGTAGATATCTGGCTTGAAGCCAATCAGGGTTCGGTCACCGAGATCGAGCACCGGGCGCTTGATCATCGAGGGTTGTGCGAGCATCAGTTCGATGGCTTTCGTCTGGTCGAGATCGGCTTTGCGTTCGTCGTCGAGCTTGCGAAAGGTCGTGCCTGCACGGTTCAACACCACTTCCCAGCCGTGCTCGTTGCACCATTGGGTCAGGTGTTCACGGTCGATACCGACCGCTTTGTAATCATGAAAGTCATAACTGACAGCGTGTTCATCGAGCCAGGTGCGCGCCTTTTTCATGGTGTCGCAGGCTTTGATGCCGAAAAGGTGCAACGTTTTACTTGAAACGGTCAAGGAATCGCCCCCTTTACAGGTGCTGGAGAAAAATGGTGTCGGATTATGCCATGACCGAACGGTTTCGGGCGCCCGGCTTCATTTCCTTGCATAAATCCCTGTAGGAGCTGTCGAGTGAAACGAGGCTGCGATCTTTTGATTTTGTTTCAAAGATCAAACGATCGCAGCGTGCCGCAGCTCCTACAGGTTTGGCTTTGGTGCGTGCGACATAGGTGCAACGGTCAGACGCATCCTAAGCGGCTAATATGGCAGTTCAACGCTGTCGACTGTCTGAGATTTCCGCTATATGCAAACTGCTTACACCGTCCTGATCCTGCTGATGCTGGTTAGCGTTTCGCGTCTGGTCGGGCGGGTCATTCCGCTGCCTCTGCCACTGGTCCAGATTGCCGCCGGCGCCTTGCTCGCCTGGCCGACCTTGGGTCTGCATGTGGCCCTCGATCCCGAATTGTTCCTGTTTCTGTTCCTGCCGCCCCTGCTGTTTTCCGATGGCTGGCGCATGCCCAAGCGCGAGTTCTGGCATTTGCGCGGGCCGATCCTCACGCTGGCGGTGGGGCTGGTGTTGTTCACTGTGGTCGGCGCCGGGTACTTCATTCATTGGCTGTTGCCGTCCATTCCACTGCCGGTAGCGTTCGCCTTGGCGGCGGTGTTGTCGCCCACCGACGCTGTGGCGGTGTCGGCCATTTCGCAAAACCGCTTGCCGACCCCGTTGATGCATATATTGCAGGGCGAGGCGCTGATGAACGATGCCTCCGGTCTGGTGACCTTCAAGTTCGCCCTGGTGGCGGCCATCACAGGCGTGTTCTCGCTGACCAACGCCAGCCTGACTTTCGTCCTGGTGGCGCTCGGCGGGTTGGCGGTCGGTGTGGCCTTGAGCTGGCTGGTCGGGCGCTTGCGGGCGTGGATGATTGCCCGTGGCTGGGATGATCCGGCGACTCATGTGGTGTTCATGTTGTTGCTGCCGTTCGCGGCTTATGTGCTGGCGGAACGTCTTGGCGTCTCGGGTATTCTCTCGGCCGTGGCGGCGGGGATGATGCAGAGCTGGCTTGATCTGTTGCCGCGGCAGACCAGCACCCGATTGCTCAATCGCAGCGTCTGGTCGCTGCTGGAGTTCGCTTTCAATGGTTTGATTTTCCTCCTGCTCGGCCTGCAATTGCCGGACATCATCAAAGCCGTGGTCAGTCACGAGCCGACGTTGTGGCCGACGTTGTTCTATCGCTGCCTCGATGTCGTGGCGATTTTTCTTGCGCTGGTTTTGTTGCGGTTTATCTGGGTGCAGAGCATCTGGCGTTTATCGGTGCTGTTGCGCCGCTTGCGCGGCAAGGGCGAGCTGACGCAAGTCCCGACCGCGCGCTCCTGCTGGCTGCTGACTGTCGGCGGTGTGCGCGGTGCAGTAACGCTGGCCGGCGTGATGTCGGTGCCGATGTTGATGGGCACGGATACGTTTCCCGAGCGTGACCTGCTGATCTTCATCGCCGCCGGGGTGATTCTGCTGTCGCTGATTTCGGCATGCATCGCGCTGCCGCTGTTGTTGCGCGGGATTGAAAAAAGCCCGGACGACAAGCGACGCCAGGAAGTGCGCGATGCCTGGCGCAAAACCGCGGAAGCGGCGATACATGCGCTGGAGACCGAGGAAGCCACCCCGCAGGACGCTGCTCAGGCTGCGCTGTCGGCCGAGTTGAAGGCGCGGATCATGTCCGAATATCGCCATCAACTGGATGTCTTCAACGATTCCGCCGAAGCGCAGGCCCTCGCGTTTCAGATGGATTTACTCGAGCGGCGCATGCGCCTGAAAGCGCTCAGGGCACAGCGTCTGGAACTCTATAGCCTCAGTCGTCATCACCAGATAGGTGATGACGTCCTCAGAGAAGTGTTGGCCGATCTGGATTTGAGTGAGGCCAATCTGGGGAAGGTCAAATAACCCATCAAGAGTCCGCACCAGATGCCTGGTGCGGACTCTTGATGATTACTGCTGGCGAGTGATGAAGGCGCGAATCCGTTCGGCGGCTTCGACGCATTCGGCCAGGGGGGCAACCAGAGCCATGCGCACACGGCCTGCGCCCGGGTTGACGCCATCGACATCACGGGACAGGTACGAACCCGGCACCACGGTCACGTGCTCTTGCTCAAACAGGTCGCGGCAGAATGCGGCGTCATCACCTTGCACGTTCGGCCACAGATAGAAGCTGCCATCCGGACGCTGCACGTCCATCACCGGGCTGAGAATTTCCAGCACGGCATCGAATTTTTCCCGGTACAGAGCGCGGTTGGCGCGCACGTGGACCTCGTCGTTCCACGCGGCAACGCTGGCCAGTTGGGTTTGTACCGGCATTGCGCAGCCGTGGTAGGTGCGATACAGCAGGAAGCCTTTGAGGATATCGGCGTCGCCCGCCACAAAGCCGGAGCGCAGGCCTGGCAAGTTGGAACGCTTGGACAGGCTGTGGAACACCACGCAGCGTTTGAAGTCCTTGCGACCCAATTCAACGCAGGCCGTCAGCAAGCCCGGCGGCGGCGTTTGCTCGTCGAAGTACAACTCGCTGTAGCACTCGTCGGCGGCGATCACGAAGTCGTACTCGTCGGCCAAAGCGATCAGTTTTTTCAGGGCGTCGACCGGGATCAGCGCGCCGGTCGGGTTGCCCGGCGAGCAGAGGAACAGGATCTGGCAACGTTTCCAGATGTCCGGCGAAACGGCATCGAAATCCGGGTTGAAGCCGTTCTCGTCCAGGCACGGCAGGTAGTGCGGCTTGGCCCCGGCGAGGAACGCGGCGCCTTCGTAGATCTGGTAGAACGGGTTCGGGCTGACCACCAACGCATCATCGCCACGGTTGACTACGGTCTGGGTGAACGCGAACAGCGCTTCACGGGTGCCATTGACCGGCAGCACGTTGCGCGCCGGATCGATCCAGCCGCTTGGCACGCCGAAACGACGCTCGCACCAGCCGGCAATGGCCTCGCGCAGGGCGGGGATACCGAGGGTGGTCGGGTAGACGGCCATCTGATCCAGACTGTTGGCCAGCGCTTCGGCGACAAAGCTTGGCGAGCGATGTTTCGGCTCGCCGATCGACAGGGCGATCGGGCGTTTGTCCGGGTTCGGCGTGACGGTGCCGAGCAGGGCGCGGAGCTTTTCGAACGGGTACGGCTGGAGCTGGTTCAGAGCGTTGTTCATTGGGGCTGGGTCTCGTGCAAAGCCATTTGAATCCGGGGCGCCATCAAATACTGAGGCGCGACAGTTTGATATCGGGTTCCTGATTGACGCTCAGTTGCTCAACGATCGCATCCTGCAAACGGCTGCACAGCAACGGGTCGGACAACGGTTGGTTGTGGGCGTCGGTGATGAAGAAGACGTCTTCCACCCGCTCGCCGAGGGTCGCAATCTTGGCGTTCTGCAGCGATAGGTCGAACTCGAGGAAAATCCCACCGATCCGTGCCAGCAGGCCCGGGCGATCAGGGGCGGTCAACTCCAGCACGGTCACCGGACGCTGCGCATCGTTGTGGATGGTGACCTGCGGCGCAAAGGCGAAATGCTTGAGCTGGCGCGGCACGCGGCGCTGGATGATCGTCGGGTAATCGTCTGGGTTGCGCAGGGCTTCGGTCAGGCCTTCGCGGATCTGCTTGACCCGTGCCGGGTTGTCGCCGATGGATTCGCCTTCGTTGTCGAGCACAATGTAGGTGTCGAGGGTGAACTGGCTGCTCGAAGTGATGACCCGGGCGTCGTGAATGTTCAGGTTCAACTGATCCATCGCCGCCACGGTCACGGCGAAAAAGTCGTGCTGGTCCGGTGCATAAATGAAGATTTGCGTGCCGCCCTCGAACTCGCGCTGGGTGGTTTCCTTGATCAGCACGAGCGGCCCGCCATCGACTGGTTGCTGCAGGATCGCATCGCTGTGCCAGGCCACGTCGCCGGCGGTGTGGCGCAGGAAATAGTCATCGCCCAATTGCGCCCACAACTGCTCGACGTCGTCCGGGTCGGTGCCACCACGCACCAGAATATCCAGCGCGGCGCTTTGGGTCTGGCGGATCTGCTCTTCGCGGTCCACCGGGTTTTCCAGGCCACGGCGCAAGGCGCGCTTGGTCTCGGTGTAGAGCTGGCGCAACAGGCTGGCGCGCCACGAGTTCCACAGCGTCGGGTTGGTCGCGTTGATGTCGGCCACGGTCAGCACGTAGAGATAGTCGAGGCGGGTTTCATCGCCAACCGCCAAGGCAAAATCGTGGATCACCTGCGGGTCGGACAAGTCCTTGCGCTGGGCGGTGGTCGACATCACCAGATGGTTCTGCACCAGCCAGACAATCAGACGGCTATCCCACACCGGTAACTGATGACGCTGGCAGAACGCCTCGGCATCGACTGCGCCGATCTCCGAGTGATCGCCATGCCGGCCTTTACCGATGTCGTGGTACAGGCCCGCCATGTAGATCAGTTCGGGCTTAGGCAGTTTGGCCATGAGTTTGGCGGCCAGCGGAAATTTCTCCGAGACCTGGGTGTACTGCAATTTGCGCAGGTGCTTGATCAGGTTCAGCGTATGCGCATCGACCGTATAGATGTGAAACAGGTCGTGCTGCATCTGCCCGACGATAAAGCCGAATTCGGGCAGATAACGCCCGAGAATGCCGTAACGGTTCATCCGGCGCAGGTTGCGGTGGATGCCGATCTTGCACTTGAACAGCTCGATGAACAGGCTGGTGTTGCGAATATCGTTGCGGAAGTTGTCGTCGATCAGGTGACGGTTTTCCCGCAGCAATCGAATAGTGTCGGCACGCACGCCTTTGATTTCCGGCTGCTGGGCCATCAGCACGAAGATCTCGAGCATGGCGAATGGCGTGCGGCGGAACACGTTGTCGTTGCGTGCCTCGATATAACCGTCGTGCAACTGGAAGCGTGAGTTGATCGGCTGCGGCGCAGCTTCGTCTTCCGGCGCGAGAATGACTTCCTCGAAATGCTGGATGATCAGGTCGCTGAGTTGGGCAATGCTCATCACCACACGGAAATATTGCTGCATGAAGTTTTCGACGGCCTGTTTGGCATCGTCGCCTTCAAAGCCGAGCAGCCCGGCGATGGTGCGCTGATGATCGAACAGCAAGCGGTCTTCCGAGCGGCCCGCCAGCATGTGCAGGGCGTAGCGCACTTTCCAGAGGAATTCCTGAGAGGAGGCGAGCAGGGCGTTTTCGCTTTCGACCAGGAAGCCTTCGCCGGCGAGGGCGCGCAGGTTCAGGGTGCCGTACTGACGCCGGGCCACCCACAGAATCGTCTGGATATCCCGCAGGCCACCGGGCGAGCCTTTGACGTTGGGTTCCAGGTTGTATTCGGTGTCGTTGTATTTGTGATGACGGGCTTTTTGCTCGGCGCGCTTGGCCAGGAAGAACTCTTTGGCCGGCCACATGTGCGCGGTGCTGGTGACATCGAGCATGCGCTGGCGCAGACGCTCGGGACCGCAGATGGTGCGGCTTTCCATCAGGTTGGTGACGACGGTCAGGTCAGCGCGGGCCTCTTCGGCGCATTCGTCGACCGAGCGCACGCTCTGACCGACTTCCAGGCCGATGTCCCACAGCAGCGTCAGAAAGCGCTCGATGGAGTCGCGGAAAACTTCGTGGTCGGCGCTGTCCAGCAGGATCAGCAAGTCGATGTCGGAATACGGGTGCAGCTCACCGCGACCGTAGCCGCCGACCGCGACCAGCGCGATGTCGGCGTCTTCGCTCCAGTTGAACTGCTCCCAAGCCTTTTGCAGGATGTTGTCGACGAACCAGGCGCGGTCTTCGATCAGGCGGCGGATGTCGCGGCCATTGCGAAAACGCGTGTCGAGCACCTCGCGAGCCTGGCGGATCGCCTTCTTGAACGCCGCGATAGGACTCGCTTTCAGGGCCAGTTCAGCCTGGAACTGGCCGCGGTCGAAGAGTTCGGGATCCACCTGCGGCATCGATTGGCTTTCCTTCTATAAGGCTGGGAGCGTTGTCTGGATCAGGCCGAGACGCGCGGGATGGTGTCATCGGCGCGCAGAGTGAAGATCTCGTAGCCGGTGTCGGTGACCAGCAGGGTGTGTTCCCACTGTGCCGAGAGCTTGCGGTCCTTGGTGATCGCGGTCCAGCCGTCGCCCAGTACCTTGGTGTCGGCGCGGCCCTGGTTGATCATCGGCTCGATGGTGAAGGTCATGCCGGCCTTCAGTTCCATGCCGGTGCCCGCGCGGCCGTAGTGGAGGATCTGCGGCTCTTCGTGGAAGACCTTGCCGATGCCGTGACCGCAGAACTCGCGAACCACCGAGAAACCGTTCTTCTCGGCGTGCTTCTGGATCACTTCGCCGATGTCGCCGAGGCGGCAGCCGGGTTTGACGATCTCGATCGCCTTGTACATGCATTCCTGGGTGATCTGCGACAGACGCTCGGCCCAGACCGGCACTTCGCCGACGTGGAACATGCGGCTGGTGTCGCCGTGGTAGCCGTCTTTGATCACGGTAACGTCGATATTCAGGGTGTCGCCGTTTTTCAGGGGCTTGTCGTTCGGGATACCATGGCAGACCACGTGGTTGATCGAGGTGCAGATCGACTTCGGGTAGCCCTTGTAGTTGAGCGGGGCAGGGATGGCTTGCTGCACGTTGACGATGTAGTCGTGGCAGATCTGGTTCAGCTCATCGGTGGTGACGCCCGGCTTGACATGTTCGGCAATCATTTCCAGCACATCGGCGGCCAGTTTGCCGGCGACACGCATGCCAGCGATGTCCTCGGGAGTTTTGAGGTTGACGGTCATACAGGCTCTCTCTGCGCTCGGCGGCGCTTGCTGATACGAATAGGGTGGCGAGTGTTCGATTGGCGACCCTGAAAAACGCGATTCTAACAGACGCACGGCGCAATTCAGCGCCCGCGTGTATCGCTTCTCTCTATACAATGGTGCGTTCGGGGCCGATTCCAAGGGGGCTGCGCCCATGTCCTTGGTGCGAATACAGATTCCGGGTTCCGTTTCTGCGCACCCTGTGGTATAAAATGCGCCGCTTTCCGGGGATACCCCGAAAAGCTTAAATCCACACACGTGTCGACACGATGACCTGGGTGCTTTTGGCTTTATGCCACTGGTTGGTCATTGGGATACGTGGAGGCCAAACCCGACTTATTAAGGAACTATCATGTCCCAAGTCAACATGCGCGATATGCTGAAGGCCGGTGTGCACTTCGGTCACCAGACCCGTTACTGGAACCCGAAAATGGGCAAGTACATTTTCGGCGCGCGTAACAAGATCCACATCATCAACCTTGAAAAAACCCTGCCAATGTTCAACGAAGCTCTGACTTTCGTAGAGCGTCTGGCCCAGGGCAAAAACAAGATTCTGTTCGTCGGCACCAAGCGTTCCGCTGGCAAGATCGTTGCTGAAGAAGCAGCACGTTGCGGTTCGCCGTACGTCGATCACCGCTGGTTGGGCGGCATGCTGACCAACTTCAAAACCATCCGTGCTTCCATCAAGCGTCTGCGTGACCTTGAAGTTCAAGCCGAAGACGGTACTTTCGCCAAGCTGACCAAGAAAGAAGCGCTGATGCGCTCCCGTGACCTGGAAAAGCTGGATCGTTCGCTGGGCGGCATCAAGGACATGGGCGGTCTGCCAGACGCACTGTTCGTGATCGACGTTGACCACGAGCGCATCGCGATCACCGAAGCCAACAAGCTGGGCATCCCGGTAATCGGCGTTGTCGACACCAACAGCAGCCCGGAAGGCGTTGACTACATCATCCCAGGCAACGATGACGCAATCCGCGCTATCCAGCTGTACATGGGTTCGATGGCTGACGCAGTGATCCGTGGTCGCAACAATGTTGCTGGCGGCACTGTAGAATTCGCAGCTGAAGAAACTCAGGCTGCAGCTGAGTAATTAGCGCCCTGGCGTTAACTCAGTAAGCAAAAAGGGGGCTTGGCCCCCTTTTTGCCACCTCGAAAACCATTTGTCGGCGCCCACTGCTCTATCTGTAACGTGCGGCAGCTAACAAGGGTGGTTCGGGAAGAATTGAACGCCCGTTCGATCGGGTGGAATGGTTGAAAACCTATCCAAGAGGAATTTGAAAATGGCAGCAATTACTGCAGCGTTGGTTAAAGAACTGCGCGAGCGTACCGGCGAAGGCATGATGGACTGCAAGAAAGCCCTGGAAAAGGCTGACGGCGACATCGAAAAAGCCATTGATGACATGCGTGCTTCGGGCGCGATCAAGGCTGCGAAAAAGGCTGGCAACGTTGCCGCTGAAGGCGCAATCGCAATCAAGGACGACGGTAAAGCTGCCGTTATCCTGGAAGTGAACTCGCAGACCGACTTCCTGGCCCTGCAAGACGACTTCAAAAACTTCGTTGCTGCCAGCGTTGAAAAAGCCTTCGCTGACAAGCTGACCGACGCTGCTCCGCTGATCGCTTCGCAAGAAGCTGCTCGTGAAGCGCTGGTTGCCAAAGTAGGCGAGAACGTCAACATCCGTCGTCTGACCCGTATCGAAGGTGACGTTGTAGGTTCGTACCTGCACGGCAACAAGATCGGTGTTGTTGTGGCTCTGAAAGGCGGTGACGTCGAGCTGGCCAAAGACATCGCGATGCACGTCGCTGCTAGCAACCCTGAGTTCCTGCTGCCTTCGCAAGTTTCGGCTGAAGCGATCGAGCGTGAAAAAGCTGTGTTCCTGCAGCTGAACGAAGAGAAGATCAAAGGCAAGCCAGAAAACATTGTTGAGAACATGGTCAAAGGCCGTATCAGCAAGTTCCTGGCAGAAGCAAGCCTGGTTGAGCAGGCGTTCGTCAAGAACCCTGAAATCAAGGTTGGCGAGCTGGCCAAGAAAGGCGGCGCAGAAATCGTTTCCTTCACTTACTACAAAGTAGGCGAAGGCATCGAGAAGCCGGTCGACAACTTCGCTGAAGAAGTTGCTGCCCAGCTGGCTGCCGCCAAGCAATAAGACGGTTTTTCAACTGTCGCCCGAAAGAGGCTGCCCGCTTACGCGCGCAGCCTCTTTTCAGATGGGGTTGCCAATTTTTAATTGGTTTCCACTTGGAACTGACTTACAAAGCCATGTTCCGATGGCGCTGAAGCAGCGCCAAGCTAGAGTGAACGCCAGCTGTAAACAGCTCGCAAAGAATTTTTAAAATACGCCGCAGGAGAGATTCGCAATGGCTCAGCAGGGCAGTGGTTATCAGGCTCGCTATAAACGCATTCTACTCAAGCTTAGCGGCGAGGCCCTGATGGGCTCGGAAGAGTTCGGGATCGATCCAAAAGTGCTGGATCGGATGGCGCTGGAAGTCGGCCAACTGGTCGGCATCGGCGTACAGGTCGGTCTGGTGATCGGCGGTGGCAACCTGTTCCGTGGCGAAGCCCTGAGCAAAGCCGGTATGGATCGGGTGACGGGTGACCACATGGGCATGCTGGCCACTGTGATGAACGCCCTGGCCATGCGCGATGCGCTGGAACGTGCCAACATCTCGGCCATCGTGATGTCGGCGATTTCCATGGTGGGTGTGACCGATCACTACGATCGCCGCAAAGCCATGCGTCACCTGAACTCCAAAGACGTCGTGATCTTCGCTGCCGGTACCGGCAACCCGTTCTTCACCACGGATTCGGCAGCCTGCCTGCGTGCAATCGAAATCGATGCCGATGTCGTGCTCAAGGCGACCAAGGTCGATGGCGTCTACACCGCTGACCCGTTCAAAGACCCGCATGCCGAGAAGTTCGATCATCTGACTTATGATGAAGTACTGGATCGCAAGCTGGGCGTTATGGATCTGACCGCTATTTGCCTGTGCCGCGACCACAAAATGCCGCTGCGCGTATTCAACATGAACAAGCCCGGTGCCCTGCTGAACATCGTCCATGGCGGCGCTGAAGGCACCCTGATCGAGGAAGGTCAACAATGATCAACGAAATCAAAAAAGACGCTCAAGAGCGCATGCAGAAATCCCTGGACTCTCTGACCCACGCCTTTGGTCAGATTCGTACCGGCAAGGCTCACCCAAGCATTCTGGGTAGCGTGATGGTGCCGTACTACGGCGCAGACACTTCCATCACCCAAGTGGCCAATATCACTGTAAAAGACTCGCGCACCCTGCAAGTCGTTGCGTTCGAGCGCAACATGCTCGCCGCAGTCGACAAGGCAATCCAGAGCGCTGGTCTGAACCTCAACCCGACCAACCTGGGCGAGTTGTTGCTGATCTCCATGCCTGCCCTGACTGAAGAAACCCGCAAGGGCTTCACCAAGCAGGCGCGCAGTGCTGCCGAAGACGCGCGTGTTGCCGTGCGCAACATTCGTCGTGACGCTTTGGGTGAGCTGAAGAAACTGGTCAAGGACAAAGAAATCAGCGAAGACGAAGAGCGTCGTGCTGCTGCCGATATTCAGAAAATCACCGACAAGGCTGAAGCTGATATCGACGCGGCTACCAAGCAAAAAGAAGCGGATCTGATGGCCGTATAAGGTTCGAGCTTTTAATGGACAAGACCAAGCAGACTGCGCCGTCCGCGGTGCCGCGCCATGTCGCGATCATCATGGATGGCAACAATCGCTGGGCGAAAAAACGCTTTATGCCGGGTGTCGCCGGGCATAAAGCGGGTGTGGATGCTGTGCGGGCCGTCATCGAGGTGTGCGCCGAGGCCAAGGTCGAGGTGCTCACCCTGTTCGCGTTTTCCAGTGAAAACTGGCAGCGCCCGGCCGATGAAGTCAGTGCCTTGATGGATCTGTTCTTCAAGGCATTGCGTCGTGAGGCAAAGCGCCTCAACGACAACAACATTAGCCTGCGCATCATCGGCGATCGTTCACGCTTTCATCCGGAGCTTCAGGCAGCAATGCGTGAAGCTGAAGCGATGACGGCGGGTGCCAACCGTTTCATCCTGCAAATCGCCGCCAATTACGGCGGTCAGTGGGATATTGCACAGGCTGCCCAGCGTCTGGCGCGTGAAGTTCAGGCTGGGCACCTGCGCCCCGAAGACATCACCCCGGATCTGCTGCAAACCTGTCTGGCGACCGGCGATCTGCCATTGCCGGACCTGTGCATCCGTACCGGTGGCGAGCACCGCATCAGCAACTTCTTGCTGTGGCAACTGGCTTACGCCGAGTTGTACTTCTCCGACCTGTTCTGGCCGGACTTCAAACACGATGCCATGCGTAATGCGCTGGCCGATTTCGCTTCGCGCCAGCGTCGCTTCGGTAAAACGAGCGAACAGGTCGAAGCTGGAGCCCGGGTTTAATGCTTAAACAACGAATCATCACTGCGCTGATCCTGCTGCCGATCGCCTTGTGCGGTTTTTTCTTGCTCGAAGGTTCGGGTTTTGCCCTGTTCATCGGTCTGGTCGTGAGTCTGGGGGCTTGGGAATGGGCGCGTCTGGCGGGCTTTACCGCTCAATCGTTCCGCGTCGGGTATGCTGCGGTCGTCGCATTGATGTTGTTCGTCATGTATGTACTGCCGGGCCTGGCACCGTGGGTGCTGGGTGCTTCGGTGCTCTGGTGGGCGGTGGCGACTTACCTTGTGCTGACGTATCCGCGTTCCAGCGAGCATTGGTCCACGGCTGCCACCAAACTGGTCATTGGCTTGCTGATTCTGTTGCCGGCCTGGCAAGGTTTGGTGCAGATCAAGCAGTACCCGCTAGGTAACTGGCTGATCATGGCGGTGATGGTGTTGGTCTGGGGTGCCGATATTGGTGCTTACTTCTCCGGGCGCAAATTCGGCAAGCGCAAGCTCGCCCCGCAAGTCAGTCCGGGTAAAAGCTGGGAAGGCGTGTACGGTGGTCTGGTGCTGAGTCTGCTGATTACCGCCATTGTCGCGTTTGTCCGCGACTGGACCGTCGCCGAGTTGCTTAAAGGCTTGATTGGCGCTGCGCTGATCGTCTTCATCTCCGTGGTTGGCGATCTGACCGAAAGCATGTTCAAGCGTCAGTCCGGTATCAAGGACAGCAGTAATCTGCTGCCCGGTCATGGCGGCGTGCTTGATCGTATCGACAGTCTGACCGCGGCCATTCCGGTCTTCGCCGTGCTGCTGTGGATGGCTGCACCGTGAGTCGCCCACAACAGATTACCGTTTTGGGTGCGACGGGCTCGATCGGCCTGAGCACGCTCGATGTCATTGCTCGTCATCCTGAGCGTTATCAGGTTTTCGCGTTGAGTGGTTTCACGCGTTTGAGCGAGCTTTTCGCCTTGTGCGTGCGCCACGTGCCGCAATTCGCTGTGGTGCCCGAGGCAGCTGCCGCGCGCAGTTTGCAGGACGATTTGCGTGCCGCCGGTTTGCCGACCCGCGTATTAGTAGGGGAGGAGGGCCTGTGTCAGGTCGCTGCTGCTCCGGAAGTCGACGCGGTGATGGCAGCAATCGTTGGTGCAGCAGGGCTGCGTCCGACCTTGGCGGCCGTTGAAGCGGGCAAGAAGATTCTTCTGGCCAATAAAGAGGCGCTGGTGATGTCCGGCGCCTTGTTCATGCAAGCGGTGCGCAAGAGCGGTTCAGTACTGCTGCCGATCGACAGTGAACACAACGCGATTTTCCAGTGCATGCCACAGGATTTTGCTCGTGGATTGAGCTCGGTCGGTGTCCGTCGGATTTTACTCACGGCCTCTGGTGGTCCGTTCCGACAGACGCCCATGAGTGAATTGGCGCATGTTTCACCTGATCAGGCGTGTGCGCACCCTAACTGGTCCATGGGGCGCAAGATTTCGGTCGATTCGGCCAGCATGATGAATAAAGGTCTTGAACTGATCGAGGCTTGTTGGTTGTTTGATGCAAAGCCTTCGCAGGTCGAGGTGGTGATTCACCCGCAGAGCGTGATTCACTCGCTGGTCGATTATGTCGACGGTTCGGTACTGGCGCAGTTGGGCAATCCCGATATGCGTACGCCGATTGCCAATGCCCTGGCCTGGCCGGAGCGCATTGATTCCGGTGTAGCACCGCTGGATCTGTTCGCCGTCGCGCGTCTGGATTTCGAGGCGCCGGATGAAGAGCGCTTCCCTTGCCTGCGTCTGGCGCGGCAAGCTGCCGAGGCTGGCGACAGCGCTCCGGCGATGCTCAATGCGGCCAATGAAGTGGCGGTGGCGGCGTTTCTCGACGGACGGGTCCGTTACTTGGAAATCGCGAGTATCATCGAGGAAGTCTTGAACCTCGAGCCGGTTGTTGCATTGGCAGATCTCGAGGCCGTGTTTACGGCTGATGCCAAGGCGCGAGTCCTGGCTGAGCAATGGTTGAAGCGTCACGCTCGATAAAATTTGCAACACAATGGCTACACGCGGCACTGAACAGGATTGCGGAGAAAGTAGATGAGCGCGCTCTATATGATTGCCGGCACCCTGATCGCCTTGGGTGTGCTGGTCACCTTTCACGAATTCGGCCATTTCTGGGTCGCGCGTCGCTGTGGCGTCAAGGTTCTGCGCTTTTCCGTAGGCTTCGGCATGCCGTTGCTGCGCTGGCATGACAAGCAAGGCACCGAATTTGTAATCGCGGCGATACCGTTGGGTGGCTACGTCAAGATGCTCGATGAGCGCGAAGGCGAAGTGCCAGTCGATCAGCTTGACCAGTCGTTCAACCGCAAATCCGTGCGTCAACGTATCGCCATTGTTGCCGCCGGGCCCATTGCCAACTTCCTGTTGGCGTTGGTGTTCTTTTGGGTATTGGCCATGCTCGGCAGCGAGCAGATTCGCCCGGTCATTGGTGCAGTTGAGTCCGGCAGTATCGCCGCCAGTGCCGGTTTGAACGCTGGTCAGGAAATTGTTGCTGTCGATGGTGAGCCGACTACCGGTTGGGCTGCCGTCAATCTGCAATTGGTCCGGCGCCTTGGTGAAAGCGGTTCCCTGCAGTTGCTGGTGCGCGAACAGGGCACGACTGTCGATTCACCACGAGAACTGAAGCTGGATAACTGGCTCAAAGGCGCAGATGAACCGGATCCGATTCGCTCTCTGGGGATTCGTCCATGGCGCCCGGCCTTGCCGCCGGTGCTTGCCGAGCTTGATCCGAAAGGCCCGGCCCAGGCGGCCGGCCTGAAGACCGGCGATCGTCTGTTGGCGCTCGACGGTCAGGTGCTCAATGACTGGCAGCAAGTGGTTGATACGGTACGTACGCGCCCTGATACCAAAATCATGCTGCGCATTGAGCGCGACAATGCTCAAATCGACGTCCCTGTGACCCTTGCGGCGCGCGGTGAGAGCAAATCGCCCAGCGGATATCTAGGGGCTGGCGTAAAAGCTGTCGACTGGCCACCGGAGATGATTCGCGAAGTCAGTTATGGTCCGTTGGCCGCGATTGGTGAGGGTGCCCGTCGCACTTGGACCATGAGCATTCTGACGCTCGATTCTCTGAAGAAAATGCTGTTCGGCGAGCTCTCGGTAAAAAACTTGAGTGGACCGATAACCATTGCTAAAGTGGCGGGCGCTTCGGCCCAGTCGGGTGTTGCTGATTTCCTGAATTTCCTTGCTTATCTGAGTATTAGCTTGGGCGTTCTGAATTTGTTGCCCATTCCGGTACTGGATGGGGGGCATTTGTTGTTTTATCTGATCGAGTGGGCGCGTGGTCGTCCCTTGTCGGATCGGGTGCAAGGTTGGGGGATACAGATCGGTATCAGTTTGGTGGTCGGGGTGATGTTGCTTGCTCTGGTCAACGATCTGGGTCGTCTGTAACGCTTCGCTGAATTGCGAATCTGCCGCATTTTGCGGCAGTTTGTTTATTGCCAGTTGGAATAAGAAAGGACTTCATGAAACGTCTGCTGCTAACTGCGGTTCTCACCGTATTGATGATCGCCGAAGTTCACGCCGAGTCCTTCACTATCTCTGATATTCGCGTCAATGGCCTCCAGCGGGTCTCCGCGGGTAGCGTCTTTGGTGCCTTGCCGTTGAACGTCGGTGAGCAGGCGGATGATCGTCGCCTGGTGGAATCCACTCGTGCGTTGTTCAAAACCGGTTTCTTTCAAGATATCCAGCTGGGCCGCGATGGCAACGTCCTGGTCATCACGGTAGTCGAGCGCCCGTCGGTCGCCAGTATCGAGATCGAAGGCAACAAGGCGATCTCCACTGAAGACTTGATGAAAGGTCTCAAACAGTCCGGTCTGGCCGAAGGCGAGATCTTCCAGCGTGCCACCCTTGAGGGCGTGCGTAACGAACTGCAGCGTCAGTACGTCGCGCAAGGTCGCTACTCGGCTACCGTTGATACCGAAGTGGTCTCGCAACCGCGTAACCGCGTGGGTCTGAAGGTAAAGATCAACGAAGGCACCGTTGCGGCGATTCAGCACATCAACGTGGTGGGCAACACGGTTTTCCCTGAGGAAGACCTGACCGACCTGTTCGAACTGAAGACCACCAACTGGCTGTCGTTCTTCAAGAACGATGATAAGTACGCCCGTGAAAAACTGTCCGGTGACCTGGAGCGTCTGCGTTCCTACTACCTGGATCGTGGCTATATCAACATGGATATCGCTTCGACCCAGGTGTCGATCACCCCGGACAAGAAGCACGTCTACATCACTGTCAACGTTACCGAAGGCGAGAAGTACACCGTTCGTGACGTCAAGCTCAGTGGTGATCTGAAAGTCCCTGAAGATCAGGTCAAGTCCCTGCTGCTCGTGCAGAAGGGGCAGGTGTTCTCGCGCAAACTGATGACCACCACGTCTGAGTTGATCACCCGTCGTCTGGGTAACGAGGGTTACACCTTCGCCAACGTCAACGGCGTACCTCAGCCGCACGATGAAGATCACACCGTCGATATCCTGTTCGCTGTTGATCCGGGCAAGCGTGCCTACGTCAACCGCATCAACTTCCGTGGCAACACCAAGTCCGAAGACGAAGTGCTGCGTCGTGAAATGCGTCAGATGGAAGGCGGCTGGGCTTCGACCTACCTGATCGATCAATCCAAGACCCGTCTGGAGCGTCTGGGCTTCTTCAAGGAAGTCAACGTCGAAACCCCGGCCGTACCGGGTGTCGATGACCAGGTTGACGTCAACTACAGCGTTGAAGAGCAAGCCTCCGGTTCGATTACCGCCAGCGTCGGTTTCGCCCAGAGCGCCGGTCTGATCCTCGGTGGTTCGATCACCCAGAACAACTTCCTCGGTACCGGTAACCGCGTCAGCATCGGCCTGACTCGCAGCGAATACCAGAGCCGCTACAACTTCGGCTACGTTGACCCGTACTGGACCGCCGATGGCGTGAGCCTGGGTTACAACGCGTTCTATCGCACCACTGACTACAAAGACCTCGACGTCGATGTAGCTAGCTATGCGGTAGACAGCCTGGGTGCCGGCGTCAACGTTGGCTACCCGATCAGCGAAACTTCGCGTCTGACCTTTGGCCTGTCAGTTCAACAGGACGAGATCAAGACCGGTACCTACACCGTTGACGAGATTTTCGACTTCGTTAACAAGGAAGGCGACAAGTACCTGAACTTCAAGGCGTCGGCCGGCTGGTCCGAGTCCACCCTGAACAAAGGTGTATTGCCGACCCGTGGCCGTTCCCAGAGCCTGACTCTGGAATCCACCATTCCGGGCAGTGACCTGTCGTTCTACAAACTTGATTACCGCGGTCAGCTGTTCCAGCCGATCAGCGAGAACTACACCCTGCGTCTGCACACCGAATTGGGTTATGGCGACGGTTACGGCGGGACTGACGGCTTGCCGTTCTATGAAAACTACTATGCTGGTGGTTTCAACTCGGTTCGTGGCTTCAAGGACAGCACCCTCGGCCCACGCAGTACGCCGAGCCGTGGTACCAACCCGGGCACGCTGGCTGACCCCGACCAGGATCCGCTGCCGTTCGGTGGTAACGTCCTGATCCAGGGTGGTGTCGAGGTTCTGTTCCCGCTGCCATTCGTAAAAGATCAGCGCTCCCTGCGTACTTCGGTATTCTGGGATGTGGGTAACGTATTTGACTCGCAGTGCAAGGACACTACCAATGCGAACGGCTCGACGTCGAACACCAAGTGCAACGACATCAGCCTGAGCAACATGGCCAGTTCCGTGGGTGTGGGTGTGACCTGGGTCACCGCACTGGGTCCTCTGAGCTTCGCGTTGGCCATGCCGATCAAGAAGCCGGATGAGGCTGAAACTCAAGTGTTCCAATTCTCCCTCGGCCAGACGTTCTAAGCGTCTGACCCAAGATAACGACAATGGATTTTGTAGGAGTGCATCGTGCGTAAGTTGACTCAATTGGTTCTCCTGGCCTCCTTGATGGTGGCAGGCCCGGCATTTGCCGACATGAAAATCGCTGTTCTGAACTATCAGATGGCCTTGCTCGAATCCGATGCGGCCAAGAAATACGCCGTTGATGCCGAGAAGAAGTTCGGTCCGCAACTGACCAAGCTGAAGACGCTGGAAAGCAGCGCCAAGGGCATTCAGGACCGTCTGATGGCCGGTGGTGACAAAATGCAGCAAGGTGAGCGCGAGCGTCTGGAGCTGGAATTCAAGCAAAAGGCCCGTGACTTCCAGTTCCAGTCCAAGGAACTGAACGAAGCCAAGGCCGTTGCCGACCGCGAAATGCTCAAGCAACTGAAGCCGAAACTGGATAGCGCAGTGGAAGAAGTCATCAAGAAAGGTGGTTTTGACCTGGTGTTCGAGCGTGGCGCAGTGATCGATGTCAAGCCTCAGTACGACATCACGCGCCAGGTAATCGAGCGCATGAATCAGCTGAAGTAACCCATGACCGTGACTATCAAGCTCGGCCAGTTGGCCGAGTTCCTCGGCGCCACCCTGCGTGGCGACCCTGAGAAGCAAATTACTGGGCTAGCCACTTTGCAAGAGGCTGGCCCAGCTCAGTTGAGCTTTCTGGCAAATCCTCAATATCGCAAATACCTGACGGGCTCGCAGGCGGCAGCACTGTTGCTCAAAGAGGCCGATGCCGAAGGTTTTGCCGGTAATGCGTTGGTGGTGCCTGATCCTTACCTGGCTTACGCGCGTATCTCCCACCTGTTCGATCCCAAGCCAAAAGCCTCTGCGGGTATCCATCCGTCAGCGGTGATTGCGGCGGACGCGGTGGTTGATCCAAGCGCCAGCATTGGCCCTTTTGTGGTGATCGAAGCCGGTGCGCGAATTGGCGCGCAGGTGACACTGGGTGCACATTGCGTTGTTGGTGCCCGCAGCGAAATCGGTGAAGGCGGCTGGCTCGCCCCACGCGTGACGCTGTATCACGACGTGCGCATCGGCAAGCGTGTTGTGATCCAGTCCGGTGCGGTGCTCGGTGGTGAAGGCTTCGGCTTTGCCAACGAAAAAGGCATCTGGCAGAAGATTGCCCAGATCGGTGGCGTGACCATCGGTGACGATGTCGAGATTGGCGTGAATACCGCCATCGATCGCGGCGCGCTGGCCGATACCGTCATTGGCAATGGCGTGAAGCTCGACAACCAGATCCAGATCGCCCACAACGTTCAGGTCGGTGATCACACTGCCATGGCGGCCTGCGTCGGGATCTCCGGCAGCACCAAAATCGGCAAGCATTGTATGCTGGCCGGCGGTGTTGGCCTAGTCGGCCATATTGATATTTGCGACAACGTTTTCCTGACCGGGATGACCATGGTGACTCACTCGATTACCGAGCCGGGTGCCTATTCTTCCGGCACAGCCATGCAACCGGCGGCCGAATGGCGCAAAAGCGCGGCCCGCATCCGTCAGCTCGATGACATCGCGCGGCGTTTGAAACAGCTGGAAAAGCGCGTAGGGGAAGTGACCCCTGACGGCAATGCTTCATCTGATGGCTGATACCATTTCCATATCAAGTGTGCACAGCCTCTAGACTGCCTCCTTGATTTGCTAGAGGAGTGCGCGTCAGTCGCGCTCCCAATCTTTACATAGGCTTCCCCCCGAAATGATGGACATCAACGAGATTCGCGAATACCTGCCTCACCGTTACCCGTTCCTGCTGGTGGACCGGGTAGTGGAGCTGGATGTTGAAGGCAAGCGCATTCGCGCCTACAAGAATGTCAGCATCAACGAACCGTTCTTCAATGGTCACTTCCCTGCGCATCCAATCATGCCGGGCGTACTGATCATCGAAGCGATGGCTCAGGCTGCCGGGATCCTCGGTTTCAAAATGCTTGATGTGAAGCCTGCCGACGGCACGCTTTACTACTTCGTCGGTTCCGACAAGCTGCGCTTCCGCCAGCCTGTGTTGCCGGGCGATCAACTGATCCTCGAAGCCAAGTTCATCAGTTGCAAACGTCAGATCTGGAAGTTCGAATGCCAGGCCTCGGTTGATGGCAAGCCGGTCTGCTCGGCTGAAATCATCTGCGCGGAACGCAAGCTATGAGTTTGATTGACCCTCGCGCAATCATCGATCCGTCGGCCGTTCTGGCTGATGGCGTCGAGGTCGGCCCGTGGTCGATCATCGGCGCAGGTGTGGAAATCGGCGAGGGTACCGTGATCGGGCCGCATGTAATCCTCAAAGGCCCGACCCGCATCGGCAAGCACAATCGCATCTACCAGTTTTCCTCGGTAGGCGAAGACACGCCCGATCTGAAGTACAAAGGCGAAGAAACTCGCCTGGTGATCGGTGACCACAATGTCATCCGTGAAGGCGTGACCATTCACCGTGGCACCGTGCAGGACCGTTCGGAAACCACGCTGGGCGATCACAACCTGATCATGGCTTATGCCCACATCGGGCATGACAGCGTCATCGGCAATCACTGCATTCTGGTCAACAACACCGCGTTGGCCGGGCATGTGCACGTGGATGACTGGGCAATCCTTTCCGGATTCACCCTGGTTCACCAGTATTGCCACATCGGCGCTCACAGCTTTTCCGGTATGGGCACTGCGATCGGCAAGGACGTTCCTGCGTTCGTCACCGTGTTCGGCAATCCCGCAGAAGCGCGCAGCATGAACTTCGAAGGCATGCGCCGTCGTGGTTTCAGCGAAGACGCGATTCATACCCTGCGTCGCGCTTACAAAACCGTCTATCGCCAAGGTTTGACGGTTGAGCAGGCGCTGGCCGAACTGGCTGAACCTGCTGCGCAATACCCGGAAGTTGCGATATTCCGCGACTCCATCCAGTCGTCGACTCGCGGCATCACGCGCTGATCATGGCCAATCTGCGTATTGCGCTGGTGGCGGGTGAAGCTTCCGGTGACATTCTCGGTGCCGGCCTCATGCGCGCGCTCAAGGCTCAGCATCCGGCCGTCGAGTTCATCGGCGTCGGTGGCCCGTTGATGCAGGCTGAAGGTCTGATGTCCTACTTTCCCATGGAACGTTTGTCGGTCATGGGCCTGGTGGAGGTTCTCGGCCGTTTGCGTGAGTTGCTCAAGCGTCGCAAGGACCTGATCGCCACGCTGGTCGCCGAGAAACCGGATGTCTTCATCGGTATCGACGCGCCGGACTTCAACCTCAATATCGAACTCAAGCTGCGTCAGGCCGGGATCAAGACCGTGCATTACGTCAGCCCGTCGGTGTGGGCGTGGCGGCAGAAGCGTGTGCTGAAGATTCGCGAAGGCTGCGACCTGATGCTGACGTTGCTGCCGTTCGAAGCAAAATTTTACGAAGAAAAGGGCGTGCCGGTTCGGTTCGTCGGTCACACCCTCGCCGATACCATTCCGCTGGAAGCTGATCGCGCTGCGGCGCGTGCCGAGCTGGGCCTGCCCGACGGCCCGCTGGTGGCGTTGATGCCCGGCAGTCGCGGCGGCGAAGTCTCCCGTCTGGGGGCATTGTTCCTCGACACCGCCGAACGTCTGCGTGCGATGCGCCCGGGTTTGCGCTTCGTCATCCCGTGCGCCAATCCTGAACGCCGTGCGCAACTTGAAGAACTGCTCGTTGGGCGTGATCTGCCGGTGACCTTGCTCGACGGCAAATCCCATCTGGCCTTGGCAGCGTGCAATGCCGTGTTGATCGCCTCCGGCACCGCCACTCTCGAAGCGCTGTTGTACAAGCGGCCGATGGTGGTGGCGTACCGTTTGGCGCCGTTGACGTTCTGGATTCTCAAACGCATGGTCAAGAGCCCTTACGTGTCCTTGCCGAATCTTCTGGCCCAGCGCCTGCTGGTCCCGGAATTGTTGCAGGATGATGCGACAGTCGACGCGCTGGCACAGACCCTGTCGCCACTGATCGAAGGTGGCGAAGAACAGACCCGTGGTTTCGACGAGATCCACCGCACGTTGCGGCTGGATGCCTCCAATCAGGCGGCGGACGCCGTCCTTAACCTGATCGGTCAAACGCGATGAGCAAGACAAGCATGCAGATGGGCCTGGATTTCACCCTGGTCGCCGAAGTTGAAGAGCTGGTGGCCGGCGTTGATGAAGTCGGTCGTGGCCCGTTGTGCGGTGCGGTGGTGACGGCGGCGGTGATCCTCGATCCGAACCGGCCGATCCTCGGTCTCAACGACTCGAAGAAACTCACTGAGGCCAAGCGCGAAAAGCTTTACGACGAAATCATCGAAAAGTCCTTGAGCTGGTGTATTGCGCGCGCCGAAGTCGAAGAAATCGACGAGCTGAACATCTTGCACGCGACCATGCTGGCCATGCAGCGCGCGGTGGCCGGCCTGCACATTCAGCCGAAACTGGCGATGATCGACGGCAACCGCTGCCCGCAACTGCCGATGCGCGCCGAAGCGGTGGTGCAGGGCGACGGCAAGGTGCCGGCGATTGCTGCTGCGTCGATTCTGGCCAAGGTCAGCCGCGACCGCGAAATGGCTGCCTTCGAATTGATCTATCCGGGTTACGGCATCGGTGGCCATAAAGGCTACCCGACGCCCGTTCATCTGGAAGCCTTGTCGCGTCTTGGCCCGACGCCGATTCACCGGCGCTCGTTCGCCCCGGTGCGTCTGGCTTACGAAGCGCTGGAAGGTCTGACGCAGGTTTAGTCGCAAGGCTGATGTTTTGTTCGAGGCCCGGTACAATCCGGGCCTTGTTGTCTCTATGTAACTGGACAGGATCACTATGCCGGCTTCATTCGTTCATCTACGCCTGCACACTGAATACTCCCTGGTCGACGGGCTGGTGCGGATCAAGCCGCTGGTCAAGGCACTGACGGCCATGAACATGCCGGCGGTCGCGGTCACCGACCAGAACAACATGTGTTCCCTGGTCAAATTCTACAAAAACACCATGGGCGCGGGCATCAAGCCGATCTGCGGCGCCGACCTGTGGCTGTCGAACAAGGACCCGGACGCACCGCTGAGCCGGCTCAGCCTGTTGGTGATGAACGCCAAGGGCTATCGCAACCTCACCGAGTTGATCTCGCGCGGCTTCATCGAAGGCCAGCGCAACGGCATGATCATCGTCGAGCGCGAGTGGGTTGCTGAAGCCAACGAAGGCCTGATCATGCTGTCCGCCGCCAAAGAAGGCGAGATCGGCATGGCCATGATCGGCGGCAACCCGGCTGAAGCTGAAGCGTTGGCGCGCGAATGGATGGCGGTATTCCCGAATCGTTTCTATCTGGAAATCCAGCGCACCAACCGTCCCAACGATGAAGAACAATTGCACGGTGCCGTCGCCCTCGCCGACAAGCTCGGCGCGCCGCTGGTGGCGACCAACGATGTGCGTTTCATCAAGCAGGAAGACTTCGCCGCCCACGAAACCCGCGTGTGCATCGGTGAGGGGCGTGCCCTCGACGATCCACGGCGCTCGAAGAATTACAGCGATCAGCAATACCTGAAAAGCGCCGAGGAAATGATCGAGCTGTTCAGCGATATTCCTGACGCGATTGAAAACACCGTCGAGATCGCCAAGCGCTGCAACATTGAAGTGAAACTGGGCACTCACTTCCTGCCCAACTTCCCGATTCCCGATGGCATGACCATCGACGAGTATTTCCGCAAAGTCTCCTTCGACGGTCTGGAGGAACGCTTGTCGGTGCTGCTGCCCAAGGACACCACCGAAGACTACGAAGCCAAGCGTCAGGTCTACGTCGACCGGCTGAATTTTGAGCTGGATATCATTATCCAGATGGGTTTCCCCGGTTACTTCCTCATCGTTATGGACTTTATCCAGTGGGCCAAGAACAACGGCGTGCCGGTAGGTCCGGGCCGTGGGTCGGGTGCCGGTTCGTTGGTGGCTTATGTACAGAAGATCACCGACCTCGATCCGCTGGAATACGACCTGCTGTTCGAACGTTTCCTTAACCCGGAACGGGTATCCATGCCCGACTTCGACGTCGACTTCTGCATGGACGGTCGCGACCGGGTGATCGACTACGTGGCCGAGAAGTACGGCCGCAACGCGGTAAGCCAGATCATCACTTTCGGTTCCATGGCCGCAAAAGCGGTGGTGCGTGACGTAGCGCGGGTGCAGGGCAAGTCCTACGGCCTGGCGGATCGTCTGTCGAAGATGATTCCGTTCGAAGTCGGCATGACCCTGGAAAAAGCCTACGAGCAGGAAGAAATCCTCCGTGACTTCATCAAGGTTGATGAAGAAGCTGCGGAAATCTGGGAAATGGCGCGCAAGCTCGAAGGCGTTGTGCGTAACGTTGGTAAACACGCCGGTGGTGTGGTTATTGCGCCGACCAAACTGACTGACTTCTCGCCAATCTATTGCGATGAGGCCGGTGACGGTCTGGTGACCCAGTTCGACAAGGACGACGTTGAAGCGGCCGGTCTGGTGAAGTTCGACTTCCTCGGTCTGCGGACCCTGACGATCATCGACTGGGCGCTGAAAACCATTAACCGTGATCGCGCCAAGGTCAACGAGCCGCCGCTGGATATCGCGTTTATCCCGCTGGACGACAAACCGACGTACTCGCTGTTGCAGAAAGCTGAAACCACCGCGGTGTTCCAGCTTGAATCGCGCGGCATGAAAGAGCTGATCAAAAAGCTCAAGCCCGACTGCCTGGAAGACTTGATCGCACTGGTGGCCCTGTTCCGTCCGGGCCCGCTGCAGTCCGGCATGGTGGACGACTTCATCAACCGTAAGCACGGCCGCGCCGAACTGGCGTATCCGCACTCGGATTACCAGTACGAAGGTTTGAAGCCGGTTCTGGCACCGACTTACGGCATCATCCTGTATCAGGAACAGGTGATGCAGATTGCTCAGGTCATGGCCGGTTACACCCTTGGCGGTGCGGACATGCTCCGTCGGGCGATGGGTAAGAAAAAACCCGAAGAAATGGCCAAGCAGCGCGGCGGTTTCATTGAAGGTTGCGCGACCAACAACATCGACGCCGACCTTGCCGGTAACATTTTCGACCTGGTAGAAAAATTCGCCGGTTACGGCTTCAACAAATCCCACTCCGCCGCCTACGGCCTGGTCTCGTACCAGACTGCGTGGCTGAAAGCTCACTACCCGGCGCCGTTCATGGCAGCGGTACTTTCTGCGGACATGCACAACACCGACAAGGTCGTGACCTTGATCGAGGAAGTGCGCACGATGAAGCTGCGTCTCGACGCGCCGGACGTGAACACTTCGGAGTTCAAGTTCACGGTGAACGACGACGGCCGCATCGTTTACGGCCTGGGCGCGATCAAAGGTGTCGGTGAAGGCCCGGTTGAGGCGATCACCGAGGCGCGTCAGGAAGGTCCGTTCAAGGATCTGTTCGATTTCTGCGCGCGGGTCGACCTCAAGCGCATCAACAAACGTACCCTCGACGGCTTGATCCGCAGCGGTGCGCTGGATCGTCTGGGGCCGTACTTCCATGACGAACAGAAGGCTTATCAGGCCAACATCGACCGCAACCGCGCCGTGCTGCTGGCAGCGATGGAAGAGGCGATCAAGGCGGCCGAGCAGACCGCGCGTACCCACGACTCTGGTCACGCCGACCTGTTTGGCGGGCTGTTTGTCGAGGAAGACGCCGACGTGTATGCGTCGCACCGCAAGGCCAAGGAGCTGACTCTCAAGGAGCGCCTCAAAGGTGAGAAAGACACCTTGGGCCTGTACCTGACCGGTCACCCGATCGACGAATACGAAGGCGAGATCCGCCGTTTCGCCCGTCAGCGCATCATCGACCTGAAGCCGGCGCGCGATACGCAAACCGTGGCGGGGATGATCATTGCCCTGCGGGTGATGAAGAACAAGAAGGGCGACAAGATGGGTTTCATCACCCTCGACGACCGTTCGGGGCGGATTGAGGCGTCGCTGTTTGCCGATGCGTTCCATTCTGCGCAGTCGTTGTTGCAGACCGACGCGATGGTGGTGGTCGAAGGCGAAGTCAGCAACGATGACTTCTCCGGTGGCCTGCGCCTGCGGGTCAAACGTGTGATGAGCATGGAAGACGCGCGCACCAATCTGGCCGAAAGCCTGCGCCTGAAGCTGCAAACCCAGGATCTGAAAGGCGATCAGCTACGCTGGTTGGGGGATTTGCTCAAGCGTCATCGCGGCGCGTGCCCGATCACCATGGAGTACACCAGCCCGGATGCGAAGACCTTGCTGCAGTTCGGCGAGACCTGGCGGATCGATCCGGCGGATGCGTTGATTCAAGCCCTGCGTGACCAGTTCGGGCGAGACAACGTCTTCCTCCAATACCGTTGACCGGCAAGTGCCATCATGGCGCTTGCCCGCAACCTGAATTTTTAATCTCGACCTCAGCGCGCCTCTCCCTTAAGGTAGGGCGCGAATAGACAACCGGCCGGCCCAAGCTCATTTGGGACACGACCCAAGACGGACGCCTATGAACCCGAATTTTCTAGATTTCGAACAGCCGATCGCCGACCTGCAAGCCAAGATCGAAGAGTTGCGCTTGGTCGGTAATGACAATTCGCTGAATATCGGCGATGAGATCTCCCGCCTGCAGGACAAGAGCAAAACGCTGACCGAAGACATCTTCGGCAAGCTGACCAGCTGGCAGATCGCACGCCTGGCGCGTCACCCGAAACGCCCGTACACCCTCGACTACATCGAGCATATCTTCACCGAGTTCGACGAACTGCACGGTGACCGTCACTTCTCTGACGACGCGGCCATCGTTGGCGGTATCGCCCGTCTGGAAGACCAGCCGGTGATGATCATCGGTCACCAGAAGGGTCGTGAAGTCCGTGAGAAGGTGCGCCGTAACTTCGGCATGCCGCGTCCGGAAGGCTACCGCAAGGCTTGCCGTCTGATGGAGATGGCCGAGCGTTTCAAAATGCCGATCCTGACCTTCATCGACACCCCGGGTGCCTATCCTGGCATCGACGCTGAAGAGCGTAACCAGAGCGAAGCGATCGCCTGGAACCTGCGCGTGATGTCGCGCCTGAAGACCCCGATCATCGCCACCGTTATCGGTGAGGGTGGTTCCGGTGGTGCACTGGCCATTGGCGTCTGCGACCAGCTAAACATGCTGCAGTACTCGACCTACGCGGTAATCTCGCCGGAAGGTTGCGCTTCGATTCTGTGGAAAACCGCCGAAAAAGCGCCGGATGCTGCTGAAGCAATGGGCATCACCGCCGAGCGTCTGAAAGGCCTGGGCATTGTCGACAAGGTGATTGGCGAGCCTCTGGGCGGCGCGCACCGTGATCCGGCGGCTGCGGCTGCATCGATCCGTGCCGAGCTGAGCTCGCAACTGGCGATGCTGAAGAAGTTCGATAACGAAGCGTTGCTGAAGCGCCGTTATGATCGACTGATGAGCTACGGTCTCTAAGTCGAGCGCAATACCCCTGTAGGAGTGAGCCTGCTCGCGATGAGGGCGTAACATTCAACCAATGTGTTGGCTGTCACACCGCTATCGCGAGCAGGCTCACTCCTACATTTGTTTTGGGGCAAAGAGTTAAATATGGGGCAGTCCATGATTGATTTGCCTTCACGGCTTTTGCACAACCTTGAGCCTTGGCGCAATGCCGCTCATTGGCGTATCGCGTTTTCCGGTGGTCTCGATTCCACCGTCCTGCTGCACCTGCTTGCCGATCTGGCAAAAACCGAATCCATCCCCGCGCTAAGCGCTATCCATATCCATCACGGCCTTCAGGCTGCGGCTGATGCGTGGCCGCAACATTGCCAGTCCGTGTGTGATGCGCTGGGAGTGCCGTTGCTGATCGAGCAGGTGACGGTGCAACCAGGCGCGAGTCTGGAGCGGGCGGCGCGGGATGCGCGTTACGCCGTGTTCAGTGCGCTGACCCAAGCTAATGAGGCGTTAATCACTGGTCAGCACCGTGATGATCAGGCGGAAACACTGCTGTTCCGGCTGCTGCGTGGTGCGGGAGTGCGCGGATTGTCGGGAATGCCGCAGCAAAGGCCAGTGGGGCAGGGCATGTTGATTCGCCCGTTGCTGGATGTCACTCGAGCCGAGCTGGAACGTTACGCGCAGGCTCACTCGTTAAGCTGGATCGAAGATCCGTCAAATCAGGATCGACAGTTCTCGCGCAATTACCTGCGCCATCAGGTCATGCCGGTGCTGAGCGAGCGCTGGCCGCAAGCGCAGGCGAACATGGCCCGCAGCGCCGCGCATCTGCGTGAAGCTCAGGGGCTGCTCGATGAGTTGGCGCAGATCGATCTGGCGCAAGCCGCGACTGCTCATGATTATGAATGGCTGGTTTTACCGTCGCTGGAACTGGCGCCGCTCGCCGCACTGTCTGCTGCCCGGCAACGAAACGCGATCAGCCATTGGCTCGAACCCTTCACGCAACTGCCAGATACCGACCACTGGTCGGGTTGGAAAAATCTGTGCGACGCCGCTCACGATGCTTCACCGGTATGGCGTCTGGCCGATGGCGAGCTTCATCGCAGCGCCGGGCGTCTGTGGTGGCTGAGTGGCAACTGGCTACGCACGCCGATGATCGGCGTCGAGTGGCAGAGTCCGGCGTCAGCGCTACGCTTGGCCGATAACGGACATGTCACGTTCAGCGGGCAGACTCCCGTCGGGCCTTTGCGCATTGCCTATCGTCAGGGCGGTGAAGTCATGCAACTGGCGGATCGCGGCCACCGTGACCTCAAGCGCCTGCTCAATGAGCGCGCGGTCCCGGTCTTCATGCGTGGCAGATTGCCGCTGCTGTTTCGCGGCGATGAATTGCTCGCGGTGGCGAACCTGCCGGGACTTGATGGTCATGCACAGGACGGCTGGAAATTGCATTGGCTGCCAACAGACGAAGATCAAGGTTTGAGCTGAAAGGAGCATTCCGGTAGACTACGCTCCCTTCTTGATACAACTTCTGTGGATTCGCCTGAATTGCAGGAGTTGCCGATTACCAAGCAGTCTTTGCTGGGCGATTCCAAAAAATGTGTAGCGAGCAACGTACCGGTGTTTCACCTGCCGGTCTGTCCCAACGCGGCGGTTTTTTTGAAAGGTGCACTGTGATTAATGCAGGTGATCGGGGGCTTCGGCCTTCCTTCGCTTTCCCCGGCGGCTCGTACCGCTTTAACGCAGACTTCTAGGGTTTTTCATGACGCGCTACATATTCGTCACGGGCGGTGTTGTTTCTTCATTGGGGAAAGGCATTGCATCGGCTTCATTGGCAGCCATCCTGGAGGCGCGGGGACTTAAGGTCACCATGCTGAAGCTGGATCCGTACATCAACGTCGATCCGGGCACCATGAGCCCGTTCCAGCACGGTGAAGTGTTCGTCACCCACGACGGCGCCGAGACCGACCTGGACCTGGGGCACTACGAGCGGTTCATCCGCACGACCATGACCCAGAACAACAACTTCACCACCGGTCGTGTCTACGAGCACGTGCTGCGCAAAGAGCGCCGTGGTGACTACCTGGGTGCAACCATCCAGGTGATCCCGCACATCACCGACGAAATCAAGCGCCGCATCATCAAGGGTGCCGGCGACGCTGACGTGGCAATGGTCGAAATCGGTGGCACCGTGGGTGACATCGAGTCGCAACCGTTCCTCGAGGCGATCCGCCAACTGCGTTTCGAAGTCGGCGCCAAGCGCGCGATGCTGATGCACCTGACACTGGTGCCGTACATCGCCACCGCTGGCGAAACCAAGACCAAACCAACCCAGCACTCGGTAAAAGAACTGCGTTCGATCGGCCTGCAGCCAGACGTGCTGGTGTGCCGTTCCGATCACCCGATCGACATCTCGTCGCGTCGCAAGATCGCTCAGTTCACCAACGTTGAAGAGCGTGCGGTGATCGCACTGGAAGACGCCGACACCATCTACAAGATCCCGGGCATCCTGCACTCGCAGGGTCTGGACGATTTCGTCGTTGAGCGTTTCGGCCTGCAATGCGGCAGCGCGGATCTGTCCGAGTGGGACGCGGTGGTTGACGCCAAGCTGAATCCGGAACACGAAGTGACCATCGCCATGGTCGGCAAGTACATGGAGCTGCTGGACGCTTACAAGTCGTTGATCGAAGCGATGAGTCACGCCGGCATCAGCAACCGCACCAAGGTCAACCTGCGTTACATCGATTCCGAAGATATCGAAAACCAGGGCACTGCGCTGCTCGAAGGTGTCGACGCGATCCTCGTACCGGGCGGCTTCGGTCTGCGTGGCGTGGAAGGCAAGATTACTGCCGTTCAGTACGCTCGCGAAAACAAGGTTCCATACCTGGGTATCTGCCTCGGTATGCAAGTGGCGGTCATCGAGTTCGCCCGTAACGTGATGGGCTGGAAAGACGCCAACTCCACCGAGTTCGATCGCGCCAGCGGCCATCCGGTGGTCGGTCTGATCACCGAGTGGGAAGACGCGACCGGTGCCGTTGAAGTACGTACCGAATCGTCCGACCTGGGCGGCACCATGCGCCTTGGCGCTCAGGACTGCCTGCTTGAAGCCGGTTCCAAGGTCCACGACTGCTACGGCAAGGACGTGATCGTCGAGCGTCACCGTCACCGTTACGAAGTGAACAACAACCTGCTGCCACAGCTGATCGAAGCTGGCCTGAAAATTTCCGGTCGCTCCGCTGATGCGGCGCTGGTTGAAGTGGTTGAAGCGGCCGATCACCCATGGTTCGTTGCTTGCCAGTTCCACCCTGAGTTCACCTCGACACCACGTGATGGCCATCCGCTGTTCAGCGGTTTTGTCAAAGCAGCGTTGGCTCAACACCAGAAAAAGGCGTAACCCCGATGGCACAGAAGATCATCCGCGTCGGCGACATTGAAATTGCCAACGACAAACCCATGGTGCTGTTCGGCGGCATGAACGTGCTGGAAAGCCGTGACATGGCCATGCAGGTTTGCGAAGAGTATGTGAAGGTCACCGAAAAGCTCGGTATCCCTTACGTGTTCAAGGCCAGTTTCGACAAGGCCAACCGGTCTTCTGTGACCTCCTATCGTGGTCCTGGCCTGGAAGAAGGCATGCGCATCTTCCAGGACATCAAGCAAGCCTTCGGCGTGCCGATCATCACCGACGTCCACGAGCCTGATCAGGCCGCGGTCGTCGCTGAGGTCTGCGACATCATTCAACTGCCGGCCTTCCTGTCGCGCCAGACCGATCTGGTCGTCGCGATGGCCAAGACCAATGCAGTGATCAACATCAAGAAAGCCCAGTTCCTCGCGCCTCAGGAAATGAAACACATCCTGAACAAGTGCGTGGAAGCGGGTAACGATCAATTGATCCTCTGCGAGCGTGGTTCGAGCTTCGGCTACAACAACCTCGTGGTCGACATGCTCGGCTTCGGCATCATGAAGCAGTTCGAGTACCCGGTATTCTTCGACGTGACCCACGCGCTGCAAATGCCTGGCGGTCGTGCCGACTCCGCTGGCGGTCGCCGTGCCCAGGTTCTGGATCTGGCCAAGGCGGGCATGAGCCAGTCGTTGGCAGGTCTGTTCCTCGAAGCGCACCCGGATCCGGACAATGCCAAATGCGACGGCCCTTGCGCCTTGCGTCTGGACAAACTGGAGCCATTCCTGGCCCAGCTCAAGGCTTTGGACGAACTGGTGAAGAGTTTTCCGACGGTAGAAACCGCGTAACACTCAATTCTCCGGTAAAGTACCGCACGATTTGTCGCTCATGCCCTCGGGCATGAGCGTTATCGTCTGCAAGCCTGCCCGCTGCACACCCCTTGCCGACGGTAAAAAGATTTCCTCTAGCTGCGTCGTTTTCGTCAACTTTGGAGTGTTTACAACAATGGCAAAAATCGTCGACATCAAAGGTCGTGAAGTTCTCGACTCCCGTGGCAATCCCACCGTGGAAGCGGACGTGCTTCTCGACAACGGCATCATCGGCAGCGCTTGCGCGCCGTCCGGTGCATCCACTGGCTCGCGTGAAGCACTCGAGCTGCGTGATGGCGACAAGAGCCGTTACCTGGGCAAGGGCGTGCTCAAAGCGGTAGCCAACATCAACGGTCCGATCCGCGATCTGCTGCTGGGCACCGACCCAAGTGACCAGAAAGCCCTGGATCACGCGATGATCAAGCTCGACGGTACCGAAAACAAGGCAACCCTGGGCGCCAACGCCATCCTCGCCGTGTCCCTGGCTGCGGCCAAGGCTGCTGCACAGGATCAGGACCTGCCGCTGTACGCACACATCGCCAACCTCAACGGCACTCCGGGTGTTTACTCGATGCCGGTACCGATGATGAACATCATCAACGGTGGCGAGCACGCCGATAACAACGTCGACATCCAGGAATTCATGGTGCAGCCGGTTGGCGCCCAGTCGTTCTCGGAAGGTCTGCGCATGGGCACCGAGATTTTCCATCACTTGAAAGCTGTGCTGAAGGCCCGTGGCCTGAGCACTGCCGTTGGCGACGAAGGCGGTTTCGCACCGAACCTGGCGTCCAACGAAGACGCGCTGAAAGTGATCTCGGAAGCTGTGGCCAACGCCGGTTACAAGCTGGGCACCGACGTGACCCTGGCGCTGGACTGCGCGGCTAGCGAATTCTACGAAGACGGCAAGTACAACCTGTCCGGCGAAGGCCAGGTGTTCACCGCTGAAGGTTTCGCCGATTACCTCAAAGGCCTGACCGAACGTTATCCGATCATCTCGATCGAAGACGGTCTGGACGAGTCCGACTGGGCTGGCTGGAAGATCCTCACCGACAAGATCGGCGAGAAGACTCAGCTGGTGGGCGACGACCTGTTCGTAACCAACACCAAGATCCTGAAAGAAGGCATCGATAAAAAGATCGCCAACTCGATCCTGATCAAGTTCAACCAGATCGGCACCCTGACCGAAACCCTGGAAGCCATCCAGATGGCCAAGGCCGCCGGTTACACCGCAGTGATCTCGCACCGCTCCGGCGAAACCGAAGACTCGACCATTGCCGACCTGGCCGTGGGCACTTCGGCTGGCCAGATCAAGACCGGCTCCCTGTGCCGTTCCGACCGCGTTTCCAAGTACAACCAACTGCTGCGTATCGAAGAGCAGTTGAATGGCAAGGCCAAGTACAACGGTCGCAGCGAGTTCCGCGGCTAAGTACAAATCGATGGAAGGACACCGGATTGTGTCGAAAAAGTCGTGACAGCGATGGATTTGCCACTAATCTGATGCCTTAACAGCACAAGCCTGGGTCTTCCAGGCTTCGTGCTATCAGATGCTTCAAAGTTTTGGCGTGGCTGTCTTTTTTCACTGGATACCTGATATTCGATGCGCAGTCCTTACTGGTTGTTTCTCGTTTTGCTCTTGCTACTGGCCGGTTTGCAGTACCGCCTGTGGGTGGGCAATGGCAGTCTGGCGCAAGTCGCCGAGCTGAATCAGCAGATAGCTGATCAACACGCCGAGAACGAAGGTTTGCTGGAGCGCAATCGCGTGATGGACGCTGAAGTCAGCGAGTTGAAAAAGGGCATGGAGACCGTTGAAGAGCGGGCTCGTCACGAACTGGGCATGGTCAAGGACGGCGAAACCCTTTACCAGTTGGCCCAATGATCAATTCCCTGCCGGCCTTCTGGGCCGTGATTCCTGCTGCGGGCATCGGTGCCCGAATGGCCGCGGACCGTCCCAAGCAATACCTGCAACTGGGCGGACGCACAATTCTCGAACACAGCCTCGGCTGTTTCCTCGATCACCCAAGCCTTAAGGGCCTGGTGGTCAGTCTTGCTGTTGATGATCCTTATTGGCCGAACCTGGCGTGCGCTGGCGATTCGCGTATTCAGCGCGTCGAGGGCGGCGCCGAGCGTTCCGGCTCGGTGCTCAATGCTTTGCTGCATTTGCATGCGCAGGGTGCCGATGATGAGGATTGGGTGCTGGTGCACGATGCGGCACGACCGAATCTGAGTCGCGAAGATCTCGACAAGTTACTGGATGAACTGGCGGACGATCCGGTCGGCGGCCTGCTCGCCGTTCCGGCGCGCGACACCTTGAAGCGAGTCGACAAGCACGGTCGTGTGCTGGAGACCGTGGATCGCAGCGTGATCTGGCAGGCGTATACGCCGCAGATGTTTCGCCTCGGCGCGTTGCATCGGGCGTTGGCGGACAGTCTGGTGGCGGATGCTGTGATCACTGATGAAGCTTCGGCGATGGAGTGGGCGGGGCTTAAGCCTCGTCTGATTGAAGGGCGGGCGGATAACCTCAAGGTGACCCGGCCGGAAGATCTGGAGTGGTTGCGTCAGCGTTGGGCGAATCGCCGCTGAATTTTTGTGGTGCCTGTTGAATCGCCATCGCGAGCGGGCTCACTCCTACATTTTGAAATGCGTTCCCCTGTAGGAGTGAGCCTGCTCGCGATAGCGCATTTACAGCCAACGCAACACTCATTCCTGATACTCCGGCCGCTCAGCCAATCCTTCCTTGAGAAAATCCACCAACTTGCGCACCTTCGGCGACAAGTGCCGCTGTTGCGGGTATAGCGCCCACACCGCCGTATTTGGTGGCTGATGCGCCTCCAGCAACGAAATTAGCGCGCCGCTGTGCAAATGCTCCAGCACGTAATAATCCGGCAACTGACACAGCCCAACCCCCTGCAACGCCGCATCCAGCACCGCTTGCCCGCTGTTGCAGCGCCAGTTGCCCTGCACGCGCTGGGAAAACTCCCGTCCGTTTTGCTCAAGCTGCCAGATGTCCGAGCTGCCAATCAGGCAATTGTGCCGACTCAATTCCGACAGGCTATGTGGGCGACCGTACCGCTCGACGTAGGACGGTGACGCACACAGATACATTCGCCGTGGCGCCAGGCGTGTTGCGACCAATCGCGAGTCCTGCAAACGACCCAGGCGAATCGCCAGATCCAGGCCTTCATGCACCAGATCGAGCTGGCGATTGCTCAATTCGATATCGATGCGCAACTGCGGATAAAGGCCCATAAACCGCGTCACCAGCGGCACGATAAAACGCTCGCCGTAGGCTACTGCGCAGGTCATGCGCAGCATGCCCTTCGGTTCGCTGGTCAGATCGCCGACGGCGCGCAATGCTTCCTCGCGACCGTCCTGCAAGCGTTGGCAATGTTGCAGGAAGGTCTGCCCGGCCTCAGTCAGTGTCACCCGGCGTGTGCTGCGATAGAGCAGGCGCGTCTGAAGTCTTTCTTCCAGCCGTACGATTTGTCGGCTGATGTGCGAGGACGAAACTCCAAGACGCTCGGCAGCTGCAGTGAACTGGCTGCATTCAGCGACGGCGACGAACTCGTCGATGCCTTCCCAGCGATTTTCGGACATCGGGATTATCCCTGTATGGCAATAATGTTTTGCTTTTGTCCTGATTATTCATCGTAAAGCCATGTATTACACTCCTTGTCTGGTTTTTTATTCATTGGATTCACTGGAGAGTCAGCATGATCAAGTCGCGCGCCGCCGTTGCCTTCGAGGCCAAGAAGCCGCTGGAAATCGTAGAAGTCGATGTCGCCATGCCCAAGGCCGGTGAAGTCCTGCTGCGCGTAGTGGCTTCCGGGGTTTGCCACACAGACGCTTACACCCTGTCCGGTGCAGACCCGGAAGGCATCTTCCCGTCGATCCTCGGCCACGAAGGCGGCGCCATCGTCGAAGCGATCGGCGAAGGCGTGACCTCGGTTGCGGTGGGCGATCACGTCATTCCGCTGTACACCCCGGAATGCGGCCAGTGCAAATTCTGCAAGTCGGGTAAGACCAACCTGTGTCAGGCGATTCGCGCGACTCAGGGCAAGGGTTTGATGCCGGACGGCACTTCGCGTTTTTCCTACAAGGGCGAAACCATTTTCCACTACATGGGTACTTCGACATTCTCGGAATACACCGTGTTACCGGAAATCTCCGTGGCCAGGATCTCCAAAGATGCGCCGCTGGAAAAGGTTTGCCTGCTGGGCTGCGGCGTCACCACCGGTATCGGTGCGGTACTCAACACTGCCAAGGTCAAACCCGGTGACACCGTGGCCATCTTCGGTCTGGGCGGCATTGGTTTGTCCGCAGTCATTGGCGCGGTGAAAGCCAAGGCTGCGCGAATCATCGCCATCGACATCAACCCGGCCAAGTTCGAGATCGCCAAACAACTCGGCGCTACCGACTGCGTAAATCCGAAAGATTTCGATCGTCCGATCCAGGAAGTGATCGTCGACATGACCGATGGCGGCGTCGACTTCTCCTTCGAGTGCATCGGCAACGTGCAATTGATGCGCGCCGCCCTTGAGTGCTGCCACAAAGGTTGGGGCGAGTCGGTGATCATCGGTGTGGCCGGTGCCGGCCAGGAAATCGCTACCCGTCCATTCCAACTGGTGACTGGTCGCGTCTGGCGCGGTTCGGCATTCGGTGGCGTGCGCGGTCGTACCGAGTTGCCAAGCTACGTCGACATGGCCCAGAGCGGCGAGATTCCGCTGGATACTTTCATCACCCACACCATGGGCTTGGAAGACATCAACAAGGCCTTCGACCTGATGCACGAAGGCAAGAGCATCCGTACCGTCATTCATTTCTAAAAGCAGCCCCAAGTTACGAGCTTCAAGCTGCAAGTCAGGCCGCTTTTGCCTTTTCTTGAAGCTCGAAGCTTGCCGCTTGCAGCTGGGAGAATCCCCATGAGTCTGGAAAACATCTCCTGTCAGAAGAGTTTTGGCGGTTGGCACAAGCGCTATCGCCATCGCTCCGACGTGCTCGGTTGCGACATGGTGTTCGCCGTATACCTGCCGCCGCAGGCGGAACAGGGCGGCAAGTTGCCGGTGGTGTACTGGCTGTCAGGCCTGACCTGCACCGACGAGAATTTCATGCAAAAGGCCGGCGCGATGCGCATGGCTGCCGAACTGGGTCTGATCATCGTTGCGCCGGACACCAGCCCTCGTGGGCCGGATGTGCCGGGTGATCCGGATGGCGCGTGGGATTTCGGCCTCGGTGCCGGTTTCTATCTGAATGCCACGCAGGAACCTTGGTCGCGCCACTATCGGATGCATGACTATGTCGTGCATGAGTTGCCTGCACTGGTCGAAGCGCATTTCCCCGCCTCGGACAAACGCAGCATCAGCGGTCACTCCATGGGCGGTCACGGTGCGCTGGTCTGCGCGCTGCGTAACCCGGGACGCTATCAATCGGTGTCGGCGTTCTCGCCAATCAACAACCCGATGGATTGCCCGTGGGGTCAGAAAGCCTTTTCGCGCTACCTGGGCGAAGACCGTTCCAAATGGAAAGAGTGGGATGCCTGCGCACTGATTGCCGAGGCGGATGAAAAACTGCCGCTGCTGGTCGATCAAGGGGATCGCGATGACTTCCTCGCCACCCAGCTCAAACCCGAAGCTTTGCAACAAGCGGCAAAACAAGCGGGTCATCCGCTGACATTGCGCTTGCAACCGGGCTACGACCACAGCTATTTCTTCATCTCAAGCTTCATAGACGACCACTTGCAGCATCACGCACAAGCCCTTCGGGACTAATGCAGGTAGAATCACGCCCTGACAAAAATCGGGGCGTTTTTTTATGCGTATTGGCCACGGCTATGATGTGCACCGTTTCGCTGAAGGCGATTTCATTACTCTGGGCGGCGTGCGCATCGCACACAGCTTCGGGCTGCTCGCTCATTCCGACGGTGACGTCCTGCTGCACGCCTTGAGCGATGCCTTGCTCGGCGCCGCTGCGCTGGGTGATATCGGCAAGCATTTCCCGGACACCGACCCGCAATTCAAGGGCGCCGACAGCCGTGTGTTGCTGCGTCATGTGGTCGCGCTGATCCATGCCAAAGGCTGGAAAGTCGGCAACGTCGACAACACTATCGTTGCCCAGGCACCGAAAATGGCCCCGCATATCGAATCGATGCGCGCGCTGATCGCGGCGGATCTTCAAGTTGAGTTGGATCAAGTGAACGTGAAAGCTACCACCACCGAAAAGCTCGGCTTTGTCGGTCGCGAAGAAGGCATCGCCGTGCACTCCGTTGCCTTGTTGCTGCGCGCATGAATGAACTGCAATTGCTCGGCCCGCGTGCCTATGGTGAACCCCTCGGCACGGCGGTACTGAAAGCCATCGCTGAAGACTTTCAGGTCGATGAAGTCCTCGATATTCCGTTCAGCGGCGATGGCGAACATCTGTGGATCTGGGTCGAAAAACGCGGCCTGAACACTGAAGAAGCCGCGCGGCGTATCGCCAAGGCTGCCGGCGTGCCGTTGCGCACCGTCAGCTATGCCGGTCTCAAGGATCGTCAGGCGCTGACTCGCCAGTGGTTCAGCGTGCAATTGCCGGGCAAGGCCGATCCGGATTTGTCGGCGGCGGAAAACGACACGCTGAAGATTCTCAAGACCACTCGCCACAAACGCAAACTGCAACGCGGTGCGCATTCGGCCAACGGTTTCACCTTGCGTTTGACTCAGTTCGATGGCGACAAAGCAGCGATTGAGCAGCGTCTGCAGCTGATAGCCCAACAAGGCATCCCCAATTATTTCGGCGCCCAGCGTTTCGGCCACGACGGCGGCAATGTTGTTGATGCGCGTTCGTGGGCGGCGCGCAAGGCGTTGCCGGAGCAACGCAATGTTCGTTCGCGCCTGCTCTCGACCGCGCGCAGTTTTCTCTTCAACAAGGTGCTCGCCGCACGAGTGGCCGATGGCACCTGGCAAAAAGCCCAGGTCGGCGACCTGCTCGCGTTCACCGACAGCCGCAGTTTTTTCCCGGCCGGAGAAGCTGAATGCAGCGACCCGCGTCTGGCGATTCTCGATCTGCACCCGACCGGTCCTCAGTGGGGCGAAGGTGACTCGCCGACCGCAGGCGTTGTCCATGAATTGGAGCAGGGGATCGCCGCCGATGAAGCAGAGCTGCGCGATTGGTTGATTCATGCCGGCATGAGCCACGAACGTCGCATCCTGCGGCTGCCCATTGCCGGGTTGACGTGGCATTATCCCCAGCCTGACATTCTGCAACTGGAATTCGTCCTCCCGGCCGGATGCTTCGCCACCGTATTGGTGCGCGAGCTTGTTGATCTGGTGCCGGTGGGGCAGACGGACAGCCCATGCGTATTCTGATTTCTAACGACGATGGGGTAACCGCACCCGGTCTCGCCGCGCTTTATGCTGCGCTGGCGGATTACACCGAGTGCGTGGTTATCGCCCCGGAGCAGGACAAAAGCGGCGCCAGCAGTTCGCTGACGCTCGACCGTCCGCTGCACCCGCAATACCTGGCCAACGGCTTTATCAGCCTCAACGGCACCCCGACCGACTGCGTGCACCTGGGCCTCAACGGCTTGCTGGAGCGCGAGGCGGACATGGTGGTTTCCGGGATCAACCTCGGCGCCAATCTTGGCGATGACGTGCTGTATTCCGGGACAGTGGCGGCCGCCCTTGAGGGACGTTTTCTCGAGCGTCCGTCGTTCGCTTTTTCGCTGGTCTCGCGGCAGGTGGATAATCTGCCGACGGCGGCCTACTTTGCGCGCAAACTGGTCGAGGCCCATGCCGGGCTTGATCTGCCACCGCGCACGGTGCTCAACGTGAACATTCCCAATCTGCCGATCGACCATATTCGCGGTATTCAATTGACCCGCCTCGGCCATCGCGCCCGTGCAGCGGCGCCGATGAAAGTGGTCGATCCACGGGGCAAGGCCGGTTACTGGATTGCCGCGGCCGGTGATGCCGAAGATGGCGGCCCGGGCACTGATTTTCACGCAGTGATGCAGGGCTATGTTTCCATCACGCCGTTGCAGCTCGATCGCACCTTCAACGATGCGTTCAGAAGCCTCGACGGCTGGCTGGAGGGACTGCGCTGATGGCCCGTGAACATGAAGACAGGCTGCGCAGCGGGATCGGCATGACCTCTCAGCGTACCCGCGAGCGGCTGATCCAGCGCCTGTACGAAGAGGGCGTGTCCAACGCCAAGGTGCTGGAAGTGATCCGGCGTACGCCGCGTCATCTGTTCGTCGATGAAGCGCTGGCACACCGTGCTTATGAAGACACGGCGCTGCCGATCGGCAATAACCAGACGATTTCCCAGCCTTATATGGTGGCGCGCATGAGCGAGCTGCTGCTGGAGGCGGGCCCACTGGATAAGGTGCTGGAGATCGGCACCGGTTCCGGTTACCAGACGGCGGTGTTGTCACAACTGGTTGAGCGGGTGTTCTCGGTTGAGCGCATCAAGGTACTGCAGGATCGCGCCAAGGAACGTTTGGTTGAACTTAACCTGCGCAACGTGGTGTTCCGCTGGGGCGATGGTTGGGAAGGGTGGCCGGCGCTGGCACCTTATAACGGTATTATCGTCACCGCCGTGGCCACGGATGTACCGCAAGCCTTGCTTGACCAACTAGCTCCGGGCGGACGCATGGTGATTCCGGTGGGCTCCGGGGAAGTGCAGCAATTGTTGCTGATCGTGCGTGAGGAAAACGGCTTTTCCCGGCATGTTCTCGGGGCTGTCCGTTTTGTGCCGTTGCTCAATGGGCCACTGGCCTGAGCATTTGTTTGCGTGCGCTGAATTCCTTTCGTTCGCTTGTGTCTTACTTCGGCGACGATGGTTTAAACGCAGCAGATTGTCAGCTGGCAAACGTGTGCGTGAAGCGATTTCGCTTCATTAAAGGTAAAGCCGATCCGGCCCGTTATACTTGCGACACCTCATGCCGAAATCCGGCATTCCACATTTTTCAGCCACCACAAAGGGAGCGGCGGGTGAGTCTCACAGTCATTGCGCAGCGTATGGGTAACACGAGCTTTCAGCGCCTGGTGACTGGCCTCGTCTTGAGCACCTTGCTGGTCGGTTGCTCCAGCACCAAATCGAGCAATGTGCGGGTGGTCGATCGCAACAACGCGGTGGCCCAGCGTCCTACGGTGACGACCGGACAATATGTAGTCCGTCCGGGCGATACGATGTTTTCGATCGCATTTCGCTACGGCTGGGACTACAAAGCCCTCGCTGCCCGGAACAATATTCCTACGCCGTATACGATCCATCCGGGTCAGACAATTCGCTTTGACGGCCGCACCGGTTCAACGCCGACGGCGGTGGTGAGCAACAGCAGTTCTTCACCTTCTTCGTCGAGTAAAACCACGGTAATCCGGCGCCAGGCAAATGGCACAACTACCACTACAACCACCGGTTCTGCGGGGGCTGTACCGTCCGTCGCCAACAAGCAAGCGCCCGCGCCGTTGCCTCCGGCAGGCCCAGCCCCGACCGGCTGGGGATGGCCATCTAATGGCATTTTGATTGGAAAATTCTCTTCAAACGGTAGTTTGAATAAAGGAATTGATATCGCCGGAGATTTGGGACAGCCTGTTTTAGCTGCGTCTGATGGGACGGTGGTATACGCCGGGAGTGGCTTAAGGGGCTACGGCGAATTAGTGATCATCAAGCACAGTGAAACCTACGTCAGTGCCTACGGACATAACCGCAGGCTGTTGGTTCGGGAGGGGCAGCAGGTCAAGGTCGGACAGACAATTGCCGAAATGGGGTCAACGGGTACAGACCGGGTGAAACTGCATTTTGAGATTCGCCGCCAAGGTAAACCTGTAGATCCGCTGCAATTCCTGCCACGCCGTTGATCGCTACCAGCCTGTTCCGTCGCGTAGAGGGGACAGGCTCCAGCGTTGCCAGGGAGAAAGGCGCCGCTTGAGCTTGAGGTCGAACTCACCAAAGGACTATAACAATGGCTCTCAGTAAAGAAGTGCCGGAGTTTGACATCGACGATGAGGTTCTCCTTATGGAGACCGGCATCGATTCGGAATCTTCGATGTCGAATGATGAAGGGGCTGCTCCACCTTCCGTTCGTTCCAAATCCAAACACTCCGCTTCACTTAAACAACATAAGTACATCGACTACACGCGTGCACTTGATGCCACGCAGTTGTATCTCAACGAAATCGGCTTTTCCCCACTGCTCTCTCCGGAAGAAGAAGTTCATTTTGCGCGACTGTCGCAAAGTGGCGATCCGGCCGGACGCAAGCGCATGATTGAAAGTAACCTGCGGCTGGTGGTCAAAATCGCCCGGCGTTACGTCAATCGGGGGCTGTCGCTGCTGGATCTGATCGAAGAGGGCAACCTCGGATTGATCCGGGCGGTGGAAAAGTTCGATCCCGAGCGCGGCTTCCGCTTCTCGACCTACGCGACCTGGTGGATTCGTCAGACCATCGAGCGCGCGATCATGAATCAGACCCGGACCATCCGGTTGCCGATCCATGTGGTCAAGGAGCTCAACGTGTACCTGCGGGCTGCACGGGAGCTGACGCAGAAGCTCGACCACGAACCTTCACCCGAAGAAATTGCCAACCTGCTGGAAAAGCCGGTGGGCGAGGTCAAGCGCATGCTTGGCCTGAACGAGCGGGTTTCTTCGGTCGACGTCTCGCTGGGTCCGGATTCGGATAAAACCCTGCTGGACACCCTTACAGACGATCGTCCGACCGATCCTTGTGAATTGCTGCAGGATGACGACCTGTCGCAGAGCATCGATCAATGGCTGTCGGAGTTGACCGACAAGCAGCGCGAGGTGGTCGTACGCCGCTTCGGCCTGCGCGGCCATGAGAGCAGCACGCTGGAAGATGTAGGCCTGGAGATCGGCCTGACCCGGGAACGGGTGCGGCAGATCCAGGTAGAAGGTCTCAAGCGCCTTCGTGAAATCCTCGAGAAGAATGGCCTGTCGAGCGAGTCGCTGTTCCAGTAAGCGCCTTCCACGCGTGCCCGCAAGAAGCCCCGACTGGTTCGGGGTTTTTTGTTGACCTGAGTTTGCTGGCAATCCAGCACCACCCTGCGCATTGCCGGACGTATGGTTGGCATTTCCATCGTTTGTAGTCTCGCGGTGTAAGCCTTGGCTTACTCTTTCGTAAGTGTTCACTATCTTTACGCGGGAGCAGACGTCGATTGCTCTAGATGGCTAATTCTAACTTATTGAATTTTATATATATTTTTTAATGTGAAGTGCTTATTACAGCGCTCTTTCGCTCCTGCGGCCGATTGCTCTTGGCAGGGAACTCTTTAGTATCTGGGTTGTGTCGACGGACAGACACGCCCTTCAAGGAAGAGGGGAACGGACATCGCAGGACGCGATTCATCAGGACGATGAAAAGGAATACAGGGAATAGGGAAAAAATGTGGGCGGGTCATACCGCCCCTTTTTTCGCCTGCAGAATAGTAGAACCCGCAAAAAGCAAAAAGGCCCGCAAGGGGCCTTTTATTGAACGCGCGACAGATCAGCGTTCGAGGTCTTTGATCTTGCCTTTGACGCCATCCCACTCTTCGGCATCCGGCAGCGATTCTTTCTTCTCGGTGATGTTCGGCCAGATTTCAGCCAGCTCAACGTTGAGTTGAATGAATTCCTGCATCTCTTCCGGAACTTCGTCCTCGGAGAAAATGGCTACGGCCGGGCATTCCGGTTCGCACAGGGCGCAGTCGATGCACTCATCCGGGTGAATCACCAGGAAGTTCGGGCCTTCGTAAAAGCAGTCCACCGGACACACTTCTACGCAGTCGGTGTACTTGCACTTGATGCAGTTGTCGGTGACGACGAAGGTCATTTCTAATTTTCTCCTCAGGCGGCGGCAGCGTTGCCCCTTCACGGTTGGGGTCGCCAGGTTCGGGAGCGATACCTGCTGGCCAGGCTATTAGCCAGCAGCATCCCAAACCGCGCGAGATTCTAACAGCTTGAAGCCGTTTGCGTTATATCCGCTTCTTCAGTGCTTATATCCGGTTCTTCAGTGCATAGAGCATTTCGAGCGCACGACGCGGGCTCAGGTCATCCAGATCCAGTTTAGCCAGCTCATCGAGCACCGGGTGCGGCAGGCTGGCGAACATGTCGCTTTGCTGTGGCGTCGCCGGTTTGCCCTTGGCGGCAGGTTTCGGCGCTTCATGCGGCAAAGCGGTTTCTTCCAGTCGGCTCAAATGCTCACGGGCACGCACGATCACTTCGCTTGGCACACCGGCCAGTTGCGCCACCGCCAGACCGTAGCTCTGGCTGGCAGGTCCCGGCAGCACGTGGTGCAGGAAGACGATGCGTTCGTTATGCTCGGTCGCATTGAGGTGGACGTTGGCCACCAACGGCTCGGCTTCCGGCAACACGGTCAGTTCGAAGTAGTGGGTGGCAAACAGCGTATACGCGCGCAGATGCGCCAGACGCTCGGCCGCCGCCCATGCCAGCGACAGACCGTCGAAGGTGCTGGTGCCGCGCCCGACTTCGTCCATCAGCACCAGACTGCGCTCGGTGGCGTTGTGCAGGATGTTGGCGGTTTCGCTCATCTCGACCATGAAGGTCGAACGGCCACCGGCCAGGTCATCGCTGGAACCGATTCGAGTGAAGATGCGGTCGACCAGCGACAGTTCGCAACTGGCTGCGGGCACGAAGCTGCCAATGTGAGCGAGCAACACGATCAATGCGGTTTGGCGCATGTAGGTGGATTTACCACCCATGTTCGGGCCGGTGATCACCAGCATACGGGTGTTGTCATCCAGGCTCAGGTCGTTGGCCACGAACGGCGTGGTCAGCACTTGCTCGACCACCGGGTGACGACCCTGAGAGATGCGCATGCACGGCTCGCTGACGAAGCGCGGGCAGTTCAGGTCAAGATTCAGCGCACGCTCGGCGAGGTTGCTCAACACGTCCAGTTCGGCCAGCGCGCCGGCGGTGTCCTGCAGCGGTGGCAACTGGCTGATCAGGTCTTCCAGCAGGGCTTCGTAAAGCATCTTCTCGCGCGCCAAGGCACGGCTCTTGGCAGAGAGGGCTTTGTCTTCGAACTCTTTCAGTTCCGGCGTGATGAAGCGCTCGGCGCCTTTCAGGGTTTGCCGACGGATATAGTCCGCCGGTGCCGACTCGGCCTGCTTGCTCGGCAATTCGATGAAGTAGCCGTGAATGCGGTTGTAACCGACTTTCAGGTGGCTAAGACCGGTGCGAGCTTTCTCGCGGGCTTCGAGATCGATGAGGAACTGGCCGGCGTTTTCGCTCAGTGATTGCAGCTCGTCGAGTTCGCTGTCGTAACCGGTTTTCAGCACGCCGCCGTCACGGATCACCGCCGGCGGATTGTCGATGATGGCCTTTTCCAGCAGTGCCGCCAGTTCCGGGTAGGTGCTGGTGATGGTCGCCAGACTTTGCAGGTGCGGTGCTTCCAGGTCAGTCATCGCCACTTGCAGTTCAGGCAGGGCACCGAGGGCGTCGCGCAAGCGAGCAAGGTCACGAGGACGTGCGTTGCGCAGGCCGATCCGCGCGAGAATTCGCTCGATGTCGCCGATTTCCTTGAGCTGTGGTTGCAGCTTTTCGAAACGATAGCGATCGAGCAGGCACGTGATCGAGGTCTGGCGCGCCAGCAGTACGGTCAGATCGCGCAACGGACGATTCAGCCAGCGGGTCAGCAGGCGACTGCCCATGGCGGTCTGGCAGCGATCAACCACCGATTGCAGGGTGTTATCGCGACCACCGGCCAGGTTGGTGTCGAGTTCGAGGTTGCGACGGCTTGCACCGTCCAGCACCACGGTGTCATCCAGGCGTTCGTGGCGCAGGCTGCGCAGGTGGGGCAGGGCGGTGCGCTGGGTTTCCTTGGCGTAGGCCAACAGGCAACCGGCCGCGCCGATTGCCAGGGTCAGGTTCTCGCAGCCAAAACCCTTCAGGTCTTGGGTGGAGAACTGCTGGCAAAGGCTTTTCAGTGCTGAATCACGCTCGAAATCCCACGGCGCACGACGACTGACGCCACGGCGTTTTTCCGCTGGCAGGTCTCTTGGCCAGTCATCTGGTATCAGCAGCTCCACCGGGTTGATCCGCTCCAGTTCCGCCAGCAGGTTTTCCCAGCCTTTGATTTCCGACACGCTGAAACTGCCGCTGGTGATGTCCAGCACGGCAAGGCCGAACAGACGTTCGTCACCCAGCAGGGCTGCAATCAGGTTGTCGCGGCGTTCATCAAGCAGCGCTTCATCACTGACCGTACCCGGCGTAAGGATCCGTACGACCTGCCGCTCAACCGGGCCTTTGCTGGTGGCCGGATCGCCGACCTGCTCACAAATCACCACGGACTCGCCAAGCTTCACCAGCTTCGCCAGATAGCCTTCCGCCGCGTGGTAAGGAATCCCACACATCGGAATCGCCTGCCCCGCCGACTGTCCGCGCGCGGTCAGAGTGATGTCCAGCAACTTGGCTGCCTTCTTCGCGTCTTCGTAGAAGATCTCGTAGAAGTCGCCCATGCGGTAGAACATCAGCTGATCTGGATGCTGATTCTTCAGGCGCCAGTACTGCTGCATCATCGGGGTGTGGGAGGACAGGTCTGAAATAGCTTTATTCATCAGGGGTTTAGCTTTACCGGAAAAAGTGACAAGGCAAAAACGGGGTCGTTTGCATCTACGAAATGGCGAGTGTTTGCCAGCGATGCGGCCCGTGAGTTGATTCAGTGGAGCCGAGTATGAAGTTTTTTTGAGGTGGATGCAGCAACGCACCGCCGCTTGGGTTGGCATTGTGTCCTATAGTGCCGAAAAGCTATCGAATGATCAGAATGCGTGGGTGAAGGCCAGTCGAGGAGTCAGCTTGGAACAGTCAGAGGGCATCGGCTCAGGAGCATCAGCGAGCGGTTGTTACTACGATGCGGAAAAAATGACCCTCAGCCGGTCGGGGCAGTCAGCCTTGCTAGGCAGCAATGAAGGTGACCTGCTGCTGGCCCTCATAGCCGGCGTGACCGATAAGGAGCAGCTTATCTCCCGAGTCTGGGGGGAGCGCGGGCTGGTGATTTCCGACAGCAGTTATTACAAGACCCTGCACATGCTCCGCGCGCATTTCGCTGATGTCGGGTTACCTCGGGACAGTCTCAAGACCTTGCCTCGCCGTGGCGTGGTGCTGTTATGTGAAATCCGCTTGCTCAGCCCGGAGATTCAACCCCCTGAACCCCCACTTGCGGTCGTAAGCGATGCGGCGGCAATCAGCGACGCTCCTACAGTGAAGACGTCTGCAAAGCGTTACTGGCGTTTCCTTCTGCCTGCAACGGTAGTGCCGGCGATTGCTCTTCCGGTCTTTTACGCCTATCTGGTGTTTAAAAAACCTGCCGATCTGGAGGAGTGGAAACTCATCTGGCAAGAAGGCGAAGCGAAGTTGTATGTAGAAGAAAGTGAAAGAATGTCCAAAGAGGATATTGTCAAAGCGCTCAGCGAGTTTGAGCCGCCGATTATACTTACCGATATCAATTATTATGTGCGAAAGCCGCTCTCCCAATTGCTGGTAAAGTGCGTCAAGCCGGAAAGTAAGGGGGAGGCTATATGCGTAAACTATCAACTCGTTGGAAAAAAATAGTAGCACTGTTTGGCGTCTCGTCCGTCTGTATCTTCGGTGCTCTGGTTATCAAGCATTTTTATTTGATCAGTCGCGATATTCCACGCGCCCCCTGTTTCGCATCCATCGATTTTGTCCATACTCATGATCATAAAGTTCGTTGGCATGGTGTCGGTGATATGACGATCGATCCAAGGGAAGGCGCTCTTTATGTGTACTACGTCGTCAAAACCCCTGAAGGCAAAGTTTACACCTATGATCGCAAGTTCGAGATTGCATTAACCCATCTGGATACTTCCAGGTTTCTGTTCAAGACGCGTTCGATTGTAAAGTTTGACGCGGACACTGCGGGCGATGAACTTCCGTTTATGGAAAGAGGTTTTCAAGGCGGTATGGTGACGTTCAATTACTTCTCCGATGCCGAGTATTACTACAATATCAATAATCTGATCAATGGCGTATGCCACGTTCCTCGCTAGCGCAAAACCCCAGGGTGCAAGGCCTCTGGGCGACTAAGTAAGACTGAGTAAGACGTCAGTAAGGCCTCGACGCCCCCCGCGTTGTTAATGTGATTCGAGTCAAGCCAACAGCTCCTGCGACTAACGGAGAGTCAGCGCAGTGCGGCTGTTTAGTTTCCTTGAATAACATGATGATGTTTAGGCTGTTGAGGAACGTTATAAATGCTCTGGTTTTGCGTGCGCAGTTCTCATGGGATCAAGTCTCCCGCCTGGAAGCGATCGATTGCAATAAGCCGGGAAGGTGTTGTGTTTGTGCCGGCGGTTATTGCTGGAAAAGAAAAGGATGTGAGTATTTCCACATTGTTTGATCGCACTCCTGTTCTGCTGTGTTTCGATCATGTTTACGTACCAGTAGCGTGGATGGTCGAACACTATCCAACGTGCAGAGCTCGCTGTCGCGACATGATGATCGCAGCACTTTCTGGCTTACAAGAAACATTAGGTTGTCGTAATGCATGGTCTCGGGTGAGCAACTTCCGTGGCCGCGCTGGAGAAAAAAGTTATCTGGGGGTTGTCTCATGAGATCGACTCTGCTCTGGAATCTATCTCTGTTAGTTGGTGGTGTTTTGATCGTCGATAGTTCTTGGGCCGGCGCGCGAGAAAATTGTGCGCAGCGTCGCGCCGAACTTGTATTCCAAATTGAACGTGCTGATAAGGCGGACAATGTTTATCGCAAGTCCGGTCTGGAACAGGCGCTTGCCAATGTGGAGCGTTACTGTCGCGAGCCTTCTGCACAGGATGACCGTTCGAGCGCTATCGAAAAGGCCGAAGCCGAAGTACGGCGCAGACAGAACTATCTGAATGCCGCGCGTCAGTATGGCGATGTGAAAGTCATCAAGAAACAGGAAGCGAGGCTCGAACGAGCTCAGACAAAACTGCAAAAGCTCATGGATGAGTAAAGGGGCAACCACGGCCAACAAACCGCAGCAGGTGTTCTTTTTCAACTCTGCAATTCAACGCGCTCATCAGCGACACCGGAAAATCGAATATGAAAAACATCCTTATCTTTGCTTCAGTCTTTACTTCTGCTGTGCTGATCTCTGGTTGTACCGCCACCGACTGGGTGCATGCTGCCGGTGGAATCATGGGCGCCAAGGACGATTACGACAGAAAGGCCAGAACTGATCGGCTTAAAAAAGCCAATGCTGCCGCGCGTCGCGTCAAAGGCTGACCACACGTTGGAGCCGGGCCGTTATTCAATGCAGAATGATGGCTCGGCAATATCATTTTGCAGCTGAATTCATATTTATGCGTTAATTATGCAAATCAGCATTTGTCTTAACGAATAACTTCAAGCACTATGCGCGTTATGCAAAAACGCAACGTAGCCTCCGTCTTAAGAGCACTGCTCGACCAGCACGGGATCTCCCCCACGGAGCTCCACCGTCGCACCGGCGTGCCTCAATCAACTCTCTCGCGGATTCTCAGCGGGAAGATCGTCGATCCCTCGGATAAACACATCTCGAAGATCGCCGAGTACTTCGCCGTGAGCACCGATCAATTGCGCGGGCGCGCGGATGTCGCGCCGTCGGCCGGTGCCGCGCGTGATGACGTACACGCGGAACTCAAGGACATAATGCTGTGGGACGACGATACGCCTGTCGATGATGACGAAGTATCGGTGCCGTTCCTTCGCGAGGTTGAATTGGCTGCTGGATCAGGAAGATTCGTCATCGAAGAGAGCGAGCGCTCTAGCCTGCGCTTCGGCAAGCGCAGCCTGCGCCATAATGGTGTGCAGTTCGACCAGGCCAAATGCGTGACTGTACGCGGCAACAGCATGTTGCCGGTGTTGCGTGATGGCGCCACTGTCGGCGTGAATGCGGGCAAGTGCGGCATCGGCGACATCATTGATGGCGACCTGTACGCGATCAATCACAACGGCCAGTTACGCGTAAAGCAGCTTTACCGCTTGCCTACCGGCATTCGTCTGCGCAGCTTCAATCGCGATGAGCATCCGGACGAGGACTACAGCTTCCAGGAAATCCAGGAAGAGCAGATCGTCATCCTCGGTCACGTCTTCTGGTGGGGCATGTACGCCCGCTAACCCGACCCTTCTCAGATAAACCCGCCTCGCAGGCGGGTTTTTTTTCGCCTTGATGAAACCGCCAAACCCTTGAGTTGCGGGGCTTCCATGCACCTGCGCATTTTTCATGCATAAATAAATGCATTTACGCATTGACTGGATATGCATTCATGCATATCCTTGCCACCAAGCCGCTCGACAAAGCGGCTGGCAAGAAAGCTCTTTAGTTCCACAAGAACAGGCAGCGATGAACCGGCCTCAACGGTTCAGAGGGTTGGCAACTGACCCGGGTGTGCAGCGTAAAGCACCAGAAGCAGTTATCCGGCGGGCAGGGACCGCGGTCGGAAAAACAATTTGAACGGACTCGTACCGCGCCAGTAGCGCCGAAAAGTCAGCTTCCTTCTTGAACACAGGATTTGAAGGAAGGCGAAGGAGCGCATTACTGAAAAGCCCGGCGGACTGCCGGGCTTTTTGGAATGCCTGCCTGATGGATATCCCGTTGAAGAACCTTGACGGAGAGGCAAGTAAGCAAAACCCAAGGACAGTACTCGCGATGAGTGCAAACAGGAGAAACAAATGAACCGCTACGCTTTTGTTCGATTCAACTATTCCAAAGCCTTCAACAAAGTTCTGGTGATTGTCGACGCTGTAGAGAAGCCTACGGCAATGCCAGTAGAAGCACAGTTGTCGAATGGTTTTTGGGTGGATATCACAGCAAACCCGGCAGTCCAGGTGGGATGGAAGGGGGCGACGACAAACTTCGTTGATTGGGAGTTCAGTGAACCCACCTATCAAGAGCTCGAAAAGGATGTGGCGCAAGAGGCGCTGGAGCTTCTGTCTGCTGCTGGCCAGTGGCTGATGTTGAATTCTCTGCATTACAAGGTCGACCTGGATGTTGCCACCCCTGAAGAACAAGCGCTGTTGCTCGCCTACAAACAGTACTGCGTGGGTCTCAGCGACATGAAGAAACAATCCGGCTATCCGTCCACCGTCAACTGGCCGGTGGCACCGTTCTGATTCGATCATCACCTTCATGGCCTCTATCGAGAGCGCATTACTGAAAAGCCCGGCCCTGCGCCGGGCTTTTTGGAATGCCTACCTCAAGAGAAAACGATTGAACCCTACACACACCATTCATCCAACACTCCCGGAGGCGTGACATGACAAACGAGCAACAAGCGTTGGCGGACATGCCGATCTGGCTGGTCATCCTGCTCGCAGTGGTAGGCGGGGTCTCCGGCGAAATGTGGCGTGCGGACAAGGAGGGCGCCCGCGGCTGGCCGCTTATGCGGCGTCTGGCCTTGCGCTCTGGCGCCTGCATGATCTGCGGCGTGTCGGCAATCATGCTGCTGTACGCCGCTGGCATGTCGATTTGGGCCGCTGGCGCCTTCGGCTGTCTCACCGCAATGGCCGGGGCCGATGTGGCCATCGGTCTGTACGAACGCTGGGCCGCCAAGCGCATCGGCGTCTGCGAAGTCCCACCCCGCGACCAGCCTTAACCTCGAATGTGATTCGTGCCGCCCTTTGGGCGGCAGGGCTGCGCGTGGACGATTGAAAAGGAGGTCATGTATGCCCACACCGATCCAGCAGCCGTCGCAACTGTTCACAGCCATCGCGACGACGCTGCGCAACACTGCCGGGCTCAACATCAATGTCGGCAATCACGATGATGTCACTGCACCGGGCGATCAGGCTTGGGTGTTGATCGACTTCGACCGAAATGCATCAGGACAGCGTGCCGCAGATGGGCGTATCGCTCATGTCCTGACATTGTCGCTGCAAGTTGTTCCGGCGCTATCGGCCAGTGCCTTTGCCGCCTGCGATCTGATCGCTGTACTGAAGAATCTGATTACCGACAATCGCTGGAGCCTGCCGGGCGATCAATGCGATCTGCCGATGAACATGGATGGTTTGCCGTCCATGCTCATTCGCGCCGACCAGCAATTCAAGGCCTGGACCCTGACGTTCAACCAGACCCTCTACCTCGGCCCGACCTTGCTCGACGACCCGCTGGGCACACCGAAATTCGCCCGCACCTGGGAAGTCAGCAACATCGACGATCCAGACCAATACACCGCGCTGGAGGCCTGACCGATGTTCGACGCGTTATTGCGCATGCAACTGGGTCCGATCATCGAACGCCTGGCCGAAATGGAAGCGGAAATCGACGACCTGCACCGCCGCGCTGAAAGCTTCTGCCGCATCGGCATTTGCCAGACAGTCGATGCGGCGAGCAATACCTGCCAGGTCAGCCACGGTGGCTTGCTCACGCCAGCGATCAAGTTTTTCAACCCCAGCGCCGGCGCACAGAGTGAGTCGCGGATTCCGACCGTGGGTGAGCAGTGTCTGCTGTTCAACTACGGCAGCGGCGAAAGTGGCGCACAAAGTGTCGCCCTGTTCGGCCTGAACAGTGATCGCTTTCCACCCGTTTCGACTGTCCCCACGCTGACGCGGCGGGTTCATGTCGACGGCAGCGAAAGCGGCTACGACGATGCCACGCACACCCTCCACTGGCAAAACGGCCCAACGGCTTTCAGCGGTTCTCGCGAGTCGCTGGAACTGAGCATCGGCCCGGCGCGACTGGCGATGACGCCACAACTGATTACCCTGCAACTGGGGGCCGTCGGCCTGACCATCGACGCCTCTGGCGTGCACTTCAGCGGTCCATTGGTCGATCACCAGGGCCGTGTCATCAGCCCCTGATTCAAGAGCCTCCACATGATCGGAATCGATAGAGACAGCGGGGCCACGGTCGACGACTGGCTGCAATTTGTGCAGCGCGCGACCCGGGCCCTGACCACACCGCTGGGCACCCGGCAAAAACGCCCGTTGTACGGATCGTTGATCCCCATGCTGCTGGGGCAGAACCTCGGTGACGACGTTCTGCTGTTGGCCCAGAGCCACGCCGCGCAAGCGTTCTACAACAAGCAAAACGGCATCGATGATTTTCAGCCGCAAGTGATCGTCGCCAGCCGTCAGGGCGCCGGTCTGCTGCTGCGTTTCGCCGGCACCTGGAAAAACCGTCAACAAACCTTCGAGGTCGTGACATGAGCATGTTGATCCCCGGCCAGAACCAATTGGCCGAACCCGCGCTGATCAACGTCGAAGCGTTCGAAGATCTGCTCGCCGAGTTCAAGACCTTCGTCATCGAATACGTCGGTGTGCGTTCGCCGGACAGCGCCGCGAAACTCAAGACCAGCCTGGAAAACGAAAGCGAACTGCTCACCCTGGCGCTTGAAGCCTTCTGCGTTCGGCTGCAAACCCACGAACGCAAATACAACGCTCGCATCAAACAGATGCTGGCGTGGTGGGCAACGGGCAGCAATCTCGATGCGCGGCTGGCGGACATGGGCCTTGAGCGGCAGTTGCTCGATCCCGGCGATCCGGCGGCATTCCCGCCGGTGCCGGCGATTTATGAAAGTGACGACGACGCTCGCTTGCGTTATTACCTGGCGCCCCATGCGCCGGCAGCAGGTTCGCGGATGCAGTATCGCCGCGAAGTTTTCACCCTCGGCGAGCGTCCGACGGTGCGGGTCGAATCCACCGAGGCAGGTGTGGTGAATGTCACTTACACCTTCAACCCGGACGGCCTCGCTGCGCAGGTCAAGGATGGCAACGGACGTCGCACGGCACCGGGCGAAGTGCAGGTCACGGTGCTGTCCCGTGACGGTGATGGCACGCCTTCCGCGACATTGCTTGACGGCGTTCGTCAGCACTTCGCACGACCGGATGTACGACCGGAAACCGACCTGGTTACCGTCAAGGCAGCCGACATTCAGCGCTACAGGATCCGCGTTGTCGCGAAGATCAATTCCGGCCCCGATTCGGGCCTGACCCAAGTCGCCGCGCAGCAACAATTGCAGGCTTACGCCGACAGTTGTCATCGCCTCGAAGGGCGGGTCGATCCGAGCTGGATCGACTACACGCTGCACAGCGCCGGTGCCGTGCAACTGCAGATTCTCGAACCGCTGGCGCCGATCGTGACGACGGCGTTTCAAGCGCCGTATTGCACGGCGGTCGAGGTTGAGGTGCTGACGCTATGAGTGAAAAGACTCAGCGCCCAACGCTGCTGCCGGCCAACAGTTCGGCACTGGAACGAGGTCTGGATCTGGGCTTTGGCGCCTTGCTTGATCGCATCGCGCCGCCGTTCCCGGAACTGATGAACCCCGCAGAAACCCCGGCTGCCTTTCTGCCGTATCTGGCAGCGGATCGCGGTGTTGCTGAATGGAGCACCGCTGCGCCGGAAGCGGAAAAACGCCTGACCGTCGAACTGGCCTGGCCCACCGCGCGCCAGGCTGGCACCCGCAAGTCGTTGGAAAACGCCGCCAAGGGTTTGCAGTTAAGACCCGAGATCCGCGCCTGGTACGAACAGGCACCGCCCGGCTCGCCGTACAGCTTTTCGGTACGAGCCTTCAGCGACCAACCCTACAGCGAAGAAATCGACGCCCGTCTCGACCGACGCTTGGCCGATGCCAAAAGCGAACGGGATGTGCTGTCGGTCTCGGTCGGGTTAAGCGCCTTCGGCAATCACGTCATCGGCGCCGCGACCTTCTGCGGCGAACTGACCACGGTTTATCCGGTGTTCATCGAAGGGCTCGAAACCTCGGGAGAGGCGTTCATGGCCGCCGGTATGTACACCGTCGAAACATCCACTATTTATCCTCAGGGGGCCTGAATGGCTGACTATTACACCCTGCTCACCAACGCAGGGATTGCCTACGAAACGGCGTGCAAGGCCGCGGGCACGCCGATCAAGTTGACGCAGATTTCTGTCGGCGACGGCAATGGCTCGGTCTACAACCCGGCCGCGACCGCCACGGCGCTGAAACGCGAAGTCTGGCGCGGGCCGCTCAATGCGCTATTCCAGGACGAGAAGAATCCGAGCTGGCTGCTCGCCGAAGTGACCATTCCGCCGGACGTCGGCGGTTGGTATGTACGAGAGGCCGGGTTGTGGACTGACACTGGAATTCTCTATGCCATCGTCAAATATCCGGAGTCGTTCAAGCCGGTGCTGGCGACGTCGGGTTCGGGTAAAGAGTTCTATATTCGCTCGATTTTCGAGACGAGTAATGCGTCGTTGGTGACGTTGCTGATCGATGACACCGTCGTCAAAGCCACCCGTGCCTGGGTCATGAGTTACCTCGCCGAAGAACTCGGCAAACTCGATGGTAAGCAATCGGTGCGTGTTGCTGCATCCAGCAACATCGCGTTGAGCGGTGCGCAGCAAATTGACGGTGTCGCAGTGGTTGCTGGCGACCGCGTGCTTGTAGCGAACCAGACCCTGGCCAAGGACAACGGCTTGTGGGTCGTTGCCAATGGTGACTGGGTGCGGGCGACGGATGCCAACAGCAGCGCCAAGGTCACACCGGGCCTGACGGTCATGGTCGAGGAGGGCACGGTAAATGGTGATTCGCTGTGGCACCTGACCACCAATGCGCCGATCACTCTCGGTACTACAGCGTTGACGTTCAAAATGCTGGCTGGCCGCACGGGTATTGCTGCCGGAACCTACAAGAGTCTGACTGTTGACGAATACGGCCGGGCGACTGCCGGGGCAAACCCCGAGACGCTTGCTGGGTTTGGGATCAAGGACTCTTACACCAAGGCTGAAGTCGAAGCGCTGATTGCCAAGGCTTCGGCGTTGCCGGTGGGGTCGATTGTCGCGTTTCCGGTTGATGTACCACCACCGGGCTTTTTGGAGCTGGACGGCAGCGTCAAGAGCATCGCCGTCTATCCCGATCTGGCGGCGCTCCTTGGCACGGCCTTCAATAAAGGTGATGAGGGTGCCGGAAATTTCCGCTTGCCGGAGTCGCGCGGTGAATTCCTACGTGGTTGGGATCATGGTCGGGGCATCGACGCGGGTCGCGCGATTGGTAGCGCTCAGCTGGGCACACTTACGGTATACGACAGTACCTTCACGGGTGCATCGGTCGACATTGTGCGAGGCACAATAGAGGGTATTCAGGCTGACGCGCACAACGTGGCGGATTATCCGGGTGTTGGGATCACTTTCGTGTCAACGAATGTGAACTATAGCCAAAACCTCGCTGGCGGCGGTGTAGCCCGTCCTCGCAACGTTGCAGTGATGTGGTGCATCAAGGCCTGGAACGCGCCAATCAATCAGGGAAGTATCGACGTCGCCGCACTTGCGGCGCTGGCGACGCAGGCTACCGAAGTCAAGCTTGGCACGGCCAAGATCGCCACGCAGGCGCTGACGGATGCCGGCACCGATGACGCTACGATCGTGACGCCGAAAAAACTGCGCTGGGGGTTTCAGATTCAAAAGGCCGCTAATGGCTACATCGTTTTCCCGACTTGGCTGGGAGGGCTGATTATCCAGTGGGGCACTGTAAACGGCACAATCGGCGATCTGTCGTCGCCATATCCCATCCAGTTCCCGAATGGGGTGTTTCAAGTCGTGGTATGCATGGGGGATAAAACGGCTAGCGCACTCGGTGGCATAACCCTCTACGCGACCGCTGTAGGCATGGCATCCAAAACAACACTAACAGTTAGAGCTAACGGCACTGACGGCCAAGGTGCATCGGCTGCACGCTACATCGCTATCGGCCATTGAAGGGGGGGCTTATGAAGTACGCAATATTTAACGATGACTCGACGCTGCAAACCTGCCTGATTGATGGCGTGCACACAATTCCAGAGATGGCTGTAAAGCTGAGCGAAGCGCAGTTTTTTCAGATCACCCAAGAAACCGATGGAGTCTGGCGTCTGGTGGGGGGCGAGATCGTTAAAGTGCCTTCCCCCGAGGCTGTACCGAACTATCCGCAGTTGATCGCGGCTGAGCGCTTCAAGCGCGAAGCGATTGGCGTCTATGTCGACGGCATGCAAATCGAGACGAGCCGAGACAGCCAGGCGCTGATTGCCAGTACCGGCTTGTCCGCCGTCCTCGATCCCGATTACCGCTGCAACTTCAAAACGGTGACGGGTTTTGTCGAGATCGGATCGGGGCAAATCATTACCATCGCCAAGGCTGTTCGGGCTCACGTTCAAGTTTGTTTTGATCGCGAGTTGACACTTTTGCGCGCGATTGAGGCCGGTGAATTCCACGAAGATATGCTGTTGGACGGTTGGCCTGATTCCGCTCCGCTTGATCCTATAGAACCTCAATAAGAGCCCCGGTCCCCGGGGCGTTTTCTTATCCGCTCAAAACACTCAACACCCGCCAAGCCCCTCCCCACGAGGGGCTTTCCCGTTTATGGAGAAACGAAAAATGGCAACCCGCCAAACCTACACCGTGCTCGTCCCATTCCCCACCGGTGGTGGGCACTGGTCGAGCGTCGGTCAAGACCTTGATCTGCTCGACGTCGAGGCCAGTGCCTTGCACACCGCCGGTCGACTGGAACTGAAAACATCGTCCACCCAGGCCAAAAAGGCCGCTGCCAAGAAGGCTGACTGAATATGGCTGAGGTTCTGAACTTCGAGCACAACGGCATTACCGTCAATGCCACTGAATCCCCCGAGGCCATGGGTGGCCTGGGTGACAACGTCATCGGTCTGGTCGGCACCGCGCCGAAGGCCGATCCGCTGATTCCGCGTAACGCACCGTTCCGCATCAACAGCTTCACCACCCATGCGCTGCTCGATCCGACCGGTTCGGAAGAAGGCACGCTGTATCACGCGGTGTACCAGATCCTCAAAGTGGTCAAGGTGCCGGTGTACGTGGTGATCGTCGAAGCGGGCGCGACTCCGGCCGACACCGTCAACAATGTGATCGGTGGTGTTGATCCGCTGACCGGCCGCAAGCTCGGTCTGGCAGCGCTGGGCAGTGTCCCGGAAGACCTGACCATCATCGGCGCGCCGGGCTTCACCGGCACCAAAGCGGTGGCCAGCGAGTTCGCCTCGTTCGGCAAGCGCATCAAGGCTCGTGCGGTGCTGGATGGCAAGGACGCCTCGGTCGCCGATCAAGTGCTGTACAGCCAGGAACTGGGCGGTGCCGACCTCGGTTTCGACCGTTGCCTGGTGGTGCACAACATGCCGGCCGTGTACTCGAAAGCAGCGAAGAAAAACGTCTTCCTGTCGCCCTCCAGTCTGGCGATTGCCGCACTGGCCAAGGTCAAGCAGTGGGAGAGCCCGGGCAACCAGGTGACCTACGCCGAGGACGTTTCGCGGGTCGTTGAATACAACATTCTCGACACCTCCACCGAGGGCGACCTGCTCAACCGCTACGGTGTCAGCTACTACGCCCGCACCGTGCTTGGCGGCTTCTCGCTGCTGGGTAACCGCTCGATCACCGGCAAGTTCATCAGCTACGTCGGCCTCGAAGATGCGATCAGCCGCAAGCTGGTCAAGGCCGGCCAGAAAGCCATGGCCAAGAACCTCACCAAGTCGTTCATGGATCAAGAGGTCAAGCGCATCAACGACTGGCTGCAGACCCTGGTCGCCGACGAAACCATTCCTGGCGGCAGCGTGTATCTGCACCCGGAACTGAACAGCGTCGAGAAATACAAGAACGGTACTTGGTACGTGGTCATCGACTACGGCCGCTACGCGCCGAACGAACACATGGTTTATCAACTCAACGCCCGCGATGAAATCATCGAGCAGTTCCTGGAGGACGTTCTCTAATGTTTACCAACCGCGTAAGACAGGCCATCGCGGCCACCCTGCAAGGCCTGCCGCTGTCGGCGACCGTTGAAGAATTCACCCCGCCGAAGATCGAATTCGACGTGGAAGAAATGCGTGGCGGCCGCTTTATCGTCGAAGAAATGGCCAAGGGCGGCAAAGCGCTCAACGCCAAGCTGACCCTGCAAGGTCTCGGCGCCGAAGTCATGCTGGCACTGGGTGTGAAGCTGGGCGACGACATCCTGCTGAACGTGCGTGAAGCCGGTCAGGATCAGGATGGCAACACCTGGTTCACCTATCACACCGTCGGCGGCAAGCTGAAATCCCTCGAAGAAACCGCCGTGAAAATGGGTGAAAAACCCAAGACCAACCTGGAGCTGTCCTGCCGCACCTACAACCGCCTGGAAAACGGCGTACCGGTGATCGACATCGACGTGCGCACCCAGAAGTTCGTGCTCAACGGCGTCGACATCCTCGGTGATGCCCGTCGTGCGGTGCTGATGCCGTAACCCGTTACACCGCAAAACCTGTGGGAGCGAGCCTGCTCGCGAAGAGGCCATCACATTCGCTACCGATGTGACTGTAAGACCGCTTTCGCGAGCAGGCTCGCTCCCACATTGGGCCAGGTTAACTGGCCCCTTTGCGCAACACCCCCTCAAGAATCACCAAGGAATTCATACATGTCGTGGATGCCACCCCAGCATGACCTGTTGTCGCCGATCACCGGTGATGACGGTTCGCAGATCGAAACGATCCAGCTCAAACCGCTGTTCTACGCCGCACAGAAAGAAGCGCTGGAACGCGCTGGCGATGACGAAGACGATCAGTTCTTCGAGCTGGCCCTGCTCGCCACCGGCCTGTCGGTCAAGGAACTCGACCAGCTCAAGCGCCCGGACTACGTGAGCATCGCCCAGTACGTGCACGAGATGTCGACACGCCCTGCGTCGTACTTTCTCGACCAGGTCGAAGACGCGCAAAAGTCCGACGATCCCGACCAAGTGCAATTGCTGCAACCGCTCGCAGTGAGCGGCCGCACCGTGACGTCGCTGTCGCTGGAAATGCCTGCGCTGCGCGCGACCAAAGTGATGAAGAAACTGAAAACGGCCAAGGAACGCGCCGAGTTCATCACTGCCCACTGCACCGGTCTGATGATTCCCGATCTGGCCCTGATGACCGTCCCGGACTGGACGCAATTGCAGGTGCGCATCGACGATTTTTTAAACCAGCCGGCGGCCTACTTTCGGAACGCGACATCGAAGTAATCCTCGATATCGTCCCGCTCATTTACCCGGTAAGTGAAGCGGAGATTCTCGAATGGGACGCCGAAAAGGCGTTGCGCCGCTACGACATAGCGATCACTCGCCTTGGCGTGAAACAGGAGTAGAGCGGCAATGGCAGAGAGTAAATATGCGCTCACGTACGCCGATGAGAGCGGCAATGCAGCGGGCGGACTATCGCTGCCCGATAACCTCGGTAAACCGCTGCAGGATTTGAACGTCACATTGGCGTTGGCAAGCGTGGATATTCGTTTGCTGACTCAGGAGCAGGTCAAGCTGCGCGAGCTACTGGTCAGCCAGCAGTCGTTGTTCAAGGCTGGCGCCGCCGCCCCCGCCACGAGCGAACCAAAGTCAAAACTCAACGCCGAGATCGAGCAGCGTCCGCCGCCGAAAATCACTCAGTCGGCAATGGCCAACGAAACGGTGCTGGTTGAATTGAATCAGGTGCTTCACCTGAGTAACGAATCGCTTCAGGCGCTCTCGGAAACGAACCTGGAAATCGCCAGTGATAAACGGGTTGCCCCTAGTGGGTCTACTGGCGCGGATTTGCTGCAAGTGCAACTCGCAGCGCTGCGGTCCGGCATCAGTGATGGTCTGAAGGGCGAGCAGAAAAAGGAGGCATTACAGGACTTCTCTCGTGATGCCGCCATCAATGCCTCGGCCTTCAAGATCGATGTCAAGGCTGCTGGCGAGATGTTGGCGGGTTGGCGCACCGCTCTGAAGCTTGATCGGGTGCAGAGCCAGGATCTGGCAGACGCGACCAGCTACCTTGGCAACAGTGGCCTGAACGTCAAAACCGCTGACATCGGTTCCGTCGTTCAAAGTGCCGGGGAGGGCGCCAAAGCTGCAGGGATGACGCCCGAGCAAGTGGCTGCACTTGCGGCAGCATTTCTGAACAGTGGTGCTAACAAGACAGATGCCGCAGCGGCGCTGAAGAGTTTCACGACGGTTCTGGGTAAAGGTCAGTCCGCCTCATCGGCGCAGCGCTCGGCCTGGGCCGAAATGGGGCTGAACCCCGAGTCGCTGGCACGTGGGATGAGTGAAGATGCCCCCCAAACGATTAAGTTGGTTCTGGAAGAACTCAGGAAACAACCTGAAGAGAAACAGGCTTCACTGACAAAAACGCTGTTTGGCAACGATGATGCAATCCTTGAGTTGTTGAAGAAGCCTGAGGATGCTCAAACTGCGTTCAAACTGGTTTCTGACAAATCCCTGTATGCAACATCCAAACGCGGTGAGGATGCAGGTTCGGCGGCGCAAACCGCTGAGGCTTATGGCAATACATCGCAGGGACGCTGGAATGCGCTGGATGCGAGTCTGAACAGGCTTTCCACGGCGGTCGGCAATTCATTGGCCCCGATGACAGACGGCTTTGCAGTGGCGCTGACTGCTGTGGTCAATGAACTGAGCGCGGCGGCCGAATCCTTCCCGTTCGTCACCGCTGCACTGACTTTGCTTGGGGTAGCTGCCACGCCGTTCGTAGCGGGCGCGCTGAAGACCGGTGTGTCCTCAGTGCTCGACGCGGTTTCGACAAGACTTTTGCGCTTGGCGGCTGCGCGTTTACCGTCTGAAATCGGCGAAATGATCGTCGGTGAGGATGACGACAATGGCGGTCGCAAAAAGAAACGATCAGCACGCAGGCCGGGTCAAGGCAAACGGGCCAAGACCCCGGCGAAAAGTGCTCCGCCGCGCACTCCAACTGCTCGCCAAAGCCTGGGCAATCGCTTACGCGGTGCAGCGCTCAAGGTTATGCCTGCCATCAAAAGCACGGCTGCCAAGGTCTTGCCCGCAGTGCGGAGCGCAGGCGCCAAGGTTATGCCTATGCTGTCTCGAGCTGCGCCTATTGTAGGTAAAGTCGCTGCACCATTGATGATTGCACACGCCGCTTACAAAGGCCTGAAAGGCTGGCGTGAGGGCGATGACAAAGCCGTGGGAGCGGCAACAGGTGAGTTAGCGGGTACAGCCATTGGCGCGGCCGTCGGCTCGCTTTTTCTTCCCGTTGTCGGTACAGCCATCGGGGGAGTCCTGGGTGGATTAGCGGGATCATACCTGGGGGAAAAACTCGCCAGCCCGCCCGCCGACAAACTCTCTGCGCCGGGAGATGTCGCGAAAAATCTGGTCAACGCTCCCTCCCAAAGCCAAAACCAGCAAGTCACCTTCTCGCCCTTGATCCAGGTCACCTGTCCGGCTCCGGACACGGCTGAACAAATCCGCACAATCATCGGGCAGCAACTGAGTGGGCAATTCCACGGCCAGTTCCTGCCGCTGTTGACCAACAACCCTCTCGCCACCCGCCGTGACGCAGCTCTGACCGATGGAGTCGCCTGATGAAACAACAAATGGCATTGGGCAGTTTCATCTTTGGCCTCTCGCGCCAGTTTGCGTACCACTCGTTGTTGCGCAAGTCCGATGGCGGCTGGACAGAAATACAGATTCTCACTAGCAAACCCAAATCCAGTCAGACCGGGCAGAAGCCGGAAACCCTGACCATCACCGGCAAGTCGATGTACGCCGTGGCCATGGATCGGCTGGATGAATTGCGCGCCTTACAGGCACTGCGCATACCGCTGCCATTGATTGACGGCATCGGTCGCAATTGGGGCTTGTGGCGGATCAACAGCGTTCAGGAAACCCAGACCCAGATCATCGATGACGGTACGGCGATGGTGGTCGATTGGGTCATCGAATTGGCGGAGTTCAACAATGCGTAAGGTACGAAGCGTGGCCGGTGATTCGGTGAATCTGCTGCTCTACCGCGAAACGGGGCGCAGCGATGATGTGGCTGAAGAAGCGCTGTGGAAACTTAATCCGACGCTGGCCGAGCATGGTCCGATCCTGCCTGCGGGCATCTGGATCGCACTGCCTGAACTCGACAGCAAACCCGCCGCAATCAAACCGCTCACAGCCTGGGATTAAGGAGGTCGCATGACACTGGGTTTTACCCCGGCGGTAGAAATCTACGGCGCCCATGCGGCCCTGCTCAATCAGCGTCTGATCAGTTGGGAACATATCGATGCCGCGGGCATCGAGTCGGACCAACTGACGTTGACGGTGGACCTTGAAGGTCTCGACGGTTTGCCGAGTCTCGGTGGCCGAATCGGCCTGAAAGTCGGTTACCTGGAATCGGGCATGGTCGACAAAGGCCAATTCAAAGTCACTCGCCTGACGCCGACGCTGTTCCCGTTCCGTCTGACCCTGGTCGCTACTGCAGCGCCATTCAGCAAGGATGACGAGACCGGCTTCAAGCAGCGCCGCACGGCGAGTCACGGGCCGACCACTTTAGGTGCGCTGTTTCGCGAGCTGGTATTGCGACACGGCTTTTCACCGCGGGTCGCTCCCGATGTGTCGTTGATCCGTATCGAGCACATTGATCAGACCAACGAAACCGACATGGGCTTTCTGACTCGATTGGCGATGAAGTACAACGTGGTCGCCAAACCGTACGATCAGATTTACGTGCTGGCGCGGTCCGGCCAGACCAAATCGTTGTCGGGGCAGACGCTGGCGGATGTGACCTTGTCGGTGACCCGCAACAACCGCCCCGGCGATCATGCCTTTATCAGCGCCACTCTGGAAGAATCCGCCCGCGAGCAGGCCAAAGGCTGCAAGACCTGTTTTGTCGATGCGGCGACAGGCGTGTTGCGCTGGGTCGAAACCGGGCTTGCGCCGTTCAAGACCATCCGCCAGAAGCAACCCAACGAAGCGGATGCCATCGCCGTCGGCGAGGGTGAAGTGCGCAAGATGCTCCGGCAAAAGTTCAAGGTGAAGATCACCTGCCCGGGCGATCCACGGTTGGCGGCCGAAGGCCTGGTGCTGCTCGATGACACCTGGCCGGACTTCATGCGCGGACGCTGGTCGATCGACAGGGTCACCGCCAGTGGCAATCGAGAGAACAGCTATCGCTGCCTGATCGATGCGTCGTGCCTCGACCCCAAAGCCGAGTCCAAAGACTGACCCACGAGCCACCCTGTAGGAGTGAGCCTGCTCGCGATAGCGGTGCCACATTCAAAACCAACGCGCCTGACACACCGCTATCGCGAGCAGGCTCACTCCTACAGGGGCCTGCGGTAACTCCCACTATTTTGGAACACCCCCATGAAGATCACCCCGATCCTCACGCAATTGCGTGGGCAATGCCCTGGCTTTGCCAATCACATTTCGGTGGGTGTCGATCTGGCGCTGCTACAAGGCAACCCGGATCTGCCGACACCTTCGGCCCACATGCTGCCACTGGCCGACTTGGCGAGTGAAAGCACCACCCAAAACCTCACCACCCAACCGATCCGCGACCGCTTCGAAATCGTCCTGGTGCTTGACGCCACCGACGCTACAAAAGCGCTGGATCTGTTGCACGACCTGCGCGCCGAGTTGTGGCGCGCGCTGGTCGGTTTCAAACCAGATTCGACCTACAGCGCCATCGTTTACGACGGCGGCGAGATGGTCTCGATCAACAGCAGCCGCGCCTTTTACCGGCTGCGCTTTTTTGCCGAGTTCCAGCTTGGCCGCAATCTGCCGAGTCAGCCTGCGGAGAGTTGGCACGAACGTGAACTGGACGGTTTGTCGTCCTTTACCGGGGTCACCGTGCGGGTCGATGCGATCGACCCCGCCGACCCCAACCTGAAACGCCCGGGCCCCGATGGGCGCGTGGAAATGACTTTCTCTGGAGACGTAACCCCATGAGCAATCGCATCACCGTACTGCCGGCCGCTGGCCGTGCCGTGCCAGACCCGGAGGCCGGCGATCTGCTGCCGCTCGAAGGCCGTGAAGTGCTGGACAGCGCCTGGTGGCGCCGACGTCTGGCCGACGGCGATATCACCCTCAAAACCGCACCAGCCAAACAAAAGGGAGCCAAATAATGGCGATCGGATTCAGCAACATCCCCGCGGACATTCGTGTACCGCTGTTCTATGCCGAAATGGACAACTCGGCCGCCAATAGCGCGAGTTCGACCCTGCGTCGTCTGATCGTCGCTCAGGTCAACGACAACATCGCGCCGACGGAAGTCGGCAAACTGGTGCTGGTGTCCAGCGTTGCGCTGGCCAAGAGCATCGGCGGCCAAGGCTCGATGCTCGCCTCGATGTACGAGACCTTCCGCAAGGCCGACCCGATCGGTGAGATCTGGTGCCTGCCGCTGCACAACACCGAAGGCGCGATCGCCAAAGGCGTGCTGACCCTGACCGGCAACGCCACTCAGGCCGGCGTGCTCAATCTGTATGTCGGCGGCGTGCGTGTGCAAGCCACCGTGGTCAACGGTGCCACCGCTGCCCAAGCGGCCACCGCCCTGGCGCAAAAAATCAACGCCACCGCCGACCTGCCGGTCAGCGCTGCCGCTGCCGAAGGTGTGGTCACCCTGAACGCCAAATGGACTGGCGACAGCGGCAACGACATCAGCTTGCAATTCAATCGCCTGGGCAAGAGCAACGGCGAAGAAACCCCGGCTGGCCTGACCACTGCAGTCACTGCCATGACCGGCGGTGCCGGTGTGCCGGATCAGGTTGAAGCCATTGCCGCGCTGGGTGACGAGCCGTTCGAATTCATCGCACTGCCATGGTCCGATCTGTCGACCCTCAACACCTGGCAAGCGGTCATGGATGACAGCACCGGTCGCTGGTCGTGGGCCAAACAACTGTTCGGTCACGTCTACAGCGCCAAACGCGGCACTGTCGGCACTCTGGTTGCTGCCGGCCAGGCACGCAATGACCAGCACATGACCATTCAGGCGCTGGAGCCGGGCGTTCCGCAACCGTTCTGGGTACAAGCGGCGGCACTGGCTGCACGCACCGCCGTGTTCATCTCCGCCGACGCCAGCCGTCCGACCCAAAGCGGCAGCCTGCCGGGTGTCGACCCTGCCCCGGCGAGTGAGCGCTTCACCCTGACCGAGCGTCAGTCGCTGCTCAACTACGGCATCGCCACCGCGTACTACGAGGGCGGCTACGTGCGCATCCAGCGCTCGATCACCACCTACCAGAAAAACGCTTACGGTCAGGCCGATAACTCCTACCTGGACAGCGAAACCATGCACCAGTCGGCGTTCATCGTGCGCCGTCTGCAAAGCGTGATCACCAGCAAGTACGGCCGGCACAAACTGGCCTCCGACGGCACCCGCTTCGGCGCCGGCCAGCCGATCGTGACGCCAGCGACCATTCGCGGCGAGCTGATCGCGCAGTACGCCAAGCTGGAACTCGAAGGCCACGTGGAGAACGCCGAGCTGTTTGCCGAGCACCTGATCGTCGAGCGCGACGTGCAGGACCCGAGCCGCGTGAACGTGCTGTTCCCGCCGGATTACATCAACGGTCTGCGCGTGTTCGCACTGCTCAACCAGTTCCGTCTGCAGTACGACGACGCGGCTTGATCGCCGCGTTTGACCACCAGTTTTCAGCCCACCGCGTGTGGGCTTTTTTATTCAAGGGAGTAACACCATGGGTCAACTGATTGCAGGCACCTGCTACGTCAAAGTCGACGGCGCACAACTGACCATCAATGGCGGCTGCGAAGCCCCGCTGATGGCGGTCAAACGCGAAACCGTCGTACCCGGCTTCTACAAGGAAACCGACATTGCGCCGTCGTTCAAAGTGACCGCGCTGCACACCGCCGACTTCCCGCTGAAGAAGCTGATTGAAGGCACCGACATTACCGTCACCTGCGAATTCAGCAACGGCAAAGTCTACGTACTGGCCGGCGCCTATCTGGTCGAGGAGCCAGTCTCCAAAGGTGATGACGCCACCATCGAACTGAAATTCGAAGGCATCAAGGGGACTTGGCAATGAGCGGCGCCGTGAAGCTTCAGGTTGCGATCGAAGCTCACGGCGAGCCCCTGACCGAACTCCTTCTGCGCCGTCCGACGGTGCAGGAGGTGCGAGCGATCAAGGCGCTGCCGTACAAGATCGACAAGAGCGAAGAAGTCAGCCTCGACATGGACGTGGCGGCCAAATACATCGCCGTGTGCGCCGGTATTCCACCGTCGTCGGTCAACCAGTTGGATCTGGCTGACCTCAATGCGCTGAGCTGGGCCGTTGCGAGTTTTTTCATGAGTGCGGCGTCGGCGCCATCACCGACCTGATCGCCGTCGCCTATGACCTGGCCTGGTTCTGGAAGGTTGACCCCGAACAGATGATGGCCAGGCCACTGGATGTGCTCCGCGAATCGCTGGAGCACGCGCAACGGATCAATGCGATGCAGCAGGTGCAGTGATGGCAGACGAAGAGAAAAAAGTGAAAACGCCGGTGCTGATCACGGGCATCGATGAACTGTCGCCCAAACTCGGCGCCCTGCGAGTCAAGGTCGAGAGCTTCAAGAACAATCTCGAACAGACCGGCCTCGGTAAGCTGGACATCAGTGGCCTGTTCAAGGGCGGCAGCGTGATCACGCCGTTCGTGGACGGGATCAAATCGGCGGCGGCGTTTCAGGGCAAATTGACCGAAGTCAGCGACACGGCAAAAACCGTCGACCTGCCCGCTACGCCGAAAGTCGCTGCGCAAAACATGAACGTGTTCAGTGCATCGATGGAAAAGGTTTCCGCAGCCGTCGATGCCGCACTGGTGCCGGCGGTGGGCGCATTGGTGGTCGGGCTGGAACCGATGCTGACCCAGGTCGGCAGCCTGCTCGCCGACAACCCGAAACTGGTCGAAGGCCTGGCGGCGGGGGCGATTGCCTTCTCTGCCATGCAAACCGCCGTTACCGGCATGACCCAGGTGATGGACGTCATGAGCATGGTGCTCAAGACCAATCCGATCATGTTGATCGCCATGGGTATCGCAGTGGCAGCCGGTTTGATTTATGCCAACTGGACGCCGATCAGCGCTTTCTTCAAAGGCATGTGGGAGGGCGTGAAAAACATCGGTGTGAGTGCGATGGCGACGTTGCGCTCGATCCTCGATTGGCGACCGCTGGATGCGCTGGCGGCGCTGTGGTCACCGATCGAGGGATTTTTCTCCGGGATCTGGGACAAGGTCAAAGCGGTCACCGCGCCAGTGATCGACTTTTTCAAATCGGTGTTCTCGTGGACGCCCGCCGGCATGATCCTGGAAAACTGGGCGCCGCTGACCGGTCTGTTTTCGGCAATCTGGGACTTGCTCAAGGCCTTGAGTGTGCCGGTGATGACGTTCCTCAAAGGTCTGTTCGACTGGACACCGTTGGGGATGATCATCAACAACTGGGGATCGATCACCGGGTTCTTCGCCTCGATCTGGGCGGCGCTGCAACCTGCGGCGCAAGCGATCAAGGACTTCTTCGGCACGTTGTTCGACTATTCCCCACTGGGGATGATCGTCAACAACTGGGGCAGCATCGTCACGTTCTTCGAACCGATCTGGGCCGCATTGCAAACCTCGGCGCAGCAGATCAAAAGCTTCTTCCAGAGCCTGTTCGAATGGTCGCCGCTGGAACAGATCGCGATGTACTGGCAACCGATCAGCGAAGTCTTTTCGGCGCTGTGGGGCGTGGTGCAGGCGTTGGCCGCACCGGTACTCGAGTTTTTGCACAACATGTTCGAATGGACGCCGTTGGGGCAGATCATCAAGAACTGGGGGCCGATCACCGAGTGGTTCGGCGAGTTGTGGCAAAAACTGCAAACCGTGATTGCGCCGATCAAAGAGCTGTTCGACGGCGGCTTTGCCGGACTGATCGCCAAGGTCACCGGCAAGGTTGAAACGTTCACCGAAGCGCAACGCCAGACCAATGCCGAAGGCAAAGGCGAACTGGCACCCGCGTTCTTCGGAGCAACACCGCAAGCAGCCAACGGTGCACTGCAAAGTGGTTCGTTGCCACAGAGTTCTGGCGCACTGATTCAACAAAGCGCAATCAACAACCGCACGCAACTCGAAGGCGGCCTGACCGTGCGCTTCGAAAATGCGCCGGCAGGGCTGCGTACCGATCAACCGCAAACCAATCAACCAGGGCTGGCGCTGTCTTCGCGCATCGGCTATCGCTCGCTGTCGGCAGGAGGTTCCAATGAACTGGCGTGACCGTTTGTTGCCGGCATCCTTTCGTGGTGTCGGGTTCTGGATCGATCAGGCGAAAACCCCGGTCGGTCGCAAAGGTCAGTTGCATGAATACCCGCAACGCGACCTGCCGTATTTCGAGGATCTGGGCCAGCAGGCCAAGACTCACGAAATCACGGCATTCATCATCGGCGCCGATTGCCTGGAGCAGCGCGACAAGCTGCTCAAGGCATTGGAAGCGGGCAATGGTGAACTGGTGCACCCGTGGCTCGGGCGCCTGCAAGTCAAGGTCGGTGAATGCGACATGACCCATACCCGCCAGGACGGCGGGCTGGTGACGTTCAGTCTGAAGTTCTACCCCGATCGGCCGTTGCCGTTTCCGACTGCCACCGTCAGTACGCAAAAAGTCCTGTTGGCCAAGGCTGACACTTTGCTGGGGTCAGCAGTGTCGCGTTTCGAAGAGGTCATTGTCCGGATTCAAGCGGCACGGATTGGCATTAACAATCTGCGAAACAGCCTGACCGGGGTGTTCGATGTGATTAAGGAACAGCTGAAACCACTGATCGCGCAATACAAGGAAATCACTGAACTGGTCAGAGCCGTCAAGGAGTTGCCCAAGGAAGTGGCGGCGGAGTTCAAGGGGTTGCTCGGCGATATCAAGGAGCTCAAGGCGTTCGCGAAGGAGGGCTACCGTGGCGTGATTGCCGACGTGTCCCAACAACTCGAAGCGATCCGCAAGGCTGATGCGCCGAAGATCACCACGGGCAAGGACACCAATGCGGCGGCGCAAGCCATGGCCGATCTGGTGCAGGACACTCTGATTGTCAAAGTGGCGCAATGGGTTGCCTCAATGCCGGTGGCGGCGAAACCGGTGAAGTTGCTGTCGACCCCTTCCTTGGATCAGCAGTCGAAGCAGCCGATTTCTCGACAGGAAGTGCCGGCTACCGACGATTTACAGGCGCTTCAAAAGGACTTGGTCGAGGCGCTCCAAATGGCCAAAAACAAAGCCGGTCCAGCGCACTATCAGGCTATCAGCGACGTGCAGGATGCTCTGGTGGCGCACCTCAAAGCCGTAGCGTCATCGGGGGTGCGTCTGGTCACCAAGTCGTTTCAGGAAAGTTTGCCGGCACTGGTAGTGGCTTACAAACAATTCAGTGATGCGACACGGGTGACCGAAGTGGTCCAGCGTAACGGAGCGACCAACCCGTTGTACCTGCCACCCAACGACGTGAAAGTCTCTCGGGAGTAGTCATGGACGTAATGGACAACCATGTCACGCTGACCGTCAACAACATGGAATACGGCGGCTGGAAAAACGTGGAAATCACCGCTGATCTGGAGCGCCAGTTCCGCACCTTCAAACTCGACATCACCTGGCAGTGGCCAGGGCAGACGGTGGATCAGCGGATCAAACCGGGTGACCCCTGCGAAGTGAAAATCGGCCAGGACCTGGTGCTCACCGGCTATGTGTTCAAGGCCCCGATTCGCTATGACGGACGCCAGATCAGCCTGAGCATCGAGGGCAGTTCCAAGACTCAGGATCTGGTCGATTGCGCTGCCAGGAACACGCCGAACCAGTGGCAGGAACAACCGCTGCTGAGCATTGTTCAGGCGCTGGCGATGGAGTACGGGCTGATGGTGGTCAATGAAATCCCCGAGACCGCGCGGCTGACCAAACACACGATTGTGCCGGGAGAAACGGTGTTTCAGTCGATCGACCGTTTGCTCTCGCTGCTGCGGGTGTTTTCCACCGATGACGAGCAGGGTCGGCTGGTGCTGGCCAAGCCGGGCAGCGGTGGGCGGGCCAGTGATGCGCTGGAGCTGGGCAAGAATATTTTGTCCGCCAACGCGTCGATGGATCAGAGCCAGGTGTTTTCCGAATACCGGGTGATCGGCCAGCAGAAAGGTTCGGACAAGAAGAGCGGGGCGGCGGTAAGCGAGGTTGAATCCAGCGCGACCGATCTGAGCTTCAAACGTCGACGCACCACGATCATCAACGAGGGCACCGCGCTGACGTTCGAACTGGCCCAGCAGCGCGCCCTGTGGGAGAGCGCCACCCGTATGGGGCGGGCGCAGACCACCACTTATCAGGTGCAGGGCTGGCGCCAGTCCAACGGCGATCTGTGGCGCCACAACACGCTGGTCAAGGTCACGGATCCGGTGCTTGGATTTGATGGCGACATGCTGATTTCCAAAGTCACGTATTCGCTGTCGGCGCAAGGCTCGGTGACCACGCTGCAAGTGGCGCCGCCGCATACCTTCGACGCCAATCCAATGCCACCGAAAAAATCCCCGGCCTGACACCGAACCCTGTAGGAGTGAGCCTGCTCGCGATAGCGTCGGCAGCCTCAACATCACAGTGCCTGACCCACCGCCATCGCGAGCAGGCTCACTCCTACAGTTGATCGCGTCGTGGCCGCCTCTTTGAAGGACACCCCATGAGCCTACTGACACGCCTGCTGGCGCGCGGCACTGTCGTGCTCGCCAATTCGGCATCCAAGCTGCAATCGCTGCAAATGCGACTCACCGCCGGCGAAGTGAACGACGACATGGAGCATTTCGAACCCTATGGCTTCACCAGTAACCCGCTGGCCGGCGCCGAAGGTGTCGTCACTTTTCTCGGTGGCGACCGCTCCCACGCCATCGCGCTGGTCATCGCCGACCGCCGCTATCGCCTGCAATCGCTGGCGTCGGGCGAAGTGGCGATCTACACCGACGAGGGCGACAAGATTCACTTCAAGCGGGGGCGGATCATCGACATCGAAACCGCCACGCTGAACATCCGCGCCAGCAGCGCGGTGAACTTCGATACGCCGGTGATCAACCAGACCGGCAAGATCGTTTCCACCGGCGATCAGTTGGCCGGCGGCATCAGCCAGATCAAACACGTGCACGTCGGCGTACAGGCCGGCAGCGGCCAGACCGGCGCGCCGGCAGGAGGCAAGTGATGCTGATCAGCCCGAACCTCCACGCCGCGCTGACCCGCGCCGTACTCATCAGCCTGTTCACCTGGCGCCGCGCCGCCGATGACGACGCCCTCGACGACGAAGAACGTTTCGGCTGGTGGGGCGATACCTTTCCCACCGTTGCCGACGACCGCATCGGCTCGCGGCTATGGCTACTGAGGCGGGTGAAATTGACCCGACAAACGCAGATGGACGCCGAGTTCTACGCCCGCGAAGCCTTGCAATGGCTGATCGACGACGGCCACTGCAGCGCCATCGACATTATCAGCGAACGCCTCGACGCCCAGCGCCTGAACCTGCGCACGGTCCTGACCCTGGCCGACGGCGAACGTCTGGACATCAACCCCGATAACAGTTGGCAGGTGATCTATGCCGTTTGAAACCCCTTCGCTGCCGGTGCTGATCAAGCGCACCCAAAGCGACCTGGCCGGCGATTCGCTGCGCCAGTCCGATGCGCAAGTGCTGGCCCGTACCCTCGGTGGTGCGGCTTATGGTCTGTACGGTTATCTCGACTGGATTGCCGAGCAGATCCTGCCCGACAAGGCTGATGAGTCGACCCTGGAGCGCATCGCCGCACTGCGTTTGAACCAGCCGCGCAAACCCGCGCAAGTCGCCACCGGCAGCGTCAGCTTTACCGCCACTGCCGGTGCCGTGCTGGATGTCGACACGTTGCTCCAAGCGAGCGATGGCCGCACCTACAAAGTCACCACCGCACGCACGACCGTCAATGGCAGCAACACCACCACGATCGCCGCGCTCGATGCCGGCAGTCTGGGCAATGCCGACGCCGGTCTGGCGCTGACACCGGTGCAGCCGATTGCCGGTGTGGTCGGCAACAGCTTTGTCGTGCTGGCACCGGGACTCAGCGGCGGCGTGGCGCGGGAAAGTCTGGAGTCGCTGCGTTCGCGGGTGATCCGTTCCTACCGCGTTATTCCCCATGGCGGCTCGGCCAGTGACTACGAGACCTGGGCACTGGAAGTGCCGGGCGTAACGCGCGCCTGGTGTCGTGGCGGCCTGCTCGGGCCGGGCACGGTGACGGTGTTCATCATGCGTGATGAAGACCCGCAACCGGTGCCCAACGATGAGCAATTGGCGGAGGTTCAGGACTACATCGAACCGCTGCGTCCGGTGACTGCGGAAGTGCACGTGCAGCGGCCGATTCAGGTGCCGGTGGTGTATCGCTTCAAGAGCGTCAATCCGGACACCACCGCCGTGCGTGCCGCCGTTGAAGCGCAATTGCGCGACCTGCACAACCGTGAGGCCGATCTGGGTGTGCCGTTGCTGATCAGCCATATCCGCGAAGCCATCAGCAGCGCCGGTGGTGAGTACGATCACACCCTGACCGCGCCGGCCGCTGACGTGCCTGCCGGGCAAAGCGAACTGCTCACCTTCGGAGGCTGCGTATGGGGGGCATAAGAACCGCCGCGCAATATCAGGCGCAACTGCGCGCCTTGCTGCCCAGTGGCCCGGCGTGGGACCCGGAACGCGTACCGGAACTCGAAGAAGTGCTGCAAGGCGTCGCCGTCGAACTGGCCCGCCTCGATGCCCGCGCCGCCGACCTGCTCAACGAAATGGACCCGGCCGGGGTGAGCGAACTGGTGCCGGACTGGGAGCAGGTGATGAACCTGCCCGACCCGTGCCTGGGCGCCACGCCACTGTTCGACGACCGCCGCCTCGCCGTCCGCCGTCGCTTGCTCGCGGTCGGCAGCCAGGCCGTCGGCTATTACCTCGAAATCGCCAAAAGCCAGGGTTACCCCAACGCCACCATCACCGAACTCGAAGCCCCGCGCATGGGCCGCTCGCGTTTCGGCTCGGCGCACTGGGGCACGTGGGAGGCGCAGTTCATGTGGACGCTCAACACCGGCGGCCGCTTGCTGCTCGGCCGGCGTTTCGGCGCGAGCTATTGGGGTGAGCGCTTTGGCGTCAACCCGGGTTCGGCGCTGGAATGCCTGATCCACCGCAGTGCGCCGGCGCATACCAAGGTGCACATCAATTATGACTAGGGAGGGATGAGGGGATGGATTATCCGAAGAGTGTGCCCAGCTCGGGTCTGGTGAATGGCCAGTTCGTCGATGAAAATCCGTTGACCGGCACGCCGGGATCACTGATTCCGGCGACTTGGGGCAATGCGGTAACCGAGGAGTTGCTGACCGTGATTCGTGCGGCGGGACTGGTGCCTTCCGAGAGTGAGTCGAATCAACTGCTCAGGGCGCTCAAGAGCGTGCTATCACAGGATGCGTTGCCCTTCGCCGCGTTGGCATTTCCAACAGTGGCTACGGCGGATGGACGCATTGCAGTGACCGCTGCGAGCGGCTCGGCGGGAGGCAACGTGTCGGTACCGGGCGGTGTTCTGGTCAGTCTCTGCGAAGAAGTGACCGTTGGCATGACAGCTCGGCCGCGTGGCTTGTTGACGACAGGTTGGGCATCGCCTGCGCTTGATATCAACAGCACTTACTTTCTGCGATTGCAGGTGCGTGACGGGGCACTGGTTTGCTACCTGCAAAAAGGTGCTGATACCGATGCGATCCCAGCGGCACTGAAGGGCGGAACCGGGGGCGGCGGTGGCGGGTTCGACTCCACCTGTATCGACATGCTTGTAGCCAAAGTGGTAACCGCAGGCGCAGGGACGGCGCCCAAGCTGACGCTCTTGGCGAACAAGGCGAGGCTTGAAGCCGTAGGGGTCTGGTCCGCTGCCAGTGGCAGTTACTCGGTAACGTTGAACTGGGCCCGTAAACCGCGCGCGTACATTGCAGGGATCTACGATTTTGACGGCAACGTGAAAACCGATTATGGCGTGGTCAGTGAAGAGATCGGGGTAGCTGTGTCAGGGACGCAGGTTGTACCAGAGGGTGGATTTACGGACCGTTATATGGGACGCGTGTTAATTGTCGCGTGGGCGCAGAACCTTAGTGCGGCAGGTGTCATCAACGCCCGCGTGCGTTGGGAGGTTTGACTATGAAAGCCATTATCGAAAACGGTTTGGTGACTGCTTTGGTGAACGGAGACGTCGATTGCGGCGTTGTGATTCCCATTGGCAAGCCGGTCTCCACAGGTTGGATCTATAAGGACGACACCTTCAGTGAGCCTGCCGCAGTGACCGTTTCGCAGGACGCCGCGGCAACAGCGGAGCGCCAATGGCGCACCGCAGTGCTCATCGAGTCTGACTGGCTGGTGATCCGTCATCGCGATGAACTAGACGCCGGAGTACAAACAAGTTTGAGTTCCAAGCAGTTTGCGAAGTTGCTCGCCTATCGCCAAGCCCTGCGTGATTGGCCCGCCGCTAGCGATGCCGTTGATAACGCGTCGCGCCCTCAAACGCCTAAGTGGCTTGCCCGGTTGTCTCAACGCGTGGTTTGAAATATTGCTCCGATCAAGATCGGTCATCCGATCAAACAGTTGCGATCCGTTCGTGCTGTATCACCAAAGCCCACTCCAAAGTGGGCTTTTTTTATTTTCAGAAACTGACCGTGGACGAGGTTGCAATGGCAGCGCTCGGGACGCGGTTCATTTGTATTTCAGAGGAACGAAAGACCTATGGATTATCCAAAAAGCGTCCCCAGCGTCGGCCTGGTTGATGGTCGCTTCGTCGATGAAAACCCGGTGGCGGGTACGCCGGGGTCGTTGATTCCGGCGGTGTGGGGCAACAGTGTCACCGAAGAGTTGCTAAGCGTTATCAAAGCCGCCGGAATCATTCCGGCCGAAGCCGCTACGGATCAATTGTTGGCAGCATTCAAAAAACTTCTCAGCCTGGCCAGCCCCATGGCATCGCGCGTGACGGAAGTTTCCGGAACAAAGACGTTGATTGCCGATGAACTTGGGCTGGTCTTGATCAGTGCCAATGGGGCCGATGCAACGATCACGTTGCCGGCGGTGAACGCTCTTTCCGGTGTGCGCGACGTCATTGTCCGTCGAACCGACAACAGCGCTAATCGCTTGGTGGTGCAAGCCGCGGGCAATGATCGAATTCGCTTTCATACTCATTTGTCGGCAAACGGCTACCCGTTTCTGGTGCTGATGGGGGCGGGCGACTGGTGGCACCTGCGCAGCGATGGTTCTGGTAATTGGTGGCCGGTCGGGCGTTTCGATGCCAGCGCGCTTGGACGAATTGTATTTGAGACGTCGGCTGCGCTCAGCCCAGGTGGATATGGCGCACTCAACGGTCGTGAGTTTCTGCGTGCCGAATGGCCGTGGCTCTGGGATCACGCTGTTCAATCGGGAATGTTGCGTGCCGAAGCTGACCGCGCGGGTGGCTGGAGCAGCGGTGACGGCATCAAGACCTTTCGCGGGCCTGAGGTTCGTGGCGAGTTCCTGCGGATGCTGGATGAGCAACGCAATATTGATGCGGGCCGAGTGGCCGGCTCATGGCAGACGGGAACCAACATCGCCGGTGATAACGGCTCTGCACCGGCGGTTCACGCGATCGGCAATCTGGCGACGATCGGGGCAGATCCGACCGTTTTCCTCGGCCTGACGTACTACGTCACTGCCACTAATGCTGAAAACTTCAGCGCCCCGTATTGGGGAATGGCCCGACCTAGAAACATTGCGTATCCAGGTCGCCTGAAACTGATTTGAGGTATTTATGGCTTATTACTATGTCAACGAACTCACCGGGGAACTGACCGGGCCCGTCGAACTGCCGATTTGCCCAGGCATGGGAGTTGTTATACCGGGCAATGCAATCAAGTTGCCGCAAGTATTGCCTGCTGCGGACTCCGGGCATGCCTGGGTTTGGCGCAATGAGCGCGCCCTGCAAATGGTCGACTTGCGCAACCGCACGGTTTTTCGCAAAGACAATGGCAATCCTCAGTACTGGGCGCAATTGGGTTGCCTACCCGATCACCTCACTGCCAAGCCTAGACCGGGTATCTATCACTTCTGGAAGAGTGGCGATTGGGAACTGGATGTCGAAGCCGAGCGCACAGGCCTGATCGCGCACGCGCAAATCGATCGGGACAGCAGACTGCGCGAAGCAGTCATTCGGGTTGCGCCTCTGCAATATGCCTATGAGTTGGGCGAGGCGAGCAGTGATCAGTTAACCACTCTGCAAGCGTGGAAGCGTTATGCGCTGACGTTGGCCCGGATCGAGCAGCAGCCGGATTATCCATCGGTTATTGATTGGCCTGCGCCGCCAACCGCGTAACTCGCCACTCACTTAATAAAAACCTTACAGACGGCCCTTTGCTGCCGGCATTCGGCTGCCTGTAAAACCTCGAAGGTGCCGACATGGACTATCCAAAAAACATTCCCGGCGTGGGGCTGGTCAACGGCGGCTTCGTCGATGAAAACCCGCTCGTCGGAACACCGGGATCGCTGATTCCCGCAGCGTGGGGCAACAGCGTCACACAGGAAATTCTCAATGCCATCAAGGCGGCCGGGCTGACGCCCGATGAGACGAAAACCGATCAGTTGGCGACCGCGATCGGTGCACTGGTCGATTTCACCAAACTGAAAAACACCCCGACGACCTTGAGTGGTTACGGCATCACCGACGCGGTCGGGCGGCTGCTGGCGGTCCGGCAGATCGAGACGGTCGGGATTACGGTTTACAAGCCCAACCCAAGGGCCAAACGGATTCGCGTGAGGTTGGTGGGGGCGGGTGGTTCGGGTGGCGGGTGTGGGCCTGTATCGGCAGGAAACCAAATCCTTGGTGGCGGTGGTGGCTCCGGTGCTTACGCGGAAAGCCTGTATGACGTTACTGCACAAATGCTCGCCGGCGTGCCGGTTTCGCTGGGCGCCGGTGGTGCGGTCAGCAACACCACAGGTCTGGCGGGTGGAGGTGCTTCTTTTGGCGCCTACATGAGCGTTTCGGGAGGCGGCGGTGGGCAAAAACTGGCGATCGTGACCTCGGCTACATCGTCTGGATTCATTCAAGGCGGGGTAGGCGGAATGTTAACCGGGGGCAATCTGTGCAGCTCCCGGGGCATCACGGGTGGATTCGGGATGAGTAACGCTAATTGGGGGCTGCTTTCAGGTTGCGGGGCTCCGAGTCCGTTCGACGGCGGAGCATCTTTTACCGGATCCAACACGGCTGGTAACGCAGGCATCCGTGGCTCGGGTGGCAGCGGTTCATGCTCGGTCAATGCTTCGGCTTCGGTCGTCAGTGGTGCTGGCGGTGACGCCTTCTGTGAAATCTGGGAGTACGAATAATGGCCTGTTATGCACGAGTGGAAAACGGTGTCGCGGTCGAATTGATCGATACCGGCGACTACGCGATTACTCAACTGTTTGCCCCCGCTTTCGTCGAGACGATGGTGCAGGTGCCGGAGGGCATGCACGTTGATATCGGCGCGCCCCTCAGTGAACTGCGCCATGAGCTCGCGCCGTTACCGGTCATGGGCAATCCTGTCGTCATTCCTGAAACTGTCGTCGAGGAGCAAGAGCCTTTGACGGCAGCGCGAACGTGGCGTCAGTCCAGTCTGTCGGCCACTGAATGGTGGGTGGCGCGGCATCGCGACGAGCAGGCGCTGGGGCGTGGGACGACGCTCAAGGCCGCGCAGTATCTGGAGTTGCTGGAGTACCGCCAGGCGCTGCGTGACTGGCCTGAGGCTAAAGGTTTCCCGACGGCGGTTTCTCGCCCGACAGCACCGCAATGGTGGGTCGCCAATGCGGATTGACTGGTCTCAGGCATTTTTAAACAAGGAGTTGAATCATGGATTATCCAAAGAGTGTTCCTAGCGCCGGGTTGGTAGATGGCAAGTTTGTCGATGAAGATTTACTGACGGGCAAGCCAGGGTCGTTGATTCCGGCCAGTTGGGGTAATGGTGTTACGCAAGAGTTGTTGACGGTCATCCAGAGCGCAGGGCTGACACCGACGGAGGCCGCCAATAATCAACTGCTCAGTGCGCTGCGCAGCAACAACCTGTTCGTCACGGCGCCGCAATTCAATCAAGGCAAAGCGGTTGCCACTACCGAGTTCGTCGCCCGCGCGGGTCTGCAGTTTTCCAGCTTCGTTTCTTACCCGACCAGCACTGTCCTGACCGTAGCCCACGTGGGGGGCGTGGCGAGTTTCGCCAGCGCAACGCCGATCACGGCAACGTTGCCCTCCATCAATGGCATTGCCCATGCCAGCACGCTACACGTGATCAATGCGGGCAACGGTGTTCTGACCATCAACCCCGCCGCAAACGAGCAAATTGAAACCTGCAACGGCACGTTCGGGTCGCTGAAACTCGGACTCGGCGACTCCGCATGCCTGATCAAACTGGCGAGCCAATGGCGGCTGTACGGAGGGTCGATCAGCGATCGTTATGCCACGGCCCATTCGGGCGTCTATGGCAACGTCGGTTACCAACGGTTTGCCAGCGGCAACATTGAGCAATGGGGTGTCGGCACAACGGATGCGAAGGGCGAAGTCGACGTCATTTTCCCAATCTCTTTTCCTACAGCCTTTTCTTCTCTGGTGGCCACTCATGCCGGCGGTGACGGGGCGATGGTCATCCTGATTGCGGGTTCTGGAAAGCAACAAGGCTGCAAGCTCAAGGTTCGTGATTACAGCGGCAGCGTCGCTGCGGGTTGGGGCATCAATTATTACGCAAAGGGCTATTGAATGAATCCGTTCAACGTTTTGTTCAGCGCCAGCACCCGGGGCGTTTATGTACCGGGTATCAACTCAACTGACATTCCCGACGATGTCATCGAGATTCCTCAGACTTACTGGATCTCGCTGCTGCAGCAATTGGCCGTTGCGGCAAAGGTGATCGGCGTGCGTGCGGATAACGGCTATCCGATTCTGGTCGATCCTGCGCCTCCTTCGGCCGATGAAGCGGCTGACGCCGAGCGCCGTTGGCGCACCGCGCAACTGGCCGCCACCGACGGGTTGGTGGCGCGTGATCGCGATGAGTTGGAAGACGGTGGCGGCACGACGCTGACCACAGAGCAATATGCCCAATTGCAGACGTATCGCCGTGAATTGCGCGACTGGCCGCAGGGTTCCTTTTTTCCGTTCGGCGAGCATCGGCCGGTTGCGCCGAAGTGGTTGGCTGCTGCGCTGTAAGTCATCAGGGAAGTTGAAATGGACTATCCAAAAAGCGTTCCCAGCGTCGGACTGGTGAATGGCAAATTCGTCAATGAAGATGTTGTCGCGGGATTGCCCGGATCGTTGATCCCGGCGACCTGGGGCAACAGCGTTACCGATGAATTGTTGAACGTCGTCAAATCTGCGGGTCTTGAACCAAACGAAACCGATGCGACGCAGCTATTGCAGGCGCTGAAAAAACTCAGTCAGGCCGGTGAAGACAAACATGCGACTGATATCGGCGCGGCCAATCTGTACATGGCCAACTACGTGCCGGCCATCACTACGTTGAAAGACGGTCTGGCGCTGCGCTTTACCGCTGGTAATGCCAACACTGGAGCCAGCACGTTCGCACCCAATGGCTTGCTGCCCAAGCCGTTATTGAGCCTTGGGCTGAGTGCATTGCGGCCAGCGGAGATTGTCGGCAGCAGTGTGTGTTCGGTGGTGTACAGCGCGGCGCTGGACAGTTGGGTGCTGGTGTATGCGAGCGGTGGTAATGCTGCGAGCGGCCGGTTGTTGGGGGTAAAGACGTTTACCGTATCCGGCACCTATGAGCCGATAGCCGGGACGAAGCACGTTCTGGTCAAGGTTGTGGGCGGTGGTGGTGGAAGTGCGGGAGTCGGGGCGACGACAACTTCCCAATATGCAACCGTGGGTGGCGGTGCCTCCGGTAGTTATGCTGAAGCGTGGTTACCTTCCGAGGCGATTGGTTCTCGTCAGGCTGTCACTGTGGGGGCTGGGGGAAGCGCGGGACAGGCCGCGGCGAATGCCGGGGGAGGAGGCACCAGTTCTTTCGGCTCGCTGGTTTCGGCTGCCGGTGGTGGAGGGGCGCCGTGGATTGGCTTTGTTGCGAACCAGGGGATGGGACTTTATACCGGAGGCTATCCCGGCCAGTCGGCCAGTGGCGGCAACATCGTCAATAGCGCGGGAAACGCCGGTGCTCCCGGGATCTCTGTCAACGGCTCAACCCTTGCTGGACACGGTGGTAACTCGCCATTGGGCGGAGGCGGTTTTGGCAGCAGTGCAACAGGCTCTCTGGCTGCACCCGGTTCCGGTTTCGGCTCCGGTGCGGGAGGAATCGCCAACGCCCCCAATCAGCCTGGCAGACCAGGTGGCGCAGGTGCCTCGGGCGCCGTGATCATCTACGAGTACGCCTGATGAAAACCTACGCACGCATCGTCAACTCCACTGTGGTCGAGCTGTTCTCCACCGAAGGCAATATGGCCGAGATGTTTCATCCGGATCTGCTCTGGGTCGACATCACTGAAATCACTCCTGCACCGCAAATCGACTGGAGCGCCAACTTCGGCACCCTCGGTTGGTTCTTCGCATCACCCGAAGAACCTGCGCCGGACAGCACCCTGAAAACTCTGGCAAAAAAATGGCTGACAGGCATTAACCGTCAACCGTGATTCAATCGGGGCAATATCCAGGGAGGATCAAGCATTATGCAAATAACTGAAAACAACCTTATCGACATCATGCCCAACGCCCGCTCCCAAGCGGGCGTTTTTGTTTCTGCACTCAACAGCGCGATGACGCGCCGTCATATCGACTCGCCCAAACGCGTCGCGGCGTTCCTTGCGCAAGTCGGTCACGAGTCCGGGCAATTGCGCTACGTGCGCGAACTGGGCAACAACCAATACCTGAGCAAATACGACACCGGTACGTTGGCCTTGCGTCTGGGCAACACACCAGAGGCTGACGGCGACGGGCAAAAATACCGAGGGCGCGGGCTGATCCAGATCACTGGCCGCAGCAACTATCGCCAGTGCAGCGTTGGCCTGTTCGGCGATGAGCGTCTGTTGTCCCTGCCCGAACTGCTCGAACAGCCACAATGGGCCGCCGAGTCTGCGGCATGGTTCTGGGAGCAGAACGGCTTGAACGAACTGGCTGATCGCGATCAGTTCAACACCATTACCCGTCGCATCAACGGCGGGTTGAACGGTTTACAGGATCGCCTGGAAATCTGGGCACGGGCGAGGGCGGTGCTATGCCAATCCCCTGGCGAGTGATCGCTGTTGTGTTGCTGGCTGCTGGTGCGTTTGCAGCGGCCTGGCAGTTTCAGGAGTGGCGCTACGGCCGACAGCTGGCCGAGCAGGCCCGGTTAAACGCCGAGACCCTTAATCAACTGACGCAGACCACCGCCACTGCGCAACAGGCTGAGCAGGATAAACGTCTGGCGCTGGAGCAACGGCTCGCGACCAGTGAACAAACCCACTACCGAGCGCTGAGCGATGCCCAACGTGATCAGGATCGCCTGCGCGATCGTCTTGCCACTGCTGATGTGCGCCTGTCAGTCCTTCTCGACGCCAGCGACGTTGCCCCAGGCTGCAACGTGCCAGCCACCGCCGGCGCCAGCGGCGTGGATCATGCAACCGTACGCGCCCGACTTGACCCGGCGCATGCTCAACGAATTATCGCCATCACCGACACCGGCGACCGTGGACTGATCGCCTTGCAGGCTTGTCAGGCCTATGTCAGAGCGCTGGCGCCCGAACATTTTGAATGAGTCTGTGTATTGAAAGCGCAACCGGCTCGTGTACGGTGGAGGCATTCCACACGATCCGGAGCACGCCGTGAAAGAGATCACTCAACTGGCCGCCGACCTTGGCCGACGTCTGCAACTGCTCAATGCCCACGTCACCACTGCTGAATCCTGTACCGGTGGCGGAATTGCCGAAGCCATTACGCGGATCCCGGGCAGTTCGGCGTGGTTCGAGGCTGGCTACGTCACGTACTCCAATCGGCAGAAAACCCAGCAATTGAATGTGCCGACCGAGTTGTTCGAAACGGTGGGCGCGGTCAGTCGCGAGGTGGTCGAGGCGATGGTGCGTGGCGCTCAGGACAAAAGCCTGGCGCGATTTGCCGTAGCCGTCAGTGGTGTGGCCGGGCCGGACGGTGGATCGCCGAACAAACCGGTCGGCACGGTGTGGCTGGCCTGGGGCGTTGGCGAGACGGTCATCACTGAGGTTCAGCACTTCCCCGGCAACCGCGATGAAGTCCGCCGACAAACGGTGAAGGCCGCGCTAGAGGGGCTCCTGCGACTAGCGGCACGAGAAATCGAAAATCAGGGGTAGGCGATCCGCGAACGCTGTGGAATAATACTGGCTACTTATACAGGTGTTGGCCGTCAGGCCTTATTGATTACGTGAGGACTTTAATGGACGACAACAAGAAGAAAGCCTTGGCTGCGGCCCTGGGTCAGATCGAACGTCAATTCGGCAAGGGTGCCGTGATGCGTATGGGCGATCAAGACCGTCAGGCGATCCCGGCTATCTCCACTGGCTCTCTGGGTCTGGACATCGCGCTCGGCATTGGCGGCCTGCCAAAAGGCCGTATCGTTGAAATCTACGGTCCTGAATCCTCCGGTAAAACCACACTGACCTTGTCCGTGATCGCCCAGGCTCAAAAAGCCGGCGCGACCTGCGCATTCGTCGACGCCGAACACGCCCTCGACCCTGAGTACGCCGGCAAACTGGGCGTCAACGTCGACGACCTGCTGGTGTCCCAGCCGGACACCGGCGAACAGGCACTGGAAATCACCGACATGCTGGTGCGTTCCAACGCCGTTGACGTGATCATCGTCGACTCCGTGGCAGCACTGGTACCGAAGGCTGAAATCGAAGGCGAAATGGGTGACATGCACGTGGGCCTGCAAGCCCGTCTGATGTCCCAGGCGCTGCGTAAAATCACCGGTAACATCAAGAACGCCAACTGCCTGGTGATCTTCATCAACCAGATCCGTATGAAGATCGGCGTGATGTTCGGCAGCCCGGAAACCACTACCGGTGGTAACGCGCTGAAGTTCTACGCTTCGGTCCGTCTCGACATCCGCCGTACTGGCGCGGTGAAAGAAGGCGACGAAGTGGTTGGTAGCGAAACCCGCGTCAAGGTTGTGAAGAACAAGGTCGCTTCGCCATTCCGTCAGGCCGAGTTCCAGATTCTTTATGGCAAGGGCATTTATCTCAACGGTGAGATGATCGACCTGGGCGTGCTGCACGGTTTCGTCGAGAAGTCCGGCGCCTGGTATGCCTACGAAGGCACCAAGATCGGTCAGGGCAAGGCCAACTCGGCCAAGTTCCTGGCGGACAACCCGGAAATTGCCGCGAAGCTCGAGAAGCAACTGCGTGACAAGCTGCTTACTCCAGCCGTGATCGACTCCAAGGCCTCAGCAGTCAAAGAGACTGAAGACGACCTGGCCGACGCTGACATCTGATTGCAGCGATGACCACTGCAGTACTCGATACCCTCGTCGCGGTGCGGCGAACTGCCATGGACCTGCTCGCACGTCGCGAGCATGGTCGAGTCGAGTTGACGCGCAAACTGCGTCAACGCGGCGCTGAGGCGCAGATGATCGAAACAGCCCTCGACCGTTTGACGGAAGAGGGGCTGCTTTCCGAAGCCCGTTACCTTGAAAGCTTTGTTTCCTACCGTGCCCGTTCCGGCTATGGCCCTCTGCGGATTCGCGAAGAGCTGAGCCAGCGCGGTTTGCAGCGCGCCGATATCGAACTCGCCCTGCGCGAAAGCGGTATCAGTTGGCAGGAGCAATTGCAGGAGACGTGGCAACGCAAGTTCTCCGGGCATTTACCGATTGATGCGAAAGAACGGGCCAAACAGGGCCGGTTCCTGGCCTATCGGGGGTTTTCGATGGAGATGATCAACCGCTTGTTCAGCGGTCGAGGGATAGACGATTAAACCGATTCAATAAAAACGGCCCGCTATGAAAATAGCGGGCCGTTTTTTTTTGCCCTCAAATTGCCTTTGACGGTTCGCGGCTGCGTTGCGCTGTTTGCGGTTGGGAATCTGCCCAGTTTTCCGGCAGGTTGATGTAATCGATCAACTCCCTCAGACGCCCGTGAGTGCGCGCGTTGAAAGCGAAGGCCAGTCGCGCCAGATGGCTGAACTGCGCTTCATCGTGTTCCTCGCCGGCGTAGGCCTGTTGATGAAACCGATCGCTCAGGCACAAATCGGCAAAGGCCTCCTGCATGTGCTCCAGCGCTTGATCGCTGAGTTTATGATTCATGCGGATCACGAATTGTCGCTTGAGCCAGCGACTGGAGTGGAAGTTACTGTAGAACTGGTTGATCTGCTCCACCGCCTCGTCGACGCTGTAGACCAGTCGCATCAGTTTCATGTCGGTCGGCAGGATGTAGCGGTTGCTCTCCAGTTGCTGGCGGATAAAGTCCATCGCGCCCTGCCAGAACGTGCCGCCTGGCGCATCCAACAGCACCACCGGCACCAATGGACTTTTACCGGTCTGGATCAATGTCAGCACTTCCAGCGCTTCATCCAGCGTGCCGAAGCCACCGGGGCATAAAACCAGTGCGTCGGCCTCTTTGACGAAAAACAACTTGCGGGTAAAGAAGAAGTGGAACGGCAGCAGATTGCCGGTGCCGTCCACCGTCGGGTTGGCATGCTGTTCGAAGGGCAGGGTGATATTGAACCCGAGGCTGTGATCGCGGCCGGCACCTTCGTGCGCGGCGGCCATGATGCCGCCGCCAGCACCGGTGATGACCATCATTCCCGAGCGGGTCAAGGCTGCACCGAGTTCGCGGGCCATCGCATACAACGGATGTTCGACCGGTGTGCGCGCCGAACCGAATACGGTGACTTTGCGTCGGCCCTTGAATTGCTCCAGTACCCGAAACGCCTGCTCCAGTTCGCGCAGGGCTTGCAAGGTGATCTTGGCGTTCCAGCGGTTGTGGTCTTCCTGGGCCATGCGCAGCACGGTCAGGATCATGTCGCGGTAGATAGGGATATTCGGGCTGTTGGGGGAAACACGGTTGAGTTGTTCTTCGACCTTGCTGATGAGGTCGGGGCCGCTTTCCTGAAAATGACGACTGAGCAAGTCATTCGGTTGGTAAGGCATTCAACGTCTCCTTCTGCACAGGGCGTCGGCCCTGACGAGCGGCGTCAGTGCCGCGCTGCAAAAAACACACGATCGGCAGTTCCTTGCCTGCCGTTGAAAAAAGATCGGGAATACACTGAATCTAGACCCTCGCGCGCATTTGCGCTGACTTGATCATTGCGCTGTAAAGTTTTGGCTGGCAATCGTTTATTGATTTTCCGCGTGTTGCTTCACCGCTCGTCCGAACGTGCGCCGAGGGGCAATCCCTCTGATTAACTAACGTACAGGCGCCGTACGACAGCTTTGCGTCAACGATCGTACGCCAGGCGCATGCAATTCAAGGATTCGTGGGTGGCAAGGAGGCGGGACATATGGCCAGAGTGATTCTGGAGATCGATACGCAGCTGTATCGGATGTTGAAAGCGGCAGCCGAGACCAATCAACTCAGTCTCGAAGAGGAGTGCTGCCGGCGGTTGGCGGGCGGCGAGCGCCGTTCACACTATCTACAGGCCTTGCTGGCCGAACTGCGCGCCGAGGATGAACAGCGGCGCGCCAATTCGCGATGATTACTTCTTCTTCGCCGGGGCGGCTTTCGGGCAATCCGATTCCTGGTAGCTGGCGGAGCCGATCGCTTTGTTGGTTTTCACTTCAGTGAAGTCGTAACGCATGATCGCACCCTTGGCCATCAGCTTGCGGAACGACGGGTTGTTGCACACCGAGGCGCCCAACTGGAAATACACGGCTTTAGGGTCAGCGCGCATTTTGTCGGCGTGGCTCTTCTGCACGCTCAGGTGGTTGATCAACTGCGTGCCTTCCACGGTGAAACCCTGATCAAGAATGTCTTCACTGATGGCGCGTGGCGTGCCGACGCTGCTTTGTGCGGCGACGTTGCGCAGCTCGCGGTTCAGATTCTGCTCACTCAGCGATGCAGCCTGAGCGGTGAAGGACGACGCCAGCAGAATGGCAGCGGTGGGAACGATAAGGCGCAGCATGAAACTCTCCTGGTTCAGTGACTGGTGGTTCGACCAGCCACGTGACTGTGCGTTCAGTGGCGGCGAATTATAGGGGAGCCGGTCGGGAGGGTACAGGCTTGTGCCCGTCGCTCTGGTAAACTGCCGGCCTTTATTGCCCTGCCGAGTGTTGTTCGTGTCGAGTTTTCCAGCTTTTCGGCGTTATCCGCGATGAACCATGCCCCCAACGCCGTCGCTCGTCTGCGCGACCAGCGCGAAGACGAAGGTATCAAGCCGATTCAGGCCCGTGGCTTTCGCTCCGAGCGTTGCCGCGACTGCCGGGTGATCATCAGCCATTGCCTGTGCGCCTGGCGACCTAGTGTCGAGACGCGGTCGGGCGTGTGCCTGATCATGACCGGCAAGGAAGTGTTCAAACCGAGCAACACCGGTTGGCTGATTGCCGATGTGGTTCGCGATAACCATGCGTTTATCTGGTCGCGTACCGAGCCCGATCCGCAGATGCTGGCGCTGCTCAATGACCCGCAATGGCAACCGTATCTGGTGTTTCCCGGCGAATACGTGGAGCCCTCGCGAGTAACCAACACCGTCGCCATCGATAGCAGCAAGCGCCCGCTGTTCATTCTGCTCGACGCCACCTGGACCGAGGCTCGGAAGATTTTCCGCAAGAGCCCGTATTTCGACCGTTTGCCAATCCTCAGCCTGCTGCCCGACAAGCTCTCGCGCTACCGCTTGCGCCGTTCGACCCGCAGTGAGCACCTGTGCACCGCCGAAGTCGCGGCGTTGTGCCTAGAGCTGGCCGGTGACAGCGACGCCGCCTCGGCGTTGGACGCCTATTTCGACGTGTTCAGCCAGCATTACCTCGGCGCCAAACAGCAACTGGACATGAATGAATCGACGCCGGCTCACGCCGAGTTGCTGCCCTATATACGAAAGCCGCAGCCGGAGTTGGCCCAATAGTGGCCCATACTGTACAAGCCAGCGGCCGTGCTGCTTGACCACCCCGTCTTCGCTGGGCATGCTTGGCGCCGATTAGGGTGCGGCCAAGGTTTGAAACGCCGTGTTTGCTGATGATTGGCGTTGAACGTGCCCCTGTGGATATCGCTTGAAAGCGGCATCTTGAGTTGCTTTGGCCAGACCGGAATGCTCCGGGTCTGCCATCAAAAACAGGATCATTTGAAAAATGGCCACATACGACATCCTGATTGCCGATGATCACCCTCTGTTTCGTAGCGCCCTGCATCAAGCGGTGACGCTGGGCCTTGGCCCGGATGTTCGGCTCGTGGAGGTGGCGAGCATCGCCGAGCTGGAAACGCGTCTGACCGAAAAGGCTGACTGGGATCTGGTCCTGCTGGACCTGAACATGCCAGGCGCTTTCGGGTTTTCCGGTTTGGTCATGCTACGGGGACAGTACCCGCAGATTCCGGTGGTGATGGTCTCGGCGCAGGAAGAAGCTTCGGTGATGGTCAAGTCCCGTGAGTTCGGCGCCAGTGGTTTTATTCCCAAGTCCAGCGACCTCAGCGTGATTCAGGAAGCCGTGCGCAAAGTGCTCGATGGCGATGTGTTCTGGCCGCCACAAGCGTTCGAGGCGGTCAGTGTTTCCGACGAAGCCAAAGCCGCCAGCGATGGCCTCGCCAGCCTGACGCCCCAGCAGTTCCGCGTGTTGACCATGGTCTGCGAAGGCCTGTTGAACAAGCAGATTGCCTATGAACTGAGCGTGTCGGAAGCGACCATCAAGGCCCACGTCACGGCGATCTTTCGCAAGCTGAATGTGCGCACTCGTACGCAGGCGGCTTTACTGCTGCAACAACTTGAGTCAATTCCGAGCCAATAATGGCTGGCGTCTTCACGCTTTTTTGACTTTTGTTGATCTAGCTTTCCCACTCCTTTTTGGTTGGTTTCTACTTTATGTCACCTTTCAAGGGCCAGACCGGCCTGAAACGTATCCTCAATGCCTCCGGTTACTCGCTGGATGGCCTGCGCGCAGCTTTTACCGGTGAAGCAGCCTTCCGCCAATTGGTACTGCTCAATGTGGTGCTGATTCCACTGACGTTCTTCCTTAATGTCAGCCGTGTCGAACAAGCGTTGTTGATTGCCGTGTGCCTGTTGGCGCTGATCGTCGAGTTGCTGAATTCGGCGGTGGAAGCGGCCATCGACCGCATCTCGCTAGAACTGCATCCACTGTCGAAGAATGCCAAGGACATGGGCAGCGCCGCACAATTCGTGGCATTGAGCATGATCGCGCTGGTGTGGGCAGTGATTCTGCTTTAAGCGATTGTCGGCAAAACGATCTCGTCGCTGCGCTGCACCCCGGCGGTGAAAGCGCGGCACAGATCGAGAAATTCGCGCATGGCAGAAGTCTGATACTTCTGTTTGTGCCAGATGAAGTAGAACTGTCGCGCCAGATCCAGATCCGGCGTTTCCACGGGCACCAGACTGCCGCGGCGGAACGCATCACGCAGCGCCAGCCGCGAGATGCAGCCAATCCCTAGTCCTGATTCCACCGCACGTTTGATCGCTTCGGTGTGTTCCAGCTCAAGACGGATATTCAATGCGCTGCGATGGTGACGCATGGCTTGATCGAAGGTCAGCCGCGTGCCGGAACCCTGTTCACGCAGAATCCATGCCTCGCGAGTCAGTTCTTCCATGGTCGCGCTGCCGCGCTTGGCCAGCGGATGCTGCGGAGCGCAGAACACCACCAACTCATCTTCGACCCAGCTCTGCACTTCGATGTCCGGGTGGCTGCAATCACCTTCGATTAGACCCAGATCAATTTCGTAGTGGGCGACTTGTTGCACGATATTGGCCGTGTTCTGTACGTGCAGCTTCACCTGGCTTTCCGGGTGGCGCTGCATGAAACTGCCGATCAGCAGGGTCGCCAGGTAATTGCCGATGGTCAGCGTCGCGCCCACTGACAGCGAGCCGAACCCGGATTTGCCGTTGAGCAGGTCTTCGATTTCCTTGGCCTGATCGAGCAGGGCCACCGCCTGCGGCAATAGCTGTTTGCCGAGGGCGTTGAGGCTCAGCCGTTTACCGGCACGGTCGAACAGCTGGCAGCTGGATTGGCGCTCGAGTTCGGTGATCGAGGTGCTGGCGGCCGACTGCGAGAGGTTGAGCAGACCCGCAGCACGGGATACGCTTTCCTGCTGGGCGACGGCGACGAAGACTTGCAGTTGACGGAGAGTAAATCGCATATCGATATAACCGATAACCCTTATCTTAATAATCCAGTTAACAGATATTGTCGTCGCTATTAGAATGCGATGCAATTGCGCACCGTCGCCTTCAAAAGCCAGCGCAGACCCAATATCCAGGAGTCAAACGTACATGAGCAACATGAACCACGAGCGTGTCCTCAGTGTTCATCACTGGAACGACACTCTGTTCAGCTTCAAGTGCACCCGCGATCCGGGCCTGCGCTTCGAGAACGGTCAGTTCGTGATGATCGGCCTGCAACAGCCCAACGGCCGGCCGCTCATGCGCGCTTACTCGATCGCCAGCCCGAACTGGGAAGAGCATCTGGAGTTCTTCAGTATCAAGGTGCAGGACGGCCCGCTGACCTCGCAACTGCAGCACTTGAAGGAAGGCGACGAGATCATCATCTCGAAGAAGCCTACCGGCACCCTGGTTCTCGACGACCTGAACCCGGGCAAGCACTTGTACCTGCTGAGCACCGGCACCGGTCTGGCGCCGTTCATGAGCGTGATCCAGGACCCGGAAACCTACGAGCGCTTTGAAAAAGTGATCCTGGTTCACGGTGTGCGTTACGTCAACGAAGTCGCGTATCGCGAATTCATCACCGAGCACTTGCCGCAGAACGAGTTCTTCGGCGAGGCGCTGCGTGACAAGCTGATCTACTACCCGACCGTGACCCGCGAGCCTTTCGAGAATCAGGGCCGCCTGACCGACCTGATGCGCAGCGGCAAGCTGTTCAGCGACATCGGTCTGCCACCGATAAACCCGCAGGACGACCGCGCGATGATCTGCGGCAGCCCGAGCATGCTCGACGAGACCAGCGAAGTGCTCGACAGCTTCGGCCTGAAGATCTCGGCGCGGATGCGCGAGCCGGGTGACTACCTGATCGAGCGTGCGTTCGTCGAGAAGTAAGCCCCCCCTTAAAAAGCCCCCATTGCCTATGCAGGCAATGGGGGCTTTTTTATGCCCGAAACATTTCCTTCATGCCTGCCACAATCCATGTAGGAGCTGCCTCAGGCTGTGGCAGGAATGACTTCGAGTACGCGGATCTTCTCAGGCGTCGGGTAATGCCAGCGCACATCCAGATCCCAGAATTGCGCGCCGTACTCGCGTTCAGGCGCCGGGGTTTGATACGCCGGGCGAGGATCCTGCGCCAGGCACTGCTCGATCAGCTCGACCAACGGCTCTTGGAGGCGCTGAGCGTGTGTGTGCGCTTGTTTCAGTGCAGCGTCCGTCCACTGCACGTCAATCAACTGCGGCGCGGCGCTGGCGATGCTATTGGCGGCGTCGGGAATGATATCGGCGTAAGGCACGTAGGGTTTGATGTCGAGAATCGGCGTGCCGTCGAGCAAATCGATCCCGGAAATGAACAACCGATTGGCTTCGACCTTGTCCAGTTTCACCACCGATTGGCCGATGCCGTTTGGTCGGTGGGTGGCGCGGGTGGCGAACACGCCCATGGACTTGTTGCCGCCCAAACGTGGCGGGCGCACTTTCAGCCGTGGTTTGTCTTCCAGTGCCTGATGAAACAGGAATAGCAGCCAGACATGGCTGACCTGTTCCAGACCCTGCACGGCGTCACCCTGATCGAACGGCGCCACCAGTTCCAGCACGCCACGGGCGGCGGGGGCCAGTTGCGGTTGGCGGGGGATGGCGAATTTCTCCTTGAAGCAGGAGCGCACGAAGCCGATGGGGGAGACGCTGTAAGTCATGGTGTGTATTCGAAGCGGGGCAGGGGTGGGCATGATAACCCGGTAGCCCTTATGGCAGGTGGTGACTGGGCTGACGCCATCGCGAGCAGGCTCACTCCTACAGGGGCATGGGTGTACACAAAATCTGTGTTCGCTGAAAATCCCTGTAGGAGTGAGCCTGCTCGCGATAGCTTCACCGCCGACCTAGAGGCTGAACCCACCATCCAGCGGAATAATATTCCCGGTCATATAGGCCCCAGCCGTACTCGCCAGACTGATCGCCAACGCCGCCATCTCCTCTTCACGCCCCCAACGCTTCATCGGAATCAGCGCCGTATCCTCGGCCAACGCCTGCTGATCATTGCCAATATGCTGGGTCATCTTGCTCGGAAAGCGCCCCGGCGCAATCACGTTGACGTTGATGTGCTGGCTCACCAGTTCCCGCGCGAGAATCCGCGACAATTGATGTAGGGCAGCTTTACTTGGCCCATAGGCATACGCCTGCTCGCCAAACGAAGAAATCCCCGCCACCGAACCGATGTTGATGATCCGCGCCGGGTTCGCCGCCGAACCCGCTTTGCGCAACAACGGTAGAAACTGCTGGATGCAACTGAACACCGACGTCACGTTGAGCTGCATGACTTTTTCCCAACCCTTGACCGGGTAGCTCTCCAGCGGCGCGCCCCAAGTAGTGCCGGCGTTGTTCACCAGAATATCCAGATGCGTGATCTGCTCGCCCAGGCGCGCGGCCAGTTCCTGCACGCCTTCTTCCGTCGCCAGATTCGCCGCCACGCCGTGGCACTTGCCCAAGGCGCTGAGTTCTTCCGCGGTTTGATGGCAGGCTTCGGCGTCGCGCGAGCACACGTAGACACGCGCGCCAGCCTCGACAAAGGCTTTGGCGATCATTTTGCCGATACCACGGGTGCCGCCGGTCACTAGAGCGGTGCGGCCTTGCAGGGAGAAATACGGGTGCATGGCGAGTCCTGAGTGCTAGGGATCAATACACCCTAGTCGTCAGCCGCGAAAAGCGGAGCCACTATTTTCAGAGGGAATGAGCGGTCATGCGTTGCGGCGGCGACCATCAGTCGCCACCGCAGAAGGGGATCAGGCCGGGCGAACGCGCAGGGTCAGACCCTTGAGGAAGTTGCGCAGCAACTGGTCGCCACACGGGCGGTAGTTGGTGTGGCCGACCTTGCGGAACAGCGCGCTCAGCTCAGGTTTGGACACCGGGAACTCGGCGGCCTTGAGGATCGCGTGCATGTCGTCTTCTTTCAGTTCGAAAGCCACGCGCAGCTTTTTAAGGATGATGTTGTTGGTCACCGGCACTTCGATCGGCTGCGGCGGACGGCTTTCGTCCTTGCCACGCTTGAAGATCACCAGGCCATCGAGGAAGTGTGCGATCACTTCGTCCGGGCAGCGCACGAAACCTTCTTCGTCTTCTTCTTTCTTGTCGAGCCAGGTGATCACGTCGGCGAGGGCCACGTCCATGCCACCGAGTTGGATGATCTCGACAACCTTCTTGTCGCTGATGTCGAGCATGTAGCGCACGCTGCGCAATACGTCGTTATGAATCATGTGAGTAATCCTGATAAGCGTTGTGGGCAGCGCGCGGGCGCACTGCCGGAATGTGTGGCGGCAGTGGAAGTCTTAGAACTTCTCTTTGCCGGACAGGTAGCGCCATTGGCCGACCGGAACCTTGCCGATCGAGACGCCGCCGATACGGATGCGACGGATGCCGATGACCTTGAGGCCGACCGCTTCGCAGAACTGGGCGATGATGCCGGGCTGCGGGTTTTTCAAGGCGAAGCGCAGGCGGTTTTCGTTCTGCCAGCTGGCCTTGACTGGCGGCAGCTCCTTGCCCTTGTGGGTCAGGCCGTGCTGCAAACGGTTGAGGCCGTGGGCGACCATGTCTCCTTCGACTTCAACCACGTATTCCTGCTCGATCTTCGCGGCGTCGGCGGTGAGTTTGCGGAGGATTTTCCAGTCCTGGGTGAACACCAGCAGGCCGCTAGCCTTGGCTTGCAGGTCGGCGCTGGCGGTCAGGCGCAGGAAGTGCCCGCGCAACGGGCGCTTGCTGAAGCGGTGTTCTTCGCTGAGGGTTTCGGCGCTCAGCGATTGCATGGCGGTCTCGACATCCATGCCAGCCGGCGCGTTGAGCAGGATGGTCACCGGCTCCGGCGCGGTGGCCTTGGCGTCCTTGTCGAGCTCGACCTTCTGGTCGCCGACCTTGAATTGCGGCTCGTCAATCACTTCGCCGTCCACGGTGACCCAGCCGCCCTCAATGAACAGCTCGGCCTCCCGGCGGGAGCAACCGACCAGTTCGATGAGGCGTTTGGAGAGGCGAATCGGGTCAGTCATGACAGGGCCGTAACAAAAAAGGGGTGGGCATTGTACCTGTGTGGCGCCGGTTAAGCCCGGTTCCATTTACAGGCTGTTCGCTTTACCTGTGGGAGCTGGCTTGCCAGCGATGGCATCACCTCGGTATTTCTTGCAGACCGCAGCGCCCGCATCGCTGGCAAGCCAGCTCCCACAGGGTTTTATGGTGTGTCAGCCATTGCTGGTGCGCTGCTGGTTCTGCCGCAAGCGCATATGCAGCAACGGATACGGCTGCCCCATGCCATCCACCTCCGAACGGCCGATTACCTCGAAACCCTGCTTGAAGTAAAAGCCCAGCGCCTGCGGGTTCTGCTCGTTCACATCCAGTTCATCGGCGTTCAGATGCTGCAGGGCGTAAGTCAGCAACTTTTTACCCAGGCCCTGACCGCGATGGGCGGGGTCGATGAACAGCATCTCGATCTTGCCCGCTGCAACTCCGGCAAACCCGGTGATGCGCTGGTTAGCGTCCTTGGTGCAGATCAGCATTACTGCATCGAGATAGCGGGTGAGCACCAGATTGCGCAGCAGCTCGATATAGCTGTCTGGCAGAAAATCATGGGTCGCGCGAACCGAGGCCTCCCAGACCCGGGTCAGTTCCTGATAATCGCTGAGTTTCGGCGTGTGGATGACCGAATGGTGACGCATGCCCGTCTGCCTCTTGTCCGTTTCAAGGGAGTCCGTCCCCCGCTAAACGATAGCCGTAAAAAAGCCCCGCATCTCGTAAAAAGAGCGGGGCTTTTTGTATTTTTTGCGGTGTCTTGCTGGATACTTCTGTCGCCAGCAAGAGCTCACCCCCTCACCCCAACCCTCTCCCCCAAGGGGGCGAGGGGGAAGGGAGCTGATCTTCGTGCTGTTCAAAACCTGAGTTCGACTCGAACGTTCAGGTCGGTGCAGCTCGCAAGAACACATAGATCAGTCCCCTCTCCCTCCGGGAGAGGGTTAGGGTGAGGGGCTTTTGATCTTCAGATCAGATCTGCTCAGCCCACAGGTCATATTCGTCAGCGTCAGTAACCTTGCACCAGACCTTGTCGCCAGGCTTCAAATTGCTGCCGTTATCGATAAACACATTGCCATCGATTTCCGGCGCATCGAAGAAGCAGCGGCCAACCGCGCCTTGCTCGTCAACTTCGTCGACCAGCACTTCAATCTCACGGCCGATGCGCATTTGCAGGCGGGCCGAGCTGATCGCCTGCTGGTGCGCCATAAAGCGATCCCAACGATCTTGCTTGACCTCGTCCGGCACCACTTCCAGATCCAGATCATTGGCCGGAGCGCCTTCAACCGGCGAGTACTGGAAGCAGCCGACGCGGTCGAGCTGGGCTTCGGTCAGCCAGTTCAGCAGGTACTGGAAATCTTCTTCGGTTTCGCCCGGGAAGCCGACGATGAAGGTCGAACGGATGATCAGGTCCGGGCAGATTTCGCGCCAGTTCTTGATGCGCGCCAAGGTCTTGTCTTCGAAGGCCGGGCGTTTCATCGACTTCAACACTTTCGGGCTGGCGTGCTGGAACGGGATGTCCAGGTACGGCAGGATCTTGCCTGCGGCCATCAACGGGATCAGCTCGTCGACGTGCGGGTACGGGTAAACGTAGTGCAGACGGACCCAGACGCCGAGAGTGCTCAGCGCTTCGCAGAGTTCGGTCATGCGGGTTTTCACCGGCGCGCCGTTCCAGAAACCAGTGCGGTATTTCACGTCAACGCCATAAGCGCTGGTGTCTTGCGAGATCACCAACAGCTCTTTAACGCCGGATTTGACCAGGCGCTGAGCTTCGTCGAGTACATCACCGACCGGACGGCTGACCAGTTTGCCGCGCATCGACGGGATGATGCAGAACGAGCAGCTGTGGTTGCAGCCTTCGGAAATCTTCAGGTAGGCGTAGTGGCGCGGGGTCAGCTTGATGCCTTGTGGCGGCACCAGGTCGATCAGCGGGTTGTGGTCCTGGCGTGGCGGCACGACTTCGTGCACGGCGTTGACCACTTGCTCGTACTGCTGCGGACCGGTCACGGCCAGCACGCTCGGGTGCACGTCGCGGATATTGCCTTCTTCCACGCCCATACAGCCGGTGACGATCACCTTGCCGTTTTCCTTGATCGCTTCGCCGATCACTTCCAGCGACTCAGCCTTGGCCGAATCGATGAAACCGCAGGTGTTGACGACTACAACGTCGGCGTCCTGATAGGTGGACACCACGTCATAGCCTTCCATGCGCAGCTGGGTCAGGATGCGCTCGGAGTCGACCAGTGCTTTCGGGCAACCTAGCGATACAAACCCTACACGTGGGTTATTACTCATATACTCACAGCCTGCAGGGCATACCCTGGGTAAATTTCGAGGCGCGCGATTCTATACGTTGATCAAAAAATGCGCAAAAAGATTTGTTGACAATGATTATCATTTTTGGGTTTGGGCATGGAAGATCGTAACTTAAAGCGTCCTATTAGCGACGCGGTGGAGACAGAGAAGTCAGAAGAGGACGAGTTCGTCGAGGTGAAAGATCACGACGAATGGAGGCGCGAGGCTCTGGAAAAAGAACGCGAAAGATTTAAAAAATTTGAACAGCTAAACGAGGAAATTTTTAAATCTCCAGTGCGAAGTTCCGCGGGTTGGGTTGATAGACTTAGACTCGCCTTAACCATGCTCGCTGGAGTTATGATGGGGGCTGCTATGATTATCGCCGCGCTTCCAAGCATAGTAAGATTCTTCGAAGGGAGTGTAATTGTCGCCGCAATGGCTGTCAGCAGTCTTTCACTACTCGCACTTGTATTTCTTTTGGCACTTTTATCTGGTGCGCGAAAAGAGAGTTTTGTAGATCTGGACGAAAAAATACTACGTCGTCAGGTTGAAGGGGAAGAGTTGGAGAAAGCTGAGGGTGTGGATATTCTCAGGGCAATATTGAAAAGTAAGAAAGAACCGCCGCGCTATTACAATGCCGTCTCTATAGAAGATGCTGTGTCCCCGAGTTCTCTTTCCGAAGTTGACCAGAAACTTTCAAGCCAAAGCCATGAGGTTACTGGCTTTGAGCGACACATGAGTTCGCTGGTCCGTTCGTTGGATCTTCATATCAATCTCGCTGAAAATAAAGCGTCATTGCTTTTGGATAAGGGGACGACGTATCTGTGGCGAGGTATATTTTTTTATATTTGCTCCATAGTGGTTTGGCAGGTTACTACTTCTCTATATGAGGTTGGAAAGTTTGCGGTTTGGGGGATGATCTCCTGCTCCCTGACTTTTTTGGTTGTTGAATTCCTAGCGGCTTGGTTTTTGCGTCAGTACAAAAGTTTTACTGATTCTTCATTTAATCTGGTGCGTGTGAAGTCGGTTTTCAATCGGTATCTATTGTCTTATTTGGCGATTAAAGAATTTTCTAACTCTGGTGAGCATCTCGTAGATATGAGGGCACAGATGTTGAAGGTCCTTGAGGAGGATGTGAAGTGGCTTGAGCCCGCTCCCCAGAAATCAGGAGATCTAAACCACATGATCGCTATGTTTGAATCCGTATCAGGTCTCGTAGAAAAATTAAAAGTTTCTGCAAAAGGTGATAAGCCGGCGGCGTCGACATAATGAATGCGCAACTAGGGGGCCGTAAGGTTTACAGCTATCTTCGATTTTCTGATCCAAAACAAGCGTTGGGTAATAGTGCTGACAGTCAACTTCAATATGCTCAGCGCTGGGCTAAATCAAACGGTTTTGTTTTAGATGAGTCTCTTTCTCTGAGAGACGAAGGCCTTTCCGCATATCACCAACGCCATGTGAAGCAAGGCGCTTTAGGGGTATTTTTGCGGGCGGTGGAGGACGGTCGTATCAACGATGGCTCTGTTCTAATCGTTGAGGGACTGGATCGTCTCAGTCGAGCTGAACCTATCCAAGCCCAGGCTCAGCTTGCTCAGATTATCAATGCGGGTATCACGGTAGTTACCGCAAGCGACGGCCGCGAGTACAACAGGGCTGGTTTGAAAGCTCAGCCTATGGACCTGGTGTATTCGCTCCTGGTGATGATCAGGGCGCATGAAGAGTCCGACACGAAGAGCAAGCGAGTCAAAGCCGCAATCCGTCGTCAATGTGAAGGTTGGATATCCGGTTCGTTTCGTGGGGTGAACCATACCACTACAGCAGTGCCATCGATGACCAGGTGAATTTAAACGGCCAGGTGCTGCTGGGCCTGGACGATGTTTACCCCTGCTATGACGCCGACCAGATTTTGGCTTTCCGAGCGCATACGATCGCCCAACTGCAGAAGGTCAGCCTTGACCTGGTGCGTTTCCGGCAAGCGGCGCAGCAGCACGCGGAAACACTGCGCCAAGCTGTGGCGAAGGCGCAGAAGGACAAAGATCTGAAGGCCATGAAAGCCATCACCTGGACGCCGCCGGCATGACCTGGGCACCGGTGACAATGCGCTGGCCGGAGCAGGCCACGCAATGGATGGGTGGGCTGTCAGCGGCCAAGGATCTGGCCGGTGGCGAACTGGCCAGCACCGCCCAGCGCCTGGCTGGCCTGAGGGGACTGGCCAACACCAACCCGGGGCCGGTCGGTGATGCAGCAAAAGGCGCGATCGCGGCCGGACGTACAGCGCTTGCCGAGCAGATGGGTCAGGTTCCGGCGTGCCTGGTGGTAACGCCATTTCAAACCGGCGTTGGCCAGGGCGCGGGCTATCAGCGCTTTCTGTCAGCGCCCAACGCGCTGGAACATCTCGCCAAAAAACTGGAAGACGCCAGCGACAGCGGACGCCCCACCGGGCCGCAATACGCGCTGTCGATCCTGTTCCTGGGTACGCGTCTGGAACAGCTGGCCAGCAGCCTGGCGCGATTCAATGCACTGCTGCCCATCCCTGACCTGGTGCGCACAGAGCGCCGGGCGCAACACCTGCTGAAACTGGAGAGCGAAAAGTCGGAGATCCCCGGCGCCGGACCGCTGCCGCGCTGGCAAGGTTTGCCGCTGGAACGTTGCACCGTGGTCAAAACCGCCAAACAGTCGATGGCGGGGCAAATAGCCGTGCTGGAAGGCTACGCCGCCGACAGCTCGCCGTTGGCCGATCTGGCAGCGCTGGCAGCGCGCAAGAGCGCCCAGCAGCAGGGACGGGATAAGCAATTGGCTGATCTGAAAGAGCTGCTGGCTGGGGGAAACCCAGACGTCAGCATGCGCGCGCGGTTGATCGGCCCGGGCACTGCCGGCGAACTACGCCGCGAACTGTTGGCCGGCGATGCGCCAGGCCACGAATGGATTCAGTGCACCGGGCTTTTGTTGGTCGGCAGCAAAGAAGGGCTGAGTTTCGTCCAGGAACTGGTGGGCCTATGACGCTGCTACTCGACGGGCAAAAAGTCCAAGGCAAGAACCTCAAAGTCACGGCCAACCTGCGAATCGAAAGCGGCGACATGTCCGGCCAGACCAGCAACACCGACAAGTCTCACAAAGGCTTCAAGCCTAAGACGTTGGCCGTCTCACTGATGATTCCCTTTGTGGATAAAACCCAGCTGACGGATCTGTTACGCATGGCTGAAGCCACTGCCGGCGGCGGACAGTTGCATCTGTACCGGATCGTGAACGACACGGCCGAAACCTTCGGCGTGCGTCAGGTTGAGTTCTCCGACGGCGTCAGTGCACGGGAATCCGACACCCTGAAAGCCTGGCTTGTGCAATTCACGCTGAGCGAACGCGAATCGAACCCGGAGAAAGTCGAAGGCCGACGCGCCGGCAACAAGGTCAACGACCAAGGCGCCCCGGGCAGCACGGTCGGCGAAGGAGGTGCCGGTGACGCAACCACCGACAACCCCGCGCTGAGCGGCTTTGAAAAAGTGCTGGGTCGTGTGGATAAGTGGCTTGGGAGTGAGCAGACGTGAAGCTGCACAAGGTATTGGCCGTCAATGGCGCGCCGATCCGGCTGATTAAGGAAGACGTCAGGCTGGACGCTACCAGCCCCGGCCGGGCGAACTTCACAGTTCAATCCCTTGCGCCGCTGAAAGGGCTGGTGACGCTGGATATCGGCTACAACGAGGGCACGTTGCAGCGGCACTTTATCGGCTTCATCGAGCGCTGCACCGCCGCCAACGCGGTCGAGCAGGTGTTGTTCTGCCGGGAGCTGGCCGCCGTGCTGGCCAACCCGCTGCCGTTGAACCTGCGTCATGTGGATCTGCGCGCTGTGCTTGCCCAGGTCAGCGAACAGACCGGGCTGCGCTTTCGTGTCCCCGATCGACCTTATGCCAGCGTGAAGGCGCCGTTTTTCTACAGCCTCGCTGCCGGTTACCAGGCGATGGACAGTTTGGCCCGAGTGTTTGGCATTCCGGACTTCACCTGGCACCAGTTGGGCAACGGTGAAGTGTTCGCCGGCAGTTGGGTCGACAGTTTTTTCGGCGCGCGCGCGCCGCTGCAAATCCCCACGGAGCTGTTCGATGGCTACCAGGGCAACCAGAGCGCTATGGTCGCAGCCCTTCCCGGCGTGCGACCAGGTGCAACGATCAACAATGGCGAGCGCATCACCACGGTGACGCTGGCCAACGACCAAATGGCTATCCGATGGAAGACGCAATCCGCCGCGCTGTAGAGCGCCAATTCCCCGAACTCACCGGTGGTTATCACCTGCCGCGCTTTGCCCAGGTTACCGCCGTGGCCGACGCGCCGGCGGACGCCGGGCTGTGCGATGACTTCCGGCCGCGCTACGCCGTGGACATTATCGTACTCGGCCCGGATGACGAGCCAGATCCGGCCATGCCGCCGCTCACTGGCGTTCCTTTGCCGCTGCCCACCGGAGGCGAGGAAATGGGCATCTACGCCTTTCCGGAGGAGGGCACGCGGGTAGTGGTGTGCTTCGCCTACGGCCTGCCGAACAAGCCCTACATCCAATCGATCTTGCCGCACGGGTTGAGCATGCCCAAGGTGCCGAAGGGCGATCAGGTGTGGCAGCACAGCGAGGCCGCCCAACAGCGCGTCGACGCCGATGGCAACTGGTTACGCCAGACCGATGGCAAGATCCGTGATCAAGCGATTGAGCGCGAAGTCGAAGCCCTGGACAACCGCGAACAATTCCAGAGCCACACACGGGCGGTCGACGACCATTCGACCGAGACTGTGGGTGGTGTGAAACAGATCGAGGCGCTGGGCGCGCTCAAGCTGATGTCGGGTGGTTCGGCTAGTCTGGCGGCGGTGGACGATCTGCACCAGGCTACTGGCCGGGATCTGAATTTGGTTGTAGGCCAGAAGCACAACGCCACAATTGGTGGTGATATGCACGAACGAATTGAAGGTCTGCGTCAGAGCGTGGCCGGCGATAGTCAGCGACTGCAGGCACCGAAAAGTTGGCTAGGCTCTGATAATGTGAGTGTTCTGCAGATTTTGTTAGAACTACTGGAGTTGGTGGAGCAGATGAACCTAGCAATATCGAAGCATTCTCACTCGTCTTCACCTCCCCCCTCGAATGCGCCTGAGTTTCAAGGTTTTGAGGGTAAAGCGGTTATCCTAAAACAGCTTCAAAAATCTATAACGGGTTGAGCTTAGACGCTTCTAGTCTCCATGTTGCTTATCTAAGTGATCGAACATTGTTTTTAAGTTTTCTCTTATCAATGTAAGGCACCAAATCAAAAATACAATAGCGTTTGCAGCAACCCATACGCAGAATATAGAAGTCCACAAATTCCCAAAAAGCCCAACGGTTAATTGGGAAACCGCTGTCAGTACACATAGCAGTATCGTTATATATAAAACGCTACTCAAGTCCCGTAACGGCGAGTATATAGTGACGATCCTGTTTCCTGTGTCGAGCTTTTTTTGCTCTCGCCACATCTCTTGGTACGGTTTAGAGTCATAAACTTCCTTTTTCATGTTTACTATAATGAAGGTTTTAAGCGACATCAAAAAGCCGCCGAGCGTCAAAAAGCCCGCGAAAAGGCTGCCTCTCAAACTATCTGAATAAAATTTTCCAAATGCGTCGAGCTTTGTGCAGTAGGGTAGGCATAGCTCCGTACCGCAAACGATATATACGCCAGCTGCATACACACCTACTCCAAGTAATGTCGTCAGAAGAATCCTTATAAGCACTTGAGTTTTCATGGCTTCACCTTTGCCATAAAAATGTGTGGGAAATCGGCTGTGCAGACGGCACGTAGCTTGACGAGTAGGTCGTGATCTTTAAAAACGGTCACATCCAGCTCATCTAGCTCCTCCGCTAAAATATCAAAATCCTGCTCGCCGAAATTATCCGGTATTTTTAGAAGCTTAATTGAAAGGGGTTGATCTTCATCATCTATCACCTGAACTCGTGCGGTATTTGCTTTGATAGTGCTCATCATCGAGTCAATACCTTGCGCAATTCTGTTTTTTTGAATTTGCGGGTCGAAAATGACTTTTTCAGTAATTTTTTTGGCAAGACCTTTGAGAGGGCTGCCAAAGCTAATGGCCGCCTCTAGTGACAAAAATTCATAACTAAAAGATTTTATCTCTTTATAATTTGAAAGAATGGTCTTGATATCTTCAGGCCGGACAAGCAAAGAGAAGTCCAGCCCAAATCGGTGCGTTGACTTAATGGACTTTTCTGCTTTTGCGGTGTGCTTGTTTTGCTTGTGCAACTCAGCAATCGCGCCGTCTCTCGAAAGGTTGCTCAGTGCGCGATATCTGGTTACGAGATAAGAACCAAATGTTTGAGGTGAGCACGAGCCATGATAATACTGATAGACGCCTAACCCATTTTCTTTATTTATCACAAAGAAATTGAATTCCATTAATTTATTCGCGCCGCGCAAGTTGTTAACTCTAATTTTAAAGTTTGCACTGTTGGCGACAAGCTCAAGGAAGCGACGCTGGTCTTTCACAGTAACTACCAACCCCAGAATAAACTTCGGATCGGAGGTTGTGTCGACATAGAATCTACGAACTATTTCTTTTGACTTATCTTCTTTGCCATTGTCTATTTCCATAAGCTTGAATAAATCATCCAGGCTTACATGTTTGTTGCCGGCTTTTACTGAAATACCAAAAGAGGTGACAAGCATTCTAATTCCTTTATTTTGCTGGCCCCAAAGCCTGACAAGACTGATTTCATGGAAAGATAGCAGATTGCTAATGCTGAAACATGCGTAACCGAGAAAGGGAGACCTCTGTGAAAAGGTAGCTTCAGCTCAATCGACACCACCAAGATTGCGCATAAGCACAACCATCGGTGTACTCAATACCACTCAACACAAAGCCTGTGACGGCCATTCCCGCCAATGTCGCGTCTAGAAGCGGTGGCAAAGGATCTGAGTCAAGCGGCATACCCACCTCAACACGTGCAACGTTCGCGGCCCGGCCCAACTCATGACAGTTTGTAGAGTTGACCATAACGTTGCCACGGATCGCCGGATAGCGGCGCCGCTCCTTCGGATCCAACGCGATACCACGTAAGCGCATAGGCGTGACCAGTACGTGCATGGCTTCTCCTACTCGTCAGCGTCGAGGTCGAGTAGCGATTCGACCGCGTAAGCCAGCGCCGCGTCCGCTAACTCCAGCAAGTCGCCGAGTTCATCAGCATCGATCATATGTCCCTGGTGTAGTGCATGGGCTTGCCTGAGCAACGCTTTGTGATGTGCACCGGGCATTTCGAGCAACACCACCTCATCGCGCAGCATGACCTGCCATTGCGCAACCCCGGACGAAACCTGGGTAATGGCTTCCTCAGATTCTCTATTCATAGGACATGCCTACACTGTCGAAGCACTGTATATGCAGACAGTATATCGACAGATGAACGGAGCTACATCTAGTGGGCGACTGACGGCATCGGCATCACCGCGAAGGTCGGCGGGTTAGCTCTGGAAAATCCCCGCCGCTCAAAAAAAACATCGGAAAAAGCACTTATCCCCCTCCCGCCAACGGGCCTTGCGTCCTTTTTTTGTGCAAATCCAGATGTAGTGCAAACGAACCTGCAGCCCAGGCGCGCCGTGGGGCTCTGCAGGCGATAGGCAATTTCACAAAGTGCAAAGTTTTGAAGGGTAATGCAGCACAGTTGCACAACGGCGCCAAGGGAGGTCACGAGAGGGATGTCGCTGAACCCCCGGTTTCATTGGGCGAAAACTTTGAAACCGTGGTTTTCGATAGGTTTTCAAAAAACGCGCACGATCTTTTTCTGAGAGGAGTAGGGATGGGTGTGAGGGGAGGCTGAGTTCGCTGTAGGCCACGGCGGCGCGGGCTAGAGCGAATTTGAAAGAGGGGGCAGCATTACACAAATTTGCTTCCGGCCAGCAGGGCTGTCCAACATGACAGCCCGGCAATTCAACACCAATGAAACACTTGCCCTCACAATATCTAGGGGAATTTTTTTGAACCTTTCTCCTAAGCACCACATGTTGTGTTTTTGTGCATGCGATTATGTGGAGGAATTTTGCGGAAAATGTGTATAAATTATTTGTTGATCAAAAAATGAACAGTTGTTGTTTTAAGAGGCATGATCAAGCATTTGTGCCTTCAGCAAGCACTTTTCAACAGAGTTATCCACAGATCCTGTGGATAAAAATATGTTTAATCAACAGTTGATTTCTCTTATAAGAGATGGTTAGTATTGTCGTGTCGCTTCTACATGTAGGAGCCGACATTAGGGCGTCCGTTAATTCTGGCGCAAAAAAAAGTCCCACATGCTTTAGCACGTAGGACTTCTAGCCTGAACTTGGGGACGATTTACGAGACCTTTCCCAATTCAGAACCCGGAGCCGAACGGCTGCGGACTCATTAATTCTATATCCACTTGTGCTTTAGCACAACGTGGCCGCGAATTTCCTGGGTCTGTAGCTTCTAGGCTCCATGCCAACCAGGAGATATTCCATGGCGATCGGAAAAAAACCCGGGCAGAGTACCGGTAATCAAGGCGGCATCTTTCAGGAAGTAGGCCCACGTGGCGGCCCGAAAGATAATTACGCGGCTGTACCAGATAACAAGCCGCTTCCACCCACCACCACGTCAGGTAATACATGGGTTCCGACTCACGTTACACCTGACAGCAAGCGCTAAAAAAAAGGCCGCGAATCCTGATTCGCGGCTTTTTTTTGTCCAGATGTAAGTTTTTGCTGAAAAAAACGCCCTAGCTTTGACTAGGGCGTTTTCATCGCGGTGAAGAGCTTAAGCGCATGCTTCATCTGTTCGATGTGTCACAACCTTCGACATTCCTATTCCTAGCGCCTGCAGCACCTTTAGAATTGTAGAGAGCTTCGGATCTCCGCCAGCCGCAATCGATCGGTAGAGATTTCCTCTAGCAAGACCTGTGCTCTGAGAAAGACTGCCCATTCCACCTCTCGCTTCCACAAGACGACGGATAGCCAAAAGGAAGGCATCACCTCCACCAGCTTCATCAATTTCTTCTAATGCTACAGATAGGTATTCGATGGCAAATGCTTCGTCTTCACGGAGCATTTCGAGAACGCTATCTTCATGAGAACGAGTACGAGTTGTCATTTCTATTTCACCTTGTGAGATTTCCAGAGAGCCTTGGCCTGGTCGATGTCGATTTGCTGTTTATCCTTTGAGCCGCCGCCCAGCAGGAATATGACCTTTTGACCTTCGACCACGTAATACACGCGAAATCCAGGGCCAAAATCCAGCTTCATCTCAAAGACCCCATCACCTACCGGCTCGGTTTTGCCAAAATTGCCGAGCGCTGCCCGGTCAACTCTGGTGGTGATTCTCGCCTTAGATCGCGTGTCTCGAACGGTATCGAGCCAAGCTTGATAGATATCCACTCCATTGGCAGACAGTACGTGTTCCACTGCGTACATAACAGACTGTACCTTAAAAGAGACGAGAGGCTGATTGTATTTCTCAATCGACAGTAGAGCTGTTGATCAAAAATGAGTCGGGCACCTAACTGGATGGCAAGGTGACATCAAAGAAGAGAGTGTACTTGTTGCCTATTGGAATGGGAAAGCGAGTAGCTCGATCTGCGAAATAATCACATGACGCAACGTATATTTAGGGTGTCAGAAGGTCAACCCAGAGATACAAAGCCAACCTTTGGATTGGCCGGCGCAGGAGTGGTGGACATGTCTAACCTCGGTATTTTGTGACATCGCTTTCTTGGTGCGAAAGCCGACGGACGGGCGCTTAGGGCGCGCCTCTGATCAAAAAGTGCGCAATTCTAGCGGCGGGCAACGCACTTGACCAGCTTTATGCAGGGAAATACGACGAGTGCTGCGCTATGCTTCGCGCCGTTGCGCTTTACCAATTTTTTACAGTCAACAAAACGTCTGTAACAACAGGTAAAACAGCGCATGCTGCACCACAAAGCATAGTGCTTCATTCAAAGAAGCCGGTTCTGAGAAGTAGGAGTGTTGGATGGGTCAGGCAAGTAGTCATGCGGCGGGCGCCGAGAATTCGACGGCAAAGCCGATCGGCATGCTGGTCGCCGCGGTCGGGGTGGTTTACGGCGACATTGGCACTAGCCCGCTGTACACCCTCAAAGAAGTCTTCGCAGGTCATTATGGTGTGCCGGTCAACCACGATGGAGTCTTCGGGATTCTGTCGTTGATTTTCTGGTCGCTGATCTGGGTCGTCACCATCAAATACGTGTTGTTCGTACTGCGCGCTGACAACCAGGGGGAAGGTGGGATCATGGCGCTGACCGCTCTGGCGCGACGTGCATCCAGCCGCTACCCGAAACTGCAAACGGTGCTGGTGATTCTGGGCCTGATCGGTGCCGCGCTGTTTTACGGCGACAGCATGATCACGCCGGCCATCTCCGTATTGTCGGCGGTTGAAGGTCTGGAGCTGGCTTTCGATGGGCTTGAACGTTGGGTGGTGCCACTGTCGTTGATAGTTCTGGTTGCCTTGTTCCTGATTCAGAAGCACGGCACCGATCGCATCGGCAAGATGTTCGGCCCGGTAATGGTGGCGTGGTTTCTGGTGCTGGGCACTCTGGGTGTCAACGGTATCGTCAAACACCCTGAAGTGCTGAGCGCATTGAACCCGGTGTGGGGCGTGCGTTTCTTCATCGTACATCCTGGCATGGGCGTAGCGATCCTCGGTGCGGTTGTGCTGGCGCTGACCGGTGCCGAAGCCCTTTACGCCGACATGGGGCACTTCGGCCGCAAGCCTATCGCCCGCGCCTGGCTGATTCTGGTGCTGCCGGCCCTGGTGCTGAACTACTTCGGTCAGGGCGCGTTGCTGCTGGAAAACCCGGAAGCGGCGCGTAACCCGTTCTACCTGCTGGCGCCGAACTGGGCACTGGTGCCACTGGTGGTGCTGGCGACCCTGGCCACGGTCATTGCTTCGCAGGCGGTGATTTCCGGCGCGTTCTCGTTGACCCGTCAGGCCATCCAGCTCGGCTACATTCCGCGCATGCACATACAGCACACTTCCAGTGCCGAACAGGGTCAGATTTACATCGGTGCGGTGAACTGGGCGCTGATGGTCGGCGTGATCCTGTTGGTCATTGGCTTCGAATCCTCGGGCGCGTTGGCGTCTGCTTACGGTGTGGCCGTGACCGGCACGATGCTGATCACCAGCATCCTGGTGTCGGCGGTGATCCTGCTGCTATGGAAATGGCCGCCGCTGTTGGCGGTGCCGATTCTGCTCGGGTTCCTGTTGGTCGATGGTTTGTTCTTTGCTGCCAACGTACCGAAGATCATCCAGGGCGGTGCCTTCCCGGTGTTGGCGGGTATTGTGCTGTTTGTCCTGATGACCACTTGGAAGCGCGGTAAGGAACTGCTGGTCGATCGCCTCGACGAAGGCGCGCTGCCGCTGCCGATCTTCATCAGCAGCATTCGCGTGCAACCGCCGCATCGTGTGCAGGGCACCGCCGTGTTCCTCACCGCACGCTCCGACGCAGTACCGCATGCGCTGTTGCACAACCTGCTGCATAACCAGGTGCTGCATGAGCAAGTGGTGTTGCTGACGGTTGTCTACGAAGACATCCCGCGTGTGCCGCCATCGCGGCGCTTCGAAGTGGAAGCGCACGGGGAGGGTTTCTTCCGGGTAATCCTGCACTTCGGCTTCACCGACGAGCCGGACGTGCCGCAGGCGCTGAAGCTGTGTCATCTGGATGATCTGGACTTCAGCCCGATGCGTACGACCTACTTCCTCAGCCGCGAAACGGTGATTGCCTCGAAACTTGAGGGGATGGCGCGTTGGCGTGAAGCGCTGTTTGCATTCATGTTGAAGAATGCCAATGGGAATTTGCGGTTCTTTAATTTGCCGTTGAACCGGGTGATTGAGTTGGGGACGCAGGTGGAGATGTAAGCCTGGCCTCAACCGAAAAGCCCCCGTCAGCCTTGTGGTTGGCGGGGGCTTTTTTGTGGGCGGCAACTTCAGATCAAAAGATCGCAGCCTTCGGCAGCTCCTACAGGTTTCGCATTCCATGTAGGAGCTGCCGAAGGCTGCGATCTTTTGATCTTCAAACCTCTACAGGCCTTCAGTTATCTCTGCTTCAGACTCGGTCTTCGTCCGCGCAGGTCGTGGGATCAGTGTCTGTATCACATCATCAAGCAAAGCCTTGCCCATCACCGTCAGGTAATGCGCAGCCCAAGCGTGGCGGTCGGTGTCTCTGATGAAGGCAGCGTCCTCGGCGAAGGATTTTGCGAGGGATAGCAGGTCGGAGGATTGGGACAAGGCATCGATGATCGGGATGCCGGCGCGGACGTTGAAGAACGCTTGATCCGAGTTGTAGAGGAAAGGGGTGAAGCCGATGGTTTTAAGATCAGATGGATTGTTCATTGTCAGTTCCCTTGATTTTGAGAGCTGCCGCATCCGATACCAAGCGAATGGGTGGCAGCTGTGCGCAGGTTGGTAAACCGGGGAACCAAGGAAACCGGCACGCTCGAAAGCGTCCCACACACAGCTGCCATAACACAGGGGCTCGGACGGAATTTCGCCTGAGTCGTGTCGGGTGCGCTGTTGCGCCTTATTCCACCGGGTTACCAAGCCCGATCGCTGAATGGGTCAGCGACTTCCGGAGGGTATCCCGTCAAAAAACAGCGCAATAGAGCGGCAGAGCGTCCAAACACGAGTTTCGGAGTTTGCCTACAAGGTCTGTGGGCGTCATCTGATATTGCGAGACCAGAAGTAAACGAAACTAAACGTTGCTGGCGGTTTTGCGGGTATTTGTTCAGCAGATGAATGAGTGTGGAGTTGACGATTCGATAATGCCAATCAAGCAGGTGTCCACGTTTTATGGAATGTGGACACTTGGCGTTTTTAGCTTCCTGAAGAGTCAAGAGATTTACGAGCCTTGGCACAAAACCGCTGATCCAGCGCAATTCCCTTGTGGGAGCGAGCCTGCTCGCGAAGGCGTAGTGTCAGTCGACGAATCTGTAAACTGACCCACCGCTTCGCGAGCAGGCTCGCTCCCACAGGGGATTTCCCACAGGGGATTTTCGTGGCTGATGGAATGTAAAAAGCCCCCGTAACTGCGAAGTTGCGGGGGCCTTTTGTGGGCGTGGCTCAGATCACTCTTCGGCGACCGAGTCCTTGCTCTGGCGCTTCTCGATCAAGTCCACCAAACGCTTGGCCAGCGCCGGGTAGTTCTCGTCGAAGTGGTGGCCGCCAGGCAGTTTCACCGCCTCTCCGACTGCCGTCTTGTCGGTGCAGCCACTTTCATCCGTCTCTTCTTCACCATAGATGCACACGACCTTGGCCGCTGGCAGCTTGGCCATTTCCGGGCCGGTGGCGGCTTCTTTGCCGGCGTTACCCAGCCAGCCTTCGACTTCGATTTCGAAGCTGCCGGTACGGGCGAAGGCCAGCAGGATGATTGCGTCGACGCGCTGCTGCTCGGTTTCTGGCAGGCGGTTGTAGATTGCCGGCAACACGTCGGCACCGAACGAGTAACCGGTGAGGATGAAGCGCTTGGTGCCCCATTTCTGCCGGTAGTGCTGCATCAGTTCGGTCAGGTCCAGTGCGCTTTGCTCCGGGCTCTTGTGCTGCCAGTAGTAGCGCAGGGTGTCGATGCCTACCACCGGGTAGCCGATCTTGGCCATTTCACCGGCCACGTCGCGGTCGAGGTCGCGCCAGCCGCCGTCACCGGAGAGGAACAGGGTCACGGTGTCTTTGGCCTGGCCGGCCGGCACTTCAACCACCGGGATCGCCAGACCGCCGTTGGCCTTGTCGCCGCCGACGAGGATCTTGCGCAGTTCGTTGTTCAGCACTTGCGGCAGGTTGATGTCGTAGTCGCTGATGCTGGTTTCGGCGTTCGGTTGATCGCGCACGAAACCTGCGCTGGCGTCGTCCGGGTTGTCGTTCCACGCCACCAGCCAGTGGCCGTGGGCGGCGGATTTCGGCAACAGGTGAGTGCAGCCGGGTTTTTCCAGCGCCAGGTCCACGGAAATCGCTTGGGCCTTGTCGTCCTTTTGCTCAGACAACCAACGCCAGGCCAGTACCGCGCCGGGGCCGATACCGCTGACCAGCGTAGCCGGGCCGTTCAGTTCGCGCAGACCGGTTTGCAGGGCGCGGCTTTGCAGCAGGCAGTCCTTGGGCAGAATCACCTGAACGATTTGCGCCGAGGCGCTGCGGCTCAGGGTGGTCAGTTGTTTTTCAGAGAGTTTCTGGTCGTCGTTGACCGCGACCAGCACCTGCGCCTTGGGTTTGGTGCCGGGGATGACGCGGGTCAAAACGGTGCCGTCTGCCGCCGTAACAGGTTCGAGCGTCGGTTCTGGTGCCGGACGTTTGAGGTACCAGAAACCGCCGCCGGCAATCACGGCCAGCACGATCAGTGCGGCCAGGATGTACTTCAGGGAGCGTTGAATCATCAGCGTTTCACCAATCCAGTCAAGCCGCCCGCGATCAGGGCAGCAGTGTCGGCCAGCGCCACCAGCGGATCAAGTCCGGCGGGCACGGCCATATAACGGGGTTCCCAGTCAGGCTGGAACTTGTCTTTGAAGCGGCGCAAGCCTTGGAAGTTGTACAGCTGCTCACCACGGCGGAAAACCATCGAGCCCAGTCGCTGGGTCAGCGGTGCACCACGCCGGGGTTGCAACCCCGACAACGGCACCATGCCCAGGCTGAAGCGCGCGTATCCGTGACTCTTATAGTGTTGAATCAGGCCGACCATCATGAATTCCATGGTCAGCTTGGGGGCGTCCGGGTGCGCGCGCATCAGGTCGAGACTGGCCAGGTCATGGCTGTAAGTCTCGAGCAGGTTGGCGAATGCCACCGGGCGACCTTCGAAGCGAATCACCGCGATGCGGAAATGCTTCAGGTAATCGTCGCTGAATCGGCCGAGGGAGAAGCCTTTCTCACGCACGTTCTTGCCGGTCAGCCATGCATCGGAAATCACTTTCAGCTCATCCATCGGCGCTTGGCCCGGTTCGTGGATTTCCAGCGACAAGCCGTCGCGGGTGCCACGGTTCCAGGTGTAACGCAGGTCCTTCATCTCTTTGCCCTTGGCTTCCAGGTCAAAGCGAAGCAGATCGACCCGGGCTTCTTCGCCGAGTTTGATCGCGGTCAGGCCGATGTCCATGTAGTACGGCAGGTTCTCCGCGCGCACCTGGTAGAACACCGGGCGAGCGTGGTGAATGTCACAAAGGTCGCGGAACTGCCAGATCATTTCGGCGCGCTGCTGGCCGGGGCCGATCGGGTCGTACAGCGCCACCAGGCTGCGGCCACGGCGTGCGTACATCAGGAACGCTTCGTCATTCTGGTGAAACAGCAGCGCCTTGTCACCGGTCAGCGCGAGGCCACCGTCGGGTTGCGACGATGCCATCAGAATCTTCGCCGCGCGATCAAGTTCGTCAGGTGTCGGCAGGTGAATGACCGGGCGCGCGGTGCGCAGCAGCCAGGTCAGCGCGATCACCAGCAACAGCACGGCAGCGCCAAGCAGCGAACGCAGGCCACGCGGGGCGTCAGCGTCGAGGGTGAACTGCCACCACAGTTGATGGCTGTACGGCACGTCCTGATAGGCGAACAGCAGCAGCCACGTCGAAGCGCCCAGCACGCAGAGGCTGGCCACCAGATACAGGGGGGAGAAGGGCAGTTCGGTCAGGCGGCTCGGGCGATAGAACGAGCGACGGAACACACCGAGCAAGGCTGCGGTGAGGGTCATCAGCGTCGCTTCTTCCCAGTCGAAGCCTTTAAGCAGCGAGAGCAGGGCGCCGACCAGCAGCAGAATGGTGGTCAGCATCCACGCCGCCGACAGGCGCCGGCGCAGGCCCTGGGCCAGCATCAGGCAGAGCACGCCGATCAGGCTGGCGCCGAAGTGCGAGGCGTCGACCAGACGATGCGGGATCAGAAAGCCGATGTGTTCCAGACGTGTATCGATCTCGGGCGTCGCACCAGAAAACAGCAGCACCACGCCGGACAGGAACACCAACACCGCCAGAATCGGCGCGGCCAGACCAGACGCGGCGCGCATGGTCTGGGTTTGAAACAGGCGCTGACCTTCGTTGATCAGCAGGAATACGCAGGCCACCAGCAGCGGCAACACCACGTAGATCAGGCGATACAGCAGCAGCGCCGCGGCCAGTGGTGCGGCACCTAGCGTGTCGGCGAAAGCGGCCAGCAGAATCGCTTCGAACACACCGACGCCGCCGGGTACATGACTGAGTACACCGGCAGCCAATGCCAACAGGTACACCAGCAGGAATGCGCCGAACGGCGGCGCCTCCGGCAGCAATAGATAGAGAACGGTCGCGGCAGCGGCAACGTCGAGGGCGGTAATGATCAGTTGCAGGAACGTCAGGCGACGCCCCGGCAAGCGCAACGTGCGGCGGCCAACCCTGACCAGCAGGTTGTCGCGCAACGGTTGTTCCGGCAGGCGCCGACGGTAGATGCCAACAGCCAGTACTGCGCCAAGCGCCAGCACGACAGTGGCGACTGTGCCGAGCAGACCTTCGGACAAACCCAGGGCTTGAGAGGCAGCAGGCAGGTCGCTCAGCGTTGCCAATGCAGCCAGTGGCGGCAGGGCGCAACCCAGCGACAGGCTGGCGAACAAGGTCATGTGCGCGACTTCCGACGCCCCCAGACCCAATCGTGCATATAAACGGTAGCGCACCGAACCGCCGGACAGCAGCGACAGACCGATCGCATTGCCAATCGCAAACGCGGTGAAGCCGCCCAGCGCCAATGTGCGCGGCGGCAAGGTCACGCCGGCATAGCGACTGGCCGACCATTCGTAGCCAAGCAGAATAATGAAGCCGACCACGGTCGCGCCGAAGGCGCCGAGCAGGGCGGGTTTCGGCACGTCAAGAATCGAGTCGTGCAACGCATCGAGATCGAGTTCGGCGAGCAGATGACGACAGGCAATCAGCGCAATGGCGAACAACAGCAAGGTGACCCCCAGTCCGATGGGCTGACGGTATTTGCTCAACCGATCCAGCAAGCGCAGGCGCTCGGGTTTGATCGGGTGTTCCGCTGTGACGGTGTCTTGTGGATCAGACGAGTTGGCGCGCATCAATCACCTCTTGGATTGTGCGCGACAGGATGGAGGTATCCAGCCAAGTTACCAATCCCTGTAGAAAAAAATAATCACAAATATTAACGCCTATCACCCGGCAACAGGGATGGCGCGGTATCAGTCGCGGAGGCTTCAGCCTGTGATAGAGCATAGTCTGAACCCGGCACATGGGTGACCCCCAAGCGGCTTGCTACACAGTGACAGGTCATTGTTGCGAAAGGACTTTTTCAACAGACACAAAAAAGGCCACTCTTTCGAGTAGCCTTTTTTGATGTTTGGTTGCGGGAGCCGGATTTGAACCGACGACCTTCGGGTTATGAGCCCGACGAGCTACCAGACTGCTCCATCCCGCGTCTGTGTGGCGGCATTCTACAGGCGAACGGCGAGGTGTCAACCGCTAATCCCATAAAGGGTCAAATAAGTGTGCATTCGCGTCAAACGGTCGCAGCTGATGCGTTAAGTTTCGGAAATGCAAAGAATTCCTGTTTGGCGATCGCTTCTTTATAAGAAGAGGAAATCGACAAAACAGACGCGCACAAAAAAGGCCACTCTTTCGAGTAGCCTTTTTTGATGTTTGGTTGCGGGAGCCGGATTTGAACCGACGACCTTCGGGTTATGAGCCCGACGAGCTACCAGACTGCTCCATCCCGCGTCTGTGTGTCGGCATTCTACAGAGGAACGCAGGGGTGTCAACCCGCAATCTGGATAAATCTGTTGAGGTTCAATCGGTTAGCGCATTTTTACGGGTGTTTGTCACGCTACAGGTCAGGCGGGGCAAGGCTTTCAGCTCTATTGGCGGCCGCTCGTCGATTGAGAAAATAAATTCAAAGGACATTTCCTACCGCCTGGAAAGAACATTCATACCACTGGTGCTATATACAGGTGTCAGTGAGATACTGCCGATCCGGTTCGCCACGTTTCCTTTTCTGACATGACTCAGCGAAAAATCATCCACATTGACTGCGACTGTTTCTACGCCGCCATCGAGATGCGCGATGACCCGCGTCTGGCCGGCAAGCCGTTGGCGGTGGGTGGTTCGGCGGACCGGCGCGGGGTGATCGCCACCTGCAATTACGAAGCGCGGGCCTATGGCGTGCGTTCGGCGATGGCTTCGGGACATGCTTTGAAGCTGTGCCCGGACCTGACCATCGTCAAGCCGCGCATGGACGCCTATCGCGAAGCGTCGAAAGAAATACACACGATCTTCAGCGACTACACCGACCTGATTGAACCGCTGTCGCTGGATGAGGCTTATCTGGATGTTTCCGATAGCGCGCATTTCGGCGGCAGTGCCACACGCATTGCCCAAGACATTCGCCGGCGGGTCTCCAATCAATTGCACATCACCGTGTCTGCGGGCGTGGCGCCGAACAAGTTTCTGGCAAAAATCGCCAGTGACTGGAAAAAGCCCAACGGCTTGTTCGTTATTACGCCGGATCAGGTGGAGGAGTTTGTCAGCGGTTTGCCGGTGAGCAAGTTGCACGGCGTCGGCAAGGTCACCGCCGACAAGCTCGGCAAGCTGGGGATCGTCGACTGCCAGCACTTGCGCGAGTGGGACAAGCTGGCGCTGGTGCGCGAGTTCGGCAGTTTTGGCGAGCGACTGTGGAGTCTGGCCCGTGGGATCGATGACCGGCTGGTGCACAACGACAGTCGGCGTCAGTCGATCAGTGTGGAAAATACCTACGACGTTGATCTGCCGGATCTGCGCAGTTGCCTGGATAAATTGCCCGAACTGCTCGAAACCCTGAAAACCCGTATGGCGCGGATCGACAGCAGTTATCGGCCGGGCAAGCCGTTCGTCAAAGTGAAGTTTCATGACTTTACCCAGACGACACTCGAGCAGGCCGGGGCAGGGCGGGATCTGGGCAGTTATCAGTTGATGCTGACGCAGGCGTTCAATCGCGGCGGGAAACCGGTGCGGTTGTTGGGGGTTGGGGTAAGGCTGGAGGATTTGCGGGGTGGGTTTGAGCAGATGGAGTTGTTTGAACGTTAAAGTCAAAAGATCGCAGCCTTCGGCAGCTCCTACAGGAAAACGCGTTCCAATGTAGGAGCTGCCGAAGGCTGCGATCTTTTATGGGGCCTTAATTCGGTCCCGGATCCGCCACCAGACGTCCGGCATCCTTGGTCAGCGACTTGAGAAACTCAGCCTGCAACTCAGGATCGTTACGCGTCAGTTCGATGAGGCTTTGTTCCAGCTCGCTGGCCTCTTCTTCCAGACCCAGTTCCGACAGACGTTTGACCCGGTGTACCCACTGGCTCACTTCGTCGTCTTCCAGGTCGTCATAAATCAGCCCGTGCGCTTCCAGCAACTTGCCACGCAGATGACTGCTGATCACCAGCGATGAGTCAGAGTGCACGTCATCCTTGGCGTCTTCGACGCTGATCTGCAGTTTGCCGACATGATTAAGGTCATTTTCGGCAAACGGACTGTCGAGCAGGTTCAGGCGCAGTACACCGTTACGATCAGTGGTCATGTCGAAGGTCTGTTTGCCAGCCTTGACCTGCACCGGACGTTCGCTCCACGGCAGGCTCGAATACTCCGTACGCTTGTCGCGCTGGACTTCATCGATGCCGGCCAGGTTCTGTTGCGCACGACCGTTGGACTGCGCGTTCATGAATGGGTTGAGCCCGGCAAAACCATAGCTCAGCCAGTCCCTGGTGACGCTGTCCGGCAAGTTGCCGAGGGCGAACACATTGACCACGTTGGCGCCGATGCCGCCCACCACGGCTACCGCGCCCAGCGGAATCTCATAGATCTCCCGCCAAGGCTGGTAAGGCGTGTAGCGATCGTAGCGACGCGTCACTTCGAACTCGGTGACTTCGAAGGTCTTCTGCTCGTTGATCTTTACGCGTCGCTGCGGCAGCTCAAGCTCCTTAGGCTCACCGACATCGATCTGCAGGCTGTGGTCGAGCAACTTTCGCTCGACCCGCTCTTCGTGCTCGCTGCGTTGTGACATGTGATTGGCACAGCCGCTGACCAGCAGGGCACCGCACAGGGCGGTGCCACCTAGGCCTAAGGTGTTTCGCTTGAACATGACGTCTCTATCTGGTTTCAGCGGCGGATACGGGCCTGAAGGAAGGACACCACATCGGCGACCGGCAGCGCTTGCGCTTCCGGCTCGGTACGGCTCTTGTATTCCAGGTTGCCTTCGGCAAGACCGCGGTCGCTGACCACGATCCGGTGTGGAATGCCGATCAGCTCCATGTCCGCGAACTTGATGCCCGGGCTGGTTTTCTTGTCGCGATCGTCCAGCAGCACTTCGAAGCCGGCGGCTGTCAGTTCGGCGTACAGCTTGTCGGTGGCTTCGCGCACCTGCTCGGTTTCATAGCGCAGCGGTACCAGAGCGATCTGGAACGGCGCCAGGGTGTCGCTCCAGATGATGCCGTTGGCGTCGTTGTTTTGCTCAATGGCCGCAGCCACCACGCGAGACACGCCGATGCCGTAGCAACCCATTTCCAGGGTGACTGGCTTGCCGTTCTCGCCCAGCACTTCACACTTCATCGCTTTGCTGTACTTGTTGCCAAGCTGGAAGATGTGCCCGACTTCGATACCGCGCTTGATTTCCAGCGTGCCCTTGCCGTCCGGGCTTGGGTCACCAGCGACCACGTTACGCAGGTCAGCCACGGTCGGAACTGGCAGGTCACGCTCCCAGTTCACGCCGAAGTAGTGTTTGTCGTCGATGTTCGCGCCGATACCGAAGTCGCTCATCAGCTCGACCGAACGGTCGATGATGATTGGCAGCGGCAGGTTCAGCGGGCCGAGCGAACCGGCGCCGGCGCCGATGGCGTCACGCAGTTCGGCATCGGTGGCCATGACCAGCGGGCTGGCTACGCCAGGTTGCTGGGCAGCCTTGATTTCGTTGAGCTCGTGGTCGCCACGGATGACCAGTGCGATCAGCTTGCCTTCTTCTTCGGCGCGCACGATCAGGGTCTTGATGGTCTTTTCAATCGGCAGGTTGAATTTTTCCACCAGCGCCGCGATGGTTTTGGTGTCTGGCGTATCGACCAGGCGCAGCTCTTCGGTCGGAGCAGGGCGCGAAGTTTCGCGTGGCACGGCTTCGGCTTTTTCGATGTTCGCCGCGTAGTCGGAGCCGTTGCTGAAGACGATGTCGTCTTCGCCGGATTCGGCCAGTACGTGGAATTCGTGCGAACCGGCACCACCGATCGAACCGTTGTCGGCTTCAACCGGACGGAATTTCAGGCCCAAGCGGGTAAACACGTTGCAGTACGCTTGGTGCATGCGGTCATAGGTGACCTGCAGCGATGCCTGATCAGCGTGGAACGAGTAAGCATCTTTCATGATGAATTCACGGCCACGCATCAAACCGAAGCGTGGGCGGATTTCGTCACGGAATTTGGTCTGGATCTGGTACAGGTTGATCGGCAACTGTTTGTAGCTGCTCAACTCGTTGCGCATCAGATCGGTGATCACTTCTTCGTGGGTCGGGCCCGCGCAGAAGTCGCGACCGTGGCGGTCTTTGATGCGCAGCAGCTCAGGGCCGTACTCTTCCCAGCGCCCCGATTCCTGCCACAGCTCGGCCGGTTGGGTGCTCGGCATCAACACTTCCAGAGAACCGGCAGCGTTCATCTCTTCGCGAACGATGGCTTCAACCTTGCGCATGACTCGCAGGCCCATGGGCAGCCAGGTGTACAGGCCCGAGGCGAGTTTGCGGATCATGCCGGCGCGCAGCATCAGCTGGTGGCTGATCACGACCGCGTCGGAAGGCGTTTCTTTCTGTGTGGCGAGCAAAAATTGACTGGTGCGCATGGTTGGCCGTTGTCGGTTGCTATGACTGGAAATGACTCCGCAGTGTACCGGCGAGATTTGCCGACGTACAGGCGTGAGGTCAGTGGGGAGGCACGACGGCGAGATTCCTCCCGCCGTTGCCGAAACGTCTTACGATTCTTCTGCGATCGGCGTCGGCACAGGCTCGGGCGTTGGCGTCGGGCCTTCGCGGCGGCTTTCCTGGAACCAGTGCAACGCGATCAGAATCAGCGTCGGCACGCCGAGCAGAGCGGTGATCAGGAAGAAGCTGTGATAGCCGAACTTTTCCACCAAGACACCGGAATACCCGCCCATCAGGCGCGGCAACAGCAGCATGATCGAGCTGAGCAGCGCGTATTGCGTGGCCGAGAACTTCAGGTTGGTCAGGCTCGACAGGTAGGCAACGAACGCCGACGTCGCCAGGCCGGAGCTGAAGTTATCGAGGGAAATGGTCACCATCAGCATCTGCAGGTTCGGACCCATGTCAGCGAGCATGACGAACAGCAGGTTGGTGGCTGCCGAGGCCGCGCCGCCGATGAACAGGATCGGCAGAATGCCGAAGCGCACGATCAGCAGGCCGCCCATACCGGCGCCGACCAGCGTCATGATCAGGCCGAAGATCTTGCTGACACTGGCAATCTGATCCTTGGTAAAGCCCTGATCGATGTAGAACACGTTGGCCATGACGCCCATCACCGTGTCCGACATTCGATAGGTGGCGATCAGGCCGAGCAACAGCAGTGCCTGCCAGCGATAGCGCAGAATGAAGTCGTTGACCGGCGTCAGCACCGGGGCGAGGCCGCGACGGCCCATGGTCGACAGGCACAGACCGGTCAGCAGCGTATACAGAATGGCACGCAGGAACGCGCGGTCTTCGAGCAGCAGGTCGAGCGGGCTCATGCCGCCGAACAGTACGCTGGCGAAATCAGTGTTGTAGAGCTGGGTGAACATCGCCGGTACCGAGACCAGCAACACGATCAGCACAAACACCGACATCAGTTGGTGCATGAAGGTGTAACGCCCGGCCTGCAACTGAGTGCGTAGCGGCACCGGCGGCTCGCGCATGAACAGCGTGGTCAGCAGCGCGGGAATCATCAGTGCACCGAACAGCGCGTAGGTGCCGGCCCAGGCCGAATGCTGATAGTTGAAGCCAGTGGAGCCGAAGCCCTCAGCGAAGAACAGCGCGCCAGCAGTGGCCAGCAGCGCAGCCACGCGATACCCGGACATATAGCTGGCAGCGAGGGCGGCCTGGCGGTTGTCTTCGGCGATTTCCAGGCGATAGGCGTCGACCGCGATGTCTTGGGTGGCGGAGGCGAAGGCGACAACAACAGCAATGGCGATCAACCAGGACAGGTGCTTTTGCGGGTCGCAGAAACCCATGCCGATCAAGCCGAGGATGACCAGGGCTTGTGAGAGCACCAGCCACGAACGGCGACGGCCAAGTTTGCCCAGCAACGGCAGGCGCCATTGGTCGAGTAAAGGTGACCAGACCCATTTGAACGCATAGGCCAGGCCGATCAGGCTGGCGTAGCCGATGGTTTCACGGGCGACACCGGCTTCACGCAGCCAGACGGATAGCGTAGAGAACACCAGCATGTACGGCAGGCCGGCGGCGAAACCGAGCAACAACAGCACGAGCGTCGAAGGACTGGCATAAGCGGCTAGCGCGGCGCGCCAGGTTTTACGGGGCATGGGCTGAAGTCTGCCTCAAGATTGCGGAAACAAAGCGCGCACTCTAACCGCTGTGCTCTACCGGACGCCAGCCATGGCGCTGAATATCCACACGATTGTTCAGGACGGTGATGCCTTCCATGCGCAATCGGGCCCGTTGTTCATCGCCGGACGGGCTGCCCACCGGCAGGCTGATCCGACCGCCGGCGCCCAGCACGCGGTGCCAGGGCAGCTTTGTATCGCCGGGTAACTGACTCAAGGTGCGGCCGACCCAGCGGGCGGCGCGCCCCAATCCGGCCAGTTCAGCTAACTGACCATAGCTGACGACTTTGCCTTCGGGCACTTGGGCGAGCGTCGAGTAGAGCGCCGTGCGTCGGATTTGCGCATCGTTTTCAACGCTGTCGAGCGGGTCTTTCACGTGCGCGGTTCCTGAGCATGAACAGTTTGATGGCTTTCAGAGTAATCGGTGATCGCGCAATTGAGAAATGAACTCATCGGAAATAGTCCGGTCAGTCCTTGTCAGGGTCTTATTCCTACGGATAATGCCGACCTTTTTTCGCAAACTTGAGCCTTCGATTTGCTTATGTTGTCCAGATCCCTGCTGTGCCTTGCTGTTTTCAGTGCGTCCACGCCCCTGCTTGCCGACACCGTCTGGTTGAAGAACGGTGACAAGTTGAGCGGCACCATCACCGTGTTCGATGGCGGCAAGCTGTTGATCCAGACCAAATACGCCGGTGCGGTCACCATTGACTGGAAAGAGGTCAAGACGCTGGACAGTGATCAGCACTTGCTGGTCAAACAGGATGCCTACAGCGGTGAAGTGTCCAAGTCGCTGACGGCTGCCGAAGATGGCAAGGTCACCCTGGCCAATGGTGAGGCGCCGAAAACCGTTGAGCTGGCGAGCATTCAGCAGATTCTCAAGCCGAAACCGGTGGTCGAAGATCTGGTGTGGAAGGGCAATGTCGACCTGGCGCTGGATTATCAACGCGCCGAGAAAGACACCGATGACTACGATGTCGGCTTCAAGACCACGGCGCGTCATGGTCGCTGGCGTCATACCGCCGAAGGTGAGTACAACCGCGAAGTGCAAGACGACGAGACCACTACCAATAACTGGCGCGCCGAGTACGCACTCGACCGCTTCCTGACCGATAAATGGTTTTGGCAGGGCCGTCTGAACTACAAGCGTGATCACATCGAAGAGCTGGCACGCCAGCGTGTGGTCGGTACCGGTCCCGGCTATCAGTTCTGGGATGACGAGTTGGGCGCGTTCTCGCTGGGCTCGCTGCTTAACCGCACCGACTACGAGTATCGCGATGGCAGCAAGGACAACTTCTATTCTGTCGCGATGAAGTGGGATTACAACCGTTACCTGATCGGCAAGAAAGTCGAGTTCTTCACCAACGGTGAAGTGGGCAAGCCGCTGTCCGGTGTCGCCGATTACGCGCTGGATGCTGAATTGGGGCTGCGCTACAAGGTCACCGACTGGGCATCGCTCAACCTCAAGGCTGAACGCGACATCATCAGCGGCACCAACGATGCCGATCTGAACAAGACCCGTTATACCGCCGGGTTTGGCGTGGCCTGGTAAGGCACCCACAAAAAATCGCAGCCTTCGGCAGCTCCTACAGAGAATTGATGTACATCCTGTAGGAGCTGCCGAAGGCTGCGATCTTTTTTTACGCCCGGAAAAGAGGCGCCCACAAAAAAGCCCCGCTTTTAAGGGCGGGGCTCTTTTCTAAAGAAGCTACAAGTTAGATAACTTGTACTTCTTCAGCTTGCATGCCTTTCTGACCGCGGGTAGCGATGAAAGAAACCTGTTGGCCTTCTTTCAGGCTTTTGAAGCCGTCGGATTGGATAGCTTTGAAGTGAACGAACAGGTCGTCACCGGATTGTGGAGTGATGAAGCCGAAGCCTTTTTCATCGTTGAACCACTTAACGGTACCGGTTTGGCGATTAGACATGGTGTAACTCCTTGAACAAAGATAACTGCGACTCAGGAAGAACCCTGGCCGAGACTGAGTGCAAAGAGCAGGAAAAATTCTTGTAGATGGTTGGATCGAAATTCAACATATCGTGTAGAGATTCTCAGTGACACAAGCAACACAGTGACGCCACCTTAACCCAGTTTCCGAGAAGTGCCAATGCTTCTTGCGAAGGTTTCTCTGTTTTCGGGATCGGCGGTGTGACGGTTCGTCGCCAAAGCCCGTATTTCATGGGTGTTCGGCGAGAATTGCACCGCGCACTTTGAACCGGGCGGCGCGCCCGGTAAGATGCCGGACAGAATTTTTCCACCTCGCTATTCAGGACACCCCGCCATGAGCATCAAATCGGACAAGTGGATTCGCCGCATGGCGCAGGAACAGGGCATGATCGAGCCGTTCGTCGAGCGCCAGATGCGCGGCAGCGATGACAGCCGAGTGATCTCCTACGGTGTGTCGAGCTACGGCTACGACGTGCGCTGCACCAATCACTTCAAGGTGTTCACCAACATCAACTCGTCCATCGTCGACCCGAAAAACTTCGATCCGGGCAGCTTCGTCGACGTCCACAGCGACGTTTGCATCATTCCGCCGAACTCCTTCGCCCTGGCCAGCACCGTCGAATATTTCCGCATTCCGCGCAATGTGCTGACCATCTGTCTGGGTAAAAGCACCTACGCGCGTTGCGGCATCATCGTTAACGTCACGCCGCTTGAGCCTGAGTGGGAAGGCCACGTGACCCTGGAGTTCTCCAACACCACCAACCTGCCGGCGAAAATCTACGCCAACGAAGGCGTGGCGCAGATGCTGTTCCTCGAATCCGACGAGGAATGTGAAGTGTCCTACAAGGATCGCGGTGGCAAGTACCAGGGCCAGCGTGGCGTGACCTTGCCGCGCACCTGATCGGTCCATCCGACAGATCGCGGGAATTCTTTGGCGGGCAGACACTCTATGGGGTGTACTGCCCGTTTTTGCTTTCGGCAAAACGGGCCTTCGCCGAGGAGTGCCCTATGAAGATCGATCCGCAAATCACTGCCGAACTGGCAAGGCTCGAGCCCAATCAGATTGGCGTATTGGCCTGGTCCTTGTTGGCGCATCCGCCACTGAGCATGGCCGGCGGAATTCCCGGACAGCCCGATCCCGATACCCCCAACGAACAACCCACCGAGCCTGGCGAACCGACGCTTCCGGACGAGCCGCCACCGGCACCGGTTGCCTGATCTGCATTGAAAACCAATGGCCAGTCAGATGAGGTCTGCAAGGACTTCAACTGACTGGCCATATTTCGTTATCGCCGATGACGAAAATCCTGCAACTCTCTTCGCGCTCGACCGCATAGCCGCCGGTGAAGGCGCCGAATGCCGGTAGCAGGCTGAGGCGTTCGCCGAGCCTGAAACACGCCAGTCGCAAGCTTTGCCGACCCTTGCCGTGCAGCCGATAGACCGGGTGTACGTGACCCGCCAGCACGTGCCTTTCAGGGTGCGGATCAGGCTTATGCTGCAAGGCGAACGGCCCGAGCAGCAGCGGTTCCGGCACCACCCGGATATTCAGCGATTCAGGTGGATCACCGGCGCGTTTGTCATGATTGCCGCGAATCAGTGTCATCGGCAGATCAGCGTGGCGCGCGCGCCATTGTGCCAGCGCGTCCAGCGTACCTGGCGCATGAGAGCCGGGCCCGTGGAGGAAGTCACCGAGAAAGATCAATAACCGGCAGGGCAGCTTCGCCAGCAGCCGATCAATCACTGCGATATTGCTCGCCGTGGTGCCGTGCGGAACCGGTTGACCCAGACTACGGTAAGCCGCCGCTTTGCCGAAATGCACATCGGCAATTAGCAGGACCTGTTGCGCGGGCCAGTACAGGGCTTTTTCCGGCAAAAGCCATAGTTCTTCGCCGGCCAGGCGTACTGGGTAGCCTGAACTCATGAGGATTTATCCTTGTCTGCGCTGTTCTCCAGATCACCAACCATTCGCCTGATGCGATCAGCGAGTTTTTCCGAACTCATGCTTTCGCGCATGCGCTCCACCAGCAGCGGGAAGCCCAGTGGTGTAGGACGGTTAACCTGATGCACGTCCAGTTTCATCTGATTGATCCGGTCCAATGTCTGCTCCAGACGCTGAATATCCAGTTCTTCTCGCAGGACTTCTTCCCCGGCCTGGGCCAGCAACAGATTATCTGCGTCGTATTGTTTGAACACTTCAAAAAACAGTCCGCTGGACGCCTGCACCTGTCGGGTGCTTTTCGGTGCGCCGGGGTAGCCGGCGAAGACCAGACCGGCAATCCGCGCGATCTCGCGAAAACGGCGCAAGGCCAGTTCGCCTGCGTTCAGACTGGCCAGAACGTCCGCTAATAAATCATCGGCATTGAAGAGATCGGCATTCAAATACTCGGCCCAGTCGATCGGCGTGGCGCTGAGCAATTCCAGGCCGTAATCGTTGACCGCGATGGAAAACGTCACAGGCTGCTGTTGACTGACGCGCCATGCCAACAGGCTCGCCAGTCCCAGATGCACTTGGCGCCCGGCAAAGGGATAGAGGAAAAGGTGCCAGCCTTCGCGGGACTTCAGCACTTCAGCCAGTAGATTTTTGGCGGTGGGCAAACCCGACCAGCGCATCTGCGTTTCCAGTAACGGCCGCAATGCGTGCATTTCCGGCCCGACAAACTCACCCTGCGCGGCCGCGCTGAAACGACTGACGACGGCGGCGGCGAGCTCATTGGAAAGCGGCATGCGCCCGCCATTCCAGCGCGGCACGGCGGCTTTTTTCGCGGTGCTGCGTTTGACGTAAGCGGTCATGTTTTCCACTCGCACCAACTCCAGCAAACGCCCGGCGAAGAGAAAACCGTCACCCGGTTTAAGCCGCGCGATGAAACCTTCCTCAACACTGCCCAACTGTTTGCCACCGCCGCCCTTGCTCCAGAATTTCAGATGGATGCTCGCGTCACTGACGATGGTGCCGATGCTCATGCGATGGCGCCGCGCCAATCGCGCATCCGGCACTCGCCAGACGCCGTGCTCGTCTGGCTCGACCCGGCGGTAATCCGGATAGGCTGTCAGAGACATCCCGCCATGGCGTACGAAAGCCAGCGCCCAGGCCCAGTCAGCAGCTGTCAGGTCACGATAAGCCCAGGCGCCACGGACTTCTTCGTACAGCTCATCGGGTAAAAATCCACCGCCGAGGGCCATGCTGACCAAATGCTGGACCAGCACATCCAGCGGTTTGTGCGGTGACTGGCGTGGTTCGATACGCCGTTGTTCGACGGCATCACGGGCGGCAGCGGCTTCGATCAGCTCAAGGCTGTGAGTCGGCACCAGCGTTACTCGCGAGGTGCGTCCCGGCGCGTGGCCTGAACGACCGGCGCGTTGCATCAGGCGCGCGACACCTTTGGCCGAACCGATTTGCAGCACGCGCTCGACTGGCAGGAAATCCACGCCCAAATCCAGGCTTGAGGTGCAGACCACGGCTTTGAGGTGTCCGTCTTTCAAGGCCTGCTCGACCCAGTCGCGAGTCTCGCGAGACAGCGAACTGTGATGCAAAGCGATCAACCCGGCCCAGTCCGGCCGTGCCTCCAGCAGCGCCTGATACCAGATTTCCGATTGCGCTCGGGTATTGGTGAAAACCAAGCTGCTGGCGCAGGCCTCCAGTTCGGCGACCACTTGCGGCAGCATCTTCAGGCCGATGTGTCCGGCCCATGGAAAACGCTCGATGGCCGGTGGGAGGAGAGTGTCGACCTTCAGCGCTTTTTCGCTTTGTCCCTGAATGCTGACGCCGCCGCCCTGTGGGATCAGCACTTGTTCGGCGTGGGATTGATTACCGAGAGTGGCGGACACCCCCCAGACGATCAGTTCGGGTTGCCAATGCCGCAGGCGGGCGAGGGCCAGTTGCAGTTGCACGCCGCGCTTGTTGCCCAGCAGTTCGTGCCATTCATCGACGACGATCATGTGCAGGCTCGCCAGTGCCACTTGGGCATCGGCGCGGGCGAGCAGCAGAGTCAGGCTTTCCGGGGTGGTGATCAGCGTGGTCGGCAGGCGCCGGCTCTGCCGGGCGCGTTCGCTGCTGCTGGTATCGCCGGTGCGCAGGCCGATGCTCCATGGGATCTGCAAATCATCTACCGGCGCTTGCAAGGCGCGAGCGGTGTCGGCGGCGAGGGCGCGCATGGGCGTGATCCACAGCACGGTCAGCGGTTCGGCCGGTGGTTTGCGCTTGCGTGGGGTTTCAACAACAGCGGCGGGTTTGGCGAAGCGATTGAGCGCGGCAAACCACACCGCATAAGTTTTACCGGCGCCGGTGCTGGCGTGGAGCAGACCGGATTGGCCGTTTTTCACCGCCGCCCAGACCTGTTTCTGAAAGGCGAACGGCTTCCAGTTGCGGGCGCTGAACCAGATTTTTGCCAGGTCGGAGGATTTCGCCATGCGGGCTGCGCGCGCTCTGGAGGGGTTCTTCCAGTGACCACATCAGTTGGCGAAAGGTTTAATCAGGGTGACCGTGTAGGAGCTGCCGAAGGCTGCGATCTTTTGATCTTGATCTTGATCTCTACAAAACAAGATCAAAAGATCGCAGCCTTCGGCAGCTCCTACAGGGGAACGTGGGCTACTTGAGGTTACCGCTGAGGAATTGCTTGAGGCGTTCGCTTTTCGGGTTGCCGAGCACTTCTTCGGGGGCGCCTTCTTCTTCCACCAAGCCTTGGTGCAGGAACAACACCTGGCTGGAAACCTTACGAGCGAAGCTCATTTCGTGGGTCACCATGATCATGGTCCGACCTTCTTCAGCCAGCCCCTGAATCACCTTCAACACTTCCCCCACCAACTCCGGATCGAGCGCCGAGGTCGGTTCATCAAACAGCATTACCTCCGGTTCCATCGCCAGCGCCCGGGCAATCGCCACGCGCTGCTGCTGACCGCCTGAGAGAAACGCCGGATATTGATCGGCCACTCGTGCCGGCAGGCCAACCTTGTCCAGATAACGCCGCGCACGTTCGTCGGCCTCCTGTTTGCTGCAACCCAGCACCCGGCGCGGGGCCATGGTGATGTTTTCCAGCACGGTCATGTGGCTCCACAGGTTGAAATGCTGGAACACCATCGCCAACCGCGTGCGCAGGCGTTGCAGTTCATCGGCGTCGGCGACGTGCATGCCGTGGCGGTCGGTGACCATGCGGATCGCCTGGCCATCGAGGCTCATGGCGCCATCGTTAGGTTGTTCGAGAAAGTTGATGCAGCGCAAAAAGGTGCTTTTGCCCGAGCCGCTGGCGCCGATCAGGCTGATCACGTCGCCGGTCTTGGCCTTGAGCGAAACGCCTTTGAGCACCTGATGGTCGCCATAGCTTTTGTGCAGGCCTTCAACGGTCAGTTTGTACATGGGACAGACATCCTCAAGGCGAAAGTAGGTAGCCGCTGCGATAGGCTTCAGCGCCCGCGACGTGGGCGATGACCATGCCGGCAGTGGCCATGCGTCGCAGCGAGCGGGCGTACATCACGCCGGCGCTGGTGCAATGAATGGGGGTGACCCGGTCGTGGATCGGGTCGATGATTTCGGCGATCTGTTGCCCGGCTTCGAGGTATTGACCCGCCGTGGCGGTGTACACCAGCAGCCCACCGACCGGGGTGGTCACCGGTTCCACACCGGCCAGCGGCGTGGCGGGGAACGGCAACGGTGGTTGCGATTTGGTCTCGCCAACGATCGCATCGGACTGGATCAGATAGTCGATCAGCGCCTGGCAGTCGCGGCTGGCCAGCGGATGGGTGACGTCACCCTGGCCGCGCAACTCGACGGTGACTGAAAAACTGCCCAGCGGAATCTCGAAGTGTTCGCCGAAGCGCTCCTTCAGTTGCCACCACAGCAGGGTGAAGCATTCGTCGAACGACTGACCGCCGGAGTCGGTGGCCAACAGACTCGCCTGGGCTTCGATGTAGCGCGCCAGCGGTTCAACCTGCGGCCATGCTTCGGGCGTGGTGTAAAGGTGCACCACCGATTCGAAATCACAGTGCAAGTCGAGCACCATGTCCGCGTCGCAGGCCAGCCGTTGCAGGGTCAGACGCTGGGATTGCAGTTGCGTGCTGGCGGTCTGGCGGGCGAGGGCGTCGCGCAGATGTGTGCGGATCAGTTCGAGGTTGTGTTGCGGATCGTCGTTCAGCTTGCCTTCGATGGCGTTGCCGATCTCTTCACTGAGATCGACGAACCAGCGGTTGAAGTTCTGCCCGCTCTCCAGTTCGTAGCGGCCCAGCGGCACGTCCATCAGCACTTGTTCGAGGCCGACCGGGTTGGCCACCGGCACCAACACGATTTGGCTGCGCAGGCGCCCGGCGGCTTCCAGCTCCGCCAGACGCTGCTTGAGGTGCCAGGCCACGAGCATGCCGGGTAATTCATCGGCGTGCAGCGAGGACTGAATGTAGACCTTGCCTTTGGCCTGCTCCGGGCCGAAGTGGAAGCTGTGGATCTGTCGTGCGGTCCCCGGCAGCGGGGCCAGCAAGTCATGAATCAGGTGGCGCATTTTTTATCTCTTTATTCCTGAGATGGGCCTAGTGAGTCGGCCCGAGGAAGGCCAGCCATCGGCGTTCGGCAAGGCGGAACAGGCCGACCAGCGCAAAGGTGATGGTCAGGTAGATCAACGCGGCGATGCCGAACGACTGAAAGGTCAGGAAGGTCGCCGAGTTGGCGTCCCGCGCAACTTTCAGGATGTCGGGGATGGTCGCGGTGAAGGCCACGGTGGTGGAGTGCAGCATCAGGATCACTTCGTTGCTGTAATACGGCAACGAACGGCGCAGCGCCGACGGCATGATCACGTAGGCATACAGTTTCCAGCCAGTCAGCCCGTAAGCCTTGGCCGCCTCGACTTCACCGTGGTTCATGCTGCGGATCGCCCCGGCGAAAATTTCCGTAGTGTAGGCGCAAGTGTTCAGGGCAAAGGCGAGGATTGTGCAGTTCATCGCATCGCGAAAGAAACTGTCGAGCAGCGGCTGCGCACGCACGGCGGCCAAGCTGTAAATGCCGGTGTAGCAAATCAGCAACTGGATATACAGCGGCGTGCCACGGAACAGGTAGGTGTAGAACTGCACCGGCCAGCGAATGTAGAAGTGCGGCGAAACCCGCGCGATCGACAGCGGAATCGACACCAGGAAACCAATGAAGATCGAGGCGCTGAGCAGCCACAGCGTCATCGCCAGACCGGTGATGTTCTGGCCGTCGGTATAAAGGAAGGCGCGCCAGTATTCCTGCAGAAGTTCGATCATCGTACGGCCTCCCGGGCACCGGCGGCGTAGCGGCGTTCGAGCCAACGCAGGATGAAGTTCGAGGCACTGGTGATCAGCAGATAGATCAACGCGGCGAGAACCAGGAAGTAGAACAGTTGATAAGTGCTTTTACCGGCGTCCTGCGCGGCTTTGACCAGATCGGCCAAACCGATGATCGACACCAGCGCAGTGGCCTTGAGCATCACCATCCAGTTGTTGCCGATGCCCGGCAGGGCGAAACGCATCATTTGCGGGAACACCACAAAGCGAAAGCGCTGACCGCGTTTGAGACCGTATGCGGTGGCGGCTTCAACCTGACCGCGCGGCACGGCGAGGATCGCGCCACGGAAGGTTTCGGTGAAATACGCGCCATAGATAAAACCCAGGGTCAGCACCCCGGCGCTGAACGGGTCGATTTCGATGTATTCCCATTCCAGGTAATCGGTCAGGGACGTCAGCCAGGTTTGCAGGCTGTAGAAAATCAGCAGCATCAGCACCAGATCCGGCACCCCGCGAATCAGCGTGGTGTAGAGCTGGGCGGGCAGGCGCACCAGTTTGACTTTTGACAGCTTGGCACTGGCGCCGAGCAGGCCGAGCAAAACGGCCACCAGCAGCGACAACGCCGATAATTTGATGGTCATCCAGGTGCCTTCCAACAGCAACGGGCCAAAACCCTTGAGGCTGAAGGCTGCGAGCCCCAGATTTTGTAATAGGTTTTCGAACATAAATCAGCAACCTGAGCGGATGGAAAAGGCGCCCATCGAGGATGGGCGCCGGGGCATTATTTGCCGCTGTACAGATTCAGATCGCCAAAGTGTTTCTTTTGAATCTCGGCATATTTGCCGTCATCGTGTAACGCTTTGATACCTTTATCTAAAAGCGCTTTCAGCTCAGTGTTACCTTTCTTAATACCGACAGCGGTTTTGGCTGGCAGCAATTCGCTGTCGACTGGCTTGCTGACGTCATAGTCGGCGCCCTGTGGCGACTTCAAAAAGCCCAGTTCGGCTTGCAGCATGTCCTGAATGCCCGCATCGAGACGGCCGGAGGTCAGGTCGGAGTACACCTGATCCTGGTTCTGATAGGCCTGGGTTTTCACGCCGGCCTTGTCCAGCACGGCTTTGGCGTAGGCTTCCTGAATAGTGCCTTGCTCGTAACCGACAGTTTTACCTTTCAGCGACGCAACGTCGGCGGTGATGCCGGAGCCTTTCTTGAACACATAGGCGGTCGGGCCGGAGAACAGCTCGCTGGAGAAGTCGATGACTTTTTCCCGGGCCGGGGTCACGGTCATCGACGAGATCACACCGTCGAATTTGTTGGCCTTGAGGCCCGGAATCATGCCGTCGAAGTCACTTTCAACCCACTTGCACTTGACCTTGAGTTCGGCGCAGATCGCGTTGCCCAGGTCGATGTCGAAGCCCACCAGGCTGCCGTCGGCCGCTTTCGACTCGAACGGTGCGTACGAAGGGTCAACGCCAAAGCGCAGCTCTTTGTATTCCTTGGCCAGCGCGGAGCCAGCGGCCATGCACAACGCCAGTGCAGAAAGGGTCAGCAATGCTTTTTTCATTATTCAATCCCTAAGAACCAATATGAGCGCTTGTGGCGCAGAATTATTGTTACTGGAACGCGTACGACCTATAGAAAGTAGCAATTTCCGAACCAGAGTCCCGAACAAGTGTTTTAAAAGGTGAGGAGAGCTACAAGATCAATGGATGAATGCACGAAAACGGGCGCGGCAGAAAGCGTGCACTGATTTGTGGCTTGTCGGGGACAGTCAAGCAGATCGCTGATCGTTCCCACGCTCTGCGTGGTAATGCAGCCCGGGACGCTCCGCGTCCCCTCCAAGGCCGAACGCGGAGCGTCCGTTGAGGCATTCCCACGCGGAGCGTGGGAACGATCAATGTCCCGGGAAAAGGGGTCAGGCCAGCAGGTCTTGCAGGGTGGCGAGGCTATCCGCTTCATCCACGGTTTTATCCTGGCGCCAGCGCAGCATCCGCGGAAAACGTACCGCGATCCCGCTCTTGTGCCGCCGCGAAAGGGCGATGCCTTCGAAACCCAGTTCAAACACCAGGCTCGGTTTCACGCTGCTGACCGGGCCGAACTTTTCCACGGTGGTTTTGCGCACGATGCTATCGACTTTGCGCATTTCCTCATCGGTCAGCCCCGAATAGGCCTTGGCAAACGGCACCAGCGCACGCTGGCTCGACTCGGGCGGGCCGTCCCACACGGCAAAGGTGTAATCGCTGTACAGACTGGCCCGGCGACCGTGACCGCGCTGCGCGTAAATCAGCACCGCATCGACGCTGAACGGGTCAACTTTCCACTTCCACCACACGCCCATGTCTTTGGTGCGCCCGACGCCATATAACGCGTCGCGCGCCTTGAGCATCATGCCCTCGACACCCAGTCGCCGCGAGGCTTCGCGCTGGCAGGCGAGGTCGAGCCAGTCGCTGCCGGTCAGCACCGGCGAGGGTAAAAGTACCGGACTGTTACAGCGGGCGATAACGTCTTCCAATTGCGCGCGGCGTTTGGCCTGCGGTTGATTGCGCCAGTCTTCGCCTTGCCATTCGAGCAGGTCGTAGGCGAGCACCACCACCGGCACGTCTTCGAGGATTTTCTTGTCGAGGGTCTTGCGGCCGATGCGTTGTTGCAACAGGGCGAAGGGCTGCACTGCCGGCGGTTCGGTCGATTGCGGATCAAAGGCGTCTTCGGTGCGCGGATGCGTGCTTTTCCACACGACGATTTCGCCGTCGATCACCGTGCCATCGGGCAAGCCGTGTACCAGGACCTCCAGTTCGGGAAAACGCTCGGTCACCAGTTCCTCGCCCCGCGACCAGATCCATAGTCGGCCCTCTCGCTTGACCACTTGTGCGCGGATGCCATCCCATTTCCATTCAATCTGCCAATCGCTGGCCGGGCCGATCAGCGCTTCAAATTCTTCCACCGGTTGCGACAAAGCGTGGGCCAGGAAGAACGGATACGGCTGACCACCCCGCTGGGCATGTTCATCGCTGGATTCAGGGGCAATCAGCTTCAGGTAACTGGCGGCGCTCGGCCGGTTGGACAGATCGGTGTAACCGACCAGACGCTGCGCCACGCGCTTGCTGTCCAGCCCGGCCATCGAGGCCAAGGCCCGGGTAACCAGCAATTTCGACACGCCAACGCGAAAACTGCCGGTGATCAATTTGATGCACAGCATCAGGCTTGATCGATCCAGTTGCGCCCACAGGGCCGGCAGTTGCCGGTTCAGATATTCCGGTGCTTCACCGCGCAGTGGCAGCAGTTTGTCCTCGATCCACTCGGCGAGGCCGGCGTCGGAGGTGTGCGGGTTTTCTGCGAGTACCAGCGAAATGGTTTCCGCCAGGTCACCGACGGCTTGATAGCTTTCCTCGAACAACCACGGTTCCAGGCCGGAGATCTCGACGGCGAGTTCACGCAGAATTCTCACCGGCACCAGTTGCCGGGGCCGGCCACCGGAGAGAAAGTACACCGCCCACGCGGCGTCGTGCGGTTCGGCCTGGGCGAAGTAGGCTTGCATCGCCGCCAGTTTGGCGTTGCTCGAGGTGGTCGCGTCGAGCTCGGTGTACAACTCGGCGAATGCTTTCATGCTGGCATCTCGGCGATGGTCGGTTCGGTGGCGATGTGTTCTTCTTCGTCATCGCCGTATTCGGTGTTGAAACCCTGGGCATCCAGACCCTGTTCGCGCAGATGCCGCACCAGCACGCCGATTGAACCGTGGGTGACCATCACCCGCTCTGCGCCGGTTTGCTCAATGGCCCAGAGCAGGCCGGGCCAGTCGGCGTGATCGGAGAGCACGAAACCGCGATCGACGCCGCGCCGCCGTCGGGTGCCACGCAAACGCATCCAGCCGCTGGCAAATGCGTCGCTGTACTCGCCAAAACGGCGCATCCAACTGCTGCCACCGGCCGAAGGCGGGGCGATGACCAGAGCCTGGCGCATGATCGGGTCGCTTTTTTTTACGTCCCCGGCGTAGATCGTCGGCGGCAAATACACGCCGGCCTCGCGGTAGACCCGATTCAGCGGTTCGACCGCACCGTGGCTGAGGATCGGGCCGAGGCTTTCGTCGATGCCGTGGAGTATCCGTTGAGCCTTGCCGAACGAGTAACAGAACAACACGCTGGCCTTGCCGGCCGCGATGTTCGCAGCCCACCACTGGTTGATCTCGCTGAACACCTGCGCCTGTGGCTGCCAGCGATAAATCGGCAGGCCGAAGGTCGATTCGGTGATGAAGGTGTGGCAGCGCACCGGTTCGAACGGGGCGCAGGTGCCGTCCGGTTCGATCTTGTAGTCGCCGGACGCGACCCAGACTTCGCCACCGTATTCCAGACGCACTTGTGCAGAACCGAGCACGTGGCCGGCGGGGTGAAAGCTCAGGGTGACACCGTGGTGTGTCAGACGCTGGCCGTAGGCGAGGGTTTGCAGGTTGATGTCCTGCCCCAGACGCGCGCGCAAAATCCCTTCGCTGGCGCTGCTGGCCAGATAATGTTGGTTACCGGTACGGGCATGATCGCCGTGGGCATGGGTAATGACCGAGCGCTCGACGGGGCGCCACGGGTCTATGTAGAAATCTCCGGCAGGGCAATACAAACCCTCGGGGCGGGCGATAACAAGGTCCATGTCCTTACCAGAATGGGGGGCTTGTTAGCTATGAGGTTGGCGCTGGGCTGGAAGTTCTATCGACTTTGAAGAGCAACCCTCACCCCAGCCCTCTCCCGGAGGGAGAGGGGGCCGACTGAGGTGTCTGGGAGAGCTACGCCGACGTGAAATACCGAGTCGAACACAGATTCTGGACCAGATCAAAAGCCCCTCACCCCAGCCCTCTCCCAGAGGGAGAGGGGGCCGACTGAGGTGTCTGGCCAGCTACGCCGACGTGAAATACCGAGTCGATTACGGATTCGGCAAGGCACGAACCGAGTTGATTCTGGATTCGGCAGTGCACGTTCAGGTCGGCGTATGACTCAAGCATCCCCCAATCAGTCCCCTCTCCCTCCGGGAGAGGGTTAGGGTGAGGGGCTTTTGACCTTTGCCTTATTTGCCGGGAGTAAGCGTCAGACGGGTCTTACCGTAGACCCGATCAAAGTTCTGCGGCTGCATCGGCAAGCCGATGTACTGCCCCTTCAACCACGCATCGATGCCATTGAGGTAGTTCGGACTCACCGGATTACCCGACTGCCCCGTACCGTTCTGGCCCATCAGCGGTTCGGCTTGGCCGAAGTCGACGATGAAACGCATCGACGGTGCGCGCGTCGTGGTGAAATCCTGGCCCCAGGCGAACGCCGACGTGTTCAACGTCGTGTGATCGCCACCGGCCGCCAGTGGTCCGCGCACGGTCTGGCCATTGCTGTTCTTCCAGGCATAACTGTGCAGCTTGCCCCACTGCCAGGCCCGGTGATCGCCGCCCAACTGACTCTCGCCAGCGCTGATCGCCGCCGCGAAGCTACGGGCAAGAATCACCGCTTTGTCTTCTTTCTGCGGTGTACGAATGTCGTCCCAGAACGGACTGTCCTCACGTCCCAACAAATGGTCAGCCTGCGCCGCGTAAGACAGATCACCATTGGCGATAAACGCCTTCCACGCAGGACTCGATTCCGGACCGAGCTCATCGAGGAAGATCTGTTTCATGCTTTCCTGCAGGAACAGCTCATAGATCGCCGCATCCGCCGAGGTCGGGCTGAGCTTGCCGTCGAACGCCATCAACCGCGTGAACGCTTCGCGCGCCTTGCTGCGATCCGCTTCCGGCAGGGCATCGATCGCCTGTTTCAGCGGCTGCTTCATGCCCGGTGCTTCGAAGACTTTCTTCAACTTGGCGGCGAAGGTGGTGGTCTGGTCGTACTGCATGGCGATCACGCTGCGGCTGTCGTGCTTGCTGCTGCCGGCCAGTTCCGCCAGACGCTCGCCACGTTCCGGCGCCGCCCAAGAGTTCGACAGTTGCATGCCATAACCGTGAGGAATCACACGCTGGTTGGCGGTGCCGAGCCAGCCTTGCGCCGGATCCTGATCGTACGGATGCAGCATCGGGTCGGCGTAACCGTCCCAGTCGTAGCGACCTTCCCAGCCCGGCGACGGCAGCAAGCCTTCGCCTTCTCGGCGGTTGGGGAAACGCCCGGTGACCTGCCAACCGATGTTGCTCGCATCGGCGAACACCAGGTTCAGGGCGATGGCGCGGATCTCGCGGCTCGCGTCGGAAGCGCGTTCAACGGTTTGTGCACGGGTCAGATCAAAAAACGCATCCAGCGACTTGTCATCAGTGAAGCTCGGGGTCTGCAAGGCCAGGCCGAAACCGCTGCCTTGCGCGGCCGCCTGAGCACTGTTGAGCAATGCACCGTGGCGGGTTTCGTACACCGCTTCGCGAATCGGCCGTTGGCCTTTGACGAAGTAGGTTTCGTTGCGCACGCCCAGCGGCTGCCATTTGCCATTGACCTCGTAGGTCAGGCTGCTGCCCTGGCGGCGAATTTTTTCCAGAAACAGATCCTGGTTGTCGCCGAGCACGCTGGTCATGCTCCACGCGACTTTGCCGTTGAAACCGCCGAGGACCATCGGCAGACCGGCAACGGTGACACCGGCGGCCTGATATTTCGGTGCGCGGATCTGCACAAAGCTCCACAGCGACGGCGCAGCCAGCGGCCCATGGGCGTCGCTGGCCAGCAGGCTCTTGCCGCTGCGGCTGCGTTGCGGGGCGATCGCCCAGTTGTTCGAAGACGGGGTGCCGAGCAGGTTCAGCGCGGACAGTTGCTGGCTGGCGTTGCTCAGTTCGGTCAGGCCGGGGATCTGCCCGTTGAGCTTGAGCCCTTGCAGCTTGTCGGCCTCGGCCAGTGGCAGGTTTTCGTCAGGCGCGGACGGCGTCAGCCAGGCGAGTTTGTCGGTGGTGACGGTTTGCGCCAGCACCAGCGAGGAAATTTCTTCCGGCAGGTTGGCCGACTGGCTGAAATTCAGCAGGGCGAAAATCAGCGCCGAGTCTTCCGGCTTCCAGTATTCCGGCTTGTAACCACTGGAGGCGAGGTCGCCCGGCAGCTTGTCGGCGTAGCGGAACAGGTAGGCGTTGACGCCTCGTGCATAGACTTCGAAGAAGCGCTTGAGGCGTGGCGACGAAGCCTTGTACAGCTCGCCAGCGCTTTTCTTCAGATTGACCGCGCGCATGTAGCGGTCGGCATCGAGCACCGACGCGCCGGACATTTCCGCCAGGCGGCCCTGCGCCAACAGGCGCAAGGTGACCATTTGATTGATGCGATCGCTGGCGTGGACGTAACCGAGGCTGAACAGTGCGTCATGGAACGTGTTGCTCTCGATCAGCGGCATGCCCATGGCATTGCGACGTACCGACACGTTCTGCGCCAGCCCCTTGAGCGGTTGCACGCCGGAAGTCGGGGGGAGGGTGTCCTGAGCATTCCAGGTCTGGCAACCGGACAGGCCCAAAACACCGGCCACTGCTGCGGCAACGCCGAACCGGGGAAGAAAATGTGTGAGGGCTGGCGAGGCCATGGCAAAGCTCCTGCGGGGGGTAGCGTCAGTAAAGGCGCTACGTTAGTGAGCAGGAGGTGGCCGCGCAAGCGGGGGCGGGGGTTATTTGCGTATTTCTGTCGAATGGAAAAGATCTCAGCCTGCGGCAGCTCCCACATAAGCATGCATTCCCCTGTAGGAGCTGCCGAAGGCTGCGATCTCTTGCCGTTCAATCAAGCCTTCGGTGGATTGATTTTCTGCACCAGCGCGTAGGCCTTCACGGTCGCCGGGCGATCCTTGATGTGGTTGAACCAGCGCTGCACATGCGGGAAGTCTTCGAGGTTCTGGCTCTGCCATTTGTGCGAGACGATCCACGGGTAGATCGCCATGTCGGCAATGCTGTATTCGCTGCCGGCGACGAATTCGTTATCAGCCAGTTGCTTGTTCAATACGCCATACAACCGCGCGGTCTCGTCGATGTAGCGCTTAATCGCGTAGGGGATTTTCTCCGGGGCGAACTGGCTGAAGTGGTGATTCTGCCCGGCCATCGGCCCCAGTCCGCCCATTTGCCAGAACAGCCATTGCAGCGCCGTTTGCCGACCGCGCAGGTCTTGGGGCAGAAACTTCCCGGTCTTCTCCGCCAGATACAAAAGAATCGCCCCGGATTCGAACAGCGACAACGGTTCGCCGCCATCGGCCGGTTCATGATCGACGATGGCCGGGATGCGGTTGTTCGGGGCGATTTTCAGAAAGTGCGGCTGAAACTGCTCACCCTGGCTGATGTTGATCGGGTGCACGTTGTACGGCAGGCCGGCTTCTTCGAGAAACAGGGAGATCTTGTGGCCGTTGGGGGTGGTCCAGTAATACAGGTCGATCATGGAGAGCTCCAAAGCAGAAATGGACTTGCGTGCGGACAGCAAACGCCGGCGTCAGGTCGTCCCGTGTGCGTTCGATAGCTTGCTTAGTAGGAAGAGGTGATGCTGAACTGCGCAGAATTCAATGACTCTGCATGAGAAAAATCGCCATGGAGCTTCAGGCCAACGCTGCACTGATCATCATCGATCAGCAAAAAGGCATCCTGCAGCCGCGTTTGGGTCGAAGGAATAATCTTCAGGCGGAAGAGCGAATCCTTGATCTGCTGGGGCTGTGGCGGCGTAGCACAAGGCCGGTGATTCATGTGCAACATCTGTCGCGTGAACCGGATTCGGTGTTTTGGCCGGAGCAGGAAGGGGTGGAGTTTCAGGAGAGGTTTTTGCCGCAGGACGGCGAATGGCTGATTCAGAAACAGGTGCCGGATGCGTTTTGTGCCACGGGATTAGAGGCGCGGTTGCGCGAGGCGGGGATCGGGCAATTGGTTATCGTCGGCGTGGCGACGAACAACTCAGTGGAGTCAACGGCGCGTACGGCGGGCAATCTTGGCTTTGCTGCGTGGGTAGCGGAGGATGCCTGTTTCACCTTCGACAAGGCTGATTATTTCGGCACATTGCGTACGGCTGAAGAGGTGCACGGGATGTCGCTGGGGAATTTGCAGGGGGAGTATGCGACGGTAGTCAGTTCTGCACAGATTCTGGTGGCCGGCTGAAAAACTTCACCGTATGTGCCGGCCCCTTCGCGAGCAGGCACGCTCCTACAGGGGATTGCATTGCAACTGAAGAAACCCGCTCACCTGTAGGAGTGAGCCTGCTCGCGATAACGGTCTGTCAGACGCCAACGATGTTGCATGTGCCGGCCTCATCGCGAGCAGGCTCGCTCCTACAGGGATTGCATTCCAACTGGAGGAACTCGAATGACTGTGGGAGCGAGCTTGCTCGCGAAGGCGGCAGGTCAGGCGAAGAGGGTCTTCGCCCCGGGCATCACGCGCCGTGGCACTTCTTGAATTTCTTGCCGTTGCCGCATGGGCACGGGTCGTTGCGGCCGACGTCTTTCAGGGCGTTGCGCACCGGTTCCTGGTGGGCGTGGCCGCAGTTCGGGCCGTGAACGTGGCCGTGGTCATGTTCGTGATGATGGTCATGATCGTGGTTGCAGTCAGGGCCATGGACATGAGGTTGCTGGGTCATCGGTGTTGCTCCGGAATTAAATCGGCGGGGATTATCACGCCATTGCGCTCAAGGTGCACGTAGTGGGCGATGAATAAACCGGTTTCCATCTCACCCTGCAAGCGATAGGGAATCTGTTGATTCGAGCTTTTCAGCATTTTCACCACATCTTTTACCCGAGGCCACAGGTTGGTGCGGATCGGCACTTTGAAGTAGGCACTGCGTTTTGGTCCGACCGTAAACCAGTGTTCATGCTCACCCTCGGCCAGCAGGATGTCGGCCAGATGAATACGGTATTCGAGGCCGCGCACGGTCAGGTCGCTATCGTTGGGGTTATCGACGCGAAAGTGCAGGATGAATTTCTGTTCGAGCAGTTTGGCGCGCACCACTTCAACTTTCACCAGATGCACGGCGGGGTCGACGCTGTCATCGTTGAACCACGATGCGCAACCGCCGAGGTTCAGGATCAGCATCAAAAACAGAAAATGTAGTGTGCGCCAGCGACCGAGCATGGTTTTACTCCCTTTGCTGGCAGTCTAGCCGCTAAAAGATCGCAGCCTTCGGCAGCGCCTACAGGGGAAACGAAAATCCTGTGTAGGAGCTGCCGCAGGCTGCGATCTTTTGATCTTAAGCGCCGAAATATCCCGCACAGCACTTCTTGAACTTCTGCCCACTGGCGCACGGGCAACTGTCATTGCGCCCCAGCTTCAACTGCACCGTCGGATCAATGAAGTACCAGTGCCCGGCGTTCTGCACGAACGACGAACGCTCGCGATGGCTATGCTCGCCCTGACCGTCATGCCAGCGCGCGGTGAAGGTGACGAAAGCGTGTTCCGGCTGGCCGCCGAAGACTTCCGAGCTCTCGACTTCAAGGCCGAGCCAGGTGCTCTGCGCACTCCAGTCGGTGATCGATTGGCGATTGAGGCCCGCTTGCTGGGCGGGCAGGGTGGTCGCCACCAGATAGTCGATCAGCCCCAGCACATAGGCGCTGTAGCGCGAACGCATCAGCGCTTCGGCGCACGGTGCCGGATGGCCGTCGTGATAATGGCCGCAGCAGGCCTCCAGCAGATTGCCGCTGCCGCACGGGCAAATGGCTGTACTCATTGCATTACCACCAGTATTTCCCGAAGTTTTCCGGATTGGCCCAGAACCGTGAGTTGAGCCAGTCGGGGACTTGTTTGTATTCAAGCAGATCATAGGTGAACAGGGTCAGCACTTGATCGTCGCGTTGAAAACATTCACTGGCTTGCAGCGCCAGTGAATAGAAGTCGGTTTCCTGCCAGCCGCTGGCCGCCAGATCCGCCAGCACGGCGATGCGGCTAGCGTTGAGATTGCGAATCCCGCCCAACAAGTTGAGGCCATCGCGTTTGGGCAAATGTTCCAGGCAATCGACCACCAGCGCCAGATCGAAACGCTGTGCCGCCAGTTCAGCAGGCAACGCCCCCGGCGCGGCGTGGGCCACGACGGTGTCTGGATGTGCCTCTTTAAAGACGCTCAGGGCTGGAAATTCGCTGGCGCCGATCAGCAACAGCCGCGCCGGGGCGTAGCGATCCAGCAAAACGGCCAATGCCTGTTGCGGCGTACGGGAAGAAATGGCGACGTTCATCGAAGCTCCTCAATCAGACCGCCAAGACTAGCCTGCCTGACGGTGGCGGCAAAGCGCCCTGTTCCGCCCGTTTCGGGTAAATGTGCCGAAGTCCTGTGAACAGGCTCGCAAACAGCGGTGGCCTATTGCTGGCGGAGATTAAAACTCCGGTCTTTACTCCCTGAATCGGTTCTAAGCCGATCCCTCAGGAGAAAACCAGATGAGCATAGTTCGGACAGCGTTACCTTTGATTCTGCTAACCAGTGTGTTGACTGGTTGCGCAGGTTTGCAGAAAACCGACTGGCCGACCTGTGCGGCGGTCGGTGGTGTCGTCGGTGCCGGTCTCGGCGCAACCGAAAGTTCGGCATGGGCCGGCTACGGTGCGTTGCTGGTCGGTGGCACGGCAGCGGCCTATTGCTGGGTTCACGGCGATGGCGACGAAGACGGCGATGGCGTGCCGGACAGTCGCGACAAGTGCCCGGGCACGCCTAAAGGCGTACAGGTCGATGCTGACGGTTGCCCTCCACCAGCGCCTGCACCCGTGGTCGAAGAAGCTGTAGTGGTCAAGGAAGAAACCATTGTTATCCGTGATGTGCACTTCCAGTTCGACAAAGCCACGCTGACCGGCCCTGACAAGCAAGTGCTCGACAAGGTCGCCACCCGCCTGAAACAGGAATCCTCGACGGCGCAACTGACCGTGACCGGGCATACCGACAGCGTGGGCAGCGATGCCTACAACAAAAAACTGTCGGATCGTCGTGCGCACTCGGTGGTGGATTACCTGATCCAGCAAGGTGTGCCACGCGCCAGCTTCGTTTCGGTGTCCGGTCTGGGTGAAAGCCAGCCTGTTGCCGACAACAAAACCGCTGACGGTCGCGCGCAAAACCGTCGTACCGAAATCAAAATCCAGCGTTAAGCCCCTCTCGCATCCGCGGCTTGTGCAGTCGCGGATGCGGGTCTTTACTCCTGTGTAACCGGTATGGGCCGGTGACACAGGAGCTTTCACAATGACTGTTTTCTCAAGGTCCGTCTTGCCGGTGCTGCTGCTAGGCAGTTTGCTCACCGGTTGCGCCACCCACAGCGATGGCACTGCACCCCTCAATCAACGTACGTGGCCGATCTGCAGCGTTATCGGCGGACTGGTCGGTGGCGGCCTCGGCGCTATCGAAAGCGCTGGCTGGGCCGGTGGCGGCGCAGCGCTGGGGATTCTTACCGGCGGACTGATCTGTTACGCCCAGGACGGCGATGAAGACGGCGACGGTGTGTTCGACCGCCGCGACCGTTGCCCGGACACTCCGGAAAACACCCCGGTCGATCACCGTGGTTGCCCGCTGCCACAGTACCCGGTCACGGAAAAAGTGCCGGAGCCTGCACCGCAAACTGAAGTCATCACCCTCAGCGACGCCGGCAACGTGCTGTTCGATTTCGACAAGTCCGACCTGACCCCGGCGGCGAAAGCCCAGCTCGATACGCTGATGGACAAACTGCGCAGTGCCGACGTGGTGAGCATCAAGGTCATCGGTCACACCGACAGCAAAGGGTCGGATGCGTACAACCAGGCATTGTCGGAACGGCGTGCGAGCAGTGTCGCCGCGTATTTGCTGAGCCAGGGCTTGGCGCCGAACAAACTCACCAGTGAAGGTCGCGGTGAAAGCGAGCCGGTTGCCGATAACGCCACCGATGAAGGTCGTGCGCAGAACCGGCGTGTGGAGTTGCACATCAACCGTTAGGAAGCGTCTGTAGGGCGCAGGCTAGAGCTGCCGGGCGACGATTAGCGTCGTTTCGGCAGCCATTTGGCAGACGATCGAAGTTTTTTCATTTTCCCCTCTGGCTTATCCCCCGCAGAAGCCGTTACTGTGCGCCCAAAGAATAATTCGCAACACGGGGGAGCGTATGAAAGTGTTCTGGGGGCTGGGGCGATTGTTGACCCTGCTGTTCTGCTGCGTGGTGCTGGCCAACCAGTTGGTGCCGTTCGTACATCCGTTGCATCTGCTGGTCAATCTGGCCGGCGGTCTGTTGTTGCTGATTCATTTATTCGAAGTGCTGCTGTGCAATCGCAGCCTCAAAGGTCGCCCGCACCCTTGGCGTGACCGTGGCCGCATCCTGCTGTTCGGCGTATTTCACCTGCAAACCATCCCGGCCCCGGCCGCTCCGGAGGCTTCTTCCCATGCGTAAACTCTGCTTGCTCGCTGCATTCATCAGCCCATTGGCTTGTGCCCAGGTGGTCAGTGTCGAAACCAATTCGCTGATGCGTTTGCCCAACACGGCCAGCACGTTGCAGCTGGAAAAACTGGAAGTGGCCGATTACGGCACGTTGCTGATTCCTGCCAACGTGACCGAACTGACCGTGGGCGAGTTGCGTCTTGGCCATGAAGCCCGTATCGCGATCGTTCCGAGCGAGAACGCTTTGGAGATGAAGGTCGTTCGTGCAGAGCTGAGCGATGGCAGCCGGATTACTGCACGGGGTGCGCCGGGGACTTATGAAAAAGCTGCCCGTGCGGGGCGCAATCTGAATCTGCAATTCAAGGCGTTGAACGCGCCGCAGCTATTGGTCGATGCCCGTGGCGGCACCGGCGCACCGGGCTTTGTCGGCCTCGATGGCGGTAACGGCGAAGACCCAGGCTGCACTTATGGCGCGGCCGGGCACGGTTTTGATGGCAGCAACGGCAGCGACGGCCAACCGGGTGCACCGGGTGCGTTGGTGCGGCTGGAAGTGCCTCGCGAGTTTCCGGCGGAGTTGATCAAGGTCAATGTGGCAGGTGGCAACGGTGGCCCGGCGGGTGTTGGCGGCAAAGCAGGGAAGGGCGGCAAGTCCAAGGGGTGCTTGGTGTATCGCGCCGATGGTGGCAAGAACGGCAAGGCCGGGGCGGATGGCCAGCCTGGGCCAGTGGGGGCGGCGGGGGCGGTGACTGTGCAGCGCTTGTAAGATCACTGATTGTTCCCACGCTCCGCGTGGGAACACAGCCCGTGACGCTCCGCGTCACTGGACGCAGAGCGTCCCTTGCGGCATTCCCACGCAGAGCGTGGGAACGATCACGGCCTCGCCGCCGCAATCGCCACCAACACCACCCCCACAATCAGATTAAGCCCCACCACCCGGCGAATTCGCCCCAGCACCGCCGCACCCGCCGGCCAGTCCTTTGCATCAACCGCCGTGCGCAATTCCGGCAGCATCAACCCCTGAATGCGGATAAACAGCGCAGTCATCACCACGTACAAGCCCATCATCACCTGCACATACTTCGGCGCGGTCTCAAACCCGACCTGCTGCAAATGCAGCATGCCCACGCCGCTGATCGGCAACAGAATCACCGCGACCCAGACCCACCGAAAAAAACCTTGAAACACTTCCACCCACAAGGTCAGGCGGGCAGGGCCGTCTAGGGCCTTCACAGCCGCAGGGCGCAGGACCATCCAGGCGAAAAACATGCCGCCGACCCACACCAGGGCGGACAGCACATGCAGGGGGTAAACGAGGCTAAAAGGTGTCATTGGGGCACTCCGTTCTGCGCGGGATTAATTAGCGGGGTATGATAGCCGCCATCCGAAACCACTGAAAATTTATCCAGCGTTTTTTGCGCCCGACAATCCATGATCAGTACTGAACTCAAAACCACGATCCAGGGCGCCTATTCGCGTTTTCTAGAGGCCAAGAGCCTCAAACCGCGTTACGGCCAGCGCCTGATGATCGCTGAAATCGCCAAAGTCCTCGGGGATATCGACACCGACGACGAAGGCCGGCGCAGTGGCGACCCCGCGATTGTCGCGGTGGAAGCCGGTACCGGTACCGGCAAGACAGTGGCCTACAGCCTGGCCGCGATCCCCACCGCCAAACTGGCCGGCAAACGCCTGGTCATTGCCACCGCGACCGTCGCTCTGCAGGAGCAGATCGTCTACAAGGATTTGCCCGACCTGATGCGCAACAGCGGGCTGAATTTCAGCTTCGCCCTGGCCAAGGGCCGTGGCCGCTACATGTGCCTGTCCAAGCTCGACATGCTCTTGCAGGAAGGTCACGCACAAACTGCCACCGCCCAGCTGTTCGAAGAAGAAGGCTTCAAGATCGAGGTCGATGAGGCCAGTCAGAAGCTGTTCACCAGCATGATCGAGAAGCTTGCCGGCAATAAATGGGACGGCGACCGCGACAGTTGGCCCAATGCGCTGGAAGACGCCGATTGGGCGCGCCTGACCACCGATCACAGCCAGTGTACCAACCGCCATTGCCCGAACTTCGGCCAGTGCGCCTTCTACAAGGCCCGCGAAGGCATGGGCAAGGTCGACGTGATCGTCACCAACCACGACATGGTCCTGGCCGACCTGGCCCTGGGCGGCGGCGCCGTACTGCCGGACCCGCGCGACACCATCTACGTGTTCGACGAAGGCCATCACCTGCCGGACAAGGCCATCGGCCACTTCGCCCATTACACGCGCCTGCGTTCCACCGCCGACTGGCTGGAAACCACCGCGAAGAACCTGACCAAACTGCTGGCCCAGCATCCGCTGCCAGGCGATCTTGGCAAATTGATCGAACAAGTTCCGGAACTGGCGCGTGAGATCAAGGCTCAGCAACAGTTCATGTTCAGCGCCTGCGAGCAGGTCGCCGATTTCAAACCCGGCGAAGACGTCGAGGGTCGCGAGCGGCCACGGCATCGCTTCGTCGCCGGGGTGATTCCCGAGCACATGCGCGAAATGGGCATCGAGCTGAAAAAAGGCTTTGCTCGTCTCAATGATCTGTTCACCCGTCTGACCGACCTGCTCAAGGAAGGCATGGACGGCGAGGTCAACATCGGCATCGCCAGCAATCAGGCTGAGGAATGGTATCCGCTGTTCGGCAGCCTGTTGTCGCGTGCCTCCGGCAACTGGGAGCTGTGGACTGCGTTCACCGCCGAAGACCCGGAAGACAGCCCGCCGATGGCGCGCTGGCTGACTCTGGCCGAAAGCGGTTCGCTGTTCGATATCGAGGTCAATGCCAGCCCGATCCTGGCGGCAGAAACCTTGCGCCGCAGCTTGTGGAACGTGGCTTACGGCTGTCTGGTGACCTCGGCGACCCTCACGGCGCTGGGCACTTTCGACCGCTTCCGCATGCGCGCCGGCCTGCCGAAAAAGGCCGTCACGGCTGTGGTGCCGAGCCCGTTCCATCACGCCGACGCCGGTGTGTTGCGGGTGCCGGACCTGAAAGCCGATCCACGCGATGCCGCCGCACACACGGCAGCGATCATCCGTGAGTTGCCCGATCTGGTCGAAGGCTCGCGCGGCACCCTGGTGTTGTTCTCCTCGCGCAAACAGATGCAGGACGTGTTCGACGGTCTCGACCGCGACTGGCGCAAGCAAGTGTTCATTCAAGGCAACCTGTCGAAACAGGAAACCCTGAACAAGCACAAGGCGCGGGTCGACGGCGGTGATTCCAGCGTGCTGTTCGGTCTAGCCAGTTTCGCCGAAGGGGTGGACTTGCCGGGTGCGTACTGTGAACACGTGGTAATCGCCAAGATCCCGTTCTCGGTCCCGGACGATCCGGTCGAAGCGGCGTTGTCGGAATGGATCGAGGCCCGTGGCGGCAATCCGTTCATGGAAATCTCCGTGCCCGACGCTTCGCTGAAACTGGTTCAGGCCTGCGGGCGGCTGCTGCGCACCGAAGAAGACCGCGGCACCATCACTTTGCTCGATCGGCGTCTGGTCACCCAGCGCTACGGCAAGGCGATCCTCAATGCGTTGCCACCTTTCCGTCGTGAAATATCCTGAGACAACGGTGGGCAGTTTTGCCCGCCGTGTTGTCTATCTCTCTGCTATCGCTTTTCCATTGGCCATTGTTGGTCGTTAGGGAGAACTCCGTTCTTATGATCCGCCGTTCGTTGCCTGCCGTATTTGCCTTGATCTTCGCTGCCCCGTTGCTGGCAGCGCCCGCCGGTCAGCAGACCCTGTTCAACTTTGTCCGTCCTGCCGACGTGGTGAAAATCGCCACCGAAAACGCTGATCTGCCGCAAGCCAACGCCGAGCAAACGCCTGAGGGCGAAGTGCTGCGCCGGGTGACGTTCAACCCGGTGGCCCGCCCGACCTTGCGTCTGACGCCGCAGACCGGCGCTTGGGACTGGTCGCAGTCAGGCATGATGACTTTGCGTTTGCAGAGCGCAATGGACTGGGCGGTGACGGTCTATGTGCAAATCCAGAGCAACGACGGTCGCACCCTGGTCAGCCGCGTCGACCTGCCGGCCGGGCCTGCGCAGACCCTGTTGGTGCCGCTGGTGGCATCGTCATCGCTGAGTCTTGGCATGAAAGCCGGGCCACCCATGCCAATGACGGTCGATGGTCAGCGGATCCTGCTGGTCAGCAGCAGCGGGGAGATCGATCGCAGCCAAGTGGTTTCGGTGAGCTTGTCTTTGGATCAGCCGAAAGTCGCGCAGAGTTTGCTGCTGGAGCGTTTCGGTGTGCAGGACGGCGAATCGGTCACCCAGGCCGTTTACGGCAATCTGGTCGACGCCTACGGGCAATCGACGCGCAGCAAGTGGCCGGAAAAAATCAGCAACGACGAACAACTGAAATCTGCCGCCGCCAAGGAACAGCAACAGCTGAAAACCTGGCTGGCCGAGCGTGAAAAGTCTTCGCTGGACAAATTTGGCGGCTGGAATAAAGGCCCGGCGTTCAAGGCCAGCGGTTTCTTCCGTACTGAAAAGCGTGATGGCCGCTGGTATCTGGTCACGCCTGAAGGTCATCCGTTTTACTCGCTGGGCGTGAACACCGTCAGCCCCCAGGTCAACCAAACCTACGTGGCTGGCCGTGAGTACATGTTTGAATCCCTGCCTAAACCTGAAGAACCGTTGGCCAAGCATTTTGGCGAGGGTGACAACCGTGGCGGCAACGGTGTTGATCAGGGCCGGGGATACGGCAACGGGCGCTGGTACGACTTCTATGGCGCCAACCTGCAGCGCGTGTACGGTGAACCGTGCAAAGCCGACAGTGATAGCAAGTCCGGAGTCGCCGAAGCGGCCAAGTCTGCCGCCGCTGAAACGGCCGCAGTGAACTCGGCTGAACCTGTCTCGGTGCCTGCGGAGCCGAAGTCCGGTGTCGCTGAGGCAGCCAAAACTGAAACCGTACAAGCGACGGCGGAAAAGGCTGCTGAGCCGTGCAAGGCCACCATTGATGAGCAACAGTGGGCCAGCCACACGCTCGATCGCCTGCAAGCCTGGGGCTTCAACACGGTTGGTAACTGGAGTGCCGATTCGCTAAGTGATGCCGAGCGTGTGCCTTACACCTTGCCGCTGTCGATCGTCGGTGACTACACCAGCATCAGCACCGGCAGCGACTGGTGGGGTGGTATGCCGGATCCGTTTGATCCGCGTTTCGCCATGGCCACCGAGCGCGCTGTCGCCATCGCCGCCCGCGATCACCGCGACGATCCGTGGCTGATCGGTTACTACGCCGACAACGAACTGGCGTGGGCCGGTCCCGGCGATGATCCGAAATCCCGCTACGCGCTGGCCTATGGCACCCTGAAAATGACCACCGACGTGCCAGCAAAGCGAGCGTTCCTCAAGCAATTGCGCGACAAGTATCGCAATCAGGCGGGGCTGTCGAAGGCGTGGGGCATTGATCTGCCGGCGTGGGAATTGATGGAAGACCCGGGTTTCGTGCCACCACTGCCGAACCCGGAACATCCGGAAATCGAGGCTGACTTCAAATATTTCCAGAAAGTCTTCGCCGACACTTACTTCAAAACTATCTCCGACTCGCTGAAATGGCACGCGCCGAACCAGTTGCTGCTTGGCGGTCGCTTCGCCATCAGCACCCCTGAAGCTGTAGCCTCCTGCGCGCAGTATTGCGACGTGTTGAGTTTCAACATGTACACGCTGAAACCGCAGGACGGTTATGACTTTGCCGCACTGGGCGCTTTGGACAAACCGGTAATGATCACCGAATTCAACTTTGGCTCAGCGGATCGTGGCCCGTTCTGGGGCGGCGTCACGCAACTGGCCAAGGAAGAAGATCGCGGCCCGGCCTACGCCAACTTCCTCAAACAAGCGCTGAGTGAACCGTCGATTGTTGGCGTGCATTGGTTCCAGTATCTGGACCAACCGGTAACCGGCCGTCTGCTTGATGGTGAGAATGGCCACTTCGGTCTGGTGGGAGTGACGGATCTGCCGTATCAGGGCTTCGTCGAGTCAGTGCGCAAGAGCAATTTGCAGGCCATTGATCAGCTTGGCAAAGAGGCCGAGAAAGCCCTTAAGCACGAAGCCGAAGGCGGCAGGAAAGGTGAGGCAGGCAAAGGTGCGGGAGCAGGGCACGCGGGTGGGCACTCGGGGAATGGTCATTAATCTGTGATGCGCTAAAAGATCGCAGCTTGCGGCAGCTCCTGCAGAGGAACGTGATCTCATGTAGGAGCTGCCGCGGGCTGCGATCTTTTGACTTGGCTTTTAACCGTCTGGCCCGCAGCTGTTCCCAAATCCCTCTAGGGCTGGAACAATGCGGGCCACTTTGTAGAGCGTTTTCGCGGGGGAGTTGCGGGTGCAGATTCAGGGACATTACGAGCTTCAATTCGAAGCGGTGCGCGAAGCCTTTGCTGCACTGTTCGACGATCCCCAGGAACGCGGCGCAGCCCTGTGCATCAAGGTCGGTGGAGAAACCGTCCTCGACCTCTGGTCCGGTACCTCCGACAAGGATGGCGCCGAGGCCTGGCACAGCGACACCATCGCCAACCTGTTCTCCTGCACCAAAACCTTCACCGCCGTCACCGCCCTGCAACTGGTCGGTGAAGGCAAGCTGCAACTGGATGTTCCGGTCGCCCGCTACTGGCCGGAATTCGCCGCTGCCGGCAAAGAATCCATCACCCTGCGCCAATTGCTTTGCCATCAGGCCGGTCTGCCGGCGCTGCGTGAGCTGCTGGCGCCGGAAGCCCTCTACGATTGGCAAACCATGGTCGACGCCCTCGCGGCTGAAACACCGTGGTGGACGCCGGGCAATGGTCACGGCTATGCCGCGATCACGTACGGCTGGCTGATCGGCGAATTGCTGCGCCGCGCTGACGGTCGCGGGCCTGGCGAATCCATCGTCGCCCGTGTCGCCAAGCCGTTGGGACTGGATTTCCACGTCGGTCTGGCTGACGAAGAGTTCCACCGTGTGGCGCATATCGCTCGCGGCAAGGGCAATACTGGTGATGCCGCCGCGCAACGCCTGCTGCAAGTGACCATGCGCGAACCGGCCGCCATGACCACTCGCGCTTTTACCAATCCGCCGTCGGTGCTGACCAGCACCAACAAACCGGAGTGGCGACGCATGCAGCAACCGGCGGCCAATGGCCACGGCAATGCGCGCAGTCTGGCCGGTTTCTACGCTGGTTTGCTCGACGGCAGCCTGCTCGAAAGCGACATGCTCGAAGAGCTGACCCGCGAACACAGCCTCGGCGAAGACAAGACTTTGTTGACCCAGACCCGTTTCGGTCTGGGCTGCATGCTTGATCAACCGGATGTGCCCAACGCCACTTACGGCCTCGGCCCACGTGCGTTCGGCCATCCGGGCGCGGGCGGTTCCATCGGTTTTGCTGACCCCGAGCATGATGTCGCGTTTGGTTTTGTGACAAATACCCTTGGGCCGTACGTCTTGATGGATCCCCGCGCGCAGAAGCTCGCGCGGGTGCTTGCCACTTGTCTGTAAAGTTTCATCCGAGGTCCCAGGGTCGGAACCTCAAGCGGTTTTTCGTTTCAAAACGGCTGTTTATCCGGGCGAAAGTGCTCTGATTTTTCATTACTTCATTTTGTGGATTTTCAATGTCATCTAAAAAGACCCTCGCCCTGGCCCTGTGTGTAGCGATCACCGGTTGTGCACAGACCCCGAAAAACGATGCGGACGGCGGTAGCTGGTGGCCGTTCGGTTCTTCCGACAAGGTCGCGGCCAAGGAGCCAGCTCCGGCCCCCGCCCCGCTGAAACCTGCGGCCTCCGCACCCGTGGCCAAGACTGAAAGCAGCAGCCCGTGGTACTGGCCGTTCGGTTCTGATGATGAAGCGGTCAAAGCTGACATGAAGGCTGAAGTCGCCCCGGAAGCGAAAAAAACGGTCACCGTGGCCAAAGCTGAAGCCGACGCGGGTGGCAAATGGTGGTGGCCGTTCGGCGGTAAGGATCAACCCACCACCAAAGCCGTGCCGATGCCGGATCCGAAAGTGACCCAGGCCTGGCTCGACGACTACGAACCGCGCCTGCGTGAAGCGGTCAAGGACAGCAATCTGCAACTCGAACGCCGTGAAAACGTGCTGGTCGTGACTGCACCGGTCGAAGGCTCGTTCAATCCGGATCGTCCCGCCATGCTGCTGCCGGTCACCCTCGGTCCGTTCACCCGAGTGGCGAAAATCCTCGAAGCCGACCCGAAAACTGCCGTGCTGGTCCTTGGCCACAGCGATTCCAGTGGTGCCGCGCCTGCCAACATCAAACTCAGCCAGGAACGTGCCCAGTCCATTGCGGCGATCTTCCGTCTCAGCGGCTTGCAGCGTGATCGCCTGATGCTGCGCGGCATGGGTTCGGAAGCGCCGCGTGCGGCCAACGACAGCGTTGAAGGTCGTGCCCTGAACCGTCGTGTCGAACTGCTGGTGACCCCGCAGAACACCATGGTTGCGCTGCTGAGCAAGTACAACATGCCAGCGCCGAAGCCAGTGACCATGGTCGCCGCGCAAGACGTCAAGCCAGCCGCCAAACCGGTAACTCCAGCGCCTGCTGCGAAAAAAGCTGCTGTTCCGGCGACCAAGAAGGCTCCAGCGAAAAAAGCGGCTGCCAAGGCGCCGGCTAAAAAGGCACCGGCCAAGGCCCCAGCGAAAAAGACTGCTCCAGCCAAAGCCGCCGCGACCGACAAGAAAGTCGCCGCGACCGATACCACCAAGAAGTGATCCGCTAACGAAAAGGAATGCGCCATGACCCAGGCTCTGGCAGATATGCGTCGTGATTACACCCGGGATGGTCTGACCGAGGCGCAAGCCCCGGCCGAGCCATTTGCGTTGTTTCACCAGTGGTTTGCCGACGCGGTGAAAACCGAACAGGCGCCGGTGGAAGCCAACGCCATGACCCTGGCCACGGTCGACCAGGATGGGCGACCGCATTGCCGCATTCTGCTGCTCAAGGGCCTGGACGAGCAGGGCTTCACCTTCTTCACCAACTACGACAGCGCCAAGGGCCAGCATCTGGCGGCCAACCCGTTTGCCGCCATGACTTTCTTCTGGCCAACCCTCGAACGCCAGGTGCGCATCGAAGGGCGGGTGGTGAAGGTCACGCCTGCGGAGTCGGATGCGTATTATCAGGTGCGTCCGCTGGGCAGCCGTCTCGGTGCCTGGGCATCACCGCAGAGCCGGGTGATCAACGGGCGCGGTGAACTGGAAGATTTGCTCAAGGCCACCGAGCAGCGTTTCTCCGATACTCAACCCGACTGCCCGGAACATTGGGGTGGTTACCGTTTGTTGCCTGAGCGCATCGAATTCTGGCAGGGCCGTCCGAGCCGTCTGCACGATCGCCTCAACTACCGTGTGCAGGGCGCCGACTGGATTCTTGAACGTCTGGCACCCTGAGCAGTCTACCGAGCGGGATAGCCTGCCGCAGCGGCCTCCAGCCACTTCGGCAGATCCCGGCGCTTGATCTTCTGCATCTGAGCATTCGCTAACTGTTTGAGCATGAAGGCGCGTTTGCCTTCATCCTTGCCCGCCAGTGACAGCGCTAGGTCGCGATCCATCCAGCGTTTGATCCGCACGTACAACCACCAATGGAAGTACAAACCGGCGGCAGTGGTGACGACGATGATGAAGTAATCCATGAAAATCCTTGGTGTCGGTGGCGCAGAATCGGTAATTTGGCGCTACTGTAGGCCTACATCAGGGGGAGCGTGCAGGTGTCTGTACCGCGCCTGAATGAAAGCCAATTTATCCGGGCGGTGTCGTGACAGGCGTCAAGCCACGGAGTTTAATGACTATATGTTTCTTTGGAGTTGATGCTATGCGTAAGTCTGTTCTGCTGGTTGCTTCCTTTTCCACGATGGCGATGTTGCTCACTGGTTGCCAATCGAGCCTGACCGGTGACTCCTACTCCCGTGACGAAGCGCGTCGTGTGCAGACGATTCGCATGGGCACCATCGAATCCCTGCGCCCGGTGAAAATCGAAGGCACCAAAACCCCGATCGGCGGCCTCGCTGGTGCAGCGGTCGGCGGCGTTGGCGGCAGCGCCATCGGCGGCGGCAAGGGCAGCATCGTTGCCGCGGTTATCGGTGCGGTGGCGGGTGGTCTGATCGGTTCGGCCACGGAAGAAGGCCTGACTCGTACGCAAGGTGTGGAAATCACCGTGCGTGAAGACGACGGCAGCATGCGTGCCTATGTGCAGCAGGTTCAGGAGAATGAAGTGTTCCGCGTTGGCGAACGCGTGCGCATCTCCACCGTTGGCGGGACCAGCCGCGTTTCGCACTAAGCGGAATTCAGGGTAAAGAAAACCCCGATCAGGTGACTGGTCGGGGTTTTTTGTTTTTTGCTTCCCAATTCGGTAGTCAGTAATCAGCACCGGTGCCCATGAAGAACTCCAAACCCTTCGGGAGGCTAACTTTGAGAAGAGTTTTCAGCGCAGTGACTTGATCTGTAGTCAATAACAGCTCCCCGGGTTCCAATTCATTCAGGGGCTTGGATTCAATGAGCTGTGCAACTTTTTCGTTCATCTCGCTATCTTTTATATGTAACTCGAATTGCAAAGAGTCATCTTGAGCGTCATCAGGGTAAAAGCCGGTTATCGAAAGGTAGCGCATTAAATTTCAATAGCCTGTTTGTCGGTATTAACTGTAGTCAAACGAAATTTGATAGTCGTTGGCACTCAGAATGATTTGATGTTGAAAGTATGGCTGAATGGTCGCAACCCACTTCTCGACGACGTTGAAGCTGCCATTATTGATGTTGCCCTCCACCGGAATGCCTAAGGCATTCAGTACTGATTCATCATCCCCCCAGATCTTTTGACGACTCCTCGCCCTGCAATTGCAGGGTTGCTGTGTCGTACCACTCCAGTCTCAGTTCTAGTCCCATATCTCTTCCTCACAGATATCTTTTTTTGATATTTTTTCGGGTATTGAATGGGTATCTACCAGTTGTCGCGGTATACGAATGATATCTGATAGTCGTAAGACGAATATTGGATGAAGTGCTGGAAGTACGGTTGAAGAATCTTTAACCAATCGGATTTAACATCAAATCCGCCATTATTTATGTTTCTGGCAGGCGACAGGCCTAACGCTTCAATTAGTGAGCAGTCCTCACCAAAATCTTTCGACAGCTCCTCTCCTTCACCCAGTTCGGTTTGCTTGTCATACCATTCAAGCCTGGCCTTCAGTCCCATGTAATCCTCATAAATATTTTTTGATATTTCGTTTCTTTTTGGGCGGATCTATCTGTTCGCCAGTCCTATGATCGAAAGAGCCTAAATGGCTGCCATCGCTTGCGCGGTATGCTTCAAGTTCACCGTGCAGATAGTCCCATTCGTATATTATCCGGCCTTTCGCGTTGATCCAGCGATCCCGAAGCCCTCCGTTGTATGGTGTTTTCTTTTTTGCTCTTCTCAAATCAGGAAAGGCTGTTATATCCACCGTTTCAGGAGCTGGGTGATAGGTATGACCCTCTTCGGCGGTACCTTTCGCAGCGCTGACAACAATGTAAATCGGTTTTACTCCCGACCCCACCGGAAAAACCAGAATGAAATCCCGGTACTCCGGCGGATAAACCGGATTCACCAGAATCCCGTCCGCTGCTTTCGTCGGTGGATACACCCAGATGTGCGGTGCCTGCGGTGCAGCCTCCAACGCGGGAATACCAAGGATGTCCGAGCCATTCACAGCCGGCGTCCAGATCAGTTCTAGTCCTTCACCCAAGTCAGCAATGAACCGGCTGCCACGCACCTTGAACTGCACGACATCAACCATTTCCCAGTCGCGATTCTTGCCGGTGTAGAAACCGTAACCTTTCAGGCTGCCGTCGGCTTGTTGCTCAACTCTCAACCGAACACGCGTTCGTGCCTGTTCAAGTCCACGCAGTTGCTCGTCGGTATAGAGCGCGCTGTCACCAAGGCTCGATGGCATGAACAGCGCAACCAAACCAACTAAAGGCGCAACAGCCGCACTGGATACAGCGGCGGGCAGCGTTTCAAACACCGATCCCGCCAGAGCCAGGCTGCCAAATCCAGCTGGAATAGCGGTTGCGCCGATTTTCTTGAGCGGAACTGCGCCGCTTTCATCGGCCTCACGCGCGCCCAGCAGAATCAGATCGCCGTAATCCTTCAGGCTGTCAGTCGGCACCATGCCCGAAGGACTGGAGTAATCGATAATCGCATCCGGCAATTTGCAGGACTTGGCAAATACACAGCCAGCCCGAACGGGATTGGCTTTTTTGACCGCCACCTCACGGCTGCGCTCGAAAGCCTCCTGTCGGGCCAGCATGGCGTCGTAAGCATTTTGTCTGGCGTCGCGCTCGGCCAGTTCAGTGGCCGTCATGTAGCGGTAGGTGACGTGATGCCCGTCGCCTTGCGGTGGGTTTTGAACCCGGGGAATGTCCTTGTTGCCAGCCACTGATCGTCCTTTCGCTCATCCATCGACAGCCCTTCGCAAAGGGCTGCGCAACGTTAACGAAGCAGGAAAATGGTGGCTGTAGGACGCGTCGCTAAAGACGTGAGGATTGTTCGCTGTGTAACGGGAACGCAGGAAGTTTGTGGCGAGGGTGCTTGACCCTCGCCACAGAGGTTATATCGGTTGGGAGTTCTTGCGACTCGCCGCCGCCGTCACCGCATAACCAATCAGCGCCGCCAGAATCGACCCGGTCAAAATCCCCATCCGGTCCATGCCAGCGTAATCACTCACACCCGGTTCAAACGCCAGCGAGCCGACAAACAGGCTCATAGTGAAGCCAATGCCGCACAGGATCGCCACGCCCAGCACCTGACCCCAGTTGGCACCTTGGGGCAGGGCGGCGATGCCGGTTTTGACCGCGAGCCAAGTCAGGCCGAACACGCCGACGGTCTTGCCCAGCAGCAGGCCCACCGCGATGCCCATCGGCACATGGTGAGTGAAGCTTTCCACGGTGACGCCGCTCAGCGACAACCCGGCGTTGGCGAAGGCGAACAGCGGCAGGATGCCGTAAGCCACCCACGGGTGCAGCGCATGTTCGAGGGTCAGCAACGGCGACGGCTCGGCATTTTTCGTGCGCAGCGGGATGCAGAAGGCCAGAGTCACGCCGGCCAGCGTCGCGTGGACACCGCTCTTGAGTACACAGACCCACAGAATCAAACCGATGATCATGTAAGGCCCGAGCTTGACCACGCCCAAGCGATTCATCGCCACCAGCGCCGCGATGCACGCTGCCGCCAGACCCAGCGAAAGAGTCGACAGTTCGCCGGAGTAGAAGATGGCGATGATCACGATGGCGCCGAGGTCATCGATGATCGCCAGGGTCATCAGGAACAACTTCAGCGACACCGGTACGCGCTTGCCGAGCAGAGCCAGCACGCCGAGGGCGAAGGCGATGTCGGTCGCGGTCGGGATCGCCCAGCCGTCGAGGGCTGCCGGATTGTCGCGGTTGAGGAACCAGTAGATCAGCGCCGGCACCAGCATGCCGCCGATCGCTGCCGCACCGGGCAGGACGATCTGCGACGGTTTCGACAGCTGACCGTCGAGGACTTCGCGCTTCACTTCCAGGCCGATGAGCAGGAAGAACATCGCCATCAGACCGTCGTTGATCCAGAGCAGCAGGGGTTTAGCGATTTTCAACGCACCGATCTGCGCCACCACCGGAGTGTCGAGCAGGCTGGTATACAGCCACGACAGTGGCGAGTTGTTGATAATCAGAGCCAGGATGGCCGCGGCGATCAATAACAGACCGCTGGCAGCTTCCAACTGAAAGAAACGCGTGAAAGTGCTACGCAGAGGCAAGGTCGCTCTCCATCTGTGAATTCAAAAGGTGTTACACCCTAACAAGTACTGTTAGTTGTTAAAACAAAAGTTATATTCTTTTTTGTTATATGTCGTTACAAGGTGTCTGGCTCAAGCCACGCTGAGCCTAGCAGTTGCCTGACATATTGAGACTCAGCTGTATCTGTGCGCGCTATAGGATTTTTCCTAAGCTGATGAATGAGCCTTTCGAACAGCTTCATTTCCTGCCGAATCAACGAGAACCATCACCATGAGCGACAACCGACAGTGGGCCCGCGAAGCCATCCGCATCATCGAGGCGGATTTTCAGCGCAGCGCCGACACCCACCTGATCCCTTTGCCGCTGCCAGGTTTTGCGGGTATCGAGTTGTATTTCAAGGATGAGTCCAGTCATCCAACCGGCAGCCTCAAGCATCGGCTGGCTCGTTCGCTGTTTCTCTATGCATTGTGTAACGGCTGGCTGAAACCCGGCGCGCCGGTGATCGAGGCGTCCAGCGGTTCGACGGCGATTTCCGAAGCGTATTTCGCGCGGATGCTCGGCCTGCCGTTTATTGCGGTGATGCCGGCGACCACGTCCAAAGAGAAGATTGCGCAGATCGCTTTCTACGGTGGCCAGAGCCATCTGGTGAAAGATCCGACGCAGATCTATGCCGAATCCGAGCGCCTGGCCCGCGAACATGGCGGCCACTTCATCGACCAGTTCACCTACGCCGAACGTGCCACTGACTGGCGCGCGAACAACAACATTGCCGAATCGATCTTCCAGCAGATGCGCTACGAGAAACACCCGGAACCGAGCTGGCTGATTTCCAGCCCCGGCACCGGCGGCACCACCGCGACCCTGGGTCGTTACGTGCGCTATCGCCAGCATTGCACCCGCGTGTTGTGCGCCGATGCCGAGCGTTCGGTGTTCTTCGATTACTACCAAACGGGCGATGCGAGTTTGCGCCTGGACTGCGGTTCGCGCATTGAAGGCATTGGCCGGCCGCGCGTTGAGGCGTCGTTCCTGCCGAAGGTGATCGATGCAATGGTCAAAGTGCCGGATGCCTTGTCGCTGGCCGCCATGCATTATCTGGCGCAGCGCCTAGGACGGCATGTTGGCGGGTCGAGCGGGACCAATCTGATCGGTGCGTTGATGGCGGCGCAGCAGATGAAAGCGGCGGGGGAGTCGGGGTCGATCGTGGCGATTCTGTGCGATGGCGGCGAGCGGTATGCCGACACCTATTACGATCAGGATTGGCTGAAGGCGCAGGGGTATGAACTGGCTGGATTGATCGACGCAGTGGCGGCGAGTGCCGAGCGGGGTGAGGCGCTGCCGACTTCAGTACAGCGCGCCAATATCTGATGCAGCGAAATCAACTGTAGGAGTGAGCCTGCTCGCTATAGCGGTACTCCATTCAACATCAATGTTGAATGGAGTACCGCTATAGCGAGCAGGCTCACTCCTACAGGGTTTTGTGTCAGTCAGTCAGGCCGAGGATGTCCCGTGCCACGGCTTCGGCAATGCGAATCCCGTCAACACCCGCCGACAGAATGCCGCCCGCATAACCCGCGCCTTCACCGGCCGGGAACAAGCCCTTCACGTTCATGCTCTGCAGCAATTCATTACGGGTAATGCGCAGCGGCGATGAAGTGCGCGTCTCGATCCCGGTCAACACTGCGTCGTGCAGCGAATAACCGCGAATCTGCTTTTCGAACGCCGGCAAGGCTTCACGAATCGCTTCGATGGCGAAGTCCGGTAGAGCCAAGGCCAGATCACCCAGCGCCACCCCCGGTTTGTACGACGGCTCGACTTCGCCCAGTTCGGTCGAGGGGATGTCGTTGATGAAGTCGCCAACCAGTTGCGCCGGCGCCTTGTAATCGCTGCCGCCGAGGATAAAGGCGTGGGATTCCAGGCGTTCCTGCAACTCGATCCCGGCCAGCGGGCCGCCCGGGTAATCGACTTCCGGCGTAATCCCGACAACGATGCCTGAGTTGGCATTGCGCTCGTTACGCGAGTACTGGCTCATGCCGTTGGTGACCACGCGATTCGGCTCGGAAGTCGCCGCGACCACGGTGCCGCCCGGGCACATGCAGAAGCTGTAGACCGAGCGGCCGTTCTTGGCGTGGTGCACCAGTTTGTAGTCGGCAGCCCCGAGTTTCGGGTGGCCAGCGTATTTGCCCAGACGTGCACGGTCGATCAGCGATTGCGGGTGTTCGATGCGAAAACCCACCGAGAACGGCTTGGCTTCCATGAACACGCCACGGCTGTGGAGCATGCGGAAGGTGTCACGGGCACTGTGGCCGAGGGCCAGAACCACGTGTTTCGAATGCAGGGTTTCGCCGCTCGCCAGTTGCACGCCGACCAATTGGCCGTCTTCGATCAGCACGTCGGTGACGCGTTCCTGGAAGCGCACTTCGCCGCCCAGTTCGCGGATCTGCTCGCGCATGTTTTCAACCATGCCGGTCAGACGGAACGTACCGATGTGCGGCTTGCTGACGTAGAGGATTTCTTCCGGTGCACCGGCCTTGACGAACTCGTGCAGGACTTTGCGGCCGAGAAACTTCGGGTCCTTGATCTGGCTGTACAGCTTGCCGTCGGAGAACGTGCCCGCACCGCCTTCGCCAAACTGCACGTTGGATTCCGGGTTGAGCACGCTTTTACGCCACAGGCCCCAGGTGTCTTTGGTGCGCTGGCGGACTTCGGTGCCGCGTTCGAGGACGATCGGCTTGAAGCCCATTTGCGCCAGCAGCAGGCCGGCGAAGATCCCGCACGGGCCGAAACCGACAACGATCGGACGCTGGCTCAGGTCGCTCGGCGCCTGACCGACGAATTTGTAGCTGACATCCGGCGCCACGTTGACGTTACGGTCATCGGCGAACTTGCCCAACACGTTGGCCTCGTCGCGTACGTTGAGGTCGATGGTGTAGATGAAGCACAGTTCGGAGGACTTTTTGCGCGCATCGTAGCTGCGCTTGAACAAGGTGAAATCGAGCAAATCATCGCTGGCGATGCCCAGGCGTTGCACGATGGCAACGCGCAGGTCTTCTTCGGGATGGTCGATTGGCAGCTTGAGTTCAGTGATTCGTAACATGGCGAGGATCCGGGTTCGCGGGGCGCACAACTGCGCCAGGGCGTTTGAAGGCCGCGATTATAAGCCGCAAAGGCCGGATCCGGTGAGGCTAAAACGCTCAGTCGTTGCGCGATCCGCCGAAATACCCGCAACCACGCTGCACCTGGCCGTCGATGCGCAACTCGGCGCTCATGTGCTGCACGCTGCCGGTGCTGCTGTCGACGCAGCGTTGCGGTGCGACCCACAATTCGATGCGCTGGTTGTTGGCTTCGCTGCTCAGATTGAAGCGGCCATCGCCCAATTGATCTTCAATATACGGCACAGCAAGTGGCGGCTGACCTTCGCGGTCGATGACCATGCCTTTGCCGCTGACTTTGACGTTCCATTCCGGGCCGTGGCCGGTGGCGCGCAGGATCAGCAGTTTGAAGTTGGGGTCATCGCAGGCAGTGCCGGAGCGTTCGACGCGATACAGCTGCGTCAGATCGAGTCGATCACCGGCGACTTTGCCGCGAACATCGGCAAACAGTTTGCCTTGCTCATCAGCCAGCGTTGCCGCTTCTTGCAGAATGCTGGTGCCACCAATGTCATTGACCACCAGTTGACGCTGATCCTGACATGGCTGAAACACCAGTTTGCCGTCAGCAGCGGTCAGTTGACCCTGCATCCGCGACTGCCCGACGTGCGAAGCACTTTCTCGCTGGCCATCGAGCAACTGGCAAGCGGCAAACAATGGCAGCAGGGCAATAACGACTAACGAACGGGCAACACGCATCTTCGGCTCTCCAGACAAGTGCCGCCACGTTACGCAGCCTGACCGTTCATCACAAGGGTTTAGCCCACGTGAAATGTCTGACCTGTCTGCAAGCCTTCGACACTTTTCGCGTAGGCCAGCGCCACATCCGCCGCAGGAACCGGCTTGTAACCACGGAAATACGGGGCGTAGCTACCCATGGCTTCCAGCAGTACGGTCGGGCTGATCGAGTTCACTCGCAGGCCGCGTGGCAATTCGATCGCGGCGGCGCGGACGAAGCTGTCGAGGGCGCCGTTGACCAGCGCTGCCGAGGCACCGCTGCGAATCGGATCGTGGCTGAGCACTCCGGTGGTGAAGGTGAATGACGCGCCGTCATTGGCGAATTCGCGACCGATCAGCAGCAGATTGACTTGGCCCATCAGTTTGTCTTTAAGCCCGAGGGCGAAGCTGTCTTCAGTCATCTCACCCAGCGGTGCGAAGGTCACGTTTCCGGCAGCGCAGACCAGTGCATCGAACTTGCCGGTCTTTTCGAACAATTTGCGGATCGATGCGCTGTCGCTGATATCCACCTGCAAGTCACCGCTGGTGCGGCCAATGCGAATGACTTCGTGGCGTTGCGACAGTTCTTTGTCCACCGCCGAGCCGATGGTGCCGCCAGCGCCTATCAACAGAATCTTCATCGTGCTGTACCTCAAGTGATTGGACGAGGTTTCAGTCTAGAGTGGTTTTTTCTGCGGATAAGCGCGCTAATAGGCAACCTTTGGTTTTCAATTGGAAACAATCCATGAGCGAAATGGATGATCTGGCGGCGTTCGCGGTGTTGATCGAAGCGGGCAGTTTCACTTTGGCGGCGCAGCAGTTGGGTTGCAGCAAGGGCCAGTTGTCCAAACGCATCAGCCAGCTCGAAGCGCAGTTTTCCGTTGTGTTGCTGCAACGCACCACCCGGCGCTTGAGCCTGACTGCGGCGGGCGCTGCGTTACTGCCGCAGGCGCAGGCGCTTGTAGTCCAGGTCGAAAAAGCGCGTCAGGCATTGGCGCGATTGAAGGACGATATGGCCGGACCGGTGCGTATGACCGTGCCGGTGTCGCTGGGCGAAACCTTCTTTGATGGTCTGTTGTTGGAGTTCTCGCACAAATACCCCGAGGTGCAGATCGAGCTTGAGTTGAATAACAGTTACCGCGATTTGTCTCGGGACGGGTTTGATCTGGCGATCCGTAGCGAAGTGGCCAACGACGAGCGACTGGTCGCCAAACCGTTACTGGCATGGCAGGAAATGACCTGCGCGAGCCCGGCTTACCTCGAACGCTTCGGTGAACCGTTGACCCCGCAGGCACTGGCCGAGCATCGATGTTTGCTCAACAGCCACTACAGCGGGCGTGAGGAATGGCTTTATCACCAGCAACACGAATTGCTGCGGGTGCGGGTGTCGGGACCGTTTGCCAGCAACCATTACAACTTGCTGAAGAAAGCCGCGCTTAGCGGCGCCGGTATCGCGCGACTGCCTTCCTACTTGCTGCAAGCGGAATTGGCTGACGGTCGATTGCGCTGGCTCCTGCGCGACTTTCAGACCCGGCGCATGCCGATGTACCTGGTGCATCCGTATCAGGGCGGACTGCCGAAGCGCACGCAAGTACTCGCTGACTATCTGATCGGCTGGTTCAAACGCAGCGGTGAGGCGCTGGATCGCCTTCAGCGCTGATCATATGAACGTAAACCCAATGTAGGAGCAGCCTTCGGCAGCTCCTACAGGTCGGCGTTCAGTTGGCGAAATGGCGGGCGATCAGATGATCAATCGACAACTTGCCCGGCCCCGTCGCCATCAGGTACAGCAACACCGCCGCCCAGGTGCCGTGGGTCGGATAGGCATCGGGATACACAAACAGTTGAATGGTCAGGGTCATCCCCAACAGCGCCAACGCCGAAAAACGCGTAGCGAAGCCGATCAGAATCAGCAGCGGAAAAAAGTGCTCGGCGAACGCGGCCATGTGCGCGGCAATCTCTGGCGACAATAACGGCACGTGGTATTCGCTCTTGAACAACGGAATCGTCGAGTCGGCCAGACGTGGCCAGCCGAGTTGAAAAGTGCCGTCAATCAAATCAATGGCCAAACCTTCAACCTTGGTCTGTCCTGATTTCCAGAACACCGCGGCAATCGAGAAACGCGCAATGAACGCGATCAGGCTGTGGGGGATTTTTTCCAGCAGCGCGATGGCGCGGGTGATGAGCGTTTTCATGGCAGTTCCTTGTTATTCAAGTGGGTAATGGCGTTGTGCGCGATCAGCAAGCCAAGGGTTTGCGCGAGGTCGAACTCAGGGCTGTTTTCCGCCGCTTTCAGCAGTGGCTGGCCATCGATCAGGTTGCGGATAAACGTACTGGCGCCGGGGTCAACGGCAAACACTTCGACGTCCAGGCCATTGCGCAATACCAGCGCGTGTTGCCTTTGGTTGATGTCGATGCCCTCCAGTGTCGCGTCGTGTTGATGTGCGCCCCAGATCGCCACCACGGCATAGGTTGAGTCGAGCAGGTGCAGGGAGGGATGAAGGTCGAGGCGCAGCTCACTCAGCGTTTGCGCATCAGTCAGTGCTGCCGTGATTTCTTCTGGCCGGACGGGCAGGGCGTCGGCGGCGTGATAGGCGAGGGTGCGCAGGTGCTCAAGGCGCGCCACGTCGGCCAGATAAGGCACGCTGCCGGCCGGTTCAAACGCTGCAATGAAGTCCGCCAATTGTTCGCCGTAGCGGCTCATCAACCGACTTTGCGGCGGTTGCTGTTGTACGAAAACGGCCGCCATGGCGCGGAAGAATTCTTCGCCCACCAATTGCGCAACCACCGGATAGCTGTCGCCCAACGCATTGCTCAGCGAGCCCTGCACGTTGTTGCGATACACCGCGAAACGGCTCGCCGGATCAGCGCCGTTGGCACTGCACAGACCTTCGGGGCAGGGCAGCCGCGTGTCGATGAGCGCAGCCGCGAAAGCGCGTTGAGTGCTCATGTGCGGCCTCCGGCATCGCGCAAAAGCGCATCAGCCTGTTGCGCCTCGGACAGCAGCACCGTGAACGCCGGCACTTGATTGTCGCGTTCGATCAATGTCGCCACCGGGCCGGTGCGCTGCAGCACTTGCCGGTACAAACCCCAGACGGCTTGATCGATCGGCGCGCCGTGATCATCGATCAGCAAACGGTCGCCGAGGCTGTCGCTATCTTCGGCAAAACCGGCCAGATGAATCTCGCCAACCCTGTGCAGGGGCAGGGCATCGAGATACGCCAGCGGATCACGCTGATGGTTCACGCAGGAAACGTAGACATTGTTGACGTCCAGCAACAGGCCACAGCCGCAGCGGCGAATGACCTCTGCGATGAAGTCTGCCTCATCGATCGTCGAGCGCTCGAACGCCAGATAGGTTGCCGGATTCTCCAGCAGCATGGGTCGTTGGAGGGTGTTCTGCACCTGATCGATATGTTCGCAGACGCGGTTCAGCGTCGGCGTGTCATAGGCCAGTGGCAGCAGGTCATTGAGAAACACCGGGCCGTGGCTCGACCAGGCCAGATGCTCGGAAAAGGATTGCGGTTGATAGCGCCGAATCAGTTCGGCGAGGCGCTTGAGGTGCTGTTCATCCAGCGGCTCTTCAGCACCGATGGACAAGCCGACACCGTGCAGCGACAGCGGATACTGCTCGCGGATCAAACCGAGAAAATGATGAAACGGACCGCCGGCCACCATGTAGTTTTCGGCGTGGACTTCGAAGAAGCCGATGTCCGGTTGTGAGCCGAGCACTTCACGAAAGTGCCCGGTCTTGAGTCCCAGCCCGGCACGGGGCGGGAGCCCGGAGAGGGCTGCCTGAGTGCGGGGTTGGGCATGGTCATTGAGGGTGAGCATGATCGTCACTCAGGCAGTTCGCGGATCAGGACTTGGCTTTGAACGCTTCCATCTGACCGAAACCGGTCGGCGAGGTCTTGCTCTCGGTGGTGGCGCAGGTGCCTTTCGGAACGAGTTTCCAGGCGTTGGCCTGGTAGTCCGTTTTCGACGTGCCGGCACAAGTGGTGCCTGCGCCTGCGGCGCAATCGTTGTGACCTTTCATGGCCACGCCGAAGCATTTTTCCATGTCGGCGTCAGCGGCGTGGACGGTCGATACAGCAGCCATGCTCAGGGCAGAACCGAGGGCCAGAACCAGGGCCGTGGCGGACAGGGTGCGAGTGGTAGCAGTCATGATGTTTCTCCAGTCTTGTTCAGGGTTTTTACAAGCGCGGTTGCGCTTGCTTACCCCTCTAGAGAAACGCGGTAGGGTTACGTTACAGCCCCCTCAAAATCTTTTTGAAAAAATGCAAATACCTGTAGGAGTGAGCCTGCTCGCGATGGCGTCGTGTCAGACGCCGATGATGTTGAATGACACTACGCCATCGCGAGCAGGCTCACTCCTACAAGGGATTTTTGGAGAATCTGAAAATCGTACAGGCACAAAAAAAACGGCCCGAAGGCCGTTTTTTTGTTGGGCGAAACACATCAACCGCCGAGGTACGCCTCGCGTACTTTCGGGTCGGTCAGCAGTGCTTCACCAGTGCCTTGCATGACCACGCGGCCGTTCTCCAGAACGTACGCCCGGTCAGCGATTTTCAGCGCCTGGTTGGCGTTCTGCTCGACCAGGAACACCGTCACACCGTCCTTGCGCAGCTGTTCGATGATGTCGAAGATCTGCTGGATGATGATCGGTGCCAGGCCCAGCGATGGCTCGTCGAGCAGCAACAGCTTGGGCTTGCTCATCAGCGCACGGCCGATGGCGAGCATTTGCTGTTCGCCGCCGGACATGGTGCCGCCGCGCTGGTTGAAGCGTTCTTTCAGGCGCGGGAACAGGCCGAGGACCTTGTCCATTTGTTCCTGATAGTCGCCCTTGTCGGTGAAGAAGCCGCCCATGGAGAGGTTTTCTTCAACGGTCAGACGGGCGAATACCCGACGACCTTCCGGCACCACCGCGATGCTCTTGCGCATGATCTGCGACGAGTCCTGGCCGACCAGTTCCTCACCCATGTAGCGGATGCTGCCGCTATGCGCTTGCGGCGAACCGCAGAGCGTCATCAGCAGCGTGGACTTGCCGGCACCGTTGGCGCCGATCAGGGTCACGATCTCGCCCTGGCGGACTTCGACGTTGACGCTGTGCAGGGCCTGGATCTTGCCGTAGAAGGTGGAAACGTTTTCGAACTGCAGCATTTACGCTTCCCCCAGGTAGGCTTTGATCACTTCAGGATTGTCGCGGATCTGTTCCGGTGTGCCGTCGGCCAGAGGCGTGCCCTGGTTGATCACGACGATGTGGTCGGAAATGCTCATGACCAGTTTCATGTCGTGTTCGATCAGCAGCACGGTGACGTTGTGCTCTTCACGCAGCACGCCGATCAGCGCCTTGAGGTCTTCGGTTTCCTTCGGGTTCAGACCGGCCGCCGGTTCGTCGAGCATGAGGATCCGTGGACGGGTCATCATGCAGCGAGCGATTTCCAGACGCCGTTGCTGACCGTAGGCCAGGGTGCCGGCGGTACGGTTGGCGAACTCTTTGAGGTTGACCTTTTCCAGCCAGTACTCGGCAAATTCCATGGCCTCGCGCTCGCTTTTGCGGAACGCCGGGGTCTTGAACAGACCGGCCAGGAAGTTGGTGTTCAGGTGACGGTGCTGGGCGATCAACAAGTTTTCGACCGCGGTCATGTCCTTGAACAAGCGCACGTTCTGGAAGGTGCGCACCACGCCTTTGAGGGCGATCTTGTGGCCCGGCAGGCCTTGGATCGGCTCTCCGTCCAGCAGGATGCTGCCGCCGGTGGGCTGATAGAAACCGGTCAGGCAGTTGAACACAGTGGTCTTGCCCGCGCCGTTCGGCCCGATCAATGCAACCACTTGTTTTTCTTTGACGGTCAGGGCCACACCGTTGACCGCCAGCAAGCCGCCGAAGCGCATGCTCAGGTTTTCGACTTTAAGGATCTCGCGGCTCATTTTCGCAACTCCATGTGTGGGCGTTGCATCGGCAGCAGACCTTGTGGACGCCAGATCATCATCAACACCATCAGGGCACCGAACATCAACATGCGGTACTCACTGAACTCACGCATCATTTCCGGCAACAGGATCATCACCACGGCCGCGAGAATCACGCCCAGTTGCGAGCCCATGCCACCCAGCACGACGATGGCGAGGATGATCGCCGACTCGATGAAGGTGAACGACTCCGGCGTCACCAGACCCTGACGTGCAGCGAAGAAGCTACCGGCGAAACCGGCGAACGCAGCGCCGAGGGTGAAGGCGGACAGCTTGATGATCGTCGGATTCAGCCCCAGCGCACGGCAAGCGATTTCGTCTTCACGCAGCGCTTCCCAGGCACGGCCGATCGGCATGCGCAGCAGGCGGTTGATGACGAACAGTGCGGCCAGTGCCAGCAACAGGGCAACGAGGTACAGGAAGATCACCTTGTTGATCGAGTTGTATTGCAGACCGAAATACTCGTGGAAGGTTTGCATGCCTTCCGCGGCCTTACGTTCGAAGGTCAGGCCGAAGAACGTCGGTTTCTCGATGTTGCTGATGCCGTTCGGGCCACCGGTGATGTCGGTCAGGTTACGCAGGAACAGACGGATGATTTCACCGAAGCCCAGGGTCACGATCGCCAGGTAGTCACCGCGCAGGCGCAGTACCGGGAAACCGAGCAGGAAGCCGAAAGTGGCCGCCATCATCCCGGCGATCGGCAGGCAGATCCAGAAGCTCAGGCCGTAGTAGTGCGACAGCAGCGCGTAGCTGTAGGCGCCGACGGCGTAGAAGCCGACGTAACCGAGGTCAAGCAGACCGGCCAGACCTACGACGATGTTCAGGCCGAGGCCGAGCATCACGTAGATCAGGATCAGCGTCGCGATGTCCACCGCGCCACGCGAGCCGAAGAACGGCCACACCAGCGCCACCAGGATCAGCGCAATGATGAAATAGCGCTGGGTGGTCGGCAGGGTCAGGAAGTTGCTGGCCTTGGCCGGAATCAGCGGCAAGCCCGGCGAGGATCGCCAGGCCTTGCTGATCTGCTGATTGAACAGCACGCGCAGGAACATCAGTACCGAGCAGATGGCGATGGTCGCCAGCACGGCCGGGCTGGTGTTGTGCACTTCCAGGTTGATGCCGACGATGGTCAGTTTCAGACCGAGTACCGGGTAGGCCACGGCCCACACCAGCAAAGCGCTGAACAGCGCCTGTTTAAGATTCCTAGTCATACTTTCTCAACCTCCGGACGGCCCAGAATGCCGGTCGGACGGAACAACAGCACCAGAACCAACAAGCCGAAAGCCACGACGTCCTTGTACTGGTCGCCGAAGATATCGGCACCAAAGGCTTCCGCCACCCCAAGCACCAGCCCGCCGAGCATGGCGCCGGGGATGCTGCCGATACCGCCCAGTACCGCTGCGGTGAAGGCTTTGAGGCCGACGAGGAAACCGGCGTTCGGGTTGATTACGCCGTACTGCATGCTCAGCAGCACAGCCGCAACGGCCGCCAGCGCGGCACCGATGACGAAGGTCAGGGCAATGATGTTGTTGGTGTTGATGCCGAGCAGGTTGGCCATCTTGATGTCTTCGGCGCAGGCGCGGCAGGCGCGACCCAGGCGAGAGCGGGAGATGAACAGGGTCAGGCCGAGCATGGCGATCAGGGTCACCACGAACACCACGATCTGCATGTAGGAAATCAGCACTTCTTGTGCGCCACCTGGGCCGAAGGCAATGTTGCCCGGAATCAGGTTGGGGATAGCTTTGTCCTTGGAGTCTTGCGCCAGCAGAACGGTGTTCTGCAGGAAGATCGACATACCGATTGCGGAAATCAGCGGGATCAGACGGTTGCTGCCGCGCAACGGGCGGTAGGCAATGCGTTCGATGCTGTAACCGTAGGAACTGGTGACGACGATGCTGGCGATAAACGCTGCGGTCATCAACAGCGGGACACTGTCGAGTCCCATCATGGTCAGCCCGGCGATGGCGATGAACGCCACGTAGGAACCGATCATGTACACCTCGCCGTGGGCGAAGTTGATCATTCCAATGATGCCGTAGACCATCGTGTAGCCGATGGCGATCAGGGCATACATGCTGCCAACGTTCAGGCCGTTAACCAGCTGTTGGAAGAAGTGATAGATGTCAGGCATTACAGCGCTCCTAAAAACCTGATACGCATTTCACTGGTGGAGTCATTTTCCCGCCCGGCCCCGTGGATCTTTATCCACTTCGAATCCGGGTTTTGCCAGCGAACCGCTGATGACGGTTTTGAGATTTTCAGGTGGGGAGACTGGCGGATCACGCCAGCGCGGCCCAATACATTCGTAAAACAAAGCCCACGGCACGCCGTGGGCTTTATTGGCAGTCAGTCAGGCAGCGCCTTACTGAGGTGACACTTCGGTTTTCGGCTTGCCGTTGTGCCACTCGTAGACTACGAATTTGAAGTCTTTCAAGTCGCCCTTGGCGTCGAAGCTCAGATCGCCAGTAGGCGTCTTGAAGGTACCGGCATGAATGGCTTCAGCCACTTTGGTCGCGTCTTCGGACTTGGCTGCCTTGATGCCTTCGGCAATCACTTCAACCGCCGAGTAGGAAGGGAACACGAACGGGCCGCTCGGATCTTCTTTCTTCGCCTTGAAAGCATCAGCCAGGGCAATGTTGGCTGGATCCTGGTCGAAGGATTTCGGCAGGGTCACCAGCAGGCCTTCGGCCGCGTCTTTGGCGATCTGGGTGATCGAGTCGTTACCCACGCCTTCCGGACCCATGAACTTGGCTTTCAGGCCTTTTTCCTGGGCTTGACGCAGGATCAGACCCAGCTCCGGGTGGTAGCCGCCGTAGTAAACGAAGTCGACGTTGGCTTGTTTGAGTTTGGCGATGATCGCCGAGAAGTCTTTGTCGCCGGCGTTGACGCCTTCGAACACGGCAACCTTGGTGCCTTTCTTCTCGAGGGTCGATTTCACAGCGGTGGCGATGCCTTCACCGTACTGCTGTTTGTCGTGCAGCACGCCAACGATTTTCGGTTTGACGTGATCGGCAATGTAGTTACCGGCGGCAGGGCCCTGGGCGCTGTCCAGACCGATGGTGCGGAACACCATTTTGTAACCACGGGCGGTGATGTCCGGGCTGGTGGCAGCCGGGGTGATCATGATCACGCCTTCGTCTTCGTAGATGTCCGAAGCCGGTTGAGTGGAGCTGGAGCACAGGTGACCAACCACGAACTTGACGCCGTCGTTGACGACCTTGTTCGCGACCGCTACCGCTTGTTTCGGATCGCAGGCATCGTCGTATTCAACGGCTTCGAGCTTCTTGCCGTCGACACCGCCCTTGGCGTTGATTTGCTCGATGGCCATTTTCGCGCCACTGAACTGCATGTCGCCGTACTGGGCTACAGGACCGGTTTTAGGACCGGCGATACCGATTTTGATGGTGTCAGCTGCGAACGAATGGCTGGCAACCCCGGCCAGAACCATAGCGGCAAACAGTTTGGAAATCTGCTTAGTAGCCTTAGTCATAGTGCTCCACTCTTACTGTTGTAATTTTTTTGAGTTCTGGCGCCGTAGCAGCAGAACCGGGTCAGATATCTTTGCGATACCCTCCGGAAATGCCCCCGGCAACTGTACCGGTACAGTGTAGAGCGCCGGTTGTCAGCCTGGGAAGCGGGCGCCGAGGGGCAAAACTTCGGGGTGTCGCATTTTTGAATGAAAAAGACAGAATTGCGGCGGGGCGTTCGTGGGCATATATCCCAATCAGCAGCATTCCCTGGCGTTCCTGCTCTTTTCGTTCGGTGCAGCCATTTGCAACCGGGTTTTGCTGGCGGACCACCGACGTTATTATTCGCGTCGATTTCTTTTCCGGACAGCACCCATGAATCAAGAACCTAGCACCCTCTATGCCAAGCTGCTTGGTGAAACCGCATCTATTACCTGGAAAGAGTTGGAGCCGTTCTTCGCCAAGGGTGCCCTATTGTGGGTCGACCCTGCGCTGGATTTGATCGCCGCTGCCGAGGCCGTGGCGTCGGATGATGGCGAGAAAGTGGCTGCCTGGCTGGCCGAAGACAGACTCGCCAAGCTGTCTGAAACGCGGGCGCTGGATCTTTTCGAGCGCGATCCGTCGTTGTGGGCGGTGGTGGTTTCGCCGTGGATTATGATCCAGGAAAGGGCAGTCGCTGCTGACGTCGCACCGTGATAGTGCGACCAGCCATCAGCGAAAAGTGTGTAGCGGAGTAGCGTGATGGCACGTTGCCGTAGAGAAACACCACAAGCGCAGGCGGGCTCACGGTGACGTAAACGTAACGGGAACAGTTTAGTAAGCAGCCTAACGGCTGCTTAATTGTTTCTGGATATTGGAAAGGCCGAAATCTTCAGTGAATTTGAAGGCCTCTTCGCGAGCAGGCTCGCTCCCACATTTGGAATGTATTCCCCTGTGGGAGCGAGCCTGCTCGCGAATGGGGCGACTCGTTCTCAGATCAGATCAGACCGAGAACGACTTGCCGGTATGGTTATTGAGGGAAATAACCTTGGTCTTGCCAATCCGGTGACGGTAAATCTCGCGCAGGTACTTGATCGACTTCTTCACGCAATCACGCGACAAACGAATGTCGTTGATCGAGACAAACTTCTCTTTGTCGTTGATCAACTCGCGGTACTTCTTCTCGTACATCGGTTTTATTGCATACCAGTTAGTGTCGAGGATCTTCGCCGGGTTCTCGAATTCGTTGAGCAGGTCGTCGATGCGGTCTTCGTCGAACTCTTCGTTGATGATGAAATCGAGGATCGAGTTGTCCAGGGTCTCGTCGAAACGGTACGGGTTCTTCGCGAAGCAGCGCTTGATAAACGCCACGATCAAGGTCAGGAAGTCATCCGACAGGCACGGGCTCTTCGCGATCAGGGTGGTCAGCGAGAGGTTGGCCGAGGCGCCGATCACCAGCGCGTAACGCTTGAGCGTGGTGTTGGGGAACAGGCTGTTGAGGTGAGTCTTCAACCGGTTCAGGTCCATGTACGACAGCTTGTAGTCTTTCGGCAACGAGACAATCGAGACCACCGACGAGCAGTTCTTGAAGAAGTGCAGGTCGTGCAGCGCGGCAGCGTCGTAGCCGGAATTCTTGTACTGCTCCAGCGAAGCGCGATAACGCTTGGACTCAATCGGCAACAGACTGATGCCTTCAATCGCCTGGGTGACTTTGTTGAAGTGCGGCAGGTCGATTGAGCGGAAGAACAGGTCGTCGATGTTCAGGCGCTGCGGCTCTTTGTCGAACACCTTGAACTTGTCGCTGCTCGGTGGCGGGGTTTCCGGCACCACCGATTCGGCGTAGGCAATTGCCACCGGGCCGGCCAGACTCATGAACAGGTCGTTGGCGTCGAGGCGAATGGTTTCGCCGATGTCGATGCCGGCGCGGCGGAAGTAGTTCTGGTCGTAGTCGGTGGTGACGGCCTGCGCTGTCAGAATGTTGAAGATCTGCTGCGAGATGTATTGATTGGCGTGCTTCTCCATCGCATTGACATCAATGTTCTGGATGTTGCCGTCATCGCTTTCTTCGGCGTAACGCATGATGTCGTTGGAGATCAGCATCATCGCGTTCCAAGGGCGGATACGGCCCATGACGCTGGCTTCGCTGCTGTCTTCATTGGCGAAGTTGTAGGAGAAATCCCACTCTTCCGAAAGATATTTGCACAGCAGGCGACCGGCGTTGATGTGCAGCGCCTCGGACATTTCGCTGCGGTGATCGGAGATGTTCGGCAGCACGCAGATGCCGCTGGTGAAGATCGGTTCGAACACGAACGAATGCCCGCTCTTGCCGTCATGCTCATCCATCGGCTTGGTGTCGAACGTCTTGTTCATGTACGAGTGCTGTTGGGCCAGACCGAACTCCGAAGCCATGCCGGAACCGGTACCGCCGCCGGCACTGAAGATCGAGAAATACAGGCGCGACTGGTTGGCCTTGATGCCGCAGCTGTCGATCAGGTACGAATGGATCATTTTCCAGTCAGGGCTAGAGAAGCGCTGGGTGTCCTTGTTGAGGATGATCTTCGCCAGGTACTGGCCGAGGATCGGCGCGTTACCGGCGCCACCGGCGTGGACTTCGGACAAGTCCATGATCTTCATTTTGCTGTAGTCGCGCAGGAAGCCGCTTTTCTCGCCCTTACGCGAGAAACGGATGCGCCCGGCGATGTCCTTGTCGAGGTCGCCGAGCATCACCAGCGGTTCGACCAGGAACACCGGTTTGGTCGATTTGTTCGGGCCGATGCGCAGGTTGTTCTTGATCCACTGGGCCGGGCTGTAGCCCTTGTCGGCCAGACGCCGATCTGCCGCGCGGTCTTCGTTGTTGAATTCGTTGAGGTAAAACTTGCGCGCGTTGTACACCAGCTCCGCGACATCGAGCGCGATGTTGGAGCCGCAGCGACCGAGGCCGATCAGGCACACAGACGGGAATTCCTGGTCGTTGTGCTGTTCGTTATCGCCTTCCAGGTGCGGCGGGCGCGGGAACACCAGATCACGCAAACCGTCGAGGTTGTCGAGGATGCGGTCGGTATTGGTTTCGGTGAAGTACAGGTATTGCTGAGTCGACAGCGGGCGCGACGGCAGCAATGGCTTCGACGGTGACGGGCTGTTGGCGGCGGGGCTCAAAGTCAGATCGGATACCGCAGTGGCGTGATTGTTTTTAGAAGTCATTGTGCGCCATATACCTGGACTGGGTTGGCTCGCGGGCTTTTGCCTACGAACCTCACGGAATAAGATCTCGCGTCTTTGTGCGCGAATTGAGCCCGAGCATCAGGTTTTTGGCCTGACTGTCGCTGGGGGGAATCCTTTCCTGATCGTTGATGAATCGGCCATTATTCGGCGATCTTTAATCGAAAAGAGGCAAAATGATGTCAACGCTACCTTCGTTGGGGTTCGCCGGAATCGGTCTGATGGGCCTGCCCATGTGCCGGCGTTTGTTGGCGGCGGGTTATCCGCTGACCGTGTGGAACCGCAACCCGGCCAAGTGCGCGCCATTGGTCGAGGCCGGCGCGCGACAGGTAGCGAGCCCCGCTGAACTGTGCGAACACGCTGACGTGGTGATGCTGTGTCTGGCCGATACGGCGGTGGTTCGCGAGGTGGTGTTTGGCCCTGTTGGTGTTGCCGAAGGCGCGAAGAGAGGCCAGTTGCTGGTGGATTTTTCCAGTCTTGAGCCGACCGCCACGCGCGAGATGGCCACAGAACTGGCGGAGAAAACCGGCATGGCCTGGTTGGACTCACCGGTGTCCGGTGGCGTGGTGGGTGCCGAGGCGGGCAGTCTGGCAATCATGGTCGGTGGTGACGCTGCGGATCTTGAGCGGGTGCGCCCGGTGTTGCTCAATCTCGGTCAGCGCGTCACGCACATGGGCGGCATCGGTGCGGGGCAGGTGACCAAGGCCTGCAATCAGATGATCGTCGCCTGCAACGCGCTGGTGATTGCCGAGGTGGTGGCGCTCGCCGAGCAAGCGGGGGTCGATGCGAGCCTGATCGCCGAAGCGCTGGCCGGTGGTTTTGCCGACTCCAAACCGTTGCAGATCCTCGCCCCGCAAATGGCTGACAGCCGTTTCGAACCGATCAAATGGCACGTGCGCACATTGCTCAAGGATCTCGACACCGCCGTCAAATTCTCCCGCGAACAGGGTTCGGCGACGCCGATCAGCGGATTGGCCGCACAACTGATGCGCCTGCATGGGGCGCAAGGCTATTTGGCGCAGGATCCAGCGACACTGGTGCAAATGTACCGCGCGCCAGAATCAGCGGATTGACCGTGTGTGAATGCTTGCGCTGATTGATTTCTTCCAGCACCGGGCGCAACTCGTCCAGCGGCACGGGGCGACTGAGCAGGTAACCCTGGATGAAATCGCAGCCCGAGCGTTCAAGGAATTCGTACTGCTCCAGACTTTCCACGCCTTCGGTCACCACCTGTAAATGCAGGGTGTGCGCCATAACGATGATCGCCTGGACGATCTCCATGTCGGCGGTCGCCGTGGGAATGTCGAGGATAAACGAGCGGTCGATTTTCAGGGTGTTGAGCGGCAGGCGTTTGAGGTAGGCCAGCGAGGAATAACCGGTGCCGAAGTCGTCGATCGACAACGACACACCGAGCGCACGAATCTGACGCAGCAGCACCAGGGTGTTGGCAATGTTGCCCATCAACGCGTTTTCGGTGACTTCCAGTTCCAGCCGTCCCGGCGCCACCCCGGCGGTGCGTAATGCGCTTTCGATTTCCGTGGCCAGTTCTTCCCGGGTGAGGTTGAGCGGAGAGCAGTTCCAGGCAATTTTCAGTTCTTCGCAGCCATGCCGCGAGAGTTCGCCCAGATCCTTGCAGGCCCGGCGCAGCACCCAATTATCCAGTTCGGCAATCAGGCCATTATTTTCGGCGATAGAGATAAAGCGATCCGGGGTCAGCAACCCGTGCAGTGGATGCTGCCAGCGGATCAGTGCTTCAAGCTTGGTGACGCGGCCGGTCTTCAGTTCGAAGATTGGTTGGTAATACAGCGTCAGGCCGTTTTCTTCGCGCAAAGCGTGGCGCAATTCTTCTTCCAGTTGCAGCTCGAAGCTGGCACGGGTCTTGAGGTTGGAACTGAAAAAATGCAGGCCGTTGCGCCCCGCGCCTTTGGATTGATACAGCGCCAGATCCGCGTGTTTGAGCAATTCTTCGCAGGTGCTGCCATCCTCCGGAAACAGACTGATGCCGATGCTGGTGGTCATCACCATGCGGCGTCCGGCCAGTTCGATCGGCTCCTTCATCTTGAGCATGATGCGCTGGGCCATGTTGCGGGCTTCTTCGCGGTCACGCAGATTGATGAGGATGCAGAACTCGTCGCCGCCGAAACGCGCGACCACGTCTTCATGGCTGCGCACCGAGCCTTTGATGTGCTGGGCGATGACTTTGAGCAGTTCGTCACCGGCGTCATGGCCGAGGCTGTCGTTGATCCGCTTGAAGTGGTCGATGTCGAGAAACATCACCGCGAGCATGCCGCCCTCGGTGGCTTTCTGGCAGAGTTTCTCGGCGAAGATCTGGTTGAACCCGCGGCGGTTGATCAGGTTGGTCAGGGCGTCGTAGTTGGCCGCTTGTTGCAGCGACATGCGCGCCTGATCGAGCTGGCTGAGCAGGGCGTTGACGCGGCGCAGGTCCTCTTCTTTGTTCTGCAGTTTCTTGTCGGCCAGCGCCGCACTGATCGCACTGCCAAGGATCAGCAGGATGATCAGCGCCACGGTCAGGCCCAGTTGCAGATGCCCGTTATCGCCGCCGCTCGCTGTCAGGCCTTCCTCGGGAAGAACCAGATCCAGCGCAGCCATGCCGGTGAAATGCATGCTGATGATGCCAGCGCCGAGAATCAGCGCAGCGCCGTACTTGAGCAACTGATGCGCCACGCCGCTGCCTTCGCTCAGATAGCGGGCCACACACAGCGCGGCGAAACTGGCGCCGATGGCGATCGCCACAGACAGCGCGAACAGTCCTGGCTGATAGTAGGCGGTGGCGCTCGACTTCATCGCCGCCATGCCAACGTAATGCATGCCGGCGATGCCCAGGCCGATGACAAACGCGGTTTTCAAGCAATGCAACGCACTCGGCTGCGCTTCGCTCAAAGTTTGCATGGCCAGCCAAGAGGCGAGCAGGGCGATCAGCAACGAGAAAAGGGTGATACCAAGGTCGTACTGAATGTCGATCGGTGTCTGGAAAGCCAGCATGCCGATAAAATGCATGGCCCAGATGCCGCCGGCCAGGCAGGTCGCGCCGATCCAGCGCCAGATCCGCCGCGATCCCGGATCTTCGGCATTTACAACGCGCTCAGCCATATCCAGGGTGGCGAAACTGGCTGCGCAGGCGACCAGATACGCAACCATCACCAGGAGAGGGTTGTGACTGCAATCGAGGATGACCTGCCCGCTCTCCGGCAGCTCGGCAACAAACTGCAAACCAAGCCACTCCATAGCATGCCCCGTCTCTGAAGTCGTCCCGAGTGCGCGTTGAACGCAGTTGAATGTCAGGAGTATAGAGGCCGATTTCGGCGTGCAAGCGGTAGTGGCACATTGGCGCTAATGATTTTGGCATTAGCGTCATAGCGATTGGCGCTAAAAGCTTAAGCGATCTGTTCGAAAGGGATTTGCGCCCAATCGGGTTGCAGGGGCGGCAAGCCGAAACGCGCGCGGGCCTTATCGCAATCGACATTCTGCTCGCCGTTTTCCCACGACGACTCGAATTCGCGGCAGGGGCTGGAACGCAGTTCATAAATCGAACACTTCACCTCGCTGCCGACTTCGCCGACCAACGCCGTGCAGCGCGGCGATTTGCAGTCGGTGCCGTTCATCGCCACCCGGCTGGGGCTGATCTGTGTGACCAGTTCATCAGGCACCGTGCCGCCGGAAGATGCGCACTCACCCCAAAAGAAAGACACGCGAAAATGGGAACAGCAGGCACCGCAATTCAGACACGGACTGACTTCAGACATGGGCGAGGGTATCAAAGGGATTGATCGGGAGATCCGGACGGATCCGGCGGCCATTCTAGGCTTTGCCGCAGACTTGGGAAGGGGGGCAGGAAACTATTTTTTTGTGGCAAGGTTTTGCCGCAAAAGCCCCGGTTTTCGGGGGATTTCAGGCTTATCAAGGGCTTACGTTTCGTTACAGTGCCATGGGTCGATATCAGGCAGACGAATGATCACAGACAGCCTTTGCGCGGCTGACTAGATTGCAGGTTCCGGGCTCGGATGCGGTGGCAGTGAAGCCCTATAACAATAAAGAGACGGACCCATGCAGAACTCGACCCAAGCGGCGAATGCCTGGCGCATTCTGTTCCTGCTGTTCCTCGCCAACCTGTTCAACTTTTTCGACCGCACCATTCCGGCGATCATCATCGAGCCGATCCGCATGGAATGGCACCTCAGTGACTTTCAACTGGGCATCGTCGGTACCGCATTCACCATTGTGTACGCGATTGCCGGACTGCCGCTGGGGCGGATGGCCGATACCGGTTCGCGCAGCAAGCTGATGGGCTGGGGCCTGGCGACGTGGAGTGCGCTGACGGCAGTCAATGGCCTGGTCGGCAGTTTCTGGAGCTTCCTGATCGTGCGCATGGGCATCGGCATCGGTGAAGCCAGTTATGCGCCGGCGGCCAACTCGCTGATCGGTGATTTGTTTCCTGCCCATCGTCGGGCGCGGGCGATGGGCATATTCATGCTCGGTTTGCCGTTAGGGCTGTTGCTGGCGTTTTTCACCATCGGGGCGATGGTCAAGGCGTTCGACAGCTGGCGTGCGCCGTTCTTTATTGCCGCAGTACCAGGGCTGATCCTGGCGATTTTCATGTTCTTCATTAAAGAGCCGAAGCGCGGGGCGGCGGAAACCGTGCAGGTTTCGCAAGAAAAGGTCGACAAGCCGATCCGGCGGATTCTGGCGGTGCCGACTTTTCTCTGGCTGGTGATGGCCGGGTTGTGCTTCAACTTTGCGACGTATGCCTGTAACTCGTTTTTGGTGCCGATGCTGCAACGCTATTTCCTCATGCCGTTGCAGGAAGCGGCGGTGGCCACCGGAGTTATCGTTGGCGTGACCGGGCTGGTCGGCTTGACCCTGGGCGGCTGGATTGCCGACAAAATTCACCAGCGTGTGGCCAACGGGAGACTGTTGTTTGCCGCGTTCAGCCTGATCATTTCAACGCTGTGCACGGCGTGGGCGCTGCACGCAGGGCGTATCGAGATCGGTGTATTCGTGGCGGTGTTCAGCGTCGGCTGGCTGTTCGCCTACAACTTCTACACCTGCGTTTATACGGCGATTCAGGACGTGGTCGAACCGCGCCTGCGAGCGACGGCGATGGCGTTGTTCTTTGCCGGGTTGTATCTGCTGGGCGGTGGTCTGGGGCCGGTGGTGGTGGGGGGCTTGTCGGATCATTTTGCGCACACGGCGATGCTGGCGGCGGGGGCGGAGCAGATGACCGAAGCGTTCAAGGCAGTCGGGCTGCATGATGCGATGTACCTGATTCCGGTGGCGCTGTTTTTGACCATGGTCTTTCTGTTTCTGGCGGCGCGGTGTTTTGTGCGCGATGCGCAGCGGATGAAGGAGGGGTTGGTTGCGGTGGTTGAGCCAGAAGTGGCTGCGGCGACTGCATAGCCGCTATCGCGAGCAGGCTCACTCCTACAGGGGGACGCATTCCAACTGTAGGAGTGAGCCTGCTCGCGATAGGGCCCTTAGCATCGGCAAGTAAATAACAGGCAAACAAAAAGGCCCGCATCGCTGCGGGCCTTTCTGTTTTCAGCGGTGGAGCGGGGCGGTTTAGCCCGCCACCAACACCCGAATCGCTTCCAGGCGCAACGCCGCTTTATCCAGCATCGCCAGACCCTGCTCACGCTGCTGGCGCAGCGCATCCAGTTCGCTGTCACGCACAGTCGGGTTGACCGCTTGCAACGCGGTCAGGCGCGCCAGTTCTTCGTCGGTGTCGGCTGCCAGACGGCGGCGGGCCTCGGCCACGCGCTCGGCGTGACGCGGGGCGATCTTGTCTTCACCGGCGTTGATCCGTGGCGTCAACTGATCGCGCTGGGCCTGGATGAACTTGTTGGCGCTGGCACGCGGCACGCTTTCCAGCTGATCGTTCAGCGTTTCAAACGATACCCGTGGCGACAGGTCGTTGCCGTTGGCGTCGAGCAGGCAGCGCAGGGCGGCCGGCGGCAGGTAACGGCCCAGTTGCAGCGAACGCGGCGCGACCACTTCGCTGACATACAGCAATTCCAGCAACACGGTGCCCGGCTTCAGGGCTTTGTTCTTGATCAGTGCGACAGCGGTGTTGCCCATCGAACCGGACAGCACCAGGTCCATGCCGCCCTGCACCATCGGGTGTTCCCAGGTGATGAACTGCATGTCTTCGCGCGACAGCGCCTGGTTGCGGTCGTAGGTGATGGTCACGCCTTCGTCGTCGCCCAGCGGGAAGCTGGCGTCGAGCATTTTTTCGCTCGGCTTGAGGATCAGGGCGTTTTCCGAATGGTCTTCGCTGTCGATGCCGAACGCGTCGAACAGGGTTTCCATGTAGATCGGCAGGGCAAACTGATCGTCTTGCTCAAGGATCGCCTCGACCAGCGCTTCACCTTCGCCAGCGCCGCCGGAGTTCAGCTCCAGCAGACGGTCGCGACCGGTGTGCAGCTCGGCTTCCAGACGCTCACGCTCGGTGCGTGCTTCGTCGATCAGGGCTTGCCACTCGCTGTCGTCGGCTTCTTCGAGCAGCGGCAGCAGGCGCGGGCCGAACTGGTGCTGCAAGGCGTTGCCGGTCGGGCAGGTGTTGAGGAATGCGTTCAGCGCTTCGTGGTACCACTGGAACAGGCGCTCTTGCGGGCTGGTTTCCAGGTACGGTACGTGCAGTTCGATGATGTGTTTCTGGCCGATCCGGTCGAGACGACCGATACGCTGCTCGAGCAGGTCCGGGTGCGACGGCAGATCGAACAGCACCAGGTGGTGCGCGAACTGGAAGTTGCGACCTTCACTGCCGATTTCCGAGCAGATCAGCACTTGCGCGCCAAACTCTTCGTCGGCGAAGTAGGCGGCGGCGCGGTCACGCTCGAGGATGTTCATGCCTTCGTGGAACACCGTGGCCGGGATGCCGGAACGCACGCGCAGGGCGTCTTCCAGGTCCATCGCGGTTTCGGCGTGGGCGCAGATCACCAGCACCTTGGTGCGCTTGAGCATTTTCAGCTGATCGATCAGCCACTCGACACGCGGGTCGAATTTCCACCAGCGCTCTTCTTCGCTGGCGTCCGGCTGGGCCTGGAAGCTGACCTCCGGGTACAGCTCGGCGTGTTCGCCCAGCGGCAGTTCGAGGTATTCGTCCGGGCATGGCAGCGGGTACGGGTGCAGTTTGCGCTCCGGGAAACCCTGCACGGCGGCGCGGGTATTACGGAACAGCACGCGGCCGGTGCCGTGACGATCGAGCAGTTCACGCACGAGGCGCGCGCTGGCTTCGGTGTCGCCATCGTTGACAGCGGTCAGCAAGGCTTCGCCTTCGTTGCCGAGGAAACCCTGAATGGTTTTGTGCGCTTTGGCCGAGAGACGGCCCTTGTCGAGCAGTTCCTGAACGGCTTCGGCCACCGGGCGATAGTTCTCGCTCTCGGCGCGGAAGGCAGCCAGGTCATGGAAACGGTTCGGGTCGAGCAGGCGCAGACGGGCGAAGTGGCTGTCCTGGCCGAGTTGTTCCGGGGTGGCGGTGAGCAGCAGCACGCCCGGAATGACTTCGGCGAGTTGCTCGACCAGCGAATATTCCGCGCTGGCTTTCTCTTCGTGCCAGACCAGGTGGTGGGCTTCGTCGACCACCAGCAAATCCCAACCGGCAGCAAACAGTGCGTCTTGCGCCTTTTCGTCGTCGACCAGCCATTCCAGCGCGACCAGCGCCAGTTGGGTGTCTTCGAACGGGTTGGTGGCATCGCTTTCGATGAAACGTTCTTCGTCGAACAGCGCAACTTGCAGGTTGAAGCGGCGGCGCATCTCGACCAGCCACTGGTGCTGGAGGTTTTCCGGGACGAGGATCAGCACGCGGTTGGCGCGGCCCGAGAGCAGTTGGCGATGGATCACCAGACCGGCCTCGATGGTTTTACCCAGACCCACTTCGTCCGCCAGCAGAACTCGCGGCGCGATGCGGTCGGCGACTTCGCGAGCAATGTGCAATTGGTGCGCGATTGGCTGAGCGCGTACGCCACCCAGGCCCCAGAGCGACGATTGCAATTGGCGGCTGGTGTGTTCGAGGGTGTTGTAACGCAGCGAGAACCACGCCAGCGGGTCGATCTGCCCGGCGAACAGACGGTCGCTGGCCAGACGGAACTGAATGAAGTTCGACAGCTGGGTTTCCGGCAGGGTGACGGCTTCGTTCTGCCCGTTGAGACCGTGATAGACCATCAGCCCGTCGACGTCGTCGACTTGCTGCACGGTCATCTTCCAACCTTCGAAGTGGGTGATGCTGTCGCCCGGCGAGAATCGCACGCGGGTCAGGGGCGCATTCCGTAGCGCGTACTGGCGGGTTTCGCCAGTGGCCGGGTAAAGCACGGTCAACAAGCGGCCGTCCTGTGCCAGAACGGTGCCTAAACCAAGCTCTGCTTCGCTGTCACTGATCCAGCGTTGCCCCGGTTGATACTGCTGCGCCATGCTGCCTGACTCCCACCTTGAAAAAGCGGGCTATCTTAACGGAATGCAGGCTTCAGGGCCAAAGATTACTGGCGTAGGAGCTGCCGTAGGCTGCGATCTTTTGATCTTTGAGAACCCTTGAGGTTTGAGCTGTCTGATGAAGATCGCAGCCTTCGGCAGCTCCTACACGTGCCAAGTGCGTCACAGATTTTCGACCAGTGGCTCAAGGCGCCTTTGCCGCAGCCGATAGCCTGCTGACAGGAGACCCCATATATGTTGCCACCGATGCTCCCCCTGAGCGCTGTGCCGATCACTTCCCAGCAGGATCCGATCCGCCAGCGGCCGGACATTCCTCCGGTGGTGCCGGTGCAGGAAAGCTCCAACGAAAGCACGATCGATCTGCAAAAGCGCGACCCGGAAGAGGATCGACTGCTGGCGCGTGAAGAGCAGCGCCGTCAGCAAGAACGTGATCGCCGTCGTCGCGAAGCCGACGAAGACCCGGAAGAACACCTGGCGGTGCCCGGTACCGAACTGAATGCCGACAACACCGTGCCGGTGGTGCCGCTGATGGAAGATCAGCCGCGTCAGGGCTTGTGGGTCGATATCGAGATTTGAGTCGCTGTACCGCGTGGGGCGCGCCGGCTGGTCAGCGCGCGTCTGAGGCTGCATTATTGGCGCAGTCCTGCCGGTGATGTGGCAGTTGTGATTCTTTCAAGTGATGTACTGACGCCATGAGCCAAGACGACAAATTGATTGACCTCAGCACTGAGCGCGCCAAGCGTGTGCATGACATTAAAGAAAAGCGCCTGAACGAGGTGCGCCAAGCGTTCGAGCAGGCTATGCCGCTGGGAAAAGCCAAGAAAAAGTCGAAAAACAAGCCGAAAAAGCGTTGATCTCCCCCTGCATCCGTTGATGCAGGTCAGTTATTTTCCCTCCTTTATCCCCCTTCGTTGCTGGTATTGATCCCGGTCAATTTGTGCGCCTGTGTGTTTGGTAACTTAGTCCCATCGCAGCAGAGCAGGGGCCAGGAGGCCAGTCATGTTTTTCGATAACGTGGTGTTTGCCGGGGTCCTGACTGTAGGGCTGATGGTTCTGTTTTTTGCAGGGTTTGGATTTTTTATCTGGAAGGATGCGAATAAGCGCAAGAAGTGATTCTTCTGGATTGATGAGCACGCAAGGCATTTTGGGGCGACTTCGGTTGCCCCTTTTTTTTTGTGTCTTGGCGGCCTTTGGGCCGACCATGCTCCTGGGGTTCTGGGTGAATATCCGTTTTTGCGGGTGTTGCTGATTACGGTTCCGCCCTTACGGCGGGTCACCTTTTTCAAACGCCAAAAAGGTAACCCAAAAGGCTTGCTCCTGCGTTCGGCCCTCGCAGGCTCGGGTTCCTTCGCTCCGGGATCGATCCGGGCGCAGCGGCTCCGGTTTGCTTCGCTGCACCTCCTTCCGCTGTGTTTGGCTTCGCCAAACGGTCGCTGCGCTCCCACGCCCGGATCAATCCCTCCACTCAGCCTTCCGACGTCGCCTTACAGATCAAGATCAAAAGCAGGCGAGCTGACACTCGGCCTATTGAGTGGTGAAAAGCGGGTGTTCGGCTTTGGGTTTTTGGTGCTCTTGCCACTCACCCCAGCCCTCTCCCGAGGGAGAGAGAGCCGATGGTGGGCCTGTGAAAATTTGCGTTCAACTCGGACTTTCACGTCGGCGTAACTCTACCAAACACCTCGGTCAGTCCCCTCTCCCTCCGGGAGAGGGCTAGGGTGAGGGGCTTTTGATCTGGCTTTTGATCTTGCTTTGGTTTTTGATCTTTTGCCCCATCGGCAGGCCGAGCGAAGGTGTTCATCCGGGGGTAGGCGCGTAGCGCCGTGCGGCGTAGCCGCATACATCGAGAGGAGGTGCAGCGAAGCAAACCGTAGGCGATGCCCCCGGATGGACACCGTAGCGAGGGAACACTGAGCCTCAGCGAAGTGCCGTACGCCAGGGGCAAAGCCTTTTGGTTCCTTTTTGGCGTTTGAAAAAGGGACTCGCTGTAAGAGCGAAACCGCCAGCGGCAGCACCCGCAGCAACGGATATGCCCCCAATCCCAATCCCAATCCCCCAAACACAAAAAAAGGCGCGATCCTCTCGAATCGCGCCTTTCTCAAGTACCGCTATCTATCAACTACCCAGCGCCTTCGACGCCAGCCAGAACAACCCGGCCGACAGCGCCACAGTCGCCGGCAGGGTCAACACCCACGCCAACAGAATGGTACGCACCGTGCCACCCTGCAGGCCGCTCTTGTTAGCGACCATGGTGCCCGCCACGCCCGAAGACAGCACGTGAGTGGTCGACACCGGCAGGCTGAAGATATTGGCCATACCGATCAAACTGGCAGTAGTGATCTGCGCCGACATGCCCTGGGAATAGGTCATGCCCTGCTTGCCGATCTTCTCACCGATGGTCAGTACCACGCGTTTCCAGCCAACCATGGTGCCCAGGCCCAGGGCCAGTGCAACCGCCAGAATCACCCAGAACGGGGCGTATTCGGTGGTGGTGGTCAGGTCTTTGCGCAGCTTGTCGAGGTCAGCCTTTTCACGGGCTTCCAGGCCAGGCAGCTTGCCAACCTTCTTCGCGGTGTCGTCCAGGCAGAGCAGGTAACGGCGCACTTCAATGCGGCTTTCCGACGATAGCGAGTGATAGTCCGCTACGCCTTTAAGCGTGTGCAGCAGGGCGCTGATGGTCGGTTCGGTCTGCTGCGGGTTGCAGCGGAATTTCTCCGGCAGGTCGCCTTCCACGCTTTTGCCCAAGGCCAGGAATTCACCCAGCGAATCGGCGTTGCGCTGGTAGAACTGGCTCAGGTGCAGGGTCGCATCGCGAGTGCGTTCGATCTGGTACGTGGTGCTGTTCAGATCAAGGACGAACTGCGCCGGGACGATACCGATCAACACCAACATGATCAGGCCGATGCCTTTCTGGCCATCGTTGGAACCGTGCACGAAGCTCACGGCCATGGCCGAGATCACCAGAACGAGACGGTTCCAGAACGGTGGGTGCTTCTTGTCGTCGATCTTGCGGCGTTGTTCCGGTGTCTTGTGCATCTTCGACAGCGGACGCCACCACTTCAGGCCGATCAGGATCAGCGCGGCGATCAGGAAGCCGGCCATTGGCGAGAACACCAGCGAGGCGCCGATGTCGATCGCTTTCTGCCAGTTCACGCCGTCGGCCAACGGAATGTCGTTGATCAGGGCGTTGGCCAGGCCGACACCGAGGATCGAGCCGATCAGGGTGTGCGAGCTGGAAGCCGGGATACCGAAGTACCAGGTGCCCAGGTTCCAGGCGATTGCCGCGGCGAGCAACGAGAACACCATCGCCAGGCCATGGCCGGTGTTCACATTGATCAGCAGCTCAACCGGCAGCAAATGGACAATGGCATACGCCACGCCAACGCCGCCCAGCAGCACGCCGAGGAAATTGAACACACCGGAGAAGAACACCGCCAGATGGGGCGGCATGGCTTTGGTGTAGATAACAGTGGCTACCGCGTTAGCGGTGTCATGAAATCCATTGATGAACTCGAAGGCGAGGACAAACGTCAGGGCGAGCAAGAGGCTCACAAGCACCCAAGCATCCAGTCCGCTGAATAAATCGATCATGAAGGTTTTCTGACCCGGTCGTAAGGGGGCGCGATTATGCCAGAAAAGACTGGAAATCGATCCCCTCCCTGCTCATCGGTTACACACTTCTTCGATTTAATTTGTTGCAACGCATGAAAACCAAGCGTGCTGCAGGGTTTTTCAAGTGTTTGATTTGCTTAATAAAAAGCTTGTTTTGCAAGCGAATTTACCGATGCGCAGACGTCTCAAACGCTTGTCTGAAATATCTGTGAAACCTGTAGGACGCCCGTTCTCAGTCAGTCAGACCGGATGATGGCCGCTGCCCGCGGGTAGCGGGCGCGCAAGGCATCGTCGTTCCACCGCGCTTGTAACCGGTGTGGACGCAAACCTTCAAAAGATCCGAAAACCGTGGCTCAAGGCTCTTCGGCTTTGAGTTCCTTTTCGATTTTTTCGATTTCCTGCTTGAAGACCTGATCCTGAACGGTAGGGCGTTTACGCCATGCTTTGCGTTCCGGTTCGGGCTGAGCGGCGTAGGTGGTGACTTCCCCGCCGTAAACATCCTTGTAACGTTGTTCCTGGCGCTCAAGTTCCGCGCGCAGTTCGTCTTTCGTCACAGTGCTACCTGTATGAGTTGAGTTAAGTGTCTGGTGAAACGCACTGCAACGAATCGATTGAACGGAGCCACCGCGAGTTCAACGCCCGGACAGGCATTGGTGTGAACGGTGGGGCGATCAAGACTTCCGTGTTACAGGCGGCTACGGCACCAGATAAAAACTGACGCAGCATCAGTTTCCTGTTTCAGCGAGCGCAGGCGTTGCATGAGTAATGCGCGTCAGGCGCTGGCCGGGCTGTTAGCGATGGGCATCGCCGCAGCGGGTGACGACCTCGCGATTGAAAACGAGGTGCCACTGAGCTGCATTATAGCGGTCGATTCAGGAATGACTATCTTTGCCAAGTTAAAAACGGTTCCGGATGTGTGATTGTTTTGTGACTCGCAACTTTTGTTACTAGTTGAAGTGCGTGTTGGCGCTTATTGCGTGGGTGATCTGTTTTTGGCGCCATTTAGTCGGACAACTAAGGCTGTGATTCTGATAATCGCAAAGTTTGGCTTGCCCCATAAATGGCTAGAGGCTAGCCCATCAGCTGATTGCGATTATCGGTCGACGGTTCGATAATCGCCCAATCTTGCAGCCCGACGCTTGTGCATTTGTCGGCGAGCCGCTTGTATAGCCCATTGATCCGTGCCGGATAAAAGGACAAGAAATGAACGATCAAATGCGCAACTCCTTCACCTCCGTGGCGCCGCCGATCGTCGCCTCGCCGGCCAAACGCATCCAGGCGCTGACCGGTGATCCGGACTTCATGACTTCGCTGGCTCGTGGTCTGGCGGTGGTGCAGGCGTTTCAGGAGCGCAAGCGCCATCTGACTATCGCCCAGATCAGCCACCGCACCGAGATTCCCCGCGCCGCCGTGCGCCGTTGCCTGCATACGCTGATCAAACTCGGCTACGCCACCACGGACGGTCGCACCTATTCATTGCTGCCCAAAGTGCTGACCCTCGGCCACGCCTATCTGTCGTCGACGCCGTTGGCAGTGTCCGCTCAGCCGTACCTCGACCGCATGAGCGAACAACTGCACGAAGCCTGCAACATGGCAACGCTCGAGGGCGACGACATTCTCTACATCGCCCGCTCGGCGACCACCCAGCGACTGATTTCGGTGGACCTGTCGGTGGGCGGCCGTCTGCCGGCGTATTGCACATCAATGGGCCGGATTCTGCTGGCAGCCCTTGATGACACCTCGCTGCGTGAATACCTCGATCACGCCGAACTGGTCGCCAAGACCAGCCGCACGATTCACACGCCCGATGCTTTGCTCGAATGCCTGCAGGAAGTGCGGCAGCAAGGCTGGTGCATCGTCGATCAGGAACTGGAACAAGGTCTGCGTTCGATTGCCGTGCCGGTCTACGACGCTTCCGGCCAGGTGGTGGCAGCGCTCAACGTCAGCACCCACGCCGGTCGCGTCAGTCGTACCGAGCTGGAGCAGCGCTTCCTGCCGGGACTGCTCAGTGCCAGTCGTGACCTCAGTGCGCAGCTGTTCGCCTGATGAAGCTGTTCGATAAACGCACAGTGTTGCGTTTATCGAATTGACGCTAAAACCCCCGGATCATTAATGTCGCGGCAGCGTCATCCGGCGCTGATGTGAATGAGCCCGCCGGACTGTCGACTCCCATAATAATGACAAGAGGCAACTCACCATGCGCACGCTCCCCGACTGTCTCCGTTCCACCCGCTGTTGCCGGGTTTCCCGCAACGCCTGATCCAGACCTTCTATTCTTGTGACCGTGCCGCGTTTTGGCCGGCCGCCGTTCGACTGCGTTTTTTGCGTGGAATAAAAATAATGAACCAGCCTCAGTCCGCTGTAGGTAACTGCCTCGACGTGCAGACCTTCATCAATGCCCAACCGATCTCGCGCTATCAGTGGCGGGTGGTGATCCTGTGTTTCCTGATTGTCTTTCTCGATGGCCTCGACACTGCTGCGATGGGCTTCATTGCCCCGGCGCTGTCGCAGGACTGGGGCATCGACCGCGCCAGCCTCGGCCCGGTGATGAGTGCTGCGTTGATCGGTATGGTTTTCGGTGCATTGGGTTCCGGCCCGTTGGCTGACCGCTTTGGACGAAAAGTCGTACTGGTGGGCGCCGTGTTGCTGTTTGGCGCCTTCAGTCTGGCGTCCGCCTATAGCACTAACGTTGAACAACTGCTGGTGCTGCGCTTCCTGACCGGTCTTGGCTTGGGCGCGGGGATGCCGAATGCCACAACTCTGCTCTCGGAATACACCCCGGAGCGCAAGAAATCGCTGCTGGTGACCAGCATGTTCTGCGGTTTCAACCTGGGCATGGCCGGTGGCGGGTTCATTTCCGCCAAGCTGATTCCGGCGTTCGGCTGGCACAGCCTGCTGCTGATCGGCGGGATCCTGCCGCTGATCCTCGCCGTGGTGCTGCTGTTCTGGCTGCCGGAATCGGCGCGTTATCTGGTGGTGCGCAATCGTGGCACGGACAAAGTGCGCAAGACCCTGGCGCCGATCGACCCGGTCACCGTCGCTCAGGCCTCGAGCTTCAGCGTACCGGAACAGAAAACCGTCAAGGCGCGCAACGTGTTCGCGGTGATCTTCTCCGGCACTTACAGCACTGGCACCTTGCTGCTGTGGCTAACCTACTTCATGGGGCTGGTGATTGTTTATCTGCTGACCAGTTGGTTGCCGACACTGATGCGTGACAGCGGCGCGAGCATGGAGCAAGCCGCATTTATTGGCGCGTTGTTCCAGTTCGGCGGGGTGTTGAGCGCGGTCGCTGTGGGATGGGCGATGGACCGCTTCAATCCGCACAAGGTCATCGGCATTTTCTACCTGCTGGCCGGGGTGTTTGCCTACGCGGTGGGGCAGAGCCTGGGCAACATCACGTTGCTGGCGACTTTGGTGCTGGTGGCGGGGATGTGCGTGAACGGTGCGCAATCGGCGATGCCGTCACTGGCGGCGCGGTTTTATCCCACCCAAGGGCGGGCGACCGGGGTCTCATGGATGCTGGGGATTGGCCGCTTTGGCGCGATTCTCGGGGCATGGATGGGCGCGACATTGTTGGGCCTGGGCTGGAATTTCGAGCAGGTGTTGACGGCGTTGGTGATTCCGGCGGCATTGGCGACTACTGCGGTGGTGATCAAAGGCATGGTCAGTCATGCGGATGCGACCTGAGTATCAGCGCATGATCGTTCCCACGCTCTGCGTGGGAACGCCTCAATAGACGCTCTGCGTCTGCTTTGGGAGGCGGAGCGTCCCGGGCTGCATTCCCACGCGGAGCGTGGGAACGATCAATCAAAACACGAACCGATAGGCTGACAACAATCTGTTCGATAAACGAACACTCAGTCGATTATCGGATTGTTTGGCGATTTTCCCAGGCTTAATCTGCAGTGACTCCGGCGCTGAACCTCGCGCCTTTTTATCACTGGCGATTCATTACAAAAACAGGAGCCCGCTCCATGGCTGAGATCCTTTCGCTGCACGACGCGGTGAAGCAATTCGTCAACGACGGTGACACCGTCGCACTCGAAGGCTTCACTCACCTGATCCCTACAGCAGCGGGTCATGAAATCATTCGTCAGGGCAAGAAAGATCTGACGCTGGTGCGGATGACACCTGACCTGATCTACGACCAACTGATCGGCGCCGGTTGCGCACGCAAACTGATTTTCTCCTGGGGCGGCAACCCGGGCGTCGGTTCGCTGCACCGCCTGCGTGACGCGGTCGAGAAACAATGGCCGCATGCTCTCGAAATCGAAGAGCACAGCCATGCCGACCTGGCCAATGCCTACGTCGCTGGCGCATCCGGCCTGCCGTTCGCGGTGCTGCGCGCCTACGCCGGCTCCGACCTGCCGAAGGTCAATCCACTGATCAAAACCGTGACCTGCCCGTTCACCGGTGAAGTGCTGGCGGCGGTGCCGTCGGTGCGCCCGGACGTGACCGTGATCCACGCACAGAAAGCCGACCGTCAGGGCAACGTGCTGCTGTGGGGCATCCTCGGTGTGCAGAAAGAAGCGGCACTGGCGGCCAAACGCTGCATCGTCACCGTGGAAGAGATTGTCGACAACCTCAACGCGCCGATGAATGCCTGCGTGCTGCCGACCTGGGCCTTGAGCGCAGTCTGCCACGTACCCGGCGGCGCGCACCCGTCCTACGCCCACGGTTACACCGAGCGCGACAATCGTTTCTATCAGGCGTGGGACCCGATTGCCCGTGACCGTGAAACGTTTACTGCGTGGATCAACGAATACATCCATGGCTGCGCTGACTTCAGCGCGTTCCAGGCCAAGTTGGCCGCTGCTTCGGAGGCCAAGTAATGACTTACACCACCAATGAAATGATGACCGTCGCGGCGGCCCGTCGCCTGAAGAACGGCTCGGTGTGCTTCGTCGGTATCGGCCTGCCGTCGAAAGCCGCCAACCTCGCGCGCCTGACCTCGTCGCCGGACGTGGTGCTGATCTACGAGTCGGGCCCGATTGGCGCCAAGCCAAGCGTGTTGCCGCTGTCCATTGGTGACGGCGAGCTCGCTGAAACCGCTGACACCGTCGTACCGACCGGTGAGATTTTTCGCTATTGGTTGCAGGGCGGACGCATTGACGTTGGTTTCCTCGGTGCTGCGCAAGTCGACCGTTTCGGCAACATCAACACCACCGTGGTTGGCGATTACTTCTCGCCGAAAGTGCGTCTACCGGGGGCCGGTGGCGCGCCGGAGATTGCCGGTTCGGCAAAAAGCGTGTTGATCATCCTTAAACAGTCGGCGCGTTCGTTTGTCGACAAGCTCGACTTCATCACCTCGGTCGGTCACGGCGAAGGCGGCGACTCGCGTAAACGTCTGGGCCTGCCGGGCGCCGGGCCGGTCGGGATCATCACCGACCTGTGCATCATGGAACCGGAAGAAGGCACCCACGAATTCGTGGTCACCGCGCTGCACCCGGGCGTGACCCGCGAGCAAGTGGTCGCGGCCACCGGTTGGGCGATTCGTTTTGCCGAGCATGTTGAAAACACCGCTGAACCGACTGAAGTCGAACTGACTGCGCTGCGCGATCTCGAAGCGCGTACTGCCGCCGCCCACGGCCAGGCACCGGGAGAAGCATGATGCGTGACGTTTATATCTGCGACGCGATTCGCACCCCGATCGGCCGTTTCGGCGGCGGTTTGTCCGCCGTCCGCGCCGATGACCTGGCCGCTGTGCCGATCAAGGCCCTGATGGAACGCAATCCATCGGTGGACTGGAATGCCATCGACGAAGTCTTCCTCGGTTGCGCCAACCAGGCCGGCGAAGACAACCGCAACGTTGCGCGTATGGCCCTGCTGCTGGCGGGCCTGCCGGAAAGCGTACCGGGCGTGACGCTCAATCGTCTTTGCGCTTCGGGCATGGACGCGATCGGCACCGCATTCCGCGCCATCGCCAGCGGCGAGATGGAGTTGGCAATTGCCGGCGGCGTCGAGTCGATGTCCCGCGCGCCGTTCGTGATGGGCAAGGCTGACGCAGGGTTTTCGCGCAACATGAAACTGGAAGACACCACCATCGGCTGGCGTTTCATCAATCCGTTGATGAAGGCGCAGTATGGCGTCGATGCGATGCCACAGACGGCTGACAACGTCGCCGACGACTATAAAGTGTCGCGCGCCGATCAGGACGCGTTCGCTCTACGCAGTCAGCAACGCACTGCTGCCGCGCAGGCTGCGGGCTACTTCGCCGAAGAAATCGTCGAAGTGCGGATCGCCCACAAGAAGGGCGAAACCGTGGTCAGCCAGGACGAACATCCGCGCGCTGACACCACGATTGACGCGTTGACCAAATTGAAACCGGTCAACGGCCCAGACAAAACCGTCACCGCCGGCAATGCTTCTGGCGTCAACGACGGTGCTGCCGCACTGATTCTGGCTTCCGCCGACGCGGTAAAAAAACATGGCCTGACCGCCCGCGCCAAAGTGCTCGGCATGGCCAGCGCCGGTGTCGCACCTCGGGTGATGGGCATCGGCCCGGTGCCGGCGGTGCGCAAATTGATCGAGCGCCTGGGCGTCGCGGTCAGCGATTTCGACGTGATCGAACTCAACGAAGCGTTTGCCAGCCAGGGTTTGGCGGTGCTGCGTGAACTGGGTCTGGCGGATGACGCCGCGCAGGTCAACCCGAACGGCGGGGCGATTGCCCTTGGTCACCCGTTGGGCATGAGCGGTGCGCGTCTGGTGCTGACCGCGCTGCATCAGCTGGAAAAGACCGGTGGCAAGAAAGGTCTGGCGACCATGTGCGTCGGTGTCGGCCAAGGTCTGGCCCTGGCCATCGAACGCGTCTGACGCAAGCCGTGACGAAATAGAACAGAGGAAAGCGACATGTCTGACAAGCCTGGTTACCGTCGTCCGCAGGAAGGCACTCAGCCTGAGTACCTGCACCCGACGTATCAATCCACCAACCTGCGCTCGCCGTCCAAACCATTGGTGTTTCTGCCGCACTCGCTGTCGGAAATCACCGGGCCGACCATCGGCGCCGAGCGCGTGGGCGACACCGATAACGACCTGACCGCCCAGCATGAAGGCGAGCCGCAGGGCGAACGCATCATCATTCACGGCCGCGTGCTCGACGAAAACGGTCTGCCGGTGCCGGGGATTCTGGTGGAGATCTGGCAGGCCAACGCCGCCGGCCGCTATAACCACAAGCGCGACCTGCACGACGCGCCGCTGGACCCGAACTTCACCGGTACTGGCCGCACCGTCACCGACGCCGATGGCTGGTATCAGTTCCAGACCATCAAGCCCGGCGCCTACCCTTGGGGTAACCATCACAACGCCTGGCGCCCGGCGCATATCCACTTCTCGCTGTTCGGGCCGAGCATCCTCACGCGTCTGGTCACGCAAATGTATTTCCCGGGCGATCCGCTGCTGGCCTACGACCCGATCTACAACTGCGTCCCGGACACCTCGGCCAAGGAACGCCTGATCGCCAGTTTCGATCTGGAAAAAACCATTCCGTCCTACGCCCTCGGTTATCGCTGGGACATCGTGCTGCGCGGGCGTGAAGCCACGCCGATGGAGAAATAAGATGACGCTGACTGCGACCACGTCCCACACCGTCGGGCCGTACTACCACATCGGCCTGACCTGGCTGAACCGTGAAGACCTCACCGTTGAGCAAACCCTCGGCGAGCGCGTGGCAATCACCGGGCAAGTGGTGGATGGCAACGGCGATGTCGTTAACGACGCCATGCTCGAAGTCTGGCAGGCCAACGCTGCCGGCAAATACGACCACCCGGAAGACGAGCAGGACAAACCGCTTGATCCGCACTTTGAAGGTTTTGGCCGGGTGCCGGTGGATGCTGAAGGGCGCTTCCGTTTCACCACCATCAAACCGGGCACGGTTGAGGGGCTGAAGGGCTCGACCCAGGCGCCGCATCTGGTGGTGCTGGTGTTTGCCCGTGGCTTGGTCAAACACTTGCTGACGCGGATCTACTTTGAAGGCGAGCCGGCCAACGTTGATGATCCGTTACTCGATTGTGTGCCGGCCGAGCGTCGCAGCACGTTGCTGGCCAAGCAGGACGCCTCGGGTGTTTACCAGTGGAATGTGATTCTGCAGGGCACTGATGCCGAAACCGTGTTCTTCGATTATTAAAATCAAAAGATCACCGCCTGCGGCAGCTTCTACATGATCGTTCCCACGCTCTGCGTGGGAATGCCGCCATGGACGCTCCGCGTCCACTGTGACGCGGAGCGTCACCGGATGCGTTACCACGCGGAGCGTGGGAACGATCGATGTAGGATGTGGAACGGGACTGTTGCAAAGTATGTCTAGACTCTCACTGTCCCTATCGAGTGAAAAACAATGACAACGACCACCTCCCATTACACCGGTGAAGAGCGCAGCAAGCGCATCTTTGCCATTGTCGGCGCCTCGTCTGGCAACCTCGTCGAATGGTTCGATTTCTACGTCTATGCCTTTTGTGCGATCTATTTCGCTCCGGCGTTTTTCCCTTCCGACAACCCGACAGTGCAGCTGGTCAACACGGCTGGCGTGTTCGCCGCCGGCTTCCTGATGCGCCCGATTGGTGGCTGGATTTTCGGCCGGGTCGCCGACAAGCACGGGCGCAAGAATTCGATGCTCATCTCGATTCTGATGATGTGCTTCGGCTCGTTGCTGATTGCCTGCCTGCCGACCTATAAGGACATCGGCGTCTGGGCACCGGTCCTGCTGTTGTTCGCACGCTTGCTGCAAGGCTTGTCGGTCGGCGGCGAGTACGGCACCACCGCGACCTATATGAGCGAAGTTGCCCTCAAGGGCCAGCGTGGATTTTTCGCCTCGTTCCAGTACGTGACCCTGATCGGCGGACAACTGCTGGCGGTGTCGCTGGTGGTGGTCCTGCAGCAATTCCTCACCGAAGAAGACCTGCGTGCCTACGGCTGGCGGATTCCGTTTGTGGTCGGTGCGGTGGCGGCGCTGATTTCGCTGTTCCTGCGTCGCAGCCTGAAAGAAACCACTAACAAGGAAACCCGCGCGCATAAAGACGCCGGCAGCATCAGCGCACTGTTCCGCGATCACAAAGCCGCGTTCATCACCGTGCTCGGTTACACCGCCGGTGGTTCGCTGATTTTCTACACCTTCACTACCTACATGCAGAAGTACCTGGTCAACACCGCTGGCATGCACGCCAAGACCGCCAGCTACATCATGACCGGCGCGCTGTTCCTGTATATGTGCATGCAGCCGCTGTTCGGCATGCTTGCTGACAAGATTGGCCGCCGTAACTCGATGCTCTGGTTCGGCGCGCTCGGCACGCTGTTCACCGTGCCGATTCTGTTGAGCCTGAAAAGCGTCAGCAGCCCGTTCCTCGCGTTTGTATTGATCACCGTGGCGCTGGCGATTGTCAGTTTCTACACCTCGATCAGCGGCTTGGTGAAAGCAGAAATGTTCCCGCCGGAGGTCCGTGCCCTTGGCGTTGGTCTGGCCTATGCGGTGGCGAACGCGATCTTCGGCGGTTCGGCGGAATTCGTCGCCCTGAGCCTGAAGAACATCGGCATGGAAAACTCCTTCTACTGGTACGTTACGGCCATGATGGCGATCGCCTTCCTGTTCAGTCTGCGTTTGCCGAAACAGGCGGCGTATTTGCACCACGATCTCTAACCCGAAGTGCGCGGGTCGTCAGGGCCCGCGCCGGCAAGGACTGTTTATGACTCAGCGACCGGGCAATCAATTGTTCGATGCCTATTTCACTGCCCGCGATATGCGTGAGGTGTTCTGCGATCAGGGCCGCGTGCAGGCCATGCTCGACTTCGAAGCGGCGCTGGCCCGGGCCGAGGCGCGGGTCGGGTTGATTCCAGCTTCCGCTGTGGCACCGATTGCGGCGGCATGCAGCGCTGGTCTGTATGACTTCGCGGTGCTGGGCGAGGCGATTGCCACGGCCGGCAATTCGGCGATTCCGCTGGTCAAGGCATTGGGCAAGCAGATTGCTGCCAGCGACGCTGAAGCCGAACGTTATGTGCATTTGGGCGCGACCAGTCAGGACGTGATGGATTCCGGGCTGGTGTTGCAATTGCGTCAGGCGCTGGCGTTGATCGAGAACGATCTCTCGCAACTCGCTGATTCCCTCGCGATCCAGGCGCAACGTCATGCTGCAACGCCGTTGGCCGGGCGCACGTGGCTGCAACACGCGACGCCGGTAACCCTCGGCATGAAAATCGCCGGATGGCTGGGCGCGGTGAATCGCAGCCGTCAGCGCTTGCGTGAACTCAAGCCGCGTTTGCTGGTGCTGCAATTCGGTGGCGCTTCCGGGACCCTCGCCGCGTTGGGCGAACAGGCCTTGCCGATTGCCGAAGCGCTGGCTGAAGAACTGCAACTGACCTTGCCGGAACAGCCGTGGCACACCCAGCGTGATCGCGTGGTCGAGTTCGGCGCGGTGCTGGGTTTGATCGCCGGCAGCCTGGGCAAATTCGGCCGCGACATCAGCCTGTTGATGCAGACTGAAGCGGCTGAGGTGTTCGAGCCATCGGCACCGGGCAAGGGTGGTTCGTCGACCATGCCGCACAAACGCAACCCGGTGGGCGCGGCGGTGTTGATCGGCGCAGCGACGCGGGTGCCGGGTCTGGTCTCGACGCTGTTCAGCGCGATGCCCCAGGAGCACGAGCGCAGCCTCGGTCTGTGGCATGCCGAATGGGAAACCCTGCCGGAGATTTGCTGCCTCGTTTCCGGTTCGCTGCAACAGGCACGCTTGCTCGCCGACGGTCTGGAAGTCGACGCCGCACGCATGGCCCGCAACCTCGAATTGACTCAGGGGCTGGTGTTGGCCGAAGCCGTCAGCATCGTCCTTGCCCAGCGTGTCGGCCGCGACGCCGCGCATCACCTGCTCGAACAATGCTGCAAACGCGCGGTGGCCGAGCAGCGCCATTTGCGCGACGTGCTCGGTGACGAACCGCAAGTCACCGCCGAGTTGAGCAGCGCTGAACTTGATCAACTTTTGAACCCCGCTCATTACCTCGGCCAGGCAAAAACCTGGGTCGAGCGCGCGGTGGCCGAACACAACGCATTGTCTGTCTGAAAGGAGAGGGCTGTGGCTTTCGTTCAACTCGCCGATGGCGAACTGCATTATCAAATCGAGGGCCCGGTCGATGCGCCGGTGCTGGTGCTCTCCAACTCGCTAGGCACTGATCTGCACATGTGGGACGCGCAGATGCCGGCGTTTACCGAGCACTTTCGCGTGCTGCGTTTCGATACCCGTGGCCACGGCGAATCGCTGGTGACGCCGGGTCCTTACAGCATCGAGCAACTCGGTCATGACGTGCTCGGTTTGCTGGATGCACTGCACATTGAGCGTGCGCATTTTTGTGGGCTGTCGATGGGAGGCCTGATCGGCCAGTGGCTGGGGATCAATGCCGGGCATCGGCTGCATAAGCTGATCGTCTGCAATACCGCGGCAAAAATCGGTGATCCGTCGGTGTGGAATCCACGCATCGAAACCGTGCTGCGTGACGGTGCGGCAGCGATGGTGGCCCTGCGTGATGCATCGATTGCCCGCTGGTTCACCCCGGACTTTTCGGCTGCTCATCCGGCAGCGGCCAAGCAGATTACCGACATGCTCGCGGCCACCTCGCCGCAAGGTTATGCGGCTAACTGCGCAGCGGTGCGTGATGCGGATTTCCGCGAGCAACTGGTTTCGATCAACGTGCCGTTGCTAGTGATTGCCGGCACTGAAGATGCGGTGACGCCGCCGTCCGGTGGGCACTTTATTCAGGAACATGTACGCGGCGCCGAATACGCCGAGTTCTATGCGGCGCACCTGTCCAACGTGCAGGCTGGCGTGGACTTCAGTGATCGTGTGTTGGCGTTTTTGCGGGCTAAGTGAGGAAGTTTTTGTGGACGAGAAACAACGTTACGACGACGGCATGCAAGTGCGTCGCGCGGTGCTGGGCGATGCCCATGTCGATCGCAGCCTGACCACGCTGACCGAGTTCAACTCGGAGTTTCAGGAAATGATCACCCGGCATGCGTGGGGCGATATCTGGACGAGACCGGGCTTGCCACGTCATACGCGCAGTCTGATCACCATCGCCATGCTGATCGGCATGAACCGCGAAGGCGAACTGAAACTGCACTTGCGCGCGGCGGCCAATAACGGCGTGAGCCGGGGTGAGATCAAGGAAGTGATCATGCAGAGCGCGATCTATTGCGGGATTCCAGCGGCGAATGCGACGTTTCATCTGGCTGAATCGGTTTGGGATGAGCTGGGTGTTGAATCCAGGGATTGATGGTGCCTGAGCTGACGTCTTCGCGAGCAGGCTCGCTCCCACATTTGGAATGCGTTCCCCTGTAGGAGTGAGCCTGCTCGCGATAGCGATAGTGGCCGCGACGAATCAGACGGTGGCAACAATAAATATCCGCTTGAACGCAAACAACGTATGCCCATCCCCCTCCTGCGGATAATGCTTATGCACCCGCATCAGGTAGTGATAGATAAACCGCGCCTGTTCCGCTGAATCCAGCGCCTGCATCACCGGCCGCAGCGCCGAGACCTTCACCCAGTCATAAATTGGCGATTTGCCGTCAACCACCTGCAACTGCTCGGTCTCCCAGATATCCAGGGATGAGGTCAGCGGCGCGAGCAAGCGGTAGTAATCCTCCAGTGCCAACAACGGCCGCGCGGCCATGCGCTGGCGCAGTTCAGGTGTGCCCATTGGCGTGCTACCGGGGCCGCCATTTTCGAGAGTGTCGAGCATCAGCCGATACCACAGCGCATCGCGCCAGTCCGGCATGTGCGCCGCCAGACAACCGCCGGGATTCAGATAACCGAGCAGATGCGGCAGCAGCGTTTCATGGCCCTCGATAAAGTGCAGCACGGCGGCTGCGAGCAGCAGGTCCGCCGGCTGCTCCGGTTGCCAATCGAGCAGATCGCAGTGTTTCCACGATGCCCTGAGCGGCAGACAGCGCGCTTCTGCGAGCATCTGTGCCGAGCTGTCGATCCCCTGCAACTGCGCGCGCGGCCAGCGTTTGGCCAACAACTGCGTGGCAATGCCGGTGCCGCAGCCAAGGTCGTAAATGCGTTGAGGATTTGGCAGGTCAACACGGTCGAGCAATTCATTGACCGGGCGTTGCCTGAGACGGGAAAACTGCTGGTACGCCTTGGCGTCCCAGTCGGGTGTTGCAAGACGAGAGATCATTGAGGTGGTCCTCCAGTGATCGATGGTGTCTTCCGATGACAACCTGGCTCCCAGCTTGAGGACCGACTACGACGACGGAAGCGGAAAGGTGAAGCACCTGACTCCTTCAGGTTTTGTCACTTTACCTGCCGACCGGCAAAGTGCCACTTCTCCTGACCAATGGCGAGAATTCCAATGTAGGAGCTGCCGCAGGCTGCGATCTTTTGATCTTGTTTTTAAGATCAAAAGATCGCAGCCTGCGGCAGCTCCTACAGGGTTGGATCGGTGTTTAGAGGAGGCTGATCGGGTAGCTGACGATCAAGCGGTTCTCGTCGAACTCGTTATTGCTGAAATCTCGACGCATGGTCGAGTTGCGCCATCTAAGGTTCAGATCCTTCAGCGCGCCGCTCTGCACGGTGTAGCCCAGTTCTGATTCGCGGCCCCATTCCTTGCCGTCGGTGATGGTCCCGGTGTGCACGTTGTCGCCGCTGATGTAGCGGTTCATCAGGGTCAGGCCGGGGATGCCCAGCGCGACGAAGTTGTAGTCATGGCGTACTTGCCAGGAACGTTCCTGCGCATTGTCGTAGCTGGCGTTGTAGCTGTCGTTGGCCAGCGTGCCGCCGCTGGTGCCGTTGACGCGCATCCAGGCGCTGTCGCCGGTGAGTTTCTGCAGGCCGACGTAGAAGGTGTTGCCGCCGTACTTCGCCGAGAACATCCCTGACCAGGTTTTGTTGTCGAGGTCGCCGGCGCGGGCGCTGCCATCGTCCTTGCCGTAGAAGAAGCCGAGGTTGGCGCCCAGCGTCCAGTCGCCCAGCGGCTGGCTGTGGATCAGGTTGACGTATTGCTGGCTGTAGATGTCCTTGAGTTCGGCGTTCCACAGGCCGATCTGTGTGCGTTTTTCGTTGAAAACGTATTCGCCGCCCTGAAAGTTGAAGCGATCAGAGGTGAACGCCGCTTTGCCGGTCATCGACATGTCGCTCATGCTGCTGTCATCGCGCGGGCTGTTGGCGCGGAACTGGCCGCCGTAGAGGGTCAGGCCGTCGATTTCTTTGGACGTGATCTGCCCGCCACGGAAGGTCTGTGGCAATGAGCGGCCATCGTCCGAACGCAGGATCGGCAGCACCGGCATCCACTCGCCGACCTTCACTTCGGTCTGCGAAAGCTTGGCTTTGAAAGCGACGTTGGTGCGACCGAAGTTGTCCGCCGGACGACCGTCATGGTCCAGCGGCAACAATTGGGTGCCGCCCGTGCCTTTGCCGCCATCAAGCTTTACCGAATACAGGCCCAGCACGTCCATGCCGAAGCCGACGGTGCCTTGGGTGAAGCCGGATTTGGCGTCGAGGATGAAGCTCTGCGTCCACTCTTCAGCCTTGCCCTGAGCCTTGGTCGGGTTGGTGAAGTTACGGTTGATATAGAAGTTGCGCAGGTTGAGATTGACCTTGGCGCCCTCGATGAAGCCGGCTTCTTCAGCCGCTGCGGGCAGCGCCGCGCCGGCCAGGGCCAGGGCGATCAGGCCGGGAATTGCGTAAGGCGCAGGGGAGGTTGTCATGGGCTCGGGTCTCTCTTGTTTTTTTAAGGCGAACAGGTGCGCTGACACCGGTTTTCGGAGTGCAAACATGAAAAGTGTTCAGAGGTGAAACGACGGCAATCAGCCGGACGGGGCAGGGCGCGGGAGCATGGTGTCGAACCTGTTGTTATTGGTTTTGTGGAGCGAATGGTGCGGGGGGCGGTGGTGGGGATTCAATCGGCGGAAGCGGTTTTTGGGCGATTATCGAACGCAAGATTTGCTCGGGGTTTTGGGTGAATGGGAGGGCCTCATCGCTGGCAAGCCAGCTCCCACAGGTTTTTGTGTCGTTCACAATGTTGGGTACACCACAGAACATTGTGGGAGCTGGCTTGCCAGCGATGGGGCCAGCCCAGACACCACAACTTTCCGACAGGCAACAAAAAGCCCACCAATCGGTGGGCTCCTTGTATTCAGCCGATGATCAGAACAACTTCATCTTCGGCGCTTCTTCTTTCAGCGGTTCGTTCTGCGCGGTCTGCGCATTCCAGCCACCGCCCAAGGCCTTGTACAGGTTGACCGCACTGGTCAGCTGCGCGAGGCGGTCGGTGATCAGCGCTTGTTGCGCGCTGAACAGCTGACGCTGGGCATCGAGGAAGGTCAGGTTGCTGTCGACGCCGATGCGGTAGCGACGTTCGGCCAGGCGGTAGTAATCCTGGTTGGCCGCGACGAAGTCACGCTGCGCTTGCAACTGCTCGGTGTAGGTCTGGCGGGCGGCGAGGCCGTCGGCGACTTCCTGGAAGGCCGTTTGAATGGACTTTTCGTAGTTCGCCACGCCAATGTCCTTCTGGATCTTGGCGTAGTCGAGGCTGGCGCGCAGGCTGCCGGCGTTGAAGATCGGCAGGTTGATCTGCGGCTGGAATAACCACGTCCCCGAACCACCCTTGAACAGGCCGGACAGGTCCGGGCTCAGGCTGCCCGCGTTGGCGGTCAGGCTGATGCTCGGGAAGAACGCGGCACGGGCTGCGCCAATGTTGGCGTTGGCCGCTTTCAGGTTGTACTCGGCTTGCAGAATGTCCGGACGACGTTGCAGCAGATCCGAAGGCAGACCGGCCGGGACGTCGCTGAGCAGGTCATCGGACAGCGGTTTGGCCGTTTGCAGATTAGCCGGGATACCAGTGCCGAGCAGCAGGGTCAGACTGTTTTCGTCCTGCGCCACCTGGCGGGTGTAACGCGCCAGTTGTGCGCGAGCGTTCTCGACCGAGGTGCGCGACTGCGCCAGGTCCAGTGCCGAAGCGACACCGACTTCGTTGCTGCGGCTGGTCAGCTTGTAGCTTTCTTCAAAGGCACCGAGGGTGTCTTGCGTCAGCTTGAGCAGTTCCTTGTCCGCTTGCCAGGTCAGGTAAGCATTGGCGACGCTGGCGACCAGACTGATCTGGGTGCTGCGGCGTGCTTCTTCGGTGGCGAAGTATTGTTGCAGCGCTTGTTCGCTCAGGCTGCGAACGCGACCGAACAGGTCGAGTTCGTAGGCGCTGATGCCGACAGTGGCGGAGTAGGAGCTGGTGATGCTCGACTCGCCGGTCTGCGATGCACGGGCCGGAACCCGCTGACGGCTGCCGCTGGCATTGGCCGATACCGCCGGGAACAGGTCGGCGCGCTGGATGCGGTATTGAGCCGCATAGGCGTCGATGTTCAGCGCCGCGACACGCAGGTCGCGGTTGTTTTCCAGGGACACCTGGATCAGCTGTTGCAGCGCCGGGTCATGGAAAAACTGCTTCCAGCCCTGCTCGGCAGCGGCTTGCGCCGGTGCCTGGGCCGGCGAATAGGCCGGCCCCTGCGGGTACTGACCTGCGACCGGAGCCTCAGGCTGCTGATAATCAGGTATCAGCGAGCAACCGCTCAGCACGAAGGCGGCGACTGCGATGGAGAGTAGCGACTTGCTCATTGGCCAGCCTCTTTAGGAGTTTCTTTAGTGTCATCCGGGTCGGTGATTTTACGCTGGCCCATGGACGAAACCGTAACGAAGAACAGGGGTACCCAGAAAATCGCGAGTACGGTGGCGGTGATCATACCGCCAATTACCACGGTGCCAATGGCGTGCTGGCTGCCTGAGCCGGCGCCTGTGGAAATTGCCAGAGGCACTACGCCGAGGATGAACGCCAGGGACGTCATGATGATCGGACGCAGACGCATGCGGCAAGCTTCGATGGCTGCGTCGCGCAGACTGGCGCCCTGTTCATGCAATTCCTTGGCGAACTCGACGATCAGAATGGCGTTTTTCGCTGCCAGACCGATGGTCGTCAACAGCCCCACCAGGAAGTACACGTCGTTGGACAGCCCGCGCAGACTGGTCGCCAGCAAGGCACCGATGATCCCCAGCGGAACCACGAGCACCACCGCAATCGGAATCGACCAGCTCTCATAGAGAGCCGCCAGACACAGGAATACCATCAGCAGCGACAGCGCAAACAGTGCCGGCGCCTGCGAACCCGCCAGACGTTCTTCATAGGACAGCCCCGTCCAGGAGATGCCTACGCCTTTCGGCAGTTTCGCGGCAATGGCTTCGACCTCGGCCATGGCTTCACCCGTGGAGTAACCTGGAGCCGGGGCACCGAGGATTTCCACCGCTTCCACACCGTTGTAGCGCGAGAGCTTCGGCGAACCGTAGATCCACTCGCCCTTGGCGAATGCCGAGAACGGAACCATGGTGCCGCTGGCGTTGCGTACGTACCACTTCTTCAAGTCTTCCGGTTTCATGCGCGAATCCGGCTGGCCTTGCACGTACACCTTCTTCACCCGACCACGGTCGATGAAGTCGTTGACGTAGCTACTACCCAAAGCAATCGACAAGGTGTTGTTGATGTCGCTGATGGTAACGCCCAGGGCGCTGGCCTTCTCGTCATCGATTTCGAGCTGGAATTGCGGCTCGTCATTCAGACCGTTCGGACGTACCTGCGACAACACTTTGCTTTGCGCCGCCATGCCGAGGAACTGGTTGCGTGCCTCCATCAGTTTTTCATGACCGATACCGGCGCGGTCCTGCAGGAACACGTCGAAACCGGTGGCGTTACCCAACTCCAGCACTGCCGGCGGGGCGAAGGCGAACACCATCGCGTCGCGGAAGGTAAAGAAGTGCTGCTGGGCGCGAGCCGCCAGCTTGAACACGCTGTTGTCGGCGTTACGCTCATCCCATGGCTTGAGCATGATGAATGCCATACCCGAGCTCTGACCACGGCCGGCGAAGTTGAAACCGGTCACGGTGAACACCGAGGCGACGGTGTCACCTTCACCGCCATCCTTGGTCGGACGCAGCAGGTATTCACGCATTTCATCCACGACTACCTGGGTGCGCTGGGCGCTGGAACCGGCCGGGGTCTGCACTTGAGCGAACAGTACGCCCTGGTCTTCTTCCGGCAGGAAGGAGGAGGGGATGCGCATGAACAACCAGATCATGCCGATCAGAATCAGCGCGTAGGCCAGCAGGTAAGGCACCTTCTGGCGCAGGATATTGCCGACGCCACGCTCGTAGCTTTTGACGCTGCGATCGAAGTTGCGGTTGAACCAGCCGAAGAAGCCTTTTTTCGGAACGCCGTGCTCACCATGGGGAATAGGCTTGAGCATGGTCGCGCAGAGTGCCGGGGTGAAGATCAGCGCGACCAGCACCGACAGGGCCATGGCCGAGACAATCGTGATCGAGAACTGCTTGTAGATCACACCGGTCGAGCCACCGAAGAACGCCATTGGCAGCAGAACCGCCGACAGTACCAAGGCGATACCAACCAGTGCGCCCTGGATCTGGCCCATGGATTTCTTGGTCGCTTCCTTCGGAGACAGGCCCTCCTCAGCCATGACTCGCTCGACGTTTTCCACCACGACGATGGCATCGTCCACCAGCAAACCGATGGCCAGTACCATGCCGAACATGGTCAGGGTGTTGATGCTGAAACCGGCGGCGGCGAGGATGCCGAACGTACCGAGCAATACCACCGGCACGGTCATCGTGGTGATGACGGTGGCGCGGAAGTTCTGCAGGAACAGGAACATCACCAGGAACACCAGCGCGATCGCTTCGACCAGCGTGTGAACCACACCTTTGATCGACTCGGTCACTACGGGGGTCGTGTCGTACGGGAACACCACTTCCATGCCTGGCGGGAAGAACGGCTTGAGGCTGTCGATAGTGGTGCGCAAGGCTTTGGCCGTATCGAGGGCGTTGGCGCCGTTGGCCAGTTTCACTGCCAGACCGGATGCCGGGCTGCCGTTGAACTGGGCACTGATGGCGTAGTTTTCGCCACCCAGGCCAACATCAGCCACGTCTTTGAGGCGAACCTGCGAACCGTCCTTGTTGACCTTGAGCAGGATTTCCTTGAACTGCTCGGCCGTCTGCAGACGGGTCTTGCCGATGATCGTCGCGTTCAGCTGCTGGCCCTGTACGGCCGGCAAGCCGCCGAGCTGGCCGGACGAGACCTGGACGTTTTGCGCCGCGATGGCAGTCTTCACGTCGATCGGGGTCAGGTTGAAATTGTTCAGCTTGGCCGGGTCGAGCCAGATGCGCATCGCATACTGGGCACCGAAGACCTGGAAGTCACCGACGCCAGCAGTCCGCGAAATCGGATCCTGCATGTTCGACACGATGTAGTTGGACAAGTCGTCCTTGGTCATGCTGCCGTCACGCGAGACCACGCCGATGACCAGCAGGAAGTTTTTCACTGCCTTGGTCACGCGGATACCTTGTTGCTGCACTTCCTGCGGCAACAGCGGAGTGGCGAGGTTCAGCTTGTTCTGAACCTGCACCTGCGCGGTGTCGGAGTTGGTGCCTTGCTCGAAGGTCGCGGTGATGGTCATGCTGCCGTCGGAGTTACTTTCCGAGGACACATAACGCAAGTTGTCGATACCGTTGAGCTGCTGCTCGATCACCTGGACCACGGTGTCCTGCACGGTTTGCGCCGAAGCGCCCGGGTAGGTCACGGAAATCGCAATGGCCGGTGGCGCAATGCTTGGGTACTGGTTGATCGGCAATTTCAGGATCGAAAGTGCCCCGACCAGCATGATCACCAGGGCAATTACCCAGGCAAAAATCGGACGGTCGATGAAGAATTTTGACATGGATTACTCCCCTTTGCCGCCGGCGGCTTTGTCAGCTGCCTGAGCGGGGGCCGGGTTCTTGGTGCCGACGTTGGTCGCTTCAGTCGGTTTGACCTCGACGCCCGGTTTGACGAATTGCAGCCCTTCGGTGATCAGGCGATCGCCGGCCTTCAAGCCGTCTTCGATCAGCCATTGGCTGCCGACGGTGCGGCTGGCCTTCAACTGACGCAACTCGACTTTGTTGTCCGGGCCGACGACCAGTGCGGTCGGCGTGCCTTTGAGGTCACGGGTCACGCCTTGCTGCGGGGCGAGGATCGCGGCGCTGTTGACACCGGCCTGCAGCTGCGCGTGGACGAACATGCCTGGCAACAGGGTGTGATCCGGGTTCGGGAACACGGCGCGCAGGGTTACCGAACCGGTGGTCTGGTCGACCGACACTTCGGAGAATTCCAGCTTACCGTCGAGCTTGTATTGGCTGCCGTCTTCCAGAGTCAGCTTGACTGCGGCGGCGTTGTCACCCGCTTTCTGCAGACGACCGCTTTCCAGTTCGCGGCGCAGCTCCAGCAGTTCCACCGAGGACTGGGTGACATCAACGTAGATCGGGTCCAGTTGCTGGATCACGGCCATGGCGTCGGTTTGACCATTGTTCACCAAGGCACCTTCGGTGACCGAAGAGCGGCCGATACGCCCGGAGATCGGCGCGTACACCTTGGTGTAACGCACGTTGATCTGCGCGCTCTGCAGCGACGCTTCCGATTCCATGCGGTTGGCCACGGCGGTGTCGTATTCCTGGCGGCTCACGGCCTGTTCATCGACCAGTTGCTTGTAGCGGTCGGAGATCGACTTGGTCGAACGCAGGCTGGCTTCGGCGCTTTTCAGGGTCGCTTCATAAACCGCCGGATCGATCTGATACAGCTGCTGACCGGCTTTGACATCGCCGCCTTCCTTGAACAGGCGCTTGAGAATGATGCCGTTGACCTGTGGTCGAACTTCCGCGATGCGGTACGCACTGGTGCGCCCCGGCAGTTCGGAGGTGAGGGTAAAGGCTTGTGGTTGCAGGGTGACGACGCCGACCTGAGGCGGTGGAGCGGCCGGTGCCGCTTCTTCCTTTTTACATCCGCTGAGCAGCGATGCCAGGGCGACGGCAGTGACCAGAGCGGTAACAGCTGGCTTGAATTGCATGAAGATCCTCGGGTCAGGCGCGCAAAAAGCGCACAAGAAGTGTGGAAGGGTAAAAAATGGGTATCGGGTGGATAAGTAGCTTGCTAAGGAATATACTTACGTTCATGGTTGTTTGTAAATACCTTGGCGTCGTATCCACCCTGTTACAAAACTCGTCGCAAGGTTTGAAATTGTAGGCCGGGGAGCAGATCCGTGAGAGATCGCCCCCTCTTTATTCAGCGGATATTCAGCCATCCCTGAAACATCCTGTTTGAGGTTTTACTGTCATGGTCCGTCGTACCAAAGAGGAAGCTCAAGAAACCCGTAGCCAGATCCTGGAAGCGGCGGAGAAAGCCTTTTATGAAAGGGGTGTCGCTCGTACGACGCTGGCCGATATCGCGACAATGGCCGGCGTCACACGTGGTGCTATTTACTGGCATTTCAGTAACAAGGCCGATCTGGTCCAGGCCATGCTGGATTCGCTGCGTGAGCCGCTGGATGAATTGGCCAGGGCCAGCGAAAGTGAAGATGAACTCGATCCGTTGGGCTGCATGCGCCAACTGCTGATTCATTTGTTTCATCAAGTTGCGCTGGACCCGAAAACCCGGCGTATCAACGAAATTCTGTTTCATAAGTGCGAGTTCACCGATGAAATGTGCGATTTGCGCCAGCAGCGCCGGGACGTCAGTCTCGATTGCAACGAGCGCATCGCTCTGACGTTGCGTAATGCGGTCAATCGCGGCCAGTTGCCAGAAGATCTCGACACCGCCCGCGCGGCCATCAGTATTCACAGCTATATCGATGGCCTTCTGTATGGATGGCTTCTGGCGCCGGACAGCTTTGAGCTGCATGCCGAGGCCGAGCGTTGGGTCGATACAGGGTTGGATATGCTGCGCCTGAGCCCCAGCCTGCGCAAATGAAACAAAATGCGTAATTGACACCGCTTATGTCAATTGGCCTGCCTTTATATAGCTTCGCAGCGGGGGGAGTTTAAACGTAGCGAGCTACGCATTTTGTAGGGGATTTGTGTCTTCTGTGTGAATGAGTGTAAGCCGCTTGCCCTCACCCTAACCCTCTCCCAGAGGTAGAGGGGACTGACCGAGGTGTTCTTTCGAGTTACGCAGACCTGAAATGTCCGGTTGAACTCACGTCCCGAACATTCCCCGATCGGCCCCCTCTCCCAGAAGGAGAGGGACTGACCGAGGTGTTCTTGCGAGTTACGCCGACCTGAAATATCCGGTTGAGCTCCGATTTCGAACGTTCCCCGATCGGCTCCCTCTCCCCTGGGAGAGGGCTGGGGTGAGGGGCTACGTACTCAGACGCGCAATCATTCTCCAGGCGAGCACAAAAAAGCCCCCCGACTCTCAAAAGTCGGGGGCTTTGTGTTCCTACTGCTTATAGCGCTGGATAGTCGATGTAACCGACCGGCCCCTTACCGTAGAACAACTCCGGACGCGCATCATTCAACGGCGCATCCGCCTTCAAACGAGCCGGCAGATCCGGGTTGGCAATGAACGGCACACCAAATGCCACGGCATCAGCCTTGCCGCTGGCCAGCCACTCATTAGCGCTGTCCTTGGTAAAGCGCTCGTTGGCGATGTACGGGCCACCGAACGCTTCTTTCAGTTGCGGACCGAGGCTGTCGGCGCCTTCTTTCTCACGGGAGCAGATGAACGCGATGCCGCGCTTGCCCAGTTCACGTGCGACGTAGGTGAAGGTTTCCGCCAGGTTGTCATCGCCCATGTCATGGGAGTCAGCGCGCGGTGCCAAGTGCACACCAACGCGACCAGCGCCCCAGACTTCGATCGCGGCGTCAGTCACTTCCAGCAGCAGGCGCGCACGGTTTTCCAGCGAGCCACCGTAGTTGTCGGTGCGCTGGTTGGTGCTGCTTTGCAGGAACTGGTCGAGCAGGTAACCGTTGGCGCCGTGGATTTCCACGCCGTCGAAACCGGCGGCTTTGGCGTTCTCGGCACCGGTGCGGTAAGCGTCGACGATGTCGGCGATTTCAGCGGTTTCCAGTGCGCGCGGGGTTGGGTAGTCGGCCAGTGGGCGCACCAGGCTGACGTGACCTTTAGGCTGGATCGCGCTTGGTGCCACCGGCGTTTCACCGTTGAGGTACGACTCGTGGGAGATACGGCCCACGTGCCACAGTTGCAGGAAGATCTTGCCGCCGGCAGCGTGAATCGCTTTGGTCACGTTGGCCCAGCCGCGCACTTGATCGTTGGACCAGATTCCCGGGGTGTCCGGGTAGCCAACGCCCATTGGCGTCACCGAAGTGGCCTCACTGAGGATCAGGCCAGCGGAGGCGCGCTGTACGTAGTATTCAGCCATCAGCGCGTTCGGTACGCGGCCTTCGTCGGCGCGGCAGCGGGTCAGCGGGGCCATGATGATGCGGTTGGCCAGCTCGACGTCGCCGAGTTTGATCGGATCAAAAATAGTTGCCATGTCTACAACCCTCGTAAGTAAAAGTTAATCAGTTGGTTGCCGGGGCCAGATCGGCATTGCCGTTCTGACGGAAAGTAATCAGGGTCACCAGCAGGGCGAGCACGGCCAGAGCCGCCGCCGCGAGTGGCACGCTGGTCAGGCCATAGCCGTGGGCGATGACGCTGCCGCCGACCCAGGCGCCGAGGGCGTTGCCGACGTTGAAGGCGCCGATGTTCAGGGTCGAAACCAGGTTCGGTGCGGCTTTGCCGAAGGTCACCACGTTGACTTGCAGCGCCGGCACGGCGGCGAAACACGCGGTAGCCCAGAGGAACAAGGTGATTTCAGTCGGGATCAGCGCGACGCTGGTCCAGGTCAGCACGGTGGAGACCACGGCCATGGCGATGAACACGCCGATCAACGTCGCGGCCATGCCCTTGTCGGCGAGTTTGCCGCCGATGATGTTGCCGACGGTCAGGCCCAGGCCGATCAGCATCAGCGTCCAGGTCACGCCACGCGGTGACACGCCGGTGACTTCGCCGAGCAGCGGGGCGACGTAGGTGAACAGGGTGAAGACGGAGGCGGCGAACAGCGCGGTCATGCTCAGCGACAGCCAGATCCCGGCACCTTTGAGGGCGGCGAGTTCGGCGCGCATGTCGAGTTTTTCTTCGTCACGCTTGGCCGGCAGGAAGCGGATCAGGCCGATCAGCGCGATCACGCCGATAACGGTCACCGCCCAGAAGGTCGAGCGCCAGCCGTATTGCTGACCCAGCGCAGTGCCCAGCGGCACACCGAGGACGTTGGCCAGGGTCAGGCCGGTGAACATCAACGCCACCGCCGAAGCACGTTTGTTGGCCGGCACCAGATTGGCCGCCACCACCGAACCGATGCCGAAGAACGCACCGTGGCACAGCGCGGTGATCACCCGGGCGAACATCAGCACGTTGTAATCACTGGCAATGGCGCAGAGCAGGTTGCCGACAATAAAGATGCCCATCAACGCCACCAGCGCCGCTTTACGCGGCAGTCTGGCGGTGGCCATGGCCATGAACGGCGCACCGATGGCCACGCCGAGGGCGTATCCGGTCACCAGCCAACCGGCGCCGGGTATCGACACACCGAGGTCGGCCGCCACATTGGGCAGCAGGCCCATGATGACGAACTCGGTGGTGCCGATGGCGAAGGCGCTCAAGGCGAGAATGAGTAGCGAGAGGGGCATGCAGGTTTCCTTGTCGGCTGGCTGACGTTAAGGGTCAGAGCTCTTTACTGAGGGTGCTGAGGAACGCCTGGATCACGTCCTCGTTACGTTTGAAAAAGTGCCATTGCCCGGCCTTCTGGCTGCTGATCAGGCCGGCGCGCTGCAACGTTGCGAGGTGTGCCGAAACGGTCGATTGCGACAAGCCGCAGCGTTGATCGATCTGCCCGGCGCAGATGCCGTACTCGTGGTTGTGCAACTGTTCCGGAAATTCGTTCTTCGGGTCTTTCAGCCAGTTGAGGATGTCTCGCCGTACTGGGTGCGCCAGGGCTTTTATTATTTCGTCGAGGTCGAGGTTCATGGCAGGGTGCTCACAATGTGTACAACGCTATATCGCGATGTGACGAAATATAAATCGTTAGATCGCGATACACCAATATGATTTTGATCTGACATCAGCATAAATTGGTATATCGCGTTATAACGATACGTGGGTGTATGGCTTGTGGGTCGCAGTGCTAAGCTGCGCCCATGAACTATCTCGCACATTTACACCTCGGTGGCCAGCGCCCCGGGCAACTGCTCGGCAGTCTGTATGGCGATTTCGTCAAAGGTCGGCTGCAAGGGCAGTTTGCCCCGGAGGTCGAGGCGGCCATTCAACTGCATCGGCGGATTGACGTGTTTACCGATCGCCATCCGTTGGTGGATGTTGCGTTGGGGCGGTTTTCCGATACGAGGCGGCGTTATGCCGGGATCGTCCTCGACGTGTTTTTCGATCATTGCCTGGCCCGGGACTGGCGGTTGTATGCCGATCAGCCGCTGGAGGTTTTCACCGCTGATGTGTATCGGGTGCTGACCCGCGAACGGCAACTGCCCGAGCGATTGGCGAAGATTGCCCCGCACATGGTCGCCAATGATTGGTTGGGCTCGTATCAGGAATTTGAAGTGCTGGAGCAGGTGTTGCGCGGCATCTCACGGCGACTGACCCGGCCGGAAGAGCTGGCGGGGGCGATGGAGGAATTGCGGCGGTTGTATGAGCCGTTGAGTGAAGACTTCCGCTTGTTCTACCCGCAACTCCAGGACTTCGCCCAATCCCCCCATACACAGAAAATCTAATGTAGGAGTGAGCCTGCTCGCGATAGCGGTGTGTCAGTCGACATTAGTATTGACTGACACAGCGCTATCGCGAGCAGGCTCACTCCTACAGGGGATGTGTGTTTTCAGGCGGCGATCAGTTCGCCTGCACGACGCGGTTCGGCCGGTTTCGCCACCTCACCAAACAACGCCTTCTGCACCGCCTGCTGTGCTTCAAATGCCAACGCCGCACGCTCACGACCCTGACAGGCAAGCGGCTTGAGCAGATGGACTTCGACATCGCCGCAATCATTGCTGAACAGACGCATCAGGTGCGAGAGCAGATCATCATCACCAATGAACGGCGCCAGCGCATCGATCTCGCCATCACGCAGATAACGGATCGCCACCGGTTGCAGCATCACCTCGGAATCAATCGCCGCCGCCAGCAAGCGACCATGAAAGGTACGCAGCGAGCGGCCATCGGTGGTGGTGCCTTCCGGGAACATCAGCAGGGCGTGGTCGGTTTGCAGGTGACGGGTCATCTGCTTGCGGATCAACTGGCTGTCGCCCGAACCGCGACGGATGAACAGGCTGCCAGCCTTCGCCGCCAGCCAACCAGCCACCGGCCAGGTACGCACTTCGGCCTTGGACAGAAACGACAACGGCGTGAGCATGCCGAGCAGCGGAATATCAGTCCACGACACATGATTGCTGACCCACAGCATCGGCTGTTTCGGCAGCTCACCGTGCACGGTCACGCGAAAGGGCAGGGCATTGCTCAGGCGCGCCATGAAGAAGCGCGACCAGCGCTGACGCCGTTCCATCGAATGCGCCAGGCCAATTCGTTCAAATACGCCAAAGACAGTGGCCATGGTCAACCCCAGCGCCACCACCAGCAGCACCCGCGCGATCCGCGCGTACACCCGCAGCCGGCTCATCACACGGCCGCCTTGAAGTGCTTGGCGTAGCGCGGGCAGAGTTCGTCGCGCTTGAGCAGGATAAACACATCGGCGACCTGGAAGTCTTCGTCCCAGCACGGCTCGCCGCAGATCTTCGCGCCCAGGCGCATGTAGGCCTTGAGCAGCGGCGGCATTTCGGCGATCACGTTGGAAGGAATATCCAGCGTCGGCAGCGGATTTTTCGGTTCGGCGCGCAGGTGTTCGGTGCACAGATAGCGTTCACGCAAACGCTGCATGATCGCGTGGGCCTGAATGCCGCCGTCTTGCATAGGAATGCTCGCGCAACCCATCAAGTAGCTGTAACCGCCCTGATTCAACACTTCGGCCAATTCGCCCCACAACACCGCAATGGTGCCGCCGTTGCGATAGGCCGGGTCGACGCAGGTGCGACCGATTTCGAGGATCGGGCCTTGCAGATGCGTCAGGCCGTGCAGGCTGAATTCTTCTTCGCTGTAAAACTTGCCGAGGCTGCTGGCGGCGGTGTGATCGAGCAGACGCGTGGTCGCCACCAAACGGCCGGTGTTCAAGTCACGCACACCGATGTGGCTGCAGTGAACATCATAATCATCCATGTCCAGACCCAGTTCCGCGCCTTTCAGTTTGGCGTTGAACTCGCCGCTGAAGACGTTGAAGCGTAAGGCCTGGGCTTGCTGCAAGGCCTCGGCGCCGATCAGGCGTTCGGCTTGCAGGCGGCGTTCATTGCCGGTGTCGCTGATGCGGGCGATCTGAGTCATGTGAATCTCCGTACGGGCCTTTAACCCGTCGTGGGTTGCAGCCGATCGACTTTCTTTATGCAGCCGTGTTGTGCAAAGTCAGGCTATGTAGCCCCGGTGTCATCGCCATGAACGTTCGGTGATGCTTATATGACAGCCCACAAGGAGCCTCTTATGCCCTGGCCAGATTTGCTGCACCGCCGTGAACGATTGCCCGCCGTTGCTGACCTGGCCGAGGGTTTTGCGACGTTGTTGCAGCAACTGGGCAACGTCACCCCGTTCGAATTGGCGGTCGCGGGCGGGCGGCGGATGGCGACGCCGGGGCTGGCGTTTCTGGTCGGTTACCAGGCGGCATTGCGCATGTTGTGGCCGAGTGCACCGCTGAGCCTCGGTGCATTGTGTGCGACCGAACAGCGCAGTTTGCGCCCGGCGGACATGCACACGCGGCTTGCCGATTTACGTCTGAGCGGACGCAAGGATTTTGTCACCGCCGGCGATGCGGCGGACTGGTTGCTGATCGCCGCGCGCAGTGAAGAATCCGGTGAAACGCCGCGCCTGAGTCTGGCGGTGGTGTATCCCGGCGAACCCGGCGTGACCGTGGAGAAGCTGCCGGCGCTGCCGTTGATGCCTGACATCAGCCATGGTCGGCTGCAGCTTGATAACGCGTTGTGCGAGTTGTTGGCCGGCGATGGTTGGGACGCTTACGTCAAACCGTTCCGCACCCTGGAGGACGTTTATGTGCTGAGCGCGATGACCGCGTGGCTATATGGCGTCGGCCAGGACAGTGACTGGCCGCAGGCGCTGCAATTGCGCTTGCTGGCGCTGTTGGCCGGGTGTGCGGAGGCGAGTCGGCAACCGCCGAACAATCCGGCCGGGCATGTGTTGTTGGGCGGGTTGTTTGCGCAGTTTGAAGCGTTGGAGGGGGAGGTGAGTCAGGCGTTGACTTACGGGCCGGCAGAATGGGCGCAGATGTGGCAGCGGGATCGGGGGGTGATGCAGTTGGCCTCTGGCGCTCGGGCCAAGCGGTTGGCCAAGGCACTGGTGGTGTCCTGACTGGCCCCATCGCTGGCAAGCCAGCTCCCACAGGTTTCACAGGTGTTCACAAAATTTGTATCCACTCAAGAACCCTGTGGGAGCTGGCTTGCCAGCGATGGCGATTTCATGGAAAAGCAAAATCTCAAATTTGTCATGAGTCCCGACTAATCTCAGCAGGTTCTCCCCAAGAGCCCTCACCATGCGCAAAGGCCTGTCGCTGTTTCTGCTACTGATCAGCTTCACCGTTCACGCCGAACAATGGCCGGGTGAAGAATGGCCAATCGGCACGACGATCACCGATACCGGAGCGCTGGATAATTACGCCTTCCCACCCCGCGACGACACAACCCGCAAAGGCATCCGCACCGATGCCCTGCTGATCATCCACGACGGCCAGATCCTCTACGAACGTTACGCCGGCCCGACCACCGAACAAACCCCGCATCTGACTTGGTCAATCAGCAAAAGTCTGATGGCCACCGTCCTCGGTATGGCGTATGGCGAAGGCCTGTTCAAACTTGAAGCCCCGGTCGTGCAGTTTTACCCGCCGCTGGAACAACACCCGGCCATCAAAATCGCCGACCTGTTGCACTGGGCTTCCGGTATCGACTGGCAGGAAGACTACGAATACGCGCCACTGAAATCCTCGGTGGTGGCGATGCTCTACACCCGGGGCCATCGCGACATGGCCGCGTTCACCGCCGATCACGATGCTTACGCCGAACCGGGGCAGGCCTTCCGTTATTCCAGCGGCGACAGCAACCTGCTCGCGGCGGCGTTGAAAAATATCGTCGGCCCGCAGCGTTATCCTGATTATCCGTGGACGGCGTTGTTCGAACTGTTGGGCATCCGCCACGCCGTTTGGGAGACTGATGCCAACGGCACGTTTGTCGCGTCGTCTTATGCTTACCTGACGGCGAGGGATCTGGCGCGCGTCGGTCTGTTGATGGCCCGTGACGGGCGCTGGAACGATCGGCAATTGCTGCCCAAGGAGTGGGTCGACTTCAATCGGCAGCCCTTCGCCGGCTACAAGGCTCATCAGGACGAAGCGGTGCCCGGCGGTCAATGGTGGCTCAATCGCCCGGCCGATGGCGCCTTGTCACCGTGGCCCGATGCACCGCTCGACACCTTCGCGGCCCTCGGCCACTGGGGCCAGGCGCTTTACGTGATCCCCAGCGAGAAACTGGTGATCGTGCGATATGGCGATGATCGCGACGGCAGCTATCGTCACAACGAGTTGCTTAAGCGTGTGCTGAAGGCGGTGCGCCCATGAAGCGCTTATTCCTGTTAATGCTGGTCCTGTTGCTCGGCTGGGTCGGCTACGAGCGCGAAAATCTGTGGGCCTTCCCCGACATCATCAGCGCCTACACCGCCAAGGAATATTGTTCCTGTCGTTATGTGATGAACAATGATGCCGAGTACTGCCGTGGCTATGTAAAACAATGGCTGCCGACCAGCCAATTCGCGGATGACAGCGCGAACAAAACCATCACGGTCAGCGGCATGGGCCGCAGCAACCGCGCCCAGTGGCAAAGCGAACGGCAAGGCTGTCGCCTGAATCCCTGAAACACCCGATTGTTTTTTGTGGGAGCGAGCCTGCTCGCGAATGCAATAGCAGGCGCACCTTCTCTGTTGAGGCAGATGACGTCTTCGGGAGCAGGCTCGCTCCCACCGGGTGTGATCTTCAGTTTGCAATAACAGCGTGGGCGGTTAAGGTTCGTGCAGGTTTATCGGCCCTACGAGTGTTCAATGTTCAACCGCTCTCTCTGTGCAACCCTGTCCAGTCTGCTGCTCGCCACCGTCGCGTTGCCGGCGCAGGCCAATTGGTATCTGGACGGCGAGTCGTCGCGGCTGTCTTTTGTCAGCACGAAAAACACCCATATTTCCGAGGTGCAGCGCTTTCTGGTGTTGCACGGCAAGGTCGACCCCAACGGTCGCGCCGAAGTCGAAGTCGAGCTGGATTCGATCAACAGTGGCATCCCGCTGCGTGACGAGCGCATGCGCAAGGAGCTGTTCCAGATCGAGCAATTCCCCGAAGCGACCATCACCACCCAGATCGACCTGCGCCCAATCAACGATCTGGCTCCCGGTGCGCAGCTGGAATTGCGTCTGCCGCTGACCGTCAACCTGCACGGCAAGCAACACGAATACCCCGCTGAGCTGCTGGCGACGCGCCTCGATGACCGGCGTTTTCAAGTGGTCACCCTGGAGCCGCTGGTGATCAACGCCGAGGATTTCGATCTGGTGCCGGGGCTGGAAAGCCTGCGCAAACTCGCCGACCTGTCGGCGATCAGTCTGTCGGTGCCGGTGGGTGCGGTGCTGATTTTCACGGCGCGCTGACATGCGCGGCGCGGTGTTCCCGTGGCGCGATGGCAACCGCTTCGAGCTGTTGATCGATGGCCCGCAATTCTTTCCGCGCATGCTTGAGCAGATTGCTGGCGCGCAGGAGCAGATCGAACTGGAGTTGTATCTGGTCGAGGCCGGCGCCTGTGCCGAAACCATCGTGCAAGCGTTGGTGCTGGCCGCCGAGCGTGGTGTGCGCGTGCGCTGCCTGTTCGATGATTACGGCAGCCTCGCGTTCACCCTCAATCTGCGTCAGCGCCTGACCCATGCCGGGGTTGAACTGCGGTTCTACAATCGGCTGAATTGGCGGCGCTGGGTCGGCAATTTCTATCGTGATCATCGCAAGTTGCTGTTGGTCGATCAGCGTCTGGCAGTGGTCGGCGGCACCGGAGTCACTGATGAGTTCTGGACACCGGGGCACGACACCAGCGAGTGGCACGAAGTGATGGTCGAGATCAGCGGCCCACTGGTGATCGACTGGCAATTGCTGTTTGACCGCCAGTGGATTGCCAACCGCTATCGCCGCGCCTGGCGCCCGGCCGCGCATTTCGGCTTGCCGCGATTACCACGCGTACCGGACAAGGGCGAGGGCATGGGCCGCGTGGCGTATGCCGACGCCCGCCAGCATCGCGACATTCTGCAGTCGCTGTTCCGCGCTTTGAACAGTGGGCAAAAACGCATCTGGATGGCCACACCGTATTTCCTGCCGACCTGGAAAATCCGCCGCTCCCTGCGCAAGGCTGCTGCACGCGGAGTCGATGTGCGTTTGCTGCTGACCGGGCCGCGCACCGATCACCCGTCAGTGCGTTACGCCGGGCATCGTTACTATCCGCGACTGCTCAAGGCTGGCGTGCAGATCTTCGAATATCAGCCGTGTTTCCTGCACTTGAAAATGGTGCTGGTGGATGATTGGGTGAGCATCGGTTCGTGCAACTTCGATCACTGGAACCTGCGCTTCAATCTGGAGGCGAATCTGGAGGCGCTGGATCCGTCGTTGACGGCAGCGGTAGAGGCGAGTTTCGTGAAGGACTTCTGGCTGAGTCAGCAGGTGAGTCTGGAGGAATGGCAGCGCCGGCCGTTGTGGCGACGGGTGAAGCAGCGGGTGTGGGGCTGGGTGGATCGGGTGGTGGTCAACATCCTCGACCGCCGCGGATAACCGCTCACCTGATGATCGTTCCCACGCTCTGCGTGGGAATGCAGCCCGTGACGCTCCGCGTCACTGGACGCGGAGCGTCCCTTGAGGCATTCCCACGCGGAGCGTGGGAACGATCAGCCGAGCAAAAACCGGTTACAGCAATTCAAAGCTCTGCTGCGTCACGTCCTGGGAATCCAGGCCGATCTGCACGTTGAACTTGCCAGGCTCCGCCGCGTATTTGAGCTGGGCGTTGTAGAACTTCAGGTCATCCTCGCTGATGGTGAAGTGCACGACTTTCTGTTCACCGGCCTTGAGCATGATTTTCTGGAAGTTCTTCAGTTCTTTCACCGGACGAATCATCGAGCCGGTGACGTCCTGAATGTACAACTGCACCACGGTTTCGCCGTCACGCTTGCCGGTGTTCTTGACCATGACGCTGGCGTCGAGTTTGCCGGTGGCGTTCAGGGTGGTCGACGACAGCGCCATGTCACTGAGGGCGAATTGGGTGTAGCTCAGGCCATAACCGAACGGGAACAGCGGCCCGGTCGTGTCATCGAAATACTGCGAGGTGTAGTTGCCCGGTTTGCCCGGCGTGAACGGCCGGCCAATGCTCAGGTGGTTGTAGTAAGTCGGGATCTGGCCCACGGAGCGCGGGAAGGTCACCGGCAGTTTGCCCGACGGGTTGTAGTCGCCGAACAGCACGTCGGCGATGGCGTTGCCGCCCTCGGTGCCGCTGAACCAGGTTTCCAGAATCGCGTCAGCCGACTGGTTCTCTTCGAGAATGGTCAGTGGGCGGCCGTTCATCAGCACCAGCACCAGCGGTTTGCCGGTGGCTTTCAGCGCGCGGATCAGCTCACGTTGGTTTTCCGGGATGTTCAGGTCGGTGCGGCTGGAGGATTCATGAGACATGCCACGGGATTCGCCCACAGCCGCAACGATCACGTCAGCGTCCTTGGCGGCTTTTACCGCTTCGTCGATCAGCACGTTGGCCGGGCGCGGGTCATCGACCACTTCCGGCGCATCGAAGTTGAGGAAGTTCAGGTAGTCGAGCACCTTCTTGTCGCTGGTGATGTTGGCGCCACGGGCGTAGATCAGGTTTGACTTGTTGTCGATCACCGAACTCATGCCATCGAACAGCGTGACCGATTGCGCAGGGCGCCCGGCGGCGGCCCAGCTGCCCATCATGTCGATCGGTGCTTTGGCCAATGGGCCGACCAGCATGACTTTTGCGTCTTTCTTCAGCGGCAGCGTTTCGTTCTGGTTCTTCAGCAGCACCAGACTGCGACGCGCCACTTCACGGGCTTCGGCGCGGTGCAGACGGCTTTCGGCGTAGGTGTCGGCCGGATCATCTTCAGCCTTGCCGATGCGCAGGTACGGGTCTTTGAACAGGCCCATGTCGTACTTGGCCGCGAGCACTTCGCGTACGGCGTTGTCGATGTCTTTCTGTTCGATCTCGCCGGACTTGAGCAGTCCCGGCAGCTCTTTGCCGTATAGGGTGTCGTTCATGCTCATGTCGATACCGGCCTTGATCGCCAGCTTCGCCGCTTCACGACCGTCGCGGGCGACGCCGTGCTTGATCAGTTCGAAAATCGCGCCGTGGTCGCTGACCGCCAGGCCCTTGAAGCCCCAGTCTTTGCGCAGCAGATCATTCATCAGCCAGGTGTTGGCGGTGGCCGGAATGCCGTTGATCGAGTTCAACGCGACCATCACACCGCCAGCGCCGGCATCGATCGCGGCGCGGTACGGTGGCAGGTAGTCCTGGTACATCTTCACCGGGCTCATGTCGACAGTATTGTAGTCGCGACCGCCCTCGACCGCGCCGTACAGGGCGAAGTGCTTGACGCTGGCCATGATGCTGTCGGCCGCGTTCGCGCCAGTACCCTGGAACGCCTTGACCATCACGCCGGCAATGCGCGACACCAGGTAGGTGTCTTCGCCGAAGCCTTCGGAGGTGCGGCCCCAGCGCGGGTCGCGGGAGATGTCGACCATCGGCGCGAAGGTGATGTCGAGGCTGTCGGCAGCGGCTTCTTTAGCAGCAACGCGCCCGGACTGACCGATGGCGTCCATGTCCCAGCTCGAAGCGAGGGCCAGTGGAATCGGGAAAATCGTACGGTGACCGTGGATCACGTCGTACGCGAAAAACATCGGAATCTTCAGGCGGCTGCGCATGGCGGCGTCCTGCATCGGACGGTTTTCCGCGCGGGTGATCGAGTTGAACGTGCCGCCGATGTTGCCACCGGCAATCTCCTTGCGGATCAGCTCACGGGGCATTTCCGGGCCGATGCTGATCAGGCGCAACTGGCCAATCTTCTCGTCGAGGGTCATTTGCTTCATCAGGTTGCTGATGAACGCGTCCTTGTTTTCCAGAGGTACCGGGGTCGTAGCGGCCAATACTTGATGACTGGCCAGGCTGACGAACAGACCCAGCAAACACAGCTTCTTCATGAATAGTTTTCTCAAGGGCCCATGCGGCAATGCAACGCCGGCCAGCCAAAATTTAGGGAGCGACTATTGTTGTTCGGGTACAGGCTCAAAGAAACAGAGCCAAAAAACGGCAGCCGACACTTGGCCGCATGATCACGCAGGGCACTTTTTAGCCCATTGCCCCGTCGTAATCCAGCGACGCGGCCGATTATGCCCCAACAGCCCGCTGAGAATGTTTCGCGCTCGGTTTTTATAATGATATGTGCCAAGGAGCATCACTGCGATGAATGTAAGCCCAACCAATCACTCGCGTTTGCAGGTCGCCACACTGCTGGTGCTGGCCACGCTGTTGACCGCGTGCGGAATCAACAATATCCCGACCCTCGACGAACAGGCCAAAGCTGCGTGGGGCCAGGTGCAGAACCAGTACCAGCGCCGCGCCGACCTGATCCCCAACCTGGTGGAAACGGTGAAGGGTTATGCCAAGCATGAAGAGGAAACCCTCACGGCAGTGATTGAGGCGCGGGCGAAAGCGACCTCGATTCAGGTCGACGCCAACACCCTCGACAATCCCGAGAAACTTAAGCAATTCCAACAGGCGCAGGATCAACTGACCGGTGCATTGAGCCGCTTGATGGTGGTCTCAGAGCGCTATCCGGACCTGAAAGCCAACCAGAACTTCCTCGCCCTGCAATCGCAGCTGGAAGGCACGGAAAACCGCATTGCGGTGGCTCGTCGCGATTTCATTCTGGCGGTGCAGAAATACAACACCGAGATCCGCACCTTCCCCGGTCGCCTCTGGCACAGCGTGATGTACAGCGATCTGCCGATCCGCGAAACCTTCGAAGCCACCACGCCCGGCGCGGAAAAGGCCCCGGAAGTGAAATTCTGATTCGAGGTTGTCCATGCGCGTGTTGAAAATGGGTCTGGTGCTGATGCTGTGGCTGTTCGCCGTCAGCGCCCAGGCCGAGTTGACGTTCCCGGCGCTGAGCGGGCGGGTGGTGGACGAAGCGCAGATGCTCGAGCCGTCGGTGCGCACGCAACTGACCCAGCAGTTGCAGGCCCACGAACAGGCGACCGGCGAGCAGTTGGTCGTGGTCACGCTGCCGGATCTGCAAGGTACGACCATCGAGGACTTTGGCGTTCAACTCGGGCGTCACTGGGCAATTGGTCAAAAGGACAAGAACAACGGCGCGCTGCTGATCGTTGCCCGTGACGAGCGCAAACTGCGCATCGAAGTCGGTTATGGCCTGGAGGATCGGCTGACCGATGCGCAGACTTCAGTGATCATCCATCAAGTCATCACGCCCGCGTTCAAGAGCGGCAATTTCAGCAAAGGCATCAGCGACGGCGTGGCGGCGATGCTGGTGGTGCTGGGTGGCAATCCGCTCGATGAACCGTCGACGGTGTATGAATCCACCGGTGATCCGTCCGATGATTTCATCTCGCGGCATCCGGCATTGTTTGTGTTTTTGGTGATGTTGTTCATCCTGACGGTGTTTGTCTGCCAGATGCTCGGTATCCTGCCTGCCGGCCGGGGCGGCTCAGGAGGAGGGGGCGGCTTTGGCGGTGGTGGTTTTGGCGGCGGCGGTGGAGGTGGAGGCTTCAGCGGCGGCGGGGGCAGTTTCGGCGGCGGTGGTTCGTCCGGCGGCTGGTGATATCAGAAGAATAATGAGCAGGCACTTTTCAACATGGCACTACTGACCGAACACGAACAACGCAAAGTCGCCGAGGCGATTGCCCGGGTCGAGCGCGACACCGACGCCGAACTGGTGACGGTGCTAGCCGCGCGCGCCGATGACTACGCGTACATCCCGCTGCTGTGGGCGAGCCTCTTGGCACTGGTGGTGCCGGGCGTCGTGCACTACCTGACCGGCTGGCTGACCCTGCGCAGTCTGCTGTTGGTGCAGTGGGGCGCGTTTATCGTGCTGTGTCTGCTGTTTCGTTTGCCGAAAATCACCACTCATTTGATCCCGCGTCGCGTGCGCCACTGGCGCGCCTCGAATCTGGCGCGGCGGCAGTTTCTAGAGCAGAACCTGCACCACACCGTGGGCAGTACCGGCATGCTGATTTTTGTCTGCGAGGCGGAGCGGTATGTGGAGATTCTGGTGGATGAGGGGATTTCCAAGCGGTTGGATAACAAGAGTTGGGATGCGATTGTCGCGGCGTTTACCGAGCAGGTCAGGCAGGGGCGCACGCTGGAGGGATTTGTGACGTGTATCGAGGCGTGTGGGGAATTGCTGAAGGTGCATGTGCCGGTGACGCAGGTGAGGAATGAGTTGCCGAATCGGTTGATTGTGCTGGGGTGAGACAAACCCTCACCCCAGCCCTCTCCCGGAGGGAGAGGGGGCCGACCGAGGTGTCTTGCGCTCGACATCGACCTGAAAAACCGTGTCGATTATGGATTCAAGGCAAATCGTTCAAGTCGGTGTATCTCGTCAATATCCCCCAATCAGTCCCCTCTACCTCTGGGAGAGGGCTAGGGTGAGGGCCGCTTTAACCAACCGTTCGGTAAATAAGAGCGTGTCCCCAACCCCCTTCCCCCCTAAAATACCCGCCACTCCCGATTTCGCCCGTCCGAGGCCGCTTTTTCATGTCCGTTACTGCCCCGTCCATCAAGCCTGCGCCCGATCACCACGCCCAGTTCATCGAGCTGCTGCAAACCAGCCTCGAACAGAACGGCTTCATCAAACTGGTGCTGGCCAAATACGTTGGCGAAGAAGTGGATCTGCAGCGAGTCATCATCAAACCGGTGACGGTCAAGGCGCAGCCGAATCTGTCGTTCGTCTATCGATACAAAACCCGCGACATCACCAAAAACCTGCCATTGGCTGACGGTGTGACGGCGATTGCCGAGTTGTTGCCGGCCTCGTTCAAAAATGCCCATTTACTCGCGGTGACTGATGAAGCCCAGCTCGAATACAGCAAAAAGGGCAAGAGTTCGCTGTTCAAGAGCAAACCTCAGCAATTGCGCGAAGCGCCGTCTGCCGAGCACAACCGCGAGAAAAATCGCTTCCTCGAACTGAGCCGACCGTTCCTCAAGGACCTGGGCGTGACCAACGCGCAGCATGAGCTGATCCCGGCGATGTCACGCAAGTGGAAGCAGATCAACAAGTTCATCGAAGTGTTCAGCCATGCCCTGACCTCGTCGCCGCTGGCGCTGGACAAACCAGTGCGGGTGGCAGATTTCGGTTCGGGCAAGGGCTATCTGACGTTCGCCATTCACGATTACCTGCGCAATACGCTCAAGGCTGAAGGCGAGGTCACCGGCGTCGAGTTGCGTGAGGAAATGGTCAACCTGTGCAACGCCGCTGCAGCGAAACTCGATCACCCGGGGCTGGTGTTCAAGTGCGGTGACGTGCGCAGTGTGGCGCCGAGCGAGCTGGACGTGATGATCGCCCTGCATGCCTGCGACATCGCTACCGATTACGCGATCCACACCGGCATCCGTTCCGGCGCGTCGATCATCATGTGCTCGCCGTGCTGCCACAAACAGATCCGCCTGCAGATCCAGAGCCCGTCGCTGCTCAAGCCGATGCTGCAATACGGTTTGCATCTCGGTCAGCAAGCGGAAATGGTCACCGACAGTCTGCGCGCACTGTTCCTTGAAGCCTGCGGCTACGAGACCAAGGTCTTCGAATTCATCTCGCTGGATCACACCAACAAGAACAAAATGATTCTGGCGGTGAAGCGCGCCGAGCCGGTGGACCCGGCGCAGTTGTTGGTGAAGATCGAAGAGTTGAAGGCTTTCTACCACATCAGCGAGCACTGCCTGGAAACACTCCTGCGCGCCGACGGCTACCTGACCTGACAAGATCTGAAATAAAACCACTATAGGAGCTGCCGCAGGCTGCGATCTTTTGATCTTAAAAAACAAGATCAAAAGATCGCAGCCTGCGGCAGCTCCTACAAGGGAATGTGTTCAGGCTGTGGCAGGTTGGGCAGGGCGCACGGCGGTTTTGCGCCCTAGCGTGACCGTTGCAATCACGCCACAGGCAAACACCCAGGTAATCGGCTCGACATGTTCGCCAAAGAACAGCGCCGAAAACGCGATGGTGAAGAAGATCTGCAGCAACTGGATCTGACTGACCCGGGCGATCCCGCCCATGGCCAGCCCTGCGTACCACGCGAAAAATCCGAGAAACTGCGAAAACAGCGCCACATACCCGAACGCCCACCAGGCCTTGGCCGACACTGCGCCCTGATGTTGCAGGGCCAGATACAGCACCGGCCCGATCAACAACGGTGTCGACAGCACCAGCGCCCAGCAGATCACCTGCCAGCCGCCCATCTCCTTGGCCAACCGGCCACCTTCGGCGTAGCCCAGTCCTCCGACGGCAATCGCGCCGAGCATCAACAGATCACCCGCCTGAATGCTGCCGGCCCCGGTGTATAGCGCATAACCGAGCACCAACGCACTGCCCAACGCTGCGCAGGCCCAGAAGGCTTTTGACGGCCGCTCATGGGACAACCACGCGGCATACAGCGCCACGCACAGCGGTTGCAGTCCGTTGACCAAGGCACCGTGGGACGCCGGCAACGTTTGCATGGCCCACGCCGACAACACCGGAAAACCCAGAATCACCCCGGCGATCACCAGGCTCAGGCCTTTGACTTGCTGCCACGTCGGCCATTTCTCGCGCCGCCACAAAAGCAACAGCGCCGCCGGAATCGCCGCGAACAATGCGCGGCCCAAACCGTTGAGCAGCGGATGCAGTTCCTGCACCACGATGCGGGTGAAGGGCAGGGTGAGGCTGAAAATCACCACGCCGAGCAGGCCGAGGGCCATGCCGGTGTTTTCGCGCGAGGACATGATGGGGGACCGGAATTGAAGGTGGCAGGGAATGACCTTCATAAAGCCATAAACCTTGCAGTTCGGGCTGTTACAGCTAGGCACAGACTTATCCGTACAGTTTGAGATCGCATCGCTGGCAAGCCAGCTCCCACAGTGTCCGAGTTGAACACAACATCGGTGGTCGCCTCAGAACCTGTGGGAGCTGGCTTGCCAGCGATGAGTCAACTCGGTAGTAGCCGGTTGTTACCCGACCTCGCGGATAAGGTCTACCTTGAATACTCCCAAGCATTCCCCCAGAGGAGTCCTCCCCATGGCCGCGAAAAAGATCCTGATGCTGGTCGGCGATTACGTCGAAGATTACGAAGTGATGGTGCCGTTCCAGGCCCTGCAAATGGTTGGTCACACCGTCCACGCCGTGTGCCCGGACAAGGCTGCCGGCAAAACCGTGCGCACCGCGATCCATGACTTCGAAGGCGATCAGACTTACAGCGAAAAGCCCGGTCACCTGTTCGCCCTCAACTTCGACTTTGCCAAGGTCAGCGAGGCCGATTACGACGCGCTGCTGATCCCCGGCGGTCGGGCGCCGGAATACCTGCGTCTGAACGAAAAAGTCCTCGAACTGGTGCGCGCCTTCGACAAGGCCGGCAAACCGATTGCTGCGGTCTGCCACGGCGCGCAATTGCTGGCAGCGGCGGGCGTGCTTGAAGGGCGCGAATGCAGTGCCTATCCGGCCTGCGCGCCGGAAGTGCGACTGGCGGGTGGTACGTACATCGATATCCCGGTGACGGACGGCCACGTTCAAGGCAATCTGGCCACAGCCCCGGCATGGCCGGCGCATCCGAACTGGCTGGCCGGTTTCCTTGGTTTGCTCGGCACCAAAATCACCCTGTAACGAGGATCCGCCGATGTGCGAGCTCTACGTCAAGGCTGACCCTATTCTCTACGAATCACGCTCGCGCTCGTTGCGCATCTGCGGCGTGGTGACGACGTTGCGCCTGGAGAATCAGTTCTGGGACATCCTCAGTGAAATCGCCGAGGTCGACGGCATGACCACCAACCAGCTGATCACCAAGCTGTATGAAGAGGTGATGGATTATCGCGGGGAAGTGGTGAATTTTGCCTCGTTCCTGCGGGTGAGTTGTACGCGCTATCTGAGTCAGCGGCGGGTGGGTGCGCCGGAGTTGTCGGTGGTGCGGGCGGTGGTGAAATAGGCCAGACCGGGTTGACCCCATCGCTGGCAAGCCAGCTCCCACAGGTATTGTGATGCGGCACAGTTATAGGGCACACAACAGACCTCTGTGGGAGCTGGCTTGCCAGCGATAGGGCCGGTACAGGCGACAGATAATCAGGACTGGTCTTTACTCTGAAGCGCGAAATCTCTCAATCGCCAAGGAGAAACGAGCATGTCCGGATGGTACGAAATCAGTAAAAGCAGCAACGGCCAGTTCAGGTTCGTGTTGAAAGCGGCGAATGCCGAAACGATTCTGACCAGCGAGCTGTACACCACTCGCGCTGCGGCCGACGGCGGCATCGCGGCGGTGCAAACCAACAGCCCGCTGGATGAACGCTACGAGAAGAAGTCAACGAAGGACGGCCATCCGTACTTCAATCTGAAAGCGGCCAATCACCAGATCATCGGTAACAGCGAGGCGTATTCATCGGATGCTGCGTGCGATAAAGGCATTGCCAGCGTTAAAACGAACGGGCCGAGCAAAGTGATCAAGGACAAGACTTTGCCGGTTCTCTAAACCCGCTTTCAAATCCAACACCATTCCTGTGGGAGCTGGCTTGCCAGCGATGAGGCCATTTCATTCAGCATTGATGTTGAATGATTCACCGCCATCGCTGGCAAGCCAGCTCCCACAGGTTTTTGCGTTGTCAGTGGATCAGCGCAGGGTTTTCAGGATTGCTTGCAGCTGCGTCTGGCCCGCTTCACTCAGCGGGAAGACCGGCAAGCGCGGATCGCCCACTTCAAGCCCGGTCTGCCGCAACCCTGCCTTGATCGTCGCCGGCAAGCCACCCTTCAAGATGAAATCCAGCAGCGACAACTGGCGGTAAAACAAATCCCGCGCGCGATCCAGATCACCGGCCATGGCGGCCTCGTACAAGTCCAGATTCAACTGCGGGATCAGGTTCGGCGCCGCTGTGCACCAGCCTTTCGCCCCGGCCGCAAACGCTTCCAGTGCCAGCGGATTGCAGCCGTTGTAGAACGGCACCTGACCTTCGCCGAGCAATTGCAGCTTGTGCATGCGCTGAATATCGCCGGTGCTCTCCTTGACCATGGTCACGTTTTCCACGCCTTTGACGATGCGCAAAATCAGCTCCACCGACATGTCAGTGCCGCTGGTGGCCGGGTTGTTGTAGAGCATGATCGGCACGCCGATGCGCTCGCCAATAGCGCGGTAGTGAGCGAAGATTTCCGCCTCGGTGAGCTTCCAGTACGAAGCCGGCAGCACCATCACCACATCGGCACCGTGGGCTTCGGCGAAACGTGCGCGGCGCACGGCTTTGACGGTGGTCAGGTCAGAGACGCTGACGATGGTTGGCACCCGTTTGGCGACGTGCTTGATGCTGAACTCGGCAACCTGATCCCACTCCGCATCGCTCAGGTAAGCGCCTTCGCCAGTGCTGCCCAACGGCGCGATGGCGTGGACGCCGCTGTCGATCAGGCGATCGATCGATTGCCCGAGCGCTGGCATGTCCAGCCCTTCGCCGTTGGCGCCGAACGGGGTGATGGTGTAGCCGATGATGCCGTGAATAGTGGACATGGGAATCTCTCCGTAACAGGTTTCAGTTCAGGCAATCGGCGTGTTGGCGCAGGTTCTGCCGGGCGTAATAGTTGAAGGCAGCGGCGTGGCGTTTCGGCTTGGCGATCCAGTCATGGGCTTCGCGACCCAGTTCGGGAATGATCGGCTTGATCGTACCGGCCGCCATCGCCAGCAGTTGCAGCTTGGCCGCGCGCTCGATCAGTTGGGCGATGACACAGGCTTCTTCAATCGTCGTACCGGTCGACAGTTGACCGTGGTGCGAAAGCACAATCGCGCGTTTGTCGCCCAGCGCGCCGGCAATCAGCTCACCTTCTTCATTGCCCACCGGCACACCCGGCCAGCCTTCGAGAAACGCGCAGTCGTCGTACAGTGGGCACAGGTCCATGTGGGAAATCTGCAGCGGCACCTCCAGCATCGACAGCGCCGCGACGTGGGTCGGGTGGGTGTGGATGATGCAGTTCACATCCGGCCGGGCGCGGTACACCCAGCTGTGGAAACGATTGGCCGGGTTGGCCATGCCGTGACCTTCGAGGACTTCCAGGTCCTCGTTGACCAGCAGCAGATTGCTCGCGGTGATTTCGTCGAAACCCAGCCCCAGTTGCTGAGTGTAATAGGTGCCGGGTTGCGGCCCACGGGCGGTGATTTGTCCGGCCAGACCGGAGTCGTGACCGTTCTCGAACAAAATCCGGCAGGTCAGGGCCAGCTTTTGCCGGTCCGTCCACGTATTATCCGCCAGGCTTTTTTGCATCTGGGTCAGCGCTTGCTTGACCAGTTGGTCTTTGGGTAGTGCTAATGTCTTGGCCATGTCTGTGTCCTTTGGGTGAGAGCAAATGACACGAAAGAGGCTATATGACACAAAGTGTCATTAGCAAGCACAAATCGTCGCTTCCTCCATGGAATAACTGCTGCGCATGTCTATCCGTTTGAAATTATTGAGAAAAAAACTTGGCGTAACCCTTGAGGCATTGGCCGAAAAATCCGGCATGACCAAGAGTTATCTGTCCAAAGTCGAGCGCGGGCTGAACACGCCGTCGATTGCTGCTGCGTTGAAACTGGCGAAAGCGCTGAATGTGAAAGTCGAGGAATTGTTCTCCGAAGACAACGTCAGCCTCGACAGCTACAGCCTGGTGCGCAGCCATGAGCGCCAGTCACTGGCGGCGAATGACCAGAGTCCCGGGTACGCCGTGTTGGCCCATCAGGTCAGCGAGCGCAGTCTGCTGCCGTTCATCATCTATCCGCCGAGCGAGTTCACTGACAAAACGTTCAAAGAGCATTTGGGCGAAGAGTTTCTGTTCGTCCACGAAGGGCAGGTCGAAGTGGATTTCATGAACGAGAAGGTGCTGCTGGAACGTGGCGATGCGTTGCACTTCAATGCGCAGAAGCCGCACCGGATCCGCTCGGTGGGGGAGGTGCAGGCGCAGTTGCTGGTGGTGGTGCACAGCGCCGAAGATTGAGGCGCCCCCAAAAGCTTCGCGAGCAGGCTCTCTCCCACAGGGGAATGCGATCCAAATGTGGGAGCGAGCCTGCTCGCGAAGGCGTCAGTCAGGCCTGCATCAAACCTCGACGGGCACCGACAACTTCGGATTGCCGAGCGCATGGCTCTTGGCATCAAAAAACCGCAACTCAACCCCGGTCCCCTCAAACACCTGCGCGTAATGCCGCTTCTGATGCTGCACAAACGCCGCACTGCGCGGATAAATCGAGATCGCCACAGTCTTCGGTTTCGCCAACCGCAGCGCCCGAACGACATGCGCATCCTGCTCACCCAAGGCATGACCAAAGATGCACAAACTGCCGCCATGCCCGAGCAACTGCTCATAACAGAACGACAGGTAATCCGAACTGCGAATGGTCTTGAGCTTGTCCGCGCTCGGCCCTTCGGTGACGAACAGCGGCACGTCATCCAGCGTCTTGAGCGTGTTGTTGATCGCAAAACTACCAAGCAACGTGCCTTCGGTTGAAGTCAGCTTGCGCGCCGTGCCGTCCTGATTGCGCACCAGATGCAGACCGCCGTGCAGGTACAACAAGCGCGGTTTGTCGGTGGCAGTTTCGCTCAGATCAAAACTCGCGCTGGCGCCGTTGAACAGATCGTCAATGGCCGCGCTGTTGTGTTGCAGCGCCCAGTAGTTGAGCAGGTCGTAATTGGTGGTGAACACGGTGCGATAGCGCGCCAGTTCTTCGTTCACCGTCGCCAGCGTCGAAGGCTTCACCAGTCGCCACGGAATGTGCACCGCGTGCACTGTGTTGATCAGCGCTTCCTTGATCGCGTAGTAGCGGTTGCGCGGCGCCGCCGAACTGACGGCCAGGGCCTTGTTGACCCGGCTGGTGGTTTTCAGCGCACCGAGCACCTGCTCGAAGCTGCGTGTTTGCAGCGCGTCGAACACTGCCAGTTCCGATGGGCTCAGCGGTTTTTCTTCGACGGTGCGGGCGTTTTCGAACAGCGAGTCGTAGCCGAAGTCGTCCCACACCGCACGGCTGGCGCCATTGCCCACCAGCAAACCGCTGAAATCGGTCGCGGCGCGCACGGTGTTCCAGTCTTCGAGGCTGGCGTCGACATCGAGAAAATCGGTCATTGCGTAGGCGGTCTCAAAACAAAGGGGCTGATGGGCGGCGACTTTATCACGAGCGGGCATTGAGCCAGATCAACATCGGTCGTGACCGATCGGTCGATCCTGTGTGCATCCGCCGGATCGGCGCAGTCGATTCGGCCTCAGTCAGGAGATGCGCGCATGACCAGCACCTTTTTCATTCCGGCGGTAAACATCATGGGCAACGGCTGCCTCGACGAAGCCATGGTCGCCATTCGCAATTACGGTTTTCGCAAAGCGTTGATCGTCACTGACGCGGGCCTGGCCAAGGCTGGCGTGGCCACGATGGTCGCCGAGAAACTGGCAATGCAGGACATCGATTCGGTGATTTTTGACGGCGCCAAACCGAACCCGAGTATTGCCAATGTCGAGTCGGGGCTGGGATTGCTCAAAGAGAGTCGCTGCGACTTCGTTGTGTCGCTGGGCGGCGGTTCGCCGCACGACTGCGCCAAAGGCATTGCCCTGTGCGCGACCAACGGCGGGCAGATCAGCGATTACGAAGGTGTCGATCAATCAAGCAAGCCGCAACTGCCACTGATCGCGATCAACACCACCGCCGGCACCGCCAGTGAGATGACCCGGTTCTGCATCATCACCGACGAATCACGCCACGTGAAAATGGCCATCGTCGACCGCAACGTCACACCGCTGCTGTCGGTCAACGACCCGGCGCTGATGGTCGCCATGCCCAAAGGCCTGACGGCCGCAACCGGCATGGATGCGCTGACTCACGCCATCGAGGCGTATGTCTCGACTGCCGCCAACCCGATCACCGACGCTTGCGCGCTGAAAGCCATGACCCTGATCAGCAACAACCTGCGCCTGGCCGTGCGCGACGGCAGCGACCTCGCCGCACGAGAGAACATGGCGTACGCGCAGTTCCTCGCCGGCATGGCTTTCAACAATGCCTCGCTCGGTTACGTGCATGCGATGGCGCATCAGTTGGGCGGTTTCTACGACTTGCCTCATGGCGTGTGTAACGCCGTGCTGCTGCCTCATGTGCAGACGTTCAACGCGCTGGTGTGTGCCGAGCGGCTGACCGATGTTGCCCACGCCATGGGTGCAGATATTCGCGGTTTCAGCGCGGAAGAGGGCGCGCAGGCGGCGATCAATGCGATCCGCTGCCTGGCCAGGGATGTCGAAATTCCCGGTGGCTTGCGTGAACTCGGCGCCAAGCTCAGTGATATTCCGCTGCTCGCCACCAATGCGCTGAAAGACGCCTGCGGTTTGACCAATCCTCGGGCGGCGGATCAGCGCCAGATCGAGGAGATTTTTCGCAACGCGTTTTGAGCGGTCATGACGGGGGCAACGGGCTTGACTGCTAGGTTTTGCCCTTGTCTTTGTCCTCAGTGATCACCGTAAATGTTCGAACACGGCCCCAGTCTGACAATTCTCCGTTGATGTTGTGAATGGCGGATATTCGATACCTGCCTTTCGTTAGGGGGGGTGTAGCTTGAGTATGCCATTGCATTTCGCTGTCGACGCTGGCTCTGGCAATCTCCAGGTCGGTGTCCAAATCGATAATGCTAACGATGCCAATGGGCTTGGTGACATTGCCATAAAAGACCGGAACGGCATCTACCTCCGCTTCTTCCTCCGGTCCCATCACTATCGGAATGTTGACGGGGGGCACCAAGAGCGCCTTGTATTTGCGCACTTCACTCCAACCTGACATGACGCCATCCACCTCCTGGCGGGCCTTGATCCTATGCTCTCCCGGAAACTGGGCACCGCTGAAGCTAAACGCCCATCGTCCCTTTGCGCTGACCTGTCCTCCACCCAGCGAATGTGTCTCTTCAACGTTCCAGACCTGCACCAGAGCCCCCGGTATACCGCTGCCGAGAAACAGTGTTGCAACCCCCGTGTTCTTGTCCTCTTCGGGGTAGGTGATGGTCGGGGGCGGGACAGGTTGCGTATTGGGCTTGTCGGGAGTGCTCATTGTGCTTCTCGTTTCAGGCTGAATTTGAAACGAAACACTGGCACGGTGTGTCCCGTTTAGAACCTGTAAGAACTACCAGTTTTTTAGCTTTTTTTACTTGATCGGTAATTTCGTTTTCTTCTAAAAAACTGTCATTTCTGTCAGTTGTCTGCTGTGGCTGCTTCGGATCGAATGCTCTCACAACGGGGGTCGACTCCGATCGCCTTGAGGAGCACACGAACATGCCGAAAGCCAATGCACGTAAAGCACGATCAGCCGGTGAGCTGGATCAGACCTTTGCCCATTCGGGCCTGCAAACACTGCAGTTTCCAGCCGCGCGCAAAACCATCGGGAAAAGTGTCGCACTGCTGCCTTCGGGACACATCATGGTCAGTACGACCGTCATCGATGCATCGGGAGCCTCGCATTACGGCCTGACGCGACTGCTCGCGGACGGTCATCTCGATACCAGCTTCGGCGAGGGCGGGTACCTTCACGGTCAGTTTGTCAGGGGGCGATTGTCACAAGGCGGGCACCTGGCCGTCGGTGAGAGCGGCGTATTCTGGTTGTGCGCAGTGCTTGCAGATGCAGCAGGCAAGCTTGAGCAAATCATCGCTCGATTCAAACCGGACGGTACGCTCGATCCCGAGTTTGGTGATGGACAGACTGGCTACCGAGTCGTGCCGACGCGTATTCCCGTGCTGAACAATGCCACGGGCGGCCGCTTGATACTGGCGCACTCCACTCCAGCGAAAGCGCTGCCGGACAGATTGCTTTTCGTCACCTCTCAAGGGGGCAGCGGGTTGTTGACGCGTTTTTTTCTGGATGGCAAGGATGACCCGGAGTTTGCAGGCAAAGGCTGGATTCACCTGACGCTTTCCGGTGTGGCGATCACGTTGCACGGGGTTACGCAGTTGGACGATGGGCAGATTCTGGTCCATGGCAAGACTGAAGTGACCAACCAAGGTTTAGTCATGGCTTACGAGCGTTCCGGGCAGGTTGCCACGTCGTTCGGCAAGGACGGTACGCTGCTGCTGGAACTGCAAAATGCGGGTGCACCGCTCGAAAGCTCGGTGAATCGCATCGTTGGGCAATCGGCGCAGCGCCTGTTGTTGATCGGATCGGCCGTCGAGTCGTCCGCCGGGGAAAAGCGTCAGCATGGCTTCATCAGCGGGATCACCCGCGACGGTGAGTTTGATCCAGCATTCAACGGCGGTGCGCCAGTCATTACTGCCGCAACGCGGCCACTGGATCTTAAAAGCTGGAGCGCAGGATTCGCGCTGGATGACTCCCCCGGCTCGCCAATCGTCACGGTCGGACAGACCTCGGACGGCGAACGACGCTTACTCACCGGAGGCTTTTTGGTCGATGGCGCCGTGGATCCTGCATTTGATGTCGAAGGCGCCGCCGGTATCGAGTGGATTGCGCAGGATGCCTGTCTGCAGGAGTCGTCAGTGTTGGTACTGGGGCAGAGAAATGAAGCCGCTCATCTGGTGCGATTGTTGACGGTAGCGGACTGACGGGGAGGGCTGACAAGCCTTCGCTGAAGGGGCTGGCCTCTTCGCGAGCAAGCTCGCTCCCACAGTTGATCGCATTTCCCAGTTGAAATGCATTCCCCTGTGGGAGCGAGCTTGCTCGCGAAGACTGACTTCCAGACGCAGAAAAATCATGGATTCATGACATCAGCTAACAGCCAGTCCGCTCCTCTCAAGCATCCGAATCAACAACACCCCCCGCGATCACCAACATCGCCCCGCCACCCGCGACGCCGTCAACTGCTTCTCGCTACCAAACGGGAAATGCGCTTTGGTCTACTGATGATTCGGTTGAAAGGGCCGATATAGCAAGGGATAGTGCGCGGCTGAAAAAGTAATCAAGGAGCGTGAAGTGACAATGAAGTCTGGCTGGATCGGATGTGCGGCATTGTGCGGGTGGTTGCTGGCGGGGCAGGCATTGGCCGATTGCACGCCGGCGCCAAAGGCGCATGAGATGGATTTTTCCATCTGTAAGGATTGGCCAGCGTATCCAGGGCTGACGCTCACCGCCGCCGCCAACTTCTCGCCCGATCCGGTGTATGGCGAGTCAGAGACTATAGGGCTTTACGATCTGCGTTTGGCCTTGGTGGCGAGTGCAGACTCCAAGCCGTTAGCGAGCTTTTATCAGCCCTCGGCATTCTCTGTGGATGCCATCGCGCTGGACGAACTGAAATTCGATACCGCCCGCTATAAGCTCACGCCGCAATTGCAGGCCTTTGGCGTTCGGGTTCGATTCAAAGGCTCTTCCCGTGTGAATCCTTTGGATGAAACCTGGTTGTCGCTCTATGTGAAAGACGGCAACGCATTGCGTCCTGTCATGGATCGGCTGGTGGTTTATGAATATGGCGGAGAGTGGGATGGCAATTGTGCGGGAGAGCGCTACGAGACTACGCGAACCGTGGCTCTGGCCAAGACCAGCAGCCATGGCTTTGCCGATCTGATGATCAAAACGATCCGTAGCTCGACCGTTGGCGAGGGCGAGGGCGAGGCGTGTGTATCCAATACCGTCACGCAAAAACCTGTCTTGACGACACTTCGCTATGACGGCAAAAACTACGTAATGCCTGAAGATTTCAAAGGCCTCTAAGACCGATGTCTTTTACTCAAGGAAGAACAATGATCTCGCGTTCCACATTGCTGGGCTCTTTCATCGCAATGGGCCTTTTGACGATGGCCGCTCAAGCCCAGGCCGCCTGCGAAGTGAAGAAGTTCGACGGCCATTCCCTTTCGCGCTGCAAAGCGTGGCCTGCTTTCAATGACCAATCGATTGCGGCGAAATCTTCATTTCTCTCGGATTCGGGCGACGATGAGATGGGGGTATTCGATCTGGAACTGGCGCTCGTCAGTTCGACAAGCGGCAAGAGCCTCGCTACCTATGCAAAGCCGGGTGCCTACAATTCCGATGCCATTAGTTTCGACGATCTGACAATCGATACGGCCCGTTACCGATTGGCTGCTGATGTCCGTGCATTCGGTTTGCGTTCAAAATTCGCCAGTCACGGCTCCAGAGCCAATCCTTACGCAAAAACTGATTTGGCGTTGTATGTGCGCGAAGGCAACAAATTGCGCCCTGTGCTGGAAGGCTTGGTGATTCGCAAGGAGTTCGGCGAAGGAACGGATGAGTGTGGAACCGAGGACACGCAAATCCGCAGAACTATCGATCTCGGCCCGACGAGCCACCATGGTTTCGCCGATCTGATCGTCAGCTCAAGTGGTTCAGTTTACAAATCCTTCCTGTCGGGCAAAGACTGCATCTCGAAAACGATCGAGATGAAGAAAACTCGCGTCACCCTGACCTACGACGGCCAACAATACATCGTCCCCGAAGACCTCAGAGGTTACTGACCCGATGCTCACCGGCCTCAACCACCTGACCCTCGCGGTCAGCGATTTGAATCGCAGCCTCGCCTTCTACCGTGATCTGCTGCAGTTGCGCGTCGAAGCCACGTGGGATGCCGGCGCCTACCTGTCGCTGCCGGGGCTGTGGTTGTGCCTGTCGCTTGATCCGCTGCGTTCGAGTCAACCGTGCGCCGATTACACCCATTACGCTTTCAGCCTCGATGCAGCCGATTTCTCAACGTTTGTGCATAAGCTACAAGCGGCAAACGTGCAAGAGTGGCGGGATAACCGCAGCGAAGGTGCGTCGTTCTACTTTCTCGATCCCGATGGCCACAAGCTCGAAGCGCATGTCGGCGATCTCGCTTCACGGCTGTCGGCGTGTCGGCAAAAACCGTACGCCGGCATGCGTTTTTACGACGAGTCATGATCAGACTCATTTGTCTGTTATAGACTGGCGGCCACGTGTTCTGGCGCTTGCAGGTTTTCCATGACTCCATCGTTGCTAATGGCCGTGCTGGCCTCGGGTTTCATTTACGGCATTACGCCCGGGCCGGGTGTGCTGGCGGTGTTCGGCATCGGTGCAGCCCACGGGCGGCGGGCCGGGGCGGGGTTTCTTTGCGGGCATCTGCTCGGCGATGTGGTCTGGTGCAGCACCGCGCTGATCGCGATTGTCGGCGCCCGGGAAATCGGCAGCACCGCGTTTGATGTGCTCGGTGTGCTCAGCGGTGTGTACCTGTTCTGGCTCGGCTGGCGCGCGGTGCGCGCCCAGCGTCGCAACGGTGACGAGCCGCAGGGCGCGGCGCGCAATCCGTTCTGGCACGGCATTCTGTTCGGCTTGACCAATCCCAAGGCTTATCCGGTGGCGGTCGCGACCTTCACCGCGCTGTTGTCGAGCCGCGCCGAACTGCTCAACTGGTCGATGCTGCCGGCGTTGATTGCCCTGAGTTTCCTCGGTGGCTTGCTGGCCTACGCTATTCTGATTGGCGTGGTCGGCGCGCAACGGGTACGCACGCTGTATCAGCGTCATGAGTTGCTTATCACCCGCTTGTGCGGCGTGATGTTTATCGGTTTTGCCATCAACGCGCTGGTGCATGCACTGCCGGGGCTGATGCCGAACAAGGCTTGAAAATGTGTGCAGGGAGGCGCAATAAAAAGGTCAGGGATGGTTGATCAGTGCTGCATTGTCCGGACACCCACGCTGAACCATGGAAAGCCGAAATTCCGCGCCGTTGGCGAGTTTTATTGATCTGTTGCTGGACGCCGTTTGCGCGGTCGACAAGCAGGGTCGCTTCGTTTTTGTCAGTGCCGCTTGTGAGCGTGTTTTCGGTTATTCGCCTGAAGAGTTGATCGGCCGGCAAATGATCGAGCTGGTGCACCCGGCGGATCGTCAGCGCACTCTGGCTGCCGCCAACGAAATCATGGGTGGCGAACCCAAACTCAACTTTGAAAACCGTTACCTGCGCAAGGACGGCAGCGTCGTGCATATCCTCTGGTCGGCGCGCTGGTCGGAAGTCGATCAGTTGCGCATCGCCGTGGCGCGCGACATCACCGAGCGCAAGCAGGCCGAGTCGCGCCAGGCTGCGCTCTATGCGATATCCGAAGCGGCCCATGCGGCTGAGGATCTGCTGGCGCTGTTCAAGCGTATTCATCTGATCATCGGCGAATGGCTGCCGGCGATGAATTTTTCCGTGGCGCTGTACGACGAGCACTGCGCACAACTGAATTTCCCCTATCACGTCGACGATCACGAATTGCAGCCCGAGCAACCGGGCACCGTCACCGGGCGGCTGTGCACGGAAGTTATCCGTAGCGGCCAGCCGATTCTTCTGACCCCGGACAGCCCGGATTCCCCAGCCGATTTCGCCGAGTTGGTGGCGGGGCAGAACGCGCCGTGCTGGCTCGGCGTGCCGTTGAATTCGAAAAACGGCACCATCGGCGCCTTGATCGTCAAAAGCCTGCCCGGCGGCGAGCGCTACACCGAGCAAGACAAGGAATTGCTGCAATACGTTTGCGCTCAGGTCGCCACGGCCATCGAGCGTCAGCAATTGCACGCCCGCCTGCGGCGCATGGCGCAGTACGATCAACTCACGCAGCTGCCCAATCGTGAATTGCTGCGCGATCGCTTGAAAGATGCGTTGGCCGGCGCTCGCGCGCAATCAGGGCACATGGCCTTGTTGTATGTCGACCTGGATCGCTTCAAACAGGTCAACGACACCTTTGGTCACGCCGTCGGCGACATGCTCCTGCAAACCGTGGCCAACCGCCTAAAAGGCTGCGTGCGGGAAACCGACACCGTGGCCAGAATTGGCGGCGATGAATTTGTCGTGCTGCTGCACAGCGTGCAGGTTTCGGAAGATGCTGACGGCGTGGCGGAAAAAATCCGCCAGGTCCTGGTGCAACCAATGCGCCTCGATGGCCACAACCTTCACATCGAACCGAGCATTGGCGTCGCCCGCTATCCAGAGCACGGCAGTGAGGAACAGCAACTTTTTCGCCATGCCGATCAGGCGATGTACGCCGCCAAACGCTTGAACCATCACGCGTTGAATAGTTGATCCGGGGCCGCCGTTCGTCGCAGCGACTGCAATTTTTCTAAACCTTTGCCGGCCAGAAAATTCTCAATCTAGGCGGGCACCTGCTCGCCACGATCATTACCAAGAGGTAGAGAATCATGCCTAATTCAAGAAACTCGAACTCGGGAAACTTCGCCAACGATCGAACGAAGGCCTCTGAAGCAGGTCGCAAAGGTGGGAAAACCACCACAACGACCGTCGACAAAGAGCCAAAACCAGATATGGGCCGCAAGCCCGCTCAGAAATCGAAGTAGTCGGTGAAGGTAGTTTTGATTGAGAGGCGGGGGCGTAAGCTCCCGCTTGAATTTTGCAAGTAAGGAGGGCGCGACCATGAGCCGAATGGCCACCCGTATACGTACCGTGAGTTTTGCATCGCTGTTGGGTCTGTGTGCCAGCAGTGCTTTTGCCCAGTCGCCCGCCGATTTCATCAACGATGCCTCGGCCAAAGGCATGGCCGACATCGAGGCCAGTCGTCTGGCCCACAGCAAGGCCGAATCGAAAGAGGTCAAGGACTACACCATCGTCGTCATCAACGACCGTACGACGGCCAATCAGCACTTGGCGAAAATCGCCAAGAAGCTCGACCTGCCCGTCGCGCCCCGTGAAGAACTGGCCGACAAGGCTAAAGAATTGATGCCGCAAGTGACCGACGGCGCATCCTTCGATCAGGCCTATGCCGCCAGCCAGGTCAAAGCCACTGAAGAGGCCATTGAGCAGATTCAGCAGGAAGCGCAGACCACCGACGTGCCGGAGATCAAGGCCTTCGCCGACGAGACATTGCCGAAACTGCAAAGCCATCTGGAGAAGGCCCGCCAGTTACAGGCCAGTCGCTAATCAGATCAAAAGACCGCTGCGTCGGCGGCGGTCTTTTGCATTTCAGCACTCATTCAAATCCTGCTTCGGCTTGCTCTTCTCGCCCAGCCCCTCAAGATTGAACACTTCGCCTTCGCCCAGCGATCGGTAGTGCCTGCGCAGCGCCTCCAACTGCTTCAAATCCAGCGCCTCCAGCCCAAGCATCGCGTTCTGCGCCTCTTTGGTCACCAAGAGCAATTCATCGATTTTCAAATGGAGAATATCGGTATCGCGGTTCTGCGTGTTCTGGATCAGGAACACCATCAGGAAGGTGATGATCGTGGTCGAGGTATTGATGATCAGTTGCCAGGTGTCGTTGTAATCGAAGATCGGCCCGCTCAAACCCCATATCCCGATCAGGATCAATGCGCCCATGAAGGTCTTGGGACTACCGGCCACCATCGCGAGCTTCTGGGAGATTTTTGCGAATTTCATAGCCGTGTTCCTTATTGGGAAGAGTCGTGAAATTCAGACATCTGCGGTTGGTGGAAAATTCTAATTACAAATCCGCTGACGTCACCGGACGTTGGTAGGAGAGGCAGGCGCGCCAGATCGCGGTATCGTGACGAACCGCTGGAATGCCCCCGACAGGAGAACGCAATGAGTTGGTCCGCCAAACAATACGTCGCTTTCGAAGATGAACGCACCCGCCCGGCCCGCGATCTGCTGGCGGCGATTCCCACGCCTGAAGCGCGGACCGTGGTCGATATTGGTTGTGGCCCCGGTAACTCGACGGAGTTGCTGGTGCAGCGGTTTCCCGGGGCGAAGGTCAGCGGACTGGACAGTTCGGCGGATATGATCGACGCAGCCCGCAAGCGCTTGCCGGATTTGCGCTTTGATGTCGCCGAGATTGATCAGTGGGCCGATGCCGGGCCGTTTGATGTGATCTTCGCTAATGCCGTGTTGCAGTGGGTGCCGGATCACGCGACGCTGTTGCCGACGTTGGCCAGCAAGTTGTCGGCCGGTGGCAGTCTGGCGATCCAGATGCCGGATAACCTCAATGAGCCCTCCCACCGCTTGATGCGTGAAGTCGCCGCGGATGGTCCGTGGGCGAGCAAGCTCAGCGGTGCAGCGGGGCAACGTACCGACATGGCGAGTGCCAGCGATTATTTCTCGATGCTGCGGCCGCACTGTGCGCGGGTCGATGTGTGGCGCACCACCTATCACCATCAGCTGTCTGGCGGGGCAGCGGGGGTGGTGGAGTGGTTCAAGGGGAGCGGGTTGATTCCGTTTTTGAATCCGCTGACCGAGGCGGAAAAGGCGCAGTACCTGGAGCAGTATCTGGCGGAGGTTGAGAAGGCTTATCCGGCATTGGCGGATGGCTCGGTGTTGTTGCCATTTCCACGGTTATTCATTGTCGCGACTCGCTGAAATGAGCCGGACGTGTTGTTCGGCTGGAGATTTCGGGTGCGTTTTCGGACGGGCCCCCTCATCGGAACGCCGCCCGCCCAGCCCTCTCCCGAGGGAGAGGGAGCCGACCGGTGTTGTATTCGAAACCGGAGTTCGGCTCGATATTTCAGGTCGGCGTAACCCTAGAGAACAACTCGGTCAGTCCCCTCTCCCTCTGGGAGAGGGTTAGGGTGAGGGCTTATCAAGCTGCAAACCCGCTCAACGCTGCACCGCCACCAACATCATCATCGGCCGCTCCCGCTCTTCCGCCAGCGCCGGTTGCGCCGCCACTTCAGCTTCGCTCGGCCCCCATTCATTGACATGACGAATCGAAAACCCTGCGTCGATCAACGAATTGAGCAATGTCCCCACCGTACGATGCTGTTTGATCACACCCTCAGCCAACCAATTGGTCACCCGCTCACCCTCCAACTGATAGCTGTCCAGCGGCCAACGTTTGTTGCCTTCGCTATCTACCAGCCAACCCGGATTACGCGGCGCCATAAAGATTGGATGCTCAATGGAAAACACAAAATGCGAACCCGGCTTCAGTGCCGCGTACAGGTGCGCAAACAGCCCCGGCAGATCCTTGATGTAGTGCAGCGCCAGTGAGCTGTAGGCCAAATCAAAACTACAGGCTGACAGATCGAGCTGTTCCAGATCAGCGCGCTCATAACGAATATTCGCCGCCGTCGTGGTCTCCCGCGCCCGCTCCAGCATCTTCTCCGAGACATCCAGCCCCAAGACACTGGCCGCGCCATTCTCAATGGCCCAACGGCTGAACCAGCCATAACCGCAGCCCAGATCCGCCACGTTCAGGCCGTGCATGGAAGGCAACAGCGCCTTGAGCGCCGGCCACTCCGGCGCCGCGTCGAGGCCGCCGATGGAGCGGTTCATCTGGCTGTAGCCTTGAAAGAATTCGGGATCGTCGTAAATGTTTTGCGTCATGGTGAAGGCTCTTCTGAGTTCGGTCGTCAGCGGCAAAGTGGCCGCGATTGGAATCCCTCGAAAGTGATGGCGCGTATTCGTCGATGGCCGCGCAGGAGGAGGGTGGTGGGTGATGAGGAAATGCTAGTTGGTCGGGTGGGAGGTGGAAACCGGTGGAGTGTTATGGATCTGTAATGTCGGGGAAATCGCTATATTTTATCGCTGCGTAAACGTCTTCCGAGTGAAGTGTTTAAAGGCGTGCAGTGTTACGTCCTGAAGCCTACAAATCCTTGCGCCGTTGCCTACCGCTACGCCAGAATCCGCCGGCTTGTGCGCCTTTGGGGCAGTCGGTAACTTGGTTCGCGTCACTGATTTCCAGTGATCGGGTTTAGTAGCCTGGCATCCTCAATCTAAATAGCTGCATGAGTACCACTCAGTCAGGCGAATGCTTGCACCTGATGGTGGCTGTGCGCATGGCGCCCTCGGGTGCGCCGGATTTGGATTGGGGTCCGGTCTACTAACTTGCGCACAGCTGCCACCCATCCGTTTAGTAGCGAGATCGGTTGCGGCCTTACTAAAAGGTCTCAATCCAATGTTCAAAGTTACGCCCAATCCGCCGGAAACCGATCCGGCATCCCCCTACGAATCACCCAATTCCAAAAAATTCCACGAAGCCGCCGAGCGCGCGCTCGACCACTACCTCAGCCCCACGGCCAGAATCATGGGTTCCACCCACGAACCCGAACCGATGTACCTCGCCAACCCTGCCTACGACACCGAGTCTCTGCTGGCCAACGCCAGCGAAACCCTCGGCTCGGCCACCACCATGCTCAACAACTTCGCCGCGCTGCTCGACACCTCACACCGCAAAACAGCGCTCGGTATCGCGCAAGTCGTCATGTTGGGGGAATTGGCGGTGAATCAGGCACTGGATAAGGTCGTGCCGGCGGCGTAATCACAACATCGTCGATGTGTAGCAGACACAAAAAAACCGGCTTTAAAGGCCGGTTTTTTGTAGTTGCGCCTACGGATATTCACGATTCAGGGCGCCAACATCCGCAACGCCGCCGAAGTCAAAAACGCCGAACGATTCTTCTCCTCCGGATGATGGTGAACGTGAAGATCAATGCGCTCCAGCAGGTAGCCCGGCAGCGTAATACTCACTTCCTGCGGACTCCCGAGGCACCGACCGACATCCGCGTCCACCAATGCCCAAACGCAGCCTGCGTATTTCGGATTGGAAAAGTGAGTTCCAAGTTTGCCTGCGACCGGAATGGCTGCACCACTTTCGGCCAGAATCTCGATGTGGGCCTCTATGGCCGCTTTTGCCATCTCAATGGCATTCTCTTGATCCTCTCCTGCAGAAAAACATCCCGGCAGATCCGGCACCTCAACACCCCAGGCACATTCACTGTCACTGGCAGAGATTGCGATTGGATAGAGCATCTAGATCATCTCCTTGAGCACGCAGCGCTTCTTATCGTTAGAGAGATCAAAGGGTAAAGGGGGATGGCGAATCTGCAATCAACGGTGTGTTTCTGAATGGTTCTGCGCCCAAGTGACCAACCTCAAATCCCAGACACAAAAAAACCGGCCCTGTAGGCCGGTTTTTGCTGTTCTTGCATCCCCCGTCAAAAAACACAACGTGAGATCAAAATTCGATTGGAGCGGGTAGAGGGAATCGAACCCTCGTCGGAAGCTTGGGAAGCTACTGTTCTACCATTAAACTATACCCGCTCAGAGCGGCTGACTTTGTACCAGACTCGGCCACGGATTTGAAGTTTTTCTTTTACTCATGAACGCTTTGAATCACTGAAAACGGTCAATCGCGGGCGAGCACTGCGGTGAGAAAAGCAAAATCTCAACCCGGCAGCCTCGCTCGCGACGACACCCTTTCAAATAGCCAATGCATGTTGATCCTGAACAAACGAGTAACGCGTTCGGCTGGTCTGCTGTGCCGGTTTCAGAAAGCCAAGCAAGGCGTTCTGGCTATCGCGGCAGGCCGCCTTGTGTTCCATGTCGAGGAAGTGCCCGGTGGCTTGCAGCGTGGTGAACGTGCTCTGCGCCACATGATTGCCAAACAGGCGCGCGTCTTCGGCAGCGGTGTATTCGTCCCATTCGCCGTTTAGAAACAGCACCGGCACGTTGATCTTTTTCGCTGCGTTCAGATAGCACTGCCGATCGCTGTGCAACACGTCGCTGATGTGGAAGTGCATCTGCCCGTATTCGTGCTCGGCGAGGCTGCTGACGTGGCGATAGTTGAAGCGTTTGAACAGTGACGGCAGGTGTTTACCGATGGTGCTGTTGACCAGATGGCCGACGCGGTCGCCGTCGCGCTGGCCGAGGTAGTCGACGCCGCGTTCGAGGTAATCGAGCATGTGCGCGTTGATCACTGGCGAGAACGAGCTGATCACCGCCCGTTCGATGCGCCGTGGCTGCTGGGCGAGAGCGACCAGGGTCGCGGCGCCGCCCCAGGAGAACGACAGCACGTGTTCGGCGGCGAAGTGGTCAATCAGCTCGAGCAGAATCTGCCCTTCGACGTCCTTGGTCAGATGTTTCTCGTGGCGGTTGTGGGCTTTTGACCGGCCCGCGTAGGGCTGGTCGTAGCAAACCACGTTGAATTGCGGGTGCAGGTTTTTCACAGTCTGTGCAAACGACGCAGTCGTGGCCATCGAGCCGTTGACCAGGATGATGGTCTTTTCTGCGGCGTCTGCGCGATAGAACTCCGTGTAAACCCGATACTGACCCTGTATATCCAGCACAGCGATTTCTGGCCTCATGTCATAAGACTCCTGGCAAGCAAGCGGGTATGCGCGCAAATAGAGATTGCACGAGCTTTGTGACAGGTAGGCATACGCCTGGAATTTGCTTGGCCCATGTCGATCCATGACTGCGGTCGACGGGTGTTGTTATTGGCGGGCAGTCTGCCGGCTGAGGCGGAGCCTTGAAGGCTCTCTACCGGCAAAAAGTTTCTTGGATGTATGTTGTGACTCATCGGTCACAATCTGGCCGACGTCCTGATTCAAGCAGGGGAGTAGGGATCGCGCAAGTGCCGTTGGTAAATTGTTCGACAACTTCTGCTGAGCGGTCGCGAGCTTAGAACAAATGGATCTCTTCGGTGCGCAAAGCGCGGTACTCGCCCGGTTTTAGCGCGTTATCGAGGTGCAGAAGCCCCATGGATTCGCGGTGCAGGCGCAGGACTTTGTTGTTGAAGAAACCAAACATGCGCTTCACCTGATGATAGCGGCCCTCGACGATGCTCAGCCGCGCCGAGCGTGGGCCGAGCAGCTCTAGGTGCGCCGGCTGCGTGGTCAGGTCTTCGAAGGCGAAGTAGATCCCCTCGGCAAAGGTGCTCGCATATTGCGCGCCAATCTCCTGCTCGGTCTCGACGTAGTAGACCTTTGGCAGTTTGGTCTGCGGCTGGGTCAAGCGGCGCGACCACGCGCCGTCGTTGGTGATCAGCATCAGGCCGGTGGTGTTGAAGTCCAGGCGTCCGGCGATGTGCAGGTCGTCCTTGTCCGGCTCATCGATCAGGTCGAGCACGGTGGGATGTTGCGGATCGCGGGTGGCGCTGACGCAGCCCGGCGGTTTGTGCAGCATGAAATAGCGTGCCGGTTTGCCGCTTTGCAGGACTTCGTCATCGACTTCGACACGGCTGAATTCCAGCACTTCGCTGTGCGGATCGCTGACGACTTTTCCGTCAACCCGCACGCGCTTTTCCACCAGCAACAGACGAACCTGCTGACGGTTGTAGCGGGGCAGGTTGCTGAGGAAACGGTCGACACGCATGTTCAGAGTTCGATCAATGAAGGGCCGCGCATCTTACGGGATCGGCCGCTTGGCCGCTTGCAGTTGCGCCTCGACCTGCGCGCAACGCGGGCACAGGCAGGATTGGTTGCGCAGTTCTGGCGGCAGCGCTTCAAGCACGGCCGGGTCGATGCTGACGCCATAGCACCAGCATTCGCGGTCGGCGGTGCGCGGGTCGGCCAAGCTGCAGTCGTTGCGGGCGCCGCAGGCCGGGCAATGATCGGGTTTAACGTCGGAATCAGGCATAAGTCGAGTGAGGCATTTCCACGCAGGTGCGGTTGCGGCCGGTTTGTTTGGCTCGGTACATCGCATGATCGGCCCGCGACAGCAGGCTGTGCAAGGTGTCATCGCGTTGCAGGGTGGTGGCGCCGATGCTCACCGTCAGATTGAGGCTGTGGCCGTCGTAGGCATATTCGTGTTGTTCGACGTGTTGGCGGATCTTTTCGGCAATTTTCTGACCGGTATCGCCGTCGGTGTCCTTCAGTAAAACGATAAATTCCTCACCACCCCAGCGGCAAACAATGTCGACTTGGCGCAGGCAACTTTGCAGGTCGCGGGCAAAACCGATCAGCACCTGATCGCCGGCCATGTGCCCGTAGGTGTCGTTCAACACTTTGAAGTGATCGAGGTCGAGCAGCAGCGCGGTTAACGGTTTGGTCTCGCGTCGGGCTTCGTGCAGGGCCTGTGCGGCGAGAATGTCGAAGCCACGGCGGTTGGGCAGTTCTGTGAGGCTGTCGAGGGTGGCCTGAGCCTGGATTTTGCTTTGATAGCGTTTGATCACGCGGTTGAGCAGCGCCAGCACAATCAGCGTCACCAGCAGGCAGATCAGTAGATTCAGATACAGCGACTGACGGATTTCACTCAGGGCGCCGTCTTCGCGTTTATCGACAAACAGGTACCAGTTCAGCTCAGGAATAAACCGCACGTTGAGGAAGTGCCCCTGACCGTGGGCGGAGTATTCGTAGCTGCCGCTGTGCGGTTTCGGCAACTGGCTGACCAGGCTTTTCATGCTCTCGAGTTCACTCAGGCTCTGGCCGATGTGTGCGTCTTCAGGTCCGCCTTCGGCGCCGGTCAGGACCAACCGGCCAAAGGTGTCGACGAAGTACACGCTGCGTTGATAGCGCTGTTGATACTTGTCGATCAGCTTGATCACCGCGTCCACGGTCAGACCGACCCCGGCCGCGCCGATGAAGCGGTTGTGATAGTCGTAAACCTTGTAGTTGATGAAGAAGGTCAGGTTGTCCTTGTTGGCCAGATCCGGGTCGACGTTGATCTCGTACGGATCCTTCATGTCACGCACGCGGAAGTACCAGGCATCGCGCGGTTCATCGACCTTGACCTGCTTGAGCACGCCTTTGGCGTGGTAGTAGGTGTGGGTGCTGTTGGAGACGAAGAACGCGGTGTAGGCGCCGTAATGGGTCATGACCTCGTCGAGGTAGCGGGTCATCTGCTCGGGGTTTTGTTCGCCGTTGACCACCCAGTCGCGCATGAAGGTGTCGCGGGACATCATCGAGGAAATCAGGATCGGCCGGACCAGGTCTTTCTGGATTTCCGAGTAGACCGTGTCGGACGTCAGCGGCAGCTCGGTGTTGACGATGTTGTCGCGGATCGACTCGCGGGAGGCGTAGTAGCTGAGCAACGACGTGGCGAGGAACCCGGCGCCGAGCAGGGCGATCAGCGTCAGGACCAGCGAGCGTTGCGAGTACAGGGGAGAACGAAGCGGCATGGCGGTTCCGTTGGCAGTGGCCCGATGGCATGCATTCTAGTGGGATGGCCGGGAAAAGACTGCGGGATTTATGCCTGAAATGGCGGGGGATATGACGTAGAGGGTGTGTCAGAAGGATAGCTCCCTCACCCCAGCCCTCTCCCGGAGGGAGAGGGAGCTAGATTGTGGTGATTTCAAAAATTGTGTTCGGCTCGGTATCACCGAATGGCAACCACCTGACAAACACCCCGGTCAGTCCCCTCTCCCTCCGGGAGAGGGCTAGGGTGAGGGTTGGTTTCTGGATCAGTTCCGAGTCTCAAGATACGCCCGCCAGCCCCCCAAATGGCTGATGTCCAGCGCACCCTCCAGTCCATACGGCTCACAAATAAACCCGCTCTCCCAACGTCCATCCGCCAGTTGCACCTTGCCCAGTCCCAGCGGTGCCGGAATCCCGGTGAGGAACGAGCCCAATTCACTGCTCGGCAACTCCCACACTTCCACCGCAATCGTCACGCCGCCATCCTTTACCCGCACCATCCCCGGCCGCAATGGCGGGCCGCCGGCCAACGCATACAGTTGATAATCAGGTGAGCTCAACGTCGTCTCCAGCAAGCGCCCACCCCGCTGGGTCAGTTGCCAGTTCAACGCCAACCCTTGCAGATGCGCGCCACACACCACAATGCGTGCGCGATCATGGCGAGCTGCGTTCGCCGGTGTCGGCAGGTCGGAATCCAGCTGACGCTGCAGCGCATCGGCCACGCTCAACAGGTATTGATCGGTGAACGCCCGGCCAAACAGCGTCACGCCCCACGGCAAACCGTTGGCCATGAACGCGCTCGGCACGGCGACGGCGGCGTAGTCGAGCAGGTTCATGAAGTTGGTGTAGTAACCCAGTTCGGAGTTGCGCAGCACCGGTTCGGCGTGCAGTTCGGCCAGCGTCACCGCACGACCGATGGTCGGGCTCAGCACGCAGTCGAGGCCTTCGAGGGCCTGATCGCACAGGGCTTTCAGGGCTTGCAGCCGATACTGCGCACGGAAGGTCTGCACGCCGGTCACCGCCGGGGCTTTCGCCAGCACGGCTCGAATCACCGGTAACACCGCTTCGGGATTCTGCTCCATCAACTCACCCGCCACGCTATAGCGCTCGGCAACCCACGGCCCTTCGTAAAGCAGGCGCGCGGCTTCAAGGAAGGGCGACAGGTCCAGTTCGACCGCTTCGCCACCCAAAGCCTTGAGCCGGTCGATGGCATCGCCGAACAACAGCGGCCCTTCGACGCAACCGAAAAACTCAAGATCCTGCGCGCGCGGCACACCGAAACGAAATGCGCGTGGTGCTCCAAACGCCGAGCCGTCATTCCACGATGGATTGCGACGGCTGTACTCATCACGCGGATCTAGTTTGGCGGTCAGCGCCAGCAACTGACTGGCCTCACGCGCTGTGGCGGTGAACGTGGTCACGCAATCCAGCGTGCGACAAGCCGGCAGCACGCCGGCCGTGGAGATCAGCCCTTTGCTCGCCTTCAACCCGACCAGATTGTTCAGCGCCGCGGGTACCCGACCGGAGCCTGCGGTATCGGTGCCCAAGGCAAAACTCGCCACGCCCAATGCCACCGCCAGCGACGAACCGGCGCTGGAACCGCCGGACGGATATTCCGTCAGCACACTGTTCGGGCATGCGCCATAAGGCGAGCGGCTGCCGTTGAGGCCCGTGGCAAATTGATCGAGATTGGTCTTGCCCAGCGGAATCGCTCCCAAGGCGATCAACTGCTCGACGATGGTCGCCGAGCGTTCCGGCACATAAGCGAAGTCCGGACACGCGGCGGTGGTCGCAATCCCCGCCAGATCAATGTTGTCCTTGATTGCAAACGGCACGCCGTACAGCGGCAGGTTGTCGAGGTCACGACCGTCGAGGGCGGCGAGATACGGCTCCAGTTCGGCGGCGCTGAGCAGATGAATGAACAAGTGATAATCCGGGTTCAGCGCGGCGGCTTTTTCCCGTAGTTTCAGCAGCAGTTGGCGCGGTGTGGTGTCGCCATTGCGATAGGCCTGGCGCAGAACATCGAGTTGCAGATTCATGAGTAGATCCTTATCCAATTGGCTTCAGTCGAGTGCCAGCACCACGACGCGTTGTCCGGCGCGTACCGCCGAACCGGGTTGCACGCGAATCTCGCGCACCACCCCGGCCAGCGGCGCGAGTACCGGGATCTCCATCTTCATCGACTCGAGAATCACCAGCACATCGCCCGCCGCGACACGGCTGCCGGCCTCGACCTGCACCTGCCAGAGATTGCCAGCGATGTGGCTGTCGACGCTTTGTTCACCGTCGGCCAGTGGCGCATCCTCGGTCGATTCCGGCACGGCTTCTTCGCTGTCGAAATGCGCCTGACCGCTGGCGATCCAGCGTTCGCGTTCGGCGTTGAAGGCGCCCTGTTGCTGGGCACGAAAGGCACTGATGCCTTCGGCTTCGCGATTGAGAAAAGCCTGATAATCGGCAAGGTTGAGCTGGCTGTGTTCGATGTTGAGATCGAAACGCCCCAGCGGAAAATCGCGGCGGATGCGCAGCAGTTCTTCGGCGCTGACCGGGTAGAAACGAATCTGATCGAAGAAGCGCAGCAGCCATGGTTTGCCATCGAACGCGGCGACTTCGCGGTAGCGATTCCACATCTGCAAGGTGCGCCCGACAAACTGATAACCGCCGGGGCCTTCCATTCCGTACACGCACATGTAGGCGCCGCCGATGCCCACCGAATTTTCGGCGGTCCAGGTGCGCGCCGGGTTGTATTTGGTCGTGACCAGGCGATGGCGCGGATCCAGCGGCGTGGCGACTGGCGCTCCGAGGTAAACGTCGCCAAGGCCCATCACCAGATAGCTCGCATCGAACACCGTGCGCTGTACTTCGTCGAGATTCGGCAGGTCGTTGATGCGGCGGATGAACTCCAGATTGCTCGGGCACCACGGCGCGTCCTTACGCACGGTGGTCATGTATTTCTCGATGGCCAACTGGCAAGCCGGGTCGTCCCACGACAGCGGTAAATGCACAATACGTGACGGCACTTGCAGGTCGTTGGCGGCGCACACCGCGTCCCATTCACCGGCGACGATGCCGAGCAGATCGGCCAGCGGCAGTTGCTCGGGCTGGTAGTGGATTTGCAGCGAGCGAATGCCGGGGGTGAGATCGATCACGCCGTGCAGGGTTTTGCTTTCCAGTGCTTGCATCAGGGCGTGGGCACGGAAACGCAGGACGAGATTGAGTTCAGGCTCGCCGATTTCCAACAACAAATGCGTATCCCCGGAGACCCGCGCAACAAGCCGCACATCCCCCTGACCCAACTCCAATACCACAGGTGACACAAGATCCTGTGGGAGCTGGCTTGCCAGCGATGAAGTTAATGCGGTGTCTGGCCGGGCCCCATCGCTGGCAAGCCAGCTCCCACAGTTATCCCATTGACAGGCGAGATCGCGAGCGGTTTTTAGATTGACCGGAATGAACTGGATTTTATCGCCTGCCTTGAGCTGCCCAAGTTGCCACAGATCCGCTTCGATCACCGTCACCGGGCAGACAAACCCGCCAAGGCTTGGGCCATCCGGGCCGAGGATCACCGGCATATCCCCGGTGAAATCCACCGCGCCAATGGCATACGGATTGTCGTGAATGTTCGACGGATGCAATCCGGCCTCGCCACCGTCGGCCCGCACCCATTCCGGTTTCGGCCCGATCAGACGAACACCGGTGCGGCTGGAGTTGAAATGCACTTCCCATTGGGTTTCAAAGAACGTGCCGATATAGTTTTCCGTGAAGTATTCCGGTGCGCCGTGCGGGCCGTAAATCACCCGAATCTGCCGCACCGCCGGCAACGCGGTGATGTGCTGCTCGGCCAGTTGCTCACCAGCACTGCGATCCTTCAGCGCAGCGATATGCAACACGTCCCCGGCACGCAACGCCCGACCACCATGCCCACCAAACTGGCCAAGGGTGAAGGTGCTTTTACTGCCCAGATAATCCGGCACCTGCAAGCCACCGCGCAGGCACAGATAACTGCGTGCCCCGGCGCCACTGATGCTGCCCAGATGCAACGTTGCGCCCGCCGGGATCAGCAGGGCGGTGTTCATCGGTACGCTTTCGCCCTCGAGCGTCACGCCGATCGGCGCGCCGGTCACTGCGATAACCGCTTCACAATTGAAGCGCAACAGCGGCCCGCTCATGGTGATTTCCAGCGCCGCTGCCCCGTCAGCATTGCCGAGCAAGCGGTTGCCCAGACGCAATGCACGGCTGTCCATCGGCCCCGATGGCGGCACACCGACCGCCCAGTAACCGAGGCGACCGGGATAGTCCTGCACGCTGGTTTGCGTGCCGGCGCTGAGCACTTCGAAGGTGTTGGCGCGATAGACCAGATTCTCCAGACAACGGGTCCACGGCTCGCCGCTGGCGAATGGAGTGTCGCGGAGAATCTGCCGCAGATAATCACGGTTGGTTTCCACGCCGTACAACAAACTATCGCCCAATGCTTGATGCAACTCGGCACGCGCCTGTTCGCGGCTCGGCGCCCAGGTGATGACTTTGGCGATCATTGGATCGAAGTACGGCGGAATCTCGCAGCCAGCCTCGACCCAGGTATCGATGCGCAGTTGAATGCCGTTGGCCGGCGGAAACTCCACCGCCGTCAGCAAGCCCGGGCTTGGCTGGAAATCGCGGCCCGGATCCTCCGCATACAGCCGCGCCTGAATCGCATGGCCGTCAGGTTTCAACTGGCGATACAACTCGCTCAGCGGCGGCAGCTCACCCGCCGCCAGCTCAACCATCCAGCGCACCAGATCGACGCCCCAGACTTGTTCAGTGACGCCGTGTTCCACCTGCAACCGTGTGTTCACTTCAAGAAAGTAGAAGCGCTGCGCCTCGCTGTCGAAGACGAATTCCACCGTGCCGGCGCTGCGATAGTTCACCGCTTTCGCCAGCTTGATCGCCGCTGCGCACAACTCTTCGGCCATGCCGTGCGGCAGGTTCGGCGCCGGGGTTTCTTCGAGGACCTTCTGATTGCGCCGCTGCACCGAGCAGTCGCGCACGCCGAGGGCGATGACCTCACCGCGACCGTCACCGAACACCTGAACTTCCAGATGGCGGGCGCGCTGAATGTACTTCTCGATGAACACGCCAGCGTCGCTAAAGTTGTTCTGGCCGAGACGTTTTACCGCTTCGAAGGATTCGCTCAATTCGCTGGCGCTGCGGCACACGCGCATGCCGATGCCGCCACCGCCGGCGGTGCTTTTCAGCATCACCGGGTAGCCGACCTGTTCGCCGGCAATCAGCGCGGCGTCGAGGCTGTCGAGCAGTTCGGTGCCTTCGAGCATGGGCACGCCGTGCTGTTTGGCCAGCGCACGGGCGGTGTGCTTGAGGCCGAATACGCGCAGTTGTTCCGGCGTCGGGCCGATGAAAGCGATGTTGTGCGCTGCGCAGGCTTCGGCGAACGCGGCGTTCTCCGAGAGAAACCCGTAACCGGGATGGATCGCCGTGGCGCCGCTTTGCTTGGCGATGGCGAGAATTTTGTCGACCGCCAGATACGTGCCGGCAGCGGCGCCTTCACCGAGGCTGTGCGCTTCATCGGCGTGCAGAATGTGCAGGCTGGCGGCGTCGGCTTCGGAATACACGGCCACGCCTTTGACCTGCAGTGAAGCAAGGGTGCGCAGGATGCGGCAGGCGATGGCGCCACGGTTGGCGATGAGGATTTTTTCGAACATGGCATAACCCCTGAAGGGGAAGCGGGCCGTCCCGCCGTTTTTCGACAGACATCCGGGTCGTCCCGGATGAAAAAAACACTTCAGATCACCACCGAGCCCCTGTAGGAGTGAGCCCGCTCGCGATAGCGTCGGATCAGTCAAAACTCATGTACCTGACACACCGCGATCGCGAGCAGGCTCACTCCTACAATGGGATTTGTGGTGGTTTCACTTTTTAAGGCACTGGCCGGAACGGGCCTGGCACAGGGCGAATAGCCAACGGCGTAAACGACGGATAGTCAGTTCCATACCAGCAGCTCCGCAGGTGTCGGGTTATAGGCGTTGCACGGGTTGTTCAACTGCGGGCAGTTGGAAATCAGCACGATCACATCCATCTCCGCGCGTAAATCGACGTACTTACCCGGCGCCGAAATCCCGTCCTCGAAGGTCAGCCCGCCATCCGCCGTCACCGGCACATTCATGAAGAAATTGATGTTCGGCCCGATGTCGCTTTTGCCCAGTCGCCCATCATGGACACAAGCGCGCAGGTAGTTGTCGCGGCAGCTGTGCATGTAGCGTTTTTCCAGGGCGTAGCGCACGGTGTTGCTCTCTTGTGCACAGGCACCGCCGAGGGTGTCGTGGCGTCCGCAAGTGTCGGCGACGATGGTCAGCATCGCGTGGCCGAGGTTGGAATACAGCACGCTGCCGGTGCTCAGGTAGACGCTGTTCTGCCGACGCAAGGTGCGCTGCACGTCGTAGCGTTCCTTGGGATTGGCGAGGCTGTAGAACAACGTATCGATGGCCTGATTACCTTCTAGATCGAGGATGCGCAGGGTCTGGCCGGCCTTGACCTCCATCAGCCAGGGTTCACCGGCCGGGATCGTGGCGCGGTACACCGCTGTGTCGGGTTGGTTTTGCGAAGTGGCGATAGCAACTGACATGGCAGCGATCCTCAGGCGAACAAACGGTCGGTGTTGATAAAGCCGCGCTCATTTTCCGGGCGCGAGGTGCGGCAGTGTTCGGCGACGCTGGCGTCGGCGTTCATCCAGCTCAGCTTTAGCGGTTTCGGTGCGTATTCGGGCGCCGGATCCATCGGGTGCTGCAGCGCAGTGAGCACCACCAGCGTGTCCATCGGGGCGTACAGTTCGATGTAATCGCCAGCCTTGGAATTGCCTTCGACGAAGTGGAAACGCCCGGCCTCGTCGACGTTGACGCGACTGAACAGATTGAGCGTCATCAACAGGTCGGAGAGGCCCAGGCCCCACTTGCCGAGTTCCACCAGCAGGTTGTCGGTACCGTTGCGGAAGAAGCCGTTGCGCAGTTCCTGATAGCGGCCCTGACCGTACTTCTGCGCGACTTCTTCGGCGCAGAGCACGCCGCCGAGGCTGTCGCTCCAGCCGCAGGTGTCGGCGGTGATCGCAGCCAGCACGCGGCCCATGTCCGAGTACAGGCAATGGCCACTGGTGAGCTTGGCGGTGTGTTGGCATTTGAGGCTGTCGGGCAGGTTCAGCCGCTCGGTTTTTTCATTGGCGTTGAGCAAGGTCAGGCTGACGTTGGCGCCGCCGCGCAGATCGGTCAGGCGCAGCAATTGGCCGCGCTTCAACACGAAGGAACGGTGGCCGCCGCCGGGGAGCATTTCTTCGGCAAACGGTGGAAACAGTTGAGTCGAATCGGTCATCGGCTTATTCATTGAAGAAGTCCTCTCAAGCGGTGCGAAGGGCGCCTGCCAGTGGCAACGGCAGGGCGTCGACGGCGGCGCGTTGGGCGCGGCGGTCGCTGTTCAAAGGGATGTCGTAGGTGATGCGCGCGCCATAGGCGCCGGGGGCGTGCGGGTCGAGGCGAACCTTGTCGAACACCAGCAGACGCGTGCCGAGGCTGAAGCCTTCGGACAGGTCATGGGTGACCATGAACACCGTCAGTTTGGTTTCGCGCCACAGTTCCAGCAGCAAGGCGTGCATGTCTTTGCGGATGCCCGGATCGAGCGCGCCGAACGGTTCGTCGAGCAGCAACACGCGCGGTTTCATGATCAGTGCCTGGGCAATCGCCAGCCGTTGCTGCATGCCGCCGGACAGCTGCGCCGGGTACTTGTCCAGTGCATGGCCGAGGCCAACTTTATTCAGCAATGCTGCCGCTTGTTCGCGAGCTTCACGTTTGGCGCTGCCGAACAGCCGACCGAGCAATGGCGCACGCGGCAGTTCGAGGCCGAGGGCGACGTTGTCGAGCACGCTCAAATGCGGGAACACCGAGTAGCGCTGGAACACCACGCCACGGCTGGCATCCGGTTCGCTGGCCAGCGGCTGACCGTCGAGCAGGATCTCGCCGCGACTCGCCGTTTCCTGGCCGAGCAGCAGACGCAGGAAGGTCGATTTGCCGCAACCGGACGCGCCGACCAAGGTGCAGAACTCGCCCTCGTTGACGCTTAGGTTCAGGCCTTCCAGCACCACCTGATCGGCGTATTGCTGCCAGACGTTTTTCACGGTGATGAAGCTCATTTGGCCGCCCCCTCATACCAAGGGAATGCGCGACGGGTCAGGTATTTCAGGCCCCAATCCATCAGCCAGGCGAGGAGGGTGATCCACACCACATACGGCAGAATCACGTCCATCGCCAGATAACGCCGGACCAGAAAAATCCGGTAGCCGAGGCCGTCGGTGGAGGCGATCGCTTCGGCGGCAATCAGGAACAGCCATGCCGAACCGAGCATCAGCCGCAACGAGATCAACAAACGCGGCAACAGTTGCGGCAGCACTACGCGCAGCATCAACGTCCAGGTCGAGGCACCGAGGGTCTGCGCTTTGATCAGCAGTTCGACGGGGATTTCCCGCGCACGCTGTTCAAGGTCGCGAGCGAGCGCCGGGGTGATGCCGATCACGATCAGCATGACCTTCGACAACTCGCCCAGACCGAAGACGATGAACAGAATCGGCAGGATCGCCAGCGGCGGCACCATCGATAGCACTGTCAGCAGCGGCGACAACGGCGCGCCGAACAACGGCAGCGTGCCGGCGGCGATGCCCAGGCACAGCCCGGCCAATGCAGCGATGCCGAGGCCGATGGCCAGGCGCCGCAGACTCGACGCGGTGTCCTGCCACAACAGGTAGTCACCGGTGCGGCTGTCGGCATTGAAGGCCAGGCGTTTTACCGCGTCGCTCATCTGCACGGCGCTGGGCAGCAGTTTGTCGTTGGGGTTTTCCGCCAGGCGCTCGGCCGAGCCCATGAAATAGGCGAACAGCAGCAAAGCGAACGGCAGGATCACCAACAACAGGCGACTGGGGCGATCCGGGTGGCGATTGATCAGGCGCATGGCCAAATCCTCCGTGGCTTACAGCTTGGCGTCGGCGGCCATCTGCACGTAGGTCGGATCGAAACGCAGCTTGAGGTTGCCGGTATCGCCACTGGTCACGCCGTTGGCGAAGGCCATGCCGACCGCGCTGGTGTCTTTCGCGCCTTCACCGAGCAAGCCGTGCAGGAAGGAGAATTCGGCGACCTTGCGCATGGTTTCCGGCAGTTGCTTGCTGGTGGCGAAACTCAGCGCTTCGCTTGGCGTGGCGAACAGTCTGGTGGTGTCGAGTTGCGCCTGGAATCCGGCCAGATCCGTGCCCGAGGCCTTGGCCATGTGCTCCAGCGCAGCTTTGCTCGCGGCGTTCTTGGCGTTCATCAGCTCGACCACTTCGAACCACGCGCCAGTCAGCGCTTTGCCCAGCGCCGGGTTGTCTTTGAGGGTGGCGCTGTTGACCACCATCATGTCCATGATCTCGCCGGGAATCTGGCTGGAGTTGAATACTTCGGTCACGCCCGGCTTGGCCTTGATGTCCGATAGCATCGGGTTCCAGGTGGTCACGGCGTTGACCTGATCGGTGTTGAATGCAGCGGAAATGTCGGCGTCGGAGGTGTTGACCACTTTCAGGTCTTTTTCGGTCAGGTCGACCGAGTCCAGCGCGCGGGCCAGCAGGTAGTGCGAGACCGACAGTTCGACCAGATTGACGTCCATGCCCTTGAGGTCGGCGACTGTCTTGCCCTCGCCCTTGAGGACGATGCCGTCGTTGCCGTTGGAGAAATCGCTGACGATCAGCGCGGTGCTGTCGACGCCGCCGGCGGCCGGAATGGTCAGCGCGTCCATGTTGGTCATGGTGCAGCCGTCGAACTGGCCGGCGGTGTACTGGTTGATCGATTCGACGTAGTCGTTGAGCTGCACGACGTCGATCTTGATCCCGTACTTCTTCGCCCATTTGTCGACGATGCCTTGGCTGCCGGCGTATTCCCAGGGCATCCAGCCAGCGTAAATCGTCCAGCACACGCTGAAGTGGTCTTTCTGGGCGGCGGGGGATTGCGTGCTGATGAGCGCGGCGAACGCAGCGGCGAGCAGGGCGGGAAAACTTAGTCGAGTCATGGTGGATTCTCCAGTTGATCAAGGGCGGACAGGAAGGCAACGCGGCACCGCGAACGGTGGCTTGTCTCCCGGGCTTTTGTCCCGCCGTGTAACCTCAACTGGAGGTCGCCAACTCTCGGACCAGTCACTCGCGATTGCGAGCCGGAACCCTAGTCAGCCATTGCAAATTGTGGTGCCGCGAACCTGTGATGACTCCTGCACGGGTTTGCTAAAGCGAGACGCGTGCCAAGTCGCGTCAGGCGCTCTGGCACGGGCGCGCGGGTTGCCTAGGGTTGGTGGCGAGGCTGCTGAGGCGCTTTGAGTTGGTGCGCGACTGCACCGTCATGCAGCGTGTTTGCCGCTGATCCGATGATTTTGCGCTGTTGGCACTCGGTCTGGTTTTGCCAGTCAAAACAGATGTCAGCCGGTCTGTGCCGACTGCTGTCGCGGGTCTTTCAGGAGGCCGCCATGCTTATTCAAAAAACATTGCGAAGGGTGCTGCTGGGAGCGGTGCTCGGTTTGGGTCTGTCCGGTTGTTACTACTACGCCGGACCCTACGGCGGTTACCCAGCCACTTATTACTATCCCGGCTATTACTCACCTTATCCGTACGGCAATTATTACGGCCCCCGCTACTACGGCGGCGCGCGTTATTACTACGGTGGCTACGGGTATCGAGGCGGTTACGGACGGAGTTATCACGGCGGCGGATATCACGGTGGGCACCATTAATCAGCGGCTGAATGACAGCGTTTTTGCGGATGAACAAGGTTTCATAGATCACTTGTTTCAACTTGTTGCAGCAACGCACCAGATGCCGAAAACGCTGTCTGATTTTTCGACAGTCACCGATTAAATGACTGTCGCCTGCCAGCGTCGCTGGTGTGGCCAACCCGCGGTCCAGGAGGCCGCCATGTATAGACGAATTCTTCTACTTGCTGCGATGATGTTTTCCGTTGCCGGTTGCGTCCCGTACTCTTACGCGGACTCGTATTACAGCTCAGAGGTCTACACATCACCTGCACCGGCCTACTACAACACGGGTGGCACGTATTACAACGGTGGCAGCAGGTATTACGCGCAGCCACGCTACTACCAGCCAGCCCCGCGGTACTACCAGCAACCGCGCTATTACCAATCGGCGCCGCGTTACTACCAACCGGCTCCACGTTATTACGAAAGCCGTCGCTGGCACGGCAACGATCGCGGGCGTTGGGATGGTCATCGTCGCGGCGGTTGGGATAACGATCACCGCGGTCGCGGTAACTACGACCGACACAGTGGACGCGGCGACCATAACGGGCGTGGCAACCGCTGGTAGATTCACGCAAATGAAAGCGGCGCAATTAGCGCCGCTTTTTTGTGCCCGGGAATATCGTCAGGATTAAGGCGCCACCGTACAGCGCACCCAAGGATCAATGGCCGTCGTCGCTTTGACGCCTCAACGGGCAGTCAGCGACCAGGGTCCTGTTTGACCGCTATATCAGGCACGGGCTGATAGAGCAGGCCGTAATCCATCAGTAATTCATCACCCTTGCTGATGTCCTCTAGCGCCACGTAGAACGTCAGGTTTTTTCCCGCGGCAATGGAAATGACGTTGTTCGACTTCCATGCCGGCTCATTGCCCAGTTGTGAGGTATTGATCAGGCTCAGGGTATTGCCCGTGTGCAGCCCACTCACCGAGCGATTGCCCGAGCGTGTGCCGAACAAGTAAGTCAGTACAGCCCGTGAACCTTGTTTGCGTATCTCCTGAAACAACGACGCATCTGATTCATGAAACTTGCCTGCGTACGGTCCTAGCACTTCAAATTTGGCAATATCGCGTCGTGCCCACACTGACGCGCCGCGATTGGGTCCGTCATCCAGTGCCGTGAACACTTCCAGAGTTTGATCAAACCGCGATTGATGCTGTCCTTCGGTACGCAACCAGTCTTTGATCGATTCCTTGATCTGGCTTGAAACGTTTTTTTTGCTTGCGTTATCGAGACCGTCAAGCAAGCCATTCCAGTGGGCGATACGGATGTCATCTATCGGCCCCTCTAATGCATGGGTCAAACTGAGCCTGGGGTTCTTTGGGTCCTGCAGGATTGGCAATGTGTTGTCGACCTGATGAGGCAATGACGAGGACGTTCCGGTTTCAACCTTGATTGCGACAGGCAGGATGTCCGAGGAGGGGCCGGGAGCCTGTTCTGAGTTTTGTGGTGTGTCGGCAGACTTCTTCGGCTGGGTCGGGTCGACAGATTCCTGTGCAGGCCGCTTTTGTCCCGAACTTGTCTCGATTTGTTGAGGCGCGGGAGACAATGTGGTGTTTCTCCCTGCCTGTTCGAGACGCCGCACAGCGGTATCTTTTAAGAGTCCATTAGCTCTGACAAGTCGTCGCCAAGAGTTGGGGCTTAATCCGTGCTGGCGTACGAATTCTTCTACTGTGACTGTGTTGCCCGACTTCTCGAAGAGCATTTTCCACTGGCTTAGATGCTCATCTCTAATCGAGTTGTAAGCAACGCCTGCCGCCCTGTTCAACATCGCTTCACCGGCAGGTGCCAGGCTTCCATTTTGCCGGACAATACTTTTAAACAGACCCGGATGAAGGTGATGAAGACCGGCAAATCCCTCCATGGTCATTGCATCACGCAACGGTTGTGTCATGGCTTGCCAATCACGAATATGCGCACCGGTCACCTGATTGACGGGTGTGCCGGCGGGGCGTTCACGCACGATCATGCCCGCGGCGCTCAACTGTCCGTCAGGCTCCACATAGTACGCAAAGGTTTTGCCGGATAGCCCTTTCTGGCGGGTAAAACCCTCGCGGGTAAGCGACAGCTGTTCTGCTCGCGGTAATGCTTCCCAAGCCAATAAGTGCTCAGCAGTGATTAACTCACTACGCCGGCCTGGCACATGAGCCGGCAGGCTCGCAATTGCATCAGTTTTTTGGGGCGCGGAGGGGAGTAGTGCGACGTCGCGCCCTGCTGGATAGAGACGCTGCGCAGTCGCATCTCGTAAAGATCCATTAGCTCTTACTTGCGCATGCCAAGAGGTTGGGCTAAATCCGTGTTGACTGACGAACTCCGCTGCCGTGACCAAATTATCCGGTTGCCCGAATTGCCGGCTCCACTCGCGTAGATGATCATCGGTAATCGCGTTATAGGCGGTGCCGGTTGCTCTGTTCAATAGCGCTTTACCGGCGGGCCCCAAGCTTCCATTGCGCCGCACAAAGCTTTTGAACGTCCCCGGATGAAGGTGATGATGACCGGCAAATCCCTCCATGGTCATTGCGTCACGCGCTCGTTGCGTCATGTTTTGCCAATGATCGATATGCGTTTGGGTCACCTTGTCGAAGGGGATATTGGCGGGGCGGTTGCGCACAATGGCGCCCGTAGCACTCAGTTGGCCGTCAGGTTGCACGTAGTATTCAAAAGTTGTCTGGGACAGGTTATGTTGCCGGGCAAAGTCTGCACGACTCGTGTTCCCCTGTTCGTTACGCGACACCGCCTCCCAATTCAGTAGATGCTCGGCAGTGATCTTCTCCTCCGGTCCCCCCGGAACCCGCGCCGGTAAACGGGCTGGCGTCGCAGCGAGCGGCACGGCGGACGTCTGCCGAGCTTGATCAAGACGCTGCACAGTCTCATCTTTCAGGGTGCCATCAACTTTAACGTGAAGTCTCCAAGAGTTCGGGCTGAGCCCGTGTTCACGTATGAACTCTTGCGGTGTGACCGAGTTGTCCGGTTTCTCGAACAATCCTTTCCACGTGCGTAAATGGTCATCGGTAAGCGCGTTGTAAGAGCTGCCGGCCGCCCTGTTCAGCAGCGTTTCACCCGCGGGCCCGAGCCCGTCGGCTCGCACATAAGTTTTGAACGAGATCGGATTAAGGTGGTGGTGGCCGGCAAATCCTTCCATGGTCATTGCGTCACGCGCCGGCTGTGTCATGGTTTGCCAGTCACGGACATGTACATGAGTCACCTTGTTGAAAGGGGTGTTGGCAGGTCGGTTACGCATGAGCAAGCCGGCAGCGCTCAACTGACCCTCGGGTTCTACGTAGTACGCAAAGGTTTTGGCCGACACTCCGTTCTGTAGCGCAAAGCCCCGAATGGTCAGCCTCTTCTGTTCCGCTTGCGGCAACGCCTCCCAGGCCCGCAAGTGATCCGCCGTGATCTGCCCCCCACCAAACAATCCCAGTCGTTGCCACTGATCACCCTGGAGATGCTGGACCAGCAGACTGGTTTGCCGGTTGTCGTGATACACCCGCGCACGCACGACGCCGTCTTCCGTGCGAGTGACTTGCCTGACCTCGTACACCGCCGTGGTACCGCTGCCATCGGTATGGCGTATGTGGGAGAGGTGTCCGTCGGCGGCAACATACACCCCTTGGCTGTTGCGAGAGAGCCCGGCGATTCTGGAATCGGGCACACTGTAGCGGCTGAACAAGGTATGGCTCAGTTCGTCCCAATCATCGATGTGTGCAGCGAGCACTTCTCCGGCGACCGCCTGGGTGGCGACAGCGAATTCCTCGAGCGGGCTGCCGTAAGGTCGCATCGTGTCGGCATCAAATGAATACCATTGACCGCTCTTCAGCACGGCCGCACCTTCCACAGTCTGGCCGGTTACTTTTACGGTGCCCGTTGCCGCCGCGTCGTACTGTTTGCTGAGCGCTTTCAAGACATCGTAACTGTTGGCGGTCCCCCTGAGCCGGTTGACGGCTTTGGCGCCTCTGGACAGCAGATAAAGGCCACCGGTGCCCACGAGTCTGGCCAGATCACTCAAGCCACCCACCGGGTTGAGCACATCAATGGTGGCGACACCGATGACATGGGCGGTCTTCAATGCCTTGGCGCCGGTGGACAGAGCAGTCCTGCCGATTCTGATCAGTTTTCCTGCCGTGGCGACGCCCGCCGTGAGAAAACCGAATACATCCACAGTGAGATCAAACACCGCCTCGCCGTAGTTGCCCTTCTGAAAATTGACAATGGCGGATCTGAAGGGGATCAGGTTCAACAAAAACTCACCCAGCGGTTTGGGCCGGTAATATTCGTCCATGGGGGTTTGCCCGCGTGCGAGCTCTTTGATTGCGGGGTCATCCAGATCCAGATGTTGCACAAAGGTGTCGGCAATCGCACGGGACCGCGCGCTGCTGAAACTGCTCACCAGTGATTCGCTTAAAGCGAGCTCGCGACCCAGTTCATTTGCCGCTTCACGGGGGACAAGCTCTTTGGTCGTGAAGTATTTGTTGGCCTCCCTTGATTCCTGTTGCTTTGCCTTGTGCAGGGCCGTCCGTTCAATCGTGTCTTTATTGATGTTGATTTCGTACGCCTGGAACGTGCCGCTCAGCTCCGTCCTGATGAGCAGCCCGGGCTCGTTGGGGCAAGGGGTATGATTGAAAAATCCATCCGAGACAAATGAACCTTGTTGGAAAAAGCTGACTTTTCCAAACTCGAAATTCTTTTTGTCTTCTAGTGGGAGCAGGGAGATCATGTGCCTGATCGTTGTATTGACGGCGGCCTTTTTATCCAGAATTGAGCGGGCGAACTGCCGGTCGAAGGCTTCCTGCACACCGAACGTCGGGTTGTTATTCAATGCCTCGAGTGGGAGGCGGGTATCACTTGATGCAAGTGGACGCGGATTCGGCAAGTCCATCATTGCGTAATCCAGAAGCGAATGGATGCCACTGAAACCCGTCTGTCCACTCTCGCCACGATACGTATCCGTGTGGAGAGCCTTGACTTCGAAAAGCGTGCCCAGATCGCTAAACCGCTCTATCAGCAGGGCCAGGGCAATGTCTTTTCGTGTCGGTAATGCTTTGTCCAGAATCCTGGCGGCAGCAAGCCGCTCTTCAAGCTCTTGGTTAAATGTCGCTCTTATCGTTTCAAGTTGTCCTTCGGTGTAGGCGTCATCGTTTCTTTTCAGGATGATTTCGTTGGTGACAGCCCAATCGCGTAATACGGCTGTCTGAATGCGTTGAGTCGATGCCGGGTCAGCCCGGCGAGCACTTTCAGCCTTGCTCATGACTTGGGCAAACGTCAGGCCGGGGACTTTGCCAGGTGTTTGTGCCTCGATGGCCATTGCCGCCATGGTCAGGTTGGCCCAGGCCAGACTGCCAACTTTCACATTTCGGGGAATGTCTGCAATCAGAAACTGCGGTGCCGACCTGCCTAGCAAAAGGTATGCGCCGGTTTTCGCCAGGGCAGCGCTGGTTCTGCCTTCACGACTTAAGTGTTCGGCGAGGTCATCGATGACTGCAGATGCATGCCGGCCGCAATGTCGATTGCTGGCCAGATCGAAGCCAGCTGTCTTGTTGCGAAGGGGGGCGGTGATCGACTCAGGATCCATCTGCAGTGCGATCCCCGCCAGCAGGTAATCCATAACGCTGCTATCGCTGTCGATGCCTTGCATTCTCTGTTGCAGCGTTTTGCCCATCAGTTGCCCTTGCGGGGAGCGGAGCAGCGCGTCGAGCATCTTTGCAGGGTCGTCTGTCACGTTCTCGGGAATAGGGTGGTCATAACGCAAGAACTCCAGCACACCGCCCTTGATCTGCATCACCAGCGGCTGGTCGCCCAAATGGTGTGCATGGCTCATGGTGATCAGACGCAAGCGGCGTTGTTCGTCCGCACTCAGGGGAATGGGCCAGGACAACGCCCCACCCAAGTTAGCCAGGGGAGTAGCCGGGGAGTCGATGTCATCAGGTCCTGGCGTGGATTGATCGTCAGGGGAGAGCCGTCGAGTCTGCGAAGGTGTGAGTACGAGGGTGTTGGCCATCATGAGACTGTCCATAGTCAAAGAGTCATCCTTGGAAGCGCGCAGGTTGGCGCTTCCAGCGTTCACGAGTGTAAAAACACTCCGTGAATAAACGCCATAAACCAAGTATGAGTCTTTGCGTACAGGTCAGATGAGCCCTGCGCCGCTTTTTATGCCCGTCGAAAAAGTCGCCCCGTTAGCCATCTCCTAGGGCATTCCCAGACGCTTCCTACAGTTTCATTTCCTTGCATTTGTTAGCGTCTGTTCGTGCCGATCGAGGTGAGCAAAATTCAGTTCAACAGCGGCGAATAAAAGGACGATGCCGCTATGAAGCTTCTTGTGATTCACCAAAACTTTCCGGGCCAGTTCCGTCATGTGGTGCTGGCGGCGATTGACAGGCGTTATGAGGTTTTAGCGATAGGTCGGGATACGGCGCCGGGTATCGCAGGGGTGAAAATATATCGATACCGCGCTGCCAGCCGAGCACCGGGCGGTATTCACCCCTACCTGACCCGTTACGAACAAGCGGTGACTGATGGACAGAAGGTTTTTGAAATTCTGAGCCGGCTGAAACATTCGGGTTATCGGCCGGACGTAATTCTCGCTCATCCCGGATGGGGGGAAACGCTCTTCGTCAAGGATGTCTATCCTGACGCGCCGCTTATTCACTATTGCGAATATTACTATCGGGCGCAGGGCGCAGATTCCGGGTTCGACCCTGAGTTCCCGCGAGCAACAAGAGAGTCATCAAGGCTGCGAGTGCTCAATTCGCTGCATCTTTTGAATCTTGAGCAATGTGACATTGCCATTGCGCCCACGCGGTGGCAGCGCAGTCTGTTTCCTGCAGCTTATCAGCCGGCCATTCGGGTTATTCACGAGGGCGTCATTCAAAGTTCTTGCTTGGCGAAAGCGGGGGCCGTCAGGTTGCCCAATGGCGTCGAACTGAGAACCGGGCAGCCGATCGTTACTTATGTCGCGAGGAATCTTGAGCCTTATCGCGGGTTTCACAGTTTTATGCGAGCGATCCCGCATATTCAGGCTGAGTGTCCCGATGCACAGATAATCATAGTAGGCGGTGATGACGTCAGTTACGGGTGTAAGCCGGTTGGCTTTGCAAATTGGCGCAGCAGGATGGAGGCAGAGGTAAGTTTCGATGACTCCAGGGTGCATTTCACAGGGAAGCTTCCTTACCAGACTTACCGGGCAGTTCTGGAATGTTCGAAAGTCCATGTTTATTTGACGTATCCGTTTGTTTTGTCGTGGTCGTTACTGGAGGCGATGGCGTCTGAGTGTGTGGTAGTAGCGTCGGATACGGCTCCGGTAAGGGAGGTGATCGTTGATGGTCACAATGGGTTGCTGGTGGACTTCTTCGATCATCACGCTATTGCCAAACGTATTGCCAGGGTTCTTGAATCCGCTGGTGAGTACGACCGCCTTCGCAGCGCTGCGAAGTTGACGGCGAGCAGATTTAATGTGGAGTACGGCACGAAACACTACTTTGAGGTATTTGAAAGCGCGATGTTCGGGCATCTCAAGAAACAGCCTGTTACTCAGTTTGACAGGGAGATTTGAAATGCTCCGGATGTCGCGTAAGCCATGGGTTAAATGGTTTAAGAAGTTGTTGAAATACGGCTTGCTTATTTATGTCTGTTATTGCGTGGTGGATTTTTATATCCGTGAAGAACAAATCGCCGAAGCGATGGCAATCTATTACGCGGATCAGGAGGCCTGTCAAAAGAAGCTGGCGAGCATGAAGCAGGTGCCCATACTGGGTGGTAGCTATGTGGATAAGACTCTGGTGCCGGAGTTTTATGTGGGCATGCCTGAACTGGCGAATAAGAAAGCGTGTCTGGCCAATACGCTCAAGGGGCATTTCTGGTGGACCGGGACGGAGATACGGTCGTACCACGATCAGAGTGTAAAGCCGACTCCCGAAAGTTGGCGTCTTTATAAACTGAACGCTGGGCTTTATACAAAAAAAGAGACTACCGAGCCCCATGAGCGGGGCTATCGACACGTCAACTGGCCCGATGAGTTGATTGTGAAGTTGACTAATTATCCGGGGTTAGAGATTTGGCTGGATGCTCCGCCGCCGCATTTCAAGAATGTGGATTCCGTCAGAACGTTTGTCATTACTGGCTGGCCGCGGCGTGATGGCACCCCTCGGTTGATAGGCTGTGACGGTTTGATTCGCCCGGCTTCCGAGGAACAACTGACTGACGAGAAATTGGCAAGGTTCAGCAGATCAGAATTGGAAAATCTGGATTTTGGCAAGTTGAACTTTTTCTGCACTGTCAATCTGGATAGCTTTGACTTTGCTGGGGGGCACGGCAGCGTAGACCTAGGTCTATCGTCATTACGCGAAACACCTGAGATGCTCAAGTTTCTCAGTGATTATCTTTCACGCTCAGTTATTACAAGGAAGTAACGATGACTTATATTTTTAGCGATATTGAAAAAACAGCGATCTTTAACGCAGCCAATATTTGCAAAGGTATGAGGCTTCTCTCAAAAAAAATTGAGTACGAGGCACTGGGAATAGCAGGGGCTAGCTGCGCTCCCCTGTATCAAAAACTATTCGATATTATTGGCGGAAGAGTTTCTGAGGTTATCGTTGTCGATAATGAAGCGGGAACAATTCTGAAAAGCGCCAGGCTCTGGCTTGCCGTGGCCATTGATGCCAACGGTGGAAACGGTGCCTACTCCGCCCTGATTCGCGGCTACACCTCGCGGCAAGGTGAACTGAGATTGAATAAAATTTTCAGTGAAAACCTGATGCAGCTGTCATCGAATCAGGTCGCCGCCAATTTCATCAATACCTTGATCGACGGATCCCTCGCGGGTCGGCTGGCACCCTGGACGGTTCCATCCATCAGCCAGATTGCAGAGATTGATGCCAGTGCGATCGGCAAGGCACTGTTTAGTGAGGCTTGCGGAGAGAAGGATACAGCCGTGAGCCATAACGCCGGCTGGTCAGGGACAGTCGGATTCAGCCTGTTGGGTGGAGCGCCGCCCTATGAAACCTGGAGATTGATCTCCGCTGGTGATTCGCGAGGGGAAGATGGCGGCCCGCCAATTCAGGCAAAAGCCAACAGGCTCGATGACTATAAAAATATTCTGTTCGCCATCGACTCATACAGTGTCGGCCTGCGAGCGGCGATCAGCAATTTCGGCGTTAATCCATTGCAAAGTCTGCTTTCCGTCGTGCCAGAGCAAATCAATATCGCGCTCGCCAGTGGCAGCCTCAATCCGCTGATTCAGCATGTAGTGAAAGGCACGCCGGTTTCCGTCGTGGTCGACCTGATACTGCGTTATGGCCAGAACGAATTCCTGGACATGTTCAAGCGCACCTACAACGGCGATTCAGCGGCGCCACTTACCACCGATGAAACCTTCGCCACCAACGCTTACGCATTCTTCTCGGCATTTTCACCGGAGCAGTCCCAAAGCATCGTCACCCGTTCGATAGGCGAATACGGAAACGCCAATTCATGGGCAAAACTGGCTGGCGAGTCGACACCCATCGGCCTGGCGCTGCGCAATTCCCTGAAGCAACTCAGTGAAATCGTCATCGAACGCGATGACGGTTACCCCGCACGCGGACTGGAACTCTACGATCCGCTGACCGGCGAAGGTTTCATCACCGCGCAATGGCTTGCCGATCGTGCGCAGATGTTGGCCCGGTTGATTGCCCGAACTCAGGGCTCGTTTGGAGAACACTCGCTGCAGAAGTTTTCCTACTCCGATCTCACCTCAGCCAAACAGGTGCCGATGACCACCGGTGTGTTGAATCCGCTGGTCATGTTCGGCGATGACGGTGCAAGGTCTTTCGCGGGCGGTGCGAACACTGATCATCTGTATGGCGGCGCGGGCAATGACACGATCAACGGACTGGCAGGTCACGATGTCATTGAGGGTGGACGCGGCAACGATTTGCTTGGCGGAGGCGACGGCAATGATGCGCTGTACGGAATGGCCGGTGATGATGTTTTGGTCGGAGGAAAGGGTAACGACTCTTTGAACGGTGGCGAAGGCAGCGACCGCTATGAGTTTTCCAGCGGTGATGGCATCGATGAGATCTTCGACGCCAACGCCAATGGGCAGCTATGGATCAACGGTTCGCCGATTCCTTCACTCAAACGCCGAGCCCCTTTGAGCAATATCTGGTCGACCGAGGATCAGGCCATCACCCTGACCCTCATCGAAGAACTCACTGAACCCACGCTCAACATCAAATATGGCCTGAACGACCTCGTCGTTATCAAGAACTTCCGCCCCGGGATGCTTGGTATCCGACTTCCTGAACACCAAGACCATACGGTCTCTGCTCCCGATCTGGTTCTCCAGGGCGACTGGAAAGCGAAAGATATCGACCCCAATGTTCCCGGTGATCAGTTCTCATACGATGAGCTGGGCAACGCCTTGCTATTGGCCAACGTAAAACAGAGAAACAAGGCCGATGTGCTCTAAGGCTCTGCAAAAGACGACGTCATTCTCGGGCTTGGTGGATCAGACCGATTGTTCGGCAAGGACGGAAACGATCAGTTGTTTGGGGATAAACAGACGACGCTCGAAAAAGCCATGGCCGCTGGTGACTCTAAAGGGAAAGCCGCTCGAGGCGATTGGCTTGATGGCGGGGCAGGTCACGATTTGCTCATCGGTACGGCATCCCAGGACGTGCTTCTGGGCGGTAACGATCGGGATACGCTGATTGGAGGTGCGGGAGATGACATCTTATCAGGCGATGAAACGACCGGCGCGCTAGAGCAGAAATGGGGATTCAAACGCGTCGAAGTGCTTATAGACGGTGGTGTCACCAGTCACCGAACTGTCTTTTCAAAGGCCTCCTTTAATAGTTCGACGCAGGGCGATAACGATGTTCTCTACGGCCAGGGCGGCCGCGATGTTCTCAATGGTGGATGGGGCGACGATCTGCTTGATGGCGGAACTGAAGATGATCTTCTTGGAGGGGATGGCGGGAATGACACCCTGGCCGGAGGAAGTGGTAACGACACATTAATGGGAGACAACCTCGATTGGGGCGGTGGCCTGCAAAGCAAACACCATGGCAACGATGTATTGGACGGTGGCAGTGGCGATGATTGGCTCGCTGGTAATGGTGGAGCCGATGCGATTTATGGTGGCTCAGGCAATGACACTCTCCACGGGGATGACGATGTACTGAACGGCGTTGCCGGTGACGCCGCCCACTTTTTTGCAAATGACCTGCTGGACGGTGGTGCAGGGGACGACACACTCTGGGGCGGTGGGGCGGATGATCTGCTGTTCGGAGGTGAGGGTAACGACGCGCTGGCCGGGGATTATGCTGAGCATCCAATTCGGTACCATGGCAATGATTTACTTGATGGTGGAGCGGGCGATGACACACTTCAGGGAATGGGGGGCTCCGATACCCTGATCGGTGGGGCAGGAGCTGACGCGCTGGATGGCGATGTGTCCAACCTGCAGTCAGGTGGAATCAACAATGATTACCTTCAAGGCGATGAAGGAAACGATACCCTTTTGGGCGGTTTGGGCGCCGACACGCTTTATGGCGGCGCTGATGATGACATTTTATCCGGCGACTACGCGCAGACAGCCGAAGCCGAACATGGCGCAGATTATCTGGACGGTGGTTCAGGCAACGATACCTTGCTGGGCGGTGGTGGCAACGACACATTGTTGGGCGGGGAGGGTGTAGACCACCTTCGTGGGGATTCCGGCAATAACGTTTTTGATGGCGGTGCCGGTAACGACGTGCTGGAAGGCCATGACGGTGCTGATGTTTACTATTTCGGCGCTGGCGATGGTCTGGATATTGTTACCGATGCCGGCGGCCGCAACATCATCAGGTTCGGCGCAGGGTTTTCTGCACAAAGTCTGAAAGCCGACATTATTGAAGTTACCGTCGGCACGGTATTGCGGCTGGCCAATGGCGCGGGCGACGCGATACTCATCAAGAGTCACGAGCAGTGGAAGGATTCCACATTCAGTTTCAGCGATGGCGTTGTACTTGGTTATGAGGATGTCCTGCGCAAAACATTGCCGCCGATAAAGGTGCCCGAGTCACCTGTACTGGAAGTTGTAACCGCCACAGGAATCCAGCAAAGCAAAGTTGATGACCCGGTTCAGCCAGACGATGTAACCATCGCGGCGCAACGCCCTGTGGCATCTGATCACCCCGTTGACTGGACTGAAAAATTCCTAGCGCAAATCAAATCCAAGCGCTCCGCCCGCAAACACGCCACAGGTTTCACCTTGAGTGATCAAGGCGTCTGGGTTTGCAGTCATATCACGACTAGCGACACCGGTTACATCACTCACACCGAGCTGAGCGATGACGGCGTCGAAGCGGGAACACTGTCTGAAACGCCGCCATGGATGAAGGTTGATGCAGGGCATGCCGTGGTCAGTGAAAAGCAGTCGAAAACCACAACTCGTGTCGAACATAAACAGGTGAAAGCCGATGGGACGATAGCCTCTTCACGTCAGGCGCCTCGCTATTATCGATCCGGCTCGGCCAACGGCTTTTCATTCAATACGGGAGATGTATTGGTTGAAGACCGTAAGAAATCTGGCGCGCTTGAGGGCTGGTATATCTATCCGGCAGCAAGCTTCGGTTCGGGGGAAACGGTGCCGATGGCGTTTCGCTGGGATGTCACAACTGAAACGATCAAACGCAAAATCGTCCCTGGCGACGATGTCGGCGGGCGAGTCAACGTCGAAGTGGAAAACGTTTTCCACGGCGGCGCGGGAGACGATCTGATTGTCGCTTATGCAGGCTCCCCACTTGACTACGGCACTGTCGGCGACAGAACACCGGGCGCGTTTTTATCCGCAGGTGCAGGTGACGACACCTTGCTGGGCTCCGAGGGCGCCGACTATCTGGTCAGCGGGGCAGGGGATGATTGGCTTTACGGTGAAGACGGTGCCGACACCTACATCGTGCAAGCGCACGCCGGAGCAACTACCACGATTGCGGATGTGCCGAATCCTGTTTTCCACCGAGCAGAAGTTGGCGCAGCGGGGTGGAAAGACGAGTACGGATTGATCGATCAGGACACTGTCGTCCTTCCAGCAGATGCGCAGTGCGATGCACTGCAATTGAGCTGGGGTGCTGCGCTGATAGAAACCACGCATGTCGAGTTGGAACCCAACCCAGGTCGCGGGGCACACCGCAATCCGCCAAGAGCGAAAATGCTCCATCCGACACTCGATATCAATTGGGGTGGGATACAGAAAGTTCGCATCGTCTTGCCCCTCAATGGTGAACTTGAGGGGGCCGGGATTGAGCTCTTGAATTTCGCCGATGGGTCGGTCGTGAGTTTGAAACAACTCTTGGAGTCAAGTCAGCTGGGCCCTGCGCCCGAGACTTTTCATACGGGTGTAACCGTTAACAATTCAACGCGTTTTACGTCTCTGCGAGACGGACGGGCGCTGCCGTTAGTCGGCGGTCGAGGCAACGACACGATAAGCGGCGCGGGGGAAATCCGAGGCATGGAAGGGGATGACGTGCTCACGGGCAGCCCCGGTGATGATCTGCTGTTGGGTGGGCCGGGCAATGACACGCTAACCGGCGGCGCCGGAAATGATATCTACCGATACGATGGCCTCGGCAGGGACGTGATCATCAATCGGGGAGACGGCCTTGACGGAATCGACTTTTCCGAACGCAGGCTGACGATCGACAACTTGAAGTTTCACCGTGAGCGCGATGATCTGGTGATCGTGGTGGATTACGGCATGGCACCGAAAATCCGGGTTTCCAATCATTTTGCCGCAGGCGAAAGCGCTATCGGCTTCATAAGAGTCAGCGAAGGAACAGCGACTCAAGACTACAGCGCGATGCAGATTGCTGAACGTCTGCACCCTCTTCCGCCATTGAGGGATGTCGAAGACATTCTGATAAAGGGCGACGAAGAAGCGCAGCGGGCGATGACGGAGATCATTCAGTTTTACGAGCTGAATGTCTGAGTCGTATGGCGACCGATTGAGCCAGCTCGCGATCGGAATCCAGTCGTCATCGCGTCAGTTCAATACTGCGTCAAATCCGCCAACGGATGTCGGCCCTCCCAGACCTTGTGAAAGTGCGCCTCAACCACCGCATCCGGCACATTGTTGATATCCGGCCAGTGCCAGTGCGGCTTCTGATCCTTGTCGATCAACCGCGCGCGAACCCCTTCGCTGAACTCCGGATGCCGGCAGCAATTGAGGCTCAGGGTGTATTCCATCTGAAAGACCTCGGCCAGCGACATATGGCGGGCACGGATGATCTGTTCCCAGACCAGATGCGCGGTCAGTGGCGAGCCTTCGCTCATGGTTTTCGCCGCCCGCGCGATCAACGGATCGCTGCTGTCGCGCTGCAGGCTGATGGCTTTCCACGCACAGGTAACGTCGCTGACGTCGAGCAGTTCGTCGATCTGCTGACGACGTGGCAGCCACTGCGCTTCGGGCATCTGCGCCACGGCTTCCTGCTGCAACGCCTTGAGCAGGCTGTTGAGTTGCACGTCGGTCTGTTCCTGCCAATTGAGCTGCAACAGGCCTTCGATCAGTTGCGGCTGCTGTTCGTCGAGCAGGAAGCGGTCGGCCAGGTCCAGATCGATCGCATCACGACCGTTCATGTGCGCACCGGTCAGGCCAAGAAACAAGCCGAGTTTGCCCGGCAGCCGCGCGAGAAACCAACTGGCGCCGACGTCGGGATACAGACCAATGGTGATTTCCGGCATGGCCAAACGGCTGCTCGGTGTGACGATCCGTGTACTCGCGCCTTGCAACAGGCCCATACCGCCGCCGAGCACGTAGCCATGGCCCCAGCAGATCAGCGGTTTTGGATAGGTGTGCAGGCTGTAATCCAGGCGGTATTCCGCGCCGAAAAACTGCGCGGCCAGCGGCGGGACTTCGCCGGGATGGGCGCGACAGGCCTCGACCAGGCTGCGCACCTCGCCGCCGGCGCAGAAGGCCTTGGCGCCGTTACCGCGCAGCAGCACACAGACGATTTGTGGATCCTTGGCCCAGGCGTTCAACTTGTCGCTGAGGGCATTGATCATCGGCAGGGACAGCGCATTCAGCGACTTTTCAGCATCCAGGCTGGCGATACCGATGCGGGCGCCGTCGGTGCCGGTGAGTTCTTCGAAGTGCAGATTCATCGTGACCTCGATCGGGAATTTGAACGATCAGTATGATCGTTGTGTGGGAAAGTGCCGGATCTGCATCAGATCAATTGACAAGCGTGGTCGGCTTTCCTAGGGTTCGCCCCATTGTTTTTGCCGGGTATGACCATGACTGCTGACGACCGTATCAAACTCGAACCGAGCTGGAAGGAGGCACTGCGTGCTGAGTTCGACCAGCCTTACATGGCAGAGTTGCGCCAGTTTCTGCAGCAGGAGCGGGCGGCAGGCAAGGAAATCTATCCGCCGGGACCGATGATTTTCAACGCGCTGAACTCGACGCCGCTGGATAAAGTGAAGGTGGTGATCCTCGGCCAGGACCCGTATCACGGCCCGGGCCAGGCCCACGGTTTGTGCTTCTCGGTGCAACCAGGCGTGCCGGCGCCGCCGTCGCTGGTCAACATCTATAAAGAGTTGAAGCGCGACCTGAACATCGATATTCCCAATCACGGCTACCTGCAGAGCTGGGCCGATCAGGGCGTGTTGATGATCAACACCACCATGACCGTCGAGCGCGCCAACGCCAATGCGCATAAAGACAAGGGCTGGCAGTTCTTCACTGATCGGATCATTGAGGTGGTCAGCGAGCGCCAGCCGCATCTGGTGTTCATGCTCTGGGGCGCGCACGCTCAGAGCAAGCAGAAGCTGATCGACGCGACCAAGCATCTGGTGCTGACGTCGGTGCATCCGTCGCCGCTGTCGGCTTATCGCGGGTTTTTGGGGTGTGGGCATTTCAGCCGGACCAACAAGTTTCTCGAGCAGAATGGCGAAACACCGATCGAGTGGCGGCTTCCTCCGATCTGATGACGGTCTGAAGGGCCCCATCGCTGGCAAGCCAGCTCCCACAGGTTTTTGGGGGGTGCCCATAGTCTGTGGCAGCCACAAGAACCTGTGGGAGCTGGCTTGCCAGCGATGAAGTCGACTCGGTGCTACTCGGGATTACGATTCCAGTACTTGAACAACGGCTCCGCCAGAAACAGCACAAACAACAACCGCATCACCTGCATCGCCGTCACCAACGGCACCGACAATTGCAGCGTCTCTGCCGTCAGACTCATCTCGGCAATCCCGCCGGGCATCATGCCCAGTGTCAGCGAACGCAAATCCAGATGGGTCAGCGCACTCAAGCCCAACGCCGCCAACGTCGCGATCAACATGGTCAGCGCCGTGCCGATCAATGTCCGCCCCATAAACGAAGGCGCGCGGCGGAAGAACTGCCGATTGAAGTGACAACCCAGACCGCTGCCAATCAGCCACTGACCAATCTGACTGCCGCCATTGGGTAAACCAATGTGCAAATCCCAGCCAATGCTCACCGCCGCACTCACCAGCAACGGTCCGAACAGCCACGGATTGGGTTGGCGCAAACGCTGCCAGAGCCACGCAAGCAAACCGCCCGCCGGAAACAGAATCGCCAGCCAGCGCCAATCGACGCTGCCAGCGTGAGAAATCGGGTTGCCATCGCCGAGCAGGTACTTGAACGCTGCCGGCACACACAGCACCACCACCAGCACCCGCAAACTCTGCCCTGCCGCAACATGACTGAGCATCGCGCCGTTGCGGGCGCCGAGGTTGACCATCTCCCCGGAACCGCCGGGCATGCTCGAGAAAAACGCTGTGGCGCGATCTTCACCGGTACGGCGCATCAACCACACGCCGACCACCGCCGAGACACTGGTGACCAGCGCACCGAAGAAGATCAAACCGAAATGACTGAGCACCTGCTCCATCACCACCGGGGTGAAGTGCAGGCCAATCCCGATGCCGACAATCCACTGGCCGCACTTGCGGCCGCCAGGGATTTCCGTGAGTTGCCACGGGGTCAGGCAGCGCACGAGGATGATCGCCAGCAACGAGCCGACCATCCACGGCAGTGGCCAGCCGATCTGGCTGGCGAGGTAGCCGCCAAGCAGACCGACCAGCGGGGTTCCCCACCAGGATTTCAGTGAGGCGCGATCAAACATCGGCGATGGCGCGACGCGCGACCGAACGTTTGCGCCAGATGCGCAGCAGCGGCATCAGCAGCATGATCGCGGTCAGCACCCAGACACCGAAAGTGATAGGGCTCGACCAGAGAATTTCCAGCGCGCCGTTGGAAATCGACAGCGCCCGACGCAGGTTTTGCTCCATCAGACCACCGAGGATGAAGCCCAGCAGCACTGGCGACAACGGGAAGTCGAGCTTGCGCAGGATGTAGCCGAAGATGCCGATGCCGACCATCAGGAACAGGTCGAACGTGGTGGCGTGCACCGCGTAGACGCCAATCCCGGTGATGATCGCGATCACCGGCACCAGTGCCCAGTTCGGCACGGCGAGGATGCGGGTGAAGATGCGGATCATCGGGATGTTGAGGATCACCAGCATGATGTTGGCGATGAACAACGAGGCGATCAGGCCCCAGACGATGTCCGGTTGTTGCTGGAACAGCAGTGGGCCCGGGGTGATGTTGTACAGCGACAGAGCGCCGATCATCACCGCGGTCGTGCCCGAACCTGGAACGCCGAGGGTCAGCATTGGCACCAGTGCGCCACAAGCCGAAGCACCGATGGCAGTTTCTGGCGCGGCGAGACCACGGGCATCACCCTGACCGAATTTGCCACTGGCACCGGCGATGCGTTTTTCGGTCATGTAGGCCACGGCGCTGGCCAGCGTCGCGCCGGCACCCGGCAGCACGCCCATGATGAAACCGAGCAGGCCGCAACGGATGTTCACCACGAACACCGACGACGCTTCCTTGAAGTTGAACATCATCCGCCCGGTGGCTTTCACCGCTTCCTGACCGCGATGGGTTTTCTCCAGCAGCAACAGAATCTCACTGACCGAGAACAGACCGAGCACCAGCACAACGAATTGAATGCCGTCAGTCAGGTGGATGTTGTCACCGGTGAAGCGGTAAACGCCGCTGTTGGCGTCGATGCCGACGCTCGACAGGAACAGGCCGATCAACGCCGCGATGAAGGTCTTCAACGGTCGATCACCGGCCATACCGCCGAGACAGACAATCGCAAACACCATCAACACGAAGTATTCCGCCGGGCCGAAGGCTATCGCCCATTTCGCCAGCAACGGCGCAAACAGCACCATGCCGCAGGTGGCGATAAACGCGCCGATAAACGAACTCCACGCCGACAGCGACAGCGCGACACCAGCGAGGCCTTTGCGGGCCATCGGGTAGCCGTCGAGGGTGGTCATCACGGTCGATGCTTCGCCCGGAATGTTCAGCAGGATCGAGCTGATCCGTCCGCCGTATTCACAGCCCAGGTACACCGCTGCCAACAGAATCAACGCCGACTCCGGCGGCAGGCCGAGAGCAAAAGCAATCGGAATCAGCAAGGCCACGCCATTGATCGGGCCAAGGCCCGGCAGCAGGCCGACGACGGTGCCGATCAGCGTGCCGGTCAGGGCCGTGACCAGGTTGTACGGGCTCAGCGCAACGCCGAAGCCTTGACCCAAATAACCGAGGGTATCCATATCAGTTCTCCAGCACGTCGAGCAGGCCAAGGGGCAGCGGAACGTCCATCACACGGTCGAACAGCAGGTACAGACCGATGGCCATCAGCGTGGTCACCACGATGCTCGGCATCCAGCGACCGCCATACAGGCGCGCCATTGGAATACCGATAAGGATGCTGCTGAGGATGAAACCCAGCGGTTCGAAGAGACCGGCGAACACCAGCAGCAGTGCGACGCAAATGGCGATCTTGGTCAGGGTTTCGCGATCCAGTGGCGGCTCGTCTTCACTGTGTTTGATCGGCGCCGGGCGAAATACCATGTACAGCAGCGCCGCGCCCATCAGGCCGAGCATCAACAGAGGGAAGGCGCGCGGGCCCACCGGTTCGTAGGAAAAAGCCGCTTGGTACGGCCACGCCATCAGTGCCAGGCCGGCGCAAACCAGCAACAGCACGGAGGCGAAAATGCGTTGAATAAGCATGGGAGCTCCTGTGCCGCGTCCCCGCAACCGGGAACGCAGCGGCTAGACAGAGGCGATCACTGAATCAGGCCGAACTCTTTGGCCAGCACTTTGTAGTCCGCCACCTGCTTCTTCACGTAGGTGTCGAGTTCCGGGCCTGTCATGGCGAACGGGAACAGTTCACGCTGGTCGCGCAGTTTGGCGAATTCGTCGGAGGCCAGCAGTTTGTCGAACGAGTCTTTCCACCAGGCGTAGTCTTCATCGCTGACTTTTGGCCCCAGGTAGAAGCCGCGCACCACTGGCCAGACGATGTCGTAGCCTTGTTCGCGAGCGGTCGGAATGTCTTTCATTTCCGGCTCGTCGAGACGCTTGTCGGCGAACACCGCGAGCAGGCGCATGTCACCGCTCTGGATGTGCGGCATGGAGTCGGAGATGTCGGTACTGCCGACCTGGATGTGACCACCGAGCAGGGCCGTGGCGATTTCGCCGCCACCTTCAAGCGCGACGTAACGCAGGTCGCGCGGGTTGATCCCGGCAGCCTTGGCGATCAGTGCAGTTTGCATCCAGTCCTGGCTGCCGACGGTGCCGCCGGAGCCGATCACCACTGAGCTTGGATCTTTCTTCAGAGCCTGAACGAGATCGTCGAGGGTCTTGTAGGGCGAATCGCTTTTCACCGCAATGGCACCGTAGCTGGTGCCGACCGCTGCCAGCCAACGCACGTTGGTCTCATCGAAACGACCGAACTTGCCCTGGGCCAGGTTCAACAGCGAACCGCTCGACCACGCGACCAGCGTGCCGGCATCGGCCGGACGTTGCGCGACCACGGCGTTGTAGGCCACCGCGCCGACACCGCCGGGCATGTAGGTCACACGCATCGGTTTGCTCAGCAGTTTCTGGTTGACCAGTGCGCTCTGCACCAGTTTGCAGGTCAGGTCGAAACCACCGCCGGGGGAGGCCGGGGCGATACATTCCGGACGTTTCGGTTCGGCCATCAGTTGGCCGGCAAACAGGATGCAACTGGCGGCCAGTGCAACTTTACGCAGTGACAGGTTCATTCGATTCTCCACGGGCATTGTTGTTATTCGACGTGTTTTTCACTTACGGGCATTTACCAAAGGGCAACGCTGTAGCTCACCAGCAAACGCACTTCGTCAGCATCGCGAGCCGAGTAGTTGGAGCGGTAAGTGGCATTACGCAAACGCACGGCGACATCCTTCAAGGCGCCGCTTTGTACTACATATTTGATCTCGGTGTTGCGTTCCCATTCTTTGCCTTCTTCGCCGTTCTTGAGCTTGATGTTGTCACCGCTCAAGTAGCGACTCATGAAGCTAAGACCGGGGATGCCGAGTTTGGCGAAGTCGAAGTCGTAGCGCGCCTGCCAGGAGCGCTCTTCAGCGCCGGCGAAATCGTTGATCTGCACGAAGTTGACCAGGTACGGGTCGCTGCCATCGACATAAGGGAAGGCACTGTCGCCAGACATGTGCTGGTAACCGGCGCTGAACTTGTGGCCGCTCAGCGCGTAGCTGACCAGACCGTTGAGCGAGCGGTTGTCGATCTCGCCGCCACGGGCTGCGCCCTGATCATCACTGACGGCGAAACGCAGGTCGGTGGCAAACGTACCGGGTCCCATAGGTCGCGAGGCAACGAGGCCGAAAAAGTGCTGGTTGTAGACTTCGTCGAGTTGGGCGAAGTGGTAACTGCCGGTGATCTTGTCGGTGAACTTGTAGTCCACGCCGCCAAAATCGAAGTGCTTGCCAGCGGCGGTGCCGGCAAAACGGCTGTTCTTGTTGTTGAGGGCGATGTCCTCGAAATCGGTGCTGTCGCGATCCTTGGCTTTCTCCAGACGGCCGCCGGTGAAGGTCAGGTTCTTGATCTCTTTGGAGGTCAGCAAGCCGCCTTCAAAGGTCTGCGGCAGGATGCGCCCGTCGTTGGGCTTGAGGATCGGCAGTTCAGGAATCAGGCTGCCGATTTTCAGCTCGGTGGCGGAAATTTTCACTTTGCCGGTCAGGCCGACTTTGGAGTATTCATCCGCCGCGCGCCCGTCATCATGGGTCGGCAGCAGGCCGGTACCGGTGCGGTCCGGGCTTGAATCAAGTTTGACCCCGAGCATGCCCAGCGCATCGACACCGAACCCCACGGTGCCGTCGGTGTAACCCGATTGCAGATTAAGCATGAACCCTTGAGCCCATTCGTCACGCTTGGATTGCTGGGCGCTGGTGCCATCGCGAAAGTCGCGGTTGAAATACATGTTGCGGGTTTCGAAGGTGGCGCTGCTGTCTTCGATGAAGTCGGCAAAACTCAACGGCGAAAAACCGGCAAGGGCGGCGGCACTGGCGAGGGCGGTGTGGCTGAAACGGGAAGGGCGGACAGGCGTGGAGGCCTGAGGCTGCATGGACGGCATGCGGGTTTACTCCGTTTATTGTTCTTATTGGTCGAAAACGCTTCGAGGCGTTTTTCTTTACGCTGTGTGGCATCAGCGACGGCAGTCGGAACTGTCCGTGGGCCGACTGTAACGAGCTAACCTTTCGCTAACCTTTCAGCTGACTTTCAAGGTTTTCGGGCTTCACAGCGGCGGTTGCGGCTGTAAACTCCGCGGCAAAGCGTGGCGTTGGCCATTCCTGAACGAGGTAAAAATCCATGCGTGTTCTGCTCGTCGAAGACCATCTGCAATTGGCTGAAAGCGTTGCGCAGGCGCTCAAGAGCACCGGTCTGACTGTGGATGTGTTGCACGATGGTGTGGCCGCCGATCTGGCGCTGGGCAGTGAGGAATACGCCGTGGCGATCCTCGATGTCGGCCTGCCGCGCATGGACGGTTTCGAGGTGCTCGCGCGTTTGCGCGCACGCGGCAAAAATCTGCCGGTGTTGATGCTAACGGCGCGCAGCGATGTGAAGGATCGCGTCCATGGCCTCAATCTGGGCGCCGACGATTACCTCGCCAAGCCTTTCGAGCTGACTGAGCTGGAAGCACGGGTCAAAGCCTTGCTGCGCCGCAGTGTGCTCGGTGGTGAACGCCAGCAGCGCTGCGGTGTGCTGGCCTACGACCTCGACACCCGGCGCTTCACCCTCGGTGAAGAGTTGCTGACGCTGACGTCCCGCGAACAAGCGGTGCTGGAAGCGCTGATCGCCCGGCCGGGACGGGTGATGAGCAAGGAGCAACTGGCGTCCCAGGTGTTCGGTCTCGACGAAGAGGCCAGCCCCGATGCCATCGAAATCTACGTGCACCGCTTGCGCAAGAAACTCGACGGCCAACCAGTGGCGATCGTGACGTTCCGTGGTCTGGGTTATCTGCTGGAAAGCCGTGATGCATAAGCCCAGCAGCCTGCGCTGGCGCTTGCTGTGGAACCTTGCATTGCTGCTGGTGGTACTGATGCTCGCCAGCGGTTTGAGTGCGTACTGGAATGGTCGCGAAGCCGCCGACACCGCGTATGACCGCACGTTGCTGGCCTCGGCGCGGACCATCGCTGCGGGCCTGTCGCAGCGTGACGGCACGCTGAGCGCCGATGTGCCCTACGTCGCACTCGATACCTTCGCTTACGACAGCGCCGGGCGGATTTACTATCAGGTCAACGATATCCATCAGAAGCTGATTTCCGGCTACGAAAACCTCCCGGGCCCGCCGCCGGGGACGCCGCGAACGGACAGTTATCCCGCGTTGGCGCGCTTCTACAACGCCACCTACAACGGTCAGAACGTGCGCGTGGTCAGTCTGCTGAAAGCGGTGAGCGAGCCGAACATGAACGGCATGGCGGAAATCCGCGTGGCCGAAACCGACGAAGCGCGGGTGAGCATGGCGCGTAGTCTGGCCGCCGATACCTTGCTGCGTTTGGGTATGTTGGCGATTGGCGCGTTGTTGCTGGTCTGGTTCGCGGTCAGTGCGGCACTGCGCCCATTGGAGCGCTTGCGCACGGCGGTGGAAGAGCGTCAGCCCGACGACTTGCGCCCGCTGCCATTGGTTGAAGTGCAGCATGAACTGTGGCCGCTGGTGCGCGGGCTCAATCATTTCACCGAGCGTCTGCGCGGGCAATTTGAACGGCAGGCGCAGTTCATTGCCGATGCCGCCCATGAGTTGCGTACGCCTTTGGCAGCGCTGAAGGCGCGGCTTGAGCTGGGCCTGCGTTCCAATGATGCCGAGGTCTGGCGTTCGACGCTGGAGTCCTCGGCACAAAGCACTGATCGCCTGACACATCTGGCCAATCAGTTGCTGTCGTTGGCGCGGGTCGAAAACGGCGCCCGGGCGATTGCCGAGGGCGGCGCGCAGTTGCTCGATCTGAGTCAGTTGGCCCGAGAGCTGGGCATGGCCATGGCGCCACTGGCGCACAAGCGCGGGGTGGCCCTGGCGCTAGAGGCGGACGAACCGGTGTGGCTGCGCGGTGAACCGACGTTGCTCAATGAGTTGCTGAGCAATCTGGTGGACAACGCCTTGGCGCACACGCCATCGGGCGGCAACGTGATTTTGCGGGTGACGGCGCCGGCGGTGCTTGAAGTGGAAGATGACGGCCCGGGGATTCCGCTGGAAGAGCGCGATCGGGTGTTCGAGCGTTTCTATCGGCGTAATCAGCAGGTGGCGGGTTCAGGATTGGGGCTGGCGATTGTTGGCGAGATCTGCCGGGCGCATCTGGCGCAGATTAGTTTGCATGACGGTGAGCAGGCGGGGTTGAAGGTGCGGGTCAGTTTTATTGCCGGCTGATTGTGGTGGTTTTGCTGCCCCTTCGCGAGCAGGCTCGCTCCCACTCTGGAATGCATTTTCCTGTGGGAGCGAGCCTGCTCGCGAATGTGGCGGCGCGGTCTCGGATCAGTAAAACATCGTCCGCGACTCTTCCAGATCTTCACACAACGCTTTGTTCTCCGGATCAATCCCAAGCTTCCTGAACGCCGGAACAGTCATTGGATCAATCCGCGCAAACGGGTGGTCAGTGCCCTTGTGGCAATACAGGCTCGCCACCTGCACCAGATCGACATAGTCAATTGCAGTCGAGTCGCGCTTGAAGTCCTGATAGCGCCCCGGCAACTCCACCAATCGTTCCGGAAACTCCCACACGCGCAGCAACTTGTCGCCGAGCAACGGGTGAATATGGTCGATCACATGGTTGAGGCTGACCGGATCCGACAGCAGCTCATAGTGATCTTCGGCGTAAGTCAGAATCGGCAGTACCCCGATCTGATGCACCAGCCCGCCAAGGGCTGCCTGATCGGGCTTGAGTTGCGTGTAGCGGCGGCACAACGCGTAACTGACCCCGGCAATTTCCAGGCTCTTGCGCCAGACTTCGCGCATCTTCTGCTCGACCACTTCGGAGCGGGCGTGGAAGATCTGCTCCATCACCAGGCCGATGGCCAGGTTGCTGCTGTAGTTGATGCCCAGCCGGGTGATGGCTGTGTGCAGGTCGGTGACTTCCTGCGCGGCGCGCAGCAGCGGGCTGTTGACCACTTTGATCAGGCGCGCCGACAGTGCCGTGTCACGGCCGATCACTTTGCTCAGGTCGCTGACGCTGATTTCCGGGTCTTCAGCAGCCTTGCGAATCTGCAGGGCCACTTCCGGCAACGTGGGCAGAACCAGGTCATCGTTATCGATGGCCGCAACCAAATCCTGTTGGACTTTTTCCGCCAGTTCGCTCATTTAAACTCTCTAGGGTGTTGCAACAAATGCTGCGATCAGCGCTGGATTTCGCGGTCGCGATCCAGTTCGTAAGGCAGGTCGAGCAGATGCAGCGCGGGACCTTCGAGGGTGCCCAGACGCAAATCACCGGCTTCGGCAGCTTCGGCCTGCAGCACCGCCAGGAGTTCAATGTTTTGCCCGGCCTTGGCGGCCAGCACCACTTCGCCGATGGCGCTGTTGTGGCTTGGCGCGAACAGTTGTGTACCAGGCTCCGGCAAGTCAGCAGCGTCCAGGCTCAATCGATACAGACGACGCTTGAGTTTGCCCAGGTACTGCATGCGCGCAACGATTTCCTGGCCGGTGTAGCAACCTTTCTTGAAACTCACGCCGCCGACGGCTTGCAGGTTGAGCATCTGCGGGATGAACAGCTCGCGAGTGCTTGGCATGACCTGACCGATACCGGCGCGGATCTGGCCCAGCAGCCATTGATTCAGCTCGGCTTCAGGCAGGGCTTCGGACAATTTGGCTTTGATCGCGTCAGCCTGATCGACCGGTGCCCAGAGTTCGGCGCGATCCGGCGAGACGCGAATCGCGATCAGGCTTTCATTGCGCACGAGGCTGTCAGTTTCTGCCGGCAGATCCAGACCGAGGCTGGTCAAGGCGTTGTCGCCATGGGCCAGGCCGAAGCGTACCCAAGCGGCGCTTTCGTCGGTCAGTTTTGATTTGGAGAACACCGCGTACTTTTTCAGGTCCGCCAGTTGCGGCTCCAGCAGCTCGCTGGCCATCGCCAGGACCACGCCATCGCCTTCAAGCAGAATGCGGAAGCTCGACTGCATCCGGCCTTTCTGTGTGCAACGAGCACCGAGGCTGGCGCGGCTGTCGCTCAGGTAATTGAGATTGCAGGTCAACTGGCCTTGCAGGAATTTTCCGGCATCCGCGCCGCGAACCGCGAGAACGCCTTCATGAGACAGGGTGCAGAAAAAAGCAGAATCGGCCATGGGTCTTCGCAGGGTAAATAGACTGGGGCACATCATAAGGGCGCGTTGGTGAAATGGGTAGTTGATAAAGGATCGGTGGTGCCCGACCAAAGCCGACTGTGCGACCCGCCTCGGCGCTGTATACTTGCCGCCAAATTTGAGGAGGGCTCCATGGTCGAACAAGTTGAACTGAATCGCCTCTTTTGGCACAGCCGTCGCGGCATGCTTGAGCTTGACGTGTTGCTGGTGCCGTTCGTGAAAGAGGTTTATGCCGATCTGAACGAGGTGGATCGTGCGTTGTATGTTCGCCTGTTGGAGTGCGAGGATCAGGACATGTTCGGCTGGTTCATGGAGCGCAGCGAGTCTGAAGATCCGGAGCTGCAGCGTATGGTTCGCATGATCCTGGACCGTGTCCAGCCCAAGTAACACGTTCGAATGCCGCTGGCATGCCTCACGGCAGTTGCTGGCGGCGTATCTGCTGGCCCAGGCGTTCGCACTGGGTTCGGTGTTCCTGCTTTCTATTCCACTCTGGGCAAGTTTGCTCGGGGCTTTTGGCTGTCTGCTTCACGGATATTGGGTGTTGCCTCGGCAGATTCTGCTAAATCACCCTCAGGCGTTTCGCGGATTGCGCCGGGACGCCGATGGCTGGCAGTTGTGGAATCAGGCGGATGGCTGGCAAGCCGTGCAGTTGAGGCCGGACAGCCTGGCGCTGCCGTTGATCGTGGTTTTGCGTTTTCGTCTGCGCGGGGAATGGCGGGTCAGATCAATCTGTGTACCACGGGACTCGCAGGCGGCGGATCTGCACCGGCGCCTGCGAGTACGGCTCAAGTTCAGCCGGCGTAGGTGGGCGGCACCAGAATAGTGTCGAGCGCCTCAGGCAACAGGTCGGGATAGTCGAGGGTGTAATGCAGGCCGCGACTTTCCTTGCGCTCCATGGCTGAGCAAATCATCAGTTCGGCGACTTGTGCCAGGTTGCGCAGTTCGATCAGATCGCGACTGACCTTATAGTTGCTGTAGAACTCGTCGATCTCGTCCAGCAGTAGGCGCACGCGGTGTTGCGCCCGTTGCAGGCGCTTATTGGTGCGCACGATGCCGACGTAGTCCCACATGAACCGTCGCAGTTCATCCCAGTTGTGCGCGATGATCACGTCCTCGTCTGAGTCGGTGACCTGGCTGGCGTCCCAGACGGGCAGGGCGCTTGGCGCGGCGACATCGTCCAGTTGCGCGAGGATGTCCGCCGCCGCCGAACGGGCATAGACGAAACATTCCAGCAGCGAATTACTGGCCATGCGGTTGGCGCCATGCAGGCCGGTGAAGCTGGTTTCGCCGATGGCATACAGGCCCGGCACATCGGTGCGACCGTTCTGATCGACCATCACGCCGCCACAGGTGTAATGCGCGGCCGGGACGACCGGGATCGGCTGTTTGGTGATGTCGATGCCGAATCCCAGGCAGCGCTCATAAACAGTCGGGAAGTGACTTTTAATGAACGCTTCGGGTTTGTGGCTGATGTCGAGATACACGCAGTCAACGCCCAAGCGCTTCATTTCATGGTCGATGGCCCGGGCGACGATGTCACGCGGTGCCAGTTCGGCGCGCTTGTCGAAGCGGGACATGAAGCGTTCGCCATTGGGCAGCTTCAAATGGGCGCCTTCGCCGCGCAGGGCTTCGGTGATCAGAAAACTCTTGGCCTGTGGGTGATACAGGCAGGTCGGGTGGAACTGGTTGAACTCCAGGTTCGCCACCCGGCAACCCGAACGCCAGGCCATGGCGATGCCGTCACCGCAGGCGCCGTCGGGGTTACTGGTATAGAGATAGACCTTGGCGGCACCGCCCGAGGCCAGAATCACGAAGCGTGCGCCGTAGGTGTCGACTTCGCCAGTCTTGCGGTTGAGTACGTAGGCGCCGAGGCATCGTTCGCCTTGCATGCCTAAGCGTCGTTCGGTGATCAGGTCGACGGCGACCCGCTGCTCCAGCAGTTCGATATTCGAACGCTCTTTGGCCTGGGCCAGCAGGGTTTTGAAGATGGCAGCGCCGGTGGCATCGGCCGCATGGATGATGCGGCGGTGACTGTGGCCACCTTCGCGGGTCAGGTGGAATTCGAATCCGCCGTCTTCAGTGCCGGACTGATCGTCGCGGGTGAAAGGCACGCCTTGGTCGATCAGCCACTGGATGGCCTCGCGGCTGTGCTCGACGGTGAAACGCACTGCGTCTTCGTGGCATAGACCGCCGCCGGCGTTCAGGGTGTCGTCGACGTGGGATTCGACAGTGTCGGTGTCATCCAGCACAGCTGCGACGCCGCCCTGGGCCCAATAGGTGGATCCGTTGGCGAGATCGCCTTTGCTCAATACGGCAATGCGCAAATGACCCGGCAGGGTCAGCGCGAGACTTAAACCGGCAGCACCGCTGCCAATGACCAGAACATCATGTTGGAATTGTTGGCTCATTACAGGATTCCGCTCAAAGCGACCCGGGTCGGGGGTGGTGCAGGACTGCCGGATCGGCGAGTCAAGGCAGCCACACAGCCCACTAGTATATAGAGGGGGGGATCGGCACAATAGCCGGGCCGACATGGCATTGTGAAACTACTGTGACCGAAAAAACCGTGTGCTTCGTCGGAAGTTTTTCTCACCCATTTGGGGAAAAGACGACTGTATCGGTGCTGAAACAGACTTTTTCTGCACAGGGTCGCCCAATGTCAGGTGGTGACGGCTATAAATAATTGGAACTTTTGCCAAAGGCCCAAGATCAATAGTCGGTGCCAGAGATAAGGGACAGTGTCGGCTTCAGTGCGGAATCTGCGGTTGGATTCCTGCCGGCGAAACCGATGACAAGATTATTCGCGCAGCCGGTTTATCCCGAGCTGCGCTTTTCGTGCGTGCCAAATCAGAGCCCGCAGGAAACTTGCCTGGAGGGGGAGAACTTTTGCGAAAAGCCCGAGTCTATGTTTGCAAGTCTGGTCGTTTAGTTATGCAAGTCTCCTTCGGGCTTATCGAGGAGTGTTCATGCTAACCCAGGAAGAGGATCAGCAGCTGGTCGAGCGCGTTCAACGCGGCGACAAGCGAGCTTTCGATCTGTTGGTGCTGAAGTATCAGCACAAGATTCTCGGGTTGATCGTGCGTTTCGTGCACGACACCCATGAAGCCCAGGACGTGGCTCAGGAAGCCTTTATCAAGGCATATCGAGCGCTTGGAAACTTTCGCGGCGACAGTGCGTTTTATACGTGGCTGTACCGTATTGCCATTAACACGGCAAAGAATTACCTGGTTTCACGCGGCCGCCGGCCGCCGGATAGCGATGTAAGTTCCGAAGATGCAGAGTTCTACGATGGCGATCATGGCCTCAAGGATCTCGAGTCACCAGAACGTGCACTGCTGCGGGATGAGATCGAAGGCACTGTCCATCGAACCATTCAGCAACTGCCAGAGGATTTGCGTACGGCGTTAACTTTACGTGAATTCGATGGTCTGAGTTACGAGGACATTGCGAGCGTCATGCAATGTCCGGTGGGTACCGTGCGCTCCCGGATTTTCCGCGCCCGGGAGGCCATCGATAAAGCCCTGCAGCCGTTGTTGCAGGAAAACTAAAGACAGCGGCGACAGCCAAGAGAGGAACGCCATGAGTCGTGAAGCCCTGCAGGAATCGCTGTCCGCAGTGATGGATAACGAAGCGGACGAACTGGAATTGCGTCGAGTGCTCAATGCACTGGATGATGTTGATACCCGTGAGACCTGGGCTCGTTACCAGATCGCTCGGGCAGCCATGCACAAGGATCTGCTGCTGCCACGTCTGGATATCGCTGCGGCAGTGTCTGCTGCACTGGAAGACGAAACGGCTCCGGCCAAAGTATCTCGCAGCCCATGGCGCAATCTTGGCCGTCTGGCTGTTGCAGCCTCGGTGACTGTTGCCGTTCTGGCCGGTGTTCGCCTGTACAACCAGGACGAAATCGCTGGTGTTGAGCTGGCTCAGCAATCCAATCAGCCAACCTTGGCTACCCCACAGGTCAAAGGTCCGGCTGTTCTGGCAGGCTATAGTGAAAGTTCGGAAGCCACTGGCCCTATGGCCAACGGCGTACTGCAAGGTCAGCCAGGCTGGCATGATCAGCGTCTGCCAGGCTACCTGCGTCAGCACGCACAACAGGCCGCACTGAAAGGCACTGAAAGCGCGTTGCCATACGCACGTGCAGCAAGTCTGGAAAACCGTTAAGGAGGATCATGCGCGCCATACCTCTACTTTCGCTTCTGCTCAGTGGCTGGTTCATAGTTCCAGCCCACGCTGATGAGGCCCAGGACTGGTTGACCCGTCTGGGCCAGGCCGAGCAGCAGCAAAGCTTTCACGGCACTTTCGTATACGAGCGTAACGGTAGCTTTTCTACCCATAACATCTGGCATCGCGTCCAGAATGGCCAGGTTCGCGAGCGTTTACTCCAGCTCGACGGTTCGGCGCAGGAAGTCGTGCGCATTGATGGACACACTCAATGCGTCAGCGGCACCCTGATTGCCGGTCTGGGGGATTCCCCCAACTCAGCCGCTCGTCCTCTCGATCCGCAAAAGCTGAAAAACTGGTATGACCTTGCCGTCATCGGCAAATCGCGCGTGGCTGGGCGAGACGCAGTGATTGTATCGCTGACGCCTCGCGATCAGCATCGTTACGGTTTTGAATTGCATCTGGACAAGAAAACGGGTTTGCCGCTGAAGTCGTTGCTGCTGAACGACAAGGGGCAGTTGCTCGAACGCTTCCAGTTCACCAGTCTCGATACTGACGAAGTCCCGTCGGACAAAGATTTGCAGGCTGATGCTGACTGTAAAGCGATAACGCTCGACAGCGACAAGGCTTCCGCGGTCAAGACCGCTCAGGTCTGGCATTCGGACTGGCTGCCGCCGGGTTTTGAACTGACCAGCAGCACCTCGCACAAGGACCCGGAAACCAAGACTCAGGTCAACAGTTTGCTGTACGACGACGGCTTGGCACGTTTTTCGGTTTTCCTTGAGCCTTTGAACGGCGCAACCGTCACTGACACTCGCACGCAACTGGGTCCAACCGTTGCCGTTTCCCGTCGCCTGACAACGCCTGAAGGCGAGATGATGGTCACTGTGGTTGGTGAGATTCCAATTGGCACTGCCGAACGAATTGCTCTGTCGATGCGAAATACCGATGGCACTGCAACCAGTAAGCAGTGAGCTGATTTCAGTCATTACCACGTCTTCATCGAGACGTAGATGAAATGTTTGCTGAGCATTTTCATTTGCAAATACCCCGAAAATTTTTTATAGGTCAGAGCCTCACGGCTCTGGCCTTGTTTGTTGTTCCCGGAACAAAAATGCCGGTCGGTGGTTTCCGGCGTTCCTTGCTCCATATCGCTTAACCCTGCTCGTCGTAACGGGAGCTGTATGTCGATACCAAGTTTGAAATCCTATCTCTCCATTTTCGCCACTGTGCTGTTGCTCGGTCAGGCGGTGCCTGCGGCGCAAGCGGCCGATCTGCCTGACTTCACCCAATTGGTCGAACAAGCTTCGCCAGCCGTGGTGAACATCAGTACCACGCAGAAACTGCCGGATCGCAAAGTGAACCAGCAGATGCCTGATCTGGAAGGCTTGCCGCCGATGCTGCGCGAGTTCTTCGAACGTGGCATGCCGCCTCAGCAGCGTTCGCCGGGCGGTGGTGGTCGTCAGCGTGAAGCGCAGTCGCTGGGTTCGGGCTTCATTATCTCCCCGGATGGCTACATCCTGACCAATAACCACGTAATCGCCGATGCCGACGAGATCCTCGTCCGCCTCGCCGACCGCAGTGAAATGAAAGCCAAGCTGATCGGCACCGATCCACGCTCCGACGTGGCCTTGCTGAAAATCGAAGGCAAGGACCTGCCGGTGCTCAAACTCGGCAAATCCCAGGACTTGAAAGCCGGTCAGTGGGTCGTGGCAATCGGTTCGCCGTTTGGCTTCGACCATACCGTGACTCAAGGCATCGTCAGTGCCGTGGGTCGTAGCCTGCCGAACGAAAACTATGTGCCGTTCATTCAGACCGACGTGCCGATCAACCCAGGCAACTCCGGTGGTCCGCTGTTCAACCTGAACGGTGAAGTGGTCGGCATCAACTCGCAGATCTACACCCGTTCCGGTGGTTTCATGGGCGTGTCGTTCGCGATCCCGATCGACGTGGCGATGGATGTGTCCAATCAGCTGAAGAGCGGTGGCAAAGTCAGCCGCGGCTGGCTGGGCGTGGTCATCCAGGAAGTGAATAAGGATCTGGCCGAGTCGTTCGGCCTGGATAAACCGGCCGGCGCGCTGGTTGCCCAGATTCAGGATGACGGCCCGGCAGCCAAAGGTGGCCTGCAAGTTGGCGACGTGATCCTGAGCATGAATGGTCAGCCGATCGTCATGTCAGCTGATCTGCCGCATCTGGTCGGCGCACTGAAAGCTGGCGCCAAAGCCAATCTGGAAGTGATTCGTGAAGGCAAGCGCAAGAATGTCGAGCTGACGGTTGGCGCGATCCCTGATGAAGACAAAGAGCTGGATGCGCTACCGAAGTCCGGTACTGAAAGCACCAGCAACCGCCTCGGTGTGTCGGTGGGCGAGCTGACCGCCGAGCAGAAGAAAACCTACGACCTCAAAGGTGGTGTGGTGATCAAGGAAGTGCAGGACGGTCCTGCGGCGCTGATTGGTCTGCAGCCAGGTGACGTGATCACGCACCTGAACAACCAGGCCATCGGCTCCACCAAGGAGTTCGGCGAGATCGCCAAGGCTCTGCCGAAGAACCGTTCGGTGTCGATGCGCGTTCTGCGTCAAGGTCGTGCCAGCTTCATCACCTTCAAACTGGCTGAATAATCCAGCGCTAAGGTAAAAAAGAAACCGCCTCGAAAGAGGCGGTTTTTTTATGCCTGAAGCTTTTGTCTGGACGGCAGGAGGCTTAGCCCATCATGTCCTTGACCATCCGCTCTTGTTCCATCAGCTCACGCTGGCGGGCATCGATGCGTGAAGACAGCGGGAAGTTGCTGCCAGCCTTGCGCTTGGCAAAATCGAGTTGCTGGATCGCCTGGCGATAATCGCCAACCAGCGCGAAATACTCGGCCCGCGCCTGGTGCAGGCCAATGATGTTCCCCGACAAGCCACGGGTTTCGGCGACCTGATACCAGACATCCGGATCATCCGGGCGGGATTTGAGTAATGCTTCCAGCGCCTTCTCGGCATCCGGCGCGCGATTCTGTTTCAGCAGCAGATCCACTCGAACCTGATTCAGCGGATAGTTGCCCGGATATTGTGTAAGCATCCGGTCCACACGGGACTGTGCATCCGGCAAACGATTATTGGTGATGTCCAGATCGACTTGGGCAAGGTTGTAGATGATTTCGTTCGGCGACGTCGTCAGCAATTGCTTGAGATTCTCGCGCGCTTCATTCAACTGGCCACCCTTGATCTGCGCAATCGCCAGACCGTAGCGCGCCACATCGTTCTTCGGGTTTTCATCCAGCTGCGCACGGAAACGCTTGGCGCCCAGACCCGGGGTTTCTTCGTAGATCAACTGCACGCGCGCGCGGATCAATTGATAGCGCTTGGAGTCTTCAATGCCGCCCGGTTTGGCTTGTTCGGCGCGGTTGCGGGTGTCGGCAATACGCGATTCGGTCACCGGGTGAGTCAGCAGGAATTCCGGTGGCTTGGCGTCGAAACGGTATTGACGCATCAGGCGTTCGAACATGGTCGGCATCGAACGCGGGTCATACCCGGCCTTTTCCAGATTGAGGATGCCGATGCGGTCGGCTTCCTGTTCGTTCTGCCGGGAGAAGGTGCGTTGCGACTGAATCGCCGCTGCCTGCGTACCGGCGATGGTCGCAATACCGGCGTCACCGCCACCGGCTGCGGCAATGACGATCCCGGCCAGCAGCGCGGCCATCATCGGTACCTGCATTCGTTGCGATGCCTCGACGCCGCGCGCGAAGTGGCGTTGTGACAAGTGCGCCAGTTCGTGCGCCAGTACCGATGCGTATTCACCCTCGGTCTGCGCATTGAGGAACAAGCCACCATTGACCCCGACCACGCCACCCGGCGCCGCGAAGGCGTTGAGCTGCGGGCTGTTGATCAGAATGAATTCAAGGCGTCGGTCAGTGACTTGACTGGTCTCCACCAGCTTATAGACGCTGGATTCGACGTAGTCCTTGAGCTGCGGATCGTTGAGCTGTGAAACCTGGCTGCGCAACATCGCCAGCCAGGCGCGGCCAAGCTGGTATTCCTGTTGCGGCGAGACAATGGCAGAACTGGCGTCGCCAAGTGACGGCAGATCGTCGGCAAAGCCTGGTGAGGCGAGCAGGCAAGCGAGCGTCAGCAGGGTAGGGCGCAGAAAAGTCATGCACAAAGCCTTAGAAGACAAAGACCTTACTGTAGCCGGACACCGATGCTGCGACCAGATATTCTAGGCTGCTCGAAGACCTGAACCGGAGTGACGCAATGACTGACGCTGTAGCCCATGACGTGGAACTGGACGCCAGTGGCCTGAATTGTCCGTTGCCGTTGCTCAAGGCGAAAATGGAGCTGAACAAGCTTCAGAGTGGCGCCGTCCTCAAGGTGATCGCCACTGATGCGGGCTCGCAACGCGACTTTCGCACCTTTGCCAAATTGGCCGGTCATACGCTGCTGCGCGAAGAAGACGAAGCAGGTGTCTACCGTTACTGGTTGAAAAAGGCCTGAAATCGACAGCGTTACAATCTAAGGATTATTGATGTTCAAAGTGTTACGCGACTGGATTCAGCGCTATTTCTCCGATGAGGAAGCGGTGGTGCTGGCGGTGCTGCTGTTTCTCGCCTTCACGGCCGTGCTCACCCTCGGCGGCATGCTCGCGCCGGTATTGGCGGGGATGGTGCTGGCGTATCTCATGCAGGGCCTGGTGGTCACGCTCGAGCGTCTGCGCGTGCCGGGTGGTGTGGCGGTAGGATTGGTGTTCGCGCTGTTCATGGGCGTGCTGATGCTGTTTATCCTCGTGGTGTTGCCGCTGCTCTGGCATCAGTTGATCACGCTGTTCAATGAGTTGCCGGGCATGCTCGCCAAATGGCAGTCGCTGCTGTTGCTGCTGCCGGAACGCTATCCGCACCTGGTGTCCGATGAGCAAGTGTTGCAGGCGATCGAGGCGGCGCGTGGCGAGATCGGCAAGTTCGGCCAGTGGGCTCTGACATTCTCTCTGTCGAGTTTGCCGCTGCTGGTGAACATCATGATCTATCTGGTACTGGTGCCGATTCTGGTGTTCTTCTTCCTCAAGGACCGGGCCATGATCGGCGAATGGGTGCGTGGCTACTTGCCGCGTGAGCGCGCGCTGATCACTCGGGTTGCGCAGGAGATGAACCGGCAGATTGCCAACTACATTCGCGGCAAGGTCATCGAAATCGTGATTTGTGGCGGCGTGACCTACATCGCGTTTGCCGCCCTCGGACTCAACTATGCGGCGCTGCTGGCGTTGCTGGTCGGTGTGTCGGTGGTGGTGCCGTATGTCGGTGCCGTGGTGGTGACCGTGCCGGTGCTGCTGATTGCGCTGTTCCAGTGGGGCTGGAGCGATCAGTTCATTTATCTGATGGCGGTCTACGGGATCATTCAGACACTGGATGGCAATGTGCTGGTGCCGCTGCTGTTCTCGGAGGCGGTCAATTTGCACCCGGTGGCAATCATCTGTGCAGTGCTGTTGTTTGGCGGGTTGTGGGGATTCTGGGGGGTGTTCTTTGCGATCCCGCTGGCGACCCTATTCAAGGCAGTGCTGGATGCGTGGCCGCGCAAGGAGCCGGTGGTGGCGCCGCTGCTGTAGCGATTGATCCAGATTGTTCGGTGCGGCTTAAGGCCTCATCGCCGGCAAGCCAGCTCCCACAGGGTTTTCGGTGCACACAAAACCTGTGGGAGCTGGCTTGCCAGCGATGGCGTCAGAGAAGACGCCAGAGAAACATCAGGCCTTGTTCAAATTCTGCGCAGCAGCCAAAACAGCATCCACATGCCCCGGCACTTTCACACCACGCCATTCCTGACGCAGCACACCGTCCTTATCAATAAGGAACGTGCTGCGATCAACGCCCAGGTATTCCTTGCCGTACAGCTTCTTCAGCTTGATCACGTCGAACAATTGGCAGACGGCTTCGTCCTTGTCGCTGATCAGCTCAAAGGGAAACTCCTGCTTGCACTTGAAGTTCTCGTGGGACTTCAGGCTGTCACGGGAGATACCGAAAATCTCGGTATTGGCGGCCTTGAAGGCGGCGTACTGATCACGAAAGCCCTGGCCTTCTGTGGTGCAACCCGGGGTGCTGTCCTTCGGATAGAAATAGATCACCACTTGTTTGCCCTTTAGGGCAGACAGGCTGACAGTCTGCCCGCTGGTGGCAGGTGCTTCGAAATCGGCAACCGGTTGGTCGATGACAACAGCCATGAAAGCTTCCTTACATTGGGTTCTGTGGGCGCCAAGGCTCGATCAGTGCGTCCAGGTTCATCGCGTCGGAGAAGTCGAGAAACTGGTCGCGCAGCCAGCTGATCTGGGTGCCGGCGGGCAGGGTCACGGTAAATGTGGCGTTGAGCATGGTGCCGCCGGTCTGCGGCGCCTGATACGTGTCGCAGGTCAGGTTTTCCAGTTCGACGTTGTGATCCATGAAGAACTGGCACAGCTCATTGATGATGTCCGGGCGATATGCCGAGCTGACATACGCCACATACGGCAGGGCCTGCGGACGATTTTCCAGCGGCGCGCTGCGCACCACGTTGGCGGTAAAGGCGTGTTTCTTGGCCAGACCCGGCAAGCTGCCTTCCAGGCGGGCGAGGGCATCCCAACTGCCGGAGACCTCGAGGACCAAAGCGCTGCACTCGCCGTGGCGAGTCAGGCGTGAAGTAACCACGGCGCAGCGATTTTCATGGCTGGCGCGGCACAGGACGTTAGTCAGCTCCATGGGGTTGGCGCCGAGGGCACTGATGACAAGGAATTGTTCGCGAACTGTGGGGGTGGACATGCAGCATTCCTAAAGCGATGAGCGGTCGGTAGGTTTACGCGCGTTGGCCACCGGGGAGTGCCTGTTCTGGCTGTCCGTACAAAGAGGCCCGGCAAGCGCTCGCGGCTCGCTCCACTATAGCGGGAGCGCGTCGATGCGACGCAGGAACGGGGTCTGGGAGGCCGTAAAGGGAGGCTGGAACCCGGCGTACAAGCTGATCAGTACCGATCAAAGTCTGAAGGGTAGCGAAAAGCGGCGCCAAGGGGAATGGCGGCAGCGCAGTACTTCGCTTGTGCAAGCATCTTGGCGCCAGTACCATTACCGCTCTCTTTTTCCGGCAGGAGCGGTTTCATGATTGCGGGCAGTATGGTGGCACTGGTCACTCCCATGGATGCACAAGGGCGTCTTGACTGGGACAGCCTCAGCAAACTCGTGGACTTCCATCTCAAGAACGGCACCCATGCCATTGTCGCGGTCGGTACTACCGGCGAGTCGGCAACCCTTGATGTAGAAGAACACATCGCCGTCATCAAAGCCGTGGTCAAACAGGTTGCCGGGCGCATTCCGGTCATCGCCGGCACTGGTGCCAACTCGACCCGCGAAGCTGTCGAGCTGACCCGCAACGCCAAGGAAGCCGGGGCCGATGCCTGCCTGCTGGTGGTTCCGTACTACAACAAGCCGACTCAGGAAGGTCTGTACCAGCACTTCAAGCACATCGCTGAAGCGGTCGACATTCCGCAGATTCTCTACAACGTTCCTGGCCGCACGTCTTGCGACATGCAAGCCGAGACCGTGATTCGCCTGTCCACCGTGCCGAACATCATCGGTATCAAGGAAGCCACTGGCGACCTGAAACGCGCCAAAGCGATTATCGATGGTGTGAACAAGGATTTCATCGTGTTGTCTGGCGATGATCCGACCGCCGTCGAGCTGATCCTGCTGGGTGGCAAAGGCAACATCTCTGTAACCGCCAACGTCGCGCCACGCGAAATGGCCGATCTGTGCGAGGCCGCGCTCAAGGGCGACGCCGACACCGCACGGGCGATCAACGAAAAACTGATGCCACTGCACAAAGACCTGTTCATCGAAGCCAACCCGATTCCGGTGAAGTGGGCTTTGGTCGAAATGGGCCTGATGCACGAAGGCATTCGCCTGCCGCTGACCTGGCTGAGCGCACCTTGTCACGAAACGCTCCGCACGGCCCTGCGCCAGTGCAGCGTCCTGGTTTAATTGAGGAAGTACAACGCATGAAGCGAATGGCCGGACTTTCCGCACTTGCCTTGATTATCTCCAGCACCAGCGGCTGCGGATGGGTCTGGGGGCCGGAAGGTTATTTCCGCGACCGTGGTAGCGATTACCTGCAAGCGCAACAGACTGCACCAATGCAACTGCCACCGGAAGTCAGCACTTCCAAGCGTCTGGATCCGCTGTTGCCGATCCCGCGTAACGTTGCTGATGACACCGAGAAGGGCGAATACATTGTGCCGCGTCCTCAGCCGCTGTCGGCCGTTGCCGATGCCAGCGATTACTCGCTGCAGAAGAGCGGTGACTCCCGCTGGGTCGTGGCCCAGCACCCACCGGCCGAAGTCTGGCCAGTGGCGGTGCAGTTCTTCCAGGACAACGGTTTCCGTCTGGATGAACAGCGCCCGCAGACCGGCGAGTTCACCACCACCTGGCAGCATTCCGACGAACTGTCCGCGGCCATGGCCAAGCGCCTGAGCGCAGCCGGCATCGCCAGCGACAGCGAAACCCGCGTGCGTGTGCGGATCGAGCCGGGCGTGCAGCGCAACACCAGTGAAATCTACGTGGTCAGCGCCGAGCGTCCAGCCGGCAGCACGGCCGATGTGGCCTTCACCAACCGTTCGGTCAACACTGGCCTGGACGCAGCGCTGGTCGACGACATGCTCGCGAGCATGAGCCGGATCTCCGAGAAGGGCGGTTCGGTGTCGATGCTGGCCTCGCGTGATTTCGATACGCCAAGCCGTGTCAGCCTCAGCGAAGATGGCAGCGGCAACCCGGTGTTGAACGTCGGTAACGATCTGGACCGTGCCTGGTCGAGCGTTGGCCGTGCACTGGAACAAGGCGAATGGCGCGTTGAAGACATCAACCGTAGCCTGGGCCTGTACTACATCAACCTGGCCGAAAAAGCCGAGAAGAAAGACGACAAGCCTGGTTTCTTCAGCAGCCTGTTTGGCAGTGCGCCGAGCAAGGAAGAAGTTGAAGCCCGTGCCGAGCGTTATCAGGTTCGCCTGAGCAAGGTTGGCGAGAACATTCAGGTGACCGTCGAGAAAAACATCAACACCGTCGCGCCGGCTGAAGTGGCACGCAAAGTGTTGAGCGTGATTCAGGACAACCTGGGCTGATCAACCATGCGTTTTGCCGTTCTCGGCAGCGGTAGCCAAGGGAACGGCACGCTGATCGCCAGTGCTGATACGTATGTGCTGGTGGATTGTGGTTTTTCCCTGCGGGAAACCGAAAAACGCCTGTTGCGCCTGGGTGTGAACCCGGCGCAACTGAGCGCGATACTCGTAACCCACGAACATGCCGACCACGTGCATGGCGTGGGTTTACTGTCTCGGCGCTACAATCTACCGGTCTACCTCAGTCGCGGCACACTGCGCGGGATGCGCAAACCGATTGAACCCGCAGGCTTTCTGGCCGGCGGCGAGCAACTGCAGATCGGTGCACTGAGCATCGGGGTCATTGCCGTGGCCCATGATGCGCAGGAACCGACCCAGTACGTCTTCAGTGATCACCAGCAGCGGCGCTTCGGCCTGCTGACCGACCTGGGTTCCTACTGCGAGCGGGTGCTGGATGGTTATCGGGACCTCGATGCGTTGATGATCGAGTCCAACCATTGTCGCGACATGCTGGCCCGTGGTCATTACCCGTACTTTCTCAAGCAGCGGGTGGGCGGCGAGCTGGGACATTTGAACAACCATCAGGCGGCATTCCTGGTGTCCGAGTTGGGCTGGCAGGGCTTGCAACACCTGGTCCTGGCCCATCTGAGCAGCAAGAACAACCTGCCGCAGCTGGCCCGGCAATGTTTTGTCGACACCCTTGGGTGCGACCCGGACTGGCTGCAACTGGCCGATCAAGATTCAGGGCTCGACTGGCGCCACATCGCCTAGCCCACCTACTTAGCAAGCGGAGCCCATCATGGAAAAACGTGAAGAACTCTACCGCGGCAAAGCCAAATCGGTTTACAAGACCGACGACGCTGACCGCTTGATCCTGCTGTTTCGCAACGACACCTCGGCGTTCGACGGCAAGCGCATCGAGCAGCTCGACCGCAAAGGCATGGTGAACAACAAGTTCAACGCCTTCATCATGCAGAAGCTCGAAGCGGCCGGCGTGCCGACCCAGTTCGACAAACTGCTGGGCGACAACGAATGCCTGGTGAAGAAGCTGGACATGATCCCGGTCGAGTGCGTCGTGCGTAACTACGCCGCTGGCAGCCTGGTCAAGCGTCTGGGCGTTGAAGAAGGCCTGAAGCTCAACCCGTACACCTTCGAGCTGTTCCTGAAGGACGACGCCAAGGGCGACCCGTTCATCAACGAATCCCACGTCGTGGCCTTCGGTTGGGGCACCGCCGAGCAACTGGCGCGCATGAAAGAACTGTCGCTCAAGGTCAACGAAGTCCTGACCAAGCTGTTCGATGACGCCGGCCTGCTGCTGGTCGACTTCAAGCTTGAATTCGGCGTGTTCAGCGACGGCTCCATCGTCCTCGGTGACGAGTTCAGCCCGGACGGCTGCCGTCTGTGGGACAAGGACACCAAGAAGAAGATGGACAAAGACCGCTTCCGTCAGGGCCTCGGTGACGTTATCGAAGCCTACGAAGAAGTCGCCAATCGTCTGGGTGTACCGCTTTAATCGACGCAAGCATCTGATAGCACGAAGAAAATTTCGAAAGAGGGTTTGCTTTCGGTAAAAGTGTTGTTATGATGCGCGCCGTTGGAGAGATGCCAGAGTGGCCGAATGGGACGGATTCGAAATCCGTTGTACCTTCACCGGTACCTAGGGTTCGAATCCCTATCTCTCCGCCATTACATAGAAAAAGCCCCGTAGATGAAAATCTACGGGGCTTTTTCGTTTCTGCGAATCCAGTATTCGTGGCGATAGCGCTGAAGCGCGTCGTGCATGGTGAGGTCCTACGCAGAGAGGCAATTTAAGTAAACACAGCCTCTGCCGACATTAGAGACACAACGTTCACAGGACTCACCGACCCATTTAAAGCCGCGCTCGCAGAGTAGGGGCTGTCATTATTGGCCAGCGATCGGCCGCTAAATCACACCTGTCGTCGTTTATCCTCTGTCCAGTCATGAGGCCAGCGCTCTCACTAAAGTGGATACTTGCTCACCTCGGCCGTGAAAGGCGCATCCAGCGAGTTCCAGCCTCGCTCCCTATTTGAATTGGTTTGAATATGAAAATTCCACCATCAGCCCAAGGTGCTCACCGCGTTTCTGAACGTCAGTCCGTCAAGTCAGGCAGCAGCGCCGCACCCCACGTCGAAGCCTGCGAAGTGCTGGTTGCGCAGCCGCCAGCGTTCGAGGATGGCGAGCCGCCAGTCGGCGTGGTTATCCATGCGTATTACCCCGAAGTGCTGAAAGATATTCTGCGTCGTTTGATTAAACAGACTGAACGCCTGCACCTCTACGTAACCTGCGTAGCCGGTCGTGAAGATGAGATCTGTGCTCAACTGACGGCCAGCACACTGAGTTTTTCGCTATACCGGGTGCCGAATCACGGCAGGGATGTTTTGCCGTTTCTGCGGGTGCTGCCGTTCTTGCGTGCCGATAACATCCGCATGCTGGTCAAGCTGCACACCAAGCGTTCGCTGCACTTGGGCGGGGAGATCGATTGGGGCGTTGAACTATTCGATGATCTGCTGGACCCGGTACGATTCAGTCGAGCGCTGGAACACCTGGCCGACCCGGTGCATGTGCCGATGCTGGGTCCTCAGCGATACCTGGTGCCAGTCACCCGATTCCTCAGCGAACGCAACCGCGCGTTGCTTGTCACCCTGGCCGAGCGTGGCGGTATTGAGCCGCAGGGCATCAACGAAGCGGATTATTTTGCCGGCACCATGTTCTTTGCGCGCATTGAAGTGTTTGCGCCTTTGGAGCGGATTCAACTGACGGGCAGCGATTTCGAAGTTGAAAGTGGCCAGCTCGACGGCACCCTGGCACACACGTTAGAGCGTTTTTTCGGCGTTCTGGCGAATGTTGGCCGGCAGCAGCGCAATATCGACCTTTATCAGCGCTGGCTGGCGAGTCGGCAACTGGCCGCCGTCGAGGTCGAAGGTTTGCCCGCGCGACTGGCGAGCTGGCCGCGGCAACCGGATGTGTTGTTGGTGTTGACCGACACTACGGGTGATATCGGACTGTTGCGTTCCAGCCTGGAAAGCATTGATCGCCAGCTTTATCGGGCGGCGGCCATCGTGGTGCTCTCCAATGCCGAACCTGTAGGCGTGACGCCGGCCGATAATCTGGTCTGGCTGCCGTTGGCCGAATCGTGGCCGAGCCAGCTCAATGAGCTGTTGCAGGAGATCGACGTTGACTGGTGGTACCTGTTGCGTGGCGGAGACGAACTGGATCCCCACGCGCTGCTTTTGCTCGCCGAAGGCATCGCGCTCAATCCCGGTGTCAGCGCATGCTACAGCGATGAAGACTCACTGACCGCTGAAGGCTGCCAGAGTCCGGTATTCAAGCCGGATTTGAATCTGGATATGTTGCGCAGTTATCCCTATGTCGGCCGCGCACTGGCTTTCAGTCGCGAGGCCGCGCTGTCTGCCGACGGCTTTGATCCAGCCTTCAGCGAACTGGCGCCCCATGATTTGCTTTTTCGGCTGATTGAAACTCACGGTCTGGGCACTGTCGGGCACCTCGCGGATGTGCTGGTGCATCAGGCCATCAATTTCCCTCAGTGGCTCGGTGAACCGCAAGTCATCGCGAACTCGGCAGCCATCGTCGGGGCGCACTTGCAGCGTCTGGGCGTGGCGCATGTGCTGCTGGCCGGACCTTTGCCAATGGCGAATCGTGTGGTCTACCAACATGCGGAACAGCCGCTGGTGTCGATCCTCATTCCCACCAAGGACTGCCTGCCGATGCTGCTGCGCTGCATCGAAAGCATCATGGAGAAAACCAGCTACACGAATTACGAACTGATCATCGTCGACAACAACAGCGAAACAGCCGAGGCCCGAGACTGGTTCAACGGTATGGAGCTGTTGAACAATCCCAAGGTGCGCATCCTGCGTTATCCGCACCCGTTCAACTATTCGGCGATCAATAATTTTGCGGCCAGTCATGCCCGCGGCGATTACCTGGTGCTGCTCAACAATGACACGGCGATCATTGATGGCGACTGGCTTGGTGCACTGCTCCATCACGCCCAGCGGCCGGAAGTGGGGATAGTGGGCGCCAAACTGTTATTCCTCGACGGGACTGTTCAGCATGCAGGTGTGGTACTCGGGTTGCGTGGTGTTGCAGACCACCCGTTTATCGGCGATTCAATGCAGTCCAACGGCTACCTTCACCGCTTGCATCTTGATCAGAATTACAGCGCGGTCACCGCCGCCTGCCTGATGATCAGCACCGAGCTGTACCAGCAAGTGGGGGGGATGGACGAGGTCGGCCTGGCCGTTTCCTTTAACGATGTGGATCTGTGCCTGAAAGTCGGCCAGGCTGGACGGCTGATTGTCTGGACGCCCTATGCGCTGCTCGTTCACGAAGCCAGTGTGAGCCAGAACAACGTCGACACGACCAAGGAAGAAGCCAAGCGCAAACGGTTCAAGGGCGAACAGTCGGTGATGTACCAGCGTTGGCTTGCGCAAATCGCCAACGATCCGGCCTACAACCGCAACCTGACCCTGGAGGGTAGTGGCTTCTCCTCCAAATACCGCACCGACACTGATTGGCACCCGTTTGCCAGTCGTGAATTGCCTCACGTGCTGTGCCACCCTCTCGACTCTTTCGGCAGCGGACACTACCGCGTGCGTCAGCCTTTCGCTGCCCTGAAAGCCGCGCAGCTGATCGGCGGAACGGTGAGCAACGAGGGACTGCAACCGACAGAACTGGAGCGCATTGCGCCGGACACGATCATTTTCCAGGGACAGCACACAACGCCTCATCTGGAGTACATGCAGGACACCAAGGCATTCTCCAGGGCGTTCAAGATTTACGAGCTGGATGACTATATTCTTGACGTGCCCGCTGGCAACTTGAACCACGAATTGCTGCCCAAAGACATCACCAAACGCTTGAAGAAAGCCGTAGGGCTGTGCGATCGGTTGGTGGTGTCTACCGAGCCGCTGGCCAATGCGCTGAAGGGGTTCAATGCCGACATCCGGGTGATGGAAAACCGTCTGCCGAGCCATTGGTGGAGCGACCTGACCAGCCAGCGCCAACAAGGCCGCAAGCCTCGGGTTGGCTGGGCCGGCGGCTCGAGTCACAGCGCCGATCTGCAAGTCCTTGCCGAAGTGGTTCGTGCGCTGGAAGGAGAAGTTGAATGGGTGTTCATGGGGATGTGCCCACCAGCACTGCGTCCCTATGTCCATGAGTTCCATAGGGGGGTGAGTATCGAAAAATACCCGCAAAGACTGGCTGAGCTGAACCTCGACCTGGCTTTGGCACCTCTGAAAGACAACTTTTTCAACGCCTGCAAAAGCAATTTGCGCTTGTTGGAATATGGCGCCTGTGGTTTCCCCGTGATCTGCTCGGACATCCCTTGTTATCGTGGTGATTTCCCGGTGACGAGGGTCAGGAACCGTTCGCAAGACTGGATTGCCGCTATTCGCGAACATCTGGCTGAACCCGATGCCAGCGCCAAGGCTGGAGACGCCCTGCGCAGCGTTGTACTCAATCAGTGGATGCTCAAGGACGAACATCTGTTGGCGTGGCGAAACGCCTGGCTGGCGGACTGAAGATGAAGCCTGGGTTGCGCTGACTGCATTCAGGTCTTTTGCTACCGGCTCGGAAAAAAGCCTCACAGCCTTAAAACTGTGGGGCTTTTTCATATCTGCTGGACCGTGCAGAGCGGCTAGATCTCCTTGACCGGCGTCTCCCCCTGCACAGCCTTGATCAACCCGATCACGTGCATGCAATCCGCCTTGTTCACATACGACTCGCCACTGGCGATGGTCTCGTGGTTACCCGCCCGCAATCTCCAGCGCCATTGTCCTTTGCCGGTGCTCGGGGTGCCTCTGGATTGCCTGTAAATCTCGAAATACATTCAGTTCGCTCCATGCGATTCATTGTGCGACAGCCGGTGTGGCGCATGCTCGCAAGCCTAGCGCAGACGGTTTTTTTGGCTATCGGACATTTGTTTCCAATCGTTCGCGGATGTTTCTGAAGGACGCGGGCTAGAGCGCAGCAATAGGCCTGTGGATTGGCCAAAATGACGCCGTCTGATCCTTGCAACACCGTCGACGCTGCTGCTTAATACGGGACGGCTCATGGCGTCGAATATTGTTCGGTGACCGACAAACACTATAAGAAGAGCACTCCTTTGATTGAGCACGGAAAGCAACAGGCCGGGCTGGTGACGTTATCGCTGGTGGTCCCCGTTTTTAACGAAGAGGACAGCCTCGACACGTTTCTGCGGCGAATCAATCAAGTCTTTCAGACGCAGGCGTTGATCGACCTTGAACTGGTGTTCGTCAACGACGGCAGTACCGATGCCACGCTTGAGCGCCTGCTTGAACATCAGCGGGACGATGCGCGTCTGCGTATCGTCGATTTGAGCCGCAACTTCGGCAAAGAAGCAGCGTTGTCCGCCGGTTTGCAGATCGCGAACGGGCAGATCGTGGTGCCGATCGACGCTGATCTGCAAGACCCGCCCGAGGTCATTGTGCAGATGATCGAGCGTTGGCGAGAAGGCTTTGAAGTGGTGCTCGGTCACCGCATCAGCCGTCGCAGCGACACCTGGGCCAAGCAGACATCAGCGCACTGGTTCTACCGCCTGCACAACAAGATCGCTGAACAGCCTTTGCCCGAGAATGTCGGCGATTTTCGTCTGATGGATCGCTGCGTGGTCGATGCCTTGCTGACCCTGCCGGAATCCCGGCGCTTCATGAAAGGCCTGTTCGCCTGGGTCGGCTTTCGCACCACCCACGTCGATTACGAGCGCCCGGAGCGCGTGGCGGGGCAGAGCAAGTTCAATGGCTGGCGCCTGTGGAACTTTGCGCTGGAAGGCATCACCAGTTTCAGCACTGAACCGTTGCGGATCTGGACGTATGTCGGCGCATTGGTGTCGCTGGTGTCTTTTGCCTTCGCCATGTTCATTGTCGTGCGCACGCTGATTCACGGTGTCGACCTGCCCGGTTATGCCTCGCTGATGGTGGCCGTGACCTTTCTCGGTGGACTGCAATTGATCGGCATCGGTGTGCTCGGTGAGTACCTGGGCCGCACGTATATCGAATCCAAACGCCGGCCGGTTTTTCTGGTGCGTCGCGTCTATGACCCCAAGGACTGACACATGGATCTCAAGGAAACCGACATCCTCGGCGACGCCATCAACGAGCACTGGTATTACTGCTCAAAAGCCGCCGCCACCCGGCGTTTGCTGGGAGATGCACCCATCAGCCGAATCCTCGATGTCGGCGCCGGCTCGGGATTTTTCTCCCACCATTTGCTGACGCACACCGATGCACGCGAAGCATGGTGCGTGGATATCAGCTACCCCGCCGACTCCAGCACGACCACCGCCGGCAAACCGGTGCACTACCGTCGCGGGATCGAAACCATCGAGGCCGATCTGGTGTTGTTGATGGACGTGCTGGAGCACGTCGATGATGACCTCGGTCTGCTCAAGATGTACGTCGACAAAGTGCCATCGGGCAGCAGGTTTCTGATGACGGTACCGGCATTCCAGTTCTTGTGGAGTGGCCACGATGACTTTCTCGAGCACAAGCGCCGCTACACCCTGGCGCAGTTCGAAACCTTGGCGCGTGATGCCGGTTTGACGGTGCAGCGCGGTGCCTATTATTTCGGTGCGGTGTTTCCGATCGCTGCGGCGTTGCGCTTGCTGCCGCAAGGCGCACAAGCCCAAACGCCGCGTTCACAGCTCAAGCGTCATCATCCGCTGGTGAACGGTGTTCTCAAGACGCTATGCAGTCTTGAACTGCCGTTGATGGGCATCAACCGTCTGGCCGGGTTGAGTGTGTTCGTGCTGGCGCGCAAACCGTGACCTCGGCGCAAAAAACAGCATTGATTCAGCGAGGTTTGCGCTTTGCCGTGACCGGGCTGTTTGTCACTGCGCTGCATGCGCTGGTGGCGGTGCTGTTCATCAACTTCATTACTGCGCAACCGCCGCTGGCCAATGGCGTGGCGTTTGCCGTGGCGACGGTGGTTTCCTACGTGATTAACACCACCTGGAGTTTTTCTGCCCGCTTGCGCGGACGAACGCTGCTGCGTTTTCTGCTGGTGTCCGTGGGCGGCTTTTTCCTCGCGATGTTCGTTGCCTGGGCCGCGCAGGTTGCCGGGCTGCACTATCTGCTGGGCATTGTTGCGGTGGCGCTGACGATTCCGGCGTTCACCTTTGTCTTGCACAATTTCTGGACCTATCGATGAAGGCGTCACCAAACCATCCGGCGCTGGGCGTGTTGCCTTTACTGCTTGGCGTTCTGGCATTTTTCTGCGTGATCGGACCGCAAGCGCTGGATCCGCAAAACATTGCCTGGCTGGAGCAGGGCGATCCGGCGACGCATTATCTGGGCTGGGAATATTTTCGTCATTCACCCTGGATCTTTCCGCTCGGACTCAACCCTTCCTATGGTCTGGAGCTGGGCAGTTCGATCATCTTTTCCGACTCCAATCCGCTGCTGGCGTTGCTGTTCAAACCGTTCAATGCGTGGTTGCCGGCGACCTTCCAGTATTTCGGTCTGTGGCTGCTGGCGTGTTTCGTGCTGCAAGCCTGGTTCGCCTGGAAACTGCTGGGGCTGATGACCGGCAATCCGCTGATTCGTTTGCTGGGTACCGGTTTGCTGGTGGTTTCACCGCCGATGTTTCTGCGCATGGGCGGACACCTTTCCCTGTCCGGGCATTTTCTGATTCTGGCGGCGCTGTACCTGGCGTTGTTGCCGAACCTGTCTCGACGACGCCTGGCCTGGGGCGCGTTACTGGCGGTGACGGCGATGGTGCATGCGTACCTGCTGGCGATGGTGGCGCTGATCTGGGTAGCAGATCTGCTCGGCAAAACTTTCAGCCAACAACTGACTCGGCGTCAGGGGCTGCTTGAAGGCGTTTCGCTGTTTGCCGTGGTGAGTGTGTGTTGCTGGCAGGCCGGTTACTTTGCCATTGCCGAAGGCGGGCAATCCGGCGGTTTCGGGTTGTACCGGATGAACCTGTTGTCGCCACTCGATCCAGCGGGCTGGTCGTTCATCTTGCCGGATCTGCCAAAAGCCAGCGGCGATTACGAAGGCTTTAATTATCCGGGGTTGGGTGTGCTGTTGCTGGTGCCGTTGGCGCTGATTGCCTTGCTTAGAAATCGCCAGCCGCTGAAGGATGAGCTTCGCGTTCGCCCTTGGCTGTTGCTGGCGTTGATCGGTTTATCGTTGTTTGCGCTATCGAACCAGATCGGTGTCGGCGCGCACACGTTCAGCTATCCGCTGCCGAAAATCGCCCTCAAACTGGCCAATATTTTTCGCGCGTCGGGGCGGATGTTCTGGCCCGTGTTGTACGCGCTCATCCTGATGGTGATGTTCCTGCTGGTGCGCGGTTACCGGCCACGTATCGTCGTCGCGTTGTTGGCGCTGGCATTGACGATACAGATTGTCGACACACGCAACGGCTGGATGGGCTTGCGCAACAGCAAAATGATGACGCCCTCCGCACAATGGCCAACGCTGATGCGTGATCCATTCTGGGCGAGTGCGGCGGCGCATTACTCGAAGGTGCGCAGTCTGATGCCACAGAATCAGTCCGAACGCTGGCAAGTGATTGCCGATTTCGCTGCGACCCATGGTCTGAAAACCGACGCTGTTTATCTGGGACGCATGAGTTCCACAGCGCTGGATCAGGCTCGGCAGAAAACGCAGCACATGCTCGAATCAGGGCAATACGATGCCGACTCGTTGTACATCCTCGACGACTCCGTGCTGGCCGATGCCGCCAAAAGCGTCAACAGTGAAACGGATCTGCTGACCCGAGTGGATGGTCTGGTGGTGCTGGCGCCGGGCTGGAAGCGTTGCTCGCAGTGCCTGAGCGTGCCTGATGAAGGACGCCGAATGTCATTGCTGGCACTGATGCGTCCCGGTCAGGCGCTGATCTTCAACTACTCCGCCCGGCAGTTGACCAGCGGTTGGTCGACCCCGGAAAACTGGGGTACATGGTCGGCGGGACAGCAGGCGCAGGTCGACTTGCGGGTGTCACCCGAGGCGCGCTCGATTGCGCTGGAGGTCATGGCATTCGTTTTGCCGCAACACCCGGCGCAGCGAGTGATTGTCAGTTTGAATGGCGAGCAGGTACTGAGCACGCGGCTGGTGCAACATCAGGATAATCATCTGGAGATCCCGATCAGTCCTGCGATCCGTCAGCATCTGGCAGACAACGATCGCCTGACGATCGAGCTGCAATTGCCCGACGCCATCAGCCCGGAACAATTGGGCATCAATGATGATTCACGGATCATGGCGCTGGGCTTGAAACGCCTGACGGTGAACTGACGCTGCGTGGCGATGGACGGCGGGGCCCTGCGCTTTCTACACTGCCGGTATTCCGGGGGGCAGGGGGGCAATGGATGAACCGCAATGAACTACGCAAGGCTGACATCAACCTGATGGTGGTGTTCGAGACCTTGATGCTCGAACGCAACGTGACCCGGGCGGCCGAGAAGCTGTTTCTCGGCCAGCCGACCATCAGCTCGGCGCTCAATCGCTTGCGCACCATGCTCAATGATCCGCTGTTCATCCGTGTCGGCCACCGCATGGAGCCGACAGCGCGTGCCGAAGATATTTTCCGCCATCTCAAGCCCGCGCTTGACTCATTGTCGGTCGCGCTGAGTCTGACCCGCGATTTCGATCCGGCCGTGAGCACCATGACCTTTCGCATCGGTCTGTCCGATGACGTCGAGTTCGGCCTGTTGCCGCCGCTGTTGCGTGCGTTGCGCCAGGAAGCGCCGAACGTGGTGTTCGTGGTGCAACACGTCGATTACTGGCGCATCCCCGATCTGCTCGCAGCGGGTGATATCACGGTCGGCATCAGCCAGACCCGGGGCCTGCCGGCCAATGCCAAGCGCAAACTGCTGCGGCACATTCAGCCGAGCATCCTGCGCGCCGACGCCAGCGATACACCGCTGACGCTGGATGAATATTGCGCGCGCCCCCATGTACTGGTTTCGCACACGGCCAACGTCAGTGGTTTTGCCGATGAGTGGCTGGCCGAACTCGGTCGTACTCGCCAAGTGGTGCTGTCGGTACCGCAATACAGCGCGTTGCCGGCGCTACTGGCCGGCACCGACCTGATCGCCAGTCTGCCGGATTACACGGCGGCAGCCATGGCCACTTCCGGATTGCTGTTTAAGGAGCCGTTTCCGTTTAAAACACCGACGCTGGATTTGTCGATGGTCTGGCTCAGCCACGTCGACAGCGACCCGGCCGAGCGCTGGTTGCGCTCAAGGCTGGAGCAGTTCATGAGCGAACGGCCACTGACGCCATCCTGAGCTATAACACTCCCCCTGTAGGAGCTGCGGCACGCTGCGATCTTTTGATCTTCAAATTTCAAGATCAAAAGATCGCAGCCTCGTTTCACTCGACAGCTCCTACAGGGGTTAGTGTGAACCGCATGTGCTATATGTACGACCTTTCTGCCAACTGACTGGGGACCTGCAATGCCACACCTGCACATGGAATACACCGCCAACCTGCCGCAGTTGAACGCCGATGTAGCGTTGATGCGGCTCAACAACACCCTGGTGGGCTCTGGTCAGTTCGCGGCGGAGTTCGATATCAAGAGCCGTGCGGTGAAAGTCGAGACCTTCAAGGTCGGAACCGCCATGGCCGAGCGCGCCTTCGTCTATGTGAAGCTGGCGCTGCTCAGCGGGCGTTCGCCGCAGATCAAGAAGCAGTTGTCAGAGAGCCTGTTGGCAGTCTTGCAGGACCTGTGCGAATGGCCGGCCGGTGTCGAGGTGCAGTTGTGTGTCGAACTGGTCGACATGGATCGCGAGTCCTACAGCAAAACCGCTATTGGCGTGTAGGACTCAGGCCGCTTCGAGTTCGCTGCACACCTTGACCACCTGCTCGCGCAACCACAGATTGGCGCTGTCCTGATCAACGCTCTGGCTCCATTGCATGTCGAGGGTAAAGCCCGGCAAGCCATTTGGCGCCTCGCAGTGATTGAACACCGCCTCGTTGGTCAGTAAACGCTGGATACGGCGGGGCAGGGTGAGGATGAAGTCGGTCCCCGTGATCATTTTCAATGCCGCGCTGTAGCTGTTCGAGCGCGCGACGATCTGACGCTTCTGCGCCTGCCGCGCCAGCCAGCCATCGACCATGTTGGTAGTCGACGTCCATGGCGTCGGGAACACGTGCCGGCGTTCGGTAAAAGCCTGCAGGCTCAGGCGCGGCTCCAGTGGCGTGGCGCGTTTGTCGAAGACGCAGACCAGATCGTCCTCCAGCAGCATTTGTGATTTCAGGTCAGCGTGATGACGGTGGAAGTTGGGGCCGAAGCTGATGACAAGATCGAGGCTGCCGTCGCGCAGCTCATCCGCCGGGACATCGGTCTCGAACTTGTGCATGTTGACCATCACCGGCAAATCGTCGAAGTCGAAACGCTTCAACAGACGCGGTAGGATCAGTTGCTCGAAGTATTCCGGGGCGCAGATATTGAAGGTGACGGCTTGTCGGGTCGGGTCGAACGTGGGGGCACCGGCGTGGCACAGGTTGATGCTTTCGAGGATTTTCTGCACATGGCCATACATGGTGCTGGCCTTGTAGGTCGGACGCATGCCGGTGCGGGTGTTGATAAACAGTTCGTCTTCGAAACTGGTGCGCAGTTTTTTCAAACAATAACTGACCGTGGACTGGCTGACGAACAGGGTTTCTGACACATCAGTGACGCTGCTCTGCTCATAAACAGCGATGAACACCATGAGATCCTGCATGTCGAGCTTTCTAAGCAAGTTACTGTTCAGCATCCGTTCCGTCTCGCTGTGCTCCTTGCGCTGAATCCGCGCAAACGTGTGCGAATGATCCTAACGGAACGATGGTGCCAGGACAAAGCCCTGTAGGACGTTTCACAGTCAGTTGTGGGACAGAAAGTTTTAGTAACACGACGTCACGGGGCAAACCGCAGAAAGATGGCCAGAGGCCTTAGCCCGATCAGGAAAAGTGCCTCGCGTAATGCCGGGGATCGAAGCGCCACACCATCAACAGCATCACCACCATTACCGCTGTCAACGACCACCACGCCCACTCGAAGCTGCCCAGTTGATCGCGGATCATTCCAGCCATCAGCGGCGAGAGACCAGCAATCAGATAGCCAATGCCTTGCACAAATGCAGTCAGGCCACCGGCACGTTGCGGGTTGTCGAGGTGATCAAGCGAGACAATCAGGCTCATCGGGAACAACCCGCCAATGCCCAGCCCCAACAGGCATGGCCATAGCAGGCTGAATTGTTGCGGGCTGAGGATCAGGCCGCAAAATCCGCCGATGATCAGTGCCAGTAGTGTCATCAGAATCACACGCCGATCCCGGCTGCGATTGGCGATAGCCGGAACCACTAGACCGGAAATCACCTCCATGGCCGTCAGCAAACCCAACAGCAATCCGGCGTTCTGTTCGCTCCAGCCGTTTTCCACGTAGTACGGCGCGAGCCAGGCCAGCACGCAGGTATAGGACGCTGTCCCCAGACCAAAGAAGAGGGCCAGCAACCAGGCACGGGAATACTTGAAGAACGAATCCTTGCCGGCTGTCGCCGTTACGGTGGAGGACAGCTGGTTGCGTTGCGACCACCAGAACAGCAGCGCGATGAATGCCAGGATCGCCCAGATCGCCAAACCGCCGCGCCAGCTCCCGGTTTGCAGCATCACCAGCGGTGCGAACGAGGCCGCAATGGCCGCTCCACCCATGATCGACGTGACATACAGACCCATGCACAGCGCGACATTGTCGGCGAAGCGCGATTTGATCAGCGTCGGCATCAATGCCTGAATCAGTGCAATCCCGAGGCCGGCCAGCACCGCGCTGACGATCATTTCGGCGGCCGATTCGATGAACAGCCGCGACAGCGTCGCCAGGCCAATGATCAGCAGTGACAGGAAAACCGTCCGTTGCTCGCCCAGCCGCTGACTGATGCCAATGCCGAAAAACATCGCCAGCCCCATTGCCATCACCGGCAGCATGGTCAGCAGCGACGCGACGCTGAAGTTCAGCGGGATGTCAGCGCGAATGGCTGACAGTAATGGGCCGATTGCCGCCATCGACGGACGCAGATTGAGGGCTACGAGAATGATGGCGAGCATCAACCAGGCAGCGGGGCGAGCGGTAGCGCGGACGTTTTCCATCATCAGACCTTTGGGCGGGGCAGATGATTAAGCGCGGAGCGGTCTGGTTCGGGCAAACCAGAAAATCCACAGCAGTATTTAAAAAGTCGATATCCCCACTCTCTGTGGGAGCGAGCCTGCTCGCGAAAGCGGATTGTCTGTCAGCAAAAATATTGAATGTGCCGACCTCTTCGCGAGCAGGCTCGCTCCCACAATGGACAGCCGTGCTGTTTTTCTGAATAAAACCTGAACCATTCTCAAATACTTCACACTTTCATCGCATGGCCAACAGCCAACTAATCGTTGGCGTCTTTTTCACAAAAAATTGATGGTTGCCTGCTTAAAGTTTCTCGTGCCTTAGTTAATGAAATTTTCACAATTGAAATTTCTTTCATGGACCGAGGCTCTTCTTTTCAGGAATCGCCCTTTCTATGTTGAAGTTAAAAGCCGTGCGCCCGGAATGGGTGACGTTAATTGCCAGTGCCTTTCTTTTAATCGGCTGCAATTTTGTCCTCTGGCAACACCTGTTCGAGATCACCGCCGCCGATGGTAAGGGCATCGCCATGCGTGTGGCGTTCGGGGTGATGATTCTCGCGGCATTCAATATCGTGCTGACGGTCCTCGCCTTCCGTCCGCTGCTCAAGCCGCTGTTGACCGTGATATTTCTGATCAGCGCCGGCGTGGCTTACTTCATGAGTCAATATGGCGTCATGATCGATGCCGGCATGTTGCGCAACTTTGCCGAAACCAATGCAACGGAAGTGCGTGATCTGCTCTCGTTGAAGTTGTTTGCTTATATTCTACTGCTCGGTGTATTACCGTCCTGGTTGTTGTGGAAAGTTCCAGTCAACTATCGTCGTTGGCATCGTGAGTTAATCAGCAAAGTTATTGTCGGTGTTGCTTCTGTGGCGGTGATTGGTGGGGTGGCGCTGGCCAACTATCAGGGCTTGTCATCGCTGTTTCGCAATCACCACGAAATTCGCCTGATGCTGGTGCCCAGTAATTACATCGGTGCTTCGGCGGGTTATCTGCGTGAGCAAGTAGTCTCGGCGCGGCAGCCATTCATCAAGATCGGCGAGGACGCCGAGCGCAATCCGGATGTGAAGCTTCAACCGCGTAAATCCCTGACCGTGCTGGTGGTGGGTGAAAGTGCCCGGGCGGAGAACTTCGGCATCCTCGGCTATGACCGTGACACCACGCCGACACTCGATAAGGAAGCCGGGCTGATCGCCTTCACTGACGTGCATTCCTGTGGAACGGAAACGGCTGTTTCGGTGCCGTGCATGTTCTCCAACATGGGCCGCAAGGATTATGACGCCAGCAAGGCGAAGAATGAGGAAGGCCTGCTCGATGTGCTCAAACGTGCCGGTATCGATGTGATCTGGCGTGACAACCAGTCCGGTTGCAAAGGCACTTGCGACCGGGTCACCCTGCAAGATGTCAGCAACCTGAAAGACCCGGCGCTGTGTGCCAACAGCGAGTGCCGCGACGAAATCCTCCTGCAAGGTCTGCAAAGTTTTATCGACCATCTGGACAAGGACACCGTGCTGGTTTTGCACCAGATGGGCAGTCACGGCCCGGAATACTTCAAGCGTTATCCCAAGGAATACGAGCACTTCACCCCGGTGTGTGAAAGTAACGCGCTGAACAATTGCAGCCGCGAAAGTATCGTCAACGGTTACGACAACACGTTGGTGTATACCGACCATGTGTTGTCGAGCCTGATCGATGTATTGCGCAGCAATCAGGACAAAGTCGATACCGCGATGTTGTACCTGTCGGACCACGGTGAGTCGCTGGGCGAGTACAACTTGTTCCTGCACGGTACGCCTTACATGTTGGCGCCAGAGCAACAAAAGCATGTAGCGATGCTGGCGTGGTTCTCCGATAACTATCAGAAGGCCTATTCGGTCGACACGCATTGCTTGCAAATGAGCCGTGACAAACCGCTGAGCCAGGACAACCTGTTCCACTCGATGCTTGGCCTGCTCGAGGTCAGGAGCAAGGTCTATCAGCCGGGTCTGGACATGTTTGCCGGTTGCCGAGGTGCGGTGATCGACGGCGTACTCGCCAAGGACTGAGGCCAATCGGCTCCGTCGTTCTGATACGACGGGGCTTTCTGCTTCTTTTGTCAGACTATTCTTGCTCTCTGGAAGGACATTTCGTTACAGCTCTTGCCCTTCACAGGCGCGTAAATCGCCAGTGGCGATATATACTGCGCGCCATTCTTCAAGGGAGAGCCGTGTGGCCATCGATATTCACTGGATTCGCGACAACGATAGCCTCGGTCGGTTTTGCACCGAGTGGCAGCAGCTGCCGTTCGTTGCCCTCGACACCGAATTCATGCGGGTCGACACCTTCTACCCGATTGCCGGCCTGTTGCAGGTGGGCGACGGCAAACGCGCCTACCTGATCGATCCGCTGACCATCAATGCCTGGCAACCGCTGGCTGCGTTGCTGGAGAACCCGGCGGTACTCAAAGTCCTGCACGCCTGCAGCGAAGACCTCGAAGTGCTGTTGCGCCTGACCGGCAGCCTGCCGGCCCCGATGTTCGACACGCAACTGGCCGCCGCTTACCTGAACCTCGGTTTCTCGATGGGCTATTCGCGACTGGTGCAAGAAGTGCTCGGCATCGAACTGCCAAAGGGCGAGACACGTTCCGACTGGTTGCAGCGTCCGCTGTCCGAGACGCAAATCAGCTACGCCGCCGAAGATGCCGTGCATCTGGCGGAGGTTTTCGTACAGCTGCGGCCGAAACTGTCTGACGACAAATTCGCCTGGGTGCTGGAGGACGGCGCTGAACTGGTCGCCAACCTGCGACGTGAAACCGACCCGTACGAGGTCTATCGCGAGGCCAAACTGGCCTGGAAACTCTCCCGTGCGCAACTGGCGGTTCTGCGTGAACTGTGCGCCTGGCGGGAAAAGGAAGCCCGCGCCCGCGATCTGCCGCGCAACCGCATCGTCCGCGAGCATTCGCTGTGGCCACTGGCCCGCACGCAACCGGACAACCTCGCGGCGCTGGGCAAAATCGAAGACATGCACCCGCGTACCGTGCGTCAGGACGGCCAATTTCTGCTTGATCTGATCAAGCGCTCTGGCAGTGTGGGGCCTGATCAATGGCCGCCCGCCGTAGCGGAGCCCTTGCCGATCGAAGCCGCCGCGTTGATCAAACAATTGCGCGCATTGGGCCAGGCTGAGGCCGAGCGTCTGGGCATTGCCCCGGAACTGATGCTGCGCAAGAAAACCCTCGAAGCCCTGGTCAAAAGTGGCTACCCCGAGGGTCCTTACCAATTGCCTGAGTCGTTGCGTGGCTGGCGCCGCGAACTCATGGGTCAGAAGCTGCTCGACAGCCTGGCCACCGCCGGAGAACAGCCTTGAAACGTATTTGTTCAATCTACCAAAGCTCCAAGCGCAGCGGCATGTACCTTTACGTGCTCAAGAGTGATGCGCTGGAGCGCGTGCCGGAAGCGCTGATGTTGGCCTTCGGCAAGCCGAAGCATTCCTTCGATCTGGTGCTGTCGCCCGAGCGCAAACTGGCCAGCGAAGACATCGTCGTGGTCCTGGAAAACCTCGACAAGCAGGGCTACCACCTGCAAATGCCACCGGCCGAGGACGAGTACATCGAGCACTTGCCCGAAGAGTTGCTGCGACGCAACGATCCGGTCTGATCTGCGCGGCTCTGTTCTGAGTCTCGGTTTACCCTGGAACTGTTTTTACCGCGATGGCCGACCGAATCCGGCGGCCGTCTGCACGGTTTGCGAAAGGTTTGAAGATGCGCGTTCTGATTGCTGAACACGACCACGCGATATACGCCCGGCTGCTGCGTCAGGCAGCGCCCGAGCTTGAAGTACTGACCAGCGGCGACTCCGCCGAGCTGGCCCGGCAGGCCGCCGACTGCCCGGTGTGGCTGGGTCAGCCGGACCTGCTTGCGACCCTGCTGCGCCAAGGCCATCAACCACAGTGGCTGCAATCGACCTGGGCCGGCATCACGCCACTGCTCGCGGACGGTTTGCGCCGTGATTATCGTTTGACCCGTGCGGTGGGGATTTTCGGTCAGGTGATGGCCGAGTATGTGCTGACCTACATCCTTGGCCATGAGCGCGAAGTGCTGGCGCGACTGGTCAGCCAGGTCGAGCGTAAATGGGACAACCGCAGCGGCCAGAGCCTGGTCGGGCGCAAAGTGCTGATCGTCGGCACCGGGGATATCGGCCAGAGTGTCGCGCAGTTCCTGCTGCCGTTCGGCATTGAGCTGTACGGGATTGCCAGCAGCGCCCGTGAGCAGGCGCCGTTTGTCGAGGTCGGTTCGATGGCGGATCTGCCGCGACTGGTGGGTGAAGTGGATTACGTGGTCAATCTGCTGCCGAACACCGAACACACCCACGATATCTACGACGCGGCGCTGTTCAAGCAATTCAAGCCAACCGGGTTGTTCATCAACGCCGGGCGCGGTGTCGCGGTGGTCGATGCCGATCTGGTGGACGCGTTGAAGGAAGGCCATCTGGCGGGGGCGGTGATCGACGTTTGCCGTCAGGAACCACTGCCGCAACGCCATCCATTCTGGACCGCTTGGGGCTTGCTGCTGACCGGGCACAGTTCGGCGCCGACGTCACCGGCGTTGATGGTGCAGCTGTTTGTCGAGAACCTGAAGGCGTATCAGGCGGGTGAAGCGTTGCGCGGGGAAGTGGATTTCAACCGCGGATATTGATCTCCTTGCTTCAGATCGTTCCCACGCTCCGCGTGGGAATGCAGCCGGGGACGCTCTGCGTCCCATTGGAACGCGGAGCGTCCCTTGAGTCATTCCCACGCGGAGCGTGGGAACGATCATTTGCGGTGTGGCTTAGAGGGTGAAGTCGCCTTCAGCCGCCAGTTCATTCAGCGGGCGGCGCGGGCTCGGCTCTTCACGGGCTTGCAGGTATTCAGCCAGCGTTGCCTTGTCACCGAGTTTGCCAACGGCAACGGCCGCATGCAGCGCATAACCTTCAGGAATGTTCAGCTCTTTGCGCGTCAGTTCCTGATCGAACCCGGCCATGCCGTGGGTGTGCCAGCCACTGATGCTTGCTTGCAGCGCCAGATGGCCCCACGCCGAGCCGGTGTCGAAGGTATGCCACAGCGCCGGGGTTTCTTCAGTGGCGCCTGGTGCAGTGAAGGTGGTTTTCGAAATCACGATTACCAGCGCCGAGGCATGCTGCGCCCAGCTACGGTTGAATTCGTTGAGCAGACCCAGATAACGCTCCCAGTTTGGCGTATCGCGACGCGCATAGAGGAAACGCCAAGGTTGCGAGTTGTACGCCGAGGGCGCCCAGCGTGCGGCTTCGAAGAAGCTCAGCAGGGTTTCTTCCGGGATCGCTTCGCCGGTGAAGGCGCGCGGTGACCAGCGGTCGGTGAATTGCGGGTGAATGGCGTAATCGGCAACGCGTGGGTTGGCACTCATCGAGAGATTCCTTGCTACGTTTGAGTCAGGGATTTGAATGAAAACCCGGCGGGATCAGTTGCGCTGAACGATGGGGTTTTCCGAGCCTGAGGGTTCACCACAATGCAACGCGGTCGCGCGTTAATGGCTTGCGGGCAAGGCTCCTTGCGACTGGCAAAGCTACGCGCCGCCACAAAAACTGACAAGCCCCGCGCAACCGGCAGTCGCCGACGCTTGGCCCGCAAGGCCTTGGGCACTAGACTGGCGGCCTTTTCACCACCTGATGTTGATGCTTGAGCCATGGCCGCCAAAGTCGAACCGTTCTGGAAACGCAAAACCCTCGATCAACTCGATCACCAGGAATGGGAATCGCTGTGCGACGGCTGTGGTCTGTGCTGCCTGCAAAAGCTTGAGGATGAGGAAGACAACAGCGTTTATTACACGCGCATCGCCTGCAAACTGCTGGACCTGAAAACCTGCCAGTGCAGCGATTATCCGAACCGCATCAAGTTTGTCCCGGACTGCATCCAGCTCACCCCGGGGCAGGCCGAAGAGTTCAAGTGGCTGCCGCCGACCTGCGGTTATCGGCTGGTCAGCGAAGGCAAGGATCTGCCGTTGTGGCATCACCTGGTCTGCGGCGATCGCGATGCGGTGCACCACGAGCGGATTTCCCAGTCCGGGCGCATGCTCGCCGAAGGCAGCGTGCCGGAGGATGACTGGGAAGATCACCTGATTTTCCGCGCGGGCTGATACCTGCTGATTCAAGCTTTACCAAGGAGTGCGTATGGCTGTCGGATTGCAGCGAGCGTTGATGATTGCGCTGCTGGCGCTGAGCGCCCCGGTGTGGGCGGCGAAGAAAGTCGATCTGGATTATCACGTGCGCCTGTTGCCGCAAAGCGATCAGGCCGAGGTGCGCCTGACCCTGGGCAAAGGCGAGGCGGTGCGCAGTCTCGATTTCGACCTTGGCGACGGTAGCCATTACAGCGATTTCAAGGCTGACGGCCATTGGCTGCTGACCCCGGGCAAAAACGCCCGGGGCGTCTGGCGCCCGACCAGTGACAAGGCCAGCCTGACTTACCGCGTGCGCATCAGCCACGGGCGCAAGAACGGCAGTTTCGACACCCGCATGACCCCGAACTGGGCGTTGATGCGTGGCGATGAACTGGTGCCGCCAGCCAAACTCGATCAGCAGGACGGCACCGAACTGATCGCGCGTCTGCAATTCGAATTGCCCGATGGCTGGAAAAGTATCGAAACCGCTTGGCCGCGCATCGGCAAAAACAAATTCCGCATCGACAATCCCTCGCGCCTGTTCGACCGTCCGACCGGCTGGATGCTCGCCGGCCATCTCGGCAGCCGCCGTACGCGCCTGGGCGAAACCGAAGTCACCGTGGCCTCGCCGCAAGGGCAGGGCATGCGCCGGATGGACGTGCTGACCCTGCTTACGTTCGTCTGGCCGCAGGTGCAGGCGGTTTATCCACGCCATCCGGCGAAACTGTTGATCGTCGGTGCCAATGACCCGATGTGGCGCGGCAGCCTCGGCGCACATGAATCCATCTACGTGAACACGCGATTGCCGCTGGTCAGCGAAAGCGGCAGCAGTGCGCTGGTGCGCGAGCTGGCGCAGGTGTTCGGGCGGATTAACGACGAGCAGCGCAGCGACTGGGTCAGCGAGGGTTTTGCCGAGTATTACGCCATTGAACTGGTGCGCCGTGCCGGCGGCATGAGCGATGAGCGTTATCAGGCACTACAGACGAAACTGGCCAGGGACGGCCAGAAAGTCACCACGTTGCGCGGCGAGCAGATCAGCCCGGCGCAGGTGGCGAAAGCGGTGTTGCTGTTGCAGGAACTGGATCGCGAAATTCGCTTGAAGACGCGCAACAAGCGTTCGCTGGATGACGTGTTGCGTGGGGCGATGCATCTGGGGACGGTGAGTACCAAAGAGTTTGTGCAACTGGCCGAGAGCGTGCTCGACGAGTCCTCCAAGGTCCTCGATACCGCATTACTGCAGTAATACCGCTATCGCTGGCAAGCCAGCTCCCACAGTGCTTTGGGATGGGCACAAAATCAGTGCACAACCCATAAGCCGATTTTGGGCTGGGCAAAAATTCTGTGGTCTCCACAGAACCTGTGGGAGCTGGCTTGCCAGCGATGAGGCCGTCAGCCCCACCGCAATTCTCGGATCAAACCCCGGCTTTCGGCGATTTCACCGAATCATTGCCGGTCACGGTGGCGGTGCTGGTCGCCGCTTCGGCATTGGCTTTCAGCTTGCTCAACTCTTCCCCGGCGCGCTCGATCTTCGCCCGCACGTTGTTCATGTCCTGACGACTTTTCTCAAACAGGCTTTTCACCGAACTGTGCCCGGTAATCCCGCGCGCCATGGCCACGCCGCCAATCGCCACCTGAATCAACCCGAACACGCCGCCACGGCGCAGGCCTTTACCGACCATGATCACGCCGCCCGCGAGTGAGCCGATGCGCTCCCAGCCTTCGACGTTCTGCTCGGAACGGCTCTGGAACGGGGTGGATTCGATACGTTCGACACGTTTGAGCTCGGTCATGATCTTTCTCCAGGCAATGAGTAATGGATAAACAAGCTGACTGCCGGAGCGGTCAGCTCGTTCCATCGGATGTGCGACGCTTTAGCGGAATTTTGGTCCGGAGCGGGTGTTCAAGCCCTTGGCCATGCGGTCGTAGAGCACGACGTTGACCGTGGCGGCGAGGTTCATGCAGCCGGTGGTCGGGATGTACACGACGTCTTCGCACCAGTCGCGGATCTCTTTGTCCAGCGAACCGTCTTCGGGGCCGAAGATATAAAGGGCGCGATCCGGGTGGGTGTATTCCGGCAGCGGGCGGGCGCCTTCGACCAGTTCCACGGCGACGGGCACGCAGTTGAGCGGGAGGATCTTTTTCAGGTCATCGATGCCGATCAGCGGAATGTCGTAGTGCACGCGTTTGGTGTCGGTGACGAAGTCGGCGGCGCGTTCATAACGCTTGCCGGTGTAGAACACCGAGGCCACGCCATAGCAGCCTGCGGCGCGCATCACCGAACCGACGTTCTCCGGTGATTTGGGGTTATACAAACCAATGCAGCTGTACCGTTTGTCTGCCACGAGCGGGGTGCCTTCGGGAAAAAGAGCGCGATTATACGGGGATTGGGAGAGGGCGGCACCGCTCGTTCCCACGCTCTGCGTGGGAACGTCTCTTCGGACGCTCTGCGTTCGGCTTTGCAAGGGACGCGGAGCGTCCCGGGCTGCATTCCCACGCAGAGCGTGGGAACGATCATGACTGGCTTATTCTTCTTTCTTCATCAGCCCGGCCAGCGCGGCAAACGGGTTATGCGTTGCCTTGGCGATCTTCGGCGTGCTCAGCGAGCCTTCGCTGAAATACTGCTGATCGGTATAGCGCGAGTGTTCGTTGTCGTGGCAATACAGGCACAACAATTCCCAGTTCGAGCCGTCCTGCGGGTTGTTGTCGTGGTTGTGGTCGCGGTGGTGCACGGTCAGTTCGCTCAGGCGCTTGCCGGAAAACTCACGGGTGCAGCGGCCGCAGACGTGCGGGTACATCTTCAGGGCCTTGTCGCGGTAGCCCATTTCCTTGTCGCGCTGGTTGTCGGCGAGGATGCGATCCAGCTTCGACGTGTTGGTTGGGGTGGACGAACTCATGGGTTCACCTTTGTAAAAGACTGATGACGGTTATGCGCAGAGTTTAGCTCAGCCCTTGAGCTTCTCGGCAATCCAGATCGTGTGGCGCGTGCCCTTGTTGCCGTGGGCGAAGACCTGGACTTCTTCGGCCTTGAAACCGGCCTTCTTCAATTTGTCGGAAAACAGCCGATCGGCGCTGGCCGACCACACCGCCAGCACACCTTTCGGTCGCAATGCTTTGGCGCAGGCATTCAGACCAGCGGCGGAGTACAGCCAGCTGTTGGCCTTCTGCGTCAGGCCTTCGGGGCCGTTGTCGACGTCGAGCATAATCGCGTCGAAACCGTTCGGCTCACTTTGCAGCACCTTGGCTACGTCGTCCTGACGGATCACCGTGCGCGGATCGAGCAACGGACGTCCGGACTTTTCGCCGAGCGGGCCACGGTTCCATTCGACCACGCCGGGCACCAGTTCAGCGACCACCACTTCGGCAGTCTTGCCCAGATGCTTGAGCGCGGAGGCGAGGGTGAACCCCATGCCCAGACCGCCGATCAGCACCCGCGAATTCGCCCGGCCAGCGACCTTGCGGCACGGAATTTCGGCCAGCGCATCTTCGGAACCGTGCATGCGCGTGTTCATCAATTGTCCGCCGTCGCCGCCCTGGATCTTGATGACAAAATCCTCGCCATACTCGAACAGGCACAGGGCACCGCCGCTTTCAGGGATCGGGGTGGTGTCGAGCAGAACGAAACGTTTCATGGAAATCTCTACAAGGGGGAAGGCAAGCAGGCCCGTTGGGAGTAGCCTGAGCGCAGACTAAGGCCAAACGGAGCCCTTGATGAAGCGCACCATTCTAACGGTCATTGCCCTGGCCGCGCTCTCGATTACTGCAGTGCAGGCGCAGCAGGTCGTTCCAGTCAGCCCGGCGCCGCAACCCGGCTCGCCCGGCACCGCTACACCGACACCGTATCCGCAGATCACGCCGATCAATATTCCCAAGTCTGGCGCTGGCAGTGGCAGCCCGCCGCTGGTGCCGATTGAAATGCCCAGTCCGCCGAGCAAGGATCAATCGGTGCCGGGCATCGAGCCGAGTGGCACCAAGGCGAAATCCCCCGGCGGTTAAACCTGTTGCGCCGCCAGTTGGCCGTCGGCCATGCGCAGGCGTTTCGACAGAGAGACGGCGAGGGCGCGGATGATTTTCGCGGCGATCTTCGGCGCGTCGTTGAGCATTTTTTCCAGCGAGTCTTTGCCGAGGTTCAATAGCTGACAGTTCGTCGCCGCCACGCACGTTGCCGAGCGCCGTTCGCCATCGAGCACGGCCATCTCGCCGAACGCCCGACCACTGCGCAGGGTAGCCATGGTGATGACCTGGCCATCGGGCCCGGTTTTCTGCACGGCCACCTGGCCGGTGTGGAGGATGCACATGAAACTGCCGGCATCGCCCTCGCGGAAAATCGCTTCGCCTTCAGCCACGGTACTGATGCTGAAGTAGCCGGAAGCGGCCGCAAAGTCGGCCAACTGCAATTGATCGAACAGGCCGCAGTCCATCAGCCAGTCGCGGATTTCGTTGTTCAGGAAGGTTGGTTCTGACATGTCGTCACGGTCTTTTTGTTTTCACTGTTTCAGGCTTCACACGGTCCCCATGTAGGAGCTGCCGAAGGCTGCGATCTTTTGATCTTGCCTTTGAAAAAATCCAAATCAAAAGATCGCAGCCTTCGGCAGCTCCTACAGGGATGTGTGGGGTATCGGCCTCTTGGGTCTGCAATTAAGACCCAAGTGACCAACGGAGTTCCTCAGGCCAGACCCAAAACCTTGAAAACAAATGCGTATTCGAGCGCTACGTCACGTAATCCCTGATAACGCCCGCTCATCCCGCCATGTCCGGCGCCCAATTCAGTCTTGAGCAGCAGCACGTTGTCGTCGGTTTTGGATGCGCGCAGTTTCGCCACCCACTTGGCCGCTTCCCAGTACTGCACGCGGCTGTCGTTGTAACCGGCGATCACCAGCATCGCTGGATAATTCTGTGGGCTGACGTTTTCGTACGGTGCATAAGCCTTGATCCGCTCGTAAACCTCCGGCTCTTCGGGATTGCCCCACTCGTCGTACTCGGTGACCGTCAGCGGCAGATCGGGATCGAGCATGGTGTTGAGCACGTCGACGAACGGCACTTCAGCAATCGCAACGCCGAACAGATCCGGCCGCTGGTTCAACACCGCACCAATCAGCAGACCACCGGCGCTGCCGCCGCTGATCGCCAGTTTATCGGCCGTGGTAATGCCGTTGAGGACCAGAAATTCGGCGCAGGCAATGAAGTCGCTGAAGGTGTTGTGCTTGTGTTCCTGCTTGCCGGCGCGATACCAGGCTTCGCCCAGCTCACCGCCGCCACGCACATGCGCAATGGCGAAGGCCATGCCACGATCCAGAAGGCTCAGGCGGGCGTGGGAGAACCACGGATCAAGGCTCGAACCGTAAGCGCCGTAACCGTAGAGATACAGCGGCACGGCTTTGCCAACCATTTCGCGCTTCATCACCAGGCTGATCGGCACTTGCGTACCGTCCGGCGCAGTCGCCCACAAGCGCTGGCTGACGTAGGCATCGGCGTCGAACGGGCCGAGCACCGGGGTTTCTTTCAACACCGCTTGTTCGCCGCTGGCGAGGATCAGTTGGCGAACTTGCGCCGGACGGTTCAACGCCTCGTAGCGCAGGCGAATGCGGTCGCTCTCGAACTCCAGGCTGTTTTGCACATAGAGACTGTAGGCCGCGTCCGGCAATTGCACGCGATACGGCGCCAGACCGTGTGGGTGAACTTCGATAATCGGCAGTCCGCCCTCGCGCAAGCTCAGGGTCATCGCCTCGGTGTTCAGACTGACGCCATCGAGCATCACCGTATCGCTGTGGGGGATCAGGTTCTGCCAGTCGGCTTCGGTCGGCGCGGTGCCGCTGTCCGGTGCCTGATACAAGGCATAGTTGATGCCGTCACGGTTGGTGCGGATAAACCACGTCCACACGCCATCGAGCAGGCCGTGATCGACATCATATTCATGATCCTCGACCCGCGGCGCCAGGCAAGTGAACGGCAGGTGCGGCTGGTGGGCGTCCAGCGCCCAGACTTCGCTGGTGGTCTTGCTGCCCAGCGACAACAGCAGTTGCTGCTCGGAACTGGAACGGTAGCAGTGCAGGAAGAAACGCCCGTCCGGCTCGTGGAAAACTTCTTCGGCAGCGGTGCCGTCGAGGCGGTAACGGAACAGCTTGTGTGGACGATGGGTGTCGTCGAGTACGCCGAAAAACAGGGTCAGGCTGTCATTAGCCCAGGTCATGCTGCCGTCGCAGTCTTGGAATTCCAGTTCGCTGACTTTGTCGTTGGCCAGTTCCTTGACAAACAACGTGTAAATCTCATCGCCCGAAGCGTCGACGCTGTAGGCCAGACGCTGGTGATCCGGGCTGATGCTGAACGCGCCCAGCGAGAAAAAACCACCGTTGGCCAGTACATTCGGGTCGAGCAGCAGTTGTTCGCGACTTTCATCGAGGGTCAGACTGTCGTCCGCCGGGCGTGGGCAGCGGTAGTGCCGGGCGTACTCGTCGCCCGCCGTGGTGCGCGTGTAATACAGGTACGGACCCCAAGGCGAGGGTAGGGACAGGTCGGTTTCCAGAATCCGGCCCTTGATCTCTTCGAACAGGCTTTCACGCAATTCGGCCTGATCGGCGGTTTGCGCTTCCTGGAAGGCGTTTTCGGCTTTGAGGTAATCGAGCACCGCGTCGGTGTCGCGCTCCTGCAGCCAGGCATACGGGTCGGCACCGGGCGCCTTGTGGGCGATCGGGGCACTGATGGCGTTGGCGGATTCGGACATGAAAGGCTCTCGGACAATGTACGGAATAAGGGTTTTCGCAGCGTTTGAAACCGCCGCAGACGATGTAGGAGTGAGCCTGCTCGCGATAAGGCCGGCACATTCAACATCAATGTTGTCAGGCTGTCCGTCATCGCGAGCAGGCTCACTCCTACAGGTCGCATGTCTATTGGGACAAGCCTGACGGGCGAAAAGTCGTTACTATAAGCGCCTCTTTGCCTGCCTTGCCATGGACACCATGACCGAGAACGACTATCTGATCGCCTGGGGCCTCTACGCCTTTGCCGCTGTGGGCTGCCTGTTGGTATGGATGCGGCTGACTACCTGGATGTGGCGCTGGTTGCGCGAGCCGCTGCGCGTGCTGATGGCGGTGTTGCTGTTCAGCCCGACCATCATTGACCCGGTCAAGGAAAAGGTCGCGCCGGCCATCGCCATCACCGCGCTGGATCTGGCCTTCAAGGTCGGCAACAACGCCTGGCGTGCAGTCTCCGATCTGTTCATGTACGGCATGATCGCTTTCGGCATCTACCTGATTTTCGTGCTGATCCGCTTCCCGCTCGAACGTGCTTCGAAGGCGCGCCGGGAACAGGCCGAAGCCGCGAAGGCCGCCGCACGCGCTGATGACCGCGACGACGATCAACCGTTTGGCGGCGCCGGCGATGACCGCTATGGCCGTCCCCCTCTGCCAAACAATCCGCAGCGTATGCGGGTCGAGCCGCGCCTGTAACCCGAGAGTCCGCACATGTGTGAATTACTGGGCATGAGTGCCAACGTGCCGACCGATATCGTGTTCAGCTTCACCGGCCTGATGCAGCGCGGCGGTCGCACCGGTCCGCACCGCGACGGCTGGGGCATCGCCTTTTATGAAGGCCGTGGCTTGCGTCTGTTTCAGGACCCGGCGGCGAGTTGCGAGTCGGAAGTCGCCAATCTGGTGCAGCGTTATCCGATCAAAAGCGAAGTGGTCATCGGCCACATCCGCCAGGCCAACGTCGGCAAGGTCTGCTTGTCCAACACCCACCCGTTCGTCCGCGAACTGTGGGGACGCAACTGGTGCTTTGCGCACAACGGCCAGCTCGCCGATTTCACCCCGATCAAAAGCTTCTATCGCCCGGTCGGCGATACCGACAGCGAGGCGGCTTTCTGCGATTTGCTCAACCGCGTGCGTGCAGCATTCCCGGAACCGGTCGATATAGAAGAGCTGCTGCCGGATCTGGTCGCCGCGTGCGCCGAATACCGCAGCAAAGGCGTGTTCAACTGCCTGCTCAGCGATGGCGACTGGCTGTTCTGCTATTGCTCGACCAAACTCGCACAGATCACTCGCCGCGCCCCGTTCGGCCCGGCGCGTCTGAAAGATGTCGACGTGATCGTCGATTTCCAGGCGGAAACCACGCCCAACGACGTGGTCACGGTGATCGCCACCGAGCCTTTGACCGAAAACGAAACCTGGACCCGCTACGAACCGGGCCAATGGAGCCTGTGGCGACGCGGCGAATGCGTCAGTCAGGGCAAGACCGAATAAGGATTGCACCCCATGTTGCTCAGTTATGTACGGCTGGTGTTGTTTGCGGCGGGCCTGTTGATCGGTGTCCAGGTGCCAGGCTTCATCAACGATTACGCGAAACGCGTGGAGGCGCACCTGATCGAGGCGCAGACCGGCCTGCGCGGTTTTCAGGGCACCGCCGAGCAGTTTTTCAAGGGCGATATGCAGGCGCTGGTGGCGCATTACCGCGCCAGCGAAGACCCGGTGTTTCGTAGCGATGCCGACAGCCTGAGCACCTTGCTCAGCCGCCAGATTGCGCTGGACAAGCAGTTCCAGGCGATGCAAGGCCCGTGGTACATCCGCTTCCTGCAAGTGGTGCTGGCCGCCGACCCGGACATTCGCAAGGAAACCTGGAATGGCTACAGCTACCAGATCCTGCTGACCCCGGAAGCAATGATCTGGGGCATGAGCGGCGCGCTGTTGCTGTCGTTCGGGATTGAATGCGTGTTCCGTCTGATTGACTGGGTGGTGCTCGGTGGCCGGCGCTTGCGCCAGAGCCGACCGATCGAAGACCGCGACGTGCGCGGCCTCTGATGATCGTTCCCACGCTCTGCGTGGGAATGCCTCAACGGACGCTCTGCGTTCGGCTTTCGAGGGACGCGGAGCGTCCCGGGCTGCATTCCCACGCGGAGCGTAGGAACGATCAACTTAAAGCGATGTAGTCCTTGCCCACCTTGATCGCATATCCCTCCAGCACCTGCTGACACAACGTCACAATCTCCTCGACCCACTCAACCCCCACCCGCCACGACACCACCACCTGTAAATTCGGTGGCCGTTGATCAATCGCCAACAAGATCAATTCCCCCCGCGCCAATTCCTCAGCCACCAGCACCGGTGGCAACACGCCAATACCAAACCCATCGCGCAGCAACCGCGTGATCGCCGAGACTGAGTTCACGCAATTCAAGCGCGGCGCCAGTACGCCATTGGCTTGCATCAGCGCCAGAAGATCCTGATGCGGCCGGGAGTTTTTCGAGTAGGTGATGATCCGTTCCTGGGCCAGTTCGGCGAGGTCAGCGTAGTCGCGGTTGTAGATCGAATTACTGGCGACAATCCAGCCCAGCGGATGGCTGGCCAGCTCCAGGCTGCGCACGCTTTCATGACGGATCAGATCGGTTTGCAGAACGATATCGAGAAAGCCTTTTTGCAGTTGATCGCAGAGGTTCAGCGAAGTATCCGCCACCAGCTCGATTTCCACCCGCGGATACAGATCGGTCATCTGCGCCACCAACGGGCTGAGCCAAGTGTGAATTACCGTGTCCATCACGCCGATGCGCACTCGGCCGACCTTGCTTGAGCGAGTCTCGATCGATTGCTTGAGCGCCGACATCGTGTCGAGCATCTGCTCGGCGTACTCCAGCACTTTCAGCCCTTCGGGCGTCAGGCTGACACCGCGTGAATCGCGCAAAAACAGCTTCACCCCCAGCTCACCTTCCAGTACCGCGATGCGGCTGGAAATCGACGCCTGGGTGGTGAACAGCTTGTCGGCGGTCAGGCGAAAACTCTTCAGTCGGGCGACCCAGACAAAGGTCTCGAGAAACTTCAGGTTCATGGACAAGGCTCGGGTGACAAATTTTTCTTATGGCTAAGGCGGGTTTTTATTCGTTGGACGCAGCAGGGCCGCGCGACGAAAAATCGACGCATCCGGTCCCCACGATAGGCGTCGTCGGGGCTACGAACAAGACCAATAAAAAACCTGCGGAGATAAGCCATGCGTGCTCCCGACACCCTAGAAGTCCCCAAGGCAACGGCGCGTCCGGGGCCGTTCGACTGGTATCGCAACATCAACCAGCAGGAGCGTCGCACGTTCTGGAGCTGCAAGATTGGCTACGGTCTGGACGGCATGGACACGCAGATGCTCAGCTTCGTCGTGCCGACACTGATCGCGATGTGGGGCATCACCACCGGCGAAGCAGGACTGATTCACACCAGCACATTGATCGCTTCGGCCATCGGCGGTTGGGTTGCGGGGATTCTCTCTGACCGCATCGGCCGTGTACGCACCTTGCAACTCACCGTGCTGTGGTTCGCCTTCTTCACCTTTCTCTGCGGCTTCGCGCAAAACTACGAACAACTGTTGATCGCACGCACGTTGATGGGCTTCGGTTTCGGCGGCGAATGGACCGCCGGCGCGGTGCTGATCGGCGAGGTGATCCGCGCCAAGGACCGTGGCAAAGCGGTGGGCATGGTGCAATCCGGTTGGGCGCTGGGCTGGGGGCTGACGGCGATTTTGTATGCGCTACTGTTCTCGGTGTTGCCGCCGGAAGACGCCTGGCGCGCCTTGTTCATCCTCGGCATCGTGCCGGCGATTTTCGTGATTTTCGTCCGTCGTCTGGTCAAGGATCCGGAGATCTATCGCGAGGCCAAGGCCCAACAAACGCCGGAGACTCAGTCGAAGTTCTACGAGATCTTCGCCCCCGGCATGCTCTTCACCACGTTTCGCGCTTCACTGCTGACCACCGGCGCGCTGGGCGGCTATTACGCGATCACTTCCTGGCTGCCGACCTTCCTGAAAAACGAACGCGGCTTGAGCGTGCTGGGCACGGGGGGTTATCTGGCGATGGTGATTGTCGGTTCCTACGTCGGCTATGTGATCAGCGCCTATCTGACTGACCTGCTGGGGCGGAAAAAGAACTTCATCCTCTTCGCTGTCGGTTCGTTCACCATCGTTCTGCTCTATACGCAACTGCCGGTGAGCAACGGCGTGATGCTGTGGCTGGGCTTCCCGCTGGGCTTCTTTGCCTCGGGGATTTTCAGCGGCATGGGCGCGTTTCTGACTGAACTGTTTCCTACGCGAATTCGTGGTTCGGGGCAGGGCTTTTGCTACAACATCGGTCGGGCGCTGGCGGCATTGTTTCCGCTGCTGATTGGTCTGCTTAGCCAGAAAGTTCCGTTGAGCGTAGGCATTGGCGCCTTTGCGGCGGTGTCCTACGGCGTGGTGATTATCGCGGCACTGAGTCTGCCGGAAACCCGTGGCAAGCAACTCGATGCGCAGTAACTGATAACCTGCAAAGCAAAGTCCTACAGATAAAAAGACAAGCACCTACAGGAGTGTTCACCGTGAGCCGCCTGCTATTGAATTGCGACATAGGCGAGAGCTTCGGCAGTTGGACCATGGGTCTGGACGCCGAAATCATGCCCTTCATCGATTGCGCCAACGTGGCCTGTGGTTTCCACGCCGGCGATCCGAGCATCATGCGCAAGACCGTCAGCCTGGCGTTGAGCCACGGCGTGCAGATCGGCGCACACCCGGCCTATCAGGATCTGGTCGGTTTCGGTCGCCGCTCCATGGCGTACTCCGCGCAAGAGCTGCAAGACATCCTGCATTACCAGATCGGCGCTCTCGACGGCATTTGCAAAGCCCAGGGTGGGCGCGTCAGTTACGTCAAACCCCATGGCGCGATGTACAACGACATGATGGCCAACCCGGCACAATTGCGTGCGGTGATTCAGGCGGTGGCCGCTTACGACCGCAGCCTGCCGCTGATGCTGATGGCCACCCGCGACAACGCCGCCGCGCAGCAGATCGGCGATGAGTATGGCGTGATCCTGTGGTTCGAAGCTTTCGCCGACCGCGCTTACGACAGTGCCGGCAAACTGGTTTCACGACAATTACCGGGCGCGGTGCATCACGACCCGGAAAAAATCATTGAACAAGCCCTGACCATTGCCCGTGGCGACAACCTCACCGCCAGCGACGGCAGCGCCTTGCGTCTGCACGCCAACACCCTCTGCGTACACGGCGACAATGCCGGTTCGGTGGCTGCCGTGCAGCGCATTCGCGAGGCCTTGAATCAGCAGCGTACCTCATGAACCCAAGGATTGAAGTGGTGGCACTGGATTGCCTGATGCTGCGTCTGTTTGATGAGATCGCCGAAGCCAACATGCCGTGGATGCTCGCTGCCAGTGAGTGTTTGCGCGGGGCATTCGGCGCGCAACTGATCGATCTGGTGCCGTCCTATACGACGTTGATGGTGCATTACGATCTGACTGCACTGAGCCCGAGCCAGGCGCGGGAATTGATTGCCAAGGCGTTGATCGACCTGTCGCCGAATGCGCGAACTGGCGGTCAATGTCATGTGTTGCCGGTCTGGTATGACCTCAGCGTCGGGCCAGAATTGAGCCTGCTCGCCGAGCGTAGTGGGCTGGCAGTGGAGGAGGTGATCCGTCGTCACAGCGGACGTGAATATCAGGTATTCGCCCTGGGTTTCGCACCGGGGTTCGCCTTTATGGGGCTGGTCGAAGAGGTTCTGGCGGCGCCACGTCTTAACACGCCGCGCAAGAAAGTCGCTGCGGGCAGTGTCGGCATTGCCGAGCGCCAAACCGCTGCGTATCCCGTGGTCTCGCCCGGTGGCTGGAACCTGATCGGCCGCACCCCGGCGAAACTGTTCGATCGCACACGTGATGGCTACAGCCTGATGCAACCGGGCGACACCGTGCGATTCGAGGCGGTCAGTCATGCCGAGTTCATCAATCTGGGCGGCGATGACACACCACTGGAGGCGCTGGCATGAGCCGACTGAGGATTGAAGCGAGTACACCGCTGTGCCTGTTGCAGGACGCGGGCCGTTTCGGCGTACGGCATCTGGGCGTGACCCAGGGCGGCGCGGCAGACTGGTGTTCGATGAGTTGGGCCAACTGGCTGCTCGGCAATGGACTGGATGTGCCGGTGATCGAAATCACGCTTGGCGGCTTTGCCGTAGTCGCTGAAGACGATTGCTTGCTGGCGCTGGCCGGAGCTGATCTTGGCGCGCAGATTGAGGGTCAACCGCTGGCGCCGTGGCGCAGTTTCAAGTTGGGTAAAGGACAGAAGTTGCTGTTCACGCAACCGCTGCATGGTGCCCGGGCGTATCTGGCGGCGCCCGGCGGTTTCGACGCTCCGAAGGTCTTGGGCAGTAGTGCGACGGTGGTGCGCGAAGAACTCGGCGGACTCGATGGCATGGGCTTGCCGTTGGCCAAGGGTTCGACGCTGAGTTATCACGGGGAAGCGCGATTGGTTCGCGAAGTGCCATTGGCGTTGCGGCCGGATCTGAAATCGACTGCACCGCTGGATCTGGTGCTCGGCGCGCAGATCGGCCAGTTCAGCGGGCAGAGTCTGTTTGATGTGTTCAACAGTGCCTGGACGCTCGACAGTCGCGCCGATCGCATGGGCATTCGTTTGTTGGGCAAAGCGTTGGAGTATCAGGGCCAGCCGATGATTTCCGAGGGGATTCCCTTGGGCGCGGTGCAAGTGCCGCCGGATGGCCAGCCGATTGTGTTGCTCAATGATCGGCAGACGATTGGCGGGTATCCACGGCTGGGCGCGTTGACGCCGTTGGCGTTAGCGCGGTTGGCGCAGTGTCTGCCGGGGGCGCAGGTGCGGTTGCGGCCGGTGGTGCAGGAGGTTGCGCACCGTGAGCACATCAAATATCTGCAGCGCTTCAAAGATAGCTAGAAGCATCGCGAGCAGGCTCACTCCTACAGGGGAACGCATTCCAAATGTAGGAGTGAGCCTGCTCGCGATAGCGTCCGTCCAGACAAAGCAGGTTATTTGGAAAGAAACCGCATCCCTTCCTCAAGCCCGCGCAACGTCAACGGATACATCTGATCCTCGATCAGATCCCGCACGATATTGGTCGACGAGGTATAGCCCCAGGTGTCTTTCGGGTACGGATTGATCCAGATGAGCTTTTTGTACTTCTCCATGAAGCGCTGCATCCACACGTAACCCGGCTCTTCGTTCCAGTGCTCGACACTGCCGCCGGCCTGGGTAATTTCATACGGCGCCATGGCGGCGTCACCGATGAAGATCACTTTGTAGTCGGCGCCGTACTTGTGCAGCAGGTCCTGGGTCGAAGTGCGCTCCGAGGTGCGGCGCATATTGTTCTTCCACACCGATTCATAAACGAAGTTGTGGAAGTAGAAATACTCCAGATGCTTGAACTCGGTCTTGCAGGCCGAGAACAGTTCCTCGCAGATCTTCACGTGCGCGTCCATCGAGCCGCCGATGTCGAACAGCAACAACAACTTCACCGTGTTGCGCCGTTCCGGGCGCATCTGAATATTCAGCAGACCGGCGTCCTTGGCGGTGTGGTCGATGGTGCCGTCAATATCCAGCTCTTCCGCCGCGCCCTGACGAGCGAATTTGCGCAGTCGGCGCAGGGCGACTTTGATGTTGCGCGTGCCCAATTCCACCGAATCATCGAGGTTCTTGTACTCGCGCTGATCCCAGACTTTCACGGCTTTGCCCTGGCGCTTGCCAGCATCGCCGACCCGAATGCCTTCCGGGTTGAAGCCACCGGAGCCGAACGGGCTAGTGCCGCCAGTGCCAATCCATTTGTTGCCGCCGGCGTGGCGTTCCTTCTGTTCTTCCAGACGCTTCTTGAACTCTTCGATCAGTTTGTCGAGGCCGCCGAGGGACTGGATCTGCGCGCGTTCTTCGTCGCTTAATGAGCGCTCGAACTCCTTACGCAGCCAGTCTTCGGGAATCAATGCCTGCAAGTGATCGTCGAGCTTTTCCAGGCCATTGAAGTAGGCGCCGAACGCACGGTCGAACTTATCGAAATGGCGTTCGTCCTTCACCAGAATCGCCCGCGACAAGTAATAGAACTCGTCCATGTCGGCGAAGGTCACGCGCTGTTTCAGCGCGTTGATCAGGTCGAGCAGCTCACGCACCGACACCGGCACCTTGGCTGCACGCATTTCATTGAAGAGGTTGAGCAGCATAACGATGGCCCCTGCTTACAAGTGCTTAGCGAGAGCCGCGACGGCTCATGAACGCCAGGCGCTCAAGCAATTGCACGTCCTGTTCATTCTTCACCAAAGCACCGGCCAGCGGCGGAATCGCCTTGGTTGGATCGCGCTCGCGCAACACCGCTTCGCCGATGTTGTCGGCCATCAGCAGTTTCAGCCAGTCCACCAGCTCCGAGGTCGACGGCTTCTTCTTCAGGCCCGGCACCTTGCGCACGTCGAAGAACACGTCCAGCGCTTCGCTGACCAGATCCTTCTTGATGTCCGGGTAGTGCACGTCGACGATTTTTTGCAGGGTGGTGCGGTCGGGAAAGGCAATGTAATGGAAGAAGCAGCGGCGCAGGAAGGCGTCCGGCAGCTCTTTCTCATTGTTGGAGGTAATGATGATGATCGGCCGTTTTTTCGCCTTGATGGTCTCGTCGATTTCGTAAACGTAGAACTCCATCTTGTCGAGTTCTTGCAGCAGGTCGTTGGGGAACTCGATGTCGGCCTTGTCGATTTCGTCGATCAGCAGAATGACCCGCTCTTCAGACTCGAAAGCCTCCCAGAGCTTGCCTTTTTTCAGGTAGTTGCGCACGTCGTGGACTTTTTCATTGCCCAGTTGCGAGTCGCGCAGGCGGCTGACCGCATCGTACTCGTAGAGACCCTGATGGGCCTTGGTGGTGGACTTGATGTGCCAGGTGATCAACTTGGCGCCGAACGATTCGGCCAGTTGCTCGGCGAGCATGGTCTTGCCGGTGCCCGGCTCGCCCTTGACCAGCAGCGGCCGCTCTAGGGTGATGGCGGCGTTGACCGCCAGCTTCAGGTCATCGGTGGCGACGTAGGCCTGGGTGCCTTCGAACTTCATCTGCTAATCCTCGAACGGTAACGCCGACCTGAACGAGGCAGGGCGGGGGGCGCAATAAAAAGGGTCAGCGCCGACTATAACGCGCTGCCCGGTCGACTGTGAACGCAGACGGCTTATTCAGTCTCTGAATGGGGCGTCACATGTTGACTCAGTCTCGGCTGATGGCCAGTATTCAGGCCTAGTTGATTTGACGATAGCCTTCAGGATGTCCACTGAATCTGTGGCGAGGGAGCTTGCTCCCGCTGGGCTGCGAAGCAGTCCCCATATGCCTGGAGGCGCTGAATTGATGCTATCCATGAAACGACCACGCTTGGCCGCAGTTACTGCACTCTCTGATTGCCGGCTTGCACTGGACTTTGTTGATGGTCGAGCGCTGACACTCGATTTGAGTCGAGATATTCAAACGTGTAAGCAGTTGCAGCCCTTGCTTGATCCCCAAGTCTTTGCGACTGCCATCTTGGGCGATAAAGGTTGGACCGTTGAATGGCCGGCCCCGGACATTCAGATTGGCGCCGATACTCTATATCTGGATGCTTTTCCAGAAATGAACTCTAACCCGCATCCGGCTTAGGCCGTTCATAGCGGGCATTGAATGCCTGTACGAATCCATTGCGCAAAATCTGCAAAAACGCTTCGAACGCGCTGATGTTTTGCTGATGCACGTTACCGCTGAGTTCGACCTTGGTGGCGAACTGGTTTTTCGCCTGGTTCTTCAGCACGGTTTCCGAGCCGCCGACGATGGCCTCCCAGACCGAGCGGAAGATGCTCTTGTTCTTGTTTTCCACGTCCTGCTGCCAGTTGAACACTTCGACGTCGCGCAGCAGGGGTTTGATGTAGCCGTTGACCTGGGCTTTTTTGGCTTGGGCTTCGATCACCACGTCACCGTGGCCTGCGTTGAAGTCGAACTTGCCGTAGGCCGAGGCGAAGTCGTTCATGCTTTTGAGTTCGATGTCTTTGGCGCGCAGGCGGAACTGGAAGTCTTCGAAATTGCTCAGCGGGTCGAAGGTGGCAGTGGTTTCCAGTGGGGCATGCCCGAGCAAAAGCGCTTTGCCCTCGAAACGGGCGTCGCGTTTGCCCTGTTTGTCGACCACGTTGGTCAGGTTGTAGATGCTCGCGTCGACGTTGGTCGCGTTCATGTTCACCGGCGGTTTTGAGTTGAAATTGCGGAAGCTGATCTTGCCGTCGTGAATCTGCACTTCGTCAAGGGTTATCGGCAGCAATTTGCCTAGTTGCGCACGCCAGTCAGTGCCCTGACCGGTCTGGGAGTTCTGCTTGTTGGCTCCGCCATCGACGAAATTGATCTCGGGATTGACGAATTTCACTTGCGCCACCACAGCATGGTCGTACCACAGCGAATGCCAGCTGACCGCAAGATCGATCAGCGGCGCGTTGACGAACGGTACCGGTACCTTGCCGTCGACCTTGACGATCTTCAGCCCATTGATCTTGTAGGCGCCGCGCCATAGGGCAAGGTCGACATCAGTGATCTGGCCCCGATAATCACCCATGTCCGCCAGCTTGCCGTTCAGGTAGTCGCGCACCATGTAGGGCAGGGCGATGTGCAGCGCGATCAGCAGCACAACGACGACGGCGAAAATCCCTAGTGGCCAACTGTAGCGACGCTTCATGACGGCAATTCCCTGACGATGTAAGCGATTGACTGTTACGTCGCGCAGACGTTCGACCCGACTGGACTGTGATGGGCAACAGGCATACCTTTGAAGGCTGAATTCAATGCTGCATAAGGACCCAGCCATGAGCCGTATTTTTGCTGACAACGCCCATTCCATCGGTAATACGCCGCTGGTGCAGATCAACCGCATAGCGCCGCGTGGAGTGACCATTCTGGCCAAGATCGAGGGGCGCAACCCCGGTTACTCGGTCAAGTGCCGGATTGGCGCCAACATGATCTGGGACGCCGAAAGCAGCGGCAAACTCAAGCCTGGCATGACCATTGTCGAGCCGACATCGGGCAACACGGGGATCGGTCTGGCCTTTGTTGCCGCGGCCCGTGGGTACAAGTTGATGCTGACCATGCCGGCCTCGATGAGCATCGAACGCCGTAAAGTCCTCAAGGCTCTGGGCGCCGAACTGGTGTTGACCGAGCCGGCCAAGGGCATGAAAGGCGCAATCGAGAAGGCGGCCGAAATCGTTGCCAGCGATGCTGACAAGTACTTCATGCCATCGCAGTTCGATAATCCGGCCAACCCGGCGATTCACGAAAAAACCACGGGTCCGGAAATCTGGAACGACACCGATGGTGCTGTGGATGTACTGGTCGCGGGCGTCGGCACTGGCGGAACCATCACCGGCGTTTCGCGGTATATCAAGAATACCCAGGGCAAACCGATTCTGTCGGTGGCCGTGGAGCCGATGTCATCGCCAGTAATCACCCAAGCGTTGGCCGGTGAAGAGATCAAACCGAGCCCGCACAAGATTCAGGGGATCGGTGCCGGTTTTGTGCCGAAGAACCTGGATCTGTCGATGGTCGACCGGGTCGAGCAGGTCACCGACGAAGAGTCCAAGGCCATGGCGCTGCGCTTGATGCAGGAAGAGGGGATTCTATGCGGCATCTCCTGCGGTGCCGCAATGGCGGTAGCGGTGAGACTGGCAGAGACGCCGGAGATGCAGGGCAAGACTATCGTCGTGATTCTGCCCGACTCCGGCGAGCGTTATCTGTCGAGCATGCTGTTCAGCGATCTGTTCACTGAGCAGGAGACTCAGCAGTAATCCAGTTGATTCAGATCAGCCGGGGTTCAGGATCGTTATGCTAATAAATGCTTTGTTGCGCAATTCTTAACACTGAATCTTGTGTAAGGCGGGTTTTGCCCGGCGCCGGTAGTGTTTATCATGGCCGGCTGCCATGCCGGGTAAAGGGCATTGCGCAGCGTTGTCTTTATTCAAGGAGTCGTTGATGACCTTTTCGTTAGCCGCCAAGGTATTGGTGCTGCTGCTGTTCGTGGGCAGCATCCTCTATGTGCATTTGCGCGGCAAGGCGCGTTTGCCGGTTCTGCGCCAGTTCGTCAACCACTCGGCGCTGTTTGCTCCGTACAACGCCCTGATGTACCTGTTCTCCGGTGTGCCGTCCAAGCCGTACCTGGATCGCAGCAAATTTCCGGAACTGGACGTGCTGCGCGACAATTGGGAAACCATTCGCGACGAGGCCATGCACCTGTTCGACGAAGGCTATATTCGCGCGGCGGAAAAGAACAACGACGCCGGTTTCGGCTCGTTCTTCAAGAAGGGCTGGAAGCGTTTCTACCTCAAATGGTACGACAAACCGCTGCCGTCGGCTGAAACCCTGTGCCCGAAAACCGTGGCGCTGGTCAGTGCGATTCCCAACGTCAAAGGCGCGATGTTTGCGTTGTTGCCGGGTGGCAGCCACTTGAACCCGCATCGCGATCCGTTCGCCGGCTCCCTGCGTTATCACCTGGGATTGTCGACGCCGAACTCCGACGATTGCCGGATCTTCGTCGATGGCCAGGTCTACGCCTGGCGTGACGGTGAGGATGTGATGTTCGACGAGACCTACGTGCACTGGGTCAAGAACGAAACCGAGAAGACCCGCGTGATCCTGTTCTGCGACGTTGAGCGTCCGCTGAGCAACCGCCTCATGACCCGCATCAACCGCTCGATCAGCGCCTGGCTCGGCCGTGCCACCGCACCGCAGAACCTTGATGATGAACGCGTCGGCGGGATCAACCAGGCCTACGCCTGGAGCAAGAGCTTCAGTGACAAGTTCAGTGGCGTGGTCAAACAGTGGAAACGTCGTCATCCGAAGGCCTACCGCGTGATGCGGCCGGTGCTGGCGGTGGTGGTGTTGACGTTGTTGGGGTATTGGCTGTTTGGCTGAGGCTGGATATTGTAGAAAAACCGCTCCTTGTGAGCGGTTTTTTATTATCTGCGAGTCAGCGCCGCCCAGCGAGAACGTCGGGTTCGTCTTCGATGCCTGTAATCAGTAGCTGAAGAAAGCGCTGCTGATTGGCTGATAGCTCGGAGGAGATAAACTTTTCGTCCGTTTTGATTGATCTTTTCTTAGTAGGGGATTTTTTCACGGATTTACGCATGTTCCCGCCCTCGTTGATCATTACTTGAACAGTTTTCACGATACTTTACTCTCCACTGCGAGGACAAGGCGGCCTTCAAAATCAAATTTGAAGCCGAGTTTTGTATAAACAGGAATTGCTCCTGGTATCGGTTCCTGGACTTCAATGCACTTACTGCCGATTATTTGCGCAAACTCATCAATGGCCACCATCGACAAAAGCGCAATACGCTTTTTAAGCGGGTGAGGCACTCCGGACCGCCCCTCCAATCGTACGATCCGAATTCGCTGGCGGCTTTTGTTCGGATTGACGAAACACAGCCCGCACAGCTGTTCTTCAAACCAGATCGCGATATCCAGGGATAAAGGTTCTCGTGACTTCCATTCGGCAATCTCTCGCCAGCAAAAATGCGGATCATCCCAAAGCTCAAACGCATCTAGTGCTTTGGCATCGATAGGTTCAAAGCGTACTTTCGACAAGTCTTGTCCCGCTGGTAGCTGCAACAGAGCAGTGGCGATGCTTGCCTGCTTCCTGGCCAGCGACCGATACAACTGATATCGCAGATAACTCCGTTCCCTTGGCATATGATTTCGAGCATTCCATGTCTCCCCATCGATAGGTGTTGCGGTTGCTCAAAAGCCTATTCAGCTCTCATGCATCCGTCGCTACTGGCCCTTTGTCCAAATCATTGCAATCCATGTCGCCCGCTGGTTATAGTCGGCGCACGTGAGTCGTATGCCTCACCCTCCAACCCTTCAAAAAAGATCTGCGCAAATGCCTGCATCCCTCATCAACGCGGTAGTCGATTCAGCGGTCAACGCTGGCGTCGTGCCGTGCGGGAATCAGCAGCCCAAGCAGATCAGTCATTACCCCCCACCTGTCAGTAGCACGCCGGTGTGCGCAGTCGTATCACCGCCGGGCGTTGGCGTTTCGGGCTGATCTGCAGTTTCTGCTGACCCCTGCGCCCGCCAGAAAAACCTACTGAATTTCAGCTTCGGCTGAGTTGGCTTCTTGCCTGACTACAGGTGGTAATCATGTTTGTCCTGTCGAAAAAATCCGCGCTCGCGGCCGCGTCCACGAGCCTGTTCGTTCTGCTGTGGAGCAGCGGCGCGATCTTCTCCAAATGGGGGCTGGCCCACGCGTCACCATTTGCCTTTCTGCTAATTCGTTTCGCGATTGCCTTGTGCGGCCTCTTGTTGTTGGCGCCGCTGCTCAAGCTCAAGTTGCCCAAGGGCGGCAAACCAATGCTGTTTGCGGTTGCCACCGGCGTGGTGTTGTTGGGGGCGTATCAGATTTTCTATCTACTGGCGCTCAACACCAAAGTCACTCCGGGGGTGATGGCGACCATCATGGGTGTGCAGCCGATTCTCACCGTGGTGTTGATGGAGCGGCAGCGCTCGGCGAGCCGGATGTTTGGTCTGGCCTTGGGGTTGGCGGGGCTGATCATGGTGGTTTACCAAGGCATCGGTTTGGCCGGGATGTCCTTGGCGGGGATGCTGTTTGGTCTGCTGGCGCTGGCGAGCATGACGCTGGGCTCGATCATGCAGAAACGCATCACCGACAATCCTCTCGGTACGCTGCCGGTGCAGTACTTGGCCGGTCTGTTGTTATGCGGGATTTTCGTGCCGTTCCAGCCGTTCCACTTTGAGCACAGCACAGGTTTTATCGTGCCGGTGTTGTGGATGGGGCTGGTGGTGTCGGTGCTGGCGACGCTGTTGCTGTATCGGTTGATCGCGCGGGGCAATCTGGTCAATGTCACCAGTCTGTTCTACCTGGTGCCGGCGGTGACGGCAGTGATGGACTATCTGATTTTCGGCAATCGCCTGGCGGCGTTGAGTGTGCTGGGGATGCTGTTGATCATTGTCGGTCTGGCGTTTGTGTTCCGTAAAACCAGCTAACAGATCGCCAGGTGGCGGCTTTTAGGCCGCCGATCGCAAGCAGGCTCACTCCTACAGAGGAACGCATTCCAATTGTAGGAGTGAGCCTGCTCGCGATGGCCTTTTCGGCACCGCACAAATTTATCGGGCCGGCGCCTCAGCCGGTTTCACCACCGCCGGCTTCAACACCAGCCACAACGCCAACGCAATCAACACCCCGCCGTAGATATGCGCCATCGACAACGGCTCATCCAGCAGCAACGCCCCCCACAGCACGCCGAATGGCGGAATCATGAAGGTCACGGTCATCGACTTCACCGGCCCGATCGAACTGAGCAGGCGGAAATAAATGATGTAGGCAAACGCCGTGCAGCCAAGACCCAGGCCCAACAGCGACAGCCAGACATTCCAGCCGCCCCAACTGGCCGGCGGTGCGGTGATCACGCTATATCCAAACAACGGCAACAGAAACAACGTCGCACCGAGCATGCTGCCCAGCGCCGACAGGCGACTGTCCAGACCACCAGCCTGATCCAGCCAGCGCCGTGCGAGGAAACCGGCAAAACCATAACAAGTGGTCGCCAGCAAACAGGCGAGGGCGCCCATCAACAATTGCAGATCGAACGCCACGGGACCGGCGCGGGTCAGCACGCCAACGCCGAACAAGCCGAGGAACACCCCGCCTAGTTTGGCTGCGGTGAGTTTTTCACTGAAGAACAACCCGCCAATCAGCACGCCCATGAGCGGCGTGGTGGCGTTGAAGATCGCCGAATAACCGGCCGGTAACACCTGGGCCGCGACCGAATACAGCGTCGCCGGAATCCCCGAGTTGATCACGCCCAGCAGCATCACGGTTTTCAGTTTGCCTTTGAAGTCCCAGCGCACGCGCATCAGCCCAAGGATCACCAGCAGGCCGACGGCCGCAATCGACACGCGAAAGAATCCGGTCGGGATCGTGCCGACCACCGGTGCAATAATGCGCATGAACAGAAAACTCGCGCCCCAGATGGCCGCCAGCGACAACATACGGAAAATATCGACAGGGCTCACGGCGGGTCTCCTTCCTTGATCGGGACGAGAGTGTTGCCGAGCGCCCTGCCGAAGGCAACCGCTAATCGGGCATGCAACTGTTCGTTCAGATCACAAAGCGTGTGACCAGGCCGTTCAAGTCGACGGCCAGACGCGACAGCTCCTGGCTTGCGGCCGAGGTCTGGGTGGCGCCAGCGGCGGTCTGGGTCGAGAGGTCGCGGATGGTCACCAGATTCTGATCGACTTCGCGAGCGACCAAGGCCTGTTGCTCGGCTGCACTGGCGATCACCAGATTGCGCTGGTTGATCTGCGAGATCGACGCGGTGATTTTCTCCAGCGCCTGACCTGCGCTGTTGGCCCGGCGCAGCGTCTGACCCGCCTGCTCGGCGCTGCTTTGCAATGCGCCCACGGTAGCGCCTGTGCCTTGCTGGATGCTGCTGATCATCAGCTCGATTTCCTCAGTGGAGTTCTGCGTGCGTTGTGCCAGCGAACGCACTTCATCGGCGACCACCGCAAAGCCGCGCCCGGCTTCACCGGCGCGGGCCGCTTCGATCGCCGCATTGAGCGCCAGCAGGTTGGTCTGTCCGGCAATCCCGCGAATCACTTCCAGCACTTTGCTGATGTCCTGTGCCTGCGTGGCCAGGCCTTCGGCTTGTTCGGAAGCACCGAGTACCGCATCGACCAGTTCCTGAATCGAACTGATGGTTTCGCTGACCTGCACATGGCCGTGCTTGCTGTCCTCGTTCGACGCGGCGGACGCCTCGGCGCTGGACACCGCGTTGGCCGCGACTTCGTCCACCGCGGTGCTCATCTCCGTGACTGCGGTGGCGGCTTGTTCGATCTGATCGTTCTGCTGTTGCAGGCCGCGAGTGCTTTGCTCCATCACCGAACTCATTTCCTCGGCCGCGGAAGCCAGTTGCTGTGCCGATTCGCTGATGCCGCGAATAGTCGAGCGCAGATTGCCCTGCATCTCGGCCAAGGCGTCGAGCAGATCTGCAGCCTCATCTTTACCAGTGCTGACGATCTGTCCGCTGAGATCACCGGCAGCAATGCGCCTTGCGACATTCAGCGCCTGATTGATCGGGGTGGTAATACTACGCGTCAACTGCCAGGCCAATAGCAGCGTGGCAATCAGGGCAACCACGATGATGGTCGCGACGATCCACAATGCCCGTAGATATATCGTTGCGGCGGCAGCGGCGGCGGTATTGGCGCCTTGCTGATTGAACGAGATCATCTGCTCCAGGGCCTTGTCGAGCAGCGTTCCCTGTGGCGCCAGTTCATTGTTAAGCCGCGTGTAGGCCTGTTCACTTTGCCCGGCGTCGATCTGGCCGATGATCTGTTCGAGGATGTTCATGTACTTGGCCGTGTTGGCATTCAAGCCGTCGAGCATCACTCGTTCTTCTTCGCTGGAGAGCAGGGTTTTGTGATCGGCGAGGCGTTTGAGCAATTCTTCGCGCTGCGCTTTGATGATGCCTTTGCTTCTGTCGCGCACGGCAGGTTGGGTGCTGGTGATCAGGCGCAACGATTCGAGGCGAATGCTGGCGATGTTCGCCGCCGCGACATGGATGTTCTCGATGCTTGGCATCCATGATTCTTCAATCACTGCTGCACTCTCGCGCAGGGTTTTCATCTGGCCCAGCCCGAACAGGCCGACCACCACCAGCAGACCGGCCAAAACGGCAAAGCTCAAACTGGCGCGCAAACCTATGCGCAGATTCCGGATAGACATCAGTGTGCTCCTTGATCTTTGAGGGGGGGGAGGTCGTCCTCGTCAGCGAGGATCTTGTTATGAAGGGGGTAATGGCGGGCTGTATATCAAAGCGCCACTATTTTGGTAAGACCAATCTGGAAGCGTCGCTGTCGGTAAACGCATGCGCAGCAAAGCAACGAGCTAGACGCGTCTGGTCAGTATTGGAGCCGAAACCCAGCGAATTCGCGGGCTGGCGCGGGGCGACAAGAAGAACCGCTCAGGCGATTAACTGACCGAACGGTCGATTAAAAAAACTTTGCTGAAAACTGTGCCGTTGTACAACCCCGACGCAGAATTGGCCGAAATTGCACTTCACGCGCACACGCTTGCGTGGCTAAGCTCAGCACAGATTTCCCATGCACGCAGAGGTCTTATCTATGCCGCAGCAATGGCCCGCCACCGATATCGCCCGCATGATCCTCGATGGCTTTGACGATTACCGCGAGCATTTCCGGCGAATCACCGACGGCGCCCGGGAGCGTTTCGAGCAGGCGCGCTGGCAGGAGACGCAAACGGCGTCGGCGGCACGGATCAATCTCTACGAAGAAAAGGTCGGCGAAACCATCGCTCGCCTGCGCGAATACTTCGATGATGAAACGCTGATGAACGTCAGCTGCTGGCCGCTGGTGAAAAGTGCCTACATCAGCGTCATCGACCTGCGCTTCGATGATGAGTTGTCCGAGACCTGGTACAACTCGATTTTCTGCGGGCTGTTCAGCCACGACCTGATCAGCGACGGCTGCATGTTCATTCACACCACCCGCCCGAGCCTGCGCCGAGCCCGCGCCGCGCAAACCCGCACCTACAAACCGCAGGGGCAGTTGTCGGGGATGCTCGCGAGTATTTTTGCCGATTACCGTTTCAGCGAGGATTACGCCGATCTGCCGGGTGACCTACGCCGCCTCGAAGCGCAACTGCGCGAGAACCTGCCGGACTGGGTGTGCAAGGACCCGGAACTCAGCGTCGAGCTGTTTTCCTCGGTGCTGTACCGTAACAAGGGCGCGTATCTGGTCGGACGCATCTACACCCGCGACGAACAGTGGCCGCTGGTGATTCCGCTGCTGCACCGGGAAGGGCGCGGGATTCAGATCGACGCGTTGATCACCGACGAAGCTGATGTATCGATCATCTTCTCGTTCACCCGTTCGTATTTCATGGTCGATGTACCGGTGCCGGCGGAGTTCATCGGCTTCCTGCGACGCATTCTGCCGGGCAAGCACATTGCCGAGTTGTACACCTCAATCGGCTTCTACAAGCACGGCAAGTCCGAGTTTTACCGCGCGCTGATCAATCACCTGGCCAACACCGATGATCAGTTCATCATGGCGCCGGGCGTGCGCGGCATGGTCATGAGCGTGTTTACGCTGCCGGGCTTCAACACCGTGTTCAAGATCATCAAGGACCGTTTCTCGCCGTCGAAAAACGTCGACCGCGCCACGGTGATCGAGAAGTACCGACTGGTGAAAAGCGTCGACCGGGTAGGGCGCATGGCCGATACCCAGGAGTTCGCCGATTTCCGTTTTCCGTTGAGCAAGTTTGATCCGGCGTGCCTGGAGGAGCTGCTGGAGGTGGCGCCGTCGACGGTGTCGGTCGAGGGCGACACGGTGTTGATCCGTCACTGCTGGACCGAGCGGCGGATGACCCCGCTCAACCTCTATCTGGAAAACGCCAACGATGCGCAGGTGCGTGAGGCGCTGGAGGATTACGGCCTGGCGATCAAGCAACTGGCGGCGGCGAACATCTTTCCCGGTGACATGTTGCTGAAGAACTTCGGCGTCACTCGCCACGGGCGCGTGGTGTTCTACGACTACGACGAAATCTGCTTCCTGACCGAAGCCAACTTCCGCCACATCCCGCAACCGCGCACACCGGAGGATGAAATGGCGTCGGAGCCGTGGTATTCGATCGGGCCGCTGGATGTCTTTCCTGAGGAGTTTCCGCCGTTTCTGTTTGCCGATTCGGGGCAGCGCAAGTTGTTCGATCAGTTGCATGGCGAGCTGTATAACGCGGATTACTGGAAGAGCTTGCAGGAGGCGATTCGGGCGGGGAAGGTCATTGATGTTTTCCCGTATCGGCGCAAAGGCCTCGACAACGAGTAGCTCTTTTAAAAAAACACCCTCACCCCAGCCCTCTCCCAGAGCGAGAGGGGGCCTGCCGAGGTGCCTCAAGTCGAACGCCTACCTGAAAGGCCTTGGCGATTATGGATTCGGTAAATTTCTTTCAGGTCGATGGGCCTCTGGAATATCCCCCAATCGGTCCCCTCTCCCTTTGGGAGAGGGCTAGGGTGAGGGCCGCAATCCCCCAGACACGCCACAAATCCGCCAAATCTGCGACAATCCGCCCCCTGCATAAATAGACGACCGAATTGCCTACCCGATGACCGACGAATCGCCCTCCATCGACAAACTGCTGAAGAACCTCGATCACGCCATGCTCGCCGACCGTCACCGGCTGCGGCGGCAGTTGCTTGAGCTGCGCAAGAAACCCGACGAGGCCAAACTGGCCCAGTGGGTGACGCGCATGCAGGCGTCCTGTGATCAGGTGCTGGCCCGCCGCGCTAGCCTGCCGGTGATTCGTTACGACGACAGTTTGCCGATTGCGGCCAAGCGCGACGAGATCAAGAAGGCGCTGGAAAAGCATCAAGTGCTGATCATCGCCGGCGAAACCGGCTCGGGTAAAACCACCCAGTTGCCAAAAATCTGTCTGGAAATCGGTCGCGGCCAGCATGGTCTGATCGGCCACACCCAACCGCGTCGAATCGCTGCGCGCAGCGTCGCCAGCCGGGTCGCCGAAGAACTCGCTACGCCGCTCGGTGCGCTGGTCGGCTATCAGGTGCGTTTCGAGGATCAAAGCGATTCCAACACCCTGATCAAGCTGATGACCGACGGTATTCTGCTGGCGGAAACCCAGAACGATCGCTACCTCGAACGCTACGACACGATCATCGTCGACGAAGCCCACGAACGCAGCCTCAACATCGACTTCCTGCTCGGCTACCTGAAAACCCTGCTGCCGCGCCGCCCGGACCTGAAGGTCATCATCACCTCGGCGACCATCGACCTGGAGCGCTTCTCCAAGCACTTCGACGATGCGCCAATTGTCGAAGTCTCCGGCCGCACCTTCCCGGTGGACACCTGGTATCGCCCGCTGACCCTGGAGCAGGACGAAGAGGGCAACCGCGTCGAAGACGACCTGACGGTGGATCAGGCGATTCTCGCGACCCTTGATGAAATCGCCGCTTACGAGCGCAGCGAGCGTCGCAGCCCCGGTGACGTGCTGGTGTTCCTGCCCGGCGAGCGCGAGATTCGCGACGCTGCCGACATGCTGCGCAAGGCGCAGATCAAACACACTGAAATCCTGCCGTTGTACGCGCGCTTGTCGCCCGCCGAGCAGCAGCGGATTTTCCAGTCGCACCCGGGCCGTCGCGTGGTGCTGGCGACCAACGTCGCCGAGACCTCGTTGACTGTGCCGGGCATTCGTTACGTGATCGACAGCGGCACCGCGCGCATCAGCCGCTACAGCTATCGCGCCAAGGTCCAGCGTCTGCCGATCGAGGCGATTTCCCAGGCCAGCGCCAATCAGCGTAAAGGTCGCTGCGGCCGGGTTGAGCCGGGCATTTGTATTCGGCTGTACAGCGAAGAAGATTTTAACGGGCGCCCGGAATTCACCGATCCAGAGATTCTGCGCACCAACCTCGCTGCCGTGATTCTGCAGATGCTGCATCTGCGTCTCGGCGAGATCACCGCGTTCCCGTTTATCGAGCCGCCGGATGGCAAGGCGATCAGCGACGGTTTCAACCTGCTGCAAGAACTTTCGGCGGTGGATCGCAACAGTCAGTTGACCCCGCTCGGTCGTCAACTTGCGCGCCTGCCGGTCGACCCGCGCATGGGCCGCATGCTGCTTGAAGCGGCCAAGCTCGGCAGTTTGCAGGAAGTGCTGATCGTCGCCAGTGCAATGTCGATTCAGGACCCGCGCGAGCGTCCGCCGGAGCGTCAACAAGCCGCTGATCAAGCCCACGCGCAATGGAAAGACGTTGATTCTGACTTCGCCGGACTGGTGAATCTGTGGCGCGGTTTCGAAGAGCAGCGCCAAGCATTGACCGCGAGCCCGCTGCGCAACTGGTGCCGCAAAAACTTCCTCAACTATCTGCGTCTGCGCGAGTGGCGCGACTCGCATCGGCAGTTGAGCCTGATCTGCCGCGACATGCAGCTGAGCCTCAACAAAGAGCCGGCGGATTACCCGAAACTGCACAAAGCGGTGCTGGTCGGCTTGCTCAGCCAGATCGGTCAGAAAACCGAGGATGGGGATTACCTCGGCGCGCGTCAGCGACGTTTCTGGATTCACCCGTCGTCGGGCATCGGCAAGAAGCGACCGCAATGGCTGATGACCGCTGAGCTGGTGGAAACCACCAAGCTTTATGCACGCATGGTCGCCAAGATCGACGCCGACTGGATCGAGCCGTTGGCCGGGCACCTGATCAAGAAAAACCACTTCGAACCGCATTGGGAAAAGAAGCGCGGCCAGGTCGTGGCCTACGAGCAGATCACTCTGTTCGGGCTGATCGTGGTCGGCCGCCGGCCGGTGCATTACGGCCCGGTGGATCCGGTGGTTTCTCGCGAATTGTTTATCCGTGAAGGTCTGGTGCGTGGCGAGATTCAATCGAAAGCCAAGTGCCTGACCGCCAACCAACAGTTGCTTGAACAGCTCGACGAACTGGAAGCAAAAGCCCGTCGTCGCGACATTCTCGCCGATGAAGAAACCCTGTACGCGTTCTACGACGCGCGGCTGCCGGCAGAAATTCACCAGACCGCGACCTTCGACAGTTGGTACCGCATCAACAGCCAGAAGAATCCGCAGTTGTTGATCATGCGCGAAGAAGACGTGCTGGCCCGCGAAGCCAGTGAAGTCACCGCGCGGGATTACCCGGACACGTTGCACATCGGCGATCTGGAGTTGGCACTGACCTACCACTTCGAACCCAATCATCCGCGCGACGGCGTGACCCTGCGCGTACCGGCGCCGCTGTTGCCGATGTTGCCGCCGGAACGCCTGGAGTGGCTGGTGCCGGGGATGATCGAAGCCAAGTGCATCGCCCTCGTGCGCAACCTGCCGAAAGCTTTGCGCAAGAACTTCGTGCCGGTGCCGGACTTCATCAAGGCTGCCTTGCAACGCATGACCTTTGCCGAAGGTTCGTTGCCGCAGGCGCTGGGCCGCGAGTTGTTGCGCATGACCGGCGCGCGGGTCATCGACGAGGCGTGGGCCGAAGCCGAGCAAGGCGTCGAGGGGCATCTGCGGATGAACCTGGAAATTGTCGACGGCCAAGGCAAATTCCTCGGCGAAGGTCGCGATCTGGCCGAGCTGACCGCACGGTTTGCCGAAGCCAGTCAGGCCGCGCTGGCGGTGCCGCAGAGTGCGAAAAGTCAGCAACCGGTGGAGGCCAAGGTCTTCGCCCCGGTGGCAGAAAAGACTCAACAGAAGATCGCCGGGCTGTCGATGACGGTATATCCGGCGCTGGTTGAAGAGGGCGGCACGGTCAAGGAAGGGCGCTTCTCGACCCCGGCCGAAGCCGAATTCCAGCATCGTCGCGCCTTGCAGCGGTTGTTGATGCAGCAACTTGCGGAACCGGCCAAGTTCCTGCGTGGCAAGTTGCCGGGGCAGACTGAGCTGGGCTTGCTCTATCGCGAGTTGGGCCGGGTTGATGCGCTGGTCGAAGACATTCTGCTGGCGAGCCTCGACAGCTGCATTCTCGAAGGCGAAGACCCGTTGCCCCGCGACGGCGCCGGTTTGGCGGCACTGGCCGAGCGTAAACGCGGCAACTGGACCGAGCACGCCGAGCGCGTGGCCCGGTTGACCCTGGAGATTCTCAAGCTGTGGCACGGCCTGCAAAAGCGCTTCAAGGGCAAGATCGATCTGGCCCAGGCCGTGGCGCTCAATGACATCAAGCAGCAAATCAACAATCTGGTGTATCCGGGGTTTGTCCGCGAAACGCCGATGCAGTGGCTTAAGGAGTTGCCGCGTTACCTGAAAGCGGTCGAGCAGCGTTTCGAAAAGCTCGGCGCGCAGGTGCAGAAGGATCGGGTCTGGAGCGGCGAACTCGCCGGCCTCTGGGGGCAATACCAGACCCGCGCGGCGAAACATGCCCAGGAAGGCAAACGCGATCCGCAGCTTGAGCTGTATCGCTGGTGGCTGGAGGAATACCGGGTGTCGCTGTTCGCCCAGCAGTTGGGCACGAAAACGCCGATTTCCGACAAACGCCTGAACAAGCAGTGGAGCCAGGTCGAACCGTAACGCTGATCGTTCCCACGCTCTGCGTGGGAATGCCTCTGGGGACGCTCCGCGTCCAGTGACGCGGAGCGTCACGGGCTGCATTCCCACGCAGGAGCGTGGGAACGATCATCCGTGTTGATCTTGAGAAAGGCGCCAAAACCCCGCGTTTATGGCAAACTTCGCGACCATAAACGCCGGTTTCGCGACCCAGAGCCTTCGGCCGGTTCGCGCGACGGAATAAAGCGATGCCAGGTTTGCGTCCCCCGGATGGGAATAGACCCTTTGTGTGTTGGTACGACGGTTCCAGCACTTTCTGCCTGAACAGATTAGAGAAACGACCATGCATAACGTCGTCATCAGCGGCACCGGCCTGTACACCCCGGCCAACAGCATCTCCAATGAAGAGCTGGTGCAGTCTTTCAATACCTACGTCGCCCAGTTCAACGCCGACAACGCCGAGGCCATTGCCAGCGGCGAGGTCCAGGCCCTGACTGAATCCAGCGCCGCGTTCATCGAAAAAGCTTCAGGCATCAAGAGCCGCTTTGTCATGGACAAGGACGGCATCCTCGATCCGCAACGCATGGCCCCGCGTCTGCCGGAGCGTTCCAACGACGAATGGTCGGTGCTTTGCCAGATGGCTATCGGCGCTGCCGAACAGGCCCTGCAACGTGCCGGCAAAACTGCTGCCGACATCGACGGCGTCATCGTTGCCTGTTCCAACCTGCAGCGCGCCTACCCGGCCATCGCCATCGAAGTCCAGGAAGCTCTGGGCATTCAGGGTTTCGGTTTCGACATGAACGTGGCCTGTTCCTCGGCGACTTTCGGCATCCAGGCTGCTGCCAACAGCGTGCAGCTGGGCCAGGCCCGGGCGATCCTGATGGTCAACCCGGAAGTCTGCACCGGTCACCTGAACTTCCGTGACCGCGACAGCCACTTCATCTTCGGCGATGCCGCGACTGCAGTGATCATCGAGCGCGCTGAGACCGCGACGTCCAAACACCAGTTCGACGTGGTCAGCACCAAGCTGCTGACCAAGTTCTCCAACAACATCCGCAACAATTTCGGTTTCCTCAACCGCGCGGCGGAAGAGGGCATTGGTGCCCGCGACAAACTGTTCGTGCAGGAAGGCCGCAAGGTGTTCAAGGATGTCTGCCCGATGGTTGCCGAGCTGATCGGCGAACATCTGCAAGAGAACCAGCTTAACGTCGGCGACGTGAAGCGCTTCTGGCTGCACCAGGCCAACTTGAGCATGAACCACCTGATCGTGCGCAAGTTGCTGGGTCGCGAAGCCACTGAAGAAGAAGCCCCGGTGATTCTCGACACCTACGCCAACACCAGCTCGGCGGGTTCGGTGATTGCTTTCCACAAGTATCAGGATGATCTGGCTGCCGGTTCGCTGGCGGTGTTGAGTTCGTTCGGTGCAGGCTATTCGATCGGTAGCGTGATTCTGCGCAAGCGTTGAAAATCGGTTTAATTTCCTCCTAATCGCGCCGACCTTTCCTACATCCGAATCGGCTCAAACGCTGTAATTTTTCGGAAATGGCGGCAGGTGAAGACCTGCCGCTATCATTTTCGGAATCGGCACAAGGAGATTTTTGGATGGCGGCTGACGACACCCAACTGCTTGCGCGCCTGCTGGCGGGTGAGCAAAAGGCTTTCAAGGAACTGGTGACGACGTATCAGAGCGCTATGCGCGCCGTGGCATATGCGATTGTCGGCCAGCGTCATGTCGAAGAAGTGGTGCAGGATGCCTGGCTATCGGTGGTGCGCCACATCGCCAGTTTCGAAGGTCGCTCCAGTCTCAAGACCTGGCTGCTGACCATCACGGCCAACTCGGCCAAAAGCCGTTATAAACAAAATCGCCGGGAAGTGTTGATGGATGATCTGCCCTCACCCCATGGCACGATCGACGATGACCGCTTTTCTCCCGGTGACGGCCATTGGCTGGTTGCCCCGTTCGCCTGGCATCAGGACACCCCGGAAGCCTTGCTGACCGAAGGTGAATTGCGTGACTGTCTGGAGCACACCCTGCTGAACCTGTCGGAACTGCAAAGCAGCGTTTTGTTGTTGCGCGAACGCCAGGGGCTGGAGCTGGAGGAGATCTGTAATCTTCTGGAGATCTCGCTCTCCAATGTCCGTGTGCTGCTGCATCGTGCGCGGCTGAAAGTCTTCGCGACCGTGGAGCATTTTGAGGAGACCGGAGAATGCTGACCTGTAAGGAACAAGTGGCGCGCTCCAGCGATTATCTCGATGGCCAATTGAGCTTTCGCGAAAAGCTGATGGTGCGTCATCATCTGATGTTCTGCCCGAACTGTCGGCGTTTCATTCGCCAGATGCGTTTGATGCAAGCGACCTTGAAGGCGATGCCGGAACCACCGCTGGAAGGCGTCGAAGAACTGGCCGAACGCCTGGCCGAGCAACGACGAAAAGATAACCCCCTGTAGGAGCTGTCGAGTGAAACGAGGCTGCGATCTTTTGATCTTGTTTTCAAGATCAAAAGATCGTCCGATCGCGGCCCGAGCCTTCGGCAGCTCCTACATGGGGTTTTTGCATCCTGCAGAAATAACCCAGTGCGGGTGAAACGAACGGATGATGGGGATCGTCCCGCCCGCACAGGGCTATAGGGTGAAGCGTTTTAGAACTTGGCTTCCGCGTCCAGCTGCAAGGTGTTGGCGTCAGCGTCACGCTGGGTACGGCTGGCGAAGTCAGCCTTGGTCAGGAAGTACGTGGCGCCGATGGCGAAGTTCTTGTCGATGTCGTAACCGACCTTGAACTTGTGACCGCGCGAACCAGTGGTGCCGTTGGCGAAGTCGGAGTCGGTAAAGGCGCCGACCACAGCGTTGCGCTGCACGTCGCGGTAGTTGTAATCGAGGTTCAGGCCGAAGACTTTCGACTTGGCACCCAACAGCCACGCAGTGTCCTGATCGGTCACGGCGTCGTTGTTCTTCACGTACTGACCGTAGAACGACAGTGGCATTGGCAGACCGCCGATGTCGACCTGGCTGAACCCTTCATACAGACGGAATTCGTTGTTGGCCGAGTTGCCATTGACTGCCAGGGCGCACGGTGTGGACGTGCCGGTGCAGCGGCTGTCTTCGTCGTTCTGGTAGGCGTAGACACTACCGCCCAGAGTCACTTTCAAGTTGTCGGTGATGTTGAAGCGGCTACCCAATTGGCCGGCGGTCAGACGCAGGTCGTGACGGAATTGCACGCCATCGCCGTCGACGTTGTCCTTGAGGTTGTAGTTACCCAGGCTGCCGAACAGTTCGGCGCTGCTGCCCAACGGGTATTTGTAGGTAACGGCCAGACCTTCCGGATTGATGTCGCTATCCCAGATCACGTCGCCCATGCTGACCCACGGCTGGAGCATCTTGCCGCCGATGATGTGCAGGTTCTTGATCTGGTCAGGGTGGTAGTCGATGTAGCCCAGATCCAGCCAGATCTGCTTCTTGTCGAAGTAGTTGTCCTGGTCCTGGTTGGTCGAACGGGCATCGTCGCCGCCGCCGGTGGCGATACGGATGCCGGTGTCGACTTGCGGGTTGATCTCGGTGTAGGCACCCAGACGGGCACGGATGCGCTGACGATCCTTGTCGCGGCCGCCGTTGTTCAGTTCGCCATCGATCTTGATGGTTTCCTGGCGGATACGCACATCGCCCTTGAACTGGGTCTTGGCCGCCCAGGCGAGTTTCTGGTCGAAGACGCTTTGTTCGTTGGTTTTCTTCGCAACAGCAGCGACTTGTTCGTTGGTCTCTTGCTGCGCCTGCTGCGCGATTTGCTGAGCCTTCTGATCCTTGGCCAGTTCAGTTTGCAGTTCGATGTACTGCGCCTGGGAAATGGAACCGTTAGCCTTGAGCATGTCGAGCAGTTTGGCGTCGACTGCAGCACTGGCCGGAACACTCATGGCCAGCAACAAGCCACCGCACAGGGCCGCCGCAGTTTTCGTGGAAGCAAGACGCATAGCAATCTCCGAAGATGAGAGGGGATGGCACAACCATCCGGGGCACAACCGACGATTCGAACGTCGGAAAACAGTGTCCGGGTAGAACCCGGCGCTCTAAAAACAGGCGCCAGTATCGCGATGGTTTATGACAGACCAGTGGCACAGTGATGGCAGGTTGATGACGATATCGATTTGACCTGAACTATTGATCTAGAGCGCTGTCGGCCGATTGCGGGTGTGCAATGGCGCGCAATCGGCGATACTCGCCGGGCGCTGAAGTCCTGTTGTGGAGAGCTGTCGATGCCGTTGCAATGCCTGCAAAACCTGTCGCAAATCGCTCCGGCAACCTGGGATGCGCTGGTGCCTGAAAGCCAGCCATTTCTGCGCCACGCTTTTCTCAGTGCACTGGAAGACAGTGGCAGCGTTGGCCCTCATACCGGCTGGCAACCTGAGCATTTGCTGCATATTGAAGATGATCGACTGATCGCCGCACTACCCAGTTATCGCAAGTGGCATTCCTACGGCGAGTACGTGTTCGATCACGGCTGGGCCGACGCCTGCGCCCGCGCCCGCGCCGGCATCGATTACTACCCCAAGCTTTTGACCGCCGTGCCATTCAGTCCGGTGAGCGGCCCGCGCTTGTTGGCGGCCAATGTCGAAGACGGTTTCGAGCTGCTCAAGAGCCTGCCCGGTTACCTGGAAATCGAAGGGCTTTCCAGCGCGCACATCAATTTCACTGACCCGTTTACCGACGCGGCGATGGCCGAACAACCGGGTTGGCTGCAACGCATTGGCTGTCAGTATCACTGGCAGAATCGCGGGTATCGCGACTTTCAGGATTTCCTCGACGTACTCAGTTCGCGCAAGCGCAAACAGATGCGCAAGGAGCGCGAGCAAGTGGCGGGGCAGGGTTTTGAATTTGAATGGCGGGAGGGGCGCGAGCTGGACGAGGCGCAGTGGGATTTTGTCTATGCCTGTTACGCCAACACCTATGCGGTGCGGCGCCAGACGCCGTATCTGACGCGGGAGTTTTTCAGTCTGCTGGCCGAGCGTATGCCCGAGGCGATCCGCGTGGTACTGGCCAAACAAGGCTCACGGCCGGTGGCGATGGCCTTCAGTCTGGTGGGGGGCGACAGTTTCTACGGACGCTATTGGGGCTGTCTGGCGGAGTTTGATCGGCTGCACTTTGAGACGTGTTTTTACCAGGGCATGGATTATGCGATCGCGCAGGGTTATCAGCGTTTCGATGCTGGCGCTCAGGGCGAGCACAAGTTGATTCGTGGCTTCGAGCCGGTGATCACCCATTCGTGGCATTACCTGCGGCACCCAGGTCTGAACGCGGCGGTGAAGGATTTCCTGCATCAGGAACGCGCCGGCATCCTCGCGTATGCCGAAGAAGCGAAAACAGCCTTGCCCTACCGCCAGACATAGATCCCCTGTAGGAGCCTTCGGCAGCTCCTACAAGGGGATCTCAGGCACCCCTCAGGTTTCCTCTTTGCCCAACCAGCGATAGATCCCGCCACCGACCACCGCGCCAATCAACGGCGCGACCCAGAACATCCACAACTGCGCAATCGCCCAGCCGCCGACCATCAATGCCGGCCCGGTGCTACGAGCCGGGTTCACCGAGGTGTTGGTGACGGGAATCGAGATCAGGTGAATCAGCGTCAGGCCCAGGCCGATGGCGATCGGTGCCAGCCCCGGTGGTGCGCGTCTATCGGTCGCGCCCAGAATGATGATCACGAACATCGCCGTCATCACCAGCTCGGTCACAAACCCCGCCGCCATGGAATACTTCCCCGGCGAATGCTCGCCATAACCATTGGATGCGAGGCCGGCGGCGATATCGAAACCCTCCTTGCCGCTGGCAATGTGCGCAATCAGCGCCGCCGCGAGAATCGCGCCGAGCAGCTGCGCGATGATGTAGGCGGGCAACTCTTTGGCCGGAAACCGACCGCCGACGAACAGACCGACCGACACGGCCGGGTTTAGGTGACATCCGCTGATGTGACCGATGGCGAATGCCATGGTCAGCACCGTCAGACCAAACGCCAGGGCCACCCCCAGCACCCCGATTCCCAACGGTGAAGACGCGGCGATCACCGCGCTGCCGCAACCACCCAATACTAACCAGAACGTACCCAACAACTCAGTGACTGAACGTTTGAACAGAGACATGAGAGGCGTCCTTGATAGCCCTGCTATCGAGACTGCATCGAGTTGTGCATCCCTGCAGATTTACGACAGGTTTCGTGCCGAAACCTTGGCTGAGTACAGCAGGCTTTCTGCGGATTTCCAGCGGCCACAAAAAACCGCCAGCGCCCTTGGTTGGCGGGCTGTGGCGGTGATCGTTCCCACGCTCTGCGTGGGAAGGCCTCAAGGGACGCTCTGCGTCCAATGACGCGGAGCGTCACGGGCTGCATTCCCACGCAGAGCGTGGGAACGATCATGGGAAGGTCAATCGATACCGACAAACCCTCCGGTCTGGTGCGCCCAAAGTCGTGCATACAAACCGCGATGGGCCAACAGTTCGGCATGGGTGCCGCTCTCGGCAATCTTGCCGTTCTCCAGCACCACCAGGCGATCCATACGGGCAATGGTCGAGAGTCGGTGCGCAATCGCGATCACGGTTTTGCCCTGCATCAACGTTTCCAGGCTTTCCTGAATCGCCGCCTCGACTTCCGAATCCAGCGCCGAGGTCGCTTCGTCCATGATCAAAATCGGCGCGTCCTTGAGCAGCACCCGCGCAATCGCAATGCGTTGACGCTGACCACCGGACAATTTCACCCCACGCTCACCGACATGCGCATCGAAACCCGTGCGACCTTCAGCGTCCGACAACAGCGGAATGAACTCATCGGCGCGCGCCTTGTGCACCGCGTCCCACAGTTCTGCGTCGGTCGCATCCGGTTTGCCGTACAGCAAGTTGTCGCGGATCGAACGGTGCAGCAGCGAGGTGTCCTGGGTGATCATGCCGATCCGTGCACGCAGGCTTTCCTGACCGACTTCGGCGATGTTCTGGCCATCAATCAAAATCCGCCCACCCTCGACGTCGTACAGGCGCAGCAATAGATTGACCAGCGTCGATTTGCCGGCGCCGGACGGCCCGATCAAACCGATTTTCTCACCCGGTTTGATGTTCAGATTGAGATCGCCGATGATCCCGCGCTTCTTGCCGTAGTGAAAATCCACGTGCTCGAAACGCACTTCGCCACGGGCCACTTCCAGCGGTTTGGCCTGCTCGTGATCGGTGACGCTGACCGGTTGCGAAATGGTCTGTAAGCCGTCCTGGACCATGCCGATGTTTTCGAAAATGCCGGTGACCACCCACATGATCCAGCCGGACATGTTGACGATGCGAATCACCAGACCGGTTGCCAGGGCAATCGCCCCGACAGTGATCAGCGATTGCGTCCACAGCCACAAGGCCAGGCCTGTGGTGCCGACGATCAACAGGCCGTTCATGGTGGTAATGGCGATGTCCATGCTGGTCACAACGCGGCCCGCCAGTTGGGCTTTTTCGGTTTGTTCTTCGATTGCTTCGCGGGCGTATTGCTGCTCGTAATTGGTATGGGCGAACAGCTTCAGGGTGGCGATATTGGTGTAACCATCGACGATCCGCCCCATCAGTTTGGAGCGTGCATCGGAGGACACCACCGAGCGTTCCTTGACCCGCGGCACGAAGTAACAGAGCGCGCCAATGTAAGCGGCGATCCACGTCAGCAACGGAATCATCAGGCGCCAGTCCGCCTCGGCGAACAGCACCAGCGAGCTGATCGCGTAGATCAGCACATGCCACAACGCATCCACTGCTTGCACCGCAGAGTCACGTAGCGAGTTGCCCGTCTGCATGATGCGTTGGGCGATACGACCAGCGAAGTCATTCTGGAAAAAGTTAAGGCTCTGCTTGAGCACGTAGCTGTGGTTCTGCCAGCGGATCATGCTGGTCATGCTCGGGCTCAGGGTCTGGTGCACCAGCAGGTCGTGCAAGCCGACAAAGACCGGGCGCAAGATCAGCGCGACCACGGCCATCCAGGCCAATTCCAGGCCATGCTCCTGAAAGAAATTCGGATTCGGTGCACCTTGGGCGAGGTCAATGATGCGACTGAGGTAGCTGAACAACGCCACTTCGATCAAGGCGCCGAACAGTCCGACGGTGAGCAGGGCGGCAAAACTCGGCCAGACCTGCTTCAGGTAATAGGTGTAGAAGGGCAGCACGCGATCCGGCGGGGATGCCGTGGGGGCGTCGCGGAACACGTCGATCAGTTGTTCGAAACGGCGATAGAGCATCAGATAACCGCCCGGAGCACGGGCTCTCCTTTTATCGGTGTGAGCGGCGCGGGATCAGGCCAGCGCCGCTCGATTCGCCCTGTACAGCTTAGTCGATGACTTTGGCCGACTTGATGAATACAGGGTCGGCAGGTACGTCTTTCATGCCGCTTTTGATGGTGGTCGGCGAGTTGACGATGATGTCGACAACGTCCATGCCTTTGACCACTTTGCCGAATACTGCGTAGCCGTCGCCCTGGTCGAGGAAGTCGTTGTCCTTGACGTTGATGAAGAACTGGCTGGTCGCCGAATCAGGTACGGAAGTGCGAGCCATGGACAAGGTGCCACGAACGTTAGCCAGACCGTTTTTGTGTTCGTTCTTGATTGGAGCCTTGGTTTCTTTCTGCTGCATCTGTTGAGTGAAACCGCCGCCCTGGACCATAAAGCCCGGGATCACACGGTGGAAAATCGTGTTGTTGTAGAAGCCGCTGTTCACGTAATCGAGAAAGTTCTTGGTGCTGATCGGTGCCTTGACCGGATCCAGCTCGATTTCGATCTGGCCGTTGGTGGTGTCCAGCAGCACGTGCGGTGCCTTGGCCGGCGTGGCAGCCATCAGGTTGGCGGCAAACAGCACAGTACCAGCGGCGAGGGCGAGTTTTTTCAACATGGGTCAGTGATCCTGAGATTGAATATCGGCTGCGGCGAGGAACTCCAGCAGCGTTTGATTGAAACGTTCGGGTTGATCGAGCGGGGTGGCGTGGCGCGAATCGGCGATCACCACCAGCCGCGCATTCGGCAGCAGTTTTACATAGGTTTCTTTCAGTGCCACCGGTGTGTAGTCACGGTCGGCGCTGATGACGAGCGTTGGACAGGACACTCGGGAAAGTCGTTCCTGAACACCCCAGCCAACAATCGCATCGAAGCTGGCGAGATAAGCACGTTTGTCGTTTTTTGCCCAGCGTTCGGCCATTTTCTGTCGCAGATCCGCCTGTTCCGGTTTCGGAAAAAGTTTACCGCCGAGGGCTTTGCCGATGGTCGCGAGGCTGAGTACGCGCATCAGGCTCCAGCGTTTGAACCACTGCCAGTAGTCGTCGCGGCTGCGGATTTTGACTTCGGGTGCGCTGTTGACGATGGTCAGGCTCTTGAGCTGGTCAGGATGATCGACGCCGAACTGGAAGCCGATCATGCCGCCCATCGACAGCCCGACGTAGTGCACCGGGCCGAGGTTCAAGTGCTCGATCAGCGCCAGCATATCGGCACTGAAACCGGCGATGCTGTAGCGCTCGCGCGGTTTGTCCGAACGCCCGTGGCCGCGGATGTCCGGGACGATCACGCGGTAGTGCGCGGCCAGGGCCGGGATCTGCATTTCCCAGTCCAGTGTGCTCGAACCGAGCCCGTGAACCAGTAGCAACGGCGCGCCGTGGCCATATTCCTCGTAGTGCAGGTTGCAACCTTCATGTTCGAACCAGGCCATCGGTGAACTCCGTGTCAGGCTTGTTCAGGGGCGGCGAACGGTGCGTCCAGCGGCAAAGTGTCGAAGGTACGCAGCAGTTCGATGAGGATTTGCGTGGCCGGGCCCAGGGGTTTGTCCTTGTTCGAATACAGATAGAAGCTGGAGTTGCGGTTGCCGCCCCTGTCCAACGGTAGCAGCTTGAGCGAGCCATCCTTCAGCTCTCGTTCAATCATGTGGCGAGGCAGCCAGGCAAAACCGAGTCCGCTGCTGACGAACGTCGCCGCCGTGGCGAGGCTGCCAACGGTCCAGCGCTGTTCGGCGCCGAGCCAGCCGACATCCCGTGGTTGCTGGCGGCCGGAGTCGCGGATCACCACCTGCATCTGGGTTTCCAGATCCTGAAAGCTCAGCTCACGGTTGAGCCGGTGCAGCGGGTGATCGGGGTGGGCGACGGCGACAAACTCGACGTCGCTCAGCTCCGCGCCGAGGTAGCCGGGAATGCTCAGACCGGTGATGGCCAGATCGGCCACGCCTTCGAGCAGCACTTCTTCGACACCCGACAATACTTCTTCACGCAGACGTACGCGGCAGCCGCGACTCTGCGGCATGAACGCGGTCAGCGCGCGAACAATGCGTGCGCTCGGGTAAGCCGCATCGACTACCAGCCGCACCTCGGCTTCCCAACCTTGCTCCATGTGATGGGCGAGGTCTTCCAGTTGACTGGCCTGTTTCACCAGTTGCCGCGAGCGGCGCAGCAACACGCCGCCGGCTTCGGTGAGCACGGCTTTGCGCCCGTCGATGCGCAGCAACGGCACGCCGAGTTGGTCCTGCATGCGGGCGACGGTGTAACTCACCGACGATTGCGAACGGTGCAAGGCCTCGGCGGCCTGGGCAAATCCGCCGTGGTCGACCACGGCCTGCAATGTTCGCCATTGATCCAGGGTCACGCGGGGCGCTTTCATCAATAGCTCCTCTTGTCCTAAGCTGGCCGTCCCTCATGGAGACTGCCGAATGAAAAAATTCTGTTGTGTGCTGCTGGCGCTGCTGCCGCTGACTGCTTTTGCTTACCCTATCGATGTGCAGAAGGATCTCAACGGCATGAAGATCGATTACGAGACCTTCGATACCGATAACGACATCGGCTCGATTCGGGTGGCGAACTACGGTGATGTCGACGCGGCGTGCAAAGCGGTGTTCAGCAATGGCCCGGAAGCACCACGCACCCGCACGATCGAGGTACCGGCCGGCAAACATAAAAACGCCACGGCCAAGTTCACCCGCGAGATCATCAAGCTGCGCATCAAACTGACCTGCACCCCGAAATAACGGTCGATCCCTTGTAGGAGTGAGCCTGCTCGCGATAGCGGTGTGTCAGATACATGTGTGTTAACTGACACACCGCTATCGCGAGCAGGCTCACTCCTACAAGGTGTGTGTCAGCATCTAAACGAATTATTCGATGCTTTGCAGCAATTATTTGCGCTTTTTCATCGATTCGACTCTGTTTAACCTTCATTCCATCGACCTACAACATTCTCGGATGGAGGCTACACACCATGTCCCGCGTTCTGATCATCGAAAGCAGCGCCCGCCAGCAAGACTCGGTTTCCCGTCAACTGACCCAGACTTTCATCAGTCAGTGGAAAGCAGCGCATCCCAACGATCAGATCACTGTGCGTGACCTCGCCGTGAACCCGGTGCCACACCTGGACAGCAACCTGCTAGGTGGCTGGATGAAGCCTGCCGAGCAGCGCAACGCCAACGAGCAAGCGTCGCTGGATCGTTCCAACGAATTGACTGATGAGTTGCTCGCCGCCGACGTACTGGTGATGGCCGCGCCGATGTACAACTTCGCCATCCCGAGCACCCTTAAGGCCTGGCTCGACCACGTGCTGCGTGCCGGCGTGACCTTCAAGTACACCGAAACCGGCCCGCAAGGCCTGCTCAGCGGCAAGCGTGCTTACGTGCTCACCGCTCGCGGCGGCATCTACGCCGGCGGTCCGGCCGACCATCAGGAACCGTACCTGCGCCAGGTCATGGGTTTCATCGGCATCAACGACGTGACCTTCATTCATGCAGAGGGCATGAACCTCGGTGGCGACTTCCAGGAGAAGGGCCTGAATCAGGCCAACGCCAAACTGTCTCAGGTTGCTTGATAGGTTAATCGCCAGATAATCCCCGATTGTTTAAGTGACCTGGCGCAACCCCTTCAAGGCTCTACGCGCATCGAACCTCCCTTTGCACTTGTTGCTCCTGAGTGCTGTAGCCCGATTGAACGCATTAGCGAGATCGGGCTTTTTTTTGCCTGCGATTCGTTGAATGTCATCAGATCCTTGTGGGAGTTGTCCGTGGGTTCGCGGTATTGCGCAAAAACCGCTATCGTCGCCGCCATTCGATTTCGAGGCGAGCATGGGCTATCTACTTTTTGTCACGCTGATCCAGGCGTTTTCCTTCAGTCTGATCGGCGAATATCTGGCCGGTCATGTCGACAGTTACTTCGCGGTGCTGGTGCGCGTGGTGCTGGCCGGGCTGGTGTTCATTCCGTTGACCCGCTGGCGTTCGGTGGAACCTTCGTTCATGCGCGGCATGCTGATGATCGGCGCCTTGCAGTTTGGCGTAACTTACGTCTGCCTCTATCTGAGCTTCCGCGTGCTGACGGTGCCGGAGGTGTTGCTGTTCACCATCCTCACGCCGCTGCACGTGACGTTGATCGAGGATGCGCTGAACCGACGCTTCAACCCGTGGGCGCTGATCGCCGCGTTAGTGGCGGTGGGCGGGGCGGCGGTGATTCGTTTCGACAGCGTCAGTCCGGACTTCTTCATGGGCTTCCTGCTGCTGCAACTGGCCAACTTCACCTACGCGGCAGGGCAGGTGATGTACAAGCATCTGGTGGCGAAACACCCGAGCGATCTACCGCACTATCGGCGTTTCGGCTTCTTCTATCTCGGCGCGCTGGCGGTGGTGCTGCCGGCATTCCTGATGTTCGGCAAAGCCAACTTCCTCCCGGAAGCGCCGCTGCAATGGGGCGTGTTGCTGTTCCTCGGCCTGGTCTCGACCGCGCTGGGCATGTACTGGTGGAACAAGGGTGCGTGCATGGTCAACGGCGGCACGCTGGCGGTTATGAACAATCTGCATGTGCCGGTGGGGTTGCTGCTGAATCTGCTGATCTGGAATCAGCATGAGGAACTTGGAAGATTGTTCCTCGGTGGCAGCGTCATCCTTGCCGCCGTATGGATCAGCCGACTGGGCATCCGCCGCACTGCATGAACCCATGTAGGAGCTGCCGCAGGCTGCGATCTTTTGATCTTTAAGGTCAAAAGATCGCAGCCTGCGGCAGCTCTTACACGGGAATCGTGTGTTACATCAGGTGTTTTTGCGGCTCGGGAATGCTGGCCGCGCCGAGCACCGCCGGCAGCAGGCCAGAGCGCAAATCCCCGCCACTCGGTTGCTGATACAGGCTCAAGCCAAACTCCGGCAGCACCGCCAGCAGATAATCGAAAATATCCCCCTGAATCCGCTCGTAATCGGCCCACACCGTGGTGCGGGTGAAGCAGTAAATCTCCAGCGGAATACCCTGCGCCGTGGTCTGCATCTGCCGCACCATGCAGGTCATGTTCGGCTGAATCTCCGGATGACTCTTCAGGTACGCCAGTGCATACGCGCGGAACGTGCCGATATTGGTCATGCGCCGACGGTTAGCCGACATCGCCGCGACATTGCCCTGCGCTTCGTTCCACGCCTTGAGTTCAGCTTTTTTGCGGCTCATGTAATCGGTGAGCAGGTGCACCTGGGAGAGCTTTTCTTCTTCGTCGTCACGGATGAAACGCACGCCGCTGGCATCGATGAACAGGCTGCGCTTGATCCGCCGCCCGCCCGATTGCTGCATGCCGCGCCAGTTCTTGAATGACTCGGACATCAGGCGCCAGGTCGGGATCGAGACGATGGTTTTATCAAAATTCTGCACCTTGACCGTGTGCAGGGTGATGTCGACCACATCGCCATCGGCGCCGACTTGCGGCATCTCGATCCAGTCGCCGACCCGCAACATGTCGTTGCTGGTCAACTGCACACTGGCGACAAACGACAGCAGGGTGTCCTTGTAGACCAACAGAATCACCGCCGACATTGCGCCCAGACCGGACAGCAGCAACAGCGGCGAACGGTCGATCAGTGTGGCGACGATGATGATCGCGCCGAACACGTACAAAACCATTTTTGCCAGCTGCACGTAGCCTTTGATCGAGCGCGTACGCGCATGTTCGGTGCGTGCATAGATGTCGAGCAGGGCATTGAGTAGAGCGCTGACCGAGAGCAGCAGGAACAGAATGGTGAACGACAACGCCACGTTCCCAAGAAAGGTCATCGCGGTTTTGCTCAGTTCCGGCACCAGATGCAGGCCGAACTGGATGACCAGCGACGGCGTCATTTGCGCCAGGCGCTGAAACACCTTGTTGTGGCGAAAATCATTGATCCAGTGCAGCGCCGGCTGGCGGCCGAGCATGCGGCTGGCGTGCAGGATCAGGTAACGCGCCACTCGTCCGAGTACTAGCGCGATGACCAACAGCAGCATCAGCGCTAGGCCGGCCTGCAAAAGTGGATGCTGTTCGAGGGTGCCCCAGAGGTCCTGGGCGTTGAGCCAGAGCTGTTTGAAATCCATATGAGCAACGATTCTTCTGTAAGACGCGATGGGCGATTAGAGCATTTAAGACGCCGTGTATTACCGTTCAAGACAAATCGAGCAACAAAAAAGCCACTGATTACGTCCGTTTGTATAAAGAAACTCGGCCTGAGCGCTCGAAACCGGTAACCTATGCAGCTGTTTTTTTGCATATCTTCGAGGTAGCACCCGTGTTTTCCCAATTCGCCCTGCACGAACGCCTGCTTAAAGCTGTGGCCGAGCTGAAATTTGTCGAGCCAACGCCTGTGCAAGCCGCGGCCATCCCGCTGGCGCTCCAAGGGCGTGATCTGCGGGTGACGGCGCAAACCGGTAGCGGCAAAACCGCCGCTTTCGTTCTGCCAATCCTCAATCGCCTGATCGGCCCGGCCAAGGTCCGCGTCAGCATCAAGACGCTGATCCTGCTGCCGACCCGTGAACTGGCTCAGCAGACCTTGAAGGAAGTTGAACGCTTTTCGCAGTTCACTTTCATCAAGTCCGGCCTGATCACTGGCGGTGAGGACTTCAAGGTCCAGGCCGCGATGCTGCGCAAAGTGCCAGACATCCTCATCGGTACCCCGGGCCGGATGATCGAGCAACTCAACGCCGGCAACCTCGACCTCAAAGAAGTCGAAGTGCTGGTGCTCGACGAAGCCGACCGCATGCTCGACATGGGCTTCGCCGAAGACGTACAGCGTCTGGTCGACGAATGTCCTAACCGTCAGCAGACCATGCTGTTCTCCGCCACCACCGGCGGTTCCGGCCTGCGCGAGATGATCGGCAAGGTGCTGAACAACCCTGAGCACTTGCAGCTCAATGCGGTCAGCCAACTGAACTCGACCACTCGCCAGCAAATCATCACCGCTGACCACAATCAGCACAAAGAGCAGATTGTGAACTGGTTGCTGGCCAACGAGACCTATCAGAAGGCCATCGTCTTCACCAACACCCGCGCCATGGCCGACCGTATCTACGGCCGTCTCGTGGCTCAGGAATACAAAGCGTTCGTGCTGCACGGCGAGAAAGACCAGAAGGATCGCAAACTGGCGATCGACCGTCTGAAGCAGGGCGGCGTGAAGATTCTGGTCGCTACCGACGTCGCGGCCCGTGGTCTGGACGTTGATGGCCTGGATCTGGTGATCAACTTCGACATGCCTCGCAGCGGCGACGAATACGTGCACCGCATCGGCCGTACTGGCCGTGCCGGCAACGACGGTCTGGCGATCTCGCTGATCTGCCACGGCGACTGGAACCTGATGTCGAGCATCGAGCGCTACCTGAAGCAGAGCTTCGAGCGCCGCACCATCAAGGAAGTCAAAGGCACCTACGGCGGACCGAAAAAGGTCAAGGCCTCGGGCAAAGCCGTTGGCGTGAAGAAGAAAAAGACCGACGCCAAGGGCGACAAGAAGAAAACCGCCGCCAAGACGCCGACCAAGCGCAAGAGCGTCAACCGTCCGAAGCCGGACTCGTTGGTGAGCAGCGATGGCATGGCACCGCTCAAGCGTCGCAAGCCAGCAGAGCCTGCGGCTGAGTAAGGCGTTTCAAGCGAGCATAAAAAACCCGGACAGTGTCCGGGTTTTTTTTGTACATCAGTTGCCGAGCTGGCCACTGGTGTCGGCATCAAAGCGCCGTTTGGCTTGATCTGCCGCCGGTTTCAATGCGGCGAGCAAGGCTGCCTCGCTGTACAACCGCGTGACCGCCAGCTCCTTCGGCGTCGGCTCGATCGGGATCAGCACGTCATCACCGTCGGCGTGCAGCCAGATCGCCACAACATGCAGCGCCGAGACAAACAGCACGCGCAGCTCAACGGTTTTGCCCTGAAGTTGCGGTGCTTGTTCTGCCAGTTTCAGCGCACCTACCGTCGCGGCGGCGTGATCGCCGTGATTCAGCGAGGCGAACTCGACATGCCCGCGCACCTCGGCCAATTGCGCATCGGCAATCGTCACGCCGTCGGCAAACACCAGGTAATGCCAGTCGCCGAGGCGGGCATCCTTCAGGCCTTTGCCGCTGCTCAGGTCTTCCAGGTTCAACGAGTAGCCACGATAGGCTTCGCTGAGGCTGATTTTTGCAGGTGCTGCGTTGGCGAACTGGCGATTGGCGCCAAAGCCTTGGGTTTGCAGTGCCGCTTGCAGCGCCGGGCGCAAGGTCTGTACGCCGTTGGAAGGCGCCTTTGGATAAGTCAGTTGCATGATGTCGCCCTCCTAGTTTTTCACGGTGAAGTAAGTGTGAGTCCAATTGCCGCCGCCGTTGTAGGCGCGGGGGAACGCGTTCAGTGCGCGGGTCGAATAGCCGTAGATCGAGTCCGCAACCAATACGTAATCGCCGTTGGTGCCGTAGATCGTCAGGAAGTGCGCACCGCCGCCGTACCAGGCGCAGCGCAGGCCGACCGGGCGGCCCATGCTGATCTGGTTCTGGATGGCCGACATCTGTAGCGAGCCCTGATTCATGCCGTTGTAGCTACGGGTGGTTTGCAGAGCGGAATCCAGATAGCCGTAGACGTTGCACGGCCCCGGCTGATTGCAGCAGTTGCGGTCGAGCTGAGTGCTGGCCACGCCGCACTGCGTCCAGTTGCCGGTGCCGTAATAGTTACCGACCGAGGCGGAAACGGCCGCCCAGCACCAGTTGGTCTGGGTCTGTTTCTGCATGTTGAAGTTAAGGCTGCCGACGGCGAGGGCGCTGATTTGTTCAGCGGCCTCGACTTCGACCAGTTGTGGGTCGAGCAGGTGACTGGCCAGGCACCTTGGCAGTGATTCGCCGGTGAATTGTGTTGCTGCTGTGGTTAACATTTTTCAATCCTCCATGAGTGAAAACAAGCGTCCAGCTTGTGTGGGTGTAGCGGTGTTGCCGAGCGATCGGTGTTCAGCGGTTGCCATCTCCGATGGCCGGTTCCGATCTCGTTGCTCGATGTAACCGTAGATGTGGATATGCGTTAATGCAAATAAATAAATGCATAAATGCATTTTCAGGATCAAAAGATCGCAGCCTTCGGCCGCTCCTACAGGGATCGATGTAAGAGCTGCCGCAGGCTGCGATCTTTTAATCTGGCTTTTAGCTTTCCGCTTTTTTCTCCGCCGTGCCCAACTCTTTCAACCGCTGATCAATCAACTGACATTTATCCGGCAGATCGGCACTGGCCGTGCCCAGATCCATCTTCTGCAACTCGGCGTTGATCTCCTTGGCCTTGGCCGGATTCTGTTCGGTGAGCTTGGCGACTTCCTTGGCCAGTTGTTCGCGTTTGGCGGTGGCTTCTTCCGGCGTGCAGGCCCAGACGGGCAGGGCGCAGGCAAGGGTGGTGGCGATCAATAATGTGTTAAGGATTTTCATGGAGGGCGGCCTCAGTTCCGGTCAAGGCGAGTTGATCGGTTGAGGGCTGCTGGCCTGGAAAAGTTCAGTGCAATGCACGTGATGCGTGTCGATTTGTGTGACCGATAAGTCGCTATTTTCGGCAAAATTTCGATTATGTCCCGAAAAGCCGCGTTCTAGAGCGGTTGCCCAAAAAGCCTTATTACGACTTATTGACGCCAGAATGATGGCAATCTACCATCGCGCCATCACATTGATATCAATGTGCGCTTTCGAGGGATCGAACCGACTTTTCGCAGTCTGCACTGCGATTGTTTTCGCATCGTTTTGGACGTTCTGACCGAAACGCGCATTTATCCCCATTTGTTTCTTTCACTCTCCCGGCAGCCTGTTTTTTTTCCGGGTAGGGACTGCTTTGCCTGTCGATTGCCCCGATCAACTTGCCCGTTGCAAAGAGACTTTAAACATGGACGTTCGCCATTACGCCTTCCTTGCTTGTCAGCCTGCCGCTGCCGTGAAAAAACGCGATTCATTCCTTGGCATGCCCAAGCGCGGCCTGGCGTTCCTGTTGGCGAACGTGATGTTCTGGCAACCGATGTGGGCGCAGGCCGACGGCATTGTCGTGGCCAACCCGAACACCTCGCTGGATCGCGCCGGCAACGGCGTGCCGATCATCAATATCGCCACGCCCAATGCCAGCGGGCTGTCGCATAACCAGTTCCACGACTACAACGTCGGCGCGCAGGGGCTGATTCTCAACAACGGTTCGACGCAGAATAATCTGACGCAGTTGGGCGGGCACATCATCGACAACCCGAACCTGAAAAACAGCGGTTCGGCACAGGCGATTCTCAACGAAGTCATCAGTGGCAACCCGAGCCAGTTGCGCGGTTACACCGAAGTGGCGGGGCAGTCGGCGCGGGTGATTGTCGCCAACCCTTACGGCATCACGTGCAACGGGTGCGGTTTCATCAACTCACCGCGTGTGACTTTGACCACCGGCAAACCGGTGCTCGACAACGGTCGACTGGATCGCTTTCAGATTGATCAAGGTTCTGTGACCATCGAGGGTGCGGGACTCAACGCGACCAATGTCGACCGCTTCGAAATCATCACCCGCAGCGCGAAGATCAACGCGCAACTTCAGGCGCAGAACCTGACGATTGTGGCCGGTCGCAACGACGTCAATGCACAAACTCTGAATGCTACGGCCCGCGCCGATGACGGCAGCACCAAACCGCAACTGGCCATCGACTCTTCGGCGCTCGGCGGCATGTACGCCGGGGCGATCAAACTGGTTGGCACCGAAGCCGGGGTCGGGGTGAAACTCGACGGCAAACTGATTGCCAGCGGCGGCGACATTCAGCTCGATGCCAGCGGACAGTTGAGCCTGGCCGACACCTCGGCCACGGGTGGAGTCAACGTCAAGGCTGCCAGCCTTGATGCACGCGGCCCGGTCTATGCCGGTAGCGCGCTGAACGTGCAAACCCAGGGCAACCTGACCAACCGCCAGACCCTCGCAGCCCGCGACAGCATCACTCTCGGCGCAGGCGGCCAACTGACCAACGCCGGCGCCATCGATGCAGGCGTCAACGCTGACGGCAGCCATAACGCCAATGGTGATCTGAGCCTGACCGCGCAGAATCTCGACAACACCGGTAAAAGCCTCTCCGCGAGCCGCAATCTGACGGCCAACACCGCACAAACCCTGAACAACCAGGGCGGCACGCTCAGTGCGCAAACCACTGTCATCACGGCGGCGACACTGAACAACAGCAACGGCGAGATTGCCAGCAGCGGCACCACCCGGCTCAACGCCGGTTCGGCGAACAACCGCAGCGGTCAGATTCTCGGCGATCTGGGACTGAATATCGACCTCAGCGGTGCCATGGACAACCGCGACGGCGTACTCGGTTCCGGAAAGTCGGTGAGCTTCAACGCCGCCAGTCTGGATAACCGCGATGCCGGTGCGTTGGTCAGCGATGGTGGCCTGAGCGTGCGTGTCAGCGGGTTGCTCGACAACCGCAGCAAGGGTGAAATTACGGCCAAAGGCGCCATCGATGCGCAGACCGGCAGTCTCGACAACCGCGATGGCAAAGTCATTGGCAAAACCACCTTGGCATTGCGCAGTGATTCGGCGGATAACCGCGTTGGAACAATTCAGGCTGACCAGCAACTGACGCTGAATGTCGGTCAACTCGACAACCGCGACAAAGGCAAGGTCAGCGGCAAGGCCGGGATCGCTTACTCCGGCTTACGTCTGGATAACAGCGGCGGCTTGATCAGCGCTGTCGGCCCGGTCACGCTCACTCTCGCCGAGGTGCAAAACGCGCTGGGGCGTATTTCCAGTCAGAGTGATCTGCTCGCCACGATTGGTCTTTTGCAACAGCAGGGCGGTGCACTGGTGGCGCAGGGTAACCTGAGTCTGACCGGCAAGACCCTCGATAACCGCAACGGTGGGTTGGTGGGAACCACGAAAGCACTGACGGTGAATGTCGAGGAGATCGACAACCGCGCCGGGGAGCTCTCTGCCAGCGAGTTGTTGACCATCAGTGGGCAGCATCTGGACAACGCCGACGCTGGCAAGGTGCTCGCTGGCAAAAACCTGGCGCTGGCAGTCGCTTCCGTCAACAATCAGAACAAAGGCTTGATCAGTGTCAAAGGGGCGGGGACGCTGACGGGCCGCGTGCTGGATAACAGCAACGGCAATTTCGAAAGTCTCAACGGCCTGGACATTGCACTTGATGAAGCCTTGCTCAACGTCCAGGGCCTCATCAGCAGCGAGGGTGCCTTGACCGTTCGTGCCGGTCGTATCGACAACAGTGCCGGTAGTCTGGGCAGTGCCGGTGAGCTGCTGTTGAACAGTAGTGGCGATCTGCTCAATCAAGCAGGTTCGATCAGCACTGACAGCACCTTGACGCTCAACAGTGACCGTCTTGATAACAGCCAGAGAGGATTGATCTCCAGCAAGGCAATCGCCCGGCTCGACAGCGGCGACTTCGATAACAGCCATAGCGGTCAACTGATCAGTGGTGCTGCGCTGGATATCAAGGCACAGCAGGTCAACAATGGCTCAGGACGAATCGCCAGCCAGCAGGCCCTGACTATGTCCGTCAGCGGGCTGGATCAGCAGGGTGGTGAGCTGTTCAGCAAGGCCGATCTGACTCTCGATCTGAACAACGGCCAGTTGAACAACCAGAGAGGTCTGATCAACGCACCTGGTGCGTTGTTGCTGAAAAACCTCAACGGCGTGAACAACCAGGGCGGTGAAATTTCCAGTCAGCAAGCCTTCACGCTGGCAGCCCATGACCTCGATAACAGCAACGGCAAACTGCTCAGCCAGCAGGGCCTGACGCTGCGCATCGCGCAAGCGTTGAACAACATCAAAGGCATTATTGCCGGTGCATCATTGGACAGTCATAGCGACAGTCTCGACAACCACGAAGGCTTGGTCAGCAGTCGCGGCGAATTGTTGCTGGTCATCGACAAAAACCTGGCTAACCAACTCGGTACAGTCATTGCCGACGGACAACTCACGCTTGCGGCGCAGATTCTGGATAACGCCAGTGGCAACATCGCCGGCAAGTCCGATGCCACCGTCAACGCAAAGAGCCTGAACAACCAGAAAGGCCAACTGATCGCCACCGGCGTCCTCGGTCTGACCACCGAAACGCTCGATAATCGCCAGGGTGGGCTTTTGGGGGCCACGCAAGCCCTGACCCTCAATAGCGGCGAGATAGACAACCGTGGAGGCGAAATCACCAGCAATTCGACCGTGACGATCACCGCCGACAACGTCGACAACAGCGATGCCGGGCAGATTTTCTCGGGGCAGGCGCTCACGCTGACAGTCGATCGCTTGCTCAATCGCAACAGCGGTCTGATCAATTCCCGATCCCTGTTCAATCTGCACGGACGTGTGCTGGATAACAGCGCTGGCAATCTGTTCAGCCTGCAGCAGGCGCACCTGGCTCTGAGTGGTGCATTCGACAACAGTCACGGCAAGGTTAGTAGCGAACGCCAGTTGACGATCAGTACGGTTCAACTGACCAACACCATGGGCAGTCTGTCGAGCGCTGAAGATCTGACGCTCGACAGTCGGGGCGCGGTCGACAATCAGGGCGGTTCACTGGTGACCGATGGCGCGCTGAAGCTCGTAAGTACCCATCTGGATAACAGTCACAACGGCACGATCAGCGCCAAGGGCGCGGTGACAGTCACCACCGGAGCGTTTGACAATAGTCAGTCCGGGCAACTCAACAGCGCCAGCACGCTGGATCTGCACGCCGCTCAGGTGAATAACCGTGACCGAGGACGTATCGGCAGCGAAGCTGCGCTGACTGCATCGGTCACGGGGCTTGACCAGCAGGGCGGCCAATTGTTCAGCAAAACCAGCCTGAGCCTGGACATGAACAACGGTCAGTTGAACAACCAGAATGGCTTTATCAACGCACCCGGCGCCTTGCTGCTCAAACAATTGAATGGCGTCAACAATCAGGGGGGTGAGATCTCCAGCAAACAGGCCTTCACGTTGACTGCGCAAAACCTGGATAACAGCAATGGCAAGCTTTTAAGCAGTCAGGGCCTGACGTTACGCATTGCCAATGCGCTGGATAACGTCAAAGGCTTGATCGGCGCGACGTCGATTGACGTTCGCAGCGCCAGTTTGAACAACAGCGGTGGCAGTCTGGACAGCCGAGGCAGGCTCGATCTGACGGTCGACGGCGTGTTGCGCAACGACGCCAATGGCGTGATCAACGCCGATAAAGCGCTGCAGATCAGCAGTGGCGATTTGAACAATGACGGCGGGATGATACTGGCGGTGGACGCCATCACCTTAAACGCCATGGCGTTGAACAACCGTAACAACGGTTTGATCAACAGCCGCGGGACGCTGTCACTGACCGGTACTACCCTGGATTCCAGCAACGGCGGCGAGGTGTCCGCCAAGGATGATATCCATCTCACGCTGACCGCACTGACCCAGAACGGTGGCCGCTTACTGGGCGAAAAGGCCGTCACGGTGAATCTGGCGGATGGCGATCTCGACAACCGTAACGGTTTGCTCACAGCCAACGGCTTGCTGACCCTTGAACGTCTGCGTGATCTCGATAACGACAGCGGCGAAATCTCCAGCAGCCTCGGATTCGACGTGGTTGCACGGAACGTGATCAACAACGCTGGCAAGTTGATCAGCAGCCAGAAACTGACCCTCGACGGCACTCGTCTGGTCAACCGCAACGGCTTGATTTCAGGTTGGGAAGGCCTGGTCGTCAAAGGCGCCAGCCTCGATAACCGCAGCGGTGGCACGCTCTCCAGTCGCAATGGCAATGTGTTCGTGGCCATGCAGGGTGACCTGCTCAACAGTGGTTCTGGCGCTCTGGTCAGTCATGGCAGGCTGAACGTCGAGGCCGGCAGTCTGGACAACAGCGACAAAGGCATTATCAGCAGTGGCGAGGACCAGACACTGGCGGTGGACGGGACGCTCAATAACGCTGGGGGGGGCCTGATCGACAGCGGCGCCGCACTGACTATCAACAGCGCCACATTGAGTAACGTCGGCGGTACGGTCAATGCGCAACAGGCGATTGATGTCGGCGCATCGGGGCTGGACAACAGTAACGGCCAGATCGTCAGTGATGCTGCGATCAACCTCCAGCTTTCCGGAAAACTGAACAACAGCGCCGGCAAACTGGCCGGCGCGGGGCCTTTGAGCATCAAAGGCGTTACCGATCTGGGCAACCGCAACGGTCAACTGATCAGCCAGAGCACGCTGGATCTGCAGGTGCAGTCGCTAGACAACAGCGACAAGGGCACCATTGCCGCCAAGGGCGATCTGACTATCAGTGCCAGTGGGGCGGTGCTCAATCATGGGGATGGCTTGATCTATAGCCAGACCGCCGGTCTGCTGCTCAAGGCCAACAGCCTGTCCAACGCCAAAGGCGCGATCCAGAGCCAGAACGGTTTGACACTTGATGTCATCGGCGACCTCGATAACCAGAGCGGCAGAATCATCGCCGAAACCGGCGCCGTCAGTCTCAACGCTGCCAACATCGACAACCGTGGCGGTGTGCTGGCGAGCATCAAAGGCGCATTGGAAGCACGCACGGTTGGCGTCCTGCGCAACGGCGTCGATCTGAACAACAATCGCCAGGGCGGCACCATTCAGGCGCAGGCTCTCAAACTCACGGCACTGGCCGGATTGAGCAACAATGGCGGGCGGATCTCGGCGCAGGCCGCGGATGTGAGCATTACCACGGCGGCGCTGGATAACGGCAGCGGCGGGCTCTACGCGAAGAATCTGCTCAGCGTGAGCGGCACCCGGCTGGACAACAATGTCGGCCAGATCGCTGGCAATCGTATCGACCTGAATCTGCTCAACGATTTGAACAACCGTGGCGGTGTCATCGAAAGTGACACCACGCTGGCAGTCAAGGCGGCCAGCCTGGATAACCAGACCGGCAAGCTGCGCTCGCTGAGCAACAGCGGCAAAACCATCTTTCAGATTGGCGGGCTGCTGGACAATCGCTACGGCGTACTGGAAACCGGTAACACCGATTTGACGCTGGCCGTCGGCAGCTTTCAGAACAGTGGCGGTCAACTGCTGCATCTGGGCGAGGGCACGTTTGATATTTCCACGGCCAATGTCACCGGCGCAGGCGGCAGTATCGTCACCCGCGGCGGGCTGACACTCAATGCCGATAGCTGGAGCAATTCCAGCGTGATTCAGGCAGGTCGGCTGAACGTCAACGTCAACAATTTCAGCCAGACGGCCAGTGGTCAGATACTGGCATCCACGCACCTGCAAGGGCGCGGTGGCAACTGGAACAACGACGGCTTGATCGCCAGTGACGGCACGCTGGATGTACAACTAACGGGCAGTTACGGCGGCAATGGCCGGGTTTCAAGCGTGGGTGACCTCACGCTCGGTGCGGCGCAACTGACTGTCAACGAGGCAGCCAGTGTCGCCGGCGGCGGTTTGACCAAGCTCAATGTGGGCGGTCAATTGACCAACATGGGGCGGCTGACATCGGCTGATGCAATGGAAGTCAGAGCCGCTACGGTGAGCAATCTCGGCACGCTGGCCAGTGCCAGAAACCTGTTGATCAACGCGCAGAACCTGACGAACAACCGCATTCGCGTCAATCAGGGCTCACTGCTGTTCAGCGGTGGCCAGATGAATCTGCAAGTCGGCACCCTGACCAACACTTACAGCGATATGTACAGCCTGGGTGACATCAATGTGTCGGGTTACAACGGTGCCGATCGTGCAGGCCGGGTTGACAACCTGTCCGGACGCATCGAGTCCACTGGCGATATGTCGTTGAAGTCGGCAGTCGTCAACAACAAGATGGAAAACTTCAGCGTCACCACCACCGAGGGCGACTCTTCATCCATCGGGGTGCGTTGCTTCAACTGTGATTCCGCCCGGCCCAAGCACATGGAGGACGTTGATTCGCACCTGGTCTGGCAGCAGACGTTCAACGTCACGGTTGCGGGGGACGCCGATGCTTCGAGCATCACCGCCGGACGTAATCTGAGCGTCATCGGGTCGGAGTTCATCAACTCCAATTCCACCGTGTCCGCGTCATCCGACATCACCATCAATGTCGATACGTTCAACAACTCCGGCAGTTCGCTGGGCAGCTATTCGTCGCTCAAGTACATCACCAACAAGGCGCCGACCAGGACACTTTGGAGTCAAATTGTCGACTACAACAGCCACAATGATGCAGGTTACAACAAGGACATCCGGTTCTGGACTGCAGGAGGTGCAGAGTCGTCGGTGACACCTTGGCTCAAGAACAACCCCCACATCCTCGAGACCAGTACTCAATATATCGGTACGTATGCGAATGATGCCTCGGGTGGCGGTTATGTCACTTTTGGAGCGTCGCAATATGCTTCAGGGGTTCGCGTTCAGGCGCCGGCGGAAATCATCAACGCCACGCCGTTCCAGACGGTCATAACCGAGTCGGTGGGCAAGACCTACGTCCCGGCGATTGTGCAGGCTGGTGGCAACGTAGTGATCAACGCGACCAACAACATCAGTAACGGCGAGCTGAAGTCGTTCAGTGCAACCGCTGCCGGCCCGGGAAAGACCGCCGACACGCGCGCCGGGGGTGGGGCCAAACCTACCGTAATCAGCCTCAATCGCCAGTTGCCGCCAGATCTCGCGCAACAACAGGTCAATCCGTTGGCATCCCCCGGGTTCGCATTGCCGAGCGGGCAAAACGGCCTGTTCCGCCTGAGCGGTCAAGGCGCCAGTTCGGGCGGCGCAGCGCCGCTGCCCGGTGGTTCGCAGAACTGGACCATCGGCGGCGCGTCAGTCACGCAAACCCAGCGTCAGGCCGAAGTGCCGGGTGGCGGGCGGACACTGACATTTGACTCAATCAACCCGGTCGGCGTGACTGATCGGCAACTCAGTACAGCCGATCGTAAAGGCGCAGATTCGAGCTCCGGCCAGAGCGCCATTGATGTCAGCGTCCAGTTCGGCGGTGGCACGTCGAGCGGCGTCCCGAGCGCTCCGCTCAAGGACAACACCGGCCAGACGCTGGCCAGGGTACAGGGGCTGCCCAATACCCAGGCGCCATCGAATGCGCACAAGTACTTGATTGAAACCAACCCGGTACTCACCGAACTCAAACAGTTCATGAGTTCCGATTATCTGCTGGCCAAACTCGGTTATGACCCTGATCAAAGTGCCAAGCGCCTGGGCGATGGTTTGTACGAGCAGCGATTGATTCAGCAGGCGGTGGTCGAGCGCACCGGACAGCGCTTCATTGATGGTCAGACTTCCGATGAGGGCCTGTTCAAGTACCTGATGAACAATGCTATCGCCAGCAAGGATCAACTCAATCTGTCGGTGGGGGTGACGCTCACCGCCGAACAGGTTGCGGCGCTGACCCACGACATCGTCTGGCTCGAAGAGCACGAAGTGAATGGCGAGAAAGTGCTGGTGCCGGTGCTCTATCTGGCTCAGGCCAATAATCGGCTGGCGCCAAATGGTGCGTTGATCCAGGGCACTAACGTCAAGTTGATTGCTGGCAACGATCTGCAAAACGCCGGCACCCTGCGAGCTAGTAACAACCTGACAGCGGCAGCCGGCAACGACTTGGTCAACAGCGGCCTGATCGAGGCGGGCAACCGTCTCGACTTGCTGGCCGGCAACAGCATTGTCAACAAATCGGGCGGCATCATCACCGGGCGCGATGTCAATCTGGTCGCGGTGAAGGGCGACATCATCAACGAGCGCACGGTGACCAGCAGCGGTTTTGCTACACAGGGCTACTCACAGCATCGTGAGTACCTCGACAATGCATCACGCATCGAGGCCAGCAATGATCTGAAAGCCAGTGCCGGCCGCGACTTCATCAGCACCGGCAGTGCACTGGTCAGTGGGCGCGATACCGTGATCGAGGCGGGGCGCGACGCGAGCATCGTTTCGGCGCAAAGCAATAATTCCGCGTTTACCGGTGCCACCACCAGCAGCGTTCATCAGGTCGGTTCGACTGCCACGGCCGGACGCGATTTTACCGTTAATGCCGGTCGGGATCTGTCGGTGATCGGCAGTCAAATCAGCGCCCAGCGTGATATCGGCATGAGCGCCGACCGTGATCTGTTGATCGCCTCGGCCGAAGAAGAGTCCCACTCCTACTACAAATCGAAAAAGGTCACCGCGCAGGAAGACCATATCGATCAGATTGCCAGTTCGATCAGCGCCGGTGGCAAGGCCGGGTTCACCTCAGGTAAAGACCTGACCGTGGTGTCTAGCCGGATCACCGCAGGCGACGAAGCCTATCTGTTTGCCGGCAATGACATCAATGTGCTGGCCGCCGAGGATTACGACTATTCGCTGTACGACAAAAAGAAAAAAGGCAGCCTGGGACGCAAGGAAACCCGGCGTGACGAGGTGACCAAGGTCACCCACATCGGCAGTGAAATCAGCAGCGGCGGCGATCTGACCATCGCCAGTGGCGGTGATCAGCTCTATCAGGCGGCCAACCTGAAGGCCGGCAAGGACCTGACCATCAGCAGCGGCGGTGACCTGATCTTTGAAAGTGTCACCGACCTGAAAAAGGAGAGCCACGAGAAAAGCAAGAGCAGTCTGGCCTGGACCTCAGCCAAAGGCGCCGGGCAGACCGACGAAAGCATTCGCCAGAGTCATCTGCTGGCGGCCGGTGACATCGTTATCAAGGCGGCCGGCGACATTCGTATCGACGTCAAGGAAGTCAACCAGAAGACCGTGGCCGACAGCATTGATGCGATGGTCAAGGCTGATCCGCAACTGGCATGGCTCAAGGACATGCAGAACCGCGGCGACATTGACTGGCGCATGATCAAGGAAGTGCATGACCAGTGGGACTACGAAAGTTCCGGCATGGGCATGGGCGCCGCGATTGCCGTGGCGATCATTGTCACGGTGTTGACGGCCGGCGCCGCGAGCGCGGCAGTCGGCGGCACTCTGGCATCCGGAACCGGATCGACGTTCGCAGCGGCGACAGCAACCACCGCTGCCGGCGTTGGCAACGTTGCCTTGACTGCGGTCATCACGTCGATGGCCAGTACGGCGGCAGTCAGCGCTATCAACAACAAGGGCAATCTGGCCGACACACTTAAAGACGTGCTCTCGGAAGAAAACATCAAGAGTTATGTCACGGCGGCGATCATTGCCGGTGCCGGCTCCTATACCAACACCTGGGGCAAAGTGGCCGGGCCGCAGGGCAACCTGATCACCCAGAATGTCACCGAGCGACTCAAGGCTTATGCGGTCAATACCGCGCTCAAGGGGTTGCTGACCGGCGATGGCAGCGACAAGTCATGGCTGACCATTGCCGGCACCGGTGCGCTGGCGGAAATCTATGCGTACTGGACCGGTCGCGGACCTGATATCCGGCCGGGTGAAGACCGTGCGGGCGGCCCTAAATTCACGGAACTCGATAATGGTTTGGTGCCACGCGAATGGATCAATGGCGAGTGGGTCGAGGGCAAGAACATTGGTCTGAATCAAGAATGTGCATCGTTGCTGGCGGTCTGTCACGGCACACTGATCAGCAATATTGCCAACTCGGTACCGGGCATGAATGCCTTTGCCACGTTGCATGACACCTGGATGGATAAGCTGATTATTGCCAAGAATGGCGTGGACATGACGTGGTATGAAAACGTCGGCAGCATGCCGCCGGCGTTAGTCGTCAACTACGGTGCGCTGTATGACCAGTATCGGCCATTGATTGAACAGACCAAGCGTGAAGCCAGGCAGTGACACCGTGGCCTCTAGAAGTACTCGGGCCTGGCTCGAGTACTTCAGCGAGTAGTTTTTTTTGACGGCTTTTCTATTGATTACTGCTCATGGCAGCAACCGGAATTACTGCCGCTTTCATACCGATCATGGTGCCGCACCCACTCCATGATCTCGTTTTCATTCCTGCCCTTGGGCGTGAGGTCGAGGTAGTTATAGGCGCCGACCAGCATGTCGAGACCGCGAGCGTAGGTCGAGTAGGTGTGGAAAATCTCCCCGGCCTCATCGCGATAAAACACACTCAACCCCGGCATTTCCTCCTCAGCACTGTCAGTCTTTTCGTAGTTGTACGTAGCCTTTCCCGTCGCGACATCCTCAGCCCGGGCACAAACGCCGAAGTCATAGTTGAAGTCGCAACCCTCTGACGACACCCAGTCAAACTTCCAGCCCATCCGTTGTTTAAACGCCTGGAATTCGTTGAAGGGCGCATGGGACACAGCGACCACGGCGATGTCGTGATGGGCCAGATGCTGGTTAGCGCCATCAATGTGGTCACTGAGGAACGAGCAACCCTGGCAACCTTCCTCCCAGTCTTTGGCAAACATGAAGTGGTAAACCACCAATTGGCTGTGTTTGCCAAACAGGTCAGCCAGTTTCTGTTCGCCGTTCGGACCCTGGAAGTGGTAGTCCTTGTCGACCTTCACCCATGGTAAGGCTCGACGCTCGGCGCTGAGGCGATCGCGTTCCTTGGTGAAAGATTTCTCATGGGCCAGATGCTGCTTACGGGCGGCGAGCCATTCTTCGCGCGACACCACCGGATGATTCTCAAGGTTCATGATGATTTCTCCTGCGGGGTTGAAACCGTCTGTTTCAGACTAGTCGTTTAACCCTGCTGCAAATCGACAGACCGCCGGTCGGTCGCTGCGGGAAATGCGGCTGAACGGCTGCGAGCCACTCCGGTCACAACCTATGAACGCGCCATAAATCACGCGCACCGGAGGTTGTATCAGGATGACGAAATATAATTGGGATTTGATTGAACGCTTGCTGCATGAAGTGCAGAACAGTGCCGGCCACAGTTTTGCCCCTCGAGCCTACGCCGAAGACTATGCGGCGGCGAAAGCCAGCGCCGGCGAGCCGATCGAGAATCTGGATCATCTGAAAACGCTGGCCTGCGATTATGAACGGTTGCTGCTGTTGCGCGGCTACATCGCACCGCGTCCGGATGAGGAGGGCAGCACGGGAAACAATTTTGTTCTGACGCCTCGCGGTTCCAGCCTGCTGAGCCTGATCGACAGCAGCATTCCTGGCAACGATCACCCGCGTCAGGTGCTGGATGAGCAAGAGGATGCGCTGGCCGAGGCGACCTTTGAGGAAGTGGCGTCTAAAGCCCAGATCGCCTGAGTTTACGCAGATCCCCTGTAGGAGTGAGCCTGCTCGCGATAGCGGTCTTCCAGTGACATCAATGTTGACTGGAACACCGCTATCGCGAGCAGGCTCACTCCTACAATTGGATGTAGATGTCTTCAGGTTTTTTGCGCGGCCTTGAGGCATTTGAGCTCGTTGAAGTCTTTGCGCACTCCTTCGATTTTCTTCAACAACCGCTGACGCTGTTGCGGCGTACTTTCGGCCATCAAGTCCACCGCCAGAGAGCGTCCTTGTGCTTCAGTTTCGGCGAAGGCCTTGCGGTAATCGGCTGTCCATAAACTTTCGCGATTGACCAGAAGCGTCTCGATTCTCTGTGGGAATTCGGGGCTTTTGCGTTGTGCGACGGCGGCACTGAATTGCTTCTGCCAATGGGCGCGATTGGCGATCCATTGCGTGTACTGATCGCCCAGGGCGGTCGACCAGGCCATGACCCGCTGTTCCTGGGTGGCGCTCAAGGGGCCGAGCCAGTCATTCAAGCGTTTAACCATTCGCGCGCCACGCTCGGCAATTTGCTGATCAAGCGGTGGTTTCAGGTATTCCTGCTGACGCTTGCGCAAATCCTTGGCAAACGCGTCATTCATCTCGGCGACCTGTTTGTCATCCAGCCCTTGCAGCAACTCGATCGCCGACGGGGTGATCTCTCGAGCGGTTTCGGCAATCGCCTGCTTGGCTTCCGTAGTGCGCGCCTGTAGCGCGGCATCGGTGACCTGATTGGATTCGACCATGGTCTGCAGGCGATCAAGCCAGTCCAGATAGCCCGGCAATTGCGTGGTGCAATGCCAGCTCAGGTGGTCCTTGAGGCGTTCGTTGAACCAGTCTTTCTGCTCGCCGTTCATGTCCAGATAGTCGCTGAGCGTCCATGGAATGATCACGTCGAGGTTGCGATAGGCCAGGCCGACACGGCTGCAAGCGCCGAGGGCGAGGGTGAAAATCAGTAGTGCGGCGATGTGTTTGAACCAGCGAGACATGGGCGAATCCTTGCGTGAGCCTGGCTTCGAGGAACTGATTCCTATGTGAACGCAGAATGAACCCGGCAGTTCAGCCAATCAATAGAACGCGCGCGCAGCCTTGAGGGTGACGAGGCCGTCGCACTCGCTGTTGTGCCCGGAGTAGGCCGAACAATCGCTGCCGCTGAGACTGGAGTCGCTGTAGATCAGATCGAGGTCGACGCCCATGAATGGTCGGGACAATTTCACCGACCAATCGGTAAAACTGCCGACATAACCACCGTCCACGGCCACTGGCGTGTTCAGTTGGTGGGTGGTGTATTTCATGCTGACGCCGATGCCGAATGGCTGGTTGCCGCCAAGATCGGCAAACAACGTGTTGTTCTGTTTATCCGGGTCATTGCTGAAGGCCACGCCGAAACGACTGCCGAGCAAGGTCAGGCCACCGAACAGCTCCTGGCTGTCGAGAGTGTCTACCTTGGGATAGCTGTAGTGGATCATGCCGACTTCATAGCCGAGGGTCTGATCGAAAGGTTGTTTAAATCCGACGTAGGAGTCGATTTCGAGGTTCTTGCCCGGGGAGATGCCCATGCTCGGTGCGTACTGGCCGACATAGAGGCCGCTGTCGTGGCTCAGGTCTAGGCCGCCATGGAAGGAACCGACTGCCGCCGGTTTGACCAGGCCTTGAGCCATGCTGCGTGTGGGCGTGGTACCGAGTTTGAGATCGAAGTCGCCGAGTTCACGCTGGAAAATCTGCGCGTGCGCGGTCGAGCCGACTATCAGGCTTACGAGCAATAAACAGGAAGATTTGCGCATGCGTCACTCCATGAACAGCGAGCGCAGGAAGGCGGGCCTGCTGAAACGCTTGATCTAGACGCGTGCAAGGATACCGGCGAATGATCGGCATTGAAGGCCGTTCGTCGATTCACAAGGAATTTTGTTTAAAAAGGAGGGAGGTTACGCGGTGCCAGTCCAGGCGCTTCAAAGCTCAAAGCGCCTCTGGACGGGTGTAAAACCGGTGTTACTTCTTGCCCAGGCTGATCTGCTTGGACGGGCCGAATGTCTGGCCACTGACGCCTTTGGCAATTTGCTGAATCTCGCCACCAGACTTGAGAAACGCTGCGATCTGATCGTTAATCGATTCGCTGGTTTCAACGGCTGGAGCTGGCTTTGCTTTGCTGGAGGATGCTTTTACACGCATGGCGGCCATTAACCTGTAGAAAAGTAACTCGGCCAGGCATCGTACAGGAATAACTTGACAATTGCTTGGTAAATATCCCCCGGAATAACCAACCGCATTGCTGCATTATTCTCGATCCAATATTCGAAATATCCGGCTAACCTGCTGTTTTAAATAACAACATTTATGTGCGCGTGCATTGAAATATTCAGTCATGAGCGTTCGTGCCTGTCTGACGAGCGGCACCTCGGCCCGGCTGCGCCCGAGGAAAATCAAGGTGTTGAACCGGTTTCACACGCGTGCCGATCTGTCACCCGACGGCCACGATAAAAACGGGTAGAATGCCGCCCACGCAATGAGGGTTCTGGAAATGGCTTTAGTCGGGCGTTACAACAGTTTGCAAGTGGTTAAACACACTAACTTCGGTTTATATCTGGATGGCGGTGCCGATGGCGAGATTCTTTTGCCTAATCGTTATATCCCAAAAGATATTCCGACCGAAGATGAAGATTGGCTCAACGTTTTTGTTTATCTGGACAGCGAAGACAAACTTCTCGCCACCACGGAAAAACCGAAAGTGCAGGTCGGCGAATTTGCCAGTCTGAAAGTCGTTGAAGTCAACAGCATCGGTGTGTTCCTCGATTGGGGGCTGCCGAAGGATCTGTTGCTGCCGTATTCCGAAGAGAAGCGCCAGATGACCGCCGGCGAATACTGCGTGGTGCATGTCTACCTCGACAAGCACACCCGCCGTATCACCGCCACTGCGCGACTGGATCGCTACCTCGACAAGACTCCGGCCAATTACAGTCAGGGTCAGGAAGTTGATCTGCTGGTTGCCGAAGCCACCGACATGGGCTTCAAGGCGATCATCAACAACAAGCACTGGGGTTTGATTCACAAGAACGAAATCTTCAAGTTCATGCGCGCCGGCATGAGCGAGAAGGGCTACATCAAGGAAGTCCGTGCCGACGGCAAGATCGCCCTGAGCTTGCAACCGGTTGGCCAGGAAGCGGCGAGCAGCCTGAACTCGAAGATCCTCGCCAAGTTGCGTGACAACAGCGGCACGTTGCCGGTCAGCGACAAGAGCGATCCAGCGTTGATCAGCAGCCTGTTCGGCGTCAGCAAGGGCAACTTCAAGAAGGCCATCGGTGCGCTGTACAAGGAAGGCAAAATCGTCATTCACGCCGATCGTATTGAACTAACCTGAGACACCGCTGGCCCCATGTAGGAGCTGCCGAAGACTGCGATCTTTTGACTTTGAAGATCAACAGATCGCAGCCTTCGGCAGCTCCTACATGAGGGCGGGTGTGATGAAGAAGTCTCTGGTTGCCTATGTTGCGACGCTGATTGCGTTTCTGTTGCTCGACGGTATCTGGCTCGGCCTGTTGATGGCGCCGACCTATCGCGAACTGCTCGGCCCGCTGATGCTCGAAAAACCGCTGCTGATTCCCGCAGCGGTTTTTTATTGCCTGTATGTATTTGGCTGCGTGGTGTTTGTGGTGCTGCCTGCGGCGACCTGGCAGTGGGCGGCGAAGCGGGGCGCGTTGTTGGGGCTGGTGGCTTATGGCACCTATGACCTGACCAATTGGGCGACGTTGCGCGGCTGGTCGGTGCAGGTGACGCTGATGGATTGGGCGTGGGGTATGTTTGCTACTGCTGTGGCTTGTAGCGTCGGGTTTTTGTTGGCTAAACGGTTTGGCATATCTGATCGGTAATCTGGGTTGGCAATGCCGGCCTCTTCGCGAGCAGGCTCGCTCCCACAGGGGAACGCATTCCAAAGTGGGAGCGAGCTCGTTCGCGAATGGCGGCGTAGCCGATAGCCATTCACCACTGGCGCCAATGAAGCACAAAATGTCTTTTCCAGACGGCTTTTTGCGCCCGAGTCATTGATAATCCTCGACACTGTTTTCTGACCATTGGATGGCCTGCCATGTTGTGTGTATTCGAGGTGTTGCGGTGAGTGTCGAGCGGCGCAATGCCGACAGATTTGCCCTGCAAGTGATGATCGGCCTCTGCCTGATCTGGGGCGTGCAACAGGTGATGATCAAGTGGGCCGCAGCGGACATCGCGCCGGTGATGCAAGCGGCGGGGCGCTCGGGAATTTCCGCGTTGCTGGTCGGTTTGCTGATCTGCTGGAAAGGTGGCTGGGATCAGGTCGGTACGACCTGGCGTGGTGGCCTGCTGGCCGGTGCGCTGTTTGGTCTGGAGTTTTTTTTCATCGCCGAAGGCTTGCAACTGACCACTGCTGCGCACATGTCGGTGTTCCTCTACACCGCACCGATTTTCACCGCGTTGGGTGTGCACTTTCTGCTGGCCAGTGAGCGACTGCGGCCGCTGCAATGGCTTGGCATCCTGCTCGCCTTCATCGGCATCGCGATTGCCTTTGCCGGCGGTGTGTCGTGGGACAACCTCGACCGGCGCATGCTGCTCGGCGATGCCTTTGGCGTGTTGGCTGGCGCCTGTTGGGGCGCGACTACGGTGGTGGTGCGCGCATCACGGCTGTCGGAAGCACCGGTGACGCTGACCCTGTTCTATCAATTGATCGTCGGCTTCATCGGGCTGCTCTTGATTGCGCTGTTCAGCGGCCAGATCACCCACGTCAGCCTGACCACCGTGGCGGTGGCCAGCGTGTTGTTCCAGGGCCTGGTGGTATCGTTCTTCAGCTACCTGATCTGGTTCTGGTTGCTGCGCCGTTATCTGGCAGCCAACCTCGCGGTGTTTTCGTTCATGACGCCGCTGTTCGGCGTGACCTTTGGCGTGTTGCTGCTCGGCGAACAGTTGACTGTGAACTTCGTCGTTGGCGCTTTACTGGTGCTGCTCGGCATCACTTTTGTCAGCGCCGAGCAGTGGCTGCGTCGGCGTTTGCGCAAAGCGCTGGGCCAGCGCTAGTCGACTGCATCGCCAGACCGCCGGCAATCAACAATCCGCTGCCGGCGATGACCAATGCTGGCTGCAAACCGCCGCTGAAATGGCTGCTCAACGCCGCCAGCAACGGGCCGCTGAGTTGGCCGACGGCGAAGCACGCGGTGAGCATGCCGGCATTGCGTTGGGTGGCATGCGGCGCCAGTTCCCGCGAGCGTTGCATGACCAGTTGCATGCAGGCGAGGAACGGTGTGCCACAGAGGATCACGCCCAGTGCGAGGCCCAGGCCACTGCCGAGCAGGCAGGCAAAGACACCGGCCGCTTGCAGCCACAACGTCGCCATCAACCACTGGCGCGTCGTTTCGGGATCGTGACGTCGTAGACTCACCAGCAACACGCCAAGCGCCGCAGCCAGACCGAAGCACGGCCAGAACAAGTCCGCCTGCCATTGTCCGTGAAACTGCTCATTGGCCATCTGCGACAGGAATGTCGCCGGAATGATGTAGCCGACGCCGTACAGCGCATAAATCACGGCCAGCCGCCCGATGCCGCGATTCGATGGATTGCTTGCCGCCACAGCAACTGCAGCCGTTGCGACGGGCTTAGGCAGCAGTCGCCATACGCTCAGCATCATCACCAACGCAGCCGCTGCGTAAATCAGCCACAACGTCGCGGAAGTCTGGTTGAGAAGATGTGAGACCAGTGCCAACAATCCTGTCAGAAAAATCCCTAAGCCCGGTCCGGCGAATACCAGTGCGCCCAAACGTGGACGACCCGCTGCCGCTGCCAACGGTTGGCTTAAAGCCGTAATCATCACCAGCACCCAGGCACTCGCCACCCCGGTGCCAAAGCGCAGCACCAGGTGCGACCAAAAACCATCGGCCCAGAACGATGCCAGGGTCAGCAGCACACAGAGCCACAAGCCACCGTGCAGGCGCCGCTGAACCTGCTGCGGGCGATGGGCGAACATCGCGTCCACCGCGCCGAGCAAGTAACCGAGGTAGTTGGCCGCTGCAATCAGACCAGCGGCTGTCAGGTCGATCTGACCTTCGCTGAGCAGGTGCGGCATTTGCGGGGTGAGAGCGAAACGTCCGATGCCCATGGCCATCATCAGGGCCACGAAGCAGGCAGATAAGCGAATAAGCGGCGACATGGTCGGAATTCCGTGAGGGCTTCAATGACCGTCAGGCTAGGACTGATTGACTTTCTTTAAGATTGAATAATAGTGAGTAACTTGTTCTGTTCTGGAGAAAGGTTGTGGAATTCAGCCAACTACGGATCTTCCAGGCCGTGGCCGAGGAAGGTTCCATCACCCGCGCTGCGGAACGCCTGCACCGCGTGCCATCGAATCTATCGACCCGGCTCAAGCAACTGGAGGAGCAGCTCGGTGTCGAGTTATTCGTCCGTGAGCGTCAGCGTTTGCAACTGTCGCCTGCAGGAAAAGTCCTGCTGGACTACACCGGCAAACTCTTCGCCCTGCGCGATCAGGCCAGTGCGGCGGTGATGGGCGGCAAACCCGCCGGTGACTTCGCTCTGGGCACCATGTACAGCACGGCGGCGATTCATCTGCCGGCGCTGCTGGCGCAGTATCACAAGCGCTATCCAGCGGTGAATCTGCAAGTGCAGTCAGCACCGAGTGGCGAGTTGCTGGAGGGGTTGCTCACCGGGCGCCTTGATGCCGCGTTGGTCGATGGCCCGCTGGAACTCGCCGGGCTCGACGGCGTGCCGTTGTGCGAGGAGCGGTTGGTGTTGATCACTGAAATCGATCATCCGCCGGTGCGCAGCGCGCGGGATGTTGAAGGGCGTTCGGTGTTCACCTTTCGTCGCGGCTGTTCCTACCGCATGCGCCTGGAGGCGTGGTTTTCGCACTATCACGCGACTATGGGCCGGGCGATGGAGATCGAGTCGTATCAAGGCATGCTCGCCTGTGTGATTGCCGGCAGTGGCGTGGCGCTGATGTCGGAGTCGATGCTGGCCAGTCTGCCGGGGCGTGACAGCGTCGCGGTGCATCCATTGGCCGAGCCATTTGTGGGTGCGACAACGTGGCTCATGTGGCGCAAGGGCATGGTCGGCGCCAACCTCAATGCATGGATTGAGGTGCAGCAGGCTGTCTATCCTGCGGCTCGGATTGAAACCCGAGAAACAGCCTGAACCAATGGCGGCATATTCTGTTCAATTCAGTAACAGATCATTGCGGATTTGGCCGAGCATTACGTAGGACTTCGGACTATTATCAGTGCGAAGCGGCCTCAGAATTCCGGCCGCTCAGCACCACCCTGAAGGGGGCATGACGATGAAAGAGAAAATTCAAAACTGGCTGCACGACTTGGGTGTTGCCCTTGGCTTGATCGAACCGCCTCTGCAACCTGTCCCGATCCGCACCGATGACGAGCAGCGCCGCCGTCAACAACGGCGCCGGTAAGCCCCCCGATCCGAGATCAAAGGATTCAGATCAAGAGATCGCAGCCTGCGGCAGCTCCTGCACGGATTAATGCAGGAGCTGCCGCAGGCTGCGATCTTTTGCTTTTAATGACGGCCGATCTCCAGTAAAAACCGGCTCAAGTCATTCGCTGTCTTCGCGGTCTTGAGCATGCGGTCTTCCTCGGCGGTAAACGCCGTCAGGCCGAATTCATCTTCCAGATGAAAGATCAAATCTTCTATATCGGCTTTCTCCAGGCCCAGTTGCACCAGACTGGTGTTGTCGTTGAATTCGCGGGTTTCCAACAGACGCCGGATATATCGGTGCACGGCGGCACGCACGGCAGCTCTTCTCATGGCAGATATTTCTGATTGTTGTTGTGCTTGAGTGAAGCAGGCCTCAGGCGTGGCCGCGCAACCACTCGTCAATCATCGAGCGCAAATGCTCCCCGGAAAAACTACCGAAGTGCCCGCCATGCACCGTGCGAATCGGCAACGCCTGCAAACGTCGCAGGCTGGCGGCGTAGTCCTCGAGATTCGAATGGTAGGCGTCTTCGATCAACGGTCCGTCGTAGATGATGTCGCCGCTGAATAACGTTTCCGTCGCCGCCTCATACAGGCTGATGCCGCCCGGCGAATGCCCCGGCGTGTGCAGCACCTGCAGCGTGCGATTGCCCAGATCCAGCACATCACCGTCCTCGACAAACCCGGTCGCCGGCGCGGCTTTGACCCGGTACTCGGCGTAGCACAACGGGCAATCCGGGTGCGCTTCGAACATGTCGTCGCCAACGAAAGCACGGCTCAAGTCGTTTTCGCCATCCGGCGCCGCAAGGATGTCCGCTTCGGCGCGATGCACCAGTCGTTCGGCGAATTCATGATGGCCGGCGATGTGGTCGAAGTGGCAATGACTGGCCACTGCCACCAGTGGCCGCTCGGTAATCCACGGCAACTGTTCGCGCAGGCTGACCAGTCCTGAGCCGCTGTCCAGCAGCAGGTCTTTGTCACGGCCCTGCACATGCCAGAGGTTGCAGCGGTAGAACGGGCGGATATACGGCTCGTGAATCAACCGAATGCCATCGCTCAGGTGCTGCACTTCAAACCACTGATCACGAGAAACGATCTTCATCGGTACTTTTCTCCAAGCGTAAAAAAACGAGTGAGGCAACCGACGCCACACTCGTCGAAGAAAGCATCAAGTCGTTATGTTTCAGCTTAGATCGCGCGGGCCACCGAGACAGGACGGCGCGAGGCGAGGCTGACCACCACGAAACTCACCAGACCCACCGCCAGGCTGTAGTAGATCGGCGTATTGGCATCCAGACCGTCCTTGAACATGAACAGCAGTGCGGTGGCGAAACCCAGGCCCATGCTGGCGATGGCGCCGGCGGTGGTCGCGCGTTTCCAGAAAATCGCACCGATCAGCGGGACCAGCATGCCGCCCACCAACAGGTTATACGCCAGCGTCAGGGCGCTGATCACGTCATTTACCACCAGCGCGATACCCAGCACCACGACACCGGTCAGCAGAGTGAACAGGCGGTTGACGCCCAGGCTCGACTGTTTGCCGCCACGCAGCTTCGGCAGCAAGTCTTCAGTCAGCGTGGTGGCGGCGGCGAGCAGGCCGGCGCTGGCGGTGGACATCATCGCCGCGAGTGCAGCCGCGATCACCAGACCACGGATGCCGTCCGGCAGCGACAGTTTGACGATGGCGGCGAAGGCGTTGTTGACGTTGTCCAGATCCGGGATCAGCACGTGCGCAGCCATACCGATCAGCGCGCAGGCCAGGCCGTAGACGATGCAGTAGATGCCGGCGATGCTGCCGGCGTATTGCGCGACTTTGGCGGTCTTGACGGTGAACACCCGTTGCCAGATGTCCTGACCGATCAGGATGCCGAAGAAGTAGATCATGAAGTAGGTGATGATCGTGTCCCAGCCGATGGTGGTGAAGCTGAAGGCAGTCGCCGGCAGTTTCAGCACCAGTTCGTCCCAACCGCCGACGCGGTACAGGCAGATCGGCAACAGGATAAACATCAGGCCCACGGTCTTGATGATGAACTGGACGATGTCGGTGAGGGTCAGCGACCACATACCGCCGATCGCCGAGTAGATCACCACCACGCCACCACCGACGAGTACCGAAACCCAGAATGGCAGGTCAAACAGCACTTGCAGCACGGTGCCGATCGCCAGGATCGAGGTCACGCCGATCATCAGCGCGTAGGCCAGCATGATCACCGCGCTCGCGGAGCGGGCCATCGGGTTGTAGCGTTTTTCCAGGACCTGGGTAACGGTGTAGATCTTCAGTTTCAGCAGCGGTTTGGCGAGGAACAGGTTCAGCGCAACGATGCCGCAACCCAGAGCCGCGCACAGCCAGAAACCGGAGATGCCATGCACGTAGCCCAGACGTACGGTGCCGACGGTGGACGCGCCACCCAGAACAGTCGCGGCCATGGTGCCCATGTACAGGCTCGGGCCGAGGTTACGACCGGCAACGAGAAAGTCCTCGTTGGTCTTGGCCTTGCGCATGCCGAAGTAGCCGAGCAAGAGCATGCCGGCGGCGTAGATGAGGACGACGAATAAATCCAAAGCCATGATGGCGTGTCTCCGATTGTCTTTTTTATGTTGAGGCCAAAATCATTTCCCTTGTAGGAGTGAGCCTGCTCGCGATAGCAGTCTGTCAGTCACATCTTTATTGGATGTGCTGAAGTCATCGCGAGCAGGCTCACTCCTACAGGGATCTTCGTCAGGCGGCCTGACGCAGTTGAGGTTTTACTGCGGCTTCACGCCGGGCATCCTTGGGGCCGAACACTTCGCGCGGTTCCGGGAACAGGCTCAGCAGCGTCAGGTACACCACCGAAGCCAGGCCCAGGGTCACCGGCAAACTGATGTCGATGCCGCCGGCCATTTCACCCAACGGGCCAACGAACTGCCCCGGCAGATTGACGAAGCACAAACCGACCACCGCGCTCGGGATCCATGCACCAAGACCGCGCCAGTTCCAGCCGTGGCTGAACCAGTAGCGTCCGCCCTGTTCGCCACGGGTGAACACTTGCAGGTCATCCGGGCAGTAGAAGCCGCGGCGCACCAACAGACCGATGATCATGATCACCATCCATGGCGTGGTGCAGGTGATGATCAGCACGGCGAAAGTCGACACGCTCTGCACCAGGTTCGCCGCAAACCGGCCGATGAAGATGAAGGCAATCGACAGCACGCCGATCAGCAGTGTCGCTTTCACTCGCGACAGCACCCGCGGGAACACGCTGGACATGTCCAGCCCGGTGCCATACAGCGAAGTGGTGCCGGTGGACATGCCGCCGATCACCGCAATCAGGCACACCGGCAGGAAGAACCAGCTCGGCGACACCGCCAGCAAACCACCGACATAGTTGTTGGCCGCGATGTAGTCCGGCGCCTTGATCGCGACGATGGTCGCGGTGGCCAGGCCGAACAGGAACGGGATGAACGTGGCGATCTGCGACAGCACGACCGCTGCCATGATCCGTTGTTTGGAGGTGTCACGCGGGATGTAGCGCGACCAGTCACCGAGGAACGCGCCGAAGGAAATCGGGTTGCTCATCGCCACCAGCGCAGCACCGATGAACGCGGCCCAGAAGCCCGGCTGACCTAGGCTCACCGTACCGGCGTAGTTCACATCGAAAGGACCGGCGAAGGCGAAGATGCCCAGCAGGAACAACAGGCTGGCACTCCACACCGCGATCTTGTTCACCCACAGCAAAAAGCGGAAGCCGTAGATGCACACGGTCAGCACCAGAATTGCGAACAGACCGTAGGCCAGGCCCAGGGTCAGGTCGGTTTCCGGCAGACCGATCAGGCGTTTTGCACCGCCGATCAGCGCATCGCCCGAACTCCACACCGAGAGCGAGAAAAACGCGATAGCGGTCAACAGCGACAGGAACGAACCGACGATCCGCCCGTGCACGCCGAAGTGCGCACCGGACGACACGGCATTGTTGGTGCCGTTGAGCGGACCGAACAGACCCATCGGTGCGAGAATCAGCGAGCCAAGCAGCACGCCCGACACAATCGCCCAGACGCCGGCCTGAAAGGACAGACCGAACAGCACCGGGAAACTGCCGAGCACGGCGGTGGCAAAGGTATTCGAACCGCCGAAGATCATCCGGAACAAGTCCGTCGGGCCTGCGCTGCGTTCGTGGTCCGGGATCTGCTCGACCCCGTGGGTTTCAATCTGCGTAAGGCTTTGGTCGTTGTTGTTGTTATTCATGATCTGCTCCGATCATAAAGGCGCGCCTCATCGTGCGTGAGGCGTCACCTGTTTTGGCTAAGGGGATGGCAGCCCTTCCGGCATTGCGGACAAATGTTCGTGGCAGGCCAGCCAACGGCCTTGTTGTTCTAGGCTCGACGCTTGTTTCTTGAAAACAATCGTCTCGCGCTCCTGGCTGAAGTGTTGCTCCCCTTGCATGCGCAGCTCGGTGGCCACGTCATGGATGAAAATCGCCACATCACCTTGCAGGCTGACGAAGGCGTTGCTCGAGGTGCACGCAAGCACCTCGAAGCCATCCTCGGCGCGCCAGCTGTCCCACAAGGCCTGATAGGCATCGCGCGACAGCAGCGGCTGTTCGAGGGTGTAGAAAACGAAACTCGCATCGGCGCTGAAGGCGCCGAAGTAAGCTTCGCGATCGTTACGGGCGAAGGCGGCCACCAGATCGGCGGCCGCTTGCAGAACCTGATCACGTTCGTTCATGACCCGACCCTCAGCGATGGACCACGCCAGGCAGTACGCAGAGCATTTCGTACAGCAGGTTGGCGGCCAGCAGCGAGGTGTTGCCGGTGGTGTCATAAGCGGGCGAGACTTCTACCAGATCGCAACCGATCAGGTCGAGGCCTTGGCAGCCGCGAACGATTTCAATCGCCTGAATGGTCGTCAGACCACCGATTTCCGGGGTGCCGGTGCCCGGTGCCCAGGCCGGATCGATGCCGTCGATGTCGAAGCTCAGATACACCGGACCACCGCCGACTTTCTCACGCACTTCGGCCATCAGCGGCGCCAGCGACTTGTGCCAGCACTCTTCGGCCTGAACCACGCGGAAGCCCTGATCGCGGCTCCAGTTGAAGTCGTCCGCGGTGTAACCCTGCGCGCGCAGACCAATTTGCACCACGCGGTCGCAGTCCAGAAGGCCTTCTTCGACGGCGCGACGGAAGGTCGTACCGTGGGCGATCTTCTCGCCGAACATGTGATCGTTGACGTCAGCGTGGGCATCGATGTGCACCAGACCGACCTTGCCGTGCTTTTTATGAATCGCCCGCAGGATCGGCAGGGTGATGGTGTGGTCGCCACCCAGGGTCATCGGGATCACGTTGTGCTCGAGGATGTTGTCGTAGGCTTCTTCGATGATGCGCACGGCGTCGAGCAGGTTGAAGGTGTTGATCGCCACGTCACCAATATCGGCGACCGACAGTGAGTCGAACGGCGCAGCGCCGGTGGCCATGTTGTAGGGGCGGATCATCACTGATTCGGTGCGGATGTCGCGTGGCCCGAAGCGGGTACCGGGGCGCAGCGAAGTACCGATGTCCAGGGGCACGCCAACAAAGGCAGCGTCCAGGCCGGCAGCGGTCGGTACATGGGGGAGTCGGAGCATGGTGGCGATGCCGCCGAAGCGCGGCATTTCGTTGCCGCCCAGTGGTTGGTGAAGAATCTTGTCCACGGGTAAGGCCTCATCGTCTTTGTTTTATTTATGTCGGCGCGCCGTGGAGCACAGGTTCGGGCGCCGCTGTGGGGCCGATGATGCGAAATGTAGTGAGGGGAAAGAATCGCTACGGGCAAAAACTTAGTTCAGATTTTTCTAAACTAATGCCAGACTTCCACACCTGCTCGTTCCCATGCTCCGCGTGGGAATGCATCTACGGACGCTCCGCGTCCAGCCGTACTCGCAGGTGACGCAGAGCGTCACGGGCTGCATTCCCACGCAGAGCGTGGGAACGATCCTTGGAGTAGACATGGCCAACGCTTTACCCGACCTGAAACTATTACGCATTTTCGTCAGCGTGGTCCGTCATCAGGGTTTCGCTAACGCACAACAGGAACTCAACCTGTCGACCTCGGCGATCAGCACCTACATGAGCCAGCTCGAAGCCGCACTCGGCCTGGTGCTGTGCCATCGCGGCCGCGGTGGGTTCAGCCTGACCAGCAAGGGTGAGCTGTTCCATCAGGAAACCCTGCGCCTGCTCGCCGAACTCGAAGGTTTCGAGCAATACGCCGCGGCGCTCAAGGGCGAACTGCGCGGCACACTTAACCTCGGCGTGATCGACTCCACCGTCAGCGACAAGGCCTTGCCGTTCGCCGAAGCCATCGGCGCCTACAGTCAGGAACACCCGGCGGTGCATTTGCATCTGTCGGTGATGAGCCCTTACGAACTGCAACTCGGCGTGCAGGACAACCGTCTCGATCTGGCCATCGGTGCGTTTTCCACGCGCATGAGCGGCCTGATCTACATGCCGCTGTACCGCGAGCAGCACTGGTTGTATTGCAGCAGTCGCCATCCGTTATTCAACGAGCGGCGGATTCCCGAGCAAGTCATCACCCAGCAACGCATGGTCGGGCGCGGTTACTGGAGCCAGGCCGAGCTGGCCCGGCACGGCTTTAAACACAGCGCCGCCACCGTGGAAAGTATGGAAGCGCAGCTGATTCTGGTGCTGTCCGGCGCCTACATCGGCTACTTGCCGGAGCACTATGCTCAGGCCTGGGCCGACAAGGGTGACCTGCGCGTGTTGCTGCCGGCGACCTTCGGTTATCAGGCACCGTTTTCGATGATCATGCGCCGGGGCCGTAGCCGTGAACCGCTGATCCAGACCTTCCGCGATTTGCTCAAAGCACAGCTCAATCAGGCTTAGCTTGTAGGGAAAAGAAGTATGTCCAGACCTCAATGCCCGCGCTGCCTGCGCCCCCAAACCCATTGCCTGTGCCCGCTGATCCCGAGCCTCGACAGTCGCACGCGGGTGTTGCTGTTGCAGCATCCGAGCGAGGTTCATCACGCGTTGAATACCGCGCGTCTGGCAGCGCTGGGGTTGAGCAATGCCGAGCTGATCGTCGGTGAGGTGTTCGAGGATTTGCCGGCGCTGTTGAACCGCCCGGGGTATCAGGCGCGGTTGTTGTTTCCGGCCGATGACGCGCAGCCGATGCAGGCTTACGGTGAGTCCGAGGAACCGTTGTTGCTGGTGGTGCCGGATGGCACCTGGCGCAAGGCGCGCAAGATGTTGCACCTCAATCCGTTGCTGGCGGCGCTGCCACGGGTGACGCTGGCCGAGGGCGGGGTGTCGCGGTATCGCTTGCGCAAGGCTCCGGGGCCGGGGGCGTTGTCGACCATCGAGGCGATTGTGCAGGCGTTGCAAACGCTGGAGGCGCCGGCTTCATTCGAGCCTTTGCTCAAGCCGTTCGAGGCGTTGATCGAGGGGCAGATTGCGGCGATGGGCGAGGAGACCTTCCAGCGTAACCATGGCGACAAATGATCGTTCCCACGCGGAGCGTGGGAACGATCATTGGCTAGCGTTCGCGCATCGCCTCGGTCCGCGCTTTCAACACTGGCTTGAGCAGGTAATCCAGGACACTTTTTTCCCCGGTAATAATGTCCACCGTCGCCACCATCCCCGGAATAATCAGCAACGGTTTCACATCCCCGCCCAAATGGTTTTTATCGGTGCGCACCTGAATCAGATAAAAGCTGTTGCCCTTGTCATCGGTAATCGTGTCGGCACCGATCAGCTCCAGTTTGGCACTCAGTCCGCCGTAGATCGTGTAGTCGTAGGCACTGAACTTGACCATGGCTTTCTGGCCCGGATGCAGGAACGCGACATCCTGCGGCCGCACTTTGGCCTCGATCAACAGGTTGTCTTCCAACGGTACGATTTCAACCATGTCGCTGCCCGGCTGAACCACGCCGCCGATGGTGTTGACCTTCAATTGCTTGATCACCCCGTGCACCGGAGAGGTCACCGTCGTGCGGGTGACGCGGTCGTCGATGGCGATGCTGGTGGCGGTGATTTTCGACAGGTCGGTGCGTTTCTCATTCAGCTCTTTCGCCGCTTCCGAACGGAAGGTTTGTTCCGACTCGTCGATCTTGCTGCGGATCTCGGCAATCGCCGATTCGGCGCGGGGGATCGCCAGCGTCGTCGCGTTCAATGAGCCGCGGATTTCTACCGCGCTGCGCTTGAGTCGGAGGATTTCCACAGGTGATACCGCACCGGTTTTCACCAGAGGCTCGGACATGTTCATTTCTTGCTGCAGCAACGCCAGACTTGAGCTGAACTGACCCTGCTTGGAGCGAAACTCGGCGAGTTCCTGAGTCTTCTGCCGCAGTTGTTCGCTGAGCGTGCGCTGCTCGCTGGCCAGCCGGCGCTGACGTTGTTCATACAGCGAGCGCTCGTCTTCGGCGACTTGCGGGGCTTTGGCGATCACTTCATCGGAGAGCTTGAACGGCCGACCTTCGGCCTCCGCCGACAGCCGTTCGACCTGCGCCGTCAGCGCATAACGATCCGCCTCGCTTTCGCCCTTGTTCGAGCGAAAGCGCGTGTCATCCAGACGCAGCAGGGTATCGCCTTTGTTCACCATCTGCCCTTCACGTACAAATATTTCGGTGACGATGCCGCCCTCAAGGTTCTGGATCACCTGAATCTTGCTCGAAGGAATCGCCTTGCCTTCGCCCATGGTCACTTCTTCGAGCACGGCGAATTTGGCCCAGACCACCGCGCTGATCAGCAGCGCCGCCGCCAGCCACACGGTGATCCGCGACCAGCGCGGCGAATCCTGTAACGAGGCACCGGCGGTTTCCGGCATGAATTCGGCTTCGGCGCTTTTACCGAAACTGTCGAAGTAGCCGCGCTCTTTGCTATCGGTGGAAGCAGACATGGGGCAACTCCTAAACCGCCGCCGAGCCGACACGGCCCTTGCGCAGTGCATCGATGACCGCTTCTTTCGGGCCGTCGGCGACGACCCGGCCGTTGTCCAGCACCAGCAAGCGGTCCACCAGACTCAGCATTGAAGTGCGGTGGGTGACCAGCAGCAGTGTCTTGCCTTGCACCCAGCCGTGCAGCTTCTGCCGCAGTAAGTCCTCGCTGCTGTTGTCCATGGCGCTGGTGGGTTCGTCGAGCAGCATGATCGGCGGGTCGAGCAGCAGCGACCGTGCGAGCAAAACGGCCTGACGTTGGCCGCCGGAAAGCAATTGCCCGCGCTCGCCCACCGGCCGGTCGAAACCTTGCGGATGCTGGCGGGCAAGTTCGGTAACGCCGGTCAGTTCGGCGACTTCGAGCATCCGCGCATCGCTGATGTAGCGTGCGCCGAGGGTCAGGTTGTCACGCAGGCTGCCGGCCAGCAGCGGCAGATCGTGAGCGACGTAGCCGATCTGCTGGCGCAGGTCAGCGACATCGAGTTGGCGCAGGTCGAGACCGTCAAGCAACAGTTGGCCTTCTTCGGGTTCATAGAAACCCATGACCAATCGCGCCAAGGTGCTTTTGCCCGAACCGCTGCGGCCGATGATGCCGACCCGTTCACCGGGTTTCAGGCTGAAACTGACATTGCTCAGTGCCGGCGCATTCTGGCCGTTGTAGTGAAAGGTCACGCCGCTGACGTCGAGCGCGCCTTGCAGTTGCGTACGCTCCAGCGGCCGCTGCTTGCCGTCGCGTTCCTGCGGCAAGGCCATCAGCGCATCGGTGCTTTTCATGGTCAGTTGCGCTTGCTGATAGCGGGTGATCAGCCCGGCAATCTGCCCCAGCGGCGCTAGTACACGGCTGCCGAGCATGTAACTGGCAACCAGCGCACCGACGCTGAGGTTTCCAGCGATGATGCTGTAGACCCCGGCGACAATGGTCGCCATCCCCGAGAATTGTTGAATGAACAATGTGCCGTTAGTGGCCAGCGCCGACAGATTGCGTGCGTGGCTGTCGAGGCGGGTGAGGGCGCCGTGGGTGCTTTCCCATTTGTGCTGGCGCTCGCTTTCGGCGCTGCAGGCCTTGAGGGTTTCCAGGCCGCCGAGGGTTTCGATCAGTACCGCCTGACGTTCGGCGCCGAGGCTCAGGCTCTTTTGCACGGTGTCACGCAGACGTACCTGAATGATCATCGCGAAGATAATGGTGATCGGAAACGCCAGCAGCGGAATCACCACCAGCCAGCCGCCGAGCAGGCCGATCACCACCAGCATCAGCACGACGAAGGGCAGGTCGATCAGGCTGGTCAGGGTCACCGCTGTGAGGAATTCGCGCAGGCCCTGGAAGTCATGAATGCTCTGGGCGAAACCGCCGATGGTCGCCGGCCGTGCCTTCATCGACATGCCGGTGATGCGCTCGAACAAAGTCGCGGAAAGGATCACATCGGTTTTCTTGCCGGCGGTATCCAGCAGGTGCGCGCGCACCACGCGTAACACCAGTTCGAAACCGGTGCCGATCAACAGCCCGATCGACAGCACCCACAGTGTCGACGTGGCCTGATTCGGCACCACACGGTCGTAGGTTTGCATAACGAACAGCGGCACCATCAGGCCTAAAAGGTTGATCAGGAAACTGGCGAGAATCGCATCGCTATACAACCATTTCGACAGCTTCAGGGTGTCGCGAAACCACGCATGCACCCGTGGCACCAGCGGCGAGCGCAGGTCTTCGAGTTCGTGGCGCGGACGGGCGAATAATGCCTGGCCGCTGTAGTGCTCGGTGAGTTCTTCGCGGCTGATCCATTGCTCGCCGCCATCGGCTTCGCTGGGCAGGATCAGCGCTTTGCCGTCGTCGCCGAAGCGCCGCAATACGGCGGTGCGGCCGTCGTTGAGCAGCAGCAGGATCGGCAGATTGAGCGGCGAGATGTCTTTCAGCTCGCGGCGCAGAATCCGTGCCTGCAACCCGGCCCGGGCGGCGGCGCGGGGCAGCAGGTCCAGACTCAGGCGTTGCTTGTTCAGCGGCAGGCCGGCACTCAGGCTGGCGCGACTGACCGTCGCGCCATGCAGTTTGCAGAGGATCAACAGACCGTCGAGTAACGGATCATCGAAGCTCAGCCGCGGATCGATCCCGGTGTGGCCGGGTTCCATGCTGGTCATATTGATCGCTCCCCTGTTACCGCTTCATTGATCGTTCCCACGCTCTGCGTGGGAATGCCTCTAGGGACGCTCTGCGTCGAGTGACGCGGAGCGTCACGGGCTGCATTCCCACGCGGAGCGTGGGAACGATCAGGGCAAAGCTGACTCCTGCGTTGGTTATTTCAGTTCGGGCAGGCGCGCTTCGTTTTTCACTTCGGTCGCGGCGATCGCATCGGCCGGCAGCACCACCCGTTGTTTGCTCAGCAACTGGCCCATGTTTGCCAGCACGCGGTACATCGAATATTCCTCGGTGTAGCGGATTTCGGTGTAGCGACGGTTGGCGTTGTAGAGCTCGTTCTCACTGTCGAGCAAGTCGAGCAGGGTGCGTTGGCCCAGGCCGAACTGATCCTGATACGCCGCGCGTACACGTTTGGTGGTTTCCGCGTATTCGCGGGCGGTCGGGGTCTGTTTCTTCGCGTTTTCCATGGCGTTCCACGCCAGGCGAATGTTCTCGTTGAGTTGACGCAGGGCGTTGTTGCGGATGTCCATTGCCTGATTGATCTGGTGCGCATCGGAGGCCAGGCGCGCCTTGTCGCTGCCGCCACGGAACAGGTTGTAGTTCATCACCACACCCACGCGCCATTCGTTGTCGTGGCCTTCATCGCCTTGCACATTGTTGTTCGCGCCGACGGCCGCTTCCGCGTCGAAGCGTGGATAGAACGGCGACTTGGCGACTTCGTACTGGCTCTCGGCCGATTGCACGTCAGCCTGGGCGGACTTCAGATACGGGTTGTTGTCGACCATGCTCTGCTGGGCTTCACGCAATTCGGTCGGCAGTTCGCCACGGGTTGAGGCCGGGGTTTCCAGCTCATCGGGCATGCGCCCGACCACGCTGTAGAAGTTGGCTTCGGCGTCAGACAGATCGACTTCGGCGGTGTCGAGGTTGTTCTGTGCCAAGGCCTTACGAGCGACCGATTGATCGGAGTCAGCGGTGCTGCCGACGCCACGCTCGGTGCGCAGGCCGATCTGATCGTTGACGCGCAAATGCGCCTGCAGGTTGTTCTTGGCCAGTGTCACCAGTTCACGACGCTTGAGCACTTCGAGGTAGACCTCAATGGTGCGCAGAGCCAGATCCTGGGCAGTGCCTTGCGCGTAGTACGCGCGCGAATTGGACACGCCTTTGGTGCGTTCGACTTCGTTGGCGGTGTTGAAACCGTCGAACAGCATCTGCCGCAGGCGCAGCTCGGACTGGGTGTAATTGAGGATTTCGGTGTGGTGATTACCGAAGGCCCGGGTGTTGGTGTTGTCGCTGTAGCCGCGGCCATAGGCGGCGTTCAAATCGACGGACGGATAGAAGCCGCCCTTCGCGACTTTGACTTGTTCATCAGCCGACAGGCGCGCGTCCACGCGCGAGGCCAGTTCCGGGTGAGTGGCGATGGTGCTTTGAATGGCCTCGGTGAGGTTCATGGCCTGGGCTTGAGAAGTGCAAGCCATGGCCAGCAAAACCGCGCTGCAGAGGGGGGTTAGAACGCGCATGGGTGCATCTCCCTGAGTCCTGATGGTGTGTTACTGTCGCCAAATATTTGACGATATTTTTAGGTGTAGGCGTTTCACTCTTGTAACAACAGAGCTAAGAACATCCTGAAGCGTAGCTAAGAAAAAATTTTCATAAGGCTTATGCCGAAAAAAACTTATGCGCTTTGTAAAAACCGGCACATTGTTCAGCATGAAAGCCTTTGTTTTATGCGCTTTAGGGAGCGCAAAAAGGCTTGAGGAAAGTTCCACTCACTTTGCGACATACGGCGAAGTAATGCTGAAGGGGAGGGACGCGTAGCGGTTGATGAGCGACATTTTTTTGTCACTCAAGTGATTCACCACCGTTACGTAGCGTTAGTGGGCGTATGGCTTTGATCAGGATGCGGAAGTGCTTGATAGCACTGATGTTTCCGAAAGAAGCCACCTGCGAAACGAACTGTCGAGGGTGCGAGCGTCCCCTCCGACAACCCGATTGAGCCATGGGCTGCTTCGCTTACCAGTGCCGACGGTGGTCGGCAGCGGAGGATTTCACATGGCAACGCTCATCGGGATAGTCACCAAAGTCATTGGCCAGGTTTTCGCCCAGTCAGCCGACGGCACTAAGCGCGCACTGGTTGAGGGGGATCGCCTGTTTGCCGGCGATCAACTGATCACCGGCGCAGAAGGCGCCGTCGCCGTTCATCTGCAAAACGGCCAGGAATTGACCCTCGGACGCGGCAGCAGCATGACCATGACCGGTGAACTGCTGGCGGGTCAGGCGGCGCATGTAAATGCCGCTGAGGCAGTGACCCCGAGCGACGCGCAATTGACCGACGTTGAGCAGATCCAGAAAGCCATCGCCGCCGGTGACGACCCGAGCCAAACCGCTGAAGCCACCGCGGCCGGTCCGAATGCCCCGGGCGGCGCACCGGGAGAGGCGGGCGGCGGCCACAGTTTTGTCCTGCTGACGGAAGTTGGCGGACGTGTTGACCCGATCATCGGTTTCCCCACCGCTGGGTTCGGCGGTATTCCCGAATTCCCTGAAGAACGCCATAACGCAGTGATCGACAACGGCGATGACACCCCGGCAGTCGTAGTGCCGCCTCCGGTGAACAATCCGGTGACCCTCACTGGCCTGAACGTGGCTGGCGGCGAGCTGAACGTCAATGAGGCCAATCTGCCCGGCGGTTCTGCGGCCAACCCTGGCGCACTGACGCAAAACGGCAGCTTCACCGTCTCGGCGCCGGACGGTCTGACCAGCCTGAGCATCGGCGGCATCAACGTAATCATCGGCGGTGTGCCGATCGGCTTCCCGCAATCAATCACCACGCAACTGGGCAACACCCTGACCGTCACTGGTTACAACTCGGCGACCGGCGTGGTCAGTTACAGCTACACCCTCAACGGCAATGAAAACCACGCGGCCGGCGATGGCGCGAATAATCTCAGCGAACAGTTCACCGTGATTGCCGGCGACAGCAATGGCGACACCGCGACCGGCACGCTCGACGTTAATATCACCGACGACGTGCCCAAAGCCTTTGATGACAGCAATGGCACGGCGACTGAAACGCAGCTGACACTGACCGGCAACGTGTTGACTAACGATGTGCAGGGGGCTGATCGCGTGCCCACCGGGCCAGTCACCCCAGGCACATTCACTGGCACTTACGGCACCTTGGTGCTGAACGCCGACGGCACGTACACCTACACGCTGAACACCAGCGATGCCGACTTCAAGAACCTGCACGGCGGCGGCAATGGCACGGAAACCTTCGCCTACACCATCACCGATTCCGACGGTGATACCAGCACCGCCAACCTCGTCCTGCAGATCCACAACAATGATGATCCGGTGGTTATCAATGGCTTGAATGTCGAAGGCGGCGAGCTGACGGTTTACGAGAAAAACCTCAGTGACGGCAGTGCACCGGACGCCACCGCACTGACCCAGAACGGTACCTTCACCATCACTGCACTCGATGGCGTGACGAGCCTGACTGTCGGCGGCATTGCCGTCGTCACCAACGGTGTAGCGGCAGGTTTCCCGCAATCAATCACCACACCCTTGGGCAGCACGCTGACGATTACCGGGTTCAATGCCGCAACGGGCGCGGTCAGTTACAGCTACACCCTGGTCGACAACGAGGCGCATCCAACCGCCAACGGCGCAAACAATCTGCCTGAGCAGTTTGCCGTCACGGTGATCGACGATAACGGCACCACCGCCAATGGCACGCTGGACGTGAACATCGTCGACGATGTTCCCCAAGCGGTTGACGACACCAATGGCACCGCTTCGGAAACCCTGCTGACCCTGACCGGCAACGTCCTGACCAACGATGTGCAAGGCGCCGACCGCGTGTCCACCGGACCGGTTACCCCGGGCACTTTCACCGGGACTTACGGCACCTTGGTACTGAATGCCAACGGCACGTACACCTATACGCTGAACACCAGCGACGCGGACTTCAAAAATCTGCACGGCGGCGGCAACGGCACAGAGACCTTCGCCTACACCATCACCGATGCAGACGGCGATACCAGCACCGCCAACCTCGTTCTGCAGATCCACAACAATGACGATCCGGTGATCATCAACGGCCTCGACGTGAATGGCGGTGAACTCACCGTCTACGAGAAAAACCTCACTGACGGCAGCGCACCGGATTCCACCGCGTTGACCCAAAGCGGCACGTTCACCATCACCGCACTCGACGGCGTGACGACCCTGACTGTCGGTGGCATCGCCGTGGTCACCAATGGTGTAGCCGCAGGCTTTCCGCAATCCGTGACCACGCCATTGGGCAGCACACTGACCATCACCGGTTTCAACGCCACCACCGGCGTGGTCAGCTACAGCTACACCTTGGTCGACAACGAAGCGCATCCAATCGCCAATGGCGCAAATAACCTGCCTGAGCAGTTCGCCGTTACCGTGGTGGATGACAACGGCACCACCGCCAATGCCACCCTCGACGTAAACATCGTCGATGATCTGCCCAAAGCCGTGGATGACAGCAACGCAGGCACCGCGTCGGAAACTCTGCTGACCCTGACCGGCAACGTGCTGACCAACGATGTGCAAGGTGCTGACCGCGTACCCACCGGACCAGTGACCCCGGGGACATTCACCGGCACTTACGGCACCTTGGTTTTGAACGCCGACGGCACGTACACCTACACTCTCAATACCAGCGATGCCGATTTCAAAAATCTGCACGGCGGCGGCAATGGCACAGACACCTTCGCCTACACCATCACCGACGCAGACGGCGACACCAGCACCGCCAACCTCGTTTTGCAAATCCACAATAACGACGATCCGGTGATCATCAACGGCCTCGACGTCAACGGCGGCGAACTCAGCGTTTACGAGAAAAATCTCAGCGACGGCAGTGCACCGGATTCCACTGCGCTGACCCAGAGCGGCACGTTCACCATCACCGCACTCGATGGCGTGACGACCCTGACTGTCGGTGGCATCGCCGTCGTCACCAACGGTGTAGCCGCAGGTTTCCCACAATCGGTGACCACTCCGTTGGGCAGCACACTGACCATCACCGGTTTCAACGCGGCTACCGGCGTGGTCAGCTACAGCTACACCTTGGTCGACAACGAAGCCCACCCAACCGCCAACGGCGCGAACAATCTGCCTGAGCAGTTCGCCGTTACCGTGGTCGATGACAACGGCACCACTGCCAACGCCACACTCGACGTGAACATCGTCGATGACTTGCCGAAAGCCGTGGATGACAGCAACGCCGGCACCGCGTCGGAAACCTTGCTGACTCTGACCGGCAACGTCCTGACCAACGATGTGCAAGGCGCCGATCGTGTACCGACCGGGCCGGTAACCCCGGGCACTTTCACCGGGACCTACGGCACCTTGGTGCTCAACGCCAACGGCACGTACACCTACACGCTGAACACCAACGATGCCGATTTCAAAAACCTGCACGGCGGTGGCAACGGCACGGAAACCTTCGCTTACACCATTACCGATGCCGACGGCGATACCAGCACCGCGAACCTGGTGCTGAACATCCACAACAATGACGATCAGGTCTACCTCAACGGCCTCGACGTCAACGGCGGCGAACTCACCGTCTACGAGAAAAATCTCAGTGACGGCACCAGCCCCGACACTCCCGCGTTGACCCAGAGCGGCACCTTCACCGTCACCGCCCTCGACGGTCTGCAAACCCTGACTGTGGGCGGCATCAACGTGGTCACCGGTGGCGTAGCCGCAGGCTTCCCGCAATCGATCGTCACGCCGCTCGGCAGCACGTTGACCATCACCGGTTACAACCCGGCCACCGGCGTGGTGAGTTACAGCTATACCTTGGTCGACAACGAAACCCATCCGAATGCCAACGGTGCCAACAGCATCACCGAGAACTTCAATGTCGTTGCCAGCGACACCGATGGCAGCACGGCCACCGGCCAGATCAACGTCAATATCGTCGATGATTTGCCCAGCGCCCATCCTGATGCGGCGTCGGTGGCGGAGGGCGGCACGGTCAGCGGCAATGTTCTGAACAATGACATCGGCGGCGCCGACGGCCCGGCGGTGACTGGTGCAGTGGTCGGCGTGCGTGCAGGCGCCGACACCTCGACTTCGGCCATCGGCGGCCTCAACAGCAACATCAACGGCACCTACGGCTACCTGACCCTGGACGCCAACGGCAACGCGGTCTACCACAGCAATCCGAATACGGTGAACGGGCCGGGCGCAATGGATGTGTTCACCTACACCGTGCGCGATTCCGACGGTGATGAAAGCACCACCACCATCACCATCGATGTCGCCAACAGCAAACTGTGCGCGACCAGCGACACCGACGTCTCCGTCTACGAGAAAGCACTGGACCTGACCAAGGACGGCGCGGATCTGGCTCCCGGGACAGTCACTGGCAGCGACCCGACCAGCACCGGCGAAACCGCGTCCGGCACACTGGTCGGCTCGGTCACCGGGGCGGTCGGCGCGATCAGCTATGCGCTGGTCGGCAGCGCCACCGGCAATTACGGGCAGATCGTCCTCAACCCCAACGGCACGTACACCTACACCCTGACATCGCCGGCGAGCACCACGCCGCATGCCGACGACGGCGCCAACACCCTGAGCGAAACCTTCACCTATCAGGCCACTGATTCACTGGGCAACATCGTCACCAGCACCATTGTTGTCAGCATCGTCGATGACGTGCCGAAAGCGGTGAACGACAGCAACGCCAACAGCGCCTCGGAAACCCAGCTGACCCTGACCGGCAATGTGCTGACCAACGATGTGCAAGGCGCCGATGTGGTCGCGACCGGACCGAATGCCGGGCCGATCACCGCCGGCACGTTCACCGGCACTTACGGCACGCTGGTGCTCAACGCCAACGGCACGTACACCTACACGCTGAACCCCAACGATGCCGACTTCAAAAACCTGCACGGCGGCGGTAACGGCAGCGAGACGTTCACCTACACCCTGACCGATGCCGACGGCGACACCAGTACCGCCAACCTGGTGCTGAACATCCACAACAACGACGATCCGGTGCTGCTCAACGGCCTTGACGTAAATGGCGGCGAACTCACCGTTTACGAGAAAAACCTCAGCGACGGCACCAGCCCCGACACCCCGGCACTGACCCAGAGCGGCACCTTTACCGTCACCGCGCTCGATGGCTTGCAAACCCTCACCGTTGGGGGCATTGCCGTGGTCACCAATGGTGTCGCCGCAGGCTTCCCGCAATCCGTCGTCTCGCCGCTGGGCAGCACCTTCACCGTCACCGGTTACAACCCAGCGACCGGTGTTGTGAGTTACAGCTACACCTTGGTCGACAACGAAACCCACCCGAATGCCAACGGTGCCAACAGCCTCACCGAGAACTTCAACGTGGTGGCGACGGACACCGATGGCAGCACTGCCAATGGTCAGATCAACGTCAATATCATCGATGATCTGCCGACCGCCAAACCCGACACCGGCTCGGTGGCCGAGGGCGGAACGGTCAATGTCAGTGTGCTCGGCAATGACATCAGCGGTGCCGATGGCGCCGCCACTGTGGTCGGCGTGCGCGCCGGCAGCAACACCGGCACTTCGGCCATCGGCGGCCTCAACAGCAACATCAATGGCAACTTCGGTTACCTGACCCTCGATGCGGCGGGCAACGCCGTCTATCACAGCAACCCGAACTCGGTGAGTCCACCGGGCGCCACCGACACCTTCACCTACACCGTCCGCGACAGCGACGGCGATGAAAGCACCACGACCATCACCATCAACGTCGCCGACAGCAAACTGGTGGCCTCGGTCGATCAGGACGTCACGGTCTATGAGAAAGCTCTCGATCTGAGCAAGGACGGCGCGGATCTGGCCCCCGGTACGGTCACCGGCAGCGACCCGAGCAACACCGGTGAAACCACCACCGGCACGCTGGTCGGCGCAGTCACTGGCGGCACCGGCGCGATCACCTACACCCTGGTCGGCAGCGCAACCGGCAGCTACGGGCAGATCCAGCTCAACGCCGACGGCACTTACACCTACACGCTGACATCGGCGCCGAAAACCTCGCCGAGCGCCAACGACGGGGCGAACACTCTCAGCGAAAGCTTCACCTACAAAGCCACCGATGCACTGGGCAACAGCACCACCAGCACCCTTGTGGTGAACATCGTCGATGACGTACCAAAAGCCGTGGCCTCGGATCGTTCGGTGGCGGCAGTGGAGATCGATTCGAACCTGCTCATCGTTCTCGACATCTCCGGCAGTATGGCTGACGCCTCCGGTGTGCCGGGCCTGTCGCGACTGGCGCTGGCCAAGCAGGCAATCAGTGCCTTGCTCGACAAGTACGACGACCTCGGCGACGTCAAAGTCCAGCTCGTCACCTTCAGCAGCAACGCCACCGACCGGACCTCGGTATGGGTCGATGTGGCGACCGCGAAGACGATTCTCGCCGGCCTGACGGCGGGCGGCGGCACCAACTACGACGCCGCGGTGGCGGTCATGCAAACCGCGTTCAATACCTCGGGCAAACTCACCGGGGCACAGAACGTCGGTTACTTCTTCTCCGACGGCAAACCCAACGAAGGCGACATCAACGCCGCTGACGAAGCCGCGCTGAAAAACTTCCTCGATGCCAACAACATCAAGAACTACGCGATCGGCCTCGGCAGCGGCGTGAGCAACGCCAACCTCGACCCGCTGGCCTATGACGGCATCAGTCACACCAACACCAATGCGGTGGTGGTCACCGATCTCAACCAGCTCAATTCGGTACTGTCGGGCACCGTACAGGGCGCGCCGGTCACCGGTTCGTTACTGGGCGAGGGCGGCACCTTCGGCGCCGATGGCGGCTTCATCAAATCCATCGTGGTTGACGGCACCACTTACACCTACGATCCGAAAGCTCTCAGCGGCCAAGGCTCGCTGACGCCAAGCGGCGGCACCAATCACGGGACGTTCAACACCGTGAACAACACGCTGAGCATCGCCACCAATAACGGCGGCACACTGCTGATCAACCTCGATACCGGCGACTACACCTACACCTCGCAGAAAACCACCGCTGTGGTCATCACCGAGAACATCGGCTTTACCGTCAGCGACAACGACGGCGATCTCGCCAGTTCGACGCTGACCGTGAAAGTCATCCCCAACGCGCCGCCGGTGGCGGTGGACGACCACGTCATCACCAACGTGCTGTCGGGCAACATTGTGGTGCCGGGCGAACTGCTGCTGGCCAATGACACCGATCCGAACGGCGATACGCTCAATGCCACGCCCACCAGTTTCAACACCGGCTGGGTCTCGAAAGCGGCGGACTTCACCGGCACCGGGGCGATCAACTTCACCGGCACCAACGTCAACACCGCCGCCAACCAGAACCTGGCCAACGTGCGTAATTCGTTCAGTGCCAACGCCGCGACCATGACTGCCGTACTGGTGGTCAGTGGCTATCTCGGTGCGGTGACCAACAGCAACGCCAACGATGAAGACCGCATCACCGTCAACCTGCGCCAGGGCGAAACCCTCAACCTCGATCACAACCTGGCGGCCGGTCACGTCACCATGGAGTACTCGATCAACGGTGGCGCCTACACAACCCTGGCGGACGGGCAAACCCTCACCGCGTCGGCCGATGGCGTCTATCAGATCCACATCACCAACATCGCCAATCCCAGCGGCGGCGGTAACCCCAACGCGGCGGAAAACTATCAGCTGACCATGACCCTCAACTACGCCGGGGCGCATGACATTACCCCGGACTTCCACGGCAGCTACACCGCCAACGACAACCACGGCGGCAGCGACACGGCCAACGTGAGCATCAGCTATCAGGACGGCCACACCCTCACCGGTACCTCGGGGGATGACGTGCTGGTGGCCGGCAGCGGCGACAACATCATCAACGCCGGCGACGGCAACGATGTGCTCACCGCCGGTTCCGGCAACAACGAACTGCACGGCGGCGCCGGCAACGACTTGCTCTACAGCGGCCCGGGCAATGATCTGCTCGACGGCGGCACGGGCAGCGACACCGCCAGTTATGCCCATGCCACGGCCGGGGTCACGGTCAACCTCGGCCTGCTCGGTGCGCAAAACACCCTTGGCGCGGGGACGGACACCCTGACCGGCATCGAAAATCTCGTCGGCTCGAACTTCAACGACACCCTGACCGGCGATAACAATAACAACGTGATCAACGGCGGCCTGGGTAACGACATCCTCAACGGTGGTGGCGGTGATGACCTGCTGATCGGCGGCCTGGGCAACAACACGATGACGGGCGGGGCAGGGGCCGACACCTTCCAGTGGCTCAAGGGCAACAGCGGCCACGACCTCATCACCGACTTCACCCCCGGCACTGACAAGCTCGATTTGTCACAACTGCTGCAAGGTGAAAACGGCACCACCGCCTCACTGGATGACTACCTGCACTTCACCGTCACCGGCAGCGGCGCCTCGGTGCTCACCAGCATCGACGTCAGCGCCATGGCCGGTGCAACGCCGAACCAGACCATTGACCTGGCCGGCGTCAATCTGGCCAGCCACTACGGCGTCACGCCGGGCGCGGGCGGGGTGGTGGCCGGCGGGCATGACACGGCGACGATCATCAGCGGCATGCTGAATGATCATTCGTTGAAGGTGGATACGGTGTAAGCGGCTTTTGATTCGGGCCTGAAACGAAAAAAACCGCCGTCCCGGTTGATGGGGCGGCGGGTTTTTTCTGTCTGATGGTATGGCGTTGCTCATTCGTGATCGTTCCCACGCTCTGCGTGGGAATGCAGCCCAGGACGCTCCGCGTCCCCTCCAGAGCCGAACGCAGAGCGTCCGAAGAGGCATTCCCACGCAGAGCGTGGGAACGATCGGTTGTCTGGCCTACTGCGGCAACTCCAGATCATCCATCACCCGATTCACCGCCAACTCCCCGAGCATGATCAATTGCGCGATCCCCAACAGCGTCCTGCGCTGCGACGCGGGTATGAGGTGGGCGAAGTCATGGGCGATGGTTCTGGCTGAGGCGAGTGTTTCGCTGGCATCGGCCAGCAGTTCTTCATTTTTGAAGTCTGCGGTCACGGCGTACATCCGGCGGGTTTTTCGGGGCGGAGGGGGGGAGCCGGGTGGGCAGAGGTAATGATCGAGGGCGCGTTCGGCGGCGTCGTTGAGCTTTTTTGAATCGAGGGATTCGTAGGGTGAGGCGAGATCGGTTTCGGGCGGGTTGGGTGTTGGTTTGATCATGGTGAAGCTCCTACAGGTGAGGCCACCAAAACCTGTCGCTAAACAAGAAAGGGTGGCGGCTGGACGCAGGTTAGCGAACCGGGTGTAGGCGCCCGGCAGACCCGAAGGTCTCCCACGCACAGCCGCCATGACATCAACTGCAGACAGATCGTTTGCAATGAGTTTTGGAGCGCTGGTGCGCCTACACAGATTCGGGTCGCTAAACCCGATCGCTGAATGAGTCAGCGACCGACCAACAATAGATCCCGTCCCCAAGGCGCACAAGCCGGCGGATTCTGGCGTAGCTGTAGGCAAAGGCGCAAGGATGTGTAGCCTGGAAGGCGTGTCTGAAGGTGTCTCTTAAACAGCCTGAGATTTCGACAAAGTGTGTCGGATAGCTGTAGAGAATGGCAGATGTGCGGTGTTCTGAATTTCGCCTTCCAGAAACGCTAGAAAGTCGTCCGGCGAAAAATCATCGGCTATAGCCATCAGCTCCTGGACAGTCTGCAGATGCGGGCGAATAGCCTCTCGTCTTATGGCACGCAGGGCGCCGTTTTGTGCGTCAAGATTGAATAAACGCAACGTCTCGACGGCACGTGTCCGTGCTCGAACATCGAGGTTGGCGAGAGGGCTGATTGTGCCGTCGCTGACAAAAAGTAAATAGCTATCCGGATCATCTTCGTCAGGTTTGAGCAGGTCTCTGTGATCATAGGGAGGGCAATTGTCTTTGAATTTTCCGCAGGCTTCCTCCCTACAACATGAGTGGAATAGATTGGTCCATTCGAAGGTGCCCTGCGGATAACTGCGTCTTTGTCGAAAGTGCTCGATATGCGAAAGTCTTGGCACGCTGATATCCGCTTCACAGTAGGCGCAACGAGTATCTTGCATCGCTTGAAGGCACTGGCGGATTTGGTCTCTATCTGCGTGTGTCACATCAACCCATTGATGTAATCCATGCCTATATCCAGCAAGACAGTTTGGAGTCGCAGTTCGAATCAGTTTTCGCATTCGCCCGACTTCCTTATTTTTGTTGTGTCAGTTGTTTGCGTTTGAATGTTTCGAGGCGAATCAACCGATCACAATCAAGCATGACGGGGTGTTGTGTCTCAAAGTGCGTGTCCAGATATTTTCGCAATGATAGTCCTTGGTCCGACTCATGCTGATCTTGCTGAATCAAGGCTATATATTCGCTCAATTTGCGAGAGGGTTCATTGTCTGGTGTGGGGTCAATACCCATGATGTATGCCAGAACCTGAGAGCTGGTGACTCCCTGAGTTTGTTGATCGACATTACTTATTCTAACGTGGCGGCAATTGTCGTCAGTCACTGTGTGCAGCACACGGATACACGTTGCCTGAACGGAGGTAATTACTTGCGGGCTATGTGTGGTGACGACGAACTGGATGTTCGGAAAGGCGCCGAGCAGATCGGGTATGACCGTTTGCTGCCAAGCAGGATGAAGGTGCATATCGACTTCATCGATCAGCACCACTCCCGTGCATTGGCGTGGCGCGGTGCTGCCGAAGTGAGGATTCAGCTTTACGCAGCGATAGGCAATATCGGCTGCCAAGGCAACTATGTTGCGAATACCGTCGCTGAGTTGGCTGACTTTCAGCACGCCATGTATTGGATGCTCCAACACCAGATCTGCGAATTCACTACTGTAGGCAAGGTTTCTCCATCCAGTTTGTGATTCAAGCATTGAGTTGACTGTGTTCTGAACTGCTTTGACTGGATTCAAAAACTCGTCTTTAACATCGAACGTTGTTTTTCCTCGTTCAAGACTGCGAATTTGCTCTTCACGATAGGTACGAAAAATTCGTGTGTACCATTTGCTGAACTGCTTGTAGTTGGAGGCAGGGTCAAGGCTGTCCCGATAACCATAGGTTCTGGAAAGTTCGGCGTTATCGATGGGTTCAGAGGTAGGCGTGTTATCCCTCCATAGGCGACTCGTACCGTAATAGGCCAGCACAGGTAGATCGATCGGTTTGGTAACGTCCATTAATACGTTATGAAAGATCCAGCCTTGCAAATCACGAGCTTTGTTCTCCAAAGCCCTTGCACCTTGGTCGCTGCGGGTTTTCGTTCCTTTGCGAATACTGATTCGACTGCGTGACCAGGAAATGTCAGCACTCTGAAAATCAGCATGAGCCGTCAGGCGAGCTGGAAGAGAAGGTTCCATTTGATGCGCCTCGACGGGGCGTAAAAAAACATCGTCAGGCTGAATGCCCGTCAAGGGAGCGTTACCCAAATCAAATCCGCGAACAAAGGGCCACAAGGCCACTTTGATAGCGTCCAGCAAACTTGTCTTGCCCTGACCGTTGCGCGCAACCAGCAGCGTCAGCTGTTCATTGAGTTCCAGTGTCAGCGCGGGGAAGCAGCGGTAGTTTTCCAGATCGAGCCTGATCAGTTTCAAAGACTTTCCTCCATGTGAACCGATTCCAGGCTACGGCAGTGGCTATATTGGCGGGGACCGATGTGGTGCAAATTCTACTGTGAATGAATACAGGTGAATACATGCTCACTGCTAACGGTGTGTTTCAGGATTTGGGTAGTGTCTTCTGCCGCAAAATATAAACCGTCACCAACACCGCGCTCGTCAACATGAACCCCCGCGCCCACGGCAACGGCACCAGGTAGCAGGAAAACAGAATGCTCGACCACATCAGCCCGATCGCGTAGACCTTGCCCTTGAGCGGAATGCCGTTGCCATCGAGATAATCGCGGATCCACGGGCCGAGTCGGGGATGCTCGACCAGCCATTGATAGAAACGCGCAGAGCTGCGCGCGAAGCACGCCGCGGCGAGCAGAAGGAAAGGGGTAGTGGGCAGGACGGGCAGGAAAATCCCGATCACCCCCAATGCCACGCTGAGCCAGCCGATGGCCAGCAGGAAGTAGCGCAACATCAGGGGGCGGTTGCCTATGGGGTTGTCCATAGGCCGGATCTTAGTGGTGACGTGGCTTGAGGATCGCCGGTTTTTCGTCTGGCGCCTGGCACAGCAGGTACAGCGCGGTCAGGGCTTCCGGGATCTGCACGATCATGTCGTCCATCAGGTTGGCGTCTTTGGCGATGTCTTCGAATTCCGGCTGTTCGTCGAACAGGCCCGAACCGACCATGATCGGCAGGAGCATTTCGCTGACTTCTTCTTCGGCGGTTTCGAACCAGGCCGCTTCACGCAGGAACACGCCTTCCATGAAACCGATGCACCAGCCGCGCAGTTCGGAATCATCAGGCTCGTCGCCCAGGTCCAGTTCGCATGGCAGTTCGAACTCTTCATCCGAGGCCAGTTGACGGGCGATGTGTGCCTTGAGGCCGATCAGGGTGGCTTCGATCTCTTCGCGCTGGGCGTCGCTGCTGTAATGCGGCTCTTCGGCGAACAGGGCGTCGATCCACTCACGCTCCGGTACGTCTTCAGCGCAGATCGACAGCGCGGTCAGGTAGCCGTGAGCGGCCACGTAATCCAGCGCCTCGTCATGCAGCTCGTCGGCGTCAAGGAAAACTTGCAGGCGGGTCAGTTGCTCAGCGAAGGACATTACGGGGCTACCTTGGGGAATAAACAATGCGGGAATTCTAGGCCTTCTTGCGCGCTCAAGCCAGCCGCATGGCAGATTTGACCTGTCATACCCTGCATACACCCTGTAGGAGCTGCCGAAGGCTGCGATCTTTTGATTTGCTTTTAATAAAGACATGATCAAAAGATCGCAGCCTTCGGCAGCTCCTACACAGGTATCAGCGATTGTATCGACGGGTGTCGCCCTGTGCAGGGGAGGGCTCGGGTATACTGCCGCGTTTTGCGATCCCTGCCCGCATTGCGGTTGTCGTGCAATGCGCTCTTACGTTTTGTTTAAGCAGCTCCGGCTGTTCTGAACCAGCCTGCGCAGGGATGTATCGGTAGATTTTTGGAGTTTTTATGCTCGAACAGGCTCAACGCGTCCTCAAGGACATCTTCGGCTACGACAGTTTCCGTGGCCGTCAGGGTGCAATCATTGAGCGCGTGGCCAGTGGCGGTGATGCGCTGGTGCTGATGCCTACCGGTGGCGGCAAGTCCCTGTGCTTTCAGGTGCCGGCGCTGTTGCGCGATGGCCTGGCGGTGGTGGTGTCGCCGCTGATTGCGCTGATGGACGATCAGGTCGCCACCCTCGAAGAGCTCGGTGTGGCCGCCGCCGCGCTGAACTCCACCCTGAGCGCTGAACAGCAGCGTGACCTCGCAGCGCGGATCAAGCGCGGCGAAGTGAAGATGTTGTATCTGGCGCCCGAGCGTCTGGTGCAGCCGCGCATGCTGTCGTTCCTGCAAGGCTTGAACATTGCGTTGTTCGCCATTGACGAAGCGCACTGCGTGTCGCAATGGGGTCACGATTTCCGTCCGGAATACCTGCAGCTGGGCCAGTTGGCCGAGATGTTTCCCGACGTACCGCGCATCGCCCTGACCGCCACCGCCGACAAGCGTACCCGCGAAGAAATCGTCACGCGCCTGCATCTGCAGAATGCCGAACGCTTCCTGTCGAGCTTCGACCGCCCGAACATCTTTTACCGCATCGTGCCCAAAGAGCAGCCACGCAAGCAGTTGCTGGCGTTCCTCGCTGAGCGGCGCAGCGATGCCGGCATTGTCTATTGCCTGTCGCGCAAGAAAGTCGAGGAAGTCGCGGCATTCCTCAGCGAGCAGGGCTTCCCGGCGTTGCCGTATCACGCTGGTCTGCCCAATGATCTGCGCGCCTTCAATCAGAAACGCTTCCTCAACGAGGAAGGCTTGATCATGGTCGCTACCGTGGCGTTCGGCATGGGCATCGACAAGCCCAACGTGCGTTTCGTCGCCCACCTCGACTTGCCGAAATCCCTTGAGGCGTATTACCAGGAAACCGGGCGCGGCGGTCGTGACGGTCTGCCGGCAGATGCCTGGATGGCCTACGGTCTGCAAGACGTGGTGATGCTCAAGCAGATGCTGCAGAACTCCGAAGGCGACGAGCGGCACAAGCGTCTGGAGCAACACAAGCTCGACGCCATGCTGTCGCTTTGTGAAGAGACCCGCTGCCGTCGTCAGACCCTGCTGGCGTACTTCGATGAAGACATGCCCGAGCCGTGTGGCCATTGCGACAACTGTGTTGACGGCGTGCAGACCTGGGACGCCACCGAGCCTGCACGTCAGGCCTTGTCGGCGATTTTCCGTACCGGCCAGCGTTATGGCGTAGGTCATCTGGTTGATGTGCTGTTGGGCAAGGACAACGAAAAAATCCGCAGTTTCGGCCATCAGCATCTGTCGGTGTGGGGCGTCGGCAAGGCGTTGAGCGAGAGCGAGTGGCGCTCGCTGTTCCGTCAATTGGTGGCGCGCGGTCTGGCGGATGTCGATCACGAAGGTTATGGCGGTCTGCGTTTGAATGACAGTTGCCGGCCATTGCTCAAGGGCGAGGTCACGCTGGAGCTGCGCCGCGACCTCAAACCGCAGGTTACGGCCAAAACCGCCAGCAAGAGCCCAGCCAGCCAACTGGTGCGCGGCGAAGAGCGCGAACAGTGGGAAGCCTTGCGCGCCCTGCGGCGCAAGTTGGCCGAAGAGCATGGCGTGCCGCCGTACGTTATCTTCCCCGATTCCACGTTGTTGGAAATGCTCCGCAGCCAGCCGACCTCGCTGGCGGAAATGGCCCGGGTCAGCGGTGTCGGCGCACGCAAGCTGGAGCGCTACGGTGATGCCTTCCTCGAAGTGCTCGGTGGCGAGGCCGAGGCGCCAAAAGCGGTGGCCGATGTGCGCCACGAATTGATCACCCTGGCCCGCGCCGGCATGACGCCGCTGCAGATCGCCGGGCAGTTGCAGTGCTCGGAAAAAAATGTGTACACGATGCTCGCTGAGGCCATTGGCAAGCAGCAGTTGTCGCTCGAGCAAGCGCTGGACTTGCCGGAAGAGTTGATGGGCGAAGTGCAGGACGCGTTCCTTGATGGCGAGGGCGAGTTGCCATCGGTCGCTGAGGTTGCGGAGCTGTTTGCCGGACGTGTGCCGGAAGGCGTGCTTTACTGCGTGAGGGCTGCGTTGCAGTCGGAATTCGAGATGTGAAATTCGGTCTCGACCCTCACCCCAGCCCTCTCCCAGAGGGAGAGGGGGCCGACCGAGGCGTCTGAGGTTTGACATCGACCTGAAAGAACCAGTCGATTATGGATTCGGTAAAGCAGGATCAGGTCGGCGTAACCCTGAACCATCCCCCATTCAGTCCCCTCTCCCTCTGGGAGAGGGCTAGGGTGAGGGCCGTCCAATTCCGGATTCAGCAAAGCACTCCCAAGTCGCTGAATATCTAAAGCATCCCCCCATTCAGTCCCCTCTCCCTCTGGGAGAGGGCTAGGGTGAGGGCCGTCCAATTCCGGATTCAGCAAAGCACTCCCAAGTCGCTGAATATCTAAAGCATCCCCCCATTCAGTCCCCTCTCCCTTTGGGAGAGGGTTAGGGTGAGGGAGCCTCAAGATGTAACGATTCAGTACAGACCGCCACTTGCCTATAACTGCAGCTCATGCTTAGCTGGCTAATAATTAGATTTTCTTTATTTTCAGTCTAACCGTGAGTGTTTTATGCCGTTAACCGATCAACACCGCTTTGGCATGCAACTGGCCCAGATGTCCCGTGGCTGGCGTGCCGAACTGGACCGCCGACTGGCCGGGCTGGGTCTGTCCCAGGCGCGCTGGCTGGTGCTGCTGCATCTGGCGCGTTTTGAAGAAGCGCCGACCCAACGCGAGCTGGCGCAGAGCGTTGGCGTCGAAGGGCCGACCCTCGCACGCTTGCTCGACAGTCTGGAAAGCCAGGGCCTGGTGCAACGCCAGTCCGTGATGGAAGACCGCCGGGCGAAAAAAATCGTCCTCTGCGCACCGGCCCTGCCGCTGATCGAACAAATCGAAACCATTGCCACACAACTGCGACACGAGTTGTTCGAAGGCGTCGACGAGGCGGATTTGAAAGTGTGCATGCGGGTTCATGGGCACATTTTGGCCAACCTGGAAAAATCTTGAGGCACATCCACGTGCCGTATCTTTGAGAGATCGCGCTGAGCCGACTATAAGAACTACTGGGCAATATCGTGTTCGTACCGGATGTGCGAACGCATAGAAGTCGGTTTTGCTTATTTAAGGGATGCTCATGCTCGCAAGTCGGCACGTGGTACTGCGCGGTGGCGCCAAATGGCTGCTGGCCGCTGGCGTATTCAGCTATTCGGCCTGGTCGATGGCTGTGGGGCTAGGTGATATCACCGTTCATTCAGGCCTCAATCAGCCGCTCAAGGCCGATATCGCGTTGGTCGATGTCGGCGGGCTGACGCAAAACGATCTGACGGTGCGCCTGGCCACGGCGGATGAATTCGCCGAGGCCGGGGTTGAGCGGGTGTTCTTCCTCAACGACCTCAAGTTCATCCCGATCCTGCATGGCAATCGCCAGATGATCCGGGTCACGTCAAGCAAACCAGTCAACGAACCCTTTCTGAATTTCCTTGTGCAGCTCAATCAGCCCAATGGCCGTTTGCTGCGTGAGTACACGGTGTTGATCGACCCTCCGGGGTCGCCGGGTATCGTGCTGGCCACCGATGAACCGGATCCGCGTGCACAATCTTCCGCGTTTCCCAGCGTCGAGCCTGTTGTCGCAGCGCCGCAGGCACCTCAGGCCAAACGCGATGCCGTGCCCGCGCCAACGCCTGCAAATCCGCCGGCCAACGATGCACTCGCCGAGCAACTGGCTGCCAGTGCGTTGCTGAATCAGCAATTGCAAAAGAGCGTCGATGAGCTGAACGCCAAACTGCAGACGCAGGATGTGCAGATTGCTGCTGGCAAGAAGCAGATTACTGAGCTGCAAACGCAATTGATCGAACTCAGGAAAGCACCGCCACCTACCGAAGTCGCTCCGGCACCTGCCCCGGTTGTGGCACCTGTTGAGTCCACAGATGACGGTTTGAACTGGCCATTGTTCGCGGGCCTGTTGCTGTTGTTGGGGGCCTTGGCCGGGCTGTTTGTGCACCGTCGACGGCAACAGTCGCAACAGGCTGATCGACCGCTGCCGCAGTTGCCGCAGAGCGAGGAACCTGAGGTAGATGAAGTCGAAAACGCAGAGTCTGTCAGGGCTCACACCTCAACCCAACACCGTGAAGAACCGGCAGCGGGCGATGTGCTGGAGGCGGTAGGAATCTATCTGGCCTACGGCCGCTTGGGCGAAGCTGCTGGGTTATTGCGCGACGCTTTGCACAAAGAGCCGGAGCGCACCGATATCGGTTTGCAGTTGCTCGAAGTCTTGGGGCGTCAGGGTGACAGCGCCGTGTATGAACAGCAGGAAAGTCAGTTGCGTGAACAGGGTGTGGATGCCCAGACGTTACAGGATGTTCGTGTTCGACATCCGAAACTGGCGGGTGCCGAACCGTTGGCCGCGGTGGCGCCCATCATTGCGGTGGCGCCTGCTGTCACTGCCCAACCGGCGCCTGAAGATGATTTCGAGTTGAATCTGGGCGAGCTGTCGATGGATTCCAGTTGGGATTTGGAAGACAGCCGCACGGCCACTACTGAGCAAGCGGCAGACACCTCGGCGCTGGGCTCCAGCCTGAAAATACTGCCTCAGGATTTTGAACTGCCGGAAGCGGCCGGCGAGGACGCTGAACTTGAGTGGATCCCTGAGCCGGACGCCGAGCCGCTGGATGAAGATTTTCTCAATGAGTTTGCCGATGCCGAGCCGTCTCTGGTGTTGCAACCGTTGGACTTGCAGGCACCTGAGCCGCTACACGACGAAAACTCCGGAAAACTCGAACAGGCGCAGACCTGCATTGATGACGGTGATATCGACAGTGCGATTGCGTTGCTCAATGAGCTGCTCAAAGAGGGCGATGAACCTTTGAAGCAAACGGCGCGGACGTTGCTGGCGGGGATTCGCTAATACCCGATTGATTTGCGGTGGCGCTGATATCGTTTTCGCGAGCAGGCTCGCTCCCACATTTGAACTGTATTCGCAGAACCATTGTGGGAGCGAGCCTGCTCGCGAAGACTGACGGTCAGACAACATCAATTCCTGACCCGGTCAGAAGGTCTGGCCAAGGTTCAGATAAACCGCCTGCTCATTCGCATCATTCAACCCGTAACTGAAATTCAACGGCCCCAGCGGCGTGTCAAAACCAATGAACACGCTGGCGGCGTTGATGTAGCCACTGTCGAACTCATTGTCGTTGTTCCACGCCCGCCCACGCTCCAGCGAGGCGCCGGCATACAGCGGAAAGTCCAGCGGCAGATACGAGCGCGGCGTCAACCGACGGTAGTACACCGCGCGCATCAGGCTGACGTTTTGCCCGGAAATGGCGTCTTCACGGAACCCCGACAATTGCCGCGCGCCGCCGAGCAGAAAGCTCGACGTCACCACGTTGGCATCGTTCAGCGTACGCCCGTAGCGCCCTCCGAGAATCAGCGTGTCCGGGCCACGGCTCATGGCTTTGTCGAGTTTGAACTCCCACTGTCTATAACGCGTATCCGAACCCAGCCCCGGTTCGAACTGCATCAGCGTCAGGCTGACGTCCTTGCCTTCGTGAGGGAAGTAGACGTTATCCAGTGAGTCGTACGAATACTTCAGCGCATAGAAGCCTTCGTTGAAGTTTTCACTCGGCAGGTCCTGATCACCAATGCGCACATCGGCCTTGCCCCAGGCCTCGCCGACACCGAACCGCACTTCGCCGTTGTTGCCGATCTGGCGACCGAAGTTAAGGCCGAAACCGTAGCGCTCGACGCGGTACTGTGCGATCGGATCGTTATCGAGCACCGCCTCGACGTTCTGTGCTTCAAACGAGGCGTACGGTGCGACGAAATAGCGCGAACCGACGTCCAGTGGTTGATAGAACTCGGTATACAGCTCTTGTTTGTCACCAATCTGCGCGCGGGTCAGCCATTCCGCGCCGAGGCGGTTGATGCCGTTGATGCGGTAACTGGCCCCGAGGTTGAAGGCGCTATCGCCACGCATGTCGTCGGACAGATTGAGGCCGACCCGCAGGTAATCGGTGCCGCTGCGCTTGCCCCGAGCACTGATTACCAGTGTGTGGTCCTGGCCCTTGTGCACCACGCGGTACTGCACTTGTTCGAAGTAGTCGAGGCCATACAAGGTGCCCATGTCCGAGTGCAATCGCCCCAGGTCCAGCGGCTCGCCAATGTGCTGGCGAATGTAGTAGCGGATCACGTCGTCGTCGACTTTTGAGTCATTCTCGACGCGGATCGCGGTGATGATCGGCGTGCGCTGCCCCGGGGAACGGGCGGCAGCGAGTTCGGCGTCTTGGGATTCCTTGGGTTTGAGCACGGCGAGGCGCGCATCGAGGATGCGGGTCGCGCGGTAACCGGCGTCGATCATGTCCTGGGCTTTACCGAAATCGGTGACACCGAATGCGGCCAGCGCGGGCTGGATCAGTACATCGGAGGATTTCAGCGCGGCCAGTTGTTCTTCGGAGTTACTGCGGGTCATCAGAGTGATCGACTGGTTCAGCACATCGACCACGGTGGTCAGTTGCTTGCGGTTGCGCAGCGGTGTGCCGATGTCGACGACGATGGCCACGTCAACGCCCATTTCCCGCGCGACATCCAGCGGGATATTGTCGGTCATACCGCCGTCCACCAACAGCCGGCCGTCGAGCTCGACCGGGGCGAACACCGCCGGGATCGACATGCTGGCGCGGATCACCTGAGGCAAGTGGCCTTTGCGGAACACCACTTTTTCGCCATTGGCAATGTCGGTGGCCACAGCGCGGAACGGGATCGGCAGTTTGTCGAAGTCCCGGGTATCGCTGGTGTGGGCCAGCAGGCTTTCCAGCAGTAGCGCGAGGTTCTGGCCCTGAATCACACCCAGAGGCAGGCCGAGACTGCCGTCGTCGCGAAAGCTGAGTTTCTGTTTCACCAGAAAGTCGCGGTCATCCTGTTTGCGTCGAAACGGCACGTCCTCGCGCGGCGGGGCGTCGGACAATGCGGCTTGCCAGTCGATGTTCAGCGCGAGTTTTTCCAGCTCATCGATCTTGTAGCCCGAGGCGTACAGCCCGCCGACCACCGCGCCCATGCTGGTGCCGGCGATCGCATCGATTTTGATGCCTTGCTCTTCCAGGGCTTTGAGCACACCGATGTGCGCCAGACCACGCGCGGCGCCGCCGGACAGCACCAGGCCGACTTTCGGTCGCGGCGCGTCACTGGCGTGAACAAACAGTGGAAGCAAACCAAGCAGCAGGCAGAACAGCAGACGGCGCATTGTGAGTCTCTGGGCAAGCAATAAAGCCGGCTATTATAGCGGCGCCCTCTGTCTCAGGAGTTTCAGCGAACATGACTGTCGCAAAAGCAGAAGTTGTCATCACCTATTGCACCCAATGCCAGTGGCTGCTGCGCGCGGCGTGGCTGGCGCAGGAACTGCTCAGCACCTTTGGTGATGACCTCGGCAAAGTCTCCCTGGTACCCGGCACCGGCGGGGTATTTCACATCACCTGCGACGGCGTGCAGATCTGGGAACGCAAGGCTGATGGCGGTTTTCCCGAGGCCAAGGTGTTGAAGCAGCGGGTTCGCGATCAGATCGATCCTGACCGCGACCTCGGTCACAACGACCGCACTCAGTGAGACGCGGCCTCGGCGGCGACGGCTTTCTTGTCGGCGTGGCCTGACATCCGTGCTGACACAACGATGGCGATAATGATCAATGCGCCGCCGAGCAACATCTTCGGCGTCGGGTTTTCATTGAACAGCAGCCAGGCGACGGTGATGCCGTAGACCGGTTCCATGGCAAACACCACCGCCGCCGTGCGCGCCTTGATCACCGCCAGGCTGGCGACGAACAGGCTGTGCGCGACGCCGGTACAGAACACCCCGAGCAGGGCGATCCACAGCCAGTCGAGTGCCCGTACTTCGCTGAGTAGCGGTGCTGCAACCGGCAGCAGACACAGCGCCACCACGACGTTTTGACACAACGCCGCCTGTACCGCCGGAATCCGCCCGGAGCTGGCGCGGTTAGTCAGTGACAACAGCGAGAACAACAGCCCCGACAGCACCGACCAAAGCAAACCGATGGTCGCGCCGCTGCCGAGATCGAAGGCTGGGGTCACCAGAATCAGGCCGATGCTGACCAACACCACCAGCACAATTTCATTGGCACGGATGCGTTCTCGGAAGATCAGCCCTTCAAGAATCACCGTGAAGGCCGGGAAACTGGCAAAGCCCAATGTTGCGATGGCGACACCGGCGATCTTCACAGACAGGAAGAAACTCACCCAGTGCCCGGCCAGCAACACGCCGCTGAGGGCGAGGCGGCGCCAGTCCACGGCCTGAAGTTTTTGCCAGCCGTGCTGACTGGCGAAACGGGCAAAAAATGCCAGGGCGAGCACGGCGAAAGCCGCGCGTCCAAAGACGATCACAGCGGGGGACGCAGCAGCGAGTTTGCCCAACACACCCGTCAGGCCAAACATCAAAGCGCCAATGTGCAGAGCGCCGAGGGCGGTACGCGGAGTCATCGAAATCCTTCTATCTCAAACACAATTCTTGATCGTTCCCACGCTCTGCGTGGTAACGCCTCTAGGGACGCTCTGCGTCCAGTGACGCGGAGCGTCACGGGCTGCATTCCTTTGCTGCGCGTGGGAATGATCAGCAGTGGACACATAATGAGCCGGGGAAGGTCGAAAGTCTGTCGGCAGACTATCGTCGTTTGTCGCAGGAATCGCGCCGAAGCTGGCCGGGTGACGAACCGAACTCACGCAAGACGGCGGCCGAGAAGGCACTCTGCGAGTTGTAGCCGACGCGACTGGCAACTTCCCCGATCGGCAGGGCTGTGTCGCGTAGCATTTGCACGGCCAGATGCAGGCGTCGGCTGCGGATGTAATCCATCGGCGTCTGCCCGCATTCGGCCATGAACCGTGCATGCAGGCGCGCGCTGGACAACCCCGCCACTCGCGCCAGATCGGCGACTTGCAATGGATAAGCGGCGTACTGCTCGATGTGCGCATCCAGCGCGGCATAGGGCAAGCGGCGAATGGCGTGTTCCGCAGGTTGCGCGTGATTCAGACTGGCCAGCAGCAACACCGCGCCTTGCTGGGCAATCAATGGATCGCTGACCGGACTGTTTGCCAGCCAGCTGACCAACTGACTTTGCCCCGAATCCAGCGACAAGCGCGCCGGTTGATCGAGCAGACGATGGCTGGCGTCGGCATGCTCGCCCAGTGAATCCGTCAGCCATTGGCCGTCCGGGATATCCAGTACCAGACAGCGGCTGCCGTTGGGACTGCCGCAGGCATGATGAGCGCCGGACGGGACCACCACAAAGCTTTGCTGGCGCACCTGACTGCCACAGCCTTCGACCTCGAAATCCAGCGCACCGGACAGTCCGAACACCAGTTGCGCGTGGTCGTGGCTGTGGACGATCAAGTCGTGGGTGTACTGACGCAAGGTGAGGATCGGTCGCATGGCAGGTGGTCTCCGAAGTGATCGCCAGTCTACACCGGCGCACGCCGGATGCGTTGTCACAGGACTGACTCATGCTTGTCATGGTCGATTAACCGAGCGCGCGCAGAGTGGCGAAAACATCGCAGAGGGTTGCCCATGACCAGCGCCGAGCTCGCCAGACCCAGTCGCAAACAACGCGTGCGAACCCTGTGGATCTCCGACGTGCACCTGGGCACGCGGGATTGTCAGGCCGAGCACTTGTCGCAATTTCTCAAGGGCTATCACGCCGACAAGATTTACCTGGTTGGCGACATCATTGACGGTTGGAAGCTACGCGGCGGCATGTACTGGCCGCAAGCGCATACCAACGTGATCCGCCGCTTGCTGACCATGAGCAAGCGCGGCACCGAGGTAATCTACGTCACCGGCAACCATGACGAATTCCTCCGCCGTTATTCGAAGCTGATTCTGGGCAATATCCAGTTGGTCGACGAGGCCGTGCATGTCACGGCCGATGGTCGGCATCTGCTGGTGATTCACGGCGATCAGTTCGATGTGATCACCCGATATCACCGCTGGCTGGCCTTTCTCGGCGACTCCGCTTACGAATTCACCCTGACCCTCAATCGCTGGCTCAACCACTGGCGTGCGCGCTATGGCTACGGCTATTGGTCGCTGTCGGCGTACCTGAAACACAAAGTGAAGACCGCGGTGAGTTTCATCAGCGACTTTGAAGAAGCCATTGCCCATGAGTGCGTGAAGCGCGAGTTGCATGGTGTGGTGTGCGGGCACATTCACCACGCCGAAATCCGCAAGGTGGGGGAAGTGGATTACCTCAATTGCGGCGATTGGGTGGAGTCGTGCACGGCGCTGATCGAACACTGGGATGGCACGATCGAGTTGTATCGGCTGGCGGATGCGCAGGCGCGGGAGGCGGAGCTCAAGGCGGCCAAAGTCGCCGAACTCGCATAATGCTCTGGTGATTGAGAGGGCCTCATCGCGAGCAGGCTCACTCCTACAGGGGTACGCATTTCAACTGTAGGAGTGAGCCTGCTCGCGATGAACCGCGCAGCGGTTGCCGAGGATGATTACGCTGGCGAGTGTTCCTCCATCGCCGCCTTGTAAATCGAGTTCTTCGGCTGCGCAAACAACCGCTCCATCATCGGCTCGAAAAAACTCAACGGCAGCGTGTCATAGTCAGGATCAAACGCCGCCGCATCGTATTTGGCGCAAAACTCGGCGGTCGCCTGAAACTGCGGATGCTCCCTGAACTGCTCACGAAGATGCCGATCCATGCCCAGGTGATGAAAGAAGTAATACCCCTGAAACACCCCGTGCTTCTCGACCATCCACAAATTTTCGGCACTGACGAACGGCTTGAGTATCGCAGCGGCAATGTCCGGATGGTTGTACGAACCCAAGGTGTCGCCGATGTCATGCAGCAAGGCACAAACCACATATTCCTCGTCGCGCCCGTCACGAAAGGCACGGGTGGCGGTTTGCAGCGAGTGGGTCAGGCGATCCACCGGGAAGCCGCCGAAATCGCCTTCCAGCAATTTCAGGTGGGTCATGATCCGTGCGGGCAACTGTTTGGCGTAGGCGCTGAAGTCGGCGGCGATGATCGCCCAATCTTCTTGGGTACCGTCCTTCATATGGGTGAAGCGGGCATTGGCATTCATTGGCTGACCCTCATTCAGAACGCCACGCGACCCAGAATCATGTCGCGGTACATGACGAAGTCGCCAAGCAGGCTGTACAGCGGATGCTGGAAAGTCGCCGGCCGGTTCTTTTCAAAGAAGAAGTGCCCGACCCAGGCGAAGCTGTAACCGGCCAGCGGCAAGGCCAATAACAGCAGCCAGGCGCCCTTGGCGATGGTCAGCGCGAGAATAAAAATCACCAGTGTCGTGCCGATGAAGTGCAGACGCCGGCAGGTGCTATTGCTGTGTTCGCTGAGGTAATACGGATAGAACTCAGCGAAGCTGTTGAAATGCTTGATGTTTTCCACGACCGCGTTCTCTGTGGTTATTGTTCTGGCGACGAGTTGTGCTGCGGGTAGCTTATTTGAGTCTAGAGTGATCATTGGCGTGGGCCAGTGACAATCGGCGCCACTTTAGTATCCTTCGCAAATCGGGCCGTAACATGCGGCCCATCATGTAAAAGAAAAACGCCATGAGCGAACGAACGACTTCTGCAAGCTGGGCGATGGGGATTGTCAAAGCATTGGAGATGGACGGCCTGGATTGCCGGGTTCTGTTCAAACAACTGGGGCTCGATTACACGGCTCTGGATGATCCGGATGCGCGCTTCCCGCAAGATTCCATGACCCGTCTCTGGCAACGGGCGGTCGAGTTATCTGGCAACCCCGCGATCGGCCTGAACATGGGCAAGGTGGTGCGACCGGCGTCTTTTCATGTCGCCGGCTACGCGTTGATGTCGAGCAATACCCTTGCCGAAGGCTTTCAGCGGCTGGTGCGCTATCAGCGCATCATCGCCGAGAGCGCCGATCTGAGTTTCCGATTGCTTGATGAAGGTTATGCGCTGATTCTGACCGTGCACGGTGACCATCTGCCGCCGACCCGGCAAAGCGCCGAAGCCTCGCTGGCCTGTGCGCTAGGCCTGTGCGGCTGGTTGACCGGACGCACGTTGCACCCGGTCAAAGTGCTGGTGCAGGGCGCGGAACCGGATGACCTGGAACCCTATAAACAAGCTTTCCACGCACCGCTGATGTTCAACGCGCCGTACGATGCGCTGATCTTCGAACGCGCCGACATGGAAGCGCCGCTGCCCACCGCCAACGAGGCGATGGCGCTGTTGCATGACCGGTTTGCCGGAGAATACTTGGCGCGTTTTTCCGAAAGCCGCGTGACCCACAAGGCGCGACAGGTGCTCTGCCGTTTGCTGCCGCAAGGTGAGCCGAAGCGCGATACCGTCGCGCAGACCCTGCATCTATCGCAGCGCACCTTGCAGCGCCGCTTGCAGGAGGAGGGCACGAGTTTTCAGCAACTGCTCGACGACACCCGCCGTGAACTGGCCGAGCAGTATCTGGCGCAGCCGAGCATGACCTTGCTGGAAATCGCTTATCTGTTGGGGTTTGCCGATCCGAGCAACTTCTTTCGCGCGTTCCGCCGCTGGTTCGACACCACGCCCGGCGATTACCGGACGCGGTTGTTGCAGGCGCCGGGTGCGGTCAGTGACGCCAAAAGGCCGGAATACACAGTACAAACACCGTAATGATCTCCAGTCGGCCGAGCAGCATGCCGAACGACAGGATCCACTTGGCCGCGTCCGGCAGAGTGGCGAAGTTGCCCGCCGGGCCAATGGTCTCGCCCAGGCCTGGGCCGACCCCGGACACGGTGCTGGCAGCGCCGGTCAACGCGGTCATCCAGTCGACGCCGAGCAGCGACAGGAGCAGGGCGATCACGCAGATGGTAATGGCGAAGAAGAACGAAAAGGTCAGAATCGAACGGACGATCTCTTCGTCGAGACGGTGGCCGTTGTACTTCTGTTTGATCACTGCGCGCGGGTGAATCAGTTGATTAAGGTTGGCCTTGAGCAAGATGTAGGCGACCTGGAAACGGAAGATCTTGATCCCGCCCGCCGTCGACCCGGAACAGCCTCCGACAAAACCCAGATAGAAAAACAGCATCAGCGAGAAGTTACCCCACAGGCTGTAGTCGCCGAGGGCGAAACCGGTGGTGGTGACCACCGACGTCACGTTCAGCGCCACGTGGCGTAGCGCCTCCAGCCAATGCAAATTGGTCGTCCACCAGTACCAAGTGCCGAGCACCAGCCAGGTCACCAGCAGCATACCGAGCAAACCCTGTACTTGCTGATCCTTGATCAGCGCCTTGCGGTTGCCGCGCAACGTCGCCACGTACAGGGTGAACGGCAGGCTGCCGAGAATCATGATGACGACTGCGACCCAGTGCACCGCCGGTTGCGTCCACTTGGCCAAGGATTGATCGGAGGTCGAGAACCCGCCAGTGGAGATCGCCGACATCGCGTGGTTGATCGCGTCGAACGGACTCATCCCGGCCCACCAGAACGCCAGGCTGCCAAGGATGGTGATGCCGACATACGCCGCCACAATCAGGCGCGCCACCATGTGCGAGCGGGGCATGACCTTTTCCGAGCGGTCCGAGGACTCGGTCTGGAACAGGCGCATGCCACCGATACGCAGCAGCGGCAGAATCGCTACCGCCATGCCGATAAAGCCGATCCCTCCGATCCAGTGCAGTAACGAGCGCCACATCAGGATCCCGGGGGACATGTTGTCGAGGCCATTGAGCACGGTCGAGCCGGTCGCGGTAATGCCCGACATGCTTTCGAAAAACGAGTCGGTGTAGCTGATGTGCTGGGTCAGCAGAAACGGCAGCGCAGCAAAAATGCACACCACCAGCCAACTGCTGACCGTCAGCAGGTACATGTCACGCGGACGCAGGTGAATGTGTTCCGGTCGGCCGGGAATCACCAGCGCGAGGCCGGCGACGAAGGTGATCATGCTCGCCCAGAGGAACGACGGCAGATCACCGGTGCGCTCGAAAATCACCAGGGTGGCCATAGGCACGACCATGGCCACGGCCAGGGTGATCAGGAAAATGCCGATGATGAAACCAATGATCCGTAAGGTCGGCAACGCCATGAAGTCCGCTCGGGCTGATGTGGGAAGGGCGCCATTCTACCCTTGGGGCAGGGCATGTAAACCGGCATCCTGTTGGCAGATACAGCTAGAATAGCCGCACATATTTTTCAGGAGGTGGCCGATGCAGGCTCTCGACGCGTTGCTCAACCGTGTTTCCGTTCCACGACTGGTCGAACCGGCCCCCACTGCCGAGCAGCGCGAAGCCCTGTTTGGCGCCGCGTTGCGCGCGCCGGATCACGGGCATTTGCAGCCGTATCGCTTCCTGACGGTCGAAGGCGCGGCGCGTGAACAGATGGGCGAGTTGTTGGCCGAGGCTGCACAGCAGCAGGAAGGCGAGGTCACCGAAGCGATGATCGACAAGGCGCGCAACGGTCCGCTGCGAGCGCCGTTGGTGGTTGTGGTGATCGCCAAATTGCAGGAACACGTTAAATATCCGAAGGCCGAGCAGTTGCTGGCGGCCGGGTGTGCGGCGCACGGGATTTTGCTGGCGGCGTATGCGCAGGGGATTGGTGCGGTGTGGCGTACGGGTGATCTGGCTTATTCGCAGCATGTGGCTAAAGGCTTGGGCCTGGCCGAAGGTGAAGAGGTGATTGCGTTCCTGTATCTCGGCACGCCGCAGAAAGAGCCGCGTGTGGCAGATAAAGTCGATCTGAGCGAGTTCGTCAGTGCCTGGCCTGGTAAAGCCTGAAGATCAAAAGCCCCTCACCCTAGCCCTCTCCCAGAGGGAGAGGGGACTGATTGGGGGATGCTGTAGAGGTACGCCGACCTGAAAGTGCTCGGCTGAATCCAGAGTCGATAACGGCTCCAGTGCATTTCGAGTTCGGAGTCGATAACGGCTCCAGTGCATTTCGAGTTCGGAGTCGATAACGGTTCCGATGCATTTCGAACCCAGAGTCGGCGACGATTCACGTGCCTTCCTGGTCCATAATCAACTCGGTTCTTCAGGTCGATGTATGACGCAAGACACCTCGGTCGGCCCCCTCTCCCTCCGGGAGAGGGCTGGGGTGAGGGTAGCTTTTAGGCTCTTAAAGTTGCACCACCGCTCCGGGCACCAACGGCAATTCCAGGCTGGCAATAAACCCACCCTGCGGATGATTTGCCAGCGTCAAACTCCCACCATGCCGTTCCGCCGCTCGCCGCGCAATCGCCAGGCCCAAACCGTGTCCCGCTGCCGTCTGCCCCGGCGCCCGGTAAAACGGTTCGCCCAACTGGCTCAAATGTTCAGCCTGCACCCCCGGCCCATGGTCGCGCACGCTCACGATGATTTTTTCACCCTGACGTGAAGCCTGCATTTCAATCGGCTGACCTTCCGGGTTGAAGCGCTGGGCGTTGCGCAGCAGGTTATCGACGGCGCGCTCGATCATGGTCGGCCAGCCTTTCAGATTCAGCTGCGGTTCGGCATCAAGACGCACGATCTGCTCGGGCGATCCCAGTATTGCGTCCTTCTGCAAGAGGCCGAGCAACGCATTCAGATCCACCTCTTCAGCACTGGCGTTGTCGGCATCGACTCGCGCCAATACCAGTATTTCACTGATCAATGCTTCCAGCCGATCACACTCGCGGGTCAGGCGTGGCCAGAGTTTTTCCCGTTCTTCAGGATTGGCCCGTTCCGCCAGCGCCAAGGCAATGCGCAACCGCGCCAACGGTGAGCGCAATTCGTGGGAAACGTCGCGCAACAACTGCCGTTGGCTGCCTATCAGGCTCTGCAGACGCGCACCCATGCGGTTGAAGTCGGTGGCCAGCACGCCGAATTCGTCGCGGCGATTGGCTAGTTTCGCCAGGCTGTTCTGCTGATATGTGGTCTGCCCGAGATCATGCACCGCGCCGCGCAAACGGCTGAGCGGGCGGGTGATGGAGAAGGTCACCAACAGACTGAACAGGGTCAGCACCACCAACGCGATGCCCAGCGCACTCAATGGCCAAAGCAGACTTTCGCGGTGCCAAGAGTCGAGTTCCGGATGCGGGATGCGGTAGATGAACAGGTAGGTGTCACCGGTTTTTTCGCTGGTGAATTCATCGGTCAGACGTCGCCATGGCAGGCGCCGGTCATCATTGTTCTGGCGGGCTTCGAACGCGGCTGCGCGGCGCGGGAAGGTGCCGCGAACCACCGGGTCGCCGGATTCGTTCAGCACCTGAACATCGATGTGATATTGGCGTTTGCGCTGTTCGAGGATGTCCTGAGCAGCTTCCTCGCCCTGGGCTTCGTAGGTTTGCGTCCATTCGCCGGCGAGGGTGTTGAGGCCCGGATGGCGGCTGAGGATCCACGCGTCCTGGTTGAGCATGTGCCCGAGCAGAATGGACAGCCCGGCCACCAGAGCGATGGCCAGCCAGAAGCTCGCGAGAATACGCCAGAACAATGAACGCACAGAAAATCCTCAGAACAAACGCAAATCCCTGTAGGAGTGAGCCTGCTCGCGATAGCGGTGAGTCAGACAAGTATTCGTTGACTGACACACCGCTATCGCGAGCAGGCTCACTCCTACATTGGATCGGTGGAAAAAGACCCGGCGGTGTTTAGCCGTCGGGTCCGGGGTCAGAACATTATTGCGCCTTTTGCGCCTGTTGCGCTTTCCACGCCTTGAATTCGGCCCATTCGGCGCGACGCTCGGCCTGTTTTTTCTGGATCTCGTCGAATTTCTTCTGTTGATCCGGTTTCAGCAGCGCCCGAACATCGGACTCGGCTTTCTTGTGGTTGGCGGCCATCTCGTCCTTCATGGCTTTCTGGTCAGCCGGCGAGAGTTTTTCCAGGTACTTGTCGACCACTTGCTTACGCTCGTGCATCTGCTCGCCCATGATCTTGCGGATCTGCTCGCGTTGTTCGCGGGACAGGTCGAGTTGGCTGTACGGGCCTTTGCCGTGCATGCCGTGCATCTGACCGCCGTGGCGTGGGCCGTCGAGCGGGCCACCCATCGGGCCACCGTCTTGCGGCATGGCCATGGCGACGGTTGGCAGAGCGGCAGCGAACATCAGAGCGATAAGAGTCTTGCGCATGGTGTATCTCCTTGTCTCGTTCCCGGTACGTTCCGGATGAGTTCAGATTACGGAGATCAAGGTCAGCGGCGGTCAGCACTGCGTAAAGCTTGGGTAAAGACGCTTCGCGCCCAGCCTTACACATATCCCGTTGTAGGAGCTGCGGCACGCTGCGATCTTTTGACTGTGGGACGCAGAGCGTCCCCGGCTGCATTCCCACGCAGAGCGTGGGAACGATCAGATCGCAGCCTGCGGCAGCTCCTACAGGGGGAGGCGTCGGTTACCGTTGGCCGGGGGATGTGTGCAGTTCAGAGGCTGTAGAAGTAACCGCGGCTGCGCAGAGCGACGATGCGTGGGCGGCCGTCGGGGTGCGGGCCGATCTTCTTGCGCAGGTTGCTGACGTGCATGTCGAGGCTGCGGTCGTACAGGGTCAGCTTGCGACCGAGGGCGATCTGCGCCAGTTCCTGTTTGTCCAGCGGCTCGCCGGGTTGCTTGAGCAGGGCTTCGAGCAGGCGGCTTTCGGAAACGGTAAGGGTCAGTTCTTTCTCGTCGATGCTGACCACGCCGCGCACCGGGCTGAAACTCAGATCGCCCAGCTCAAGCTGCGTCGAGACTGCCGCCGGGTGGCTGCGGCGCAGTACGGCGCGCAGGCGAGCGGTCAGTTCTCGTGGGTCGCAGGGTTTGGCCAGATAATCGTCGGCGCCCAGTTCCAGACCGAGGATACGATCCAGCGGCTCGCCACGGGCCGAGAGCATCAGCACCGGCAGATCAGCGTGATCGTTGCGCAATTGCTTGAGCAGTTCCAGACCGCTGCCGTCGGGCAGCATCACGTCCAGCACCACCGCCGCCGGGGCCGTTTCGGCCAACGCCTTGCGCGCACTCTGGCCATCGTGGCAGGCGCGCACATGGAAGCCTTCCTGGCTCAGCCAGCTACTCAGGAGTTCGCATAACTCCTGGTCATCATCAATCAGTAACAGCTCGCTCATGACTCACTCAATTTAGCCATTGCCGACGTTTTCGGCTTGCTCCACTGGCAAAGATACCGCAGAGCAGCGCCAATAGCGCTACTCCGGCGCCCGTGACGAACCATTGCTGCTGATCAGTCAGCAGACGCGGCAGCGGGCTGGCCTGGGCTTCCTTGAGTTGCAGCTTGAGACGCTGGTTCTCCTGGCGCAACCGGGCGAGCTGTGCGCTTTCACGGGCATTGTCGGCATTTTGCAGTTGTTTGCTCAGTTCTTCCCGTTGCTGCTCGCTGGCCTTGAGGCGCTGCTGCAACTCGGTGATCTGGCTGCCGGCGCTTAACGACAATGGCGTGGAACTGCCGCCTTCGGTGGTTTCCTCACCATGGGCGGGTGCCATGATCGACAACGTGACCAACATCAGACACAACGGACCCTTGCGCATCGCGACACCTGTTTCCAAATGGATATTGGGCAGGTTGTCGGCAGGCAAACGAGAATAATGAGCGATTGAGAGCAGCAAGAACCAGGAAGGTTCATTGCGTGAGGCAGTGTCGCGAGTGATGAGGGGTAAATCCCCTCATCACCGAACGTTTAAGGCAGGACTTGCTTGAACGGCTTGACGACCACGTTGGCGTAGACACCCGCGGCGATGTACGGATCAGCATCGGCCCATGCTTGCGCAGCGCTGAGGGAATCGAATTCGGCGACGATCAGGCTGCCGGTGAAACCCGCTGCGCCCGGATCATTGCTGTCGACGGCCGGGTGCGGGCCGGCCAGTACGATGCGGCCTTCGCCCTTGAGCGCATGCAGGCGTTCCAGATGCGCAGGGCGCGCGGCCAGGCGTGCTTCCAGCGAGTTGGCGACGTCGGTGGCAATGATGGCGTAGAGCATGTCAGTCCTCGGTTTTTGGTGTTGTTGTGGTATCGGCATCGTGCAGATGACGCGACAGGTAAATGCCCTGTGCGACCAGGAATACCAAGGTCATGCCCAGGCTGCCGAACACCTTGAAGTCCACCCAGTAGCTCTGGAAGGTGAAGGCGACGAACAGGTTGGCAGCGCCGCAGAACAGGAAAAAGGCGATCCAGGCGATGTTCAGGCGGGTCCAGACCGGATCCGGAAGGGTCAGTGCGTGGCCCATGATGCGTTTGATCAGCAGGCGGTCACCAATGAAGTGGCTGCCGATGAAGGCGACGGCGAACAGCCAGTTGACCACCGGGGCTTTCCACTTGAGGAAGGTCTCGCTGTGGAAGGCCAGCGTCAGGCTGCCGAATACCAGGCAGGCAATCAGGGTCAGCCATTGGCTCTTTTCCAGCTTGCGCTGTTTGATGAACAACGCGCCGTACACCACCAGGGAACTGATGATCAGCATCGCCGTGGCGCTGTAAATACCGCCTACAGTCACTTCATGGCCAGCGATGTCGACGACCCGTGGATCAAGTTTGTAAACGATGAAGAACAGCAGAAGCGGGATGAAATCGATGAATTGTTTCACAGTGAGAGCCAGAAGCTGGATGTGGCGGCATAATAACAAACATATGGGCGCGCGATAGCGCCAGCTGATTTGAGGTTACAACTCCCCGTGAATGTTGATTTGCATTGCCATAGCACGGCCTCCGATGGCGCCCTCGCGCCTGCGGTTCTGGTTGCGCGTGCGTTCGAGAACGGCGTGCGAGTCCTGGCGTTGACTGACCACGACACCCTCGAAGGCCTCGCCGAAGCGCGCACGGCCGCCAACGAATTGGGCATGCAACTGGTCAACGGCGTCGAATTGTCCTGCACCTGGGGCGGCGCGACGATTCATGTGTTGGGCTACGGTTTCGACGTCAATGCCGCACCGTTGGTCGAGGCGATCGCCAAATTGCACGATGGGCGCTGGCTGCGGTCGGAAGAAATAAGCCGCAAGCTCGCCCTCAAGGGCATGCCCGGTGCCCTCGATGGTGCCCGGCAAGTCCAGCAGGAACTGGGCGACAGCGGCAACGCCCCGGCCCGTCCGCATTTCGCCGACTGGATGGTGCGTGAAGGTTTTGTAAAGGATCGCGCCGAGGCGTTTCGCAAATGGCTAGGCGCCGGCAAGCTGGGTGACGTCAAGTTGCACTGGCCGACGCTGGAAGACACCGTTGGCACACTGCGTGCCGCCGGGGCCTGGGTCAGCCTCGCGCATCCGTGGCACTACGATTTCACTCGTAGCAAGCGTCGAAAGCTGATTGCCGACTATATTCAAGCAGGCGGGCATGCGATCGAGGTGGTCAATGGCCATCAGCCTGCGGAACAGGTCGGCAGCTTGGCAATCCTTGCCCGTGAGTTCGGTCTGCTGGTCAGCGCCGGCAGTGACTTCCATGGCCCTGGCGGCTGGTCCGAGATCGGCCAGTACCGGCCGGTTCCCGAGGACCTTCCACCCCTGTGGTGTCGGTTCAAACATGACACAGATATTGCCGCCGTCTGAACAGGTAGAGAATGTGAGTCAATTTTTCCAGATTCATCCGGAAAACCCGCAAGCGCGCCTGATAAAACAGGCGGTCGAAATCATCCGCAAGGGCGGGGTGGTGGTTTATCCCACGGACTCTTCCTACGCCATCGGCTGCCAGATCGGCGACAAGACCGCGATTGAGCGCGTGCGCCGCCTGCGCCAGCTCGACGAAAAGCATAACTTCGCGCTGATCTGCAGTGACCTGTCGCAATTGGGCAACTACGCCAAGATCGACACCGGCACCTTCCGCATTCTCAAAGCGCATTTGCCAGGGCCATACACCTTCATTCTCAACGCTACCCGCGAAGTGCCGCGTCTGTTGCTGCATCCGAAGAAGCGCACCATCGGTCTGCGTGTGCCGAGCCATCCGATCGCGCTGGCGCTGCTGGCCGAACTCGGCGAGCCGCTGATGAGCGTGACCCTGATCATGCCCGGCGACGAAGACCCGCTCAGCGATCCTTACGAAATGCGCCAACTGCTTGAACACCAAGTGGACTTGATCATCGACGGCGGTTTTGGCGGCATTAAAGCCTCCACCGTGATCGACCTGACCGGCGACGACCCGGAAGTGATCCGCGTCGGTTGCGGCGACCCCGCGCCGTTCATGGTCGAGGCCTGAATGTCCGCAGTGGAAACCGTTGTCGATCCGCAGGCCGGCGCTCAGCAGGAACTGCCATTTGCCATGGTCTATGGCCAGGCAGTCATGGAGATGCCGCTTGACCTGTACATTCCGCCGGATGCGCTGGAAGTCTTCCTTGAAGCCTTCGAAGGCCCGCTCGACCTGCTGCTGTACCTGATCCGCAAACAGAACATCAACATCCTCGATATCCCGGTGGCGGAAATCACCCGCCAGTACATGGGCTACGTGGAGTTGATGCAGTCGGTGCGTCTGGAGCTGGCCGCCGAATATCTGGTGATGGCCGCGATGCTCGCCGAGATCAAGTCGCGCATGCTTCTTCCTCGGGCCGAGACTGTCGAAGACGAGGAAGATGACCCGCGTGCCGAACTGATCCGCCGCTTGCAGGAATACGAGCGTTTCAAGGCGGCCGCCGAAGGCATCGACGGCTTGAGCCGGGTTGGCCGCGATGTGATCGTGCCCAAGCTCGACGCCCCGGAAGCCCGGGCGCGCAAGCTGTTGCCGGACGTTGCGCTGGAGGAGATTTTGATGTGCATGGCCGAAGTGCTGCGCCGTGGCGATATGTTTGAAAGCCACCAGGTCAGCCGCGAGGCACTGTCCACCCGCGAGCGCATGAGCGATGTGCTGGAACGGCTCAAGGGCGGCGGTTTTGTGCCGTTCGTCGAGCTGTTCACCGCCGAGGAAGGGCGGCTGGGTGTGGTGGTGACCTTTATGGCGATCCTTGAACTGGTCAAGGAATCCTTGGTCGAGCTGGTGCAGAATGAGCCGTTCGCCGCGATCCACGTGCGAGCCCGAGCCGAATAACGAGTCGAAACATGAACCTGACTGAACCCCGCGAGCTGGCCCCCCTGCTTGAAGCCTTTCTGTTGGCCTCGGGAAAGCCGCAATCCCTTGAGCGTCTGTTTGAACTGTTTGAAGAAGGCGAACGGCCCGAGCCTGCGGTCTTCAAGAAAGCCCTGACCCTGCTGGGCAAGTCCTGCGAGGGCCGTGCTTTCGAGCTCAAGGAAGTCTCATCGGGCTATCGCTTGCAGATCCGCGAAAAGTTTTCGCCGTGGGTCGGCCGCTTGTGGGAAGAGCGCCCGCAGCGTTACTCCCGCGCCTTGCTCGAAACCATCGCGCTGATCGCCTACCGTCAGCCGATCACCCGTGGCGAGATCGAAGACGTGCGTGGCGTGGCGGTGAACAGCAATATCGTCAAGACCTTGCTGGAGCGCGAGTGGATCCGTGTTGTTGGTTACCGCGATGTGCCGGGCAAACCGGCGATGTTTGCCACCACCAAGATGTTTCTCGATCACTTCAACCTGAAGAACCTCGAAGACCTGCCGCCGCTGGCCGAATTGCGCGAAATGGAAACCGACCCGGTGCTTGATTTCGACGACGCTCCGGTACCGCAGGGCTTGCAGGAACTGGCCGATGCCAGCGCCGAGCCGGAAGAGGAGAAGGAAGAGACCAGTTTCCATACCTTGCTGTTGGAGCTGGACAGCATGGAGGAGGGGATCAAGACCGACTTCGATGATTTGCTGCGGGATGCGGTGGATGGTGAGGCGGGCGACAGTGACGCGCCGACGAACGAGCCTGAAACCGAAGTCGCTGAGCCAGCGATTGAAGTTGAACTTGAAGCAGAGCCAGAAGCCGAACCGGAAGAGGACATTCTTGGCGTCGCCGAAGCCCGCGAAAAACTATTGGCCGCCGTCGCCGCGCTCGAACAACCCGCGCCAGAACCGGAGCTAAGCGAAGAAGAAGCCGAAGCCCGTGCCCTGGCCGAAGCCATCGAGGCCGAACGCCGCGAATTGGAAGACTGACCCGCCCTGCCAAACACCGCGATCCCCTGTAGGAGTGAGCCTGCTCGCGATAGCGGTGTATCTGTCAAGAAGATGTTGACTGACACACCGCTATCGCGAGCAGGCTCACTCCTACAAGGGATTTGTGTTTTTCGGAGACCTCGATGAGTTCCACCAAAGACCCGTGCATCAGCCTGTGCAAATTCACCGACGACATCTGTCTCGGCTGCGGCCGCAGCAAGCGCGAAATCAAAGCCTGGAAGAAACTCGACAAGGACGACAAGCGCAGCGTACTGGCCGAAGCCGCGCTGCGCCTGATCAAACTCGGTGGCGCCGGTCGGCGGAAAAAGAAATAACCTTGGCCTGATCGACTAGTCTCTGATGCGCGATGGCGCACATCCGCGTATGATTCGCGACCCTTCGCCGATCCCTTCGGCTAAGTACCCAGATTTCAATGCTTCAGGCGCCGCCTGAACAGACCACACCGGGAGGTGCCCAGATGAGCGACATCATTCAGAAAGACGACCAGGAAATCGGCCCAGCAGGCGAAAAGCTGCAGAAAGTCCTCGCCCGTATCGGCGTCGGCTCGCGCCGTGACGTGGAATCCTGGATCAGCCAGGGCCGGATCAAGGTCAATGGCAAAGACGCCACCCTCGGTCTGCGCGTCGACATGCACGACGCCATCACCATTGATGGCAAGGTGATCAAGCGCGAAGAAGCGGCCGAATCGGTCCGCCGCGTGATCATGTACAACAAACCCGATGGCGAGATCTGCACCCGTGACGACCCTGAAGGCCGTCCGACCGTGTTCGACAAGCTGCCGCGTCCGAAAGAAGGTCGCTGGATCAACATCGGTCGTCTCGACATCAACACCACCGGTCTGCTGATGTTCACCACCGACGGTGAGCTGGCCAACCGTCTGATGCACCCGTCCTACGAGATGGACCGTGAGTACGCCGTGCGCGTACGCGGTGAAGTCGACGACGAGATGATCGAGCGCCTGAAGGCCGGCGTCGTGCTGGAAGATGGCCCGGCGAAGTTCACCGACATCAAGCAGGCGCCAGGCGGTGAAGGCTTCAACCACTGGTATCACTGCGTGGTGATGGAAGGCCGTAACCGTGAGGTTCGTCGTCTGTGGGAATCGCAGGGTCTGGTGGTCAGCCGTCTGAAGCGCGTGCGTTTCGGTCCGGTGTTCCTCAACTCCGACCTGCCGATGGGGCGCTGGCGCGAAATGAGCCAGTACGAAGTCGACATCCTCAGTGCTGAAGTCGGCCTGACGCCGGTAGCGATGCCGCAACTGAACGCCAAGAGCAAAGACAAGCTTGAGCGCATGCAGCGCAAATCGTCGCGGCCGATGGCCAAGACCGAGCGCGTTCGTACGCTGCGTCCAGCCGCTGGCGCGCCGACCGGTCCGCGCCCAAGCCGTGAACCGCAGATCGAAGGCGAGCGTCCAGGTCGCAAGCCAGTAGCCCGTGACGGCGAACGCGCTCCGCGTCCGGCCAACGGTCGCACTGAGCGTGGCGAGCGTGGTGCACCTGCCGGTCGTGGCACGCCTGTGGCGGATCGTCCAGCGGACACCACCAACAAGCGCCCGGCCAAACCTGCGCCGAAGCGTCCGGGGATCAAGCTGGTTGACGGTGACAAGCCGTCGGGCAAGCGTCGTGGCGCACCGGCCGGTTCCGGTCAGCGTCCGGGGTTTGGTCGTAAAAAGCCTGAGTGATCGGGTTTAGCGCCAAATGAAAAAACGCCAACCGCAGGGTTGGCGTTTTTTTTCGTCTGGCGCACACCGATCGTTCCAACGCTCTGCGTGGGAATGCCTCAACGGACGCTCCGCGTTCGGCTCTAGAGGGACGCGGAGCGTCCCAGGCTACATTCCCACGCGGAGCGTGGGAACGATTAAATCTTGGGGCTAGAACACAAAGCGTCCGTCAAACACCGGCTTGTCATCCAGCGCCAGCACCCCACCCGAAAAGATCAGATCCAGGTGATGACTACCCTTGGCGCCACCGCCCAACCCAAGATGCAGCCCACAATGCCGCTCTTCAAACCCGGCATTACGCGCATACAAATCCTTCACGCCTTCATTGGTGCCAATCCCCAACTCCTCAATCCGCCGGTTCGATGGGTTGGCATCCAGGTACCTGTTGAAATCATGCTCCAGCCCCGGCACCTCCGTGGCGATGCGGCTGATGGTCGAGTTCTCGATCCACAGTTCCAGTGGTGATTCCAGCACACCGTACTTGCGCGCAAACGGGATGGTGCTGAGGAACGTGCCCTTGAACTTCACATGGCCGTTGATGGCCTCGCTGTGCGTAGCGATTTCGCCGGGGGCCAGGTCAAAGTTGCCGACACCGTTGATATCGGTCCACTTCTTGATGCTGCTCAGCGGCGTTTCAAACCATGAGCCGTCATCGTCCTTGAAACTCAGCGTGGTCGCGTGGGACATACGCTGGATCAGGTGACTGTTCAGTCCGGCAATCCGCTGCGGGGTGACGCTGAAGGTGTCATAGAAATAATCGCCGTAATCCTTGAACAGCAGCGACTTCTTCCAGTTTTCCGCCATCACCGCTTGCAGCGCGCGCACGAACTCCGGGCCGTCGGGGCGTGGGTTGGGCAAGGTGGAAGAGTCGTAGAAAAAAATGTACAGATCGCTGTCGGTGATTGCCGAGGTCAGCGTTGCGGTGCTGTCCAGGTCCAGACGTCGGGTGCTGAACTGGAAACGAGGATGATCGCCTGCCTGTTCGGCGATCGCGCCGGTCAGCGCTTCGTAATCAGCCGTGTGGCCGAGCAATACCTTCGCCGAGTCGATGCCGGCAAGGGCGGGGTGGTGTTCGAGGTAGTAAAGGAAATGCGAGATCGCGCGGGGCTTATCCATGAATCCTCCCTGACTGACCGTGTAAAAAGCGGCAGGCACGACCGGCCGGATCGTGCCTGCCCGGAGATGTCTTACAGAGGCCACATCGCCGTGCCGAACGGAACTACCGCGTCGGCTTGCATCATTTCTACAGCCGCCTCGTGGGTCGGTGCTTCAAACCATTCGTCCAGTTGCAGTTCGGTATCCAAGTCTTTTTCCAGTGCTTGCATGGTCGATCTCCTAGATGACATTCACGGTTGTGACTGGCCGGTCGAGGTGGCCGGCAAGACGTGAAGAACCTAGTTCAGGGTGTTTTGTAATGCAAAAAATTATTCATTTATTTTTTAAATAGACTTTTTATTCTGTTTTTCGGCGGCAGTTTTTTATTTGAAAACAAAAAACTAAACGGCACGTTTCATTAGCAAGCTAGCTACCGTCAATTTGCAGACGTCTGACAGATATTTCTGAAATGGAAACTCTGCGTTACGCGTCGTAAAGAAATGTTTACAAAAAAGCCGTTAAAACCGAGTGAAACCAACCCGTCATGAGCGCTGTAAGGAAAAGCTGCCGAAGCCTGCTCCGCCGCGGGCCGGACAAGGCTCTGGCACGCTTGTTTCAGCATCGTTTGCAGGGTGATATGCGCCCCATGCCTGTCGTGCAGGTGCATAACAAGAAGGAGGCGCAATGAACGCCGTGACTGATCTCCATCTCTCTCCGTGGGACGGTTTTTTCCTCGTCCACGCCGATGGCCTGCAAAGGCCTGACTCAATTTTTGCAGCCGCTCGAGTGTCTCGAGGCGGACACACGCAATCCCGGCAACCGCCACGCTGATCCAGCGGGGTCTGGCAGCAGGGGGTTAGCGGTGTACAATGCGCCGCGTTTTAACTGTGACCCTCTGCGTAATCGCGCAAATCTCAAGGCTATCCGCCTTGTTCACTCCGTGGCGCCACAAGCGTTTCGGGTTCGATTTCGTCACAGATAAAAACAAACAGGTGACGCATGACCGTTGTAAATGAGCTGAACTCCTGGTGCCTGCGCTGGGGTTTGATCGGGGCTGCTTGAAATCGCAACCTGGCAGCAACGTCTACTGAACATCATCAAACCTTGCGTGAGACCTTTTTCATGAGTGGACAACCCTCGCAATCAGGCGAGCTGAAACGCGGCCTGAAAAATCGCCACATTCAACTGATCGCCCTCGGTGGCGCGATCGGTACCGGATTGTTCCTCGGCTCGGCCGGGGTACTGAAATCCGCCGGCCCGTCGATGATCCTCGGCTACGCCATCTGCGGCTTCATCGCCTTCATGATCATGCGCCAGCTCGGCGAGATGATTGTCGAAGAGCCGGTGGCCGGTTCCTTCAGCCATTTCGCGCACAAGTACTGGGGCGGCTTTGCCGGCTTTCTGTCGGGCTGGAACTGCTGGATTCTGTACATTCTGGTGGGCATGTCGGAGCTGACCGCGGTCGGCAAATACATCCACTACTGGGCACCGGACATCCCGACCTGGGTGTCTGCAGCGGCTTTCTTCGTGCTGATCAACGCGATCAACCTGGCCAACGTCAAAGTCTTCGGTGAGGCCGAATTCTGGTTCGCGATCATCAAGGTCGTGGCGATCGTCGGCATGATTGCGCTCGGTAGCTACCTGCTGGTCAGCGGCAACGGCGGCCCGCAAGCCTCGGTGAGCAATCTGTGGTCGCACGGTGGTTTCTTCCCGAACGGTGTGAGCGGTCTGGTGATGGCCATGGCGATCATCATGTTCTCCTTCGGCGGTCTGGAAATGCTCGGTTTCACCGCCGCTGAAGCGGACAAACCGAAAACCGTGATCCCGAAAGCGATCAATCAGGTGATCTACCGGATCCTGATTTTCTATATCGGTGCGCTGGTGATCCTGCTGTCGCTGACGCCATGGGACAGCCTGCTGGCAACCCTCAACGCGTCTGGCGATTCGTACAGCGGCAGCCCGTTCGTGCAAGTGTTCTCGATGCTCGGCAGCAACACCGCCGCGCACATCCTCAACTTCGTGGTCCTGACCGCCGCGTTGTCGGTGTACAACAGTGGCACCTACTGCAACAGCCGTATGCTGCTGGGCATGGCCGAGCAGGGCGATGCGCCGAAAGGTCTGGCGAAGATCGACAAGCGCGGCGTGCCGGTGCGGTCGATCCTGGCTTCGGCGGCAGTGACGCTGGTGGCTGTGCTGCTCAATTATCTGATCCCGCAGCACGCGCTGGAGCTGCTGATGTCGCTGGTGGTTGCGACGCTGGTGATCAACTGGGCGATGATCAGCTTCTCGCACTTCAAGTTCCGCCAGCACATGAACAAGACTCAGCAGACGCCGCTGTTCAAGGCGCTGTGGTACCCGTACGGCAACTACATCTGCCTCGCGTTCGTCGCGTTCATCCTGGGCGTGATGCTGCTGATCCCGGGCATTCAGATCTCGGTGTATGCGATTCCGGTGTGGGTCGTGTTCATGTGGGTTTGCTACGTGATCAAGAACAAGCGCGGTGCGCAGCAGGCCGTACCTGCGGCAGGTGCTGCCAAGTAAGCGCTGACGCAGAAACACAAAACCCGGCCTGAGTGCCGGGTTTTTTATGGGCGCAAATGTTGGACCGCTATTGATAGTCGGCGAGAGGATAGTCCCTGCACAGGGTTTCGACCTCTGAGCGAAACTGCGCGAGGAGCAGAGGTTCCAGCGTGTAATCCTGTTCGCCGAGCGGCGCTACCGTATTCAGAACCCGCACGATCAAATCGACGATCTGGCGGCTGCCGTGGACATCGACCCGGCGTTGCGCTAGAGCCGCGGTGCCGATACGCAGCCCGCTGGTGACAAGTGCCGAACGGGGATCGTCGGGTAGGCGATGTTTGTTGACGATGATCCCGCAGTGTCCCAGCGCCGCCTCCGCGATAGCCCCTGTGATGCCACCCCGCAAGCGAACCAGCACTGTGTGGTTTTCACTGCAGTCGCCGACCACCTCATAATCCTTGGCCTGAAACGCTTTGACCATTTCATCCGCCGTACTGCGGATCTGTGCCATGCAGGCATCGAATTCTGCGGACATTGCGTAACCCAGCGCGGCAGCCTTCGCTGCGATCATGTTGGCGGCGAGCGCGCCCTGCATGCGCGGGTAAACGGCTTGATCCAGCAGGCGACTGAAGGTGGTTCTCAAGCCGGGGATCTTGGTGTTGGCGTCCCGACCGCTGAGGATCACGCCACCCCGAGGTCCGGCGAGTTGCTTGTGCGTGCAGGTGACGGTGACATGTGCGGCGTCGATCGGACCTGGATGCCGTCCGGTGGCCACAAGCCCGGCGATATGCGAAATGTCGGCGAGCAGGATGGCGCCGGCTTCATCGGCAATTTCGCGAAACCGCTTGAAGTCGACTACGCGTGAATAGGCGGTGGCGCCGCAGAGGATGACGCGTGGGCGATGGGCGAGCGCCAGCAGACGCACTTTGTCGTAATCAATGAGACCGTCGGATGTCGTGCCGTACTGGATCGCCTTGTAGTAGGCGCCCGAAAACGCCGCGAGGCTGCCATGCGTGAGATGACCACCGTGTTCCACTGCCATACCCAGCAAGGTGTCGCCAGGCTCCAGCAAGGCCGTAAGGACTTGGTATATGGCGTTCGACGCTGAGTGTGGTTGCACGTTGGCGTATTGCGCGCCGAACAGTTGCCGCGCTCGGCGGATGGCCAGCGACTCGACCAGTTCGACGTTCTCGCACCCTGCACTGTGGCGCTTGCCGGACATGCCCTCTGCCGTCACGTTGACCAGCACGGAAGCGCAGGCCGCCAAGGTTCGCGGCTGAACTGCGCAGGAGGAGGAGACCAGTGAAAGCGTGTGCTGTTGACGCGTGATTTCCGCGTCGAGAATGGCCGCCAGTTCGGCATCTTCTGCGCGAAGATCCGTCAGGCCACGACGCAACATGTCAGCCTGGTTCTGGAGCGGTTCAGTAATGACTGCCATTGCTTGATTCCTTCCCTGGTTTTGCGAGATTTGCGCATGTCCTTGCTTGCCGGATCTGTACAGGCGAATCCGTGTTTTGACCGCTGTGCGCGCAAAACTAAACCCTGTACAGGCCCCCGTTTTTTCGTCCTTTCACTCTCGAGAATGGGACGCCGGATTGACGCATCATAAATTTTTCAGTGAGGAACGCCACAGAATTAATCAAAAAAATGAACATTCTTCAAAGAAAATGATTCTTTTTGTAGTCGCGTCGGGTGTAAAACAGGCATTGCCCGGAGCCGATTTTCAGGCCTTGGGTGGAAGTCGAAAGGAACTGACGAGTCATTACCGAGGCTGAAATGACCCCGCACGTTGGCGGAAGCAGCCTGTGAAAGCTGACTTTTTATACCGAACCCAGGGAGGGAGAATGCTATGATCCTGCGCGGCACTGACAGGGATATAACTGCAATTTCCTACCTCACTTGTGTATGTCCGGAATGATCATTCGGGACGTGACATTGATTGCAGTTAAAAATGGATGATAAGCATGTGATGCACAGAAGAGAAAGATCGGAGAATCTGAAGAACAACATCAAATACCTGATAAAGAGTCGCGGGGAGACGCAGTTGTCCTTGTGTCACTCCAGTGGTTTGACGCGTACCACCATCTACAACATCCTTGAAGGCAAAGTGGTCAATGTACAGCAGTCCACTGTACGTAAGATTTCTGATTTTTTCGGCGTGTCTTACGAGGAAATAGAAACGATTGATTTTGAAGAGAAGGAAATAATCGAAAGCAGTATTTCGCCACAGGGGAATATGAATCCGGCGGCGGTTCCGGTGATTAAAGAAAGTCTGCTGCTGCAAAGCCTGGATAAGAGAATTGGTGAGTTGGCGACGATTTATCCATTGACTTACTATTTTGGCGCTTCTTTTAATCTGATTGGTGTGCTGCTGGAAAATGAAATCAGCGGTCTGCATGAACCCGGTGAACTGTTGATCGTGCAGAAAGGAGCATCGACCAGCGACAGGGAAAAACTGGTGTATGACAAAATTACAGCGAAGTTATCTATAAGCCATGAAGGCAGCTTTGATACGGATCGTGTATGCGTGATCGGAGATGTAATCGAGGAACGATTTAATGGATTGCAGTGTTGAAATGGAAAACAGCAAGTACAAATTGCTGGGGTTCGAAAATGGAAAAAGCCTGGCCGTTATCATGGTCATTGCGACAGGCAAGATAATTAAAATAAAACTGAGTGAAGTGTTGAATAGTGAGATTATGGATAATCTGAATAAAATCGAAGTGAAAAACCTCTACAAGAAGTTCTACTCCCAGGGTGGGGCGCTGACGGCATACGAAATCAATGATCGTCATGAAAGTTCGTGGATGATCTACATCATCCTGAACCTGATGCTGTTCACGCTTTATATTTTCACCAGCATTGCGGCGACCAAGCCGATCTACCTGGATTACTTTGACATTGTCGTAACCCCGGGAACCTTTCTTTACCCGCTGACCTTTCTGATCGTTGACTTGTTGAACGAGACCTTTGGTCTGCGGCTGGCGCGCCGGGCAATCCTCTTTGCGTTCATCAGCAATGCGGCGATTATCATTCTACTGGCGATTACCACCCATTTGCCGGGGTTGCCGGGGTGGAAGCTCGATGGACCTTACAATGACGTGATCAGTCAATTGTCTTCTGTTCTGGTAGCGTCTTCGATATCGTTTCTGGTGTCCGAAAACATAAACTCGTATCTGTTGTGCAAGATCAAGGAACTGACCAACTCCAGATTCCTGTTCTTGCGAGTATTCTTGAGTACATTGTTTGCAGTAATCATCGACAGCTTTCTGTTCTGTTACATCGCATTCTATGGAACGATGGAGAACAGTGCGATCTTGAGCATGATCTATGTGCAGATCGCGATCAAAGTGGGTTTTGCTTTCTTTAATATCATGCCCGCTTATGGGGCGCGGTCGCTGTTCAAGAAGTATCTGACGGGAAGCCAGGTTTGATCGAATAGCAGAAGCGCTCGCTTGGACTGTCCCAGGCGAGCGTTTTTTTGTGTCTTATTTTAGTTTGAGTTTCAATTTCAAACTGTTGGTTACCTGATCTTTGTTCTCCAGGAACTCGTTGAGGCCTTTCGCGCGAAGATTGCACGCGTCACAGTCGCCGCATCCGCTTCCAGCTATACCGTTGTAGCAGGTCAGCGTCTGATGACGAATCAGGTCCAGTTGATTGTGGTAATCAGCCAGTGCCCAGGTTTCGGCTTTGTTCAGCCACATCAGTGGCGTTTCCAGACGTAACTTGTAATCCATGCCCAGTTCAAGCGCGTTGTTCAACGCCTTGACGAACTCATCGCGGCAATCCGGGTAACCCGAGAAGTCGGTTTCGCAAACACCGGTAATGACTGTTCTGGCTTGAACCTGATACGCATAGATAGACGCGAGGGTCAAAAACAGAATGTTTCTTCCCGGTACGAAAGTGCTCGGCAGACTTTCTCCGGAGCTGTTGACGGTCGGCACGGGAATGTTGTCGCGGGTCAGGCTGCTGATCGCCAGTTCATTCAGCAGAGAGACATCCATTACCTTGTGAACGGTCACGCCAAGCTGTTTGCAAAGTTGCTGGGCAACTTCAATTTCCGCGTGGTGACGCTGACCATAATCAAAGGTAATGCAGTGAACTTCATCATAGTGGGTCAGCGCATGGATCAGACAGGTCGTAGAGTCCTGGCCACCACTGAAAACGATAACTGCCTTGTTGCTCATAAGTTTGCTTCCTGCATAAACGGGTAAATTTAAAGGTCGCAATGGTAACTCGAAATGATGCTCGATATAAGTGCGCTGGAAGTTGCGCCCGCAGGCCGCAGGTCGCTTTGCAGCTAATCGCGGTATCCTGTGCACTCTGATTACGGACGCTTTTCCATGCTGGTGATTTCCAACAACGTGCATCTTCCCGATGCCGAGATCGAACTGACCGCCATCCGCGCGCAAGGCGCCGGTGGGCAGAACGTCAACAAGGTTTCCAGTGCGATGCACCTGCGCTTCGACATTCCGGCCTCGTCCTTGCCCGAGTTTTACAAGGAGCGACTACTGGCGTTGCGCGACAGTCGCATCACCAGCGATGGCGTGTTGATCATCAAGGCCCAGCAATACCGCACGCAGGAAGCCAACCGCGCCGATGCGCTTGAGCGTCTGGTCGAGCTGATCCTCAGCGCCACCAAAGTCGAAAAGAAACGCCGCCCCACCAAGCCGACCCTCGGCTCGAAGAAGCGCCGGCTCGAATCGAAAACCAAGCGCGGCAGCATCAAGGCCGGGCGCGGCAAAGTGGACTTCTAGTCTTCGCGGTACTTGGCCGTGTGCTTGTACAGATAGACGCTCAAGGCCAATCCGCTCAATGCAGCGAGAGCGGCGAACAGGAAGATCGAAGCAAAGCCGAAGCCTGCCGCAATCGCCCCGGCCAATGGCCCGGTGATCCCCAGCGACAAATCAATGAACAGTGAATAAGCACCGACCGCTGCGCCACGGCTTGAAGCCGGCACCAGATTCACTGCCTCCACACCCAGCGCCGGGAACACCAGCGAGAAACCAAACCCGCTCAGCGCCGCACCGGCCAGCGCCCAATGTGCGTCCGGTGCCAGCCACAACAGCAGCAGGCCCAGTGTCTCCACCGACAGGCAGGCAATCGCCACGCGAAAGCCGCCGAGGCGGTTGATCAGATTGCCGAACAGCAGGCGCGCACCGATGAAGCTGGCACCGAACAGGCTCAGGCACAGCACGGCGTTGTCCCAATGCTGTGTGGCGTAATACAGGGTGATGAAGGTGGCAATGGTGCCGAAGCCGATCGAGCCCAGCGCCAGGCCGCAACCGTGGGGAAACACTTTACCGAGCACATGCATGAACGGCAGGCGTTCACCCGCCACAATCGGTGCGGCGGTTTTCGGCCAGGCCAACGCCAGACCAAGAATCGCCAGCAAGATGATGCTGACGCCCATGCTCCACAATCCCAACTGGCCGACCAGCCACACGCCGAACGGTGCGCCAACTGCCAGTGCGCCATAACTGGCGATGCCGTTCCAGGAAATTACTTTGGCGGTGTTTGCCGCGCCAACCCGGCCAATGCCCCAGCCGATCGAACCAGAACCGACAAGGCTTTCAGCGCTGCCCAGCACCAGGCGACCGATCAACAGACTGATCAAACTGAGCATCGGCAGGTTCGGTGTCCACGCCGAAATCAACATGAACACACCGCTCAAGCCGCACCCGGCCAGGCCAATCATCACAGCGCGTTTGCTGCCCTGGTTGTCGATGATCTTGCCGGCATACGGACGGCTGAGCAGGGTCGCGAGGTACTGCACGCTGATCACCAGACCGGCAATCACCGCGCCAAAGCCCAGATCGCTGTGCACATAGCCCGGCAGCACCGCGAGCGGAATGCCGATGTTCAGGTAACCGATAAAGGTGAAGAGGACGATGGAAACGACTTGCAGCGTGACCGCCAGGGGGCGCTGGGGCTCGGACATAGAGGGCGACATGGGTAACGATCCACGGGAACGGCAGATTAGATAGGCTGCTTATGATACCGGCGTAGAGGCTTCTGGGGCGGGAAAAGTAAAACTATTTGCCGGCAGGCCGCTTCAGGGTTTGGCCGGGGCAACCAGTTGTGTGGTGACCAGCGCCGCGAGGGCATTTTCTTCGCTGCCGAAGCGGGCGAGCAGGGCGGCCTGTTTCTCGGGAGAGAGGCGGTTCCAGATCTCGATCATTTTCTCGGTGGTGCCGATCAGGACGGCAGCTTGGCTTTCGGAGAATTCGTCGGTCATGGCAGGCTCGGGGTTCAGGCAGTGTGGAAAGCGCATGTTAGCGCTTTCCACACGGTCTGTACGACGGGGTCTTACTCTTCGTTGTCGGCCGGGCGGCTCTCAACGGCTTCTTTCTGCTCGGGCTGTTGGGCTCCGGCTTGCTGCGTGGTCGTCTGCTCAGGTACGTGCAGGCTTGGGAAGGGGAGATTAGGAATCTCGTGCATGGTTGCGCTCCTCGCTAAGTCTGTTGATAGATCTGGTAGATCCGCGCTTCTTGAAAGCCTGCGCAGGATACAGCAGGAAAAATGACAATCAGACTTTTAATTCAAATTAATGCGACAGATGGCCGCAGGGGAGGCAAAAACGAAAGGTCACCACAGAACAAATGTAGGAGTGAGCCTGCTCGCGATAGCGGTGTATCAGTCAACTAAAATGCTGGCTGATACACCGCTATCGCGAGCAGGCTCACTCCTACAGGGTATTGCGGTGTTTAGACTATTTGCAGACGCTGGCGATGGCTTCTGCCAGCAAGGCGAGGCGCGTAGCGTCGATGCCGGCGACGTTCGCCCGGCCCGAGTTGACCATGTACACGCTGTGATGCTCACGCAGTTGTTTCACTTGCTCCGGCGACAGCCCGGTGTAAGAGAACATCCCGCGCTGCACGCCAATGTGTGCAAAACGCTCGCGCAGGCCATGCGGCTCCAGCGCTTCAACCAGGCCGCTGCGCAACTGCGCGATACGCAAACGCATGGCTTCCACTTCATCGGCCCAGCGGGCTTTCAGCTCGGGATCGGCGAGGATGGTTGCGACCACCGCAGCACCATGATCTGGCGGTGTCGACCACAAATTGCGGGCGATGTTGGCCAGTTGGCTGCGGATGTCGATGAGCTTGTCGGCGGTTTTCGCGCAGACGATCAGCGCACCGGTGCGGTCGCGGTACAGACCGAAGTTCTTCGAGCAGGAGCTGGTAATCAGCAACTCTGGCACTTCTGCCGCGAACAACCGGGTCGACCACGCATCCTGTTCCAGACCGTCGCCAAAGCCCTGGTAGGCAAAGTCGATCAGCGGCAGCAGATTGCGGCTGCGCACCACATCGAGCACGCGCTGCCAGTCGTCATGGCTCAAGTCAAAACCGGTCGGGTTGTGGCAGCACGCGTGCAGCAGCACCACATCACCGTTTGGCACTTGATTGAGCACGGCAAGCATGGCATCGACGTCGAGACGGTTGTCACTGCCCACGTACGGGTAGTGACTGACCTTGACCCCGGCCGTGGCGAAAATGGTTTCGTGGATCGGCCAGGTCGGGTTGCTCAGCCACACGCCCTTGCCCGGCAGGCACTGGGCGATGAAGTCGGCAGCCAGGCGCAGGGCGCCAGTACCGCCCGGCGTCTGGGTGGCGCCGGCACGTTGTGCGGCGATCAGCTTCGAGTCGGCACCGAGCACCAACTGATTGATGACTTTGCCGAACAGCGGGTTGCCGTGGCCGCCGATGTAGGTTTTGGTGTCCTGGCTTTCGACCAGCCGCGCTTCGGCGATTTTCACCGCCTCCGGGATTGGCGTCAGGCCTTGAGCGTCCTTGTAGACGCCAACGCCCAGGTCGAATTTGCGCGGGTTGGTGTCCTGCGCATACGCCTCCATCAAACCGAGGATCGGGTCGCCGGGTACCCGGCCGATGGCGTCGAAGTGCATTACTTGCGTCCTTCTGCGGTCTTGGCCACTTCGTCAGTGCGCGCAGCCATGATGAAGTCGTTGCGGTGCAGGCCTTTGATCGAATGGCTCCACCAGGTCACGGTGACTTTGCCCCATTCGGTCAGCAGGCCCGGGTGATGACCTTCGGCCTCGGAAATCTCGCCGACAGCGTTGGTGAACGCCAGGGCGTGCTTGAAATTCTTGAACAGGAAAACTTTCTCCAGCTGCATGATGCTGTCGCGGACTTCGATGTTCCAGTCAGGGATCTGCTTGATCAGGATCGGCAGTTCTTCGTCGCTGACTTGTGGCGCATCGGCGCGGCAGGCTTCGCAGTGGGCTTGGTTCAAAGTGGACATGGTGTATTCCTGAATCGAGTGTGTTTTTTTTATTAAAACGTTTGAGCTGTCAATGCCGTCACGCTAAACCAAAGTGGCGGCGACGGACAGGCTCAATTGTCAGCAAAAGTCGCGGTTCACGCGGCTTTCGGTTTCGGCGGAAACTTCGGTGCGTGCAGACCCAGCTGCATGCCTTGGCGAACCATGGCCATGATGTCTTCATGGGCCACGTCGAACAGACGCTTGAGGTTCGGCAGGACAAAGTACAGCGGTTGCAGGATGTCGATGCGATACGGCGTGCGCATGGCTTCGAGCGGATCGAACGCCTGATGCTCAGGTTCGTCCGACAGCGAATAAACGGTTTCTTTTGGTGAGGACAGGATGCCGCCACCGTAAATGCGTTTGCCTTGCGGGGTGTCGACCAGGCCGAACTCGATGGTCATCCAGTACAGGCGCGCCAGGTACACGCGTTCTTCCTTGGACGCCTTGAGGCCGAGCTTGCCGTAGGTGTGGGTGAATTCGGCGAACCACGGGTTGGTCAGCAGCGGGCAGTGACCAAAGATCTCGTGGAAAATGTCCGGCTCTTGCAGGTAGTCCAGCTCTTCGCGGGTACGAATGAACGTAGCCACCGGAAATTGCTTGCTGGCCAGCAGTTCAAAAAAGGTCTGGAAGGGGATCAGTGCCGGCACGCGGGCGACCTGCCAACCGGTGGTCTCGCCGAGCACCTTGTTGATCTCACCGAGTTGCGGAATGCGGTCGTGGGGCAGACCGAGTTTTTCGATACCGTCCAGATACTCCTGGCAGGCACGCCCTTCAATCACTTTCAGTTGGCGAGTGATCAGCGTATTCCACACCGCATGTTCTTCGGCGGGGTAGTCGATAAAACCTTGCGCATCGGGCTCACGGGCCACGTATTGCGTCTGCTTCATACTGCTCTCCTGCTAGGGGAATTCGTTCTTGTTATGTCCAGCGATGGATTCAGAATTACCTGAGAGCGTGTTGATGTGCAGCAGGTTGAATTGCCTGCGCGTAGGAAATTTCTCTGTAAATCGTAAAATTATCGTTACGCTTTGACGGGTATCTCGCATTTGCGGTGATTCACGGGTTTGAAAAGGCCGGTGGCTGTCACATAATCTTGACAACTATCTGCGGGCCTCGACAGAAAAGTCTGGCGCGGTCCCCCTGTAGGAGTGAGCCTGCTCGCGATAGCGGTGCATCAGTCAGCATCAATATCAATTGACCCAAAGCCATCGCGAGCAGGCTCACTCCTACAGGTTTCTCATCGTTTATTCGGACGATTTTTATGCGCATCAAAGTCCACTGCCAGAACCGCATCGGCATCCTGCGCGACATTCTCAACCTGCTGGTTGCCTACGGGATCAACGTCGCGCGCGGTGAGGTCGGCGGTGAGCATGGCAATGCGATCTATCTGCATTGCCCGAACCTGATCAACATCCAGTTCCAGGCGTTGCGCCCGAAATTCGAGGCGATCGCCGGGGTGTTTGGCGTCAAGCGGGTTGGGCTGATGCCCAGCGAACGTCGGCACATGGAGTTGAATGCGCTGCTCGGCGCGCTGGAGTTTCCGGTGCTGTCGATCGACATGGGCGGCTCGATCGTGGCGGCCAACCGCGCGGCGGCGCAGTTGCTCGGCGTGCGCGTCGATGAAGTGCCGGGGATTCCGCTGTCGCGTTACGCCGAGGATTTCGATTTGCCAGAGCTGGTGCGCGCCAACAAATCGCGAATCAACGGCATGCGGGTCAAGGTCAAGGGCGACATCTTTCTGGCCGACATCGCGCCGCTGCAATCGGAGCACGACGACAGTGAGGCCATGGCCGGTGCGGTGCTGACCTTGCATCGCGCTGACCGCGTTGGCGAGCGTATCTATAACGTGCGCAAGCAGGAACTGCGTGGTTTCGACAGCATCTTCCAGAGCTCGAAAGTGATGGCCGCCGTGGTGCGCGAAGCACGGCGTATGGCGCCGCTCGACGCTCCGCTATTAATTGAGGGCGAAACCGGTACCGGCAAGGAATTGCTTGCGCGCGCCTGTCACCTCGCCAGTCCGCGTGGGCAGTCGCCGTTGATGGCGCTCAACTGCGCAGGCCTGCCGGAGTCGATGGCCGAGACTGAGTTGTTCGGTTATGGCCCGGGCGCGTTCGAAGGTGCGCGCGCCGAAGGCAAGCTCGGGCTGCTGGAATTGACGGCGGGCGGCACGCTGTTTCTTGACGGTGTCGGTGAGATGAGCCCGCGTCTTCAAGTGAAGTTGCTGCGCTTTTTGCAGGACGGTTGCTTTCGCCGGGTCGGCAGTGATGAAGAGGTTTATCTGGATGTGCGGGTCATCTGTGCGACGCAGGTCGACTTGTCCGAGTTGTGCGCGCGCGGCGAGTTTCGTCAGGACTTGTATCACCGTTTGAACGTGCTCTCCCTGCACATCCCGCCGCTGCGCGAATGCCTCGACGGGTTGACGCCGCTGGTCGAGCACTTCCTCGATCAGGCCAGTCGGCAGATCGGTTGCACACTGCCGAAACTGGCGCCGGCGGCGATGGATCGCCTCAGTCATTACCACTGGCCGGGCAACGTGCGGCAACTGGAGAACGTTTTGTTTCAGGCAGTTTCGCTGTGCGATGGCGGCACGGTGAAGGCCGAGCATATTCGCCTGCCGGATTACGGCGTGCGTCAGCCGCTTGGCGATTTCTCGCTGGAAGGTGGCCTGGACGAAATTGTCGGGCGCTTCGAGAAAGCGGTGCTGGAGCGGCTGTATTCCGAGCATCCGAGCAGTCGGCAATTGGGTAAGCGGCTGGGGGTTTCGCACACCACCATTGCCAATAAACTGCGCGAGTATGAAGTCGGTAAAACCGATTCATAGCTCAAGCATGATCGTTCCCACGCTCTGCGTGGGAATGCAGCCCGGGACGCTCCGCGTCCCAAAGCGGACGCAGAGCGTCCATTGAGGTATTCCCACGCGGAGCGTGGGAACGATCATTCGAGGGATTGCCGCCAAGCGGCATAACACCGCCGGTTTTTCGACTTCGATACATTTCAAATTTCCCCTCGCCATCCCCCAAGTCCTTTGTTTGCCGGGCCTTTGTGCGCCAGAAAAAAGTTGGTCTGCAAATTGCTTATGGCTCAGCAGTACAGCGGTGGGCGGCAAACGTCCGGCATGCAGAGGAAAGAGTGTGGACAAGTACCTTTATGTGGCAATGACCGGCGCCAGCCAGAACGCACTGGCGCAGAAGGCTCATGCCAACAACCTGGCGAACATCTCCACCAACGGTTTTCAGCGCGACCTGGAGCAGGCGCGTTCGATGCCGGTGTTCGGTGACAGCTTTCCGGCGCGTGCGTTTGCCATGAGCGAACGGCCCGCCACCGACTTCACTCCGGGCTCGCTGGTGCAGACCGGTCGTGACCTCGACGTTGCGGTCACCGGCAATGGCTGGATCGCCGTGCAGAACCCGAACGGCGGCGAAAGCTACGTGCGCACCGGCAGCCTCAACGTCGACGCCCTCGGCGTATTGCGCGCCGGCAACGGCATGCCGGTGATGGGCAATGGCGGTCCGATCGCCGTGCCGCCCGAGCAGCAGATCGAAGTCGGTGAAGACGGCACCATCAGTATTCGGGCGATGGGCGAAGGCCCGCGCGTCATGGCGGAGGTCGACCGGATCAAGCTGGTCAACCCGGACATCAAGAACATGAACAAGGGCCTCGACGGCTCGATCTACACCAAGGACGGCCAGCCTGCGCCGGCCGATGCCAACGTCAAACTGGTGTCGGGTTTCCTCGAGTCGAGCAACGTCAACGCCGTTGAAGAGATGACCTCGGTGCTGGCCTTGGCCAAGCAGTTCGAGTTGCACGTCAAGATGATGAACACCGCCAAAGACGACGACCAGGCCATGGCTCGGGTCTTGCAGATCAGCTAATTATCAGAACGTCGCGCCGAAAAACAGGCGCACGAGGAGAATCGAATGCTTCCGGCTCTATGGGTTGCCAAAACCGGTCTGTCCGCCCAGGACACCAACCTGACCACCATTTCCAACAACCTGGCGAACGTGTCGACCACGGGTTTCAAGCGTGATCGTGCCGAATTCCAGGACTTGCTCTACCAGATCAAGCGTCAGCCAGGCGCTCAGTCGACTCAGGACAGCGAACTGCCGTCGGGTCTGCAACTGGGTACCGGTGTGCGCATTGTCGGCACCCAGAAAAACTTCACCGCCGGCAGCCTGCAAACCACCGAGCAGCCGCTGGACATGGCCATCGACGGTCGCGGTTTCTTCCAGATCCTGCAGCCGGACGGCACCACGTCCTACACCCGTGACGGTACCTTCCACCTCGATTCCAACGGCCAGATCGTCAACGCCAGCGGTTTCGCTCTGGAACCTGCCATCGTTATCCCGAACGACGCCCAGACCTTCACCGTCGGCCGTGACGGTACTGTGTCGGTGACCATCGCCGGTAACCCGGCAGCGCAAGTGATTGGCAACCTGCAAACCGCCGACTTCATCAACCCGGCCGGTCTGCAAGCAGTGGGTAACAACCTGTTCCTGGAAACCGCCGCTTCCGGCGCGCCGCAAGTCGGCACTCCGGGTCTGGCCGGTTTCGGTACCACCCTGCAGAACACCCTGGAAACCTCCAACGTCAGCACTGTTGAAGAAATGGTCAACATGATCACCACTCAGCGCGCGTATGAGATGAACTCCAAGGTGATCTCCACCGCTGACCAGATGCTCTCGTTCGTAACGCAGAATCTGTAATCAAGTCTATGAGGCGGCCATGAGGTCGCCTGCAACACCGTGAGGTAGGGTCATGAATCGCTTTGTATCTGTTCTGGCATTGAGTGGGGTCGTCTCGCTCGCGGGCTGCGTCGCTCCGACGCCCAAGCCCAATGACCCTTACTACGCCCCGGTGTTGCCGCGCACGCCGTTGCCGGCTGCCGCCAATAATGGCTCGATCTATCAGGCCGGCTTCGAGCAGAACCTGTACAGCGACCGCAAGGCTTTCCGGGTCGGTGACATCATCACCATCACCCTGAACGAGCGCACGCAGGCGAGCAAGAATGCCAATTCGCAGATGGACAAGAACAGTGACAACAAGGTCGGTCTGACCTCGTTGTTCGGCTCCAGCCTGACCACTAACAATCCGATTGGGGGCAACGACCTGAGTCTGAACGCCGGCTATAGCGCCGACCGTTCGACCAAAGGCGACGCCAAGTCCGGGCAGAGCAACAGCCTGACCGGTTCGATCACCGTGACCGTCGCTGACGTGCTGCCCAACGGCATCATCGCCGTGCGTGGCGAGAAGTGGCTGACGCTGAACACCGGTGACGAACTGGTGCGCATCGCCGGCCTGGTGCGTGCCGATGACATCGCCACGGACAACACTGTGTCGTCGACCCGGGTCGCCGATGCACGCATCACCTACTCGGGTACCGGCGCGTTTGCCGATACGAGTCAGCCAGGCTGGTTCGACCGTTTCTTCCTCAGCCCGCTGTTCCCTTTCTAGGTGGCTACGTTGAATTTCAAGAGCCTCATGCTGGCTGCGGCGCTGATGTCCGCAGCCTTTGGTGCCCACGCCGAGCGGCTGAAAGATATCGCCAGCATTTCCGGCGTGCGTTCCAACCAGTTGATCGGTTACGGCCTGGTGGTCGGGCTTAACGGCACCGGCGACCAGACGACGCAAACCCCGTTCACCCTGCAGACCTTCAACAACATGCTCTCGCAGTTCGGCATCAAGGTGCCGCCGGGATCGGGCAACGTGCAGTTGAAAAACGTCGCAGCGGTGTCGATCAGTGCCGACTTGCCGGCGTTCGCCAAACCCGGTCAGCAGGTCGATATCACCGTGTCCTCGATCGGTAACTCCAAGAGCTTGCGTGGCGGTACGCTGTTGCTGACCCCGCTCAAGGGTATCGACGGCAACGTCTACGCAGTCGCTCAGGGCAACCTGGTGGTCGGCGGCTTCGACGCCGAAGGCCGTGACGGTTCTAAGATCACCGTCAACGTTCCGTCGGCCGGTCGTATCCCCGGCGGTGCCTCTGTGGAGCGTTCGGTGCCGAGCGGTTTCAACCAAGGCAACAGCCTGACGCTGAACCTCAACCGTTCCGACTTCACCACGGCCAAACGCATCGTCGACAAGATCAACGACATGCTTGGCCCTGGCGTTGCGCAAGCCATCGATGGCGGTTCGATCCGTGTCACTGCGCCGCTCGATCCGAGCCAGCGCGTCGACTACCTGTCGATCCTGGAAAACCTCGAAGTCGACCCGGGTCAGGCGGTGGCGAAAGTCATCATCAACTCGCGTACCGGCACCATCGTCATTGGCCAGAACGTGAAAGTGTCGCCAGCCGCCGTGACCCACGGCAGCCTGACCGTGACCATCACCGAAGACCCGATTGTCAGCCAGCCCGGCCCTCTGTCCAATGGCCAGACCGCTGTCGTGCCGCGCTCGCGGGTGAATGCCGAGCAGGAAGCCAAACCGATGTTCAAGTTCGGCCCTGGCACCACCCTCGACGAAATCGTCCGTGCGGTGAACCAGGTCGGCGCGGCACCGGGTGACTTGATGGCGATCCTTGAAGCACTGAAGCAGGCCGGCGCGTTGCAAGCCGACCTGATCGTGATCTGAGGCCGACCATCATGGATATGCGCAAGAGCGGTATGGTCAGCAGCAGCGATTCGGGTTCCTACTCGGACCTCAATCGTCTGAACCAACTCAAGGTCGGCGACAAGAGCAGCGATGCGAACATGCGCAAAGTGGCGCAGGAGTTCGAATCGCTGTTCCTTGGCGAAATGCTCAAGTCGATGCGCTCGGCCACTGAAGCGCTCGGCCAGGACAATCCGCTCAACACGCCAGCGGCCAAGCAGTATCAGGAAATGTACGACCAGCAGTTGGCCGTTTCCATGTCTCGCGAGGGGGGTGGTATCGGTCTGGCTGACGTGCTGATGCGCCAGATGTCGAAGAACAAACCGATGGCGCCGGGCGAGGCTGCTGCCGCGTCCGCGGCCAAGCAGGAAGAAGCCAAGGCCAAGGCCGCTGCCGTGGTGACGCCGATTGCCGCAGGCACCGTCGCCACCAATGGCCCGTTGTCGCGGCTCAATGGCGAGCGTCCGCTGTGGGCCTCGCGTTCGGTGAATGCACCGAACACCGATATTTCCCACCGCAATGACATGGCGTTGATCAATCAGCGTCGGCTGGCCTTGCCGCCGAAACTGGCCGATCGTTTGCTCGCAGGTCTGGTGCCGTCGGCGACGCCGGCGGCCGCCAATCAATTGCCGCAGCGTGCGACAACCGCTGCCACCACTGGCGCCGGCCCGTTGTACAACGGCGACTGGCTGGCCCGCGCCGAGACCGAGAAGGCCTCGGGCGGACAGATGCAGATCTACGGTCGCGCCATGGCGCAGATTCCACTGGCGCCGGCGAAGAAAGCTTTCAGTTCCGCCGACGAATTCGTCAACACCATGCTGCCGATGGCCAAGGAAGCGGCCGACCGCATCGGCGTCGATCCGCGTTATCTGGTGGCGCAGGCGGCGCTGGAAACCGGTTGGGGCAAGTCGGTCATGCGTGCCCAGGATGGCAGTAGCAGCCACAACCTGTTCGGCATCAAGGCGAGCAGCAACTGGAAGGGTGATTCGGCCCGGGCGATCACCAGCGAGTTTCGCAATGGCGAGATGGTCAAGGAGACGGCCGAGTTCCGTTCCTACGCCTCGTACAAGGACAGCTTCCACGATCTGGTGACTTTGCTGCAGAGCAATAATCGCTATCAAGATGTGCTGAAGTCTGCCGATAACCCAGAACAGTTTGTACGCGAGTTGCAGAAGGCCGGTTACGCCACCGACCCGAACTACGCAAGCAAGATTTCGCAGATTGCCAAGCAGATGAACAGTTTCCAAAACTACGCTGCGGCGGGTGTATCCACCACGCCTTTATAAGGCACAAGGTATAAGGTCTGAACCATGAGTTTGCTCAATATCGGGATGTCGGGACTGTCGGCCAGCCAGTCCTCTTTGGCTACGACAGGCAACAACATTGCCAACGTCGACACCGCCGGTTATTCACGTCAGCAAACCGTGCAGGGCACCAAATCCTCGCAGCAGTTCGGCACCGTGTTCATCGGTACGGGCACGACCCTGGCCGACGTGCGCCGGGTGTATAACTCGTACCTGGAAAGCCAGCTGCACACCGCTACTTCGCTCGACAGCGAATCGGCTGCTTACCTGGCGCAGGCCACACCGCTGGACTCGATGCTGTCGGACACCAACACCGGCCTGACCGGTGTGCTGCAGAAGTTCTTCACCACGATGCAGGGCGTTTCGACGTCGGCGACCGATGACACCTCCCGCCAATCGGTGCTGACCGGTGCGCAGGCGCTGACCAGTCGCTTCAATACCATCGCCAAACAGCTCAACGACCAGAACACCACCATCAACGGCAGCCTTGGCGACATGACGGCCCAGGTGAACAAACTGGCCACTTCGATTGCCAACCTGAACCAGAAAATCGGCGAGATCTCCACCAGTGGCGGTGCGCCGAACGATCTGCTCGACAGCCGCAACGAAGCCGTGCGCCAGCTCTCTGAACTGACGGGTGCACAAATCGTCGAGCGTGGCACCAGTTTCGACGTCTACATCGGTAGCGGTCAGCCGCTGGTGATCGGCAACACCACCAACACGCTGAGCATGGTCGCGAGCAAAGACGACCCGTCGCGCATGGCCATCCAGATGGATCGCGGTTCGAGCACCATCGACATCACCTCGGCGATGAGCGGCGGTGAAATCGGCGGCCTGCTGACTTACCGCAAAGAAGTCCTCGACCCGTCGCTCAACGAGCTGGGCCGCGTGGCGCTGGTGATCGCTGATCAGGTCAACAGTCAGCAAGCCCAGGGCATCGACAAGAACGGTGACTTCGGCGCGGCGATTTTCAACAACATCAACAGTGCCGCGCTGATCAGTTCGCGCAGCATCGCGCAGTCGGGCAACAGCACCGGTTCGGGTAACCTCGATGTCACCATCAAGGACACCGGCAAGCTGACCACCAGCGATTATCAGGTGACGTTCACCAGTGCCACTGACTACACGGTCAAGCGCTCCGACGGCACCGATCTGGGTGCGTTCAGCACGACGACCAATCCACCTCCAGTGATCGACGGTTTCACCCTCGCGCTCAAAGGTGGTGCGTTGAGCGCTGGTGACAGCTTCAAAGTCACGCCGACCCGCAATGCGGCGGCGAGCATCCAGACAGTGCTCACCGATCCGAAGAAAATCGCTGCGGCCGGTCCGTTGACCGGTGTGGCGAGCGCCAACGGTCTGGGCACTTTCACCCAGCCGACGCTCAACAGCAAAATCGATATCTACAACCCGACTGCCCAGGCTGACATGCAAGCGGCGCTGAAGAACTCGACGCCGGTCAAACTGGTGTTTGGTGCGGTCACCGGGGGCAGCCAGTCCTACACCTTTGTGGATGCCAAGGGCGGCCTCATCAGCAGCGGCACTATCGTTCCCGGTCAATCGAACACGCTAGACCTGAAAGTCGGCATCGTCGATGCCAGCGGCAACCCGGTGATGGACACCAGTGTTACGCCGAACGTGCAGAAGACATTCTCCGTACAGACCACCGTTGGCGGCACGCCGAAGTCCGGCGAAACCTTCACCATGAATCTCACCGGTGCGGCGTCTTCGGACAACCGCAACGCGCAATCGCTGGTCGCCCTGCAAACGGCGCAGACCGTCGATACCGGTTCGGCGAGCAAGGGCATCAGCCTGACTGACGCCTACAACAAGCTGGTGACCAACGTCGGTACCAAAACCGCCCAAGGCAAGTCCGACAGCGCCGCGACCTCGGCGATTCTGGATAACGCCAAAGGCGCGCGCGATTCGCTGTCCGGGGTCAACCTGGATGAAGAAACCGGCAACCTGGTCAAATATCAGCAGTACTACACAGCGTCTTCGCAGATCATCAAAGCTGCGCAGGAAACTTTCGCCACGCTGATCAACAGCCTTTAAGGAGTCGTAATTCATGCGCATTTCCACCGCCCAGTATTACGGCACGCAAGCGTCGGACTATCAGCGTAACTTCAACAAGGCCGTCGCCACCGCCAGCGAGGCGAGCAGCCTGCAGCGCATCAATACCGCCGCCGATGATCCGATCGGTGCCGGGCGCTTGCTGCAACTGGGCCAGCAGGCCGCGATGCTCGATCAGTACAAGACCAACGTCGACAGCACCAAAAGTGCATTGACCGTGCAAGAATCCACGCTGGATTCGATCACCACCGCGTTGGCCCGCGCCAAGGAACTCGCCCTGGCCGCCAACAATGGCACGGCCACCGACAAGGACCGCCAGGCTTACGCTTCGGAAATGGGCCAGATCCAGCAACAAGTGCTGGGTCTGATGAACGCCAAGGATGCCAGCGGCAACTACCTGTTCTCTGGTTCGAAGACCGACACCGCGCCGTATTCGCAGAATGCCGACGGCACCTACAGCTACAACGGTGACCAGACCACGATCAATCTGGGCATCGGCGATGGCATGACGATCGGCACCAACACCACCGGTTGGGCTGCTTTCCAGCAGACCATCAATACCGCGCGTACCAACGTCGCCATGACCGCACCGGCAGTGGATGACGGTCGCGTCGTACTGTCCAACGGCACGATCGGTACCGTAGCCACTTACAACTCCAAGTTCACCGCTGGCCAGCCGTATACCGTCAGCTTCCTCAGCAGCACCCAGCTGAAAATCACCGATGCCCTTGGCAACGACGTGACGGCTGAGGCGAGCCAGAACGGTTTGGTCAGCAACAGCAGCGGTGCCAACCAGACGGTCAGCTTCCGTGGCGTCGACATGAAGCTGAACATCAACCTGAAGGCTGGTGATACCAACCCGGACGCGGTCATTGCCGGCCACAGCTTCCAGTTGTCCACCGCGCCTGACTCGTTCACTACCACGCGCAGCCCGGGTAACCCGTCGACCGCCGTGATTACCGGTTCGAGCATCACTGACCAGGCAGCGTACACCGCGGCATTCCCGCAGGGCGGCGCCGTTCTCAAGTTCACCAGCGCCACCGCATTCGATCTGTATGCTGCGCCGGTGACTGCGGACAGCAAACCGGTGTCCTCGGGCACTGTGGCCGGTAGCAACGCCACGGCGGCAGGCGTGACCTTTGCTCTGGGCAGCGCACCGGCCGCGGGTGATCAGTTCTCGATCCGCCCAAATGATCACCAGACCCAGAACGTGCTCGACACCCTCGGTCAGATGATTACTGCTCTGAATACACCGATCGATGGTGATCCGGTGGCCAAGCAGAAATTCCAGGGCGCCATGGAGGCGGGCCTCGGCAACATCGACGCGGCCAACAATCAAATCGGCGCTGCGGTGACCGAGATTGGTGCCCGTGGTCAGGCGCTGGAAATGCAAGCCACCACCAATGACAGTCTGAGCACCGCGAATACCACCACGCAAGGTTCCATTCGCGATTCGGATCCGGCTGAAGTGATGACGCGACTGACCCTGCAGCAGACCATGCTGCAAGCTTCGCAGCTTGCGTTCAGCAAGATCAGCCAGTTGGGTCTGTTCAACAAGATCTGATCCTCAACGGGCGCGTAAGCGCCCGTTTACCCTGCCACTCAGTCATGTTTTTTAGCGGTATCAAGGGCTCGCTTTTCCGAGCGGGCTCGCACCGCCTGTGAGCCCGCCGTGAATTCACTCCCTCTTGTCAGTCTTGTCATTCCCGCCTTCAATCCGCGCTTCTTCGAGCGGACGCTGAACAGCGCTGTCAGCCAGAATTACGCCAATCTTGAAATCATCGTGTGCGATGACAATCGTGGCGACGAGATTGAAGACATCGTTACGCGGGTGACGGAGCAGACCGGCTTTGCCGTGCGTTACGTGCGCAACCCACGAACGCTGGGACTGGTCGGTAACCTGAAGGCCTGCCTTGAGCAAGCCCGGGGCGAGTTCATCAAATTCCTGTGTGACGATGACCTGCTGTATTCGGCCTGTATCGAACAGCAAGCCCACGAGCTGCGGCGTGACGAAGTCAGTCTGGTGGTAGCGCAACGGTTGTTGTGGGATGCCAACGACATCATCCTGCCCGCACGTCTGGAAAACAGCTCATTGTCGCCGGCCAGTGGCTTGCTCAAAGGCGACGATGTACTGAGCATCTTTGAAAAATTCCCGGTCAATGTACTGGGTGGATTCAGTAGTGCGCTGTTTCGCCGTAGCGATGTTGTGGAGCTTTTGCCAGCCTTGACCGAGGAGGGTGCCTGCTTCGTTGCGACGCTGGATTTTGCCTTGTACGTCTGTCTGTTGCGGCGCGGCAATCTGGTGGTCTCCAACAACGTACTGAGTGCCGAGCGTCTCTACCCCGAGCGTCTGAGCGCGCAGCAACCGATGAAAGACGCGGCGGAGATCGAGCGCGAGTGGATCTCGCAAATGCTCAAGGTCCGCAGCGGCGAGTCGGCACCGGCGCCGGGCTGGGTTCGTTATGTGCCGTTGACCAAGGCCGATGAGACACCTCGGGTCTGGGAAGAACTGCCGCTGAGCCGTACCCTCGGCACCAAGCAGAGCCGTCAGGAGCTAGGGGTCGGAGTCGACAGCTTCAGTTTTGGCGAACTCTATGCACAATGGCTGGCGGTTCGGGTGTTGACCGAGGCGCAGCGCCAATGGCTGCCGGAAACCCTCGCTGGCTGGCCGCACCGACCGCGCATCGTGCCGATCATCATTGATGCCCAAGGCAGTCGCGATGGCCTGGAGCGCACCCTTGAGGCACTCGCCGCTCAGGATTACCCGCCGGAGCTGGTTCTGGTGCTGTCCACGGCTTGCAGCGAGGCGAAGCTGGACGATCGGGTGTTCCACATGCCGTTGCAGGGTGACGGCCTGGAGCAGATCAACGCTCTGCTGCCGCAACTGGAAGGCGCCGACTGGTTTTATCTGTTGCAGCCAGGTGACTGCCCGGTGGCGCCAGCATTGTTGGTGATGGCCGATCGCATTGCGCACGCAAGCTCATTGACATGCCTGTACAGCGACGAAGGCAGTCTGCGCGATGGTGAGTCGGCCGAGCCTGCGTTCAAGCCGGATTTCAACCTCGACCTCATGCGCAGCTACCCTTACGTCGGGCGAGCGCTGGCGTTCCAGCGCGAACGGTTCCTGGCGCTTGGTGGTTTTACCTCGACGTTCGCCGAACTCGCGCCCCACGATGTGCTTTGGCGCATGGTTGAAAGCGATGGCCTGCAAGTGGTCGGGCACATTGCTGAAGTGTTGCTGGAGTCGAAATTCGATCTGTCGCAATGGCTCACTGATCCTGGCGTTGCGCAGCAAAGTCCGCGAATCCTCGAAGCGCATCTGCAACGCCTTGGCATCGCTCACGACATTCGCGACCGTAACGGCGGGCTGCTCAATCGTGTCGACTATCACCATGCCCGGCGCCCATTGGTGTCGGTGGTCATTGTCACGCAGGACCAGACGGCTGCCTTGCAACGCTGCGTCGAGACATTGCTGGAAAAGACCGACTACACCGAGTACGAATTGCTCTTGGTCGATAACGGCAGCGAAAGCGCTGAAGCGTTGGCTTGGCTGGACGGTATGGCGCAACTGGGCAGCGAGCGGATTCGCGTGCTGAGCTACCCGCAAAAGGGTAACGCGGCAGCGGTGCACAACTATGCCGTCAGCCAGGCGCGCGGTGAGTATGTGTTGATGCTCAACGCCTTTGCGGTGATCACCCGGAACGACTGGCTCGACGAACTGCTCAATCATGCGCAACGCCCGGAAGTCGGGGTGGTTGGCGCCAAGCTGTTCAATCCGGACGGCGGCGTGCTGCACGCCGGCCTGATTCTTGGCTTGAACGGGCCGGTCGGGTTGCCGTTCTATGGCCAGCCGATGCAGTCGGAAGGGTACATGCATCGCCTGCAGGCGGTGCATGACCTGAGTGCCGTCGGCAGTGATTGCCTGATGATTCGCAAGTCGGTGTTCGAAGCTGCCGGCGGGCTGGACGAGCAGGACCTCAAACAAACGCTCAATGTCGTGGACCTGTGTCTGCGCGTTGGCCGCGACGGTTATCTGGTGGTGTTGAACCCCAATGCGATCCTGGCTGTGGGTGCGCGGCCAAATGCGATGGCGACACCGGAGGAAGAAGCGCAGCACGCCGAGGAGAGGGACACGTTTTACCAGCGCTGGCTGCCGCTGGTGGCGCGCGATCCGGCCTACAACGTCAACCTGACGTTGCAGGGCGTGGGCGCCACCAACTTCAGTCTGGAGCCGGGACTGCGCACGGGGTGGAGTGCATTCTCCAAGGCGCAGTTGCCCAATCTGCTGGTGGTGCCGATCAACGCTTCGGCCATCGGCCATTACCGCATGAGCCAGCCGATGATCGAGCTGGAAGCGGCCAATAGGGCGGAAGGGCGTATTTGCTACGGCTTGCCGTCGATCATCGATATCGAACGTCAGTCGCCTGATGTGATCGTTCTGCAAGGGCGCTACTCGGAGCACGCCATCGATGAAATCCCACCGCTGAAAAAGTACTTCAACGCTCGACGAATCTTCGAACTCGACGACTACGTCATTGATGTTCCCCACCGCAATGCGCACATCCGCAACATGCCGAGCAAGCAGGACATGGAGCGCATGGTGCGCCGCGCGATCGGGCTGTGTGATCGTGCGGTCGTATCCACCGCACCACTGGCCAACGTGCTGTCGGACATGCACCACGACATTCGTGTCGTCCCTAACATGTTGGCCAAGGACTTGTGGGGCCACCTGCGCAGCCAGCGTCGGACCTCGAAGAAACCGCGGGTCGGCTGGGGCGGCGGCACCAGTCACCACGGTGATCTGGCGGTGATCGCCGAGGTTGTTCGTGAACTGGCCAATGAAGTCGACTGGGTGTTTTTCGGCATGTGCCCGGATGATCTGCGGCCGTACATGCATGAGTTCCATGGCGTCATCGGCCTGGACGTGTACCCGGCGAAACTGGCCAGCCTCAACCTCGATCTCGCGTTGGCGCCGCTGGAGTTCCATATCTTCAACGACTGCAAGAGCAACTTGCGGCTGCTGGAATACGGCGCCTGCGGTTACCCGGTGATCTGCACGGATACCGAGGCCTATCGCGGTTATTTGCCGTGCACGCGGATCAAGACCAACAGTACGGATGAATGGCTGCAAGCGATCCGTATGCACCTGGCCGATCCTGATGCCAGTTATCGCATGGGTGATGAATTGCGTGAGGTGGTGTTGCGCGATTACGTGTTGCGCGGCGATAACTTGCGCTACTGGGAATACGGCTGGCTGGCGGATTGATCGAGCGGGGCTTGGCGGCCTTTGGGCCGACCAGGCTCTTGGGGTTTTGGGGGTGTATCCGTTGCTGCGGGGGTTGCTGATTAGGGGTCCGCCCTTACGGCGGGTCACTTTTTCCAGACGCCGAAAAAGTAACCAAAAAGGCTTGCTCCTACGTGCGGCCCGCTCGCTGGGGCTCGGGGTTCCTTCGCTCCGGGATCCATCCGGGCGCATCGCCTACGGTTTGCTTCGCTGCACCTCCTCTCGATGTGTTTGGCTTCGCCAAACGGTCGCTGCGCTCCCACCCCCGGATCAATCCCTCCGCTCAGCCTTCCGACGTCGCTCGTGGATCAAGATCAAGAGCTGCAGCCGAGCTAACGCTCATCCTGTTGAGTGGTGAGGAGCGGGGCGTGGTCGGCTTTGGATTTGTGGTGGGTTTTCCCCTCACCCCAGCCCTCTCCCGAGGGAGAGGGAGCCGATTTGTGGGCTTTTCAAGGTTTGAGTTCGACTCGGTATCGCACGTCGGCGTACTTCTCGCAATTTCCTCGGTCAGTCCCCTCTCCCTCTGGAGGGGAGAGGGGCCGATTTGTGTGCTTTTCAAAACCTGAGTTCGACTCGGTATTTCACGTCGGCGTAGCTCTCCCAAACACCTCGGTCAGTCCCCTCTCCCTTTGGGAGAGGGTTAGGGTGAGGGGGCTTGTGGAGCTGGCGCGTTTCCTGCAAGTCCCCTGTAAATCGCCATAAAACGAGCGCTCGCGGTCACTCCAGCGGCGCCCGGAGCGGCAAAAGGTTTAGCCAGACGGCCCGCAAAGCTCAAGAAAGCCATGCGCAGCCCGGTGAAGAACAAGAGGGGAGACGATGAAGGCAGTTATTTTGGCGGGTGGCCTCGGCACGCGCATCAGTGAAGAGTCGCACCTCAAGCCCAAGCCAATGATCGAGATCGGCGGCAAGCCAATTCTCTGGCACATCATGAAGCAGTATTCCGCCCACGGAATTCACGACTTCGTGATCTGCCTCGGCTACAAGGGCTATGCGATCAAGGACTTCTTCGCCAACTACTTCCTGCACACCTCTGACGTCACCTTCAACATGCGTGAAAACCGCATGGACGTGCACCAGAATTACAGCGAGCCGTGGAGCGTCACGCTCATCGACACCGGCGAAGAAACCATGACCGGTGGCCGTCTGCTGCGTGCCGGCCGTTACCTCAAGGATGAAGAGGCGTTCTGCTTCACCTATGGCGACGGCGTTTCTGATATCAACATTGCGCAACTCGTCGATTTCCATAAAGGCCACGGCCGTCTCGCGACCGTCACTGCCGTGCAACCGCCGGGCCGCTACGGCGCGCTTGAGCGTCAGGGCGATCAAGTGCTGGGCTTCACCGAAAAGCCTCGCGGTGACGGTGGCTGGATCAATGGCGGCTTCTTCGTGCTCTCGCCGAAAGTGCTGCCGTACATCGCCGATGACGCCACCACTTGGGAAGCCGAACCGCTGGCGCGTCTGGCCGCTGACGAACAGTTGAAAGCCTTCGAGCACGAAGGCTTCTGGCATCCGATGGACACCCTGCGCGACAAGAACCATCTCGAAGCGTTGTGGCAGAGCGGGGAGGCCCCATGGAAGCAATGGGCCTGAGTGCGGATTTCTGGCGCGGCAAACGCGTCCTCGTCACCGGACACACCGGTTTCAAAGGCAGCTGGCTGACCCTGTGGCTGCAAAGCCTCGGCGCGCAAGTCAGCGGCTTTTCCCTGGATCCGTCGACTGAGCCGAGCTTGTTCGAACTGGCGCGGGTGCATGAGGGCATCAACGATCAGCGCGGTGATCTGCGGGATCTCGGTGCCTTGCTGGAAATCATCGCCGACACCGAGCCTGAGATCGTTCTGCACCTGGCTGCTCAGCCATTGGTGCGCGAAGGCTATCGCGATCCGCTCGGCACGTACTCCAGTAACGTCATGGGCACGCTGAACCTGCTCGAAGCGATTCGTCAGGTCGGCTGCGTGCGCGCCTGTGTGCTGGTGACCACCGACAAGGTCTACGCCAACAAGGAATGGCTGTGGCCGTACCGCGAAGACGAAGCCCTCGGTGGCCACGATCCTTACAGCAGCAGCAAGGCTTGCTGTGAATTGCTCGCACAGTCTTATGCCGCGTCGTTTTTCCCGGCGGACAAGTACGCCGAGCACGGTCTGGCCCTGGCCACCGCGCGCGCTGGCAACGTCCTGGGCGGCGGCGATTTTGCCCCTGAGCGCCTGATTCCTGACGTGCTCAAAGCGTGGAGCGCCGACGAACCGGTGACCCTGCGTTATCCGCAAGCCGTGCGCCCGTGGCAGCACGCGTTGGAGCCGCTGGCCGGTTACCTGCAACTGGCCGCAGGTCTCTACGAACAAGGCCCGGAATACGCCGGGGCGTGGAACTTCGGCCCGGGTGAAGCGGACATGTGCAGTGTCGGCGAAGTGGTCGAATTGCTCGCCAGCCGCTGGCCGCAGGCGTGCGGTTTGCGCATCGAAAAAAGCGAACTGCACGAGGCCGGCCTGCTGCGTCTGGACAGCAGCCGCGCACGCCAAGTACTTGGCTGGCATCCGCGCTGGACCTTGCAACAATGTCTGGCCCAGACCCTCGACTGGCATCTGGCGTGGCAGAACGGCGATGACATGCGCAACGTCACTCTCGGCCAACTGAACCTTTACCGAGGCGCGTTGTGAGCGAATTCTCCCTGAAGGCATTGCCGCTGGCCGGACTGTTCAGCGTCCAGCACAAACGCTTCGAAGATCAGCGCGGGCACTTTGCCCGGCTGTTCTGCGAAGGCAGCCTGAGTGCGTTCGGCAGTGAGTTCCATATCCGTCAGATCAACCATTCCTGCACCCGTGAAAAGGGCAGTGTGCGTGGTCTGCATTATCAGAATGCCAATGCCCCGGAAGCCAAACTGATCACTTGCCTGCGCGGTGAAGTGTGGGACGTGGCGGTGGATCTGCGCCCAGACTCCGAGACCTTTCTGCACTGGCACGCCGAGCATCTGAAGGCTGGCGACGGCCGCAGCCTGTTGATTCCGGCCGGCTTTGCCCACGGTTTCCAGACCCTCACCGAAGACGCCGAATTGCTTTACCTGCACAGCGCCGATTACGCGCCGGAGCACGAGGCCGGGCTGTCGGTGAATGATCCACGGCTGGCGATTGCCTGGCCGTTGCCTGTCAATAATTTGTCAGCGCGTGATTCCAGCCATCCCGCGCTCGATCAACACTTTGCTGGAGTGCGTCTATGAACTGCCGTGGGTGCGCCGCACCGCTGAGCCTGCCGCTGATCGACCTCGGCACCTCGCCACCGTCCAACGCCTACGTCCACGCTGATCGCCTGGAGCAGGCCGAGCAATGGGTGCCGCTGAAGGTCGCGGTGTGTCAGCAATGCTGGCTGGTGCAGACCGAGGATTACACCCGCGCCGATAGCCTGTTCGACGCCGAGTACGCCTACTTCAGTTCGTTCTCCAGCACCTGGCTGGCCCATGCCGAGCGCTATGTCGCCGAGATGGTCGAGCGTTTCGGCCTGACCGCCGACAGCCGTGTGGTGGAAGTCGCCGCCAACGACGGTTACCTGCTGCAATACGTCGCCGCTCGCGGCATTGCCTGCCTGGGCGTTGAACCGACGCGCAGCACTGCACAAGCGGCACGCGAAAAAGGCCTGGAGATCCGTGAGCTGTTCTTCGGTCGCGACACTGCTGCGCAACTGAAAAGCGAAGGTTGGGGCGCTGACCTGATGGCGGCCAACAACGTGCTCGCCCATGTGCCGGACATCAACGATTTCCTCGTAGGCTTCGCGACGCTGCTCAAGCCGACCGGCGTCGCCACCTTCGAATTCCCGCAACTGCTGACGCTGATGGCTGGCGCGCAGTTCGACACGCTGTATCACGAACACTATTCCTACCTGTCGCTGACCGCCGTGCAGACCCTGTGCGAGCGCAATGGTCTGGAAGTCTTCGACGTCAGCCAACTGAGCACCCACGGCGGTTCGCTGCGGGTGTTCGTCCAGCGCAAGGACGGCCAGCGCCGCCCGGTTCAGCCAGCGGTGCAACAACAGTTGCAGGCCGAGCTGGAGGCCGGGGTGAAAACCGTCGAGTACTACACAACCCTCGCGCCTGCCGCTGAACGCATCAAGCATGACTTGCTGCGCTTTCTGTTGCAGGCCAAGGCCGACGGCAAGCGGGTAGTCGGTTACGGCGCGGCGGCCAAGGGCAACACCTTGCTCAACTACGCCGGGGTCAAACCGGACCTGCTCGCCTGGGTGGCTGATGCCAACCCGCACAAGCAGGGCAAATTCCTGCCGGGCAGTCGCATTCCGATCGTTGCGCCCGCGCAGATCGACATCGAAAAACCGGACTACGTGCTGGTGCTGCCGTGGAACCTGCTGCACGAAGTCAGTCAGCAACTGGCGCAAGTGCGTCAGTGGGACGGCCGCTTTGTGATCGCCGTGCCCGAGTTGAAAGTGCTGTGAAGGTACTGGTTACCGGCGCTACCGGTTTTGTCGGCCGCCATCTGGTTGCGGCGTTGCTGGCCCGTGGCTGTGACGTCCGGGCGGTGGCGCGCAACGCAGAAACCGCGCAAGGCATGCCGTGGATCAACGACGTCGAGTTTGTGAGCGCGGATATTCACGCCGCCGATCTCGATGTCGCTGCGTTGACCGCAGGTGTCGATGCACTGGCGCATCTGGCCTGGCCGGGTTTGCCGAACTATCGGGCGCTGTTTCATTTCGAGCACAACCTGATGGCCGATTACCGCTTTATCAAAAGCGCGGTCGAGGCGGGCGTGCAGCAGGTGCTGGTCACCGGCACCTGTTTCGAATACGGCATGCAAAGCGGCCCGCTCAACGAAAGCTCCGCGCCGCAGCCGAGCAACCCTTACGGTCTGGCCAAGCATACGCTGCACCTGTTTTTGCAAAACCTGCAGCAGGAACTGCCGTTCACGTTGCAGTGGGCGCGCTTGTTCTATCTGCATGGCGAAGGGCAGAACCCCAACAGCCTGTTGGCGGCACTGGACCGGGCGATCGATACCGGTGAGCCGTCGTTCAACATGTCGGCCGGCGAGCAGTTGCGTGATTTTCTGCCGATTGAAAACGCTGCGGGTTACCTCGCCGCGATCCTGCAACGACACGACTTCGACGGCGTGATCAATTGCGCCAGCGGCCAACCGGTGTCGGTGCGTTCATTGGTTGAACAACGCCTGTGCGAACGTGGCGCGACACTGAATCTGAACCTCGGCCACTACCCGTATCCGACCCACGAGCCCTTAGCGTTCTGGGCGGTGACCGAGCGCTTGCAACAGTTATTGGGAGAGCCGCAATGAGGCACGAGTTGTACCGGGTCACCGACCTGCCGGTGCTGCAGAACCGCACCTTTGCCGATCCCGCGTCGGCGCAGGCCTCGGCCAGTGCCGACATGCTGTTGGTGCAGGACGAGCGCAGCGGTCTGATCTTCAACGCGGCGTTCGACGCCGACAAGCTCAGCTACGACGCCGATTACCAGAACGAGCAGGCGCATTCCGGCCAGTTCCAGAAGCACTTGAGTGACGTCGAAGGCATCATCGCCAAGCACTTCAAGGGCCAGGAGCTGATCGAAGTCGGCTGTGGCAAAGGCTATTTCCTGGAATTGCTCAAGGGCCTCGGCTATTCGATCACCGGCATTGATCCGGCGTACGAAGGCGAGAATGCCGACGTGATCAAGGCACCTTTCACTCGGGGCCTGGGTCTGGCTGCGGACGCCATCGTCCTGCGCCATGTGCTGGAGCACATTCAGGATCCGGTCAGTTTCCTCGTGGAAATCGCCAATGCCAATCAGGGCGGGCAGATCTACATCGAAGTGCCGTGCTTTGACTGGATCCTCGAGCACAAAGCCTGGTTCGACCTGTTCTACGAGCACGTCAATTATTTCCGTCTCGATGACCTGCGCCGGATGTTCGGCACCGTGCACGAGGCCGGTCACCTGTTCGGTGGCCAATACCTGTACATCGTCGCCGACCTGTCGACCTTGCGCCTGACTCCGGATCAACCGGTGCCGCGCCTGGCCCTGCCTGACGGCTTCACCGCCAGCCTCGATCGCGCCGTGCAGATCATTCAGTCCGCCCCCGAGCAGGGTTCGGCGATCTGGGGCGCTTCGTCCAAAGGCGTGATCTATTCGCTGTTCCTGCAACGTGCCGGTGTGGCGGTGGATCGTGTGGTGGATATCAACCCGGCCAAACAGGGGCGTTATCTGCCGTTGAGCGGCGCGCGGGTGTCCTCGCCGCAAGAGGCCATGGACGCGCTGCCCGAGGGCGCCAACCTGTTTGTGATGAATTCCAATTACCTCGAAGAGATCAAGCGGATGACCGGTGGACGCTACGTCTATCACGCCGTCGACAGCGCTTCGTTTCAGTGACCCTTGAGATTATTAAAATGACCGACAACAGCATCAACCAAGCCTTCGAAGCCGAGTGCCGGGAACAGATTGCCCAGCAGGGTGACGACCAGAAACTGACCGGCCTGGCCCGCGATTTCTTCAACGAATCGGCCAAGCACAAATACAGCTACCACTTCTCGTGGATGGGCCGTCCGATCATCCAGTTGCCACAAGACATGATGGCGATGCAGGAGATCATCTGGCAGGTCAAACCGGATCTGGTCATCGAGTGCGGCATCGCTCACGGCGGTTCGATTATCTACTACGCCTCGTTGCTGGAGCTGCAGGGCCACGGCGAAGTGCTGGGCATCGACCTCGACATTCGCCCGCACAACCGCGAAGCGATCGAAAGCCACCCGATGGCCAAGCGCATCAAGATGATCGAAGGCTCGAGCATCGACGCCGGCATTGCTGCCCAGGTGCAGGCGGCGGCCAAAGGCAAGAAAGTCATTCTGGTTCTGGACTCCAACCACACCCACGATCACGTACTGGAAGAGCTGCGTCTGTACGCACCGCTGGTGTCGGTCGACAGCTACTGCGTGGTCATGGACACCGTGGTTGAAGACATGCCGGCCGATTTCTTCCCGGATCGTCCGTGGGGCCCGGGCGACAACCCGAAAACCGCCGTGTGGAAATACCTGGAAGAGAACCAGGATTTCGAGATCGACCAGCAGTTGCAGAACAAGCTGTTGATCACCGTGGCGCCGGACGGCTATCTGCGTCGCGTCCGTTAATTCGCAACATCACCAAGCGTTGTTTCGGCGAGTCGCCGGTTGTGGAGAGAAGTTATGCAAGGCAAGTACAGTTCTGAACTGGCGCTACCGCTCGAAGAGCTATTGACCGTCGTCCTGATTACTCACAATCGGCCGGCGTTTTTGCGCCGGGCGGTGAAGTATTACAGCAGCTTGCCCTGCAGAATCATGGTGCTCGATTCGACACTCGAACGACCTGAAGGCGACTTTGACGCCGTCGATTACCACCATGTGCCGCAGTTCGCCTACTGGGGCATGCAGGCCAAACTGGCGTATGGCGTGGAGAAACTGACCACGCCATACATGGTGCTGGCGGCCGACGACGATTTCATCCTGCATGATTCGCTGGCAGAGTCCGTCGGTTTCCTGCATGCCAACCCTGACTACGGCATGTGCCACGGCTATTGCCTGATGTACCTGTCATTGGCCCATGGCGTGAACTACTACCGCCGCGACAAGAAAGTCCAGGAAGACTATGCGTCCGAGCGGGCGCAGGATCGCGTCCTCGACTACATGAACCAGTACATCCCGCCGTTCTACGCGGTGACCCGTACTGATCTGATGAAAAACTGGCACTCGGCGTTGCCGCCGGGGACCAATTTCCAGTGGCAGGAAATCGGCCACGTCTACTACCTGCTGGCCAGTGCCAAGGCCCGCATCCTGCCGATTCCGTACGTAGTGCGCGAGATCAACTACGGTGTCTCCGAGCACAATACCGATGTGTATCACTCGCTGACCTACGTTGACGCCAAATCGGTCGCCGAACGAGAGGCGTTTGCCGAGTTTCTCGTCTCGCTGCCTACCGCTATCGAAGGGCTGGATGCAGGGCAGGCCAAGGCCTTTGCCCTGGAGAGTTTCGAGGCAATGGCCGACAGCCTGAAGGCCGGGCGGGCGCTGACTGCCGAGCTGATTATCGAATCGACCTGGAACCAGGAACTGAAGGCGCCGGATCGTCGTTTTGGCCCGCTGCAGTACGTTGAAATGCCGTTCTACAACCAGGCATTCTTTGAGCGTCTGGAGCAGTTCGAATTCATGTTGCACACCCTGCCGGCCGGTCGCATGCAACTGGAAGGACTGGAAGGCGTGTGGGCCCGTCAAGCGCACCTGTTGCAGGCGCGCAATAACGACACGGCGGAAAGTGTGGTTGACCGGTTGTGGCAGGCCCATGATTTGAATGCGTTCAACCTGACCGTGGTCAAACGTCTGGCGACCCAACTGGACATCGTCGGCGACGAAAACGCTGCGCAAGCCATGCGCGAGTGGATCGCCCGTCTCGAAGCGCTACTGGTCGAAGATCATCAGCCAGTCTTCGGCAAAATGAAGTCCGGTCGCCTGTTGCAGTGGCTGGCGGCTCGCGCGCCGACGATCGAACAACTCGAGTCGATAGGCCAACATCTGGCGACTGAAGGCGGTGGCCCGCAATTCGGCATTTTCCTGCTCGATCTGGACAACGACATCGACAAGTTGCAGGTGTCGCTCGACAGCCTGCTGGAAGGTCACTGCAAAGCGTTCAGGATTGTCGTGTTCACCACCGGCGAAGCACCGACGGCGACGACGGCACAAAACACCCTGCACTTTGTTCGTGTCACCCAAAGCAACTTTGTCGACAAGCTCAACCAGAGCGCTCAGCAGTCGCCAAGCGATTGGTTACTGCTGGGTGAAGCGGGTGACCAGTTCACCGCCAGCGGCCTGTTGCGCGCCAGTCTGGAGCTGATGTCGGCCGAAGGTGTGCGTGCGGTGGCCACCGATGAAATCCAGCGCAAGGACAATGGCGCGCTGGTTGACGTGTTCCGTCCGGGTTTCAACCTGGATCTGCTGCAAAGCGTGCCGGCACTGATGGCGCGCCATTGGTTGATCCGCCGCGAAGTGTTGCTTGAAGCCGGCGGATATCAGGCTGACTTCAGCAAAGCGCTGGAATTCGACCTGCTGTTGCGCATCATCGAGCAGGGTGGCCTCGACGGTCTGGCGCATCTCGACGAGCCGTTGCTGATCACTCAGGCGGCAGAGCTTGAAGAAAACGCCCACGAACGTCAGGCGTTGCTGCGTCATCTGGGCAATCGCGGCTACAAGGCCAAGGTCACGTCGACAGCGCCGGGCACCTGGCAAATCGATTACCGCCACACCGAGCAGCCACTGGTTTCGATCATTGTGCCGGTCATCGATGATCTGCCAGTGCTGCGCCGCTGCCTGGAAGGCGTGTTGCTCAGAACCCGTTACAGTCGTTATGAAGTGTTGCTGGCGGCAAACGCCAATCAATCGGCAGCGGTCAACGACTGGCTGGGCACGCTGCGCCACGCCAAAGTCAATGTGTTGCGTGCCGATCAGCCGCTGAGCGAAGTCGCGCTGTACAACGCCGCCAGCGAGCAGGCTCAAGGTGAGTATCTGGTGCTGTTGGCCGCAGACAGTGAAGTCGTCAACCCGAACTGGATCGATTCGCTGCTCAACCACGCCCAGCGTCCGGAAGTGGGCATCGTCGGTGCGAAATTGGTCGACCGTGACGGCAAGGTGGCCCAGGCCGGCTTGATTCTTGGCCTGAACGACGGCGTGGGTTCGGCCTTCATCGGCGAAAGTCACGCAGCAGACGGCTACATGCATCGCTTGGCCGTCGAGCAGAATTACTCGGCCGTGTCGAAGGTCTGCCTGATGGTGCGCAAAGGGCTGTTCAACGCGCTTGGCGGGCTGGATGAAGTGACGTTCGTCGAGGGTTATGCCGATGTCGATCTGTGCCTCAAGGCGAGTCAGGCCGGCTACCTCACCGTGTGGACGCCGTTGGTGCAGGTGCTGCATACCGGCGAGTTGCCGCAGGCGCCAGAAGCGCTGGCGGCACTGCGTGAGAAATGGAGCGGCGTCTTCGCGCAGGACCCGGCTTACAACGCCAACCTGGCGCTGAGCGGCAAAGGTTTCACCCTGGGTGAAAATGCCTCGATCAACTGGGCACAGTTGCTCGCTTAAGCGCGCCGGACAGGAATCAGCATATGTTCAACGGTAAATCGATTTTCATCTCCGGCGGCACAGGTTCGTTCGGGCGCAAATTCATCACGCGCCTGCTCGAGCAATACCAGCCCAAGCGCGTGGTGGTGTTCTCCCGTGACGAGTTGAAGCAGTACGAAATGCAGCAGACGTTCAACGCGCCGTGCATGCGTTATTTTATTGGTGACGTGCGTGACGCTGACCGTCTGCGTCAGGCCATGCGCGGCATCGACTACGTGGTGCATGCCGCGGCGTTGAAGCAAGTGCCGGCGGCGGAATACAACCCGACCGAATGCATTCGCACCAACGTCAATGGCGCGGAGAACATCATTGCCGCCGCCATCGACAATGGCGTGAAAAAGGTTGTGGCGCTGTCGACCGACAAAGCCGCCAGCCCGATCAACCTGTACGGCGCGACCAAGTTGCTCTCGGACAAATTGTTCGTCGCCGCCAACAACATTGCCGGCGAGCAGGAAACCCGGTTTGCCGTGGTGCGCTACGGCAATGTTGCCGGTTCCCGTGGTTCGGTGGTGCCGTTCTTCAGCAAACTGATCGCCGATGGCGCACAGGAACTGCCGATCACTGACGAACGCATGACGCGGTTCTGGATCACCCTCGACCACGGCGTGCAATTCGTCCTCGACAGCTTTGCGCGGATGCACGGCGGTGAAGTGTTTGTGCCGAAGATTCCGTCGATCCGCATTGTCGATCTGGCGCGCGGCATGGCTGAACACCTGCCGCACAAGAACGTCGGCATTCGTCCCGGCGAGAAGCTCCATGAATTGATGGTGCCGCTGGACGATGCGCGGATGACCCTCGAGTTCGAAGATCACTACACCATCCAGCCGTCGATTCGCTTTACCAGCGTCGATGTCGATTTTGCCGTCGACAAACTCGGCGAGCAGGGGCGTGCCGTGAGCGAGGATTTCGAGTACCGCTCCGACACCAATCCGCATTTCCTTTCGGTCGGGCAGATCGCTGATCTGCACGCGAAGCTCTCGGTATGATTCCCTACGGTCGGCAAAGCCTCGATCAGGCAGATATCGATGCCGTCGTCCAAGTGCTGCAGTCGGACTGGCTGACCCAAGGGCCGAGCATTGAGCGTTTCGAACAGGCAATGGCCGAGCGTTGCCAGGCTGACTTCGCTGTCGCGGTGTGCAACGCCACGGCGGCGTTGCACATTGCCTGTCTGGCCGCAGGCCTGGGGCCGGGTGATCGTTTGTGGACAACGCCAAACACCTTTCTTGCCTCGGCCAACTGTGGACGTTATTGCGGTGCCGAGGTTGATTTCGTCGACATCGATCCGCTGACCTGGAACCTTGATGCGTTCGCCCTCGAAGCGAAACTCGATCAAGCCGAGCAGGACGGCACTTTGCCCAAAGTGCTAGTAGCGGTGGCGTTCTCCGGGCAGAGCTGCGACATGCGCAAGATTGCCGAACTGGCCGAGCGCTACAACTTCACCGTGATCGAAGATGCGTCTCACGCGGTCGGTGCGTCCTACGCCGGGCGGCCGGTCGGCTGCGGTGAATTCGCAGCGATGACGGTGTTCAGCTTTCATCCGGTGAAAATCATCACCAGCGCCGAGGGCGGCATGGTGCTGACCAATCGGCCGCAACTGGCCGAGCGCCTGCAGCGTTTGCGCAGCCACGGTATGACCCGCGATGCACAGCAGATGAGCGAACCGAGCCACGGCCCGTGGTACTACCAGCAGATCGAGCTGGGTTTCAATTACCGCATGACCGATCTGCAAGCCGCGCTGGGTTTGTCGCAACTGAGCAAACTCGACGACTTCATCGCCCGACGTCGTGACCTCGCGGCGCGATACGATCGCTTGCTGGCGTATCTGCCGGTGACGTTGCCCAGCTCTCAGCCTGAGGCGGAATCGGCTTGGCACCTGTATGTGATTCGGCTGCAGACCGACCGCATCGGCCTCAGTCATCGTCAAGTGTTTGAAGGCTTGCGTGCTGTCGGTGTTGGCGTGAATCTGCACTACATTCCTGTGCACCTGCAGCCGTACTATCGCGACCTGGGTTTCGCCGAGGGCGATTTCCCCGAGGCCGAGCGTTATTACGCCGAGGCGATCAGCCTGCCGCTGTTTCCGCTATTGAGCGATGCGCAACAGGATTACGTGGTCGAGCAATTGCGTCGGCTGACCGAATAATTGCCGCTGAGGCAAAGGATGAGTATCTGCAATGCGTCATTTGAGTGAGCAGGAAAAGTTCTGGCAGGGCGACTTCGGCAACCAGTACGTCGCGCGCAATGTCGGTCAGCCGCTAGTGGCGGCGAACCTGGCGTTGTTTGCCAAAGCGCTGAGTCGGGCTGCAGGCATCGAGAGCCTGGTCGAACTGGGCACTAACGCCGGCAACAATTTGCAGGCATTGCATCAACTGCTGCCGCGCTGTGAGCTGTTCGGCGTCGAGATCAACGACAGCGCCTGTGCTCAGGCACGGGCGTTGGACATTGCCCAGATCTGGCATGGCTCGCTGTTCGACTTCCCGCGCGAGCGCCGCTACGACCTGACCCTGAGTAAAGGCGTGCTGATTCACTTGGCCCCGGAGCTGTTGCCGACCGCTTATGCGCAGTTGTACGAGTTGAGCCAGCGCTACATCCTGATCGCCGAGTATTACAATCCGGCACCGGTGGAAGTGTCCTATCGTGGCAACAGCGGCAAGCTGTTCAAGCGCGATTTTGCCGGTGAAATGCTCGATCGCTATGCCGATTTGCACTTGCTGGATTATGGTTTCGTCTATCACCGCGATCCGCAGTTTCCTGTGGACGACATCACTTGGTTCCTGTTGGAAAAGCGCCCTTGAGCAACGTTGCAATCATCCCGGCCCGTGGCGGTAGCAAACGCATCCCGCGCAAGAACCTTTTGCCGTTCGACGGCGTGCCGATGATTGTCCGTTCGATCCGCACTGCGCTGGAATCGGGCTTGTTCGATCAGGTCGTGGTCAGCACCGACGATGCCGAAATTGCCGATGTGGCGCGAGCCCATGGCGCGCAGGTGCCATTTCTGCGCCCGGTAGACTTGGCCGATGATTTCACCGGCACGGCGGCAGTGATCGTGCATGCCTTGCAGCAGTTGCCGGCGTTCGATTACGCCTGTTGCGTGTATGCCACGGCGCCGCTGTTGCAGGTACGTTATCTGCGCCAGGGCATCGAGTTGCTGGAGCAGCGTTCAGACAAGTCCTTCGCGTTCTCCGTGTGCAGTTTCGGTTTTCCGGTGCAGCGTGCGTTGACGCTGGACGGGCAGGGTGGGTTGAGCGCTTTGTATCCGGAATTTCGCAATACACGTTCGCAGGATTTGCCCGAAGCATTTCAGGACGCCGGTCAGTTTTACTGGGGGCGCACTGAGGCGTGGTTGCGCGGCGAGGTGCTCTATTCGCCAGCCAGCCTGCCGGTGATTCTGCCCCGGCATCTGGTGCAGGACATCGACACCCTTGAAGACTGGAAGCGCGCCGAATACCTATACGCCGCGCTCAAGGCTGGTGGAGAGCTGCAATGAGAGTGCTGATTCGTGCCGACGCCTCGCCAACCATCGGCAGCGGCCACATCGCCCGCTGCCTGACGCTGGCGCGAGTGTTGCGCGGGCAGGGCAGCCACGTCGCGTTTGCCTGCCGCTGTCTGCCGGGGCATCGCCTTGATGCCTTGCGCGCCGAGGGCTTCGAGACTTTTGCGCTGCCTGAGCGCTATGCCGCTGAAGATCCACAGCAGGCCATCGAATCAATGCTGCCGTGGCAGGCCGACATCGACGCGTTGGCTGCGGTGCTCGAGGGGCACGCCGAATTCGACTGGGTCATTGTCGATCACTACGGCCTCGATCACCAATGGCAGACGGCTGCTCGACGGTGGGCACCACGGATTGCGGCAGTGGATGATCTTGCTACGCGGCGCTACAGCGTCGATCTGCTGCTCAATCAGAATCTCTCGGGCCTGCACGAAAATTATCAGCCGCTGTTGCCTGAAGGGTGTCGCACCTTGCTCGGCCCACGCTATGCCATGTTGCGTGAAGAATTCAGCTGCCCGGCCATCGAGATCAAACCCACGGCGCGAAGGGTATTGGTCAATTTCGGTGGTTTCGATGCCGCGCGGCAAACCTACCACGCGATGCTCGCGCTGGCGGACTTTCCCGAGTTGCAGGTGGACTTCGTCGCAGGCGCCGATAACCCGGCATGGGCCAAGATGCAGGCCTTGGCCGAGACACGGCCGAACTGGCGTCTGCACAGTTTTGTCAGCAACTTCTACCAGCGCATGACCGAAGCTGATCTGTTTATCGGCGCCGGGGGCGGCACCAGTTGGGAGCGGGCGGCGCTGGGGTTGCCGACGATCTGTATTGCCGTGTCGAACAATCAGCAGGCCAACGGCGAAGTCATGGCCGCGGCGGGCGCGCATGTGTTCATGGGCGCCCGTGAGCAGGTCAGTGTCGAGCGGTTGCGCGACGCGATTGGTTTTGTCAGCGGCAATCATTATTTGCGCCAGAGCCTGGCCGAACGCTCGCGGCAACTGGTCGACGGGCGGGGTGCCGAGCGTGTCGCGGTGGCACTGGCCGGTGCGGTGCTCAAGGTGCGTGCGGCGACTCTGGATGACGCGCAGTTGCTGTTCGATGGGCGCAATGCCGAAACGGTACGGCGCTGGTCGCTGGACAGCGGCGTGATCGATTGGCCGCAGCACCTGAACTGGTTGACGGCGAGTTTGCGCAATCCGCAACGCCTGTTGTTGATCGCCGAGGCGGACGACGGCGCGGTCGGCGTTGTGCGTTATGACCTGCGCGGGTTTGAAGCCGAAGTCTCGATCTACCTGCTTGAGGGACGTTTCGGCCTGGGTTGGGGCAAGGCGCTGCTGACGCGGGGCGAAGCGTTCGTCACCCGCCACTGGCCGCAAGTGACCGCCATTACCGCTCAGGTACTGCCGGGCAATCGTGCCTCGTTGAATGTGTTTCATGACGCCGGGTTCACTCAGAGTGCCTGTACGTTCACCCGTGTTTTGAAGGATCACCCGCATGACTAGTTTCAAGATCGGCAACCGCTTGATCGGTGCCGATGCGCCGCCCTTCATCATCGCCGAGATGAGTGGCAACCATAACCAGTCGCTGGACGTGGCCCTGCAAATCGTCGAGGCAGCGGCCAAGGCCGGGGCGCATGCCTTGAAACTGCAAACCTACACCGCCGAAACCATGACGCTGGATTTGTCTGAAGGTGAGTTCTTCATCAAGGATCCGGGCAGTCTGTGGGCCGGCACTTCGCTCTACGATTTGTATGAAAAAGCCCATACACCGTGGGAATGGCATGCGCCGATTTTTGCTCGTGCCAAGGAACTGGGGATGCTCGCGTTCTCGACACCGTTCGATGACAGCGCCGTGGACTTTCTCGAAAGCCTTGATGTGCCGGCCTACAAGATTGCCAGTTTCGAAAACACTGACTTGCCGTTGATCCGTCGTGTGGCCGCCACCGGCAAACCGCTGATCATCTCCACCGGCATGGCCAGCATCGCTGAGCTGGATGAAGCCGTGCGCGCTGCCCGCGAGGCGGGGTGCAAGGATCTAGTGCTGCTCAAATGCACCAGCACCTATCCGGCGACCCCGCTCAACAGCAACGTGCGCACGATCCCGCATCTGCGCGAATTGTTCGGTTGCGAAGTGGGGCTGTCGGATCACTCGATGGGCGTTGGTGTGTCCGTGGCCGCCGTGGCGCTCGGTGCGACGGTGGTGGAAAAACACTTCACCCTCGACCGTTCAGCAGGTGGCGTCGATGCGAGTTTCTCCCTGGAACCGGCGGAAATGGCCAGTCTGGTGGTGGAAACCGAGCGCGCCTGGCAAGCCATGGGCCAGGTGCATTACGGTGTCACAGAGGCTGAACGCAAGTCGTTGGTCTATCGCCGTTCGCTGTATGTCACGGCCGACATGGCCGCCGGTGACACCTTTACCGGGGACAATCTGCGCGCCATTCGCCCCGGCCTCGGTCTGCCGCCCAAGCACACCGACGCTGTTCTTGGTCGCCGCGCCCGCGCCCCGATCAAGCGCGGCACACCGCTGGACTGGTCGTTGGTCGAATAACCCGATCTGCACCGATTCGGCAAAATAGCGTGACCTGCGAGTCATAACGCGCATCTTCACTGTATTGTATTGATCGGGGAGATGGCGCCTGGCTCGTTTTCGATTCCAGTGATAGCCCTTTGCGCTCCCCGTGGCTGCCCGTTGTGGCGGCCGTTTTCTGTTTGTCGGCGCCCCTCGAAATCCTTGCGAGCGGTGGTCTTGGGCTGTTTTTTATTGGGAAGCCGTAATGATTGGCATAAAAAGCATTGCGAGCTACGTTCCTGTA